>Ga0207640_10000001_pt1 | contig 628778 bp, 507 predicted proteins | sample KBSCornC42_FD_184300 | JGI IMG/M metagenome (GOLD analysis project Ga0207640, IMG submission 184300) | Corn rhizosphere microbial communities from Kellogg Biological Station, Michigan, USA - KBS Corn C4-2 (SPAdes) (version 2) | ecosystem: Host-associated > Plants > Roots > Rhizosphere > Soil ... | reverse complement strand
ATGCAGCGAGAATGATGTGTCGGGCTTTCAGCCCTTTCATGTTCTGCCATCATGAACCTGGGCCTCCGGCCCAGGCTGGTATGTTGTCGGGCCTTTGGCCCTTGGAAGGCTACTGCACAGCGATTCGCAATTTGCTCTAAAGCCCCCTGGATTTGCTGGTTTTTTCGGCGGGCTAAAGCCCTGCGCTCCCACCGAAAAGCACAAAGCGCGCATTTTTCGCGGCCTGTAAAGCTACCTTTGATAAGGCAGCGTTTTCCGACGCGGGTAAACCTGTGTCCCTAAGCAAAGCCGCAACGCATCCGAGTTCCCACCCAGATTCTTCTATCCCTTCCGGTTCGTGCCTGGATTGTGATGTTCCACCCTCTACTTCTATTGTATCGGGGTGAGTGAAACTCGCCCGCCAGTTTTTGGGGAGAGAGATCGTGGTTGTTTTGTGTGGGATGTGGGGTTATCCACAGGGTTTGGGGGTTGACGAGGTTTGCGGACGGATAACAGCAGATTCCTTCGCTGCGCTACGGAATGGAAATGTCAATGGCTGCGTGAATGGAAATGCAAAGGTGGCGGGTGGAGTGGGTTCATTCCCACCCTTCGCAAAGAGCGCGAAGGATGGGGCACCCGGCGGGTTTTGGGGACGACGTTGGACCCCACCTTAGGCGCGATGAAGCTGCGCCGAAGATGGGGCACCCGGCGAAACGCAGATTCCCTTCGGGAATGACAACAAATTCGATGACAACGAATTCGTTGACAACAAATCCAATGGCAACAAATCCGTTGACAACAAATCTCGCTTCGGAGGATCAGGCGGGTTGGCCTTTGGCGAAGGTTTGCTGGATGCCTTCTTCGAGTGGGGTGAAGGGATCGGTGTAGCCTGCGGCGCGGAGGCTGGCGACGTCGGCCTGGGTGTAGTGCTGGTAGCGGTCTTTGAGGTCGCCGGGGAATGGGATGTATTCGATTTTGCCGGGGCCGTGGACGGACATGAGCGCCTCGGCAACGGCTTTGAAGGTGCGGGCCTGGCCGGTGCCTGCGTTGACGACGGCGTGTGTGGGGCGGCGCGGGCTTTTGGGCAACAGGCCGCCGAAGAACAGGTTGATGCGGGCGAGGTCGTTGACGAAGACGAAGTCGCGGCGCTGCTCGCCGTCGGCGTAGCCGCCTGAGCCTTCGAACATGCGGATGACGCCGGTCTCTTTGAGCTGGCGGGTGAAGTGGTGCATGACGCTGGCCATGCGGCCTTTGTGCTGCTCGCGTGGGCCGTAGACGTTGAAGTAGCGCAGGCCGACGACGGTGCTCTTGAAGGTGGGCATGAGGCGGCGGACGTAGTTGTCGAAGACGAGCTTGGAGTAGCCGTAGACGTTGAGCGGGCGCTCGTTGGGCGGGGCTTCGTTGAAGGCGGTGCTTGCGCCGTAGACGGCGGCGGTGGAGGCGTAGACGAAGGGGACCTTGTGCTCGGCGGCGAAGTGGAGGAGCTCCTTCGAGTAGGTGAAGTTGTTGTCCATCATGTAGCGGCCGTCGTCTTCGAGGGTGTTCGAGCAAGCCCCCTGATGGAGGATGGCGCGGACGCGGGCGGCTTCGAGGCTGCCGGATTTGAGCGCGGCGCGGAACTCGCGCTTGTCCATGTAGTCGGAATAGTCGAGACCGGCGAGGTTGAGGAACTTCGGGCCGCTCAGGTTGGGCGCGGGAGCGAGATTGTCCACAACGAGGATGTCGCGCTCGCCCGCCTGGTTGAGCTGGTGGATGAGGTTGCTGCCGATGAAGCCTGCGCCGCCGGTGACGATGATCACGTTTGTTTGTCCTCGCTGGTTGCGGTTGGTGCGATTTGAGTAAGGGTTGTGTGAGAACTAAAAATTTATATGTCGGGCTTTCAGCCCTTTGGATTTTGAGACGTTTCGATACCTGGGCTACGCCCCAGGCTGGTATAGGTCGCGCCTTTGGCGCTTTTGTTATTGCATATGGTAACGCTTGCGGCACGGGTAAACGCGTGCCCTTAACAAGACGCTTCAAATGGATTCGCCGCTGGTTGCGGTGAGTTTTTTGACGATGTTGGTGGTGGAGAAGCCTTCGACGGTGGGGACGATCTCGACGCGGCCGCCTGAGGCGATGACGTCTTCGTGGCCGACGACGGTTTCGATGGTGTAGTCGCCGCCTTTGACGAGGACGTTGGGCCGGAGGGCGCGGATCAGCTCGAGCGGTGTGTCTTCTTCAAAGAGCACGACGGCATCGACGGAGGCGAGCGCAGCCATGACGCGGGCGCGTTCGCGTTCGCCGACGATGGGGCGCGTGGGGCCTTTGAGGCGGCAGATGGAGGCGTCGGCGTTGAGGCCGAGGACGAGCTTGGAGCCGAAGCGGCGGCACTCTTCGAGCAGCGTGATGTGGCCGACGTGCAGGAGGTCGAAGCAGCCGTTGGTGAAGACGATGGTCTCGCCCGAGGCGCGCCACTCGGCTACGCGGAGGGCCATGCGGTCGCGGTCGAGGATTTTTTCTCCTGCCGTGAGGTTGGTGCTGGGGGTGAGCGCGGCGACGAGCTCGTTGCGAGCGATGGGCACGGTACCGACTTTGCCGACGACGATGCCCGCGGCGAGGTTGGCGAGCTCGACCGCCGATTCGATTTTGAGGCCGCCTGCGAGCGACGCGGCGAGGGTGGCGATGACGGTGTCGCCTGCGCCGGAGACGTCGAAGACCTCGCGGGCGCGGGCCGGGGAGTGGTGGCGGCTGTCGCGGCGGAGGAGCGTGATTCCCTTCTCGCTCATGGTGACGGTGAGGAACTGGAGGTCGTGCTCGGCGACGAGCGCCTGGCCTGCGCTGAGCAGGGCTTCGGTGTGATGTGGCGCGACGCGCGTGGCGAGGGCGAGTTCGCCGAGGTTGGGACAGACGGTGGTTGCGCCGGAGTACTTGCTGAAGTCGGGTGTCTTGGGATCGACGAGGATGGGGACCCCGGCGGTGCGGGCGGCGTGGATGACGGCGCCGCAGAGTTCGTTCGAGAGCGCACCCTTGGCGTAGTCGGAGAGGATGACGGCGTGGACCTTGGTGGCGAGCGCGGCGGCGCGGTCGATGAGGCGCTTCATCTCAGCTTCGGGAGGGGTGTCGCGGCTTTCGATGTCGAGACGGAGAAGTTGCTGGTTGCGGCCTACGATGCGGGTTTTGGAGATGGTGGGGAGCGAGCTGGAGACGACGCCTGCGGTGTCGATGGCTGCGCGTTCGAGGATGGCGGTGAGTTCGCGCTGCTCGGCGTCGTTGCCCCAGAAGCCGCTGAGGAAGGTCTGGCAGCCGAGCCCGGCGAGGTTCATGGCGACGTTGGCGGCGCCGCCTGCGCGCTCGTAACGCTGTGCGTGGCGGATGACCGGGACGGGGGCCTCGGGCGAGATGCGGTCTACGTCGCCGTGGATGTAGCGGTCGAGCATGATGTCGCCGACGACGAGCACTTTGATCTGGCGGAAGCCGCCTTCGAGGAGATTGAGGACATCTTGTGCGTCATGCATCATAGGTTTCCGGATGGTTCTTCGTGTGATGTGCCCGTTTGCGATGAGGCTGCATGGAGAGTATTGCACCGGGCGACGGATGCAAAGAAAGTTTCGTACTGCGGGGCCGCTATGCCAGGCTCAAAACGGGACACGTTGCGCAGGCCTGCCTCGCGGAGTGAGGGCAGATGGTGGAGATTTGCCGCGATGTGCGCGGCGGCTGCCGGTTCATCGTCGGGATCGATGTAGAGGACGGAGTCTCCGCCAACCTCGGTCATGGGGGGGCGGTTGGAGGTGATGACGGGGCAGCTGCAGCTTTGTGCTTCGATGATGGGCCAGCCGAATCCCTCGTACAACGATGGGAACAAGAGCGCCAGAGCTCCGGCGTAGAGGGTGCAGAGTTCATCGTCGGATGGTTCGACGACTTCAATGATCTCGTCTTGAAGATGGTTGGCTTTGACGAAGGCGCGCATCGGCGGCGTAAACGGAGCGCCTGCCATGATGAGTCGAATTGACGATGTAGAGAGCTGCTGTCTGATCGCCTGGTAGATGCGCAGGACGCCGAGGCGATTTTTGTACCAGACGACTCCGCCGATGTGAAAGAGATACTGCTCGTCTGGCGCGAGGCCAAGGCGAGTCCGGAGTTCGCTGACGCTTTGCGGAGTGGCGCGGCTTGCGGAGATGGAGAGCGAATTTGGAATGACGGTGACTGGCGCGTCACGGCGTACATGCTCGGCAAGCTCCCGGGCCGTGTTGTGGGAGACGCAGACGACGTGGCGGGCGCGGGCGAGATGCTTGCGTATCCAGCGTTGCTGGAGCTTTCCTGTTGCGGAGATCTTTTGCTGCGGATAACATCCGCCGGCCGCGGCGATGGCGAGCAGGTCGTGGCAGGTGATGCTCGATGGGCAGCCCGAGGTGTGCGGCAGGTACATGGAATTCGAGTGGTCGCAGATGTGGACGAGATCGAAGTCGCGTGCCCGCTCACGCAACCGAGGGGGAAACAGAAGGTACTTATCGACGTAGCCGAGCCATTTGCGGATGGCGGGATGTTGAGCGGCTCCGCCGAGAACGACGGGCGGGCGAAGGATCTCGACGTGATGGCCGCGAAGCGTCATCTGGTCGCGGAGGAACTCTGCATAGCGCGACATGCTCATCTGATTGTCCAGGGCGTAATTGCCTACGAGGAGGATTCGCATGGGCGCTGTCCTCAGACTATCAACAATCGTGACGGCGGTTTGGTGGGCGCGTTCAGTCGAGCAGGGCACGAACCTGTTCGAGCACCTCGGGTACGGTGATGGAGGTGAGGCACTTCTTCTTCTCGACGATGCAGGTTTCGAGGTTGCAGCCCCAGCAGTCGGTCCGGTGGTAGATGACGCGGTGCTGTTTGCCGTAGGGGAACCAGACGCGCGGTTTGTTGCGGGCGGAGAAGACGGCGACGCAGGGCGTCCCGACTGCGGCGGCGAGGTGCATGGGGCCGCTGTCGTGGCCGAGGAAAGCCCGCGCGTGAGTGAGGACGGCGGCGCTTTCGCGCGGAGTGAGTTGGCCGCAGAGATTGATGACGGGTGAACGCTCGCGCCAGGGTTCGGCGGCGTAGTCGCCGGCTTCGGCTTCGTCTGCGCTGCCGAGAAGGACGAGCGCGTGATGGGGATACTGTGTTGCGAGGACATCGAGTAATGCGCGCCAGTTTTCGCGGCCCCAGTCCTTTGACTGGCGCTTGGTGCCGATGCTGACGGCGAGGATGGATTGGCTCTGCACGGAACCAAGCACTTCAGCGGCTTTTGCGTGTTCCTCTACCGTGAGGTGGAGGTTCCAGTTTTCGGGATCGTCGAGATTGGCGTGGCCGAGTTCGGCGATGTTGCGGACGAGGCGGCTGGCTTCGGGTTCGAAGGATTGGCTTGGCTCCGGGCGGTTTTGTTGCATGTCTTCGGTGAGCGGGATGCCTGTCAGACGGCGGACGCCGCAGAGCCGGAAGAAGGCTGCATCGCGGCGGGCTGCTCCGATGCCTCTCTTGGCCGCCAGATAGACGAGCACCTGCGGACGCCAGCGGATGAGTTGCCACCAGAGAGAGAGCAGCGCGAGCGGACTGCGGGTGCCGGCGGCGTAACGAAAGTAGCCGTGGACGAGGCCGCTGTTTTCGAGGATGGTTGCGGCGGGTGCGGCTTTGGAGTTGACCGGGAAGTTAGTGAGCAGGCGGCGGTCGGCGTGTGGGAAGGCGCGGGCGATCAGATGGAGCGCGGGCAAGGCAACCACGGTGTCGCCGAGGCTTCCCAGCCGATAGATGAGTACTCGCTTTGCGGCATTCGCCATATCTGTTCCTTAGTCTGCTTGGTTTGAAGGCTGAGGGCAACCGCGAGAAAAGACTTTGGAAAGGTGTGATGAAGTCCGCGAAGCGTTTCCTTGGGGGCTAAAGAGACTGTGTGAGAACGGATAAATTTATAGGGCGGGCCTTCAGAGGGTGCGGAAAAAGTCCGTTTGCGCTGAGTGGAGGGACGGCCCGGGGCTAAAGCCCCTTGTATTTGCTGACGTTTTCGTGGGGCTGAAGCCCCACGCTAATCCCAAAAGCAACCGCAGAGACTTTTTCAGCGCCCTCTTCAGCCCTTTGGGTTTTGAGTCGTTTCGATACCTGGGCTGCGCCCCAGGCTGGTATAGGACACGCCTTGGGCGTTCTTGTTTGCGACCCAATCTGTCGTTTGCAGGTGATAAAGTTCTCTCTGGGCCGGAACAAGCATAGCGGCCCGTACTATGCTCGATGCGATTCTGATTACGCACATACAGGATGAGGTGACTGCGGCTCTGCACGAGACCGACGGCGAACTGGAGATTGAGGCCAGCGCCGACGGTCTGATGGCGATTGCCATCGCCCAGCACCGGGCGAACTTCGACCTGTGGCACGAAGAGGACAAGGCCCGCGCTCCGGGGGCGAGCGACGCGGAGATTGCTCGCGTGAAGCACGCGATCGACGCGCTGAACCAGCGGCGCAACGACCTGATGGAGAAGATTGACCGCTGGCTGCTGGAGCGGCTGGAGCAGAACGGGGACGCGCCGTTGCATTCGGAGACACCGGGGCTGATGATTGACCGGCTCTCGGTGCTGGCGCTGAAGATCTATCACACGCACGAGGAGACGCAGCGTGCCTCGGCCACGGAGGCACACCGGCAGCGGAATCGGGAGCGGCTGGCGCTGCTGTGTGAACAACGGCGCGATCTGGCAGGGTGTCTGGACGCGCTGTGGCGTGAGGTGTTGAGCGGCGAGCGGCGCTTCAAGCTGTACCGCCAGATGAAGATGTACAACGACCCGGAGCTGAATCCTGCTATGTACGGCAATAGTGGGAGTTGACCTGACAGGGCAGGTCTGCGTATAAAACCGAGACGAGAACAAACGCGGAAAATTTGTCTGCGTTAGAATGGCAGGCTTAGGGAGGGTCTGATTAAGCCCGCGAAGATTCCCTCAGGGGTTAAAGGCCCGTTGAGGAAGGATGTTATGGCGTGGCTGAAGCCACGCCCCTTCAAAACGAAGACTTAATCAGAGGCCCTTAGACCTGCCTCAGGCGACAGGAACGATCATGGCACAGAGCAAAACTGAAACGACGAAGCGAACTCCCCGAACCCTGGCCGGCGCTGCTCCGGCCAACGATGGCGCGCGCGCGCAGGTGCTTGCCCACTACGAGGCCGCCATCCGGCTACTGCAAGAGGGCAAATACGAGAAGGCGCATGCGGCTTTTGACAAGATGCTGGCCTCGGGCCCGGGCGATCTGGCGGACCGCATTCGCATGTACCTCAACGCCTGCTTGCAGCAGATGGCGCAGAAGAGCAAGGCGAACTTCAGCAGCCACGAAGAGCACTATGACTACGCCGTGTCGTTGCTGAACGAGGGCCTGTATGAGGACGCGCGGGAGCAGTTCAACGCGATTCTGAAGGCAAACGACAAGGCGGACTATGCGTTCTACGGGCTGGCCGTGCTGGCCAGCATGACCGGCGACTCGCACACGTGTCTTGAACACCTGACAGAGGCGATTCGGCGGAATCCGCAGAACCGGATTCAGGCGCGGGCGGATTCGGACTTTCAGGACATGGCGGATGATCCGCGGTTTACGGAGCTGCTGTATCCGGAGGTTTAGGGTGGACAGCGTTCTTTCGGCGCATGAAGAACGGCCCGGGGCTGAAGCCCCACGCTCATCCCCAGGGAAGGTCTGATTCAGTCCGCGAAGATTCCCTCGGGGGCTGAAGCCCCGTTGAATTGAGGGACATGATGGCGTGGCTGAAGCCACGCCCCTTCAAAACGACGGCTTAATTGGGGGTTCCCTAAGACTGTAGTTTGGTGGGGCTGATGCGAAACGCAGATTCCCTTCGGGAATGACAACAAAAGTGGGGGCTGATGCGAAACGCAGATTCCCTTCGGGAATGACAACAAAAGCGGGGGCCGATGCGAAACGCGGATTCCCTTCGGGAATGACAACAAAAAAAGTGGAGAGTGCCGTGGCTTTGCCGAGTATTGCCGGGTCCCAGGAAAAAACGCTTCGCGTCGTTGCCATTGGCGGCGGTACCGGGCTGTCCACTCTGCTGCGCGGGCTCAAGCAGTACGTTGCGACACCGGACCGGCGGCGCGGGATCCGGTTTCCGCAGAGCGCGGTTGAGGGCGAGACCCCGAGTGTTCCCTGCTCTGCGCGGCCTTGCCTGATTCGTGAGCTTTCGGCTGTGGTGACGGTGACGGATGACGGCGGTTCTTCGGGGAGGTTGCGCGAAGACTTCAAGATGCTGCCGCCGGGCGACATTCGCAACTGCATGGTGGCCCTGAGCGAAGACGAACACCTGCTCTCGAAGCTGTTTCAGTACCGGTTCGAGGCGGGCGATCTGGAGGGTCACAGCTTCGGCAACCTGTTTGTCGCGGCGCTCTCGCACATTACCGGCGACTTCGCGCAGGCGGTGCAGATGTCGTCGCAGATTCTGGCGGCGCGGGGGAATATCTTTCCTGTGACAAACACCAATGTGACGCTGGCGGCGATGATGCACGACGGCTCGATGGTGCGCGGCGAGACGAACATTACGGCGAGCAAACAGAGCATTATGGAGCTGGTGCTGGAGCCTGCCGACGCGGAGCCGCTGCCGGAGATGCTGGACGCGATGGCCAACGCGGACCTGATTACGCTGGGGCCTGGGTCGCTGTATACGTCGCTGGTTACGAACCTGCTGGTGCGCGGTGTGCCGGAGGCGCTGGCCGCGTCGAAGGCGACGAAGGTGTATGTGTGCAACCTGATGACGCAGGCGAATGAGTCGCTGGGGCTCTCGGCCTCGCAGCATATCGAGAAGATATTGCAACATGCGGGCGAGGCGGCTTCGTCGATCTTCGATTATGCGCTGGTGAATATCGCGCCCATCTCGGCCAAGCGGCTGGAACAGTATGCCCGCGAGGGGCAGAATCCGATTGAGGCTGATCTTGACCGCATTCGCGCGCTGGGAGTTGAGCCGGTTACTGGCGACTTTGTGCATGAGGGCGATGTGCTGCGGCATGATTATGACCGGCTGGCGGAGAAGCTGCTGGAGATTGGGCTGGCGCGGGTTTCGTCGGTGGTGACGAATTCGCGTGGTGAGTCTGAAGTTCGTTGAAGAAAGGCCGCAGGCCCTTCGACTTCGTTTGCCGCAAACTCCGCTCAGGATGACACAGTCTGTAGGCAGCAAACTGAGAATCAAAACGAAGAGGACAGGATGTTACGCATGACACCTGTATTGGAAGGACGACGGATACGGCTGGAGCCGATGACGATGGAGCATCTGCCCGTGCTCGCGGAGGTGGCGTTTGACGAGCGAATCTGGCGATACATGACGCACCCCGTGAAGACGCCGGAGCAGCTTCGCGCATGGCTGGAGAAATCGTTGCAGCAGGAGGCGGACGGGACGGTCGTGCCGTGGGTGACGGTCCTGAAGGACGGAGGCCGCGTCATCGGCAGCACGCGCTTTCTGGACTTCGACCATGAGCATCGCACGACAGAGCTGGGAAATACGTGGCTGGCACCGGAGTTTCACGGCGCGGGAGTGAATCCCGAGGCCAAGCTGCTGCAACTGACCTATGCCTTCGAGGATCTGAAGCTGAACCGCGTAGCGCTGAAGACGCACCATGAAAACTTTCAGTCGCAGGCGGCGATGAAGAAGATGGGCGCGACCTACGAGGGGACATTCCGCAACCACTACATCATGTCTGACGGCTCGCTGCGCCACAGCGTCTGGTTTTCGATTGTCAAGGAAGACTGGCCACGGGTGAAGCCCGGGCTTGAGGCGCGGGTGAACGCGGGCCGGTAATTGCTGTCCTGATAGGGTCTCTGTGCGGTCAGCAATCGCCGTAAGCAGCATCACGGCTGGAATGAAAGAACAGCAGATTCCTTCGCTTCTCTACGGAATGGAAATGCAAAGTGGATACCCTGATGCAATTTCCTGTTGCCCTGGCGAACGGGCCATGAGTACTATCGCAGCAACTTATTCATCAGGAAGGAATTGCATGAAGCATCGCTGCGTTGTTCTGCTCCTTTTCCTTGTCCTCGCCGCTACGGCGTCTCCGGCACAGGTCGGAATCTACGGCAACTTTGACGCGACGCATCTCGACAATAAGACCTTGACCACGACCTGGCTCTATGGGCCTAACTTTGGCGCATATTACAACTTCCTGCATGCCGGGCCGATTGCAGCAGGCGTAGACCTGCGAGGTAGTTTCTTGTACGGGAGCCGGATGAGGTACAGGAGCGTTCTGGTCGGTGTGCGCGTTGCAGCCAACCCGCCTGTCCTTCCCATCAAGCCGTATGCACAGTTTTCCGTTGGCGGCGGTGCGGTGAAGCCGGACTCCAGCGGCGTGGTGCCTACTCACTACACGACGAAGTTCCAGTATGGGGTGTTTGGCGGCGCAGACATCACCATTCTCCCGCACATCGATCTTAGACTGGTTGAAGTGGGCTACAGCAGAATGACCGGGATCAACGGCGGGTCTACCGCACTGGCGACCTCTCTTGTGACCATCGGGAGCGGCATCGTCGTGCGGCTGCCTTGAGCCTTGTCAGGTGGCGATGGCGACCAGATCGTCTTCGAGCGTGCGCTTGAGTTGGCCGCAGGCGGCGTAGATGTCGCGTCCGCGTGGGCGGCGGATGTAGGCTGGGATGCCTGCCGCGATGATGCGGTTCTGGAAGGCGAGCACGGCTTCGCGTGGCGGCTCGTGGTAGGGCATGTTCGGGCCGGCGTTCCAGACGATGAGGTTGATCTTGCAGCGGATGTTGCGGACCAGCGCGATGAGTTCGTCGGCGTTCGAGAGCGAGTCGTTGATGCCGCCGAGCAGGACGTACTCGAAGGTGATCCACTCGCGCTTGCTGAGCGGGATGGTGGCGAGGGCTTCGAGCAGCGCCGCGATGTTCCATTTGCGCGTGATGGGCATGATGGATTCGCGGATGGTGTCGTTGGGGGCGTTGAGGCTGACGGCCAGTTTGGGGCGGCTGGGCTCTTTGGCGAAGTCGAGGATGCCGGGCAGGATGCCTGAGGTGCTGACGGTCATGCGGGCCTCGGGGATGCGCATGTAGACGAGCAGGCGGACGGCTTCCATGAAGTTGGCGTAGTTGAGGAAGGGCTCGCCCATGCCCATGAAGACCAGGTTGATGCGCGCGGGGGTGGGGTTGCCGCGGCTGCTGCCCAGCTCGACCCGGTGGCGGTTGAGGACGGCGGCGACCTGGCCTGCGATCTCGCCCGGGGTGAGGTTGCGGCGGATGCCGAGTTTGGCGGTGAGGCAGAACTGGCAGTTGACCGCGCAGCCGACCTGGCTCGACACGCAGATGGTGGCGCGGCGGTAGGGGAAGGCGGAGGAGCGGCCTCGGTCGTCGGCCTCTTCTTCGTCGGCGGCCACGGAGCCGTCGCCGCGCTCGCCGCCGTCGCCGTCGGGCATCCAGACGGTCTCGACGGTCTCGCCGTCGGCCATGCGGATGAGGTATCGCTCGGTGCCATCGATGGAGCGGGCGGTCTGGACGATCTCGGGGAGGCCGATGGCGTAGTTTTCGGTCTTCAGGGCTTCGCGGAAGGCGTCGGGTAATGAGGTAATTTCATTAATATCTGTAATGTGCTGACGGTAAATGGCTTGTGCAATCTGCGTGGCGCGATAGGTGGGCTGGCCGAGCTGCTTCGTTAGCGCGGTGAGCGCATCCAATGATAAGCCGAACAGGGCCTTCGGGCTGGCGTTTGGATTTGCTATCACATTTGTTTCGTTCAACATAGCTGAGGATGGCGGGTAAATGACGCGCCAGCTTTAGTTTACTCTCCGCGGGGCGGCCTGGGCCAGCTTCTGGCCTTCCTGTGAAAGAATAATGATTGAAGGAGCCGCATGTCTGGAACGCCGATGGAAGATGTCTCTGCCTCAAGGTTTGCCACGAAGAACGCCTCACGCAACATTCGGAAGACCGTTCTGGGGAACGGCCTGACGGTGCTGACGGAGAGGATGCCGCACCTGCGCAGCGTGTCGATGGGCGCGTGGGTCGGGTCGGGTTCGCGCGATGAGACGGCGGAGGTGAACGGCATCTCGCACTTTGTGGAGCACATGGTGTTCAAGGGGACGACCACGCGCTCGGCCCAGCAGATTGCCCGCGAGGTGGACACGATCGGCGGCAACCTGGATGCGTTTACGGGCAAGGAGACCATCTGCTTCAACATCAAGGTGCTGGACGAGAACGTGGCCCCGGCGCTGGATGTGCTGGCCGACCTGGTGCTGCACCCAACGTTTACCCCAGAGGAACTGGTGCGGGAGCGGGGCGTGATCCTCGAAGAGATCAAGATGGACGAGGACAACCCGGACTATCTGGTGCATGAGGTCTGGACGCAGAACTTCTGGAAGGGCGACGCGCTGGGGCGGCCGATTCTGGGGACGGTCAAAACGGTTTCGAGCTTCAATCAGCAGACGGCGTTCGATTTTTATGCCGGGCAGTTTACGCCGCGCAATATCGTGTTTTCGGCTGCGGGCAATCTGGAGCACGATGCGTTTGTGGCCGAGGTGGAGCGGGAGTTCAGCTCGCTGGCCTCGGCGGGCGATGCGGCAGTGCCGAAGTTTGCCACTCCAACCGCCACGCCGCACATTACGCTGAAGCGCAAGAAGGCGCTGGAGCAGGTGCAGCTTTGTCTTGGGGTGCCGGCGCCTGCGGTCAATGATGCGAATCGCTATGTGGTTTTTCTGCTGAACACGATCCTGGGCGGCGGGATGAGCTCGCGGCTGTTTCAGACGATTCGCGAGGACCAGGGACTGGCGTATTCGATCTACTCGGAGATGAACCCGTTCCGCGATACAGGGGCGCTGTGCGTGTATGCAGGTACCTCGGTGGATAAGACGGAGAAGGTTTTGCAGCTTACCCTGAAGGAGTTGCGGCGTCTGAAAGAAGAGACGGCCAGTGACGCGGAGTTGAAGCGCGCCAAGGACCAGTTGAAGAGCAATATGGTGATCGGGCTCGAGAGTTCCGGGAGCCGCATGGCGAATCTGGCGCGGCAGCAGATGTACTTTGGCAGGTTCTTCGGCGTGGACGAGATGATGGAGCAGATTGACGCGGTGACTTCGGATGATGTGCGGTCGATGGCGCAGGAGTTGTTCAAGCCGGAGACGCTGGCGTTGACGTTGCTGGGGAATCTTGGCGGGATGAAGGTTGAGCGGGGCGATTTGGAGTGCTGAGGTCTTGTCGAGCGGAGCGTTTGCGGCACGGATGAAGAGGCGTGGAAGAGGTGTAACACGAAGCGAAACGCAGATTCCCTTCGGGAATGACAACAGAAACGCAGATTCCCTTCGGGAATGGCAACAAAGGATGGGCTTTGGATACAGATGAAGCCGCCCTTAACAAGGCAGGGCTTAGCCAGAGATATTTTGAGGCGTTGCTGAATCAGTTCCCTGCTCTGGTTTTCGCGCGCGCCTGCTGATAGAGTTCTGTCTCATACCCCATGATGCGGCGACGCCGCGTGACCAAGGACTCAAGGAAGAATGACGACGATGACCGCTTTGGAAAGACTGGACCGGGCGCGGTTGGACGCGGAACGCCACACCGACGAGGGGTTCACGCTGATTGAGCTGCTGATCGTGATGTCGGTGATGCTGATCCTGATGACGCTGGCCATTCCGCAGATGCTGAGAGTGACCAAGACGGCACATGAGACCTCTGCCCAGCAATCGATCCGGGTCATCACCTCAGCGGAGTTGCAGTACAACTCGGCGTATCCGACGCGCGGATTTGCCTGCTCGCTGGCGGAGTTGGGCGGCGATCCGAAGTCCGGCGCGCCGACGCCGGAGTCCGCGCAGTTGATTGCGGCTGACCTTGCCTCGGGCCAGAAGGCCGGGTATACGTTCGCTATTACGAACTGCACCAAGGTGACGGTGAACAATCAGGACCAGATCACCTCCTACGAGGTGACGGCAGTGCCGAACAAGGTGGGCAAGACCGGCGACCGCGGCTTCTGCTCGGACGAGAATAACGCCATTCACTTTGACCCGTCGGGCGGCACGAACTGCACGCAACTCATCCAGTAATGCTGACCCGCGCCGCGCTGCTTGTCGCGCTGCTTTGTGCCCCGCTGTGGGCACAGAGTAATGACGCCCTTGTGCGCAAGGTCGATGACCACTACAACCATCTCGCTTCCCTGCGCGCCCGCTATGTGGAGCAGTACTCCGGCATGGGCATGAACAAGACCGAGAGCGGCACGCTGCTCTTGAAGAAGCCCGGGAAGATGCGCTGGAGCTATGACAATCCGGTGGGCAAGGTGTTTGTGCTGGACGGCAAGTATGCGTGGTTTTATACGCCGGGAGATGCTCAGGCGCAGCGCATTCCGGCGAAGGAGCTGGACGATTTGCGCTCGCCGCTGCGGTTTTTGCTGGGGCATACGCAACTGAAAAAAGAGCTGGAGAACCTGACGGTGACGCCGGAGGGTTCCGGCTTCCGCATTACGGGTGTTCCTAAGGGCATGGAGCAGCGGATGAAGCTACTGACGCTCGACGTGACGGCTGCGGGTGTGATTGAGAAGATGAAGATCGAAGAGGTGGGCGGCGCGGTGACGGAGTTTGCGTTCTCCAATATGGAGGAGAATGCGCCGGTGAAGAACTCGGAGTTTGTGTTTACGCCGCCGGCGGGCGTGACGATTGTGAAGGGATTGCCTCCGGTTTGAAACATTTTTCCTAAACTGTAGCTCGGTGCAACGCGAAGCAAAACGCAGATTCCCTTCGGGAATGACAAGAAAAGAGAGCATTTGTGAGTCAAGCAGTGTCTGCACGTCGTCTGACTACGGCGGAGTTTTACCGGGCCGTTGATGAACTTTCTCCGGCCGTGGCGGTGTTTGATTGCGATGGAACGCTGTGGTCGGGCGATGCCGGATCCGGGTTTATGAATTGGACTATTGAGAAGGGACTGCTCTCGCGCGAGATGCTGGACTGGATCAATGCACGATACGACGGATACAGGCGCGGCGAGGTGTCGGAGTTGGCTATCTGCGGCGAGATGGTGCAGATGTATCGCGGGCTCCGTGAGGACGAGATGCGGCGGGCGGCGCGGAAGTTCTTTGCCGAGCGGATCGAGCGGAATATCTTTCCGGAGATGCTGGCGCTGGTTGAACGTCTGCGTGCCAAGGGCGTTGACATCTGGGCGGTGAGTTCGACGAACGACTGGGTGATTGAAGAGGGAGTGAGGCGGTTCGGCATCGGCCCGGAGCGGGTGCTGGCGGCGTGCGTCGAGGTGAAGGATGGGTTGGTGACGGGCTCGCTGCGCGATGTGCCGACGGATGAGGGGAAGGTTGCGTCGCTGGCGCGGGTGGGAGTTACGGTTCCTGACGCGGTATTTGGCAACTCGGTGCATGATGCGGCCATGCTGGCGATTGCGCGGCGGGCCTTTCCGGTGAATCCGAGCGCGGCGCTGGCTGAGCGGAGCGCGCGCGAAGGATGGGCGGTTTACTATCCGGCGTCGGTTGAACCAAAGTAATGGCCTGTGCGCTTTTTGGGCGGATGGTCGTCTAAACTGTAGCTCAGGTGAAAAAGCACATCCGCAAGTTGGGCGAACACGCTGAAAATGGAGCACATAAGCCGGTGCGGTTTGTGGTGGCGGCCCTGATTCTGCGTCCCAGGGAGAGCCGAACCGAGGTGTTGATCTGTCAGAGGAAGCCTGACCAGCCGATGAGCCTGAAGTGGGAGTTTCCGGGCGGCAAGATTGAGCCTGGCGAAGGCCCGGAAGCTGCGCTGGCGCGCGAGTTGGATGAGGAGCTTGGCATCTCGGCTGTGATCGGCGAGCGGGTGGCTCGGGTGCGGCATAAATACAGGAATGGCGGCGCGGTCGATTTGCAGTTCTTCGCGGTAAGGGAGTTCAGCGGGGAGATTGAAAATCGCATCTTCAACGATGTGCGCTGGGCTGCGATGGAGAGTTTGCCGGAGTATGACTTTCTGGCGGCTGACCTGGGGCTGATTCAGGATTTGTCGGAGGGGAAGCTGCTGTAGATTCCATGCCGCATCAGGAAAAGCCCGGGGCCAGAGCATTTTCAATATTCAATAGAGGCGTAGCCCGGAGCAGGCTGATGCGAAACGCGGATTCCTTTCGGAATGACAACAAAAAGGCTTTTTCGTGGGGCTGAAGCCCTACGCTCATCCAAAAAGCAACCGCAGAGACTTTCAGCGACCTCTTCAGCCTCTTGGGGTTTTGAGCAGGTTCCACATCCAGACCAGCGAGAGCGCGGTGACGATGATGGCGGTCAGCCAGGCAATGATGTTGAAGAGGCGAGAGTTGGTGTATTCGCCCATCAATTCGTATTTATTGATGAGGCTAAGCATAAATACGAGCACGATGGGCAGCAGGACGCCGTTCAGTGCCTGCGACAGGATGCTGAATTTGACCAGTTGAAAGTTTGGGATGAGAACGACGGCCGCGCCTGCAGCGAGCAACAGCGTGTAGAACCAATAAAAGAAGCGGGCCTCTTTGAAGGACTTGTCGAGCCCGCTTTCGAGGCCGAGGCCCTCGCACACGGTGTAGGCAGTGGAGAGCGGCAGAATGGATGCCGCGAAGAGCGAGGCGTTGAAGAGTCCTGCAGCGAAGAGAATGAATGCGTAGTCTCCAGCCAGCGGCTTCATCGCTCCGGCGGCGTCGGAGGGGTCGCCGATATTGCGGATGCCGTGGGTATAGAGGGTTGCGGCGCAGGCGACGACGATGAACCACGCAACCACATCCGTAAAAATAGAGCCGACGATGACATCGAGCCGCGAAGTCTTGTATTGGCGCACACTGACGCCTTTTTCGACGATGGACGATTGCAGATAGAACTGCATCCAGGGAGTGATGGTCGTACCGATAACGCTGATCGTCAGGTAGACGTAGCTCTTGTCGTTCCAGGCAGAGCGCGGCGGCAGTTTGATGGTCTCGATCAGCGCGGTGTGCCAGTCGGGGCGGCTGAGCACGCCTGCGATGATGTAGGCGATGTAGAAGACGCTGGCCGTGAGGAAGACTTTCTCGACGCTCTTGTAGTCGCCTTTGACGATGAGTGCCCACACGATGACGGCGCAGATGGGCACGCTGAGATATTTGCTGATGTGGAACAACTGCATGGAGCCGGCGATGCCGGAGAATTCGGTGATGACGTTGCCGAAGTTGACGATGACCAGAAGGACCAGCATGAGGAAGGTCATGCGCAGGCCAAACTCTTCGCGGATGAGGTCGCTGAGGCCTTTGCCGGTGACAGCCCCCATGCGCGCGCACATCTCCTGCACGACGATGAGCGCGAGGGTGATGGGAATCATCGTCCACAGCAGCGTGTAGCCGAACTGCGCGCCAGCCTGCGAGTAGGTGAGGATGCCGCCCGCGTCGTTGTCCACGTTGGCGGTGATGAACCCCGGACCGAGGACGGCCAGGAAGAGAATGATGCGTGTTCTCCAGCGGCGCGAGGCGGTCATCTGGTCTGTGCCCCTGTGCTGGAGAGGATGCGCTTGCGGATGGACTCGACACGCTCGACGATGAGTTCCACCTGGCGGTCGTTGTGGTAGCCGTCGCGGGCGGCGCGCAGGCAGCCTGCGGCGGCGATGCGCCGGCGCGCGGCTTCGTCTGGCAGATAGCGGCGAATCTTCTGGACGAGTTCGTCGTAGGTGGAGAAGAAGACGGCCTCTTCGTCCTCTTTGAAACGCTGGAGGTGGCCGTCGGATCGCTCGGCGAGGAGGAAGGCCCCGCAGCCTGCTATCTCGAAACTCTTGTGGACGAACTCGTCCTGATTGGCGTGGGTGAGGAAGCTGAGGTTGATCTTCGAGCGCCAGATGGCTTCGCGGTACTGCTGCTGGAAGAGCTCGCCTTCGCGGTAGGTCTGAGTGAAAATCTCGGGAGAGAGGCTTCGCCGCCAGGAGCGTTCGTTGCCGGAGATGGTCACGGAAAATTCGTTGAGATGCTGAAGATTGCTGAGCGTCACGGCCCTGTCGTCGTAGGGCGTGCCGATGAAGGAGACTTCGCGGTCGCGGTCCTTGTCGGACCAGCCTGCGGGCGGCGGGAATTGCAGAGTTGGCTCGTAGGCGGTCTGGATTTTGATGACGTCTCGCGCGCCGCGTGAGGTGTAGTCGAGGATGTTCTTGTCGCGCTGGACGACGTGCAGATCGTAGTGCGGAATGTTCTTCATGTAGAGCCGCCAGCCCGGGTCCTGGCGCGTCCCGAAGGGGTTGTCGATCATGTAGCTGACGGTGACGATGCCCCGCGCGCGAAGGCGGTCGAGCGTTGCTGGGCGCATGGAGAGCAGCTTGTCGGCCCAGAAGACATCGGGTTTTTCGCGCTGGGCGATGTTGAGCAGATCGCGGTTGAGACGGCTGACCGTGGGGCCGGTGACGAGGCGATGGGCAATCTTGCGGACCAACGGATTTGCAGAATTGTAGGCGTAGCTGTTGAACGGGACAACCTGATGGCCCAGCCGCTCCAGCGCCCAGAGGCGGTAGAGCGAGGTGTCGTTGGGCGAGAGGCCGGAGGCGTACAGAATCTTCATTCGTTCAGGTTGCTTTCTTTACAGATGGCTCATGAAGGATTGTCTCAGTGCTCGGCGCGCAGCAGCGCGATGACTTGTTCGGCGTGGACGACGCCGACGAGACGCTTCTCGCGGTCGAGGACGGGGAGCGAGCGCAGGTTGTACTTGTCGAAGAGTTCGGCGACCTTGCGGCCGTTGGCGTCGATGTTGCAGCTTACGAGGTGAGTGTGAGGCAGCTCCGACAGTGGACTGGCCGGCGCGGCGAGCAGAAGTTGGACAAGATGGACGACGGCGCTGATGCGCTGCTCTTCATCGAGCAGGTAGATGTCGGTGATGGTTTCGTTGTCGCCCTCGAAGGTGCGGACGGCTTCGACGGCTTCGGAGACCAGAGCACCGATGGGCAAGGCGATGTAGTCGGTGGTCATGCGGCCGGCGGCTGAATTGCCGGGGAATTCGAGCAGGTCTTCGACCTCCTGCCGCTCCTCGGGTTCCATCTCTTCGAGGATGGCTTCAGAGCGTTCGTCCGGCAGCTCGGAGAGCAGGTCGGCGGCGGCGGCGGGGTCCATCTCCTCAACAATATCTGCGACCTTTTCAGAATCGAGCGCCTCGATGAGCGACTGCTGCATCCTGGGCTTGACCTCTTCGAGTGCCTCGGCGGCGACCTCTTCGTCGAGGCTGAGGAAGACGGCGTGGCGTTCGGCCGGGGCGAGGTCTTCGAGGATGTCCGCGATGTCGGAGGGATGCATCTGCGAGAGGCGGTCCTGCTCGATCTTGAGCTTGACGCGGCGGGCCGGGTCGCGGCCAATCAGATCGACGAAGTCCCACGGGATGACGCTGGGGGTGAGCCGCGAGGTGAGGCCGGTGACGAGGGAAGCAGGCAGTCCTTTGAGCAGACGCCGCATCGCGCCGCGTATCCCGACCTCGACTTCGGCGATGCGCAGCAGAAGTATTGTGCCGTCATCAGGCGATGTCTCCCACACCAGGTCAACGTCGTTGACGCGCACAACCTTGTGGCCGTGAACGTCGATGATCTGCTGGTCGAGCAGGTCGCGTTCGAGCAGGAGGTAGTTCTCGCCACCGGGGAGTGCGGTGGGCCGGGCCGACTCGCGGAGTTGCAGGCCGCCTTTTGGTGCGAGGCGCAGGTCGGTGACGAGCACCATCATGTCAGGCTCGCCACGTTTGGCCGAGGCTGGGCGAAGCACCAGTCCGTGAACGTGTGAGGAGTCCACGGCGGGCGAGACGGCAAACTCCCGGATGCGGCCGTAGGGACCTCCCTGCGCGCCGGCGACTGTGGCGCCCATCAACGTGGCGACACTGGTGACGTGATTGGTGTGCTTTGCCATTGGCCGCCCGAGTGATGCTCTGAACGATCGGATGGAGTCGATGAAGATTCCCTCAGAGGCTAAACAGGCTGCGGAAAAAGTACGTCCGTCAGCTTTTGCAGAAAGGCCCGGGGCTGAAGCCCCTTGAATTTGCCGGGATGTTCGCAGGGCTAAAGCCCTGCGCTCCCACCGAAAAACACAAAGAGCCTATTTTCCCGCAACCCGTAAAGCCTCGTTGAGTCGAAGGTGTTACGGCGTGGCTGAAACCACGCCCCTTCAAAGCCACGACTTTATCAGAACTTCCTCTACCAAACTTTACATGCTCGCGCACTGACTTTGCGATGGAGCGGCGAGCAGTATCAGGTTGTATTACCACGGTGGACCTGCGTATAGTCCTCGTACCGCGTGTTAATTTCGACTTTGGCCGATATTGACCGAAGCGCGGCCCGTGGACCTCGGGCATCGAGCGTAGCCGGGGAGGAAAATGCATAGAAAGTTGGAGCAGGCAACCTTGACAAGCGAGAAATCCACAAGCACACTGCCATCATTGCTGTTGTCCGCTGTTGACGACTGGCATTTGCTGAGTGCAAGGACGGATTTGGCCGATTCAACGACAAGCCGCGTCAGCTATACGCTTGACTCGTCTCTCGATAGCGTCAACAAGATTGAGCAGACGGCGGAGGTGTCGGCACAACGGGCGGGCTTTGACGAAGATACTGTCTCGCATGTGGCGATGGCGGTGCGCGAGGCCGCGGTGAATGCCGTGCTGCATGGCAACTCCTACGATCCGAACAAGCACATTACCGCGTCGTTCGAGACGACGCCGGAGTCGCTGATTGTCCGCGTGACCGACCAGGGGCCCGGACTGAACCCGGACACGCTCCCAGACCCGCTGGCCCCGGAAAATATCCTGCGCGGCTCGGGCCGCGGCATCTTCCTTATCAAGGCATTCATGGATGAGGTACACTTTCGGCAGTTGCATCCCGGCACTGAATTGACCCTGATCAAATACCGTACCCCCGCTCAGCCGGGAACTTAAGGAGAAGAATACTCATGAGCATGAAAGTACAGACCCGCCAGGTGGACGGCATTACCATTCTGGACCTCAGCGGCCGGATTACTCTCGGCGAAGGCAGCGTGACCATTCGCGATGCCGTGCGCGACGTGCTGGCCAAGGGCTCAAACAAGATCCTGCTCAATCTGGCCGAGATCAGCTACATCGACAGCTCGGGCATCGGGGAATTGGTCAGCGCCTTCACCACGGTGAAGAACGCAGGCGGCGAGCTGAAGCTGCTAAACCTGACCAAAAAGGTCCACGACCTGCTCCAGATTACGAAGCTCTACACCGTCTTCGACGTGAAGGACGATGAGGCTTCGGCGATCTCTTCCTTCAGCAAATAACACTCGGGTATAAAAAGGCCGCCGCGAGGATGCGGCGGCCTTTTTGCGTGCCTGGAGAATTTTTCTTATCGGCGTAGTGGTTGATTGAGGGCGCAGGTTCGTGCAGCCGCGAAAAAATGCGGGGATTCTTCGCTGCACTCAGAGGGACAATGTGTAGATGAGCCACAGCTATAGGACGGGCCTTCAGCCCTTGGATTTTGCGGCAAACATTACCTGGGGCTACGCCCCAGGCTGGTATAGAACGGGCCTTTGGCCCTTGTAAAACGAAACGGACTAAGGATGAGCAAAGGTCTGATTAAGTCCGCGAACATTCCCTCAGAGGCTAAAGAAGCTGCAGAGGCTGCGGAAAAAGTGCGTCCGGCAGCTTGTGCAAAATGGCCCGGGGCTAAAGCCCCTTGGTTTTGCTGGGGTTTTCGCAGGGCTAAAGCCCTGCGCTCCCACCGAAAAGCAGGGATGGCGAGTTTTTCCGCAGCCTGTAAAGCCTCGTTGAATCGGGTAGGTTTACGGCGCGACTGAAGTCGCGCCCCTTCAAAACAGAGACTGATCAGAGTTTTCCTGGCGGCGGTCCCGCTACTTCGAGAAATCGACCTTCGGGGCCTCGGCGTTTGCCGGGTTGCCCTTGAAGTACTCGTCGCGGTAGTGGAAGCCGGCCATGCCCGCCCAGATGCTGTTCGGGAACTGGCGCACGTAGACGTTGTAGTCTTCGAGCGCCTTGTTGTAACGCTGGCGCTCGACGGCGATGCGGTTCTCCGTGCCGGCCAGCTCATCTTCCAGACGCATGAACTGCTGGTTGCCCTTCAGGTCGGGATACTGCTCCTGCAGACGGAAGAACGGACCGAGCGCGACGTCCATGCGGGTGTTGGCGGCGATACTGCTGGCACGGTCGGGCGCGCTGGTGATGGCGGCGCGGGCATTGGCGATGTTGGTCAAGATGGTGGACTCTTCCGCGACATAGCCCTTCACCGAAGCGACGAGGTTCGGGATCAGGTCCAGACGGCGCTGCTGCACGACATTCACTTGGGCGTATTGCTGCTCGATGGCTTCGTTCTTCTGCACCAGCGTGTTCTTCGTACTGATGTAGCTGCCGCCTGCAAGGAGCAGCACAAGGATCAGAAGACCCACGACGCCAAGCACAATCCATAGTGATTTCATAGTTCCTCGGTTTCCTTCGATAAGATTCGGGTGCCGTCCTTTATCATCCATCATCTGTTTACCGGCTGTACTGTATCATCTTGCCGGACTTCTCCTTCCCTGCTTTGAGCCTGTTTTTGTCAAAAATCTCCGCTGGCCCCTCCTCCGCCGGAGCTGCCTCCGCCGAAGCCGCCGAAACCTCCGCCACCTCCGCCTCCGAAACCCCCGCCGCCGCTCCAGTCGTCGCGGCCACGACCGCCTCCTCCGCCCAGAAGATTTCCCAGGAGGAAGAAGATCAGGCCGGTATTGCCCGTGCTGACCAGGAGAATGAGGATGAACAGCACAATCGCGCCGCCGATGATGATCCCGACCAGGTTCAGATGCGCCTGCTGAGGCTGTTGCTGGTAGCCGTATTGCGGAATTGAGGATGGGGCCGTGAGCGTGACGCCTGCGTCTGCCGCGATGTCCTGGGCAATCTGGCTGACGCCGATTGGGATGCCGGTGTTGAAGTCGTTGCGTACCAGATAGGGCCGCATCAGGCGGCCGATGTCGCCCACTTTGGCATCGTTCAGGATGCCTTCGAGCCCGTAGCCGACCTCGATGCGGTACCTTCTCGGGCTCATGGAGAGGATCATCAGCACGCCGCGGTCGGTTCCCCTGGGCCCGACCTTCCACTTGTCCTCAAGCGCGGTGGCAAACTCCTCGATGGATTCGCCATTATCGAGTGACTTGATGGTGACGACGGCAATCTGTGCGTGGGCCTTGCGGTCAACCTGAAGGCACAAGGCATCGATGTTCTGGATAGTGGAGGGGGAGAGAACGCCGGCGAAGTCGCTGACATAGCCGGTAGGGGCGGGTAGTGAATCGACCGACTCGGCCGCCAGAAAGGCTGCCGGTGCGAGCATGAGGACAACGACAGCCAGCCAACGCGAGATGCGCTTCATTGATGGATATTCTACGCCCTGCCCGGTGGCCGCATTGCGGGCCGCGGAAGAGATCATTTACGGCTGAGGCGCAGGGGGCGGAGGCGCATGTTTGTGTTCGGGCATGGGGATGCCCTTTTCACGCGCCAGCTTGTTCACCATGACGAGATGACCGTGGATGACGTGCTCGCCGTCGCCTACTGCGTCGCGCAGCGAAGGGTCGTTGACGGTGTTGGCCTCCATGCGGAAGACGCGCATGGAGCGGTGGTGCTCTTTGACCATCAGGGTCAGGTAGGCGGTGTCGAAGTCGTTGCCGGAGAGCGACTGGAGTTTGGCGTACTGGGCCTCGTCTTCCTTGTTCATGCGCTTCGGCAGCGTGATGCCCATCGAGTCCGCGACTCGGGCGAGGTCCTGGTTGAGCTTTGTGTGGTCATCGACCATGGTCTGGGCGAAGCTTTTGACGTCATCGCTTGAAGACTTCTCCAAGGCAAGCTGGCTGAACTTCACGTGTGCGATGCCTGCCTCGGTTGCGCCGCGCAGAAACATCTTGTCCTTGACCAACTGCCCGACATCGCCGCTATTCGGCCCTGAGTCCTGCATCGAGACGGACTGCTGGCCCGGCGGAAGCGACTGGCCGTTGGATGCCTGCACGACCCCGGAGTCCACCTGTGAAAACAGAACCATGGGAAAAAGCACGAACACCGCGCTGAAGACTGCCACTCGCCTTTGGTTGCGTTGCATGGCCCTTACTCCTTTGGCGGACTAGTGTAGTCGCATTCGGCCTACCTTCGTCTACTTCATTTTGTGCACGGGGAAGGCCTGAAGGTTGCCCTGCATGGTTCCACCTGGCCCTGTATTCTGGCTATGGAGCCTTGATGGAATGACGCAAACTGCTGTGATGCCCCCGGTTGCACGTAAAGACCCAATGCCCACTACGCTGCACGGACAGACGCTTGAAGACGATTACCGCTGGATGCGGGACAAGTCTTCGCCTGAGCTGGTCTCGTATCTGGAGGCGGAGAATGCTTACACCGCGGACGTGATGAAGCCGACTGAGGAGCTTCAGGCGAAGCTGTATGCGGAGATGCTGTCGCACATCAAGGAAACCGATGAGTCGGTCCCCTACCGCGACCGTGGATGGTTCTATTACACGAGGACGGTTGAGGGCAGCCAGTACGCGATCTATTGCCGCAGGCTCGCCACGGGCTCCGCGTATGACGACGCGCAGCCGGAACAGGTGCTGCTCGACGTGAACAGGCTGGCCGAGGGACAACCGTTTATGGCTCTGGGCGCGATGGCCGTCAGCCCGGACGGCGATAAGCTCGCTTACTCGACCGACAGCACGGGATTTCGGCAGTACACGCTGCATGTCCGCGACCTGAAGACCGGGACTGACCTGACCGATACCGCCGAGCGCGTTGGCGCGATCGCCTGGGCGGCGGATTCGCACACGCTCTTCTACACCACAGAAGATGAGATGACGAAGCGGCAGGACAAGGTCTTTCGCCACCGGCTGGGCGATGCGGCGGCGGATGATGCGCTTGTGTATGAAGAGCGCGATGAGCGGTTCAACGTGGCTGTGGGTAAGACCCGCGACGGGAAGTATCTGCTGATGGAGTGCGGCAGCCACACGACAACCGAGTGCAGCTATCTGGATGCGGAGACGCCGGGCGGAGTGTTTCTTGTCATCGCGCCGCGTATGGATGAGCAGGAGTACTACGTCGAGCACCGCGATGGATTGTTCTATATACGGACCAACGACGCGGGCAAGAACTTTCGCGTGGTGACGGTTCCGGTAGACGGTGGCGGGCGGGAGTCGTGGGTGGAACTGGTTGCGCTTGAGGTGGATGCTCCGCTTGAGGATTTCGAGGTATTTCAATCATTTTGCGTGAGTTCTCGCAGACGGCTTGGCTTGCCTGTCCTGACCGTTCGTTTTATTGACGAGCGCGGCACGCTGGGAGATCCGCGGGAGATCGCGTTTCCCGAGCCGACCTACAGCGCGGGAGCGCAGGTGAACCGGGAGTTTGATGCGCAGATGTTTCGGTATGCGTACCAGTCGCTGGTGTCGCCTGCCTCGGTGTACGACTACGATATTCACGCCGGAACATCAAAGCTGCTGAAGCAACAGGAGGTGCCGGGCGGGTTCGACCCGGCGCGGTACACATCGGAGCGGCTGTGGGTGACGGCGCGCGATGGCGTGAAGGTGCCGGTGTCGGTGGTCTACCGGCGCGACCGCTTCAAACGCGACGGAAGCAATCCGCTGTATGTGTATGGGTATGGCTCGTATGGGTATCCGCTGCCAGTGAGCTTCGGCGCGTCGCGGCTCTCACTGTTGGACCGCGGCGTGGTGATGGCCTACGCACACATTCGCGGCGGAGGCGATCTGGGCGACTCGTGGCACGATGCCGGCAAGATGCAGGTGAAGAAAAATACGTTCTCGGACTTCATCGCCGTCGTCGAGCATCTTGTGGCCAACGGATACGGCGAGAAGGACCGTGTCGCCATCGAGGGTGGAAGCGCGGGTGGTTTGCTGATGGGAGCGGTCGTGAATGAGCGGCCCGATCTGTTCAGCGTGGTGCTGTCGCATGTGCCGTTTGTGGATGTGATGAATACGATGCTCGATGCTTCCCTGCCCCTGACTGTCGGCGAGTATGAGGAGTGGGGGAATCCGAATGAACCGGAGGCGTTTGCGTATATGCGCTCGTATTCGCCATACGACAACCTGAAGGCAGGAGTGTATCCGGCGATGCTGGTGAAGACCAGCCTGAACGACTCGCAGGTGATGTACTGGGAGCCGGCGAAGTATGTGGCTAAACTTCGGACGCTTAAGACGAACGGCACTCCCCTGCTGCTGTACATCAATATGGATGCGGGGCACGGCGGGGCTTCGGGACGGTACGACTACCTGAAGGAGATTGCGTTCGACTATGCGTTTCTGCTGACGCAGTTAGGCGTGGAGGGCTAGGCGCGGGCAATATCGGTTTCGCTGAAGTCATTGCCCTTGTAGAGCAGCGGCTCGCCGGTTTGCTTTGCCAAAGCGTATGAAAAGCAATCGCCAAAGTTAAGCCGCGCTTTGTGACGGCCTTTGCCGAATCGGCGAAATGCCTCGCGCGCAAAAATCGCTTGTTCGTGATCGACTGCGACGATGGAGATGTCCATGCTTCTGATCAGATCGTCGAGCACGGTGAGCGGATCAGGCGATAGCAGCCTCATGGCAATCATGGATATCTCGACCAGGGACGCTGCTGAGAACAGGCAATCTGGGCTGTTCAGCATCGCCGACGCATAGACTGAGGCATCAGGCTCATCGAGGAGGATGGCCGCCAAAGCAGATGTGTCGATCACCATTACTCGGGAATACCATCAGGACCGTACCCAAGAATCTCATCTTCGGTCAGGCCCTCATTGATTGGGGTCAGGTTGTAGCTGCGAACCAGAGCAAGTATCTCCTCGACAGTTGGCTTTGGACGCTTCCTGTCCGATGGCTTGATGCCATGCATCCGCAGGTCGGCGGCGGCACCGATAGCCTCCGTGATGGACTCACCCATTACGGAGGCCATGTCCCTGACCTTTTGCTCAACGACCGGATTGGTGATATGCAGCGCCATGTACATAGTGTACATCAGGCCGCTTTACACCTTGGAAGTCTCTGATTCTTCGATGTTATCGCCTTCGCCGGGAGCAAGGAAGAGGTTGGTTTCGAGGCCGTGCTGGCGGGTGTAGAGATCGTAGTAGCGGCCGCCCAGGGCGTAGAGCGATTCGTGGTTGCCGCGCTCGACGATCTCTCCCTGTTCAACGACGAGGATTTGTTCGGCACGGCGGATGGTGGAGAGGCGATGCGCGATGACGAAGGTTGTGCGGCCCTGCATGAGGTAGCTGAGGCCGTTCTGGATCATGGCTTCGGATTCGGAGTCGAGTGAGCTGGTCGCTTCGTCGAGGATGAGGATGCGCGGGTCGGCCAGAATAGCGCGGGCGATGGAGAGCCGCTGACGTTGACCGCCCGAGAGCTTCACGCCGCGCTCGCCGACGATCGTGTCGTATTTTTCCGGGAACCGCTCGGCGAACTCGTCCACGCGGGCGATGCGGCATGCGTTCGTCAGTTGCTCTTCGGTAGCGTTGGGGCGCGAGAAGAGAATGTTCTCGCGGATGGTGCCGTCGAAGAGGAAGGTTTCCTGCAGGACTACGCCGAGTTGTTGGCGATAGCTGCTGAGGCGGATGGTGGCAAGGTCGATGCCATCGACCATGACCTGACCGGTGGTGGCCGTGTGGAAGGCGCAGACGAGCGAGATGATCGTCGATTTGCCTGATCCTGACGAGCCGACAAGCGCGGTGACGGTGCCGGGCTTCGATTCGAAGCTGATGCCGTGGAGGACGGGCTTGCCCGGTTCGTAGGCGAAGGTGACGTCGCGAAAGGCGATGTCGCCGTGGATAGTGGCGAGGTTGTGGACGCGAGCCGGTTCGGAGTCTTCCTGGTTTTCGGAGAGGATTTCGTGGGTGCGGTCGAGTCCGGCGAGTGCTTCCGTAAGCTGCGTGCCGATCGACACGAGCTGCACAATGGGAACCGTCATGAACGCAAGAAACATGGTGTAGGTGACATAGCCGCCCGGGGTGAGGCGTCCGGTGACGACCTGATGAGCACCGAGAAACATGACCAGCGCGCCCACGAGGCCGATCACAGCGGTTGAGGCGAGCGCCATCAACGATTGCGCGGTCAACGACGAGATGACGTTCTGAAGCAGGCGCTGGACACCGCCTGCGAAGACATTCGCCTCGCTCGCTTCCGCGTGATAACCCTTCACAACGCGAACGCCGCCAAGCGATTCAGTGAGGCGGCCGGTGACTTCGGCGTTGATCTTTGCGCGTTCGCGGAAGATGGGTCGGATGGTTTTGAAGGCCCGCTGGAGGATCAAGGCAAAGGTGGCCAGCAGGACGAAGGTGATCAGCGTCATCTGAACGCTGAGCTTGATGAGATAGAGAAAGGCGAAGAGGGCCGTGAGAATGCCGCCGAAGAAATCGATCACGCCTGTGCCCATCAGGTTGCGGACACCCTCAACGTCGGTCATGATACGCGAGACAAGCGTGCCTGTTCTGTTCTCGTCGTAGAAAGCGACCGGCAGGCGGCCTACATGCGACTGGACCTTTTTGCGCAACTCGGCGATGAGACGCTGGCCGGCCTTGGAAAGGATCTGGGTAAGCGTGAAAGAAGTAATCCCTTGCACGATGGTCGCTGCCACGACGACCTCGATGATTTTAGGCAGCAGCCCCATCTGATGCTTGTACATGACGTTGTCGATGAGAAACTTTGCCGACGCCGGCAGGACCAGACCGCTGGCTCGATTGACGACCATCAGGAGGAAGCTGCCCGCGAGCAGCGGGCGGTAGGGCTTGATGAGATCCCACACCTCGGGCAGAACTTTCTTGAGCTTTGGCTTGGGGCGCGAAGCAAGCTCCGATGCTCCAGCGCGACCGTGGCCGCGCGATGGACGGTCCACCGCCTTCATGCCGCCGCCGAAACTGGATGGGCCATACGAAGCCATAGAGCTATAGGCAGTCTACGCTGACACGGCTGCCACGATACGGCACTGTTGCAAATAGACCAAAGGATGACAATTCCGACCGGAGCAAAGGTCACTTCGTTCGTGTTTGCGCTGCCTGTTATCTGATGAACCGCGGGGTAAAAGGGATACAAACTTTTAACGCCAGCCTGCTGCTCCCTATGCGGTACGCGAACGGCGCGCGTTGATAAACGAGCGCACGCAGATGAGCACGTAGAGCAGGCAGAGCAGTCCCATCACCGACTTCTCCTCCACGGCTGCCGGGTATGGGAAATAGACGCCGCGCACTAGCCGAACCAAATCGATCAGCGCCGGAATCATGCTGAGAAAGCCGAGCAGCGCTAGCGTCACCGAGATGTGCATCCAGAGCATCCGCTTCTTGACCGATTCGGTGTTGGCCATGATGCCGAAGAAGATGAAGAGGATGCCGAGGCCGCCTGGAATGAGCGCCGTCGGATGTATGCTTCCGGTCCCGATGTAACCGATGAGGCTAAGAATGATCAGTAGAACGCCGAAGCCGAGGGTAAGTTTTGCCATAGTGCGGAGACTCCTTCAGGTAAGCAGAGTTCAGGATACTTGAGCAGGTCCGGTTGCGCGATGCGCTTCATGATCGGTGTGTGGACTCGCCTGAGTCAAAAACACACCTCAGGGGCTAAAGAGGTTGCTGAAAAGTCCGTTTGCGTTGACTGGAGAGAAGGCCCGGGGCTAAAGAGGGTGCGGAAAAAGTCTGTTTGCGCTGAGTGGAGGGACGGCCCGGGGCTAAAGCCCCTTGAATTTGCTGGCTTTTTCGTGGGCTGAAGCCCCACGCTAATCCCAAAAGCAACCGCAGAGACTTTTTCAGCGCCCTCTAAAGCCCCTTGAATTTACCGGCTCTTTCGTGGGGCTGAAGCCCCACGCTAATCCTCAAATACAACCACAAAGACTTTTTTCAGCACCGTCTAAAGCCCCAATGGCAAACGAAGTATTTACGGCACAGGTAAACCCGCGCCCTTAAGTAAAACAATCATGCAGCAGAGGTCTCACACAGACCCTTCAGGCTGCGGCAGCCTTCTTCATCGCGGCGACGACATCTTCGGGCTTCCACTCGTTCGAGGGATACCACGCGACGACTTTGCCGTCTTTGCCGATGAGCACGGTCGAGAGCGAGTGGTTCAACGTCTTCTTATCGCCGGGCGTGACGCCTACGTCGAAGTACTGCGTGATGGCGGGAAGCTCTTTTTCGCTGGGCGCGGCGAAATCCCAGTGAGCAAAGGTCTCCTTGGTGTAGCGGCCAGTGTAGGCGCCGCCGTAGCTGCGCAGGACCTTCGGCGTGTCGTAGGTGGGGTCGAAGCTGATGCTGAGCAGGTGCGTCTTTGCGTAGATGGCTGGGTCGGCGGCGAGCGCCTTGTCGATGTCGGCGAAGTTGTGGCTCATGCGCACGCAGAAATCCGGCAGCGGGCAGCGCGTGTAGATGAAGGTGATGAGCAGCGCCTTGCCTTTGAACTCGGCGAAGTCGATGGTGCGGCCGCTCTGGTTGAGTAGCGTGAAGTTGGGCACGGCGTCTCCGGGCGCGGGGACGTGGTACTGGACCGGAGGCACATAGTCTGGACGCGCCTGCGCGGTGACGACGATGTTGTCGAGCACAACGTTGTGAAAGCCTGCTTCATCCTGGTCAGCGAGAACGGTGGCCGTGATGCGGTCGCCGGTGTGAAGCTCGCTCACGACGCTGGGGTCCTTGAGCTTGTAGGGCATCGTCATCGCGTCCATGAAGCCGGGGACAGCGTCACCGTCGAGCATCACGCTGGTGGCATCGGTGCTGACGACGGTGCCGCGAATCGTGAAGGTCTTATGCGCGGTCGATGCAGAGGCGTTTTGGGCCGTGGTTGGCGATTTGCGGCATCCGGCAACAAGGCAGAGAGAGAGAGCAAGAAATATCGATCTACGCAACACGAAAAAGACTCCTTCGTCGATGATACTTGTTGAGTGAGACTTGCTGCGGCGGGGGTTGGTTTGCGCGGACGAACGAAGACTGCTCCATCGCTGGGCCTGATGCACTATGCTCTGCTGCTGGCCGGGCTGGGCACTGCCTTGCTGGGACCGATCCTGCCCGTACTGGCCACGCAATGGAAGCTCAACGACGCGCAGAGCGGTGTGCTGATGCTGGCGAAGTTCTGCGGTGCGTTTCTGGGCGGCGTGAGCGTCTCGCGCAACCTGCGACGCAGTTTGCTGGTGGGGCTTGCGGCCGGAGCGGTTGGGTTCTGGTGTTTTGCGGTTGCTCCCGACCTCACTGTGGGCTGCGGTTGTTTGTTTGTTGGCGGCTTCGGCATCGGACAGATCATTACCGCAACCAACATTCTGGCTGGGCGAAGATTCACCGTGCATCGCGGCTCGGCGCTGTCCTTGCTGAATTTCTCCTTCAGCCTGGGCGCGATGCTGTCGGCGTTGCTGGCTGCGTGGCTGCTGCCGCATTTCTCGTTACGAAACCTGCTGGAGTGGTTTGCGGGCGCGTTTGTGCTGGCGGTCTGTGGGCTGCTCGTGGAGGTGCGGGGAGCGGCGGAGGAACTCGAATGGAGCGCTCCTGATACAGATACTACGGATAAGAGGCGGTCGGGTCTCGGCGCGCAGGTGTATCTGTACTTTGCCGGGCTGCTGTTTCTTTATGGCGGCCTGGAGACGTGCCTGAGCGGATGGCTCACGACATTTGCGCTCCGTTATGGGAGCAAGACTCTGGTCATCAGCGAATACACGACGCTGCTGCTTTGGATGTCGCTGACGGTAGGCCGCGCGCTGGCTTCGGCGATCATGCTGCGCGTTGGCGAAAGGACGGTGCAACGCTGGGGCCTGGCGCTGACTGCCGTCTTCACAGCAGGTCTGGCGCTCTCGCATTCTGCCGTGCTGATTGCGATGTGCTCTGTGTTGCTGGGGCTGAGTCTGGCTCCGTTCTTCCCCTCGACATGGGCGCTTCTGATGGCCAAGGGCCCGACGGCGCGGCAGGCTGGAATCGTGCTCGCGGTCTCGGGGCTGGGAGCGGCGGCGTTCCCGTGGCTGATGGGCATCGTCTCGACTGGTGCGGGTTCGTTGCAGGTGGCGCTCGCCTTGCCGCTGTTGACGGCTTTGGCGTTGCTGGCCATGAGCGCGTTCTCTCCTTCCGCATCAAAGCGGTTGACTGATTTTCCAGAACAGCACAGCGTATAACGTTGACATGGATAGGATTGATCCGCTGCCGGATGAGATTGCCGAGGCCTTGCGCCGTGGTGCGATCGTCGTAACGGGCAATCAGAGAGCGGCGCGGACACTTGGGCTTGCGTTTGACCGGCATCGCAAAGAGTCTGGCGCACCGGCGTGGCAGCCTGCGGGGATAATTGCCTGGGACGCCTGGATGTCAAATTTGTGGCGCAGGCTGCTGCTCGATGGGTACGATTCCCGACTACTGTTGAACAGGACACAGGAACACGCGCTCTGGCAGCGCATTATCGATGCCGATCCCGAGCGGCAGAGTCTGCGTTCGCCCGGTTCGCTTGCTTCGATAGCTTCGGACGCATGGCTGCGGTTGTGCGCCTACAGCGGTCAGAACCTGCTTCGAGGGGGACCGAGTCCGGACACAAAGGCTTTTCAACGCTGGGCGGCCGAGTTTCAGCGTAGATGCCGAGACGAACGTCTTCTGGCCCGGGCTGAACTTGCCGAGAGGTTGCGTCACGCGGCGACTAACAGGCATTTGCGGCTGGGGACAAACGAACTGGTACTGGTTGGCTTCGACCGCATGACTCCCGCGCAGAGCGTGCTTGTCGATGCGGTGCGCACCCAGGGCTGTAGCGCTGAGGAGATACAACTGCACGCAGCCAAAAGTCTGCTGCTCGTGCGTGCGGCAGACGAACTGGATGAGATCAATGCAGCAGCACGATGGGCGCGACGCATTCTTGAAGAAAGACCTGGTGCACGGATTGCCGTGATCGTTCCGGCACTCGAAGAACATCGAACGGAGATTGACCGGGTCTTTCGCGAGGTGCTTGCGCCCGAAATGCTGAACATCCTGGCCACGCAGAACGAAGACCCATTTGAGTTTTCTCTTGGCACGCCTCTGGCGAGGGTCCCATTGGTGAGAACGGCGCTTGACCTTCTGCGATGGTCGGCTGGGCCGTTGCCGCTTGACCGGGCGAGCGAATTGCTGTTGTCGCCGTACTTCGCCATGTCTGCCGGCGAGCGAGGCGCGCGCGCGGAGTTCGATGCCTTTGAGGTGCGCAGAGAAAAGCGCCTGCGTCCTGAGATCTCGCTCGCATGGCTGAGCGCAGCGGCAGACAGGTCGCCGCGCAGACAGGAACTTGGCCGACTGCCTGCAACACTTCGAGCGATGCGGCAGACGGCTGCGGAGACATTCAATGCGCGAGACCGACTCTCCTATACAGAATGGGCAGAAAGGATGCACGTCTGGCTGGAGACCGCCTGTTGGGAATCCCCTACGGGAAGCAGCGTGGAGTTTCAGGCGCATAAGAAGTGGGAGAGCGCGCTCGATGAATTGGCTACGCTTGATTTCATGGGAGGCGGAGTTCGGTTTGGCGATGCACTGGCTTCGCTTGAACAGATCGCGCATCGAAGCCTCTTTGCGCCGGAGTCTCACGATGCGTCAGTGCAGGTGATGGGGGCATTTGAAGCCGCCGGTTCGGTGTTTGACGCTGTCTGGTTTCTGAGCGCTGGAGACCTCAACTGGCCTGCTCCCGTCCGCACCAATCCCCTGCTCCCGTGGAGTCTTCAATGTGACCTGGAGATGCCGGGAACGGACGTCGCGCGCGACAGTGAAGATGCAAGACGCACAACGGAGCGGATTGCCGCCAGCGCGAGCACGGCTGTCTTCAGCTTTGCGGCGGAGTGTGAAGCAGGTAAGCAGCGGCCATCGCCTGCGCTTGCGGGCCTGCATCTGGATGAGTCGGACATTGGATCGCTGGCGGGTATGGGACCTGTTCACCCGGTTGTTGCCCTTGACGCGGTAGAAGATGCTGCGCCGATACAGGTGCCTCCGGATCGCGTCATGCACGGTGGGGCATATTTACTGAAGTTGCAGGCGGCCTGCGGATTTCGCGCATTTGCAGAGCAGAGGTTGTGGTCAACCGAGTTGGAGTCAGTCGAAGCGGGGATGGATGCGCGGCAGAGCGGCACGGCTGTCCATCACATCCTTGAGATCTTCTGGAATGAGGTGAAGACGCAGCGCGCTCTCAAAGCGATGAGCGAGATCGAACGCGACGCATTGCTGGATCGCGCGATCGAGCGGGGTTTGGAAAGGGCCGCGCCTGCGAGCTCTGTGCCGTGGGACAACGCTTACCTGCGTGTGCAACATGAGCGGTTGCGCAGACTGCTGAAGTCGTGGCTCGAACTGGAACTGAAGCGCAGTCCATTTGAAGTCAGCCAGAGTGAAAAGAGTTTTGAGGATGTTCGCGTTGGCCCGCTTCGCCTGAGTGTGCGGATTGACCGCATCGACCTGGTCGAGGGTGGAGAGCTGCTGATCGACTACAAGACCGGCCAGGTTTCGCCGAATGCGTGGCTTGGCGAGAGACCGGATGAGCCGCAGCTTCCGCTCTATGCCACGCTCTCCGACCCCGAGCGGCTACAGGGTGTTGCGTTCGGGCTGGTGCGCCCCGGCAAGGAACTCGTCCTGACTGGATACTCTGCATCCGAGAACGTATTGCCTAAGCCGCGCCCGATGAAAGAACCCAGTCTTGGAGCACAGGTAGACGAGTGGCGGCGCGTGCTCGACGATCTGGCAGTGGACTTCTATTCAGGCAAGGCGCTCGTAGACCCTAAGAAGTACCCGTCCACCTGCGAGCATTGCGCGCAAAGGATACTCTGCCGCCTGGACACCTCGCTGCTTGAAGAGGAGGAGAATGCGTTGACAACGGGAGGCGAACTTGACTGAGTTGTACGTTGTCCCGAAGTCTGTTGTACCTGAAACGGCAAACGCTTCGTTGCTGTCCGATCTGGAAGCACGCAGGCAGGCACTCGACGTGCGCCGCTCGTGGATTGTGGAAGCGCCCGCAGGCTCAGGCAAGACTGGCCTGCTGATCCAGCGATTTTTGAAACTGCTTGCCGATGAGAGCGTCGAGCAACCGGAACAGGTTCTCGCTATCACATTCACGATCAAGGCAACCGCGGAGATGCGTGGCCGCATTGTGGAGCAACTGCGGCGCGCAACGGAACCCGACCTCCTGAAAAATGAATTTGATCGTGAAACCCGGGCACTTGCGCAGGCAGTTTTGCAGCGCGATGCGCATCTGGGCTGGCAGTTGCTGGACCACCCTTACAGACTGAATGTTCGCACCATCGACTCTGTTTGCGCGGAGATTGCGCAGTCGCTTCCCGTGTTGTCAGGCGGCGGTGGAGGCCTGTCTCCTCGGGAAGATGCGTCCGCTCTGTACATCGAGGCAGCGCGCCGGACATGGATGGAGCTTGGCAATGAGGACAAGGATTTGGATCAGGCGTTGCGGACGCTGCTGCTGCACCGCGATGGAAACCTGGGCGACTGCGAAGCGTTGCTGGCCGAAATACTTGCGCTTCGGAACCAGTGGGGTGAATTCTTACCATTGGTGGGGGCCGGTTATGACGATGCGCGTCTCGACGAAACGGTACACCCCAGATTGCAGCATGTGCTGGAGCAGGTCATTCGTGCCGGACTGGCGCGGCTTTCGGCATTTTTCCCGAGAGATATTCTTGATGAACTGGCGGCTCTTGCTGGAGAGATGGGCTGTGCGGATGGGTACAAGGGTAGGCCATCGCCTATCGCCGTCTGTGCCGGAGTCTACGATGCCCCTCATGCAGAGCCGCGAGAGCTTGAACGCTGGCGCGCGCTGATTCATCTACTGGTGACAAAGGACGGCAAGTGGCGAGCATCTACAAGTCCACACCATTTGGGCTTTGAGATTGGTGCGCGCCATAAGACGCGACTGAAACTTCTCCACGAACAGTTGCGCGAAAGAGACGACCTGCTCCTGGAGATCAGGCGTGTCTCTCGTTTGCCGCCTGCTGCATATCCTGACGAACAATGGGTCGTGACGAAGACACTCATCCGCGTGCTGAGCCGTGCACTGGCGGAGTTGCAGCTCGTGTTTGCTGAACATGGCGAATGCGATTTCGTCGAACTGGGGCTGCTGGCCTCCTCGGCGCTCGAACATGAGGATGCCTCAGCGGGGTTGGCCGCCGCACTGGGTACGAGATTGCAGCATCTGCTCGTCGATGAGATGCAGGACACTTCGACCGGCCAGTACAGGCTGATCGAGTTGCTGACGCAGGGTTGGGATGGGCAAAGCCAAACGGTATTCCTGGTCGGCGATCCGAAGCAGTCGATCTACCTGTTTCGCCAGGCCCGCGTGGAACGGTTTGTGCGAACGATGCTGACCGGCGAACTTGGACAGTTGGCCGTAGGACGGTTGCAGCTCACCGCAAACTTCCGCTCGCAGGAAGGTCTGGTAAAAGCCTTCAATCGGGACTTTGCGCTGCTGTTTCCGCGCGAGGCTAGTACAGCATCTCCTGAAGAGGTTCCCTATGTGGAGGCGGCCCCGGTGCGTGCCGCCACGGACGCCCTTGACCTTGTGTGGCATGGGCACGTGCTGCCTTATGATGCGTCCGAAGTCCACCCGGAAGCGAGTACGCGCGCGCAGGCAAAGTCAAATGCACAATCGATCCGCACGATCGTCGAGCGATGGCGCGCGAAGTCGCTTCCTGAAGATCGCAGCGAACCGTGGAGGATCGCTGTCCTGGTGCGCAGCCGCACTGCGCTTGCCGACATCATTGCTGAGTTTCAGAAGACCGCAGGGTCAGGCCCAGTCCCTTATCGCGCAGTGGACATCGAAGAGTTGGGAGAGCGGCAGGAGGTGCTCGATCTCTATGCGCTGACGCGGGCTCTGCTGCATCCCGCAGACCGTATTGCATGGCTGGCGGTGCTGCGCGCGCCGTGGTGCGGACTTGAATTATCTGAGTTGCACATGCTTGCAGGCGCAGATGACTCGACATGGGCCAGACGCGCGATGGAGGACGTAATCGCCGAACGCGGGCATCTGCTAAGTGAAGAGAGTTGCGCAAGACTGGCACGGCTATGGCCGGTGCTACGTGCAGCGTGGGAGCAGCGCCCGTGTATGACGGTCGCGCAATGTGTGGAACGTGCCTGGCGTTCGCTTGGCGGCGATGCATATCTGCTTCCGCACGAGATGGCGAACGTACATCGTTATCTGCAACTACTCGATGAGTTGGAAACGCAAACAGGCACGGTCGATCCAACGATGTTGAAGCAGCACATGCACAAGCTCTTCGCACAGGCAGACTCCAGCGTCGATGCTGTCGATTTGATGACCATCCACGGAGCAAAGGGTCTGGAGTGGGACGTGGTGATTGTGCCCGCGCTCGAAAGGCCGCCGCGAAGAAAGACGAGACAGCTTTTGGCCTGGGATGAATTTGAATCGGAGGACGATACTGCTCACGTCGTGCTTGCACCAATCGTCGGCAAGGGAGAAGGATCGAAGGCGCTGAACGATTGGTTGAACAGCGTTCACACGGACCGCGAGGCCGCGGAAGTGAAGCGGCTCTTCTACGTGGCCTGTACGCGCGCAAAAGAAGAACTGCATCTGTTCGCGCTAGCAAAGACGAACTCTAAAAATGAAGTCAACCCGTCTGCCGGAAGTCTTCTGAAGGCTGCATGGCTCGCGGCAGAACGGCACCTCGTCCCCATCGCATCCGCTTCCGGCACGGATGACGGCGAGGACAGCACCCTGGCGTTGGCCGCAGGTGCAGAGCCCGTTGCAGCGCTCGCGCTGCGACGCCTTCCCCTGGAGTTCGATCCGCAAGCGCGTTTTGAGACCATCCGACGCCTGACTCATAACGCGGCGGCTGCACAACCTGAAAAGGGGCGCTTTGTTCGCCCCGAGGGATCGCTTGATGCCCGGGCCTTCGGCAATGCCGTTCATGCATTTCTGGAGATGCTTGCCCGGTGTGCGGCGGATGGCATGTCCGCAGATGACTTGATTCAGCAGATCGCTGAGTGGAGTCAGAGAATTGCTGCGGTGCTCCGCGCGGATGGCGTAGCCCCTGCGTCGATAGGCAGGCGAGTAAAGAGCGTCCAATCGGCGCTCGTCCAGACGCTTCAGGACCCGGAAGGCCGCTGGATACTCACCGCGCAGCACGAGGCCGCAAGCGAGCTCGCATTGACCTCCTGGCGAGAGGAGCGCGCGAGCGTCAGGATGGACAGGGTATTTCGGGCAGGACTGGAGCCGCTGCTGGAAGGCCGTGAATGTCTGTGGATCGTGGACTACAAGACCTCGACGCACGGGCGCGAAGGAATGGACCAGTTTTTGCTGAACGAAAAAGCAAAGTATGCAGGGCAGATGGAGGCTTATGCCCGCATGATGCGGCTTAGCGCAAAGGCGACGGAGATTCGCGTGGGGTTGTACTATCCGATGCTACCGAAGCTGATCTGGTGGAACCCGGAGGATTAACTTTGCCCGCCAGGGGATGCATCCACAGGGTTGTGGCGCACGTCCGCGCCACGTACCCAGAAGATGACGTCTTCTGCGATGTTGGTGGCATGGTCGCCAACGCGCTCCAGGTTGCGAGCGATAATGAGTGCGTTAAGAGACTGCGGCGTCAGTTCAGGCTTCTCCTTAATCAGCAAGCTGAGCGCACGAAAGGCCGCATCGTTCATCTCATCCACCTGGTCGTCCAGCGTCAGAACGGACTTTGCCAACTCGGCGTTGCCTTCAATAAAGGCCTGCAATGCCTTGCGCACCATTGCGGAGGCCAACGCGGCCAGTTTGGGAATGTCCACCGGAAGGTCAATATTGGCAAAGGCTCCCATCTCGCGCACCCGTATGGCGATGTTGACAGCCTGATCGCCGACGCGCTCCAGATCGGCATTGATACGAATGACCGAAAGAATGAAGCGAAGATCGATGGCCATGGGCTGTTCCATGGCGAGAAGGTCAAGGGCCATCTGGTCGATCTCGCGCTCAAGCCGGTTGATGGAGGGCTCGGCGCGGAGCACAAGCTCGCAGATGCTGGCGTCGCGTGTGCTGTAGGCTTCAATGGACCGCTGAATGGCCTGTTCCGCAAGGCCGGCCATGATAAGAAGCCGCTCCTTCAGACCGTCGAGGCTCTGCTGGAATTTGATGCGCATCAGCCAAACCTCCCCGTGATGTAATCCTCAGTGCGCTTGTCGCGCGGATTGGTAAAGATCTTGTGCGTGGAGTCGAACTCAACCAGTTTGCCGCTCAGGAAGAAGCCCGTGTTTTCGGCGACGCGCGCGGCCTGCTGCATATTGTGGGTCACAATGACGATGGTGTACTGGCTCTTGAGCTGGAAGATAAGGTCTTCGATCTTAGAGGTCGAGACGGGGTCCAGCGCGGAGGCAGGTTCGTCCATCAATAAGACTTCGGGATCGACCGCAAGCGCGCGGGCAATGCACAGACGCTGCTGCTGGCCGCCGGAGAGGCTCGCTCCGGATTTCTTCTTGAGGTCGTCTTTAACTTCGTCCCACAACGCGGCCTGCTTCAGCGAGCGCTCGCAGGTCTCGTCGAGGATGCGGCGATTGCGGAACCCATTCAGCTTGAGACCGCTCACCACGTTGTCGTAGATGGACATGGTTGGAAAAGGATTAGGCCGCTGAAAGACCATTCCTACCCTGCGGCGAATCTCAACCGGAGATGCGTCGCGGTAGACATCCAGTTCGCCCATGCGGACTACGCCGGTTGCGCGGGCAATGGGATTGGTCTCGTGCATCCGGTTCAGGCAACGGACAAACGTCGATTTGCCGCATCCGGATGGGCCGATGAGCGCGGTCGCATGGTTTGCGGGGATGTGCAGGTTGATGTCCTGCAGCGTGTGCGTTGAGCCGTACCAGGCGTTCAAATCTTCGACGACAATGCCGACTCCCACTAGCTTCCTCCCTTGAGTACGCCGCGGTTGGCATAGATGCGAACGAGCGTGACTGAGACCATGATCAAAATAATCAGAACAAGCGAGCCTGCCCAGGCCAGACGGTGCCACTCATCATACGGCGAGATGGCGTAGACATAAATCTGCAACGGGAGCGCAGCGATGGGCTCGTTCAGCCGGAAGCTCCAGAACTGGTTGCCGAAGGCGGTAAACAACAGCGGCGCAGTCTCGCCGGCGACGCGAGCAAAGGCCAGCATACAGCCGGTGATGATTCCAGGCGATGCCGTGCGCAGCGACACCGAAAGGACCGTCCTCCACTTGGGCACGCCCAGGCCGAGGGCCGCTTCGCGCACGGCATGTGGGACCGTGGCCAGCATCTCTTCCGTTGTGCGCGTCACGGTGGGCACCATCATAATGGCGAGCGCAATGCCGCCTGCCAGAGCGGAAAAGTGTTTCTGTTCGACCACCACCAGCGAATAGACCGCGATGCCCATGACAATCGACGGGACGCCATTGAGTACGTCTGCCGTAAAGCGCACAGCATTGCCAAGCATCGTGCCCCGGCCGTACTCCGCCAGATAAACCCCGGCGGCGATACCGATGGGAATGCCCATCAAGCTCGCAACCAGAAGGATGACGCCGGAGCCGATGATGGAGTTGGCCATGCCGCCGCCCGTCTCGCCCACAGGCGCAGGGACCTGTGTGAAGAATGCAAGGTTGAGCGAGCTTGCGCCTTTGTAGATCAGATAAAAGAGGACGGCCGCAAGCGGCGCAAGAACGACCAGCGTGGCAAGAATGGAAAGGCCGCTGATAAAGTAATTGGCCGCCGTGCGCCGGGCGATGTTAAGCCGCGTCGGCTTTGGCTGGAAGTTGCCCTGCTGCGAGTTGAGCGATTGAGTATTCATTCGCTAGCCCACCCTCGCCGGCGAACCGCGCGTGACGGCCCACACCATCAGCCGCGCGATGGTATTGACCACGATCGTCACCAGAAACAACGCAAGACCAATCTCAATGAGTGCGCTCAGATATAGGCTCCCTGTTGCTTCGGAGAACTCATTTGCAATGACGCTGGCCAGCGTGTAGCCCGGCGCAAAGAGAGACTTGCTGATTGCCGGACTATTGCCAATGACCATGGTCACGGCCATCGTCTCGCCCAGAGCGCGCCCAAGTCCCAGCATGACCGCGCCCACGATGCCGATGCGCGCGTTGCGCAGAACGCCGATACGAACCATCTCCCACCTGGTGGCGCCAAGAGCGAGCACGGCCTCGCGTTGGCTGTTCGGCACGGCCAGCATGATGTCGCGCGTCAACGACGAGATGATGGGCAAAATCATAATGGAGAGGATGATGCTTGCCGTCAGCAGACCGACGCCGAAGTTTGGTCCCGCGAAAAGTCCAGTCCATCCAAGAGTCTTTGTTAGAAAGGGGCCAACCACATCGCGCATCAGCGGCACGAGCACGAAGATGCCCCATAGTCCATAGACAACGCTCGGAATCGCCGCCAGCAGTTCGGTAAGAAAGGAGACTGGGGCACGCAGCGCGCGCGGGCAAAGCTCCGTGAGGAAGATGGCCACTCCCAATGCCAGTGGCACAGCGATCAACAATGCCAGCAAGGATGTAGCAAGCGTTCCATAGATGAAGGGCAATGCGCCAAAGTTGCCGGAGACCGGGTCCCACGCACGATGCGTGAAGAAATGCCAGCCGAACTGCACCAGGCTCAGGTGAGAACGCACAATCAGAATGAAGAGAATGAAGAGGACAATCACAAAGATGCTGCACGCCGACGCCAGCACCACGGCGGCGAAACTGTTGTCCGCCAGCCTGCCGCTTCCTCGCTGGTTCAGGTAGGTACGAATGGGCGAACGATCTCCGCCGAATGCATCTGCGCCGCTCTCGATGGCGGGCTTGCGCTGTGCTTCCGTGGGCTCTTGCACAGTCATCAGCGGCCCGGGTTCTCTTTCCGTAGTCATGCAGATGGAAGATACCTATTCTGATTTCTGTAGCCACGGTCCCGCGTCACGTTGCACTCGACTATGGAGACCTGTTCCAGTTTGACCGTGAATTGTTACAACAAGGTTACAAATCGTGAAAACGCCTCAAAACTCAGGGAGGGTCTGATTAAGTATGGAAGATTCCCTCAGGGGCTAAAGCCCCATTCAAAATAGGCGCTTTGCGGCATCCTTCGACTACGCTCAGGACAGGCTCTGAAGCCGTGCCCTTAACAAAACAGGACTTAAAGAGGTTAGTCATTTGTTGAGTTATGCGCCTTTGGCAGTGTGAAGAAAAACATGCTGCCATTGTTCATCTCGCTCTTCGCCCATATCTTTCCTCCGTGCCCTTCGACGACGTAGCGGGCAATCGCGAGCCCAAGTCCCGTCCCTCCAGACTCGCGCGAGCGCGCTTTGTCCACCCGATAAAACCGCTCGAAGATGCGGCTGAGATGTTCGGAGGCTATGCCTGGTCCAAAGTCGCGTACGCAAAACTCTACTGCTGCCTTCCCTTCCGATGCCTCGGACGGAGGCAGGTCTCGTGCGGCGACCACGACACGCGCATGATCTTGCGTGCTGGTCTTTCCATACTTGATTCCATTTTCGATCAGATTGCTCAGCACCTGTAGGATGGCGTCTGCGTTCGCCATGACTTCAGCGCCTGTTGCCTCACCTGCTTCGAGCACGACCCCGCGGTCTTGCGCCAATCCGGTCATCGCACGTACGGCATCGCGCACCAGCACGTCGGCCGATACAGGGACCCGATGGAGTTCCTGGTCGGAAGATTCGATCCGCGCCATCGCCAGCAAATCTTCGGTCAGCCTGCCCATGCGCGCGGCGTTTTTCAGAATCGTCTCCAAAAACTCCCGCGCCTGCGCGCTGAGCGAAGTCTCGTGGTCAAGCAGCGTCTCCACATAGCCGCTGATGGAGGTAAGCGGGGTCCGCAGTTCGTGCGAGACGTTCGCCACAAAATCGCGCTGTGTGCGCTCCACCTGTTCAATTCTTGTGATGTCGTGCAGCACCGCTACCGCGCCGCCTCCTGGCGTTGGCGAGGCACTCACTTCAAATATGCGACCGGGCAGCAGCAGGTTCGACCGCCGCTCACTCACTGTGCGTTGTTCCATTGCGTTGCGAACGCAATCGAGCACATCCGGGTCGCGGATGATCTCGACCAGCGCGTGCCCAACGCGAGCATTGCCGGGCATCAACCGCCGCATGTGCTCGTTGGTCCATTGAATGCGACCGGTCGAGTCCACGGCGACGACCGCGTCCTGCATACTGTCGATCATCGCCTCCAACTCGCGGCGACTGCCGGCAGCCGCCGCCAATGCGCGCTCTACGCGCTGCGACGCCGCCGCGAGCGCACGCGCAAGACCGTCGAAGTCGCTGAACTCCTGCAGCGTTTCCGCAATTTGTCGTTCAGGTATGGCCTCGACCGCAGCCGTCAGAGACGCAATATGCCGGCGCACGGACCGCTCCAGCAGAAAGGCATGGACTGCCGCCCATACCAGGAGCAGCACGCTGCCTGCGATCCATTCACTTCTCCGCAACGGGGCCAGCCAGACCAGCAACGCGGCCACAACGGCCAGGGCAAGAAGAATACGAATCCAGAGTGAAAAGAAAAGGCCTCGCGTCACAAACCGCCTCTAAACCGAAGTCGGAGCTTGCGCGGAAGTCTTCGGGATCTCAAACCGGTAGCCCGCTCCGCGCATCGTCTTAAGATAACGCGGACTCTCCGCGTCGTCCTCAATCTTTTCACGAATGCGCCGCACATAGACATCGACCGAGCGCGGGGTCACAAAGCGCGCATCGCCCCACACAGCATCCAACAGGTGATCGCGGCTGAACACGCGCCCCGGATGGCGGGCCAGGTAGTCGAGCAGCCGGAACTCCGTCGCAGTGGTCGTCACCAGCTCTCCACGGACGCGAAGCTGCATGGCCCCCGCATCAATCTCCACTGCTTCAAACTTCAACACGGAAGGAGTGGTTGGCCGCTCAAACCGGCGTAGCACTGCCTTGACGCGGGCTACCAGTTCGCGCGTGGCAAACGGCTTGGTGATGTAGTCGTCTGCACCCATCTCCAGCCCCGCGACGCGATCGTTCTCCGCAGCCCGGGCAGTCAGAAAAATGATGGGCACGATGCTCAGCAACGGGTTCTGGCGCAGCCTGCGGCACAGGTCGAGACCATCGCCGCCCGGGACCATGATGTCCAGCAGGAAAAGGTCCGGCGGCTGCCGCTCGGCATCGCTCAGAACCCGCTGCGCGCTCAGATATGGGCGAACGGTGTATCCTGCGCTCTCCAGATGATATTGCACCAGACGGGAGATGTCGGGCTCATCTTCCAGCACAACGATGGTCTGACTCAAATCTGCGACCCCCTGTGTCCTGATCGAAATTACTGACAGGTTAACCCAAAGTTGCATGAATAATTGCAAACATACGATGAATCCTTGCGCCCACGTCAGAAATTCAGGCCCGTATACTGGAGAAGGTTCTTTGGGAGCTACCTACAGGAACGCTATGGCACAGCAACCTCATCTCATCCTCTGCGTGGACGACGAGCTGGTAGGCCTTCGTATCCGCAAAATTCTGCTGGAGCGGGCCGGCTACAGGGTGCTGACCGCGCCCAACGGCACGGACGGGCTTGCCCTCTTCTCCTCAGAGCCGATCGAGGCAGTCGTCCTCGACTATTCCATGCCGGGAATGGACGGAGGCGAGGTTGCGGAGAGAATGCGCCAGATCAAGCCGGCGACCCCGATCCTTTTACTTTCTGCCTATATCGGCCTTCCAGTCGAAGTTTTGTCCAGGGTCGATCTTTATATGACCAAAGGCGAGGGCGCCCCCATGCTTCTCAGCAAGCTGGAAAGCCTGCTCCAAACGGCCCATGCTGCCGCCGGTAGCGCCACCAAACGAGAGCACAGTGAATTTAAGCCAATTCAATAACATTCTGCGGCAGGTATTTTTGCTGCCTGTTATTGCACTCCTGATCACGGCGGGAGCGCTCTACTGGTTGATCCAGGGGGCGAATGCAACCGTCAAGCTCATTCAGGATTCGGACGCGCGCATTACCCAGGCAACGCTGGTCTCCAAACTGCTCGTCGATGAAGAGTCCGGACTGCGCGGCTATGAGACCACTTCCGACATGCAGTTTTTGCAGCCTTATCTTGAAGCTGAGGCCCGCCTGCCGGCCGAGTTCAAACGCCTCAACGACATCTCCGGCAGCGATCCCGAAGAGATGCAGTACATCTCTGACCTGCAGAGCAGACAGCAGACGTGGCGCGACGCTTTTGCTCTGCCTTTGATCGCCACCGTGCAGGCTGGAGGGAAGACCAACGACGTCAACCTGAACCTGCACGGCAAGGAGTTGATGGATGAGATTCGCCGGGACGTCGGCGGCATCATCCAAACAGCCGAACGTAACCGCGCCGAACGGATTGCGCGGTGGCGGCATCAGGTCCACACCATGCTGGCGACGCTGCTGGTGCTTGCGCTTGCTATCGGCGTGTTGATCGGCCTGTTTACGCGCAGCCGCCTGCACGCCGTCTCTGCCGCGTACCGCACTTCGCTGGAAGTGCTGGGACGCAGGGCCGAAGAGATCTATCAATCCGAGCAACAGTTGCGCACGACGCTTGCCTCCATCGGCGACGGAGTGATTACCTGTGACGCGAACGGCCGCGTCCAGATGATGAATCCGATAGCACGCGAGATGACGGGCTGGGGCAATGCAGAAGCTCTTGGCAAACCGCTCAACGAAGTCTTCCGCATCGTCCACGAAACGACGCGACAGCCGGTAGAAGATCCGGTTGCGCAGGTCCGCAAGCTGAACCGCATCGTCGATCTTGCCAACCATACTCTCCTTATCCGCAAGGACGGCACAGAGATCAATATCGCCGACAGCGGCGCGCCCATCCGCGACCAGCATGGCACCATCATCGGCATTGTCCTCGTCTTCCGCGACATCACCATGGAGCGGCGCACGCAGGACGCTCTTCTGGCCAACGAGAAACTCGCCGTCGCCGGACGCCTGGCCGCCACCATCGCGCATGAGATTCATAACCCGCTCGACTCGGTTTCCAACCTTCTCTACCTCATGCGCAACAGCACAAGCGTGGACGAGTCGCGTCAGTTTATGGACCTGGCTGAGCAGGAGCTGGCCCGCGTCACACAGATCAGCCGCGCCATGCTTGGCCTCTACCGCGAATCGCGTGCCCCGGTACAGGTTGACCTCAAGGACATGCTTCAGGAGATCCTCCTGCTCATGGACTATCGCTTTGCCGACCTGGGCGTGACTGTGTCCATCGATGTACCCACCCACATCGCGGTTTCGGCCTACCCTGTTGAACTGCGGCAGGTCTTCACTAATCTGATTACGAATGCAGCCGAAGCTGCCGCGCCGGGCGGTGAAGTGACCATCCGGATTGCAGAGCAGGCCGCCGGCGTTAGCCACACCGGGCAATATCTTCCCGACGGTGCACTCGTCATCATCGCCGACAATGGAACAGGCATCGCCGATGAGGTCCGTCCGCACCTGTTCCAGCCATTCTTTACCACCAAGGGTGAACGCGGCACAGGACTCGGCCTCTGGGTCAGCCGCGGCATCGTCAACAAGCACGGCGGCTCCATTGAATTGACCAGCAACACAGACGCCGCCGCGCACGGCACCGTCGTCAGCGTCTTCCTGGCCACCAATCCAACCATCGTCTCCGGCGACGCAGTATAGGTGCAGCTACCGCAGTTCTTCCAGCAGGATGGAAGCTGTTCGCTCGCAGGCCGCGCGGTCCACATCGTAATGCGTCACCAACCGCACCGCGTGCGGACCGATTGCGCTGGCCAGCACGTCCTTCCGTTTCAGCGCGGCCACCAGAGCAGCCGCATCACCGCCATTGCGTAGAGTGAAGATGACAATATTCGTCTGCACCGTGCAGAGGTCGATTTCGACGCTGGAGTGCGCGGCCAGGGCCTCAGCCAGCAGTCGCGCGTTGGCATGGTCTTCGTGCAACCGACCCGGCTTCTCGTGCAGAGCAATCAGACCCGGCAGCCAGAACACCTGCCTGACGCATCCCACCGCCCAGCGCCTTGCGAAAGATACGCGCCCGCTCGATCATAGCCTTGCTGCCTACAAGCATCGACCCAACCGGCGCGCCAAGTCCCTTCGACAGACAGAACATCACTGTGTCGAAGCCTGCCGATAGTTCCGCGACAGTTGTACCCAGTGCCGTAGCGGCGTTGAAGATGCGCGCTCCGTCCAGATGCACAGGCAGGCCAGCCTCACGCGCTCCTGCCCAAATCTCTTGCAGAATCGCCAGCGGCGTTACCGTGCCGCCTGCCATATTGTGCGTGTTCTCGATACAGATGAGCCCGGTCCGCGCGCGAAAATACAGCTTCGGTCCGATCGCCTGTTTGATCCGGTCCCAGGTCAGGATGCCGCGTTCAGCTACGACCGTGCGCGGCATGCAGCCGGAAAATGCCGCCATCGTCGCCATCTCCCAGTCCAGCACATGCGCGCGCGACTCGCAGATGACCTCCTGCCCGTGCTGCGTGTGCAGGCGGATGGCAATCTGATTTCCCATCGTGCCGGTAGGCACAAAGATGGCGGCTTCCTTGCCGAGGACCTCCGCCGCCTCGCGTTCCAGCCGGTTCACCGTGGGGTCTTCGCCGTAGACGTCGTCGCCCACTTCGGCGGCGGCCATCGCCGCGCGCATGGCAGGTGTTGGCTTCGTGACGGTATCGCTTCTGAGATCGATGATTTCGTCCATGTTTCCTCAATCAACTCTACGCTGCAACCTCAATCAGCAGGCGGCTGAAGACTTCATTCGAGACCATCCGGCCACGCGCTGTAAGACGCACACGACGCTCCTTCATCCCAATGAGACCGGCGCACTCGCACTCGATCAAAGCAGGCATAACGCTCCGCATCATCGCCTCGCCAAATCGGCCTCGCAGCTCATTGAGACATACGCCCTCGTTCAAACGCAGGCCAAGAAACAGCGACTCCTCAAACGCCTGCTCCGTACTGATGATCTCAACTTCAGGAAGCACAACGTTCGGGGCAAATGGCCCACCGATATAAGCATCCAAATCATCGGTATTGGCAAACCGTACTGCTCCGTTTTCGGTGGGAAGCATCGAGTGCGCGTCCAGCCCAAAGCCAATATACGGCTGCCGTCGCCAGTACTTCAGATTGTGCCTCGACGAACAACCCTCGCGCGCGAAGTTTGAAATCTCATACTGACGGATGCCCGCCGCATCGAACGCCTCGCAAGCCTGCTGATACCACTCGGCCATCGCGTCTTCCGCAGGAACCGCTCCTGCATGATAACGACTTCCCTTGTGCAGCACTTCTTTGCCGAGACGCGAATCCTCGTCCACCTCCAGCATGTAGACGCTCAGATGCGGCACGCCACTCCGAATTGCCTGCTCGACCGAGAAGCGCCAGCTTGCCTCCGTCTGGTACGGCAGTCCGGCAATCAGGTCGAGACTCATCTCCCCAACTCCTGCCGCACGCACACGCGCAATCTCATCCTGGCATTGCTGTCCCGTGTGCAGTCGCCCCACAGCCGCGCTCTCCTGATCGACGAACGACTGTACTCCAAAGCTGACGCGGTTCATCCCCTGCTTCAGCAACTCGTCCAGTGTCTCGTCCGCGAGCTGCCCCGGAGCGCACTCCAGCGTAATTTCGGCATTCGCCGAAAGCGCAAACTCCCTTCGCAGATGATCGAATATCCGCCGAAACTGCGCAGCCGCCAGCAGGCTTGGCGTTCCGCCGCCGAAGTAAACCGTATCTGCTGTCTCCGAAAGAGTTGCGCCAATGCCGCCCGCCCTCGCTCGCGCCGAGACAATTTCGCCGCAGAGCCGGTCTACATACGCATCCATCCGTCCGACTGCAAACGCATCCGAGGCGAAGTTGCAGAAGCTGCACTTTGCCTTGCAGAACGGCACCGAGATGTAGACGCCAACTGGTTCAACCACCGGGAAGATACCCTTGCCTATTCTTTCACGCGGCCCATCAATGCGATTGACGACCGTCATTCCGCCACATTATTGTTCCATCAAATCGCGGGTAGAGGAGAGCCTATGGACGGGAGAATTCGCACTATCGTCTTCAGCGCAGCCCTTATCGCCGTGCTCGCCCTTCTTCTGGGCATCGGCGACCTATAAGTAAGCTGCTGGTTCCAGCCATCGCGGATAGAGCCACGCGGAGCGAACAGGCTGTCTTTTTGTGAAATAAAGAATCAGCACCAGGGCCCCTGCGTCTAACGTTGGTATCAGGAGTGCGCTCATGGAGTATCCGTTCCGGCTTCGCACGCTGATCATCGGTGCAGCGCTCATCGCTGTGCCTGTTCTGCTCTTTCATGTCGCAGGCGCCCAGACCGCGTCGCGCACTCCGGTGCTGGTTGAGCTTTTCACCTCCGAAGGCTGCTCAAGCTGCCCACCTGCCGACACGCTGCTGACGAAGCTCAACCAGCTTCAGCCGGTCCCTGCAGTCGACATCATCGTGCTCAGCGAACATGTGGATTACTGGGACCATCAGGGCTGGCGCGACCCTTTCTCTTCGGCGCTGCTCACCGAGCGTCAGCGCGAGTACGGCGTCATATTCAAGGTCCCTGACATCTACACGCCCCAGATGGTGATTGACGGCTCGAAGCAGTTTGTCGGCACCGATGTCAGCAACATTCTCGACGCGATTCAACATCAGGCGCAAAGCGCAAAGATTGGCCTTACTCTCTCGAAGCCCATCGTGGACGGATCGCACATCTCCGCTTCCGTCTCGACCGCCGCACTTCCGCCGAAGCTCAACGGCGATCTCTATGCAGCGCTCGTCGATCCCTCGGACACCACTCATGTTCAGGGTGGCGAAAACAAAGGCCACAGCCTCACCTTCGTGAACGTCGTGCGCACCTTCCAGCACATCGGGAACCTCAAGGACCTCCGTTCCGGAGCGCACGGATTCGCGCTGGAAGCGCCGAAGAACACCAGCCCTGCCACGATGCGCCTTGTAGTCTTCGCCCAGACAAAAGACTCCGGGCCGGTGCTTGGCGCGGCTTCCTTGGCAGTCTCGCCATAATTGCTTCAAATGCAGAATCGTATGGCACGGCTGCGCATCTGGAATAATGTCAAGAAGCGCATGGCAGACGAGCGAAACAAGGGCGAGCAGAAAGTACGGACAAAAAGGTCCGCGCACGACGAGGACATTGCAGGCAAGGCCTACGACGGACGCCTCATGCGCCGCCTGTTGACCTATCTGCGTCCTTACAAACTTCAGGCCTTCCTCTCTGCGTTCGCCATCATCTTCAAGGCCGCCAGCGATGTTGCCGGGCCGTGGCTGGTCAAAGTTGCAGTCGATACCTACATGACTGGCGAGCCGCCTGCCGATCCATCCTGGCTTGCCCGCCATCTCAGCACGCACGCCATGACTGGTATCGCGCAGATCGGCGCACTCTATCTTGCTTCCCTGCTCTTTACCTTCGCGCTCGAATTTCTCCAGACCTACATGATGCAATGGACCGGCCAGAAGATCATGTTCGACCTGCGCAGCCAGATCTTCCGCCACCTGCAACGCATGTCGCCCGCCTTCTTCGACCGCAACCCTGTTGGACGCCTCGTCACCCGCGTCACATCAGACGTGGACGCGCTCAACGAGATGTTCACCTCCGGCGTGCTGGCCATCTTTGAAGATGTCTTCGTGCTGGCCTTCATCGTCATCATCATGCTGCGGATGAGCTGGCCGCTGGCGCTGCTCGCCGTCTCCGTCATCCCCATCATTCTCTACGCCACGCGCATCTTCCGTCGCCACGTCCGCGACAGCTACCGCCGCCAGCGGGCCGCCACCGCGCGCATCAATTCCTTTACGCAGGAGTACGTCTCCGGCATGTCGGTCGTGCAGCTCTTCAACCGCGAGCGCCGTGCCTTCAACGACTTCTCCGCCGTCAACGCAGAAAACAAAAAGGCGTGGACCGACGCCATCTTCGCCTACGCGCTCTACTACCCCATCGTCGAGTTCCTCAGCTCCACTGCGATTGCGCTCATTATCTGGCGCGGCGGCTGGGCCGTGCTGCACAACGAAGCCTTCCTTGCCGCGCTGCCCGCCGGCGTTCACTCTGCGCACATCGCAGGTATCTTCGGCACCGTCACGCTCGGCGTGCTCATTGCGTTCGTCCAGTACGCGCAGCGGTTTTTCCGGCCCATTCAGGACCTCAGCGACAAATACAACATCCTGCAAGCTGCGATGGCCGCCAGCGAGCGGGTCTTCAAGCTGCTTGACACAAAATCGGAGATCGTCTCACCCGCCGCCCCAATCGCCGGCGACAACTCCGGACGTATCGAATTTAAGAATGTCTGGTTCACCTACCAGAAGCTAGACGAAGCCCAGCGCGCCCGCATCACCAACGCCACCGAAGAGGACCTCCGCACCTTCGCCGACATCGAGTGGATTCTGATGGGCGTCAGCTTCACCATCGAGCCCAACGAGACCGCCGCTATCGTCGGCCACACGGGAGCGGGCAAGACCACCATCACCAGTCTGATGATGCGCTTCTACGACATCCAGCGTGGCAGCATTCTGGTCGATGGAGTCGATGTCCGCCGGCAGGACCTCAAAAAACTCCGCCAGCGATTCGGCGTCGTTCTGCAGGACCCGTTCCTCTTCACCGGCACCATCGCCGACAACGTCCGTCTTGGCTCCTCATGGATCGACGACGAACGCCTGCAGCTTGCGTGTGACGAGGTCAACATCGGCGACTTCATCCGCACGCTGCCACACCAGTTCAACGAGCCCGTGCAGGAGCGCGGCGCGACGCTCTCCACCGGGCAGAAGCAGCTCATCAGCTTCGCCCGCGCGCTGGCCCACGCGCCCGGCATCCTCATCCTCGACGAGGCCACCAGTTCGGTCGATACCGACACCGAACTCCGCGTCCGCCTGGCACTGTCGCGCATGATTACCGGCCGCACGTCGATCCTCATCGCGCACCGGCTCTCCACTATCCAGTCCGCCGACACCATTCTCGTCATGCACAAAGGCCAGCTCCGCGAGCGCGGAACCCATCAGGAACTGCTCACGCATCGCGGCCTCTACTGGAAGCTCTACCAACTCCAGTACAAAGATCAGGAGACGGGGACGGATAGTGCGGCATTCCAGCCGCTCAGCGCAGACTAGCCGCGCGCCATCCGTACAGCAACCTCCACGACCTTCTCCACGCGCCTCTGCCGTGCCTCGGGGCTCTTGTAATGGAACACACCCAGCAAGTGTCCCCGCCGCTGTGTCACAGTCATCTTCTCCCAACCCTTGCGTGCTGCGGGCATTTTGAGAAATGCAGCCTCAAGCACGGGCGGCAACTCTTTCTCGCCCTCCATGCTCAACATCAGGCGCTCAGCCGTCTGCTCGGCGCGCGTTCGCCGTCCTGCGTCTCCTGCTGCACCGTCGATGTACTTCGCAATCTCGCGCCGCATGGACTCGCTCAGTTTCTGGTACCACCGCGCAAGAGCCTTTTCCTGCTTCAGGAACTTCTCCAACTCCGCAGGCACCCAGGCCTCGCGCTCGTCCATGTCCGGTTCGACGGCGAGGTCGATCATCCCGCCCAGTTTTACCCCGGCGGCTTTCTGCATCTGTTTATTCACCAAAACGAAGTGCCCGCCGGTCGCCGCATCAGGAAAGAGCGAAGTACGAAACACTTCTCCATTCACCGCGACCTTCACGCGCAGTCGCGTCATGTTCTTCCAGGTTGTCTTCACATCAAACGGCACGCGCGCGACCACCCAGCCGAGCCCGCCGCCGAGCGGCTCGATCACAGCCCTGAACCTCTTCACTTTTCCAGCCATGCAGTCCCCTCCAGAAAAATCTACACTGGTTCCATCGAAACCTCATCCAACCCGAGCATCTTCCTCTCCGCCGGAGAAGCCAGCGGCGACCACTACGGCGCGCAGCTTATCGCTGAACTGCGCACTCGCCTGCCGCAGCTCACTGCCTTCGGTCTCGGCGGCAAAGAAATGGAAGCCGCAGGCCAGGAGCGTATCGTTCGCGCTGAAGACGTAGCCCACATGGGCATCACCGAAGTTATCCGCCACGCGCCGCGCGTCTACGGCTCCTACCGCCGACTTGTCGCCAGCATCAAACAGCGCCGCCCAGACATCGCCATCCTCATCGACTTCCCCGACGTCAACCTCCGGCTCGCCCGCGAACTCCGCAAGCTCGACATCCCCGTCGTCTACTTCGTCAGCCCGCAGCTCTGGGCGTGGAAACGCAAGCGCCTCCGCTGGGTGCAGCAGCGCGTCACCCGCATGATGGTCATCTTCCCCTTCGAGGCGCGTTTCTACAAGAACCGCAACGTAGAAGCCGAGTTCGTAGGCCACCCGCTGGCCTATCTTCCGACACCTGCCATCTCGCGCGAGCAATTTGCGGTCACGTATATGTCCGCCAATCGCAAAGACCCTCAATCAAGCTCGCACATACGCAGGCATTGGATCGCTCTGCTCCCCGGCAGCCGATGGAAGGAGGTCGAGTCAAACCTGCCCACCATGCTCGAAGCTGCCGCACTTCTAGGTCCGAACTACGATTTCTTGATCCCTGTAGCAAACACACTCGACAAACAGGTGGTCAGCAACTTTGTCTTTCAGAAACTACTGCCTCGTATTCAGTGGCCAAAAAGCTCCATTACCCTCGTCCCCAACGCCCGAGAAGCCCTCCACCACGCCCGCGCCAGTATCGTAGCCAGCGGCACGGCCACGGTGCAGGCCGCAGTCATCGGCAACCCCTTCATCGTCGTCTACAAAGTCTCCCCACTCACCTTCGCTGCCGCAAAGCGTCTGGTCCAGTACCCGCCCGAGATCTGGCCCGCTGGCAACCTCGACGCCCACGGCAATCTGCCTATCGGCATGGTGAACCTCATCGCTGGCCGCCGCATCGTCCCGGAGCTTATCCAGCAGCAGTTCACCGCCGCCAACGTCGCCGCTGGCCTGCGCCCTCTCCTTGAAGACACGCCCGAGCGCGTCCGGATGACCGCTGACCTCGCCGAAGTCCGGCGCCGCCTCACTCCGGACAGCGCCCTCACCCCCATCCAGCGCGTGGCCGAAGCCGTCGAGTCCCTCCTCCGCCAACCGGCAGCACCCGAAGGCCGAATACCCGCCGCCAGCGTCTAATAATCAGACGACGGCTGTACCATCATTTTGAGGACTTTAGCCCGCATGGACTCTTTCGCTCGACTTCTTCGCACCTCAGCAGCGATCCTTTTCTGCACCAGCCTCCTCGCCGTCAGCGCCCTGGCCGCGCCTGCCCGCCCGCAACTCGACATCACCGGCTACGTCATCCACGCCGAGTTGAAGCCCGCCACCCACGAACTGACAGCAACCGCCGCCGTCACCTTTACGGCTCTCGAAGACCTTACCGCTCCCACCTTCGAGCTGAATAACGGCCTCAAGATCACCAAAGTCACCGACGCCAGCGGCAACGCGCTCGACTCCGAGCGGCTGGCCGCCAACAGCACCGTCCGCTTCAACCTGGCCACACCGCTGCCCAAAGGCACGACGGCTACCTACACCTTCCAGTACGCGGGCACGCTCGAAGGCTCCGACACCAGTCCTGTCTCCGGCATCAAGTTCGCCTCCATCGACGACCCCATCAGCATCCTGCTCTATCCCGGCGCATGGTTTCCCATGACTGGCCTCTACACCGACCGCTTCACCGCCGAGATGCACATCATCGTGCCCGGCGACATGCGCGTCGTCGGCTCCGGCGGAGGCATCGCCGCGCCCAGAAGCCTGCCCGGCAACCGTACCGAGTACGTCTACAACTGGGCCAGGCCCGGCTTCCCCGGCACCATCATCGCGGGTCAGTTCCTCGACCCGGCCACGCTTTCAACCACGGCAAACATCCGCGTCTTTGTTACTGCCAAGCACAAAGACGGAGCCGACGACTTCGCCCGCACGGCCCAGCGTGAGTTCCTCTATATGTCTGGCACCTTCGGCCAGCCCGCCTCGGGTGTGCTCAACCTCGTCGAACTGCCGGGCGATGCCGTCACCGCCGCATGGGCACCGGAGATCGTCGCCCTCAGCGGCACACGCATCTCCGCCCGCAACGCGCAACGCCTCATCTCGAACACTATCGCGCATCTCTGGTGGGGCAACGAGGTCTCGCCCGCGACCATGAACGACGCCTGGATTACCAACGGCATGTCCCGCTATGCCGAGCTGATGTACCTCGGAGACTCCGCCGGCAAGACCGCCTTCCAGTCTGCCATCGAAGATATATCCGCGGCCGCGCTCGCCTACGACACGCAACCGCTCACCAGCCTCGCCACCATCGACCCCTTCTCACCGCAGTTTCAGAACATGACGCTTGAAAAAGGCGCGATGGTCTTCCACATGCTCCGCTGGGAGATGGGCGATGACGCCTTCAACAAATTCCTGCGCGCCGTGCTCACGCAGTACGGCGGCAAATCCATCCGCTCGTCCGAGCTTGAGTCGCTGGCTCAGACCGAATCGAACCTCAACCTCGTCCCCTTCTTCTCGCAGTGGTGCGACGGTACCGGCGCGCCACAATTTACCAACAAGTTCACCGTCTTTCGTCTCAGCAATAACAAGGGCTTCCGCACCGTCGGCTCTATCTCGCAGGACCTCGACCTCTTCCGGATGCCGGTCGAACTGCGCATCGAAACCGACGGCAAAACCGAAGTCCGCCGCGTCGATGTCACCGGCACTGACTCCAACTACTCCGTGGAAACCTTCGGACGTCCTCGCCAAATCCAAATCGATCCCGACGACTGGCTGCTCAAGAGCACGCCGGACCTCGCCGTCCGCGTCGCCGTGCTGCGCGGGCAGGAGCAGGTTGCGCAGGGCGACCTGACTCAGGCGCTCATCGAGTACCAGAAGGCGCTCGACGCCAACAAGAACAGCTCGCTGGCCAGCTATCGCATCGGCGAAGTCTTCTTCATGCAGCGCAACTACCAGTCCGCCGCCAACAGCTTCCGCGATGCTCTTCGCGGCGACCTCGCTCCCCGCTGGGTCGAGGTCTGGAGCCACATCGAACTGGGCCGCATCTTCGATGTAACCGGCCAGCGCGACCGCGCGGTCAATGAATACCGCCTTGCCATCCAAACCAACGACAACACACAGGGCGCCATCAACGAAGCACGCGCACTGATGCAGAAACCGTACAAACGCGAAAGTGGCGACAACTAGGCTAGCGTCGGATTCACTTCGCCTGGATTGCCGATTTGCCCAGACTCTGTAACCGTTGACAAGATGCTTGTCGCCGGATGTAATGGCACCCACGTCGAAGAGTGCGCCGCCGCCGGCTGCGCACCTTGTCGACACAACCCAACAGTCGAGGAGCAAGAATCTGATGCAGCGTAGAGAGTTCTGCAAACTGATTGCAACAGCAGCGGCAGCCAACGCCCTACCAGCCATCGGACAATCGTCGAGTGAGGACCTTCCAACAGGCTTCAACAAGTACACGCAGGACTACGCCGCATTTTGTGCAACACCGCCGCACGAGCGCGTCTTCTATCGCCTCGTCGGAGGCAAGATTGTCGAGACAAAGCTGGACGAAGCAACGTGGCGCCCGACGGAATGGGGCGACCCGCCGACGCTGCCCATCCCGGGCGGCTCCTTTGACGGCGTCCCGATGAACTCGCCGATACCCGATCTCGCAGGCGCGGGCCCCTATCAGCCCACGTGGGACTCTCTGCTGCAATACGACGCGCCTGAGTGGTACCAGGACGCGAAGTTCGGCATCTGGGCGCATTGGACGCCGCAGTGCGTTCCAGAATACGGCGACTGGTATGCGCGAGCGATGTATGAGGAGGGATCAGAGGACTACAAGTACCATCTGGCGCATTACGGCCCACAATCGCGCTTCGGCTACAAAGACCTCTGTCCACAATGGACGCTGTTGAACTGGGAGCCTGACGAGTTGATTGCGCGCTATAAGAAAGCCGGCGCAAAGCTCTTTATCTCACTCGCCAACCACCACGACGGATTCGATGCGTGGGACTCGAAGCACCAGCCCTGGAACTCAGCCGCCATCGGTCCGCACCGCGACGTGGTTGGTACCTGGGCAGCCGCCGCTCGCAAGCAGGGATTGCGGTTTGGCGTAACAGTCCACGAGGCGCGCAACTGGTGGTGGTTCCAGACTGCTCACGGAGCCGACAAGGCAGGCCCACTGGCGGGCGTTCCGTATGACGGCGGCCTTTACGCAGCCGAGGGCAAAGACCAGTGGTGGCAGGGACTCGACCCGCACCGCATCTACGGCGTCAAGCATCCCTTCGACGCCCTGCCCGATGTCTCCTACGTGAAGAACTTCTACGACCGCACGCGCGACCTCATCGACCAGCACGATCCCGATCTCCTTTACTTCGACAATTCGCTGGTGCCGCTCGGCTGGGGCGGCATGAACCTCGCCGCGTACTTCTACAATCACAATCTCGGAACGCACGGCGGCAAGATGGAAGCAGTCCTGACCGGCAAGCAGGTTCCAGACCGCCTCGCCAAAGCCCTTGTCGCCGACTACGAGCGCGGCCTGACCAGCGAGATCATGCATTATCCCTGGCAGTCGGAGACCTGCATCGGGCAATGGCACTACCGGCGCAGTCTCTTCGACAAGCCCGGCGAGTACGGCGGCTACCTGCCGCCGCGCGATGTCATCCACTGGATGATCGACACCGTCAGCAAAAATGGGACGTTCATCCTCAACATTCCCGGCAAGCCCGACGGCACCATCGACACGAAGGAGATCGCTGTCCTCGACGGCATCACCGACTGGATGCAGATCAATGGCGAAGCCATCTACGAGACCCGGCCGTGGAAGGTCTATGGCGAAGGGCCGAACGCCGTCAAGAGCGGCTCTTTTCAGGGCAACAGCATCAGCAAGCTCGGCGCACAGGACATCCGCTTCACACGCAACAAAGCGAATACCGTCATCTATGCCATCGCTCTCGGCTGGCCCACGGAGCCTATCGTCGTGAAGTCACTCGGCAGCGCAGCCTCAACGAATCCGGGAAGAATCGCGCGCGTGGATTTAATCGGCACTGGAGAAAAGCTCCACTGGAAGCAAAATGCGGACGGACTTCGCGTGGAACTGCCAAAGTCCTATCATCCCAACGTGGATTATGCAGCCGCACTGAAGGTGACGCTCGGCTAAGTTCACCGAAGCGTACTTCAGCCTCGATAGACGTATCCCTGTGCCACCGCCAGAAACCGCTCCAGGTCAGCGGCACGAGACGGTTCATCTCGGCCCAGCTCCTTCGCCAGCAAACGCGAAACCTCTGGCGCAGCCTCCATCGCAGCCGCCGCGTTCAAAAAGAGCGCCCGTGTCCTGCGCGCAAGAACGTCCTCTACGGTTCGCGCTTGTTCGTGCCGCGCCGCCCAGACCACCTCGCGCCGCCGGTATGGAAGCTGCGGGTGCAGCAGCAGGTCGAGATCAGGATCAGGCTCACCGAGCGCCCGCAAAGCCCCGAGGTCCGAGCCGTAGACACACTCGCTCTCGTCAGGCCCAGCCGTACTGCACTCCACCCAGCCATGCAGCTTCAGGGTCGAAGTCGTGGATGGCGCAGATGCCAGGCCGGCCACTTCCGCTGCGTGGTTGATCGTGTCCTCGCCCATCCTGCGGTACGTGGTCCACTTCCCTCCCGTCACCGTGACGAGTCCCGACGGCGAGACCATCACGCGATGATCGCGCGAGAGCTTCGAGGTCGCCTCGCTTCCATTCCGCACCAGCGGCCTCAGACCCGACCACATGCTCAGCACATCTTCCGGCTGTACCGTGCGGCCAAGGTAGCGGCGAATATGTTCCACGAGAAACCGCGTCTCAGGCTCCGTCGCGCGCGGCTCGCTGGAGCCGGCGGGCACGGAAACATCTGTCGTCCCCACCACCAGGTGCCGGTGCCATGGAATGGCGAAAAGCACGCGCCCATCAGCGGTCTTCGGCACCATCATCGCGTTGTCGCCGGGCATGATGCTGCGAGGCAGCACAAAGTGCGTTCCCTGACTGATTGACAACACCGATGTCTTTGACGGCTCGTCCATCTGAAGCACCTGTTCGGTAAAAGCCCCTGTTGCGTTGATGACGGCGCGTGCCTGCACGTCAAACTGCTGCCCGGTCTCGCGGTCCCGCACGCTCGCGCCGGCAATCTTTCCGCCGAACTTCAGCAGTCCAGTGACCTGCGCGTAGTTCAGAGCCACACCGCCCAGGTCCTCCAGCGTGCGCATCAGCGCAATCGCATAGCGTGCATCGTCAAACTGGCCGTCCTGATAAAGAATGCCGCCTTTGAGGTCCTTCGCGGTCACGGTCGGCAGCCGATCGAGCGTCTCGCTGCGTGAGAGCACTTCAGACTTTCCGAACGAGAGCTTGCCTGAAAGCCACTCATACATCTTCAGGCCGAAGCCGTAGTAGGGCACGCCGGAGTAGCTGTAGAGCGGCACGACAAAGCCGAGCTTGTGCACCAGATGCGGCGCGTTCCGCAACATGTAGCCGCGCTCGCGCAGCGCATCGAGCACCAGCGTCACATTCATCTGCTCCAGATAGCGCACGCCGCCATGCACCAGCTTCGTGCTGCGGCTGGAAGTCCCCTTGGCGAAGTCGTCGCGCTCCACCAGCAGCGTGCGGTATCCGCGGGCTGCTGCCTCCACCGCCGCACCCAGGCCGGACGCTCCGCCGCCGATCACGAGCACATCCCACCGATGTTCCTGGCCAATCTCCCGCAGCCGCGCCGCGCGGTCGTTCATCACTGTCCCCCTTGCATCGTTCCGGCATAGACGCGAAAAAGCCGCCCCTGATGCAACGCAACCTCAGGCATCCAGCCACAGGCGAGTAGCTGGAAACGACAGGTTACAGATCAGGGGCGGCTCTCTCTTGGACTATGCCGCTACAGGTTGAACGTTAACAAGCGCCGGAATGCTTGTCAACCATGCAATGCGCTAAAGAACCCAGAGCGCGGGATCGCTGAGCGAGACCGCATCCACGCCTGCCTTGATCAGATCGTCCACCTGATGCAGATCGCTCAGCAGTCCACCCGCAATCACAAACAGGCCTGGATGCGCCGCGCGAATGCGCTCGATTACCAGCGGCGCGGCGATGGCGGGAAGCAGTTCGATGACATCCGGTTGAAAGTTGGCCAGAAAGCGTCGGCCCGCGTCCACGGCGGCTGAGTCAATGACGAACGTGCGCAGCACGGTCATCAAGCCACGAGAGCGCGCCGCACGCAGCGTCTCGTGATGAGTTGAGATAATGCCAGCGGCCCCGCAGTGGGCCAGATACTCCACCGCCGATGCATCGCGCGAAAACCCCTGTAGCAGGTCCGCATTCACCAGCGGCAGCTTTCCGCGCTTGCGCACCGAAGCGATTGCGCCCGCGATGTTCATCGGACTGCCAAAGAGCAGATAGATGATGCGCACGGGCGAGTCGAGCGCCTGATCCAGCGTCTCCATACTGCGCACCGCCGCAATAATCCGCGACTCGCAGACGATCTCGTCCCACAGCGGCTTGTCGCTCGAGGTTTCCACTTTCTCCTGCTTTGTTCGTTTCACGCTGTGGCCAGTCTATCTCGATTGCTGCCTACCGGCGCAGACGCTCGAAGCATTGCTCAAACTTCGCCGTAAGCTCCGCCGGAGTAGCGCCTTCGTCCACCGGTATGACCGCACCGACGCGCAGTTCCAACTTGCCGGAACGAAACCATCGGCCCGATGCCTGCATCTCGCCAAGGCCGATCATCTCTACAGGAACGACCGGCACGCGCGACTCCTTTGCCAACAGTCCTGTTCCCACGCGAAACGGTTGCAGCTTGCCGTCGGTGCTCCTCGCTCCCTCGGGAAAGACCAGCACCGAATAGCCGCGGTCCATCGCCTCTCCGGCGTGCGCAAAACTGCGTCTGAAGCCGCTCATTCGGGGCAACGGAAAAACATTGAACAGTGCCGTCGCAAACCAGTATCCAGCCGGTGCAAGCAGGTTCAGGAACGCGCTACCCTGATTTCTTCCGTGCCGCATGTCATCCAGTAATTCGCCGGACATCGCAATCGCCATTCTGCGCCGCAGCTTTCCAGGCAGTGCATACAGTACGAACGCGCCGTCGTAGGCGCTTACGTGGTTCGCAATCACCAGCACGGGACCGTCAGGCAGCATCGCTTCGTACTTCACCACCGGAGCTGCCAGCAGCCAGATCAGTGGCCGCGCAATCAGTTCAAAAAAGGCAATCCGCGCCACGCGAACAGGCCAACTCCACGGCCACCTCAGATACCGGTACGTTGCCGCCGCATGTCCGCTCTTCTCAGCTTCTGCGTGCTCTCTGAGTGAGCCTACCTCCGCCCCAGACGAACTGACCGTCCTTTCGCGCTCGATCATCAAGCGAAGCTCGCCAAGCGTCTCCGCCGCCGCAATCTCGGTGTCGTCCAACTCGGCCCCAAGCCGTTGCTCGATGATCGTCTGCAACTGGACACGTCCCAGGCTGTCGAGATGCAAGTCCTCGGTGAGACGCTGGTTGTCGTTGCCATCCACGATGGCCTCTCCAGTTACTTCAGCAATGGTTCGCGCCACTGCGTCATTGCCGCTTCCCGCCGTTTCGCACCGCTCTGCCAGCGCCGCGCACGCCCACTCCGCGATCTGTTTTCTGAGCAGCTTGCCGGTGGACGTATACGGAAACTGCAACTCCGGCCAGCGCAGCACGCGGCGAATCTGCTGATAGCTAGCCAGCAAACGATTGGCTTGCACCGCAGCCTCCCGCAGTTCGTCGTCGTTGCCCGAAGCGAGGACCACGGCAACCGGCTCAGGTCCGCCCTGAAGCTCACAGGCAACGACTGCGCATCCGCGCACGCCGCGCTGCTTCATCATGGCCTCTTCCAAATCAGAGGGATGAATATTCATTCCCGCAGCAGTGACAATGACATCGCCTTTTCTACCGAGAAACCGCAATTCTCCGGACTCTTCCCTAACCGCAAGGTCGCCCGTAGCAAACCACTCTCCGGCCCGCTGACGCATCGCGCCGCCGCTCCACGTCGCCTGCGCCAGCATGTCTCCGCGCACCAGAATCTCTCCCTCGTCGCTGATGCGCACTTCACGCCCCGGCAGCGTCCTTCCAATCGTTCCCTGCCCGATGCGGAACGGATGATTCAGCGTCACCAGAGCAGCCGTCTCGGTCATGCCATAGCCTTGAATCAACGCGATTCCCAGGCCGCTCCAGAACTTCTCCAGATCCGGAGCAAGCGCGGCGCCTCCAGAGACAATCGCCCAGAACTTCCACCCGAGAACGCGATGAACGCGGCGGAACCGCCACCACCGCTTCCAGATGGAGAGACCAGCAGCACGTTCCAACTGACTGGCTGGAGAATCCATACGCCCAAACAGATATACGCGCAGAAGTTCAACAACACGAGGCGCCGCAACCAGTACCGAGATGCGCTCGCCATGAATCAGATCGACCACGCGCGAAGACTCAAGCTGTCCGAAGAAATGCACCTCGGCCCCCAACAGCGCGGGTATCCAAAGGCCCATGAACTGACCAAAGACATGGCTGAGCGGCAGCGTTTCAAGAAACCTCAGCGGATGCACCCATCGCTCATATCTTCTGTACTGCGCAATCTCGTCCTCAATGGGCTGAAGACTCGCCAGCACGTTGCGATGCGTGTGGACGATGCCGCGAGGCTCCGAAGTCGTGCCCGACGTGAAGACGATCTGGAACTGGGTCTCGGCAGTGACCGCATCGTTGACGGCGAACAAAGGCTGCAAGGGCAGCAACCCATCCATGTCAGTAAACGGCAACTTAGATACGGACGCTGTGAGTTGCCGCAACAGCACGCTGTCTCCTGCAATCAACTTTGGCGAAACATCGCTGACGATCCGCTCTGCAAACTCACTCGAACCAGCCGCGTCCAGCGGCACCGCGATGACACCGCGCAGCAGGCAGCCAAAGAAGACACCAATCCACGCGGCAGAGTTGTCTCCCCATAGAACAACCCTGTCGCCCGCGGCAATGCTTCGCCGCTCCAGCTCCGCGGCGAAGCGCCCCGCAAACTGCGCCAGCTCGCCATACGTGGTTCGATAGCGCCTGTTGCCGCGATGCTCCACAACGGCTGTTTCGGTTGCGTGCCGGCGAAACTCTTCGACGAGACTTGCCAGGTGTGGGCGCACGCCCACATGATATGCCGCCTCAGTGGCTTCTTTCTGCGTAGTGCTTAAGCGCGCCAAGATCAGGAACGACGATCTCGCGCCCCTTTACGCGAACCAGTCCCTTGCCTTGCAGCCGGGCCAGCGCCCGAGAGACCACGTCACGCACCGTGCCGATTCGCGTGGCAATCTCGTGATTGGAGAGAGCAAGCTGGAACTCGACATGGCCGCCTGTATTTGAACTTTTCTTTTGCGCCTCGGCAATCAGATAAAGCGCAAGCCTCTGCCCAACCTCACGAAACGACAACTCCTCAACAAGCTTTGCGTGCTTGCGCACCCGTTCCGCCATCGTCTTCAACGCGCGAAGAGCAAACGACGGGTGCTCCATGCAAAGCTGACGAACGTCACTCTTCTCGATGAAGAGCACCTCCGTATCCTCTTCCGCAATGGCCGAAGCGGGATAGGGTCCGTCGTCAAACACGGGAACATCGGCGAGCGTCGCACCTGCCGTATCGACGTGCATGACCTGCTCGCGCCCTTCTGCGTTATGCTGAAACGCGCGAATCCTGCCGCTCACCACGACGAACAGACCACGCGCCTCTTCGCCGGAGAAGAACAGCATCTCACCCGCCCGCAGGTGAAGCTCAACGGCACGCTCGGCAACCCAGGCAAGCTCCTGCCGGCTTGATCCGCCGAACAGCCTGGTTCGTTCCAGTGCTTCTGTCTTCTTCGGGCCAATTTCAGTCAGACTCATCTGTTATCTTCCCTGTTCAAACTCTAACCGAATTTGCACCTCCTCTGCGGGCTGCATCCGAATGACGAGCGGCGCACATTCAAATCCCGGCACCAGATTGAACGTCCGCACGCCGGGTACGGCCTCAAACCCGTTGGCGGCATTTGTGCGAATGAAGAGTACTCCGCGCCGTTTCGCAATGCGCACCGTGGCTTTGTCAGGCTGCGTAACTGTCTCGCCGCGCCTTGCGATCACCGGCAAAATAAACCTCAGTTCGCCTCCCGCAGTCTGCGGCACGCTTGCGTTGGCGACGATCTCAATATCGGCGTCCGTCAGATGGTACGAGACGCTGTACCGCGCATCACCGTCCGGGACCGCCTGGTGCGCTGCGGTCAACAAGCGGCCATTGGCGTTGAAATCAATCGCTCCTGAGACTTTTGCTGCGGTCACTTCCGCGCTGAAATCATTCAGGTTGGTATACGGACTCCTCATCTCGCCAACCGCGTACTCAATGCGTGGAGTGAGCGGCATGTGCGGAGCGTCGCGGAACACTTGCTGGTTCGAGATCTCAATCATCTCGTACTCCGTCATGCTGGCCACCAGAACGGGCCCGAGCACGCGATGGTAGAGCTGCGACAGAGCGCCCCCGGAGACGTGGCCTCCGCCAGATGCACCACCCTCCTGAACATGCTCAACGTAAGCCCAGTCGTATTCGGTGACAGTAGCTCTCCAGTCTCCAATGGCTGCAAGGTGCGTGCCGATTTCAGGAAAGGACTTTAGGCCATAGGTTTCCTCTCGCGGCAGCGTCGTGCGCGGAGCATCCGCCGCATTGAATCCGCTATCCAGCACCGCAGCCAGAGCCTTCGCATGAGTAAACGTGTGATGAATGCATGGCCGGTCGCCATGCACAAAGTAGTCCGGCCCGCCGTAAAGCAGGCCCTCATGCGTGCAGGCCGCCATCAGTTCAAGGTTGCGCCGTGCAACTTCGGCAAATCGCGGATCGTGCCCTCGCAACAGCACGTATGCAGGATGACAACCATCGCTCGTCCTGCTGCCCCACCAGCTCCATTTGCAGTTGCGCGTGCCCCAACTGTTGTCCCATGCTCCATCGGGCAGCATGAACTCCATATGCGTGCGCATGGCCTTGACGGTCTGGTTGAGCACCGCCTTGTCTCCCGTCAGCAACGCATACTGCGCAAGCGACGGCAGCGACTCCTCCACGTTGTAGCCCAGATCGACAGGGTGGCATCCCTTAGGCGTAACCGCCTTGAGCGGATGGCCTTCACCATAAAGAAACCCGTTAGGCGTGAAGTAGTCGAGCACCGTGTGGGCCAGCGTGCGCGCGCGGTCAAGATAGCGCGGCTCGCCCAGCACCTGCCCGCAGATCGCAAAGCAAAAGCAGGCCGTAACCGGATAGTTGATGTTTCCGGTTTCGATGGTAATGAAGCCGTCGAGAAACTTTGCAGCGCGGGCCAAACGGTCCGTCCACCGTTGTCGCGTGGCTGCATCAAGCACAGAACCGTGATGATGAAGCGCCTCCGCCAGCGAAATGGCATGGAAGACGGTAATCCCCTGCCATGAGCTGAGCGTAACGTCATTGATCCAACTGCCGTCGGCGCGGCTCACCTGCTGCTCTGACCACTCATGCACCAGCAACGCGGCACGCACATACCTGGCCTCTCCCGTCGTGTGCGCAACGCGAAGCAGCGGATACACCGCATCGCCGCAGCGTCCGTGAATCAGCGCGCAGGCCGGACATAAAAGCCCGCCGTAGAGCGCAGAATCTTTCATTGCGGTCTGCTGATGCGCGAGCAGCCCGTCGCACCACGTCTGCAAAAGGTCCGCATAAAGGTTCCGATCCTGCGCGGCCCGTCGGCCGACACCGTGAGCCGGCTGCTGTGCCGCCGCAATCTGTTCTGGAAACGTAAGCCCTACGCCAAGTGCAGACGCACCTGCCGCCGAAAGCCGCAGCATATCGCGGCGAGTAAGTAGTTTGTCCGAACTATATTTGGTCATCTGCGAAATGTTAGTGGAAAGGCACTGCTCTGGCTACACCGCGCGCAGATTTCCTATGGGGAAACAACTTCACGCAAGATATTCCACCCAAGTGTGAAGTGCTGGATTTTGCTGGAAGAAATGGCTCCTGAGGTAGGACTCGAACCTACAACCCTTCGGTTAACAGCCGAATGCTCTGCCATTGAGCTACTCAGGAGTATGCCGGAACGCGGGAGTGTACACGCGCTGCGCTATGACATTTATAACAAATGCGGATGGGCCGGTCAAAGGCGAATGGCCCTGAAACGCACTGCCGCGTGGCAGCCCGGCCCCAACGGCGCTATGATGCGGACAAACGTGCTTTTTGAAAGGAGTTCCGCCATGCCACGCATCTCACGTCTCACACGCGACGAGGTCCAGCCGGAGTCTGTCACCATCTACGACCGCTACCTGCGCGACCGAGGCAACGTGCCCAACATGTTTCGCACCATGGCGCACCGGCCGGAAATCTTCGCGACCATCATCGCGCACATGGAGGCGGTGCTCAACACAGGCACACTGCCCAAGGCATTGAAGGAGCTGGTCATCGTCAGAACTTCTCAGCTCAACCGGACGCCCTATTGCCTGGCCTCCCATACAAAGATATGCCGCAACCTGGGCTGGACCGACACGCAGTTGGAGGCGTTGCGGGACGCCCACAGGAGTAGCGAATTCACCGAGCGCGAGAAGGTGGCCATCCATCTGGCCGAGGTCATGACGCTCGACGCGCACTCCTACGGCGAGGCCGAGTTCCAGCGTCTCAGAAGCTTCTTCAGCGAAGGAGAGATTGTCGAGCTGATGGCCGCCATCGGCCTCTTCAACTACTTCAATCGCTTCAACGATCTGCTGGAGATGGACCCGACACCACCGGCTTCAGCCGAGGAGCTGGCACAGGCCGGCGTAGTTCCGGCGACCGTTTAGCTACTGTAAGGGAATCAGGGATAAAGCAGCACGGCGATGTTATAAGCCGTAAACGCGGTCTTGCGCGAATCGGCGCAAGCCCCAACCGTCGCCTGATGATATTTGCCGGAGCTGAGGCGCGCTTTGAGCGCCACCGGAAGATCGGTCAGCGTTGCGGCGGTATAGCGCATAATGTAGCTCGGCCTGCGCGCACCCGCATAACCGCTCGGCATCGCACAGGTGATGCGCGCCACAGCGGGAGCGTCGCCGACGCTCATCCCGGAGCTTACCAGCATCTTTCCTACCGTGCTCTCCTGCTCGGCAAACGTGAGCGGCTCGACGGTGCTGGCGAAGTCTTCCACTGCGTAGAATTCGCCGTCACGCTCAACCACCGCGATGCCGATGGAGTTGACCTCCGGGTCCAGCAGGTTCGCACGGTGAGGAGGCGAGTTCATCCAGAGGTTATGAATAATGATCGAACTCGGCGCCTCGCCAACATTTTCGGCAATCATGCTGAAGCGAACGCCGGTGCTTGCTCCGCGATCCTCCAGATCAGGTTCGTCGGCAAACTGGTGCGAGATGTCTTCGTGCTCGGCCATCTGCGCGGCATGTTGGGCCGAGGCCTCGGAGAGCGCCGCGTTCAAATGCAGCGCAGGAAGCCCCAGCGCGGCACGCTCCTGATTGGCAGCGGCGAACAGAAACTGTTCTGCCACGAACTGCCCGCCCGCGGTCAAATCAACTTCAGAATACATTTGAGCGCGAACCGCTTGAGTCGAGCAAAGGAGCAGACCGGCCGCGGCCAGCGCACAAAACGTCATTCCACGAGATGTCTTGATGCGGATTGAAGAAGCAGTTCGCATTGCCGTGATTCTAGGGTTGCGGCATGAGGTTGGCAGATAGCACTTTTGTGTGAGTCCACACGTGCCCCTACTCCTCTATCGGCAGAGCGATGAAGTTGCTTCAGGATTTATTTGAAGGAGAGCTGCTCGCGCGCCGCTTCCCACGTCAGCCGGATTCCCTGCTCCAGCCCCGTGGCATGACGCCAGCCAAGCCCGTGCAGACGCTCTACATTCATCAGCTTACGCGGAGTCCCGTCAGGTTTCGAGTGGTCAAAAACAAGCCGCCCCTTGAAGCCGAGAACGCGCGCCACTGTCTCGGCCAGCTCACGGATCGTGACATCCTCACCCGTACCGATATTGATCAGCGGCGGCGCATCCTCCACCAGAAGACTGCCGTAACGAGCGTCGTCCAGATTCATCAGAAAAACACACGCTTCAGCCAGGTCATCGGAATAAAGCAGCTCCCGGCGCGGCGTGCCTGTGCCCCACACCGTCACCGTGTCGTCTCCAGCAGCGATGGCTTCTGCCGTCTTCCGGATCAGCGCAGGCAAAACATGCGAGTTCGCCAGGTCGAAGTTGTCGTTCGGGCCATAGAGATTCGTAGGCATCGCCGCCAGATACTTCGTTCCGTATTGCCGGTTGTAGCTCCAGCACATCTCGATGCCGGCGATCTTCGCGATAGCGTAAGCCCGATTCGTCGGCTCCAGCGGCCCGGTCAGCAAGGCCGATTCAGAAATCGGCTGCGGCGCGAGCTTCGGGTAGATGCAAGACGAACCAAGAAAGAGCAGCCGCTCCACATGGTTCACGCGGCTAGCCTCGATGAGGTTCGTTTGAAGAATCAGGTTGTCGCGGATGAACTCCGCCGGATACGTATTGTTGGCCAGAATTCCGCCGACTTTCGCCGCCGCCAGCACCACATACTCCGGCTTCTCGTTGGCAAAGAAGTTGTTGACCGCGACGGTATCGAGCAAGTCAAGTTCCTGCCGGGAGCGCGTCAGGATGTTTGTATATCCTCGGCGCGAAAGCTCGCGGCAGATAGCCGAGCCTACCAGCCCGCGATGACCGGCAATGTAAATGCGTGAATCAAGTTTCATCGTCAGCTTCTTGTCGGATAACAGAATAAAAGGTCGCCCATCAGGCTGCGCAAAACTCTCGCTCTCCTTGATGGCACGGGTTTACCCGTGCCATCAATGCCTTGCACCCGTTGGGGCTTTAGCCCCTGAGGTACGCTCTTGCTATGGCGATGAATCACCACTACGTCTCCCGCACGCTGAAGGCGTTGAAGCCGTGGGCAAGCGCCAGCGCATCGCGCTGAGCAGTTTTATAATCCGCATCAATCATCTCGCGCACAAGCTCATCAAAGGAGGTCTGGGGCGTCCAGCCCAGCTCGCGCTTCGCCTTCGACGGATCGCCGAGAAGCGTTTCTACCTCAGTAGGTCGAAAATAGCGCGGATCCACAGCGACGACGACATTGCCCTGCCTGTCCACCGCCTTCTCATCAACGCCGGTTCCCTGCCACCTGAGGTCCATATCGAGCAGCTTCGCGCATCGGTCAATAAACTCGCGGACACTGTGCTGCTCTCCCGTGGCAATCACATAATCCTGTGGCTTCTCCTGTTGCAGCATCAGCCACTGCATCTCGATGTAGTCGCGCGCATGGCCCCAGTCGCGGAGCGCATCGAGGTTGCCCATAAAAAGCTGCCGCTGTAGCCCTGCTTTGATGCGCGCCAACCCGCGCGTAATCTTGCGCGTCACAAAGGTCTCGCCACGCAAAGGCGACTCGTGGTTGAAGAGGATGCCGTTGCAGGCATAGATGCCGTAAGCCTCGCGGTAGTTCACACAAATCCAGTACGCGTAAAGTTTGGCAACGGCGTAAGGAGAACGCGGATAAAACGGAGTCGTCTCACGCTGCGGCGTCTCGCGCACCAGCCCATACAGTTCGCTCGTGCTCGCCTGATAAAACTTCGTCTTCTTCTCCAGCCCGAGAATGCGAATGGCCTCCAGCAGACGCAGCGGGCCAATCGCGTCGGCATCAGCCGTATACTCCGGCTGCTCGAACGAGACCTGCACGTGAGACTGTGCGCCAAGGTTATAGATCTCGTCCGGCTGCACCTTCTGGACAATATGAATCAGCGAAGAGGAGTCGGTGAGGTCGCCATAGTGGAGAAAAAAATGAGGCGACGGATTGTGCGGGTCTTCGTAGATGTGGTCGATTCGAGCCGTATTGAACAGCGAGGAGCGGCGCTTGACGCCGTGCACTTCGTATCCTTTGGCAAGAAGAAACTCTGCCAGGTAGGCCCCGTCCTGGCCCGTGACTCCCGTGATGAGGGCTTTCTTCAAGCTGCGGTTCTCCTTTGGAGTCAGTTTACCGGCCACCTGCCGCAATCTGCATCATACCTTGCGTACAGGGCCTGCATATCTTGCCAGTTGAACATCCGAGGTAAGTAACGAGATGCCCTCTGCCATTGCCTGCGCCACCAGAAGACAATCGAAAGGATCTTTGTGAATGGGCGGCAACGTATCGATGCTCGCCGCATGGTTTCCAGTCAAAGGCAATTCGATGTAATCCTGATCGAGCAGTGCGCGCCGAAACACTCGCGCATTGACCTGGAAGTCTTCTCGCCCCAGACCATGCTTGATGGCGACCTCCCAGATGCTGACCGCGCTGAACAAAAACTCATTCTCCGGGTTACTGATCAGCGCCCGAGCCGCCCTGGAGAGACGCTCAGGTTCTGCAGCCGCCCAAAGCAAGAGATGGGTATCGAGAAGAAATTTCACAGGTCGCCGCCGAACATTGCCTCAATTTCTTTTCCACCCATTCGGTCAAAATCCTTCGGCACCTTGAACTGGCCTTTCATAAACCCCAGCCTGCACTTCTTCTTCGGAGCGGAGATGGCAGTCACCCTCACCAGGGGCTTTCCCGCCTTGGCAATAATAAACGTCTCGCCCTCCGCTGCCTGATCGACGAGCTTCGAGAGTTGAGTCTTGGCTTGATGGATATTGACCGTTTGCATTTCAGCACCATTCACTTAGTAGACTAAGTCCATGTGACTTAGTCTACTCTCTTTTTGTGACTGAAACAAGACCTTTCAAGACGCCGCCCTTCCTTAACCTTTGGCGCCGTCTGCGGTATAGTTTTAACCAACTGGTTAATCAATGCAGCCCGGCAAACCCAACCCGCACCAGCAGGACCGCTCCGACCTGACCCGCCAAAAGATCCTCGCCGCGGCCATCCGCGAGTTCAGCGCCCACGGTCTCGCCGGTGCCCGCACGGATGCTATCGCCGAAGCCGCCAAAGTCAATAAGGCACTTCTCTACTACTACTTCAAGAGCAAAAACTCTCTCTACACCGCGGCGCTCGAAGCCGTCGCGGGAAAGATCGTTCAAAGCGCCTTCGCCGCCCTCGACATTCAGGCCAGCGCAGGCGAGCTGCTGCTGCGCGCCGCGCTCAACCACTTCGACCGCCTCCTCACCCAGCACGAGTTCCAGAACCTCATGCAGCAGGAGATGGTCCGCTTCAAACAGGGCAAAAGCCAGTCCATCCCCATTCTGGCAAAGACCGTCTTCAGCCCCATGCTGGAGAGGATTCAGCACCTGGTCAAAGAAGGCGTCCGCACCGGCGAACTCGAAAAGATCGACTGGCTTCAGGTGCTCTACTCGGCCTTCGGGGCAAACGTCTTCTACTTCCTCAGCGCGCCCATGGTCAGCCTCTCGCTCTCGCTCGATCCTCTCACTCCATCGAACATCGCCGCCCGGCGCAAATCCGCAATCGAATTTCTCGGTAACGCTCTGTTCACCGATCGCACACACGGCCAGCGGCTCGCCCACCGCGTCCTCGCCGACATCCCAATGCCGAAGATCAAGACACTCCCCGCCTGGAGAAAGCACCTATGAACGCACGCAATCGGATACTCGTGCTGATGGGCATTCTGCTCGTCTTCGCTGTCTTTTGGTACTTCTACACCACGCCGCGCATCAACGACCTGCAACTGATCGGCACCGTCGATGCCAACGAAGTCGTTCTTAGCTCGCGCATCCCTGGCCGCATCCAGACCCTCACCATCAACGAGGGCGACGACGTCAAAGCAGGCGAGCTGGTCGCCACCATCCAGAGCGACGACCTCGCCGCCGCGCGCAACGCCGCCCAGGCCGCCGCCCTCAGCCAGAAGTTCAAGTTGCAGCAGACACAGGACACAGCCCGCCAGACCGAAGGCAGCACCTCCAGCCAGGTGGCCAACGCCCGCGCGCAACTCGAAGTCGCACAAGCCACACTCGCCCAGGCCCGGGCCAACTACGAGCATCAACAAGCCGACAGCCACCGCACCATCGCGCTCGCCGCACAAGGCGTCGCCAGCCAGCAAGCCAGCGACGAAGCCAGGACCTCACTCGCTGCCTCGCAGGCAGCCGTCGATGCAGCCAAACAAAGTATCGCCGCCGCCGAAGCCTCGCTCAAGCTCGCCGTCGCCAACACCATCCAGGCACAGGCCGCCGTCAAAACCGTCGCCTCCACCCGCAGCGACATGCAGAGCGCACAGGCGCAGCTCGCACAGGCGCAGATCGAACTCGACTACGCGAATGTCGTTTCGCCCATCACGGGCAAAGTTAACGTGCTCGCCGGCCGCGTCGGCGAGGTCGTTGCAGCAGGCACGCCCATCGCCACCATCACCGACCTCACCCAGACCTGGGTCTACGCTCCGCTGCCCGAGACCGAAGCCCCCGCCGTGCAGCTCGGCGACTCGCTTCGCGTCGTCATGCCCAGCGGAGAAACGACCAATGGCAAAGTCATCGCCAAATCAGCCGAAGGCGACTTCGCCACCCAGCGCGACGTCAGCCGCCGCAAGCGCGACATCGAAACCATCCGCCTCAAGCTCCTCATCGACAATCCCGGCATGAAGTACGTCCCCGGAATGCTCGCCTACGTCTACGTCCCCAAAGACAAGCTGGTCAATCAGAAGTGAGCGAAATGAGCACGCAAACGATCCCAGCCATCTCGGTCCAGAACATCATCAAGCGGTACGGCGACTTCGAGGCCGTGCGCGGCATCACCTTCGACGTTGCCGACGGCGAGATCTTCGGCCTGCTCGGCCCCAACGGCGCAGGCAAATCCACGCTCATCCGCATGATGACCACACTCATCCCCGTCACCGCGGGCAAAGCCATCATCGCGGGCCACGATGTCTCGCGCGACTCGGACGCCGTCCGCCGCCTGATTGGCGTCATCCCGCAGGCGCTCACCAGCGACATCGACCTTACCGTCGAAGAAAACCTCTCCATCTACGCCAAGCTCTACGAGGTCCCCAAAGCCACGCGCCGCCGCAACATCGACGATCTGCTCGAAGCCGTCGATCTCACCAAGTGGCGCAACGCCCAGACCAAGACGCTCTCCGGCGGAATGCGCCGCCGTCTCGAAATCGCGCGCGGCCTCGTCCACAACCCGCGCATCTTTTTCCTCGACGAGCCCACCACCGGCCTCGATCCCGTCTCCCGCGTCGCCGTCTGGGAGATGCTCAACGCGCTCAAAAACCAGCGCGGCCTCACCATGCTCATCACCACCCACTACATGGACGAGGCCGACCGCCTCTGCGACCGCATCGCCATCGTCGATCACGGCAAGCTCGTCGCGCTCGACACCCCGATGGCCCTCAAGGCCAGCGTCCCCGGCAACAACGTCGTCGAAGTCCAGTTCACGCACGAGTCACCCGCGTGGCCCCAGCGCCTCGAACGCCTCGCCGGAGTCACGAGCGTGGAGTCGCAATCGGCCGCCATGTACCGCGTCCTCACCTCGAACGGCTCGCTCACCACCACGCAGCTCGTCGAGATGGCCGTCAGCCACAACGAAACCCTCAAGTCTCTCAACGTGCAGAACACCACGCTCGACGACGTCTTCGTCCACTACACCGGCCGCCAGCTCCGCGACGAACAGATCAAGCCCGTCGGCTTCATCATGCCGCCGCGCCCCGGCATGCAGCCCTAAACGCCCAGGAGGAGTCCAGCCATGCAACGAATGTGGGCAATCGTCGAACGCGAGATGCGCAAGTTCTTCCGCTCGCCTGCACTGATGATGGTCTCGATGACGCTGCCGCTGGTGCAGCTCATCATCCTCGGACACGCCTTCGGCGGCAAAATCCGCAACGCCCGCATGGGCGTCGTGGACTACGATCGCGGCTCGCAGGCGCTCAAGATTCACGAGGCCTTCAACGCCGTCGCAGCCAACATCCGCACCTTCACCACTGTGCCGTACCAGAACGAGCAGCAGGCCCGCGAAGATGTCCGCAATGGCAAGATCGACGGCGCCGTCATCATCCCCGCGCAGTACTCCCGCCGTGTCCTTGCCGGAGACTCTCCCTCCATCGGCCTCGTCGTCGATAACACCGACCAGGTCATGAGCGGCGCGCTCGAAGCCGAGATGCAGTCGCTCGTCCAGGCACTCAACGAGCCCATCATCCAGCCCTACGTCGTCCAGCAGATCACCCTCAAAATCGTCGAGCTCTACCCCTACGTCGAATACATGAAGTACCTGCTCTCCGGCTCCATCGCGCTCGCCATGTACGTCGCCGTCATGATCGGCGGCGGCATGTTGTACATCGACGACAAGGCCCGCGGCGTCCACGAAGGCTATCTGGTCACGCCCATCACGCGGCTCGAACTCGTGCTCGGCCTCAACATCGCCGGAGCCATCAAAGCCATCCTCTCCGGTGTCAGCCTCACCGTCATCGGCACGCTGCTCTCGGGCCTCGGCGTCATCTTCCATCCCATGGCGCTCGTCCAGCTTTCGCTGTTGATCGTAGCCATCTCCATCGCCTTCAACGGCATGATGTTCCTGATGATGGTGCGTGTCGAAGACCCGCTGGTTCCGCGCGCCATGTTCGGCGTGCTCAACACGCTGCTCTTCTTCCCCAGCGGAGCCATCTCGCCTGTCTCCGGTCTCCCGCCGTGGCTCAAAGCCATCGCCGCGATCGATCCCTTCACCTACGCGGTCCACGGCTTCAAATCCATCCTGCTCAAAGACGGAGGCTTCACCGCCATCGGGCCCGACCTCGGCTTCCTCACCCTCTTCGGAGTCGCCTCGCTCCTCATCGCAACACCGCTCTTCAAGCGCACGCTGTGACCCGTGCGCGGGCCGTTCAGTTTAAGTTGTCATTCTGAGCGCAGCGAAGAATCCCCGTAGTTGTCTTTGCTTTTGCAGTTGTTCTTGTTGTATTTCCATTCCGCAGCGAAGCGAAGGAATCCGCTTTCCCCCAACCCACCACCAAAGTTCGGGTGCCCCATCTTCGCGACGGTTTCATCGTCGCTAAGGTGGGAATGTATCCACTCCCCCAGCCCGCCTTTTTTAGTTGTCATCCTTCCGCGCAGCGGGAGGACCTGCTGTTGTTGGTAGCGGTTGCCAATCGTCTCCTTGAGAGTAGCCGAAGAGGAGTGGGATTCAGCCACACAAACTGTAAGTGACCCGAAGACGGAGTCAACAAAAAAGGCCGCCCCGAAGCGGCCTTCTCTGAAATGGCTGCGGCTATTTTCTTAGTTAAAGATCGCTCCCACTGTGGCGTCGCTGTCCGACAAGTTGACCGTGCAAGTGTTAGTGCCGGTCGGTGTGATCGTTCCGGTGTTCATGCAGTTGGAGGACCAACCCCCGAAGAAGACTCCAGTTCGGGGAGGGGCGGTCAGGGTCACAGTGGTGCCGAGGGGATAAGTCGCCGTGCAGACTGACTTGCCAGCCCCGGCACCTGGGCCGCAATTGATCACGGTCGGCGTACCCGTTGCTGATGGGGCAGTTACCAGCCAGTTGCCGCCTTGTTCCGGGGTGTTGGGATTCAATCCTTCGTTGTAGACGGTCAGCGTCGACAGAAGTTGTGGAATGGGCTCATTGCACGAGCCTGGGTTTCCCGGGCTTCCGGGGGAAGTTGCGGTTGCCGGGGTTGGAGGAGTGGCGACAGCGAAAGGGCAGCCAACGCTCGCCGTAGCCGTAGCAATCGATCCACTGCTGTCCATTGCCTCCGCTGTGATGGTGGCGCCTACGTTGCCTACGCTAGCTCCGTAAGCACTGACAACCCCGCCGTTTTGGGTACCAGTCCCAGGCACTGTGGGGCTGTAGTTTGAGACAGGGAATTTATTTGGTTCGGAAGTAAGCCATTTAACCGAGTTGGTCAGATCTCTCACGGTTGGCGCGGTCGAGAACGTTCCAATCGCCAGAAACTGCCCACTCTCGGTCAAGCTGCCAAAGACAATTCCATTGGGAATGATGGTGAGCGAAAGGATGTTGCCTCCACTGCTCCCTCCCGTCGCGCTTGAACCAGTCACCGTGAGGGTTGCACTGGAGCTGGTCGGGCCGTTGAACGCCGTAGCGCTGGCGGTGATCGTAGTGGTACCCGCGCCGACGGCGGTTACGAGGCCGGCGGCACTCACGGTTGCCACAGCGGGAGTGGTAGAGCTCCAGGTCACCAGGCCGGTTACGTTCTGCGTCGAAGGATGTTTCGCATTGCCGTACGTCCCAGTTGCGGTAAGTTGCGTCGTTTGGCCGACCGCCAGAGACTGAGCTGCCGGTGAAATCCGAATGAAATCCAGTCCCTGGGGATTGGAGCACCCGATCATTAAGGTAACAAGACAGAGGAGAAAAAGTCCCGGAACACTGCGGTGAACGAGCATGTAGGTCTCCTGGCACTCTCAACATCGGGCGGCAGAGATCCTTTTTCGCCGTAGAGTCTGCTCCCGTCTGTTCAAAGACGACAGTCCGGCGATAGAGATCCTCCCCGCTCAATCGCGCAGGTCGATCCCTTATCCCTTTGCCAGCCAATGCTTCGCTGCGGTCTGTTTGTGCAAATGGATAGCCATTTCGATAGCAATTCTCGCCAGCCTTTTCATTTTTTGAATCAGTCACTTACGTCCCCGGCACAGTGCGCCGGTGTCGTCGGATGTATACAGACCCTGGCCGGAAAGACACGCAGCGTATACAGATACAGATACCGGAACTATCAAAGCCGGGCACTCCGTACCCAAGACTTCAGCCTTGGGCTTCTAAGTCGCCATGCAGCACACGGGGCTTTAGAGTCTGTGCGAGAACCGGGCAAACTTACAGCGCCAACGGCGCGCTCTATACCACATGGGGCGAAGCCCCATGTATTGAGCACCGAAAACCGCAAGGGGGTTCAGCGGGTGGTGAAAAAGTCTTCGTGGTTGCTTTTAGGGATTAGCGTGCGGCTTCAGCCCCACGAAAAAGCCAGCAATTACAAAGGGGCTTCAGGCCGCAGCAGGCCGTGTGTGTCAGAGATAACGCCGATCTTCATCGCTACATCCCCACCTCAAGCCGCGTGCGCGGGTCCATATAATCGCGCAGCGCGTCGCCAATGAAGTTGAAGCTCAGCACGGTGAGCATCACCGCCATTGCCGGAAAGAAGACCAGGTGCGGCGAATCGAACAGATGCGACCGCGCATCGTTCAGCATCGCCCCCCAGCTTGCCGCAGGCGGTGGCACGCCAAGCCCAAGAAAGCTCAGCGTGGCCTCAGCCAGCACCGCGCCCGCCATGCCAATCGCTCCCTGCACAATCAGCGGCTGCACCGTATTGGGCAGCACATGCCGCCACATGATGCGCCAGTCGCTCGCCCCCAGCGCGCGCGCTGCCTCCACAAACTCGCGCTCCTTCACCGCCATCACCTGCGCGCGCACCAGCCGCGCGTAGCCCACCCATCCCGAGATGGCCAGCGCAAGAATGACGTTGAACAGCCCCGGACCCACAAACGCAACAAACGCAATCGCCAGCAGAATCCCCGGCAGCGACATAAACGCATTCGTCACGTAGATGTTCATCACCGTGTCGATCCATCCGCCGTAAAATCCCGCAAGCCCGCCCGCAACCAGCCCAATCGCAAGCGAAAGCGCAACCACGCTGACCGACACAATCAACGAAATGCGCGCACCGTAGATCGTGCGCGAAAGAATGTCGCGCCCCAGCTCGTCCGTGCCAAACCAGTGCGCGACGCTCGGCGGCATCAATCTGCCGCCAAGATCGAGCCGTGCCGGATCGTATGGCGCGAGCCACGGCGCAAACAAAGCACAGACAACAAAGATCACCAGCAGCACCAGCCCCAGCGCAGCCAGCGGTTGCTGTTTCGCCCGGTCGAGCAGTCCTGCCTTGAGTACGATTGTGTCGCTCATCCGTACCCAGAATGCAATCAGCGGACACGGAAGCGCAAGCTCCACTCCGTTACACTGCCATCAGTGCGAATCCTGATCTATGGCTTGAACTATGCGCCCGAGCTGACAGGCATCGGCAAATATACGGGCGAGATGGCCGCCTGGCTGGCCGCGCGCGGACACGAAGTGCGCGTGGTCACGGCTCCTCCGTACTATCCGGCGTGGAGCATCCGCGAGGACTATCGCGGAAAGATGTACCGCACCGAGCATGGCGAAGCGGGCACGCCGATAGTGTTTCGCACGCCGCTCTATGTGCCGCAAAAGCCCACGGGCCTGAAGCGCGTAGCTCACCTCGCATCCTTCATGCTGGGCAGCCTGCCCGTGATGCTGCGGCAGGCGTTCTGGCAGCCTGAGGTTGTCTTCACAGTCGAGCCGACGTTCTTCTGCGCTCCGGTCGCCCTGCTGGTCGCGCAGGCCGCGGGTGCGGGCTCCTGGCTGCATGTGCAGGACTTTGAGGTGGACGCCGCATTCGACCTGGGCCTGCTGCCTTCCCAGGGCCTGCTCCACGACCTGGCGCTGCGGCTGGAGCGGTTGTTCACCCTGGGATTTTCGCGGGTATCAAGCATTTCGGCCAGGATGATTGAGCGAATAGAGGCCAAAGGCGTCCCGGCGAAGCATATACGGCTGTTTCCAAACTGGGTGGACGTTGACGCCGTCTACCCCCAGGACCGTGAAATGGGCAATCTTTTTCTCCGCGAACTGGGCCTGGAGGGAAAAATTGTTCTTCTTTACTCCGGCAACATGGGGGCCAAGCAGGGGCTTGAGCTGCTGGCTCCGCTGGCCCATTCGTTTCAGCAAGATCCGAGGGTACACTTCATCTTCTGCGGAGATGGGGCTTTCCGTCCTCAACTTGAACCGCTGGTTGCCGGCTGCCCAAACGTCACCCTGCTGCCGCTCCAGCCCTTCGAGCGCCTCAACGATCTGCTCAATGCCGCGGACATCCATTTGCTGCCGCAACGCGCCGGAGCAGCCGACCTGGTCATGCCTTCCAAGCTGACCGGAATGCTCTCCAGCGGGCGCCCCGTCATTGCCACAGCCGATCCCGCGACACAGATAGCGCATGTCGTCCAAGGCAGCACTCCCGGCGACGCCTGCGGCCTCGTAGTCCCAGCCGAGGACAGTGTGGCGCTCCACGCGGCAGTCGTCCGGTTAGTTGACGATCCCCAGCTCAGACACAGGCTGGGCGAAAATGCACGCCGCTACGCAGTCGAGCACCTGGGCCGCGACCAGGTGCTCGAACAGTTCGAGAGCGAATTGCTGAAATTAGAGCATTTTTAGTTCAAGTGGTTACAAAACTTCGGGTGCCCCATCCTTTGTGCGTCTTTTGCACAAAGGGTGGGAGACCACAACTCTCCGACTCGGCTGTCACAACGAGACCGAAACCGTCTAGCGTGAAGCCTGGCTCGACTCAAACTTCACCGAGTCCAGAATGGCCTTCATGCGATTGCGCACCGAATTCAGCTCGTCGGGCGTAATGTCGCGCGCGCCGCTCACTTCGCCGCCGCAGTAGGTATTGATCACCATGTCGAAGCGGTAGCACGCATCGTCGCGCATGGCCGTGTAGATCTCATCGCGCGCCTCGGTGCAGATGACGCCATGCTGGTCGTAGCCATGTTCAAAGGTCACGCCGTCAATGCTGGCGGTCCCCACCTTGCGCGGCGACTTCTCCGTGGCCTGCTTGGCGCACTCGGCCGCCGTCGTGTGCGGCGTCACGCTGAAGTAAAACAGCGCCCCGCTAAAGGTAGACGTAGGGTGCGGGTTGAAGGCGATCGTAGCCACGGCTCGCATCTTTGTCGAGCGTAGCGCCGAGCGCGCGTCCAGGTTGAACGTGCTGACGTCGGAGTCTTTGCGGGTCAGGTTCCACGCCGTCGGAACGTTGAAGGTGACGCCGTATCGCTCATCATGGAAGACGCGGGCAGGCGGGTTGGCAGGGTCAGGCACCGCGGCCGGCGGGCGCAACATAGGCGGCTCGCCAATGCCGGCAATGGGTTGCGACATGCCCGGCGTAGCGCTTGTTGTGCGGTCCGCATTGGATTTTTGCAGGGGCGACTGCGATTCCACAGTCGCGGCTCGAGCAACGCAAGGCAGAGAGGTCAGGAGAAACAGTGGAGCAACAACTCGGACAAGAACAATGGATTTCATAGTTGCCTTCTTTGGTGCCTACTGGGCGGAAATCCGAGGATTAACTATGGCGTAAGCCACGTCCGTGAGCAGGTTGATCGCAACATACGTCAACCCCACTGCAAGGATGCAGCCTTGCACTAAAGCATAATCGCGGTTCGAGATGGCAGACAAGGTCAATCTCCCGATTCCCGGCCAGCTAAAGATCGTTTCCGTCACAATAGCTCCTGCAAGCAGGCTGCCAAACTGGAGGCCAATGATCGTCAAAATCGGAATCAGGGCATTGCGCAGCGCGTGCCGGTACACAATCCTCCGTTCCGGCACACCCTTGGCACGCGCCGTGCGTATGTAATCCTGGCTCAGTTCTTCCAGCATGGCCGTCCGCACCATCCGCGTCAGGATGGCCGACAGCCCCATGCCCAGCGTCAGTGCGGGCAGGATCAGGTGCGCCAGAAAGCTCGACACCGTGCCGTCTCCCGCCCCCGAAACAGGCGTCCAGCCCATCTCAATCGAAAAAATCAAAATGAGAATCGGCCCCAGCGCGAAGTTCGGAAACGAAAGCCCGACCAGCGAGACCACCCCGGCGGTGCGGTCCTGCCAGCGGTTCAGGTGGAGCGCCGACCAGATTCCTGCCGGGACCGATGACCCGATCCCGATCAGCAGCGCTGCCAGCGTCAACGCCAGCGTGTACGGATAGCGTTGCAGCACCAGATGCGTCACCGAGTCGTGCAGCCGCAGCGACTGCCCCATATCGCCGTGCAGCAAGCCCTGCCAGTAGTGCAGATATTGCACCCGGAGCGGCTGGTCGAATCCATAAGCGTGGCGCAGCGCCGAGACGTCCGTAGCCGTTGCGCCCTCGCCCAGCATCTGCACAATCGGGTCGCCTGGCACAATGTGAATCAGCAAAAACACAATCGTGACCACCACCCAGATCACGGGCAGCGTCAGCAAGACGCGGCGCACAGGCGACCAGAACTTGAGCATCTTGCGCGCTCGCAACGGAGAGACGGGCATCGTCTGAAGCGTACTCATGCGCTCGCCCCCCTGTCGTTTGCCGCAGTGGCCGAAAGCGCCTTCGGCACCGGCATATCTTCCACATTCACGCGGCTGATGCGCCGTCCCGCCATCTCGGCCACGGTGTAGCGTCGTCCGCTGTACTCGATCGACTGGCCCACCTCGGGAATGCGCCCCATCTGCGCCATCAGGAACCCTGCCAGTGTCTCTACACCCGTCTCGCGCGGGAAGCTCCAATGAAGCTGCGTACCCAGATCGCGCAGTGTCGTCGTGCCCTCCAGCGACATCGCCCCGGCAGTCCTCAGCAGCGATGCCTTCGCAATATCGAACTCATCTTCCATCTCGCCCACAATCTGCTCCAGCGCGTCTTCGGCAGTGACCAGCCCAACCGTCGTGCCGAACTCATCGACCACAATCGCAATATGCCGCCGCCGCTCCTGAAACTCCTGCAGCAGCTCCATCGCCGACTTGGTCTCGGGCACCACCGTCAACTCGCGCATCACCTGCCTCAACGTCAACCCCGAGTCTCCCTTGCCGCCCAGCGCGAGCGCCACGCTGCGGAAATGCATCAGCCGCGAGATGTCTTTCGAGTAGACGATGCCGATAATCCTCTCCGGCCCGCCCGCCGGGTCGTACACCGGCACGCGCGAGTGCTGCTCCTCCACAATCCGCGCGCTGGCGCGTTCCAGCGAAAGGTCAGCAGGCAGCGAGAATATCTTGCCGCGCGGCGTCATAATCTCGCGCACCGTCACGTGGTTCAGCTCAATCGCGCGATGAATGATCTCCTCCTGAAACACCGGCAGCAACCCCATGCGCCGCGTGGCTGTTGCAATCAGCTTCAGCTCCTGCGGAGAATGCACCGCGCCCTCGCCGCGCAGCGGCGCGCGAAACAGCCTGAGCACCTGCGCCGCCGAAGCGTTCATCAGCGAAATGACAGGCCGCGTCATGCGAATGAAAACGTCCATCGGCGCGGCCACCGCCAGCGCGATACGCTCCGTTCGCTGGAGCGCCAGCGCCTTGGGAACCAACTCGCCCAGCAGCACCTCAAAATACGTAATCAGCGCAAACGCAATGATGACCGCAATCGTGTGGGCATAGACCATCGCGTGCGGGGGCAGCGCATAAAGCCAGCTTTGCCCAAGCTGAAGGATGACCTGCGCCAGCGCAGGCTCGCCAATCCAGCCCAGCGCCAGGGCCGCCAGCGTCACCCCAAGCTGTACCGCAGGAAGAAAATCATCGATTGCGTGCTTCAGTTGCAGAACAGTCCGCGCTCCCGGACGCCCGGCCGCAATCAACTGTTGCACCCGCGTCTCCCGCACGCTCACAATGGCGAACTCCGCCGCGACAAAGAAGCTGTTGGCCAGAATAAAAAAGGCCACCATGATCACGCGGAAGAATACCCATTCGGACATGACTGCAAGTGTAAACGGCAGTACAGCCGCAAGCGATGAAGCACACTGGCCCGTCCCGCCAAAGAACGTCATCTCGACCGGAGGCGGCGCTTTGGCCGCCGCAATGGAGAGACCCCTATATTTGCTCTCTCCCGCTGATGCCTGTACGTCAGCCTGCACACAACAACGGCCCGGCAGCTTCGCCGGGCCGTCATCGCTTCACTTCACTAAGCGAGAACTTTAATCACCGATTTGTCGATGGTGTCCTTGGGCACATAGCCGACGATCTGCTCGGCCACCTTGCCGCCCTTGAAGAGCAGCAGCGCCGGAATTCCGCGAATGCCATAGCGCATCGGCGTGGCGGTATTCGCGTCCACATCCATCTTCATGACCTTGAGCTTGCCCTGATACTGCGAGGCAACCTCGTCCACCACCGGCGCCAGCGCGCGGCACGGACCGCACCACGCAGCCCAGAAATCCACCAGCACTGGCTCCGCCGACTGGAGCACGTCCTTCTCAAAATTTGCATCGTTTACATCGGTGACAAACTGTCCTGCCATTCATTCCTCCCACTTGCTTTCGCCCCGTAGCACCCGTGCGGGGCCCGGCAACCTTCACCATAATAGATGCAAAACCGCCTCTTGGGTTTCAGAACAGAAAAAGTTCACCTAAGCAAGCCCTGAACAAGCCCCTGTTTTGAAAGATCCCGACTTCACAGGCTGCGGAAAAACTCGATCTACGTGCTTTTCGGCGGGAACACAGGGCTTTACAGGCTGCGGAAAAATGCACGCTTTGTGCTTTTCGGTGGGAGCGCAGGGCTTTAGCCCTGCGAAAACCCCAGCAAATTACAGGCTGCGGAAAAATGCACGCTTTGTGCTTTTCGGTGGGAGCGCAGGGCTTCAGCCCTGCGAAAATCCCAGCAAATTCAAGGGGCTTTAGCCCCGGGCCGTTCCGCACAAGCTGGCGGATGGACCTTGTTCGCACGGACCTCCACATCTTCCTTAAAAGGCAAACGCCCGGACCTCTATCGAAAGAGGTCAACGGGCGGCGTAGCAGCCCTCCCCAGAACTGCCCACACGCATAAGGTACGGGGGTTTCGTCCATTCGTAAAGGAATCTTAGGTAACAAATACTGGAAGTTACTTTGTTGTCATCTCCGGCACCTGCTGGCCTTGCCCACAGCAGGCATCCACTTAGACCTGAAGTGATGCTTGAGCAATCGTCGTTTGGACCACTTCCAGCCCCGGATCATTGGCCACCTGACGAATGATTCCAGGCAGTTTAGCCGCCGCGTCGTCATCTCCGGCAATCACCAGCACCGAAGGTCCCGCCCCGCTCAGCGCCACCCCCAGCACGCCCGGTTGGTGCTCCGCAAGTGGCAGCAGCAACTTCAGTAGCGGACAGGCATCCATCCGGTAAGGCTGGTGGATGCGGTCCTGCATGGCCGTCTTCAGCAAATCAGGCCGGTCCTGCGCAAAGGCCGCCACCAGCAACGCCGTGTTCTGGATATTCGCCACCGCATCCGCCCGGCTATACACACCCGGCAGCAGCGCACGCGCTTTCTCCGTTGCCAGACTGGCCGAAGGCATCGCCAACAAAAGGTTCCACTTCAGGTTTTCCCCGCATGTCGCTGTAACCACATGACGTCCATGCATAGCCGAAGCCGTCATCCCGCCCAACACGCACGCCGCTACGTTATCCGGATGCCCCTCACGCCGACAAGCCTCTTCCAGAATCTGCTGCCGGGTCCAGTTCAGGTGCCCGAAGTGGTTCGCCAGCATCACCCCGGCCACCAGCGCCGCCGCGCTCGAACCGCAACCCATGCCCAGCGGAATCTCGTTGTGAATATCGAGACTGATATAAGGAATCGACTCCCTGCCCGCCGCCGTCAGCACCTCGTCATAGGTACGCAGAATCAGGTTGTTCTTCAAGTGTGCGCACTGGTCGGCATTGCGTCCGCTCGCCTTGATGTGAAATTCGCTCGAAACCGTCGCATCAACGGTCAGGTAAAGCCCCATCGCCAGCCCCAGTGCATCGAACCCCGGCCCCAGATTGGCTGAGGTCGCAGGCAAACGCAGATGCAGCGGCTTTGCCTGCGCCGTCATGCGGGCTGTGCCTGCTTCATGTGCGATTCCAACGTGCGCATCACCGTATCCGTGTCGGGCTCCAGCACCACGGGCGGCTTGCGCAGACCCGCGTGCAACGCCTGGTCGGCGGCTGAGATCGTCGCATTCTCCGCCTCCGTCAACAACTCGCCGCGATGGTAGTCAATCGTGTAGTTCGAGTCCTTCAGCGTGTGTCCAGTCAGCACCAGCACCACGCGCTCCTCGCGCTGCACCTTACCCAGAGCGACCAGTTTCTTCAGCCCCGCATACGTCACCGCCGAAGCAGGCTCGCACCCCACGCCCTCCGCGCCAATCTGCGCCTTGGCCAGCGCAATCTCCTGCTCCGAAACCTGCTCGCACCATCCACCCAGCGCGTCGATTACATTCGCAGCCTTGCGCCACGAGGCCGGATTGCCAATCCGAATCGCCGTCGCCCGCGTCTCCGCCGTCACCGGCCGCATCAGCCGGTTCGAGTCCGTAAACCAGCGATACAGCGGGTTCGCCCCCTCAGCCTGAATCACGCTCACCTTCGGCGCTCGCGGAATCATCCCCAGATGCCGCATCTCCATAAAGCCCTTGCCCAGCGCCGACGAGTTCGCCAGGTTCCCACCCGGCACAATAATGTGGTCCGGCACCTGCCAGTCCAACTGCTCCATCATCTCGAACGCGGGCGTCTTCTGCCCTTCCAGCCGGTACGGATTCACCGAGTTCAGCAGATAGATCGGGAAGCGCGTCACCAACTCAGTCAGAATCCGCACGCAGCCATCAAAATCCGTCTTCAACTGGATCGTCAGCGCGCCGTAGTCCATCGACTGCGACAGCTTGCCCCAGGCAATCTTGCCCTCGGGGATAAACACAATCGAGCGCAGCCCGGCCCGCGCCGCATACGCAGCCATCGCCGCCGACGTGTTCCCCGTCGAGGCGCACGCCACCCACTCGAATCCGCGGTCCGCCGCCACCGAAAGCGCCGCCGTCATGCCCGTGTCCTTGAACGAGCCGGTAGGGTTCATCCCCTGATGCTTGGCCAGCAGCCAGTCCACACCCGCGGCCTTCGCGCAGCGCGGCATGTCATACAAAGGCGTGTTGCCCTCGCGCAGTGTCACCACGTTTTCCGGCGCGCTCACAATCGGCAGCAGGTCGCGGAACCGCCACACGCCCGACTGGTCCACCGGCAGCGTCGAAGTCCTGCGCTCCTGCCACAGCCACCTCAGCGCGCTCGGATTGGGCAGGTTGTGCTCCGGCCCGGCAGCGGGCCGCGCCACAGCCTCCGACCACGGATAGATCACGTCATAAAGTCCATTGCACTGCGGGCAGCGGAATATGCTGTTCACGGCATCGCCCGTAATCACGGTGCCGCACTCGGTGCATCTCAGATGATGGGTCCGAACGTTCATTGTGTCCCTCTAGGGTAACGTAAAGAGTGAGGTACTCCAAAGATGGCCGTGCTCATTCTCATTCTGGCAATCGTGACCACGCTGTTCAGCCCGGCCCTCGCACAGGCGCAAACCACGCTCCACGTCGCCGCCGCCGCCGACCTCCAACCCGTCATGCCCGCACTCGCCGCCGAATACGAAAAGAAAACCGGCGTGAAGATCGAGGCCAGTTACGGCTCCTCCGCCACCCTGACCACGCAGATCCTCAACGGCGCGCCCATGGATCTCTTCCTCGCCGCCGACTTCACCTTCCCCGAAAAGGTCGTCGCCGCCAACCTGGCCGACACGCATAGCCCCACCCCCTACGCCAAAGGCGCGCTGGTCCTCTGGGCACGCAAAGACTCGCCGCTCCAGCCCCTCAGCATGGACCGCCTCACCGACCCGCGCGTCACGCGCATCGCCGTCGCCAACGCCGAGCACGCTCCCTACGGCCGCGCCGCCATCAGTGCGCTCCGCTGGCTCCGCCTCTACGACAAAGTCGCCCCGCACCTCGTCGTCGCCGAAAACATCGCCCAGACGGCGCAGTTCGTCGAATCCGGCAACGCACAGCTCGGCCTCATCTCGCTTACGGTCGCCAGCACGCCGCACTTCCGCCAACTCGGCACCTACGTCCTCGTCCCCACGTATGCCTATCCCGAGCTTCGCCAGTGCGCCGTCGTCATGACAAAATCTCCACACAAAGCCGAGGCCCACGCCTTCCTCAACTGGCTCCTCACTCCCGCCGTGCAAAACCAACTCCACACCTTCGGCCTCACCCCCGTGCAGTAGGTTCCCACTTCCTGCATTTCCATTCCGCACCCCTTTTGCATTTCCATTCCGCACCCCGTTGCATTTCCATTCGTAGCTTCTTGCACTTCCATCCCGCACCCCGTTTGCATTTCCATTCGTAGCTTCTTGCATTTCGATCCCGCACCCCGTTACATTTCCATTCCGCAGCCCTTTTGCATTTCCATTCCGCAGCGAAGCGGAGGAATCTGCTTTTCCTTCACCCATCAACAACGCCCGGGCGGGAAGGCACAGTCCCTACCCAGCCACCACCCACACTCAACCTCCACCACTTGAAATAGACTGGCCGAGTATGGACTTCCAGGCCCTCTGGCTGACCCTCCAGCTCGCAGTAGCGACCACGGCGATCCTGCTCGTGGCCGCACTTCCTCTTGCCTGGTGGATCACGCGCGGCCACAGCGTCCCCCGCGCGCTCGTGCAAGCCATCGTCGCGCTGCCGCTGGTGCTGCCGCCCACCGTGCTGGGCTACTACCTGCTCATCGCGCTGGGCCCGCTCACCGCCCCAGGTCGAATGCTCATCCGCATCTTCGGACACCCGCTGGCCTTCAGCTTCACCGGCCTGCTCATCGGCTCGGTGCTCTACAGCCTGCCGTTCGCGGTGCAGCCGCTCGTCGCGGGGTTCTCATCCGTGGACACAGGCTATGTTGAAGCCTCAGCCGGCCTCGGCGCCTCCCCCTGGCGGACTTTCTGGAGCGTCGTCATGCCGCTCTCGCGCGCCTCCCTGCTCACCAGCGCCGTGCTCGCCTTCACCCACACGGTCGGCGAGTTCGGCGTCGTGCTCATGATCGGCGGCAACATTCCCGGCGCCACCCGCACGCTCTCCATCTCGCTCTACGACCAGGTGCAGGACTTCAACTACGCCGCCGCCAACCGCACCGCGCTGCTGCTGCTCGTCGTCTCACTCACCGCGCTCGTCGTCATCTATCTTCTGCCCAGCGTGCGCAGAACCGACGGAAGGCAGGTGGACGTTGTCCGCTAATCAGCCCGCCAGCCTGTTCAGCGTCAACATCCGTCATCGCGTCGGCAGCCTCTCGCTCGACGTTGCCTTCGACCTGACGAAGCCGTGGACCGTACTCTTCGGCCCTTCAGGCAGCGGCAAGACCACCGTGCTCCGCGCCATCGCCGGCTTCGTGCGACCCGATGCCGGATCGATTGAGCAAAGCGGCACAGTGCTCGTCGATCGCGCCACGGGCGTCTTCCTCCCCGCGCACCAGCGGCCCATCCGCAGCGCGGCCCAGACGGCCCGACTGTTTCCCCACATGACTGTGCGGCGCAACATCGCCTACGGCAGCGGCCCGGTTGCCGGCCACGCCAACGCGATGGACGTCGCCGAACGCGCGATGACGCTGTTTCGCATCCAGCACCTCGCCGCCCGTATGCCCGGCGAGTTGAGCGGAGGCGAACGCCAGCGCGCCTCCGTCGCCAGGGCCGTCGTCTCCGCTGAGACGTTCGGCGGCAACGGCAAGGCGCTGCTGCTGCTCGACGAGCCCTTCTCCGGCCTCGACGCCGCGCTGCGCGACGACCTGCTTGCCGAACTGCGCGCGTGGCTCGGCGAATGCAACGTCCCCGTACTCTCGGTCACGCACGACGTTGGCGAAGCATTTCAGCTTGGCGCAGAGGTCATCAAACTGGCCGAAGGCCGCGTCGCGCAGCAAGGCCCCGTCGCGTCGGTACTCGCCGAAGAACGCCGGCGCCTGATGACCCAACTCCGCGACTGACCAGCATCGCGCTCATTCTCCCCTTCAACATTCCCATTCCACAGCTTTTTGCATTTCCATTCCGCAGCTTTTTGCATTTCCATTCCGCAGCGAAGCGGAGGAATCTGCTTTTGTCTTCCCAACCAGCCATCCATAGCCGGGTGCCATCCTTCGCAGCTTCATCGCGAAGGGTGGGAAAGCACGAGCCCTACCCAGCCAGCGCCCCATCCTTCGCACCGTTTGCGAAGCATGGGACTGCAGAACATCACCCCACCACAACCGGCTCCTGCTCCAACTCCACACCAAACCGCTCGCGGACAGTCCTCACAATCACATCGCGCAGGTCCTCAATATCCGCCGCCGTCGCACCGCCGCGATTGATCAGCGCCAGCGTATGCCGCGACGAAATCCCCGCCCGCCCCATCGCAAACCCCTTCGGAAAACCGGCCTTCTCCAGCAGCCACGCAGCCGCCAGCTTCACCTGCCCCGCCCCGGCAGGCCAGTGCGGAATCGTCTCCGTTGAAACCGCAAGCCCAGCCGCAATTCCGGCCAGAACCGAATCCGCCACCACAGGGTTCTTAAAAAACGACCCCGCGCTCCGGCAATCCGCCTCGCCCTCCACAATCAACATGCCCTTGCCATGCCGAATCTCCCGCACCGCGTCGTACACATCCATCGGCGAAGGCACGCCATCACGCCCAGCGAAGTGCCGCTTCAGGTCCGCATAACTCAGACTCGGCAGCACTCCACGATCAAACTGGAACGTCACCCCCGTCACCACGTACCGCCCGCGATGCGTCGTATTGAAGATGCTGCGCCGATAGCTGAACCCGCACTGCTCGCGCGAGAGCACCACAAACTCGCCGGCCGATAAATCAAGCGCCCGCACCGCGACGATCGTGCTCGCAACCTCCTGCCCATACGCCCCCACATTCTGGATCGGCGTCCCGCCCACCAGCCCCGGGATCCCCGCCAGACACTCCACCCCGCTGATTCCTTGCTCGCACACCTCACGCACAAAGCTGTTCCAATCCACCCCGGCAGCAACCGTGTACCCCACCGCCTCGCCGCTCGAAACAACCTGCGCCGGGCCATCCAGAGCCATGCGAATCACCAAACCATCGAACCCCGAGTCGCCCACCAGCAGGTTGCTCCCCCCGCCAAGCACAAACATCCGCAGCCCGCGCACGGACGCAAACCGAACCGCCTCCACCAGCTCACCCTCCGACCGCACCTCCGCAAAAAACCGCGCCGGCCCCCCAATCCGAAACGTAGTGAAGGGGCCAAGCGAAACATGCTCTTGAATCTGTAGTTTGGAATCAGCCACGGCTTGAGACTACCATCCCCTATTTTTTCTCGCGCCAGAGTAAGTTCTGGTCTTGAAGGGGAGCGACTTCACAGGCTGCGGAAAAATGCGCGCTTTGTGCTTTTCGGTGGGAGCGCAGGGCTTCAGCCCTGCGAAAATCCCAGCAAATTCAAGAGGCTTCAGATTCCCGACACCATCGCCATGTGGAGACGCTACCTTCGAGGGCCAAAGACCCGCTCTATAGAGCGTTACACACCCAGACTCAGTTCGCCGAAGGCCGCTCCGCCTTATCGATCACCAGCGCCTCAACCGGCCCCTTCGTCGCCACCAGCCTCAAGCCGAGCTGCTCCCGAATCGCAGTAAAAAAAGGCGCGCTGGAAGCATCGGCAGGAGCAGCAGGGACCTCCCCGCCGAACTGCGACTCATCCGGCGCCCACGTCAGATCAAAATCAAATCTTCCCGAGAGCCCGGTCTTGTCCACTACCGGACGGTCGAGCACAGCCCGCTGTAGCAGCGAGACGAAGTCCCCCATCGTCGCATTCCGCGCCGGCAGCGTAATATGCTGCGGATACACCACGCTGATCAGCGCCGGAGCCACATCCGCAGCCGCCGTACTCTGCTTCAGCTTCGCCCCGCTCTTCGCAACCTCAAGCTCATAGATCGAGAACTCCTTCTGCTCCCGATGAAACGCAAGCTGAAATCGATCAGCCAAAAGCCCGCGAAGCATCGTCATCTGTTCTTCGTGCGTAGGCCGCGTATCGCCGGGAGTCTCGGCAAGAATGTCGTAGTGGTCCGAATCCACCCATCCCGGCCCGCCTGAAATCGTCCGCGGATTCAGGTCATACGCAGCCGCAATCAACAGCTTCAGCGTGTAATTCTTCTCGACGAACCGATGCGGTCCCTGCATCACAATGAACCGCGCCGCCTTCGCGCCCGGGTCTACCGGCTTGATCGTCGCCACTTCAAATGTCTTCGCAGGCCGAGGAGCCGGGGACTGTCCCATCGCTCCGGAAGTCGCAATCACGAGAGCCGCCAACACCATTCGCCGTAACATCGCATCTCCCTTCCGCTCGACCCATTCACCTTCCGAACATTCTCGCACCGCCTGGCAGACGGCCGTCACTGTGGGCAAAATTCCCCCCGTTTTCGCACAGACATATCCACCGCCGAATGCCTGTAACATAGAACCGGAAGTGAGCGAGGTGGGATGAGCGAAGGGCGTTGGGTTTTACTGATTGCAAGCGAGGTCGGCGGCACGGATTCCGTCTCCGACCGCGCCATGGAACGGCTGGTGGAAGCTATTGGAGAAGAAGGCTACGAGGTCGTCCGCACCTCCACGCCCGAAGACGGCCTCTCGCTGGTCACATCGGACCCATCCTACTCCGCCGTCCTGCTCGACTGGGACCTCGAAGGCGAGGGCCAGTTCGACGAGCGCGCCGCGCTCAAAGTCCTCCGCGCCGTCCGCCATCGCAACAAGAAAATCCCCATCTTCCTCATCGCCGACCGCACCCTCGTCAGCGAGCTTCCCCTCGAAGTCGTCAAGCAGGTCCACGAGTACATCCACCTCTTCGGCGACACGCCCGCCTTCATCGCCAACCGCGTGGACTTCGCCGTCGAGCGGTACCACGAGCAACTCCTCCCGCCCTACTTCCGCGAGCTGAAAAAGTACACCGACCAGGGCGCGTACTCGTGGGACGCACCCGGCCACATGGGCGGCGTCGCCTACCTCAAGCATCCCGTCGGCATGGAGTTCCAGCGCTTCTTCGGCGAAAACCTCCTCCGCTCCGACCTCGGCATCTCCACCTCGCAGCTCGGCTCCTGGCTCGACCACCTCGGACCTCCCGGCGAATCCGAGCGCAACGCCGCACGCATCTTCGGCGCGGACTGGACCTTCTTCGTTCTCGGCGGCTCTTCCACGTCGAACCAGATCGTCGGCCACGGCGTCATCGCGCAGGACGACATCGTCCTCGCCGACGCCAACTGCCACAAGTCCATCTGCCACTCGCTCACCGTCACCGGCGCGCGGCCCGTCTACATGAAGCCCACGCGCAACGGCTACGGCATGATCGGCCTCGTCCCCATCAAGCGGTTCGCGCCCGACTTCATCCGCGGCCTCATCGACAAAAGCCCGCTCACCAAAGGCATTGCCAACCAGAACCCCACCTACGCCGTCGTCACCAACTCCACCTACGACGGTCTCTGTTACGACGTGAACCGCGTCGTCGAGGAACTCTCCAAGTCCGTCCCGCGCGTCCACTTCGACGAAGCCTGGTACGCCTACGCCAAGTTCCACAAGATCTACCGCGGCCGCTTCGCCATGGACGTGCCCGACGACATGCCCGAGCGCCCCACCATCTTCTCCGTGCAATCCACGCACAAGATGCTCGCCGCCTTCTCGATGGGATCGATGGTCCACATCAAGCTCAGCCCCCGCGCCCCCCTCGAGTTCGACCAGTTCAACGAATCCTTCATGATGCACGGCACCACCTCGCCGTTCTATCCGCTCATCGCCTCGCTCGACGTGGCCGCCGCCATGATGGACGAGCCGGCCGGCCCCACCCTCATGGACGAGACCATTCAGGACGCCATCAGCTTCCGCAAGGCCATGTCCTCGGTCGCGCACCGCCTGCGCACCTCCGGCGACGGCGACGGCTGGTTCTTCCGCCTCTTCCAGCCCGAGCAGGTCACTGATCCCGCCGACGGCGCCACCCACCTCTTCGAGGAAGCACACGACGACCTGCTCGCCACCAGCTCAAGCTGCTGGGCGCTCAAACCCGGCGAAGACTGGCACGGCTTTCAGGACGACGACATCGCCGACGACTACTGCATGTTGGACCCCACCAAAGTCACCATCCTCATGCCCGGCGTCAACGCCCAGGGCAAGGTCGCCGACTGGGGCATCCCCGCCGCCATCCTCACCGAGTTCCTCGACTCCCGCCGCGTCGAGATCGCCCGCACCGGCGACTACACCGTCCTCGTCCTCTTCTCCGTCGGCACCTCCAAGGGCAAGTGGGGCAGCCTGCTCGAAAACCTCTTCGAGTTCAAGCGCCTCTACGACAGCGAAGCTCCACTCGAAGAAGCTCTGCCCGAACTCGTCGCCAAATATCCCGCGCGCTACCGCAACGTCACGCTCAAGGAACTCTCCGACCAGATGCACGCCGCCATGATCGAGCTGAACCTGCCCACGCTCGTCGGCGACGCCTGCGACGAAGACTTCGACCCAGTCCTCACCCCCGCGCAGACGTATCAAAAACTCCTCCGCAACGAGACGGAAAAGGTCCGCTTCACCGAGATGCCCGGCCGCATCGGAGCAGTCATGCTGGTTCCCTACCCTCCGGGCATCCCCATGTGCATGCCCGGCGAGCGGCTCGGTGCCGCCGACAGCCCCGTCATCCGCCTCATCCTCGCCACCGAAGAGTTCGGCAAGCGGTTCCCCGGCTTCGAGCGCGAGGTCCACGGCATCGAGGTAGACTCCGATGGCAACTACTGGATGCGTGCCGTCGTCGAAACCCCCGACCGCAAGCGAAACGGCAACGGCAAGCAGCGCCCACCCAACGCCGCCCCTCCGGTAAAACGCAAAAAGCGCACCGCCGACCCAAAATCCCCGGAGCCACCCAAGTCACCCACCGCCCCATAGCATTTCCACTCCGCAACCCTTTTGTATTTCCATTCCGCGGCCCTTTTGTATTTCCATTCCGCAGCCCTTTTGTATTTCCATTCTGCGGCCTTTTGTATTTCCATTCCGCGGCCCTTTTGTATTTCCATTCCGCGGCCCTTTTGTATTTCCATTCCGCAGCGAAGCGAAGGAATCTGCTTTTTTCATCCGCCACGAACACCGGGTGCCCCATCCTTCGCAGCTTCATCGCGAAGGGTGGGAACGAACACCCTCCGCACGGTGGGAAAAACCCCAAAAACACCCCAAAACTGGCGGGCGAGTTTCACCAACCCGCTATACTTAAAACAGAGAGTAAAAAAGGCCCGGCACCCGCCGGGGCCTTCCCATAGACTTTGGCCCAGAACGTGCGCAGATAGTCCAGACCTAAGTCCTTTGTTCAAAGGAATTTGAGTACTTAATAGGGGGAGGGGGTCAAGGCAGCCGGAAGAGCTGAAACTCCCGAATCCGCGCCGTCCCCACGCTCGACAGAATATGCAGCCGCACCCGCTCCGCCGTCACCGGAGCAAAGTGATCCATCTTCCTGTGACCAATCGCCTCACCCGAGTCCACCGTCTTCCACGCCCCGCCCTCCCACACCTCGATGCGGTACCGCTGAATAGCCTGCCCATCGTTCAGCCACTCCATCATCATCGCGCTGTTGAAGGTGATCGGACGAGGCATCCGCACCTCCATCACCGACGAAGCCGCCGCCGCCGGAGCACTCCAGAACGTCGCCTCATCCCCATCCAGCGCCGCCTCGGTATTGTCATCCTCGAAGAGATGCCCACGCAGCAAATTATCTGAGTACCGCGCCTGAATCGCCGCACCCAGCTCCTTCAGCCGCGCCACATCCGCATCCGGCAGCAGGCCCCGGTCGTCCGGAGCGACGCCAAGCATCCACTGCCCGCCGCGCCCCACCGTATTCTCATAATCATCCACCAGCTCGCTCACGCTCTTGAGCGAAGCCGTATCGTTCGGATGCCAGAACCAGTGCAGCTTGTGCAGTGGAGTGTCCGCCTCCACAGGCCGCCACCGCAGATAGCCGTGCCTGTCGATCACATTCCAGTTCTCGTAATCAATCTTCCCGGCCTCATTGCCCACCCACCGAGCGTCGCCGTACTCAAACAGCCCCACATCAGCAAAGACAATCGTGTTCGGCTGGTAGGTGCGCAGCGTCTCGATGATCTTCGGAAAGTTGTAAACATGCCCGCCGCTGCCCGCTCCGTCGAGCCAGAACTCGACCAGGTCGCCGTAGCGCGTCGCCAGCTCCGTCAACTCCGCGTTGTAGTACTCGTCATAAGCAGCCGAGTCCTTATACTTCGGCTCGTGCCTGTCCCACGGCGAAAGATACACACCAAACTTCAGCCCGTGACGACGCGCCGCAGCCGCAACCTCGCCAACCACGTCGCCCTTGCCGTCCTTCCACGGACTGCTCTTCACGCTGTAACTCGTCTGCTCCGTCGGCCACAGGCAGAAGCCGTCGTGGTGCTTGGCGACCATCACGACGTACCGCGCACCCGAAGCCTTGATCGCCTCCATCCACTGGTCCGGATCGAACTGCTTCGGATTGAAGACCGACGGGCTCGCCGTGCCATCGCCCCACTCGCGGTTCAGAAACGTATTCGTGCCAAAGTGAATGATGACGCCGAACTCCAGGTCCTGCCACGCGGTCTGCTGCGCCGTCGGCTTGATGTCCGGAAAATTCTGCGCACAGATGAGCGGCGACACGCCGCAAGCCAAAGCAGCCGCAAGTACAGCCTTACCGACAATTTCTTTCCACATCGAGCCATACTCCTTGGTTAGCATGATGCATCACTGCGAGCGCGCCACAGCGCGCCAAGGACCGGATCGACCACCCCGGGCAGAGTTTCCAGCGACGGCAGATCCCGCTTCAACACCTCAACAATGCCTTCACGCACAGCAAGAACACGTTCGAGAATGCTGCCCGTAAAAGCAATCCGCGGAAGCCAATCAGCCCCCGGAGCATCGCGCCGCAGTCGCTCAATCACCAGATGAACCAGATGCGCAAGCTCCTCCGCCTCACGCCGCAGAACACCCTCGGCAACCGGATCGCCCTGCTCCGCGCACGAAACGACCACCGGCGCAAGCCTGCTGAAGTCCGGCGCAGGAATCCTGTTGGCGTAGGCAATCAACCCTTCAACATCGGGCAAGTCCCACAGCTTCAAAATCGCAGCCATCAGCTCCGTCGGCCGACCTTCATCCCGCGCAAGAAACGCATCGCGCAGCGCCTGATACCCAATGCGATGCCCCGATCCCTGATCAGCGAGCATCGGCCCCCATCCGCCCGCGGTCGTCAGCTTGCCCAGAGGAGATCGCCCCGCCACATTCGAGCCTGTCCCGGCCAGCACCAGCACTCCCGGACCACCGTAAAACGCCGCGTCCAGTGCAATCTCAACATCGCCAACCAGAATCAGCGAGCCGCCCACGCGCTCGCCGAATGCCGCGCGCATCCAGTCGGTGACGAGCGGCACCGTAATGCCGGCCGCGCCAATGCACGTCCGCGTCACCGACTGCATCGGAACGCCCGCCAGCGAAGTCAGCTCAGCAAGCGCCTTCTCCAGATTGCGCGTCGTCGCCGCCGCGTCCGCGCGCATCCGTTTGATGGTGCCGCCCTGTACGCGCGCCAATTCCTTATGTTCGTCCGCCAAAACGTACTGTGTCTTGGTGCCTCCAGCATCTACGCCGAGATAAAACGCCAACGGTTGCTCCTCATCGAACAGGTCTCTTGAAAATCATGCACCTTACAAAGGATTGCGCAGAGCCGGGGCCCTGCGCAATCGGTACGGAAAAATAATTGGTTGGTCCAGACGCAGAACTAGAATCTGTAGTGCGCCGAGAATTGCAGGTGCCGTTCGGTTGACCGAATCGAGTTCTGCTGCGCGATCTGGCCGAAGCCCGTATCGTTGATGCCCGTGTCCGGATTGCCGTAGCTCACAATGTTGAACGCATTGAAGGCGTCGAACCGGAACCCGACCGAATGCTCGCCGATAAGGTGAAAGTCCTTCATCGCCGACAGGTCTACATTCAGGTATCCCGGGCCGCGAACAGCGCCGTTCCGGGAATTGCCGAACGTGTTGTTTGCCGGTGCGCCAAAGGCACAGACTCCGTTGTCCACACCTGGCGTCGTGCATGGCTGCGCAGACGGGTCGGTTCCAAACCAGTTGTAGATCGAACGGTGGACGATCTTCAGTCTCCGGTACTGATTCGGCCGCACGCTGCCGTAGCTATTCGAGTTGTTGTTGACGCCCGTCGTCAGCGTCTCCGAAAAGCCCGAATAGGCCACGCCACTCGCGGCAAACCGCCATCCGCCGACAACCTCATCCACCAGTTGATTGACGCCGTTCAGGTACTCCTGACCGCGCCCCACAGGCAGCGCGTAGACCACATTGCCCGAGACATTATGCGTCACGTCATAGCCTGCCGGGCCGTAGTCCGCCCCGCTGTCGTAGTAGTTCTGGAACGCGCCGCTGAAGCCGTTGACCAGCAACCCATAGTTGCCCAGGCTATTCGTCATCGCCTTGCCGTAGGTATAGTTCAGCGTGTACTCGACTCCGTGGCTCAGCCTCTGCCGCAGAATCGCCTGAAGCGCGTTGTAGTTCATCATCGCCCGCGACTCGGTCACGAGCAGCGAATTCGACCCGATGCCCAGCGCCGAATCCACGCCGATGTACTTGTTGTTGTAGTACGGCGCCGAGGTCGGATCACCGTTGACGCGATACTGATTCAGGTTGCCGTAGTCCTCGATGTGGTCGCCCTTCTCTCCCAGATACCCCACCTGAAGCGACAGCGTGTTCGATAGCGCATACTCCGTCGTCAGGTTCCACTCCTGCACATACGCAGGCTGCATGTTCTTTGGATAAACGTTGAACGTGCCGCCATTGCTGCTGGGAGACTGAAACGCCGTCTCCGCCTTCAGGGGAGTGGGAACATCAGTCAGCGTCGGCTGCGTCAGGTTCACATTGATCGCCTGAATGAAGGGTGTAATCGACGTCAACCGCTGATTGGACGAGTTGCCTTCAAAGAAGCTGGTCGCGCCATAGCCGCCGCGCAACACCCACCTGGGCGTTGCCTGGTACGCAAATCCGAGACGCGGCATCATCTGGCGATAGTTGTTGTCGTAGCAGCCGCGATTGCTGCACAGCCCCGACCCCGCAGGCGCTCCGGCAGGAACAGCGTGCGCGTACAGCACCTGGCCGGTGGCCTCGTCGATGTTTCCTGTCTTGTTGTTCGACTCCACCCACGGTTCATCGAACTCATAGCGAACGCCGAAGTTCAGCGTCAGCGTAGGCAGCATCTTGAAGTCGTCGTTGATGAAGCCGGCAATCCGCCACTGGCGCTGCCCCACATTCACGCTGGCCAGTGTCGCGGCCACAGAACTCACACGGTCCAGCAGGAAGTCCGCGCCGCCGTAACCGGAGTCGGCGTCGTTGGGGCTCTTGGTGTAGTTGCCGTTATAGCTGAGCGAGCCTAGGTATCCATTGTTATTCGCGGTCGGATAGTTGTTCTGATACCGCATCGCCTGCGCGCCGATGCTCAGCAGGTGACGGCCCCGCTGCCAGGTCAGGTTGTCGATATAGCTGTACGTGTTGTCAATCAGGCCGCCGCCATAAACCGGATTGCCGCCCGCGAAGATGCCCCCGCCGATACTCTGGTAGGAAAATCCGGCATACGCCTGATTCGGAAAGCTGATCCCCACCTTGGAGTTCCCAGAGTTGCCAAACTCGCCGGTCGGGTCAATCGGAAAATTCTGCGCCCAGACCGTGCGCGTAAATCCAATGCGCGCAGAGTTAATCAGAGCAGGCGAGAACGTATGCACCCAGTTCACGCCGAACAGCTTCGTCGGATACAGATTCACTCCGTTGAAGCTGATAGCCAGCACAGGGTTCGACCCATCGTAGGCTGTGGACATCGAATAAAAGCCGGTAAACCGGTCCGCCGTGCGCGGGTCGTACTCGATCTTGATGTCGCCCTGGTTGTTGGCCTTGAACTGATGCGTTGGCGCCTGATAGTTGCTGTTCACAATTCCATCCGTCGGCGTTGCGTTGGGCAGCGGATACAGCTTGGAATTGGCAAACAGGAATTTCGCGACAGGATTGACAATCGGTATCCCTGTGTCTCCTGTGTACGGAGCAAAGTTGTTGAGCGCGTCGTACAGTTGAATCGGATTTTCCCCTTGCAGCAGAACGGAGAAGTCCCCGGTGCGCATGGCTTGTGTAAATACGCTTGCCGATCCCACACCGCCCCTGTGATAGCGAGATCCCAGATAATCGACGAAGAAGAACAGCTTGTCGCGCACAATAGGTCCGCCCAGCGTGCCGCCGAACTGGTCCTGCGAGAACGGATTGATCTTGATGTGCGGCGTCTGGTTATTGTTCTGCCACGAGTTGGCGTTCAACCGGTAGTCCTGCACGTAGCCGTAGGCCGAACCGTGGAAGCTGTTGGTACCGGTCTTGAGCACGCTCACCACGCCCGCGCCGTTCACATTGCCGTAGTCCGCCGGCGAGTTCGCCGTCAGCACCTTCATCTCCTGCAACGCATCCGGGGCCGGGCTGTACGAGATCAGGTTGTTGAACGTCTCGTTCATGTCGATGCCGTCCAGCGTGTAGTTATTCGCCTGCGCGCGGTTGCCGTTCAGGTTCACCGAGTCTGTAAAGTACGTGCTGCGCTCGATACTGGTCGTCCCTCCGGTGCCCGCCGTGCTCACCGCGCCGGGAACGTAGAGCGTAATCGCAGAGAAGTCGAGGCCGTTCAGAGGAAAGTTGCGAATTGCATTCGCCGTGAACGTGCCGCTCAGCGTGTCGTCATTGGTATTGAGAATCGGCGCTGTCTCGGCCGACACCTGCACGGTTGTCGCAACGCTGCCCGCGCTCAACTGCACGTTGAACTTCGCGGTCTGGGCGATCTCCAACGCAAACGGCGGCAGCGCCTGCGTTGCAAATCCGCTCGCCGACACCGTCACCTGATACGGGCCGATCGGCAGAAAGCGAATCGTGTACGCCCCGGCTGCATTGGTCAGGGTTTCGGTCTTCACACCCGTGGCCGTGTTGGCCGCGACGACGCGCGCATTCGGAATCACGGCCCCGGTCGTATCGGTCACTTCGCCCGTAACGGCTCCGGTGACGGTCTGGGCCCACGCAGAGGGCAAACCGGCAAGCGCCACCACCAGAGCAACGACTGAGAACCACTTCAACAATCTGACCTGCATTGCTGTCTTCATACTGCCTCCAAAACTCGTGTGAAACCGGATTATGGCAACGAACGGAGGGCGGCCCCGACCGAAAAGCAGAGGTCTACACGTTGGCCCTGGCCGTAATGCTGTTCGGATTCTGTAGCGGAGCATAAAAACTCAAACGCTCAGTTGTCAATCTAAATCTTCATATTTGTGAAAAAATAATGACTAATTGCTCATAAAATGTAGGAACGGATGTTAAATGTTTCATTTTTTCGCCTCCGCTGCACTACAGTACAAGTACAGGAAATCCATCCATGGCACCCAAGACCCAGGCCCGCGAAAACCAGATACTGCACCTTCTTCTGCAAAAGGGAAAAAGCAGCGTGGAAGACCTCTCCGGCACGGTTGGCGCTTCGCCCGCCAGCGTGCGCCGCGACCTCATCAAGCTGGAACAGCGGGGCCTCGTCCACAGGACCCACGGCAGCGTCGAGCTGGCCGGAAAGATGACCTATGAACCCTTCCGGTTCGATGCCGCATTCCCTCTCCGCGAAGAGAGGTTCGCCGACGAGAAGCGGCGCATCGCCATCGCCGCCGCCGAGATGGTCGATCAAGGCGACACCATCGCCATCTCACCCGGCACCACCACCACGCAGGTCGCGCGCAGCCTGCGCCACCGCGAAGGCATTCACATCGTCACCAGCGCGGTGAACATCGGCATGGAGTTCTCCAGCCTGCCCAATGCGCGCGTGACGTTGACGGGAGGATCCATCCGCTGGCCGGGATCGTTTTCGATGGTCGGCGCGACGGCCTACGACTCGCTACAGCGCCTCTTCTTCGACAAGCTCTTCGTCGGCGCCTGCGGACTCCATCCGCAACACGGCCTTACCGTCATCGAATCCGACGAGGCCCTGATTCTGAGCCAGATGGTCAAGCACACCAAACAGGTCATCGCCGTCGCCGACGCCAGCAAACTGGGCGTCGTCTCACCCACCAGCGTCTGCTCCACCCGGCAGATCGACACCATCGTCACCGACGACAGCGTCGATCCCGCACTGGTCGAAGCCTTCCGCGAGCAGCAGGTCCGCGTGATCGTCGTATAAGAAAGCTCAGTGAGAACGCCGGCCTTCAGCCTTGCGAAATTGCCATTAAAGTCAAAGTGCTTTCAAAGGCGCCGAAAACTTATGATTGCCTTTGGGGATTAGCGTCGGGCTTCAGCCCCACGAAAAGCCGGCAACTGTGAGGGGGCTTTAGCCCCGGGCCGTTCCTCACGCACGCAAAATGCGCCTTGACGCAATCCGTTCAGCCCTGGCACAACCCGCGTCCCTACTCCGCCTGCGTGCGGTTGCGCAGTGAACCCAGCCGCTCAATCGTCACCACCACATCCTCGCCCGGCTTGAGCCAACGCTGAGGCTTGCGGCCAAGGCCGACGCCCTCCGGCGTGCCGGTGCTGATAATGTCTCCCGCCTCCAGTGGTGTCAGATGCGACAGGTGTTCAACGAGCGCGGGAATTTTGAAGATCAGGTCGCTCGTATTCGAGTCCTGCAACGTCTCCCCGTTAATCGTGAGCGAGATGCGCAGCGCGTGCGGGTCCGGCACTTCATCGGCCGTAGTGATGACCGGCCCAAGCGGAGTAAACGTGGGGAACGACTTCCCGAGCGTCCACTGCGACGTGGCAAGCTGAATGTCGCGCGCACTGACGTCGTTGACGATGGTGTAGCCAAAAACGTGATCGAAAGCCCGAGCCGCCGGAATCTGATAGCCGGGCTTGCCGATGACAACGCCAAACTCCGCCTCATAATCAGGCTGAGTGGAGATCTTCGGCAGAACGATAGGATGCTCCGGGCCGACGACAGAGCTGGAGAGCTTCAGAAACACCGTCGGCACCTTCTGCACCTGCATATTCGACTCGGCCGCGTGCTTCTGATAGTTCAACCCAATGGCGAAGATGCGTGGCGGGCGCGGAATCGGCGCAACCAGACGAACGCTTGCCAGCGGAATGCGCGACAGCTTCGCAACATTGGCGCGCGCATCGATGAGCGCCTGCGGCCCCGCCTCAATCAGCGAGAGGATCGAAGCATGACCGAACGCAGTAAGGTCAGCCACGAAATCTTCCTGAACAAGTGCGCCTGGGGTTGGATTGGGGTTGGTGCTGGTGGTATACGTGACGAGCTTCATGCCGTGCCGTTACTCCTTAGGACCTGCATGGTCTCCTGCCATGCTTCACCACAGGGATAGGCAAAGCGAGCGAGGGACTCTTCCTTGATTTGAATACTGTAACCCGGCTCGGTAGGCAGAAGATAGTGGCCCTTGCGGATACGGACCGGCGTGACGAAGTGCTCGTGCAGATGATCGACAAACTCGATGACCCTGTCTTCGAGCGAAGCCGACACGGAAAGATAATCAAACACCGACAGATGCTGCACGTACTCGCAAAGCCCCACGCCGCCGGCGTGCGGGCAGACAGGCACGTTGAATTTCGCTGCCATCAGCAGAATCGCCAGATTCTCGTTCACGCCGCCGACGCGGCACGAGTCAAGCTGCAGCACGTCAATCGCCCCCGCCTGAAGATACTGCTTGAACATGATGCGATTGTGTACATGCTCGCCGGTGGCGATGCGCACCTCAGGAACCTCGCGCCGAATGCGCGCGTGCCCCAGAATATCGTCTGGATTCGTCGGCTCCTCCATCCACCAGGGCTTCAGTTCGGCAAGCTGCCTCGTGCGGTCGATGGCATCCAACACACCCCACTTCTGGTTGGCATCCACCATCAGCCTGTTCGTCCACCCAATCTCTTCGCGGACGATATGACCGCGCCGCAGATCGTCCGCCGGCTCACCGCCTACTTTCAGTTTGAAGTGCGTCCACCCTTCCGCCAGCGCCTCTTTGGCAAGCCGTCGTATCTTGTCTTCGTTGTAGCCGAACCATCCAGCCGACGTCGTATAGGCCGGGTATCCCTGCCGTTCGAGTACGGCGAGCCTTTCCCGCTGCGACGAGCGGCGAGCGGCGAGCATCTCGATGGCTTCCTGCTCCGTCAGTGCGTCGTCAATGTAGCGGAAGTCGATGGCCCTTGCGACCTCGCAAGGCTCCATCTCCGCCAGCAGCCTCCAGAGTGGCTTCTTCTCCGCGCGCGCATAGAGGTCCCAGACCGCGTTCAGCAGCGCCCCGGTTGCCAGATGAATGACGCCCTTCTCCGGCCCAAGCCAGCGAAACTGCGTATCGTCGGTAAGCTGACGCGCAAAGGCGCGAAGATCATCCGTAATCGAGCTGAGCGAGCGATGGACAACATAGCGCGAAAGATACCTGACCGCCTGCTCCACCAGGTCGTTACCGCGCCCCAGCGTAAAGGTGAGGCCGTGGCCCTCCAGACCCGTGTTGGTTTCAAGAACACAGTAGGCTGCCGAGTAGTCCGGGTCCTTGTTGACCGCGTCCGAGCCAATGTGATGGCGTGACGTCGGGAACCTCAGGTCGATGACTCGAACGGCGGTGATGATGGTTTCGCTCAACTGCTTCCCTTTCCTGCAAAATACTCGGTTTCCGGCTCAGGCCGCGGTCCAGCCGCCATCGATGGAGATCACTGCGCCGTTGATAAACTCAGCCTCGTGTGAACAAAGGTAACGAACAAGTGAAGCGACATCCTCCGGCGTGCCGAGCCTCCCGATAGGTTGCCGCGCAACCAGTTCGGCGCGCACCTTCTCCTTTTCGTGCGCGTGATACTTCTCCAGATAGCCCTCGACAAAGGGCGTCTGCACGGTGCCCGGAGCAATACAGTTGATGCGCACTTCCTTCGGATAATCGACGGCAATCTGGCGCGTCATGGCGAGCACCGCTCCCTTGCTGGCGCAGTAGGCAAACCGCTGCTTCACGCCAACCTGCCCCGCCACCGAGCCGATATTGACGATGGAGCCGCGCGACGCCAGCAGCAGCGGAAACGCCGCCTGCGTCACCAGAAAGACGCTGGTGACATTCACGCGCATCACGCGCGCGAAGTCCTCTTCAGAGGTGCGTGTAATGTCTCCCACCAGCCCGATGCCCGCGTTGTTCACAAGGATGTCCAGCCGGTCAATCGTGCGCATGGCCGCTGTAATCGAAGCCGCGTCGGTCACGTCCATGGCAACCGCCCGCGCATGGGGCAGCTCCGACGCGAGCGCCTCAGCCGCGGCAAGATTCAAGTCGGCAACAAGAACCTGAGCACCGGCGCGGGCGAGCTCGCGGCAGGTTGCAGCGCCAATCCCGCTCGCACCGCCGGTCACAAGAGCAATTTTATTTTCCAGGCAAAAAGCATCTGTCATAGGCTGAAATCATCCATACCAGAGTTAGCATACCGCGTTTTGAGTCCAACGGTGGAAAGATATTTTTGCCTTATTTTTTGTGACGCAGGCTATCGCGGAAAACAGGCCGCAAAATCTCAATGATAGTCTTCCAGATGGCGGTTGCCTCTGCGACCGCCATGCCGCACCGGAACACAGGAGGACCGATGCCACGCCATTGTTTAACGCTGGATCTGAAGGATGATCCGGCCGCCATAGCCGAATACAAGCGATACCACGCCAAAATATGGCCCGAAATCAGGGACAGCCTGCTCCACGTCGGCGTTAACGAGATGGAGATTTACCTGCTCGGCACCCGCATGTTCATGATCATGGACGTGAGTGACCAGTTCTCCCTGTCTGCCAAGGCCGCCGCCGATGCCGTCAATGCAAAGGTCCAGGAGTGGGAGACCATCATGCATCGGTTTCAGCAGCAACTTCCGCAGTCCGGAACGGACCAGTGGTGGGTTCCCATGGAGCGCGTCTTTAACCTCGCAGACCAATAAGCTCCGATCAACACAAAAAGGCCCCGGAGCTTTCCGGGGCCTGTGTTATGAGATGAACAGTGAATTACGGGACCTGCTGGAAGCGTCCGTTGGAGATGCCCTTCGAATACGGCTGATAGACCGGCACGCCGGCGCCGACCAGTTCGTCGATCGAGTTGGGAGTTCCGTCGCCGACGACCCAGACATTGCCTGCCTGATCGATGGCGCTGGCGCGTCCCTTGGAGAGGTACTGGGTTGGCCGCTGGAAGCCGGTGCTCGTCGGAGAAAGCGCGCTTTCCCCGGCGCTGACTTCGCTCAGGCTGCCGACCGAACCCGATGGGTCAGTGTTGTTGGGGACCCAGATGTTGCCGCGACCGTCCAGCGAGATGCCGGTCGGATTGCTGATGCCCGCAAACCCAGCGGAGCTGGTCCATGCCGGAGCGTAGGAGTTGGCCTTGCTGAGGTAGATGAGGTAGTTGTCCGCACCGCCGGAAGACACCACCACGTCATTGTTGACGGCGACTGCCAGACCATAGGCAGCATTGCCGATGGGGAAGGTCGTCGTCGAGTATCCGTTCAGCAGATTCGGGCCCGTGGTTGCCGGAGAAACGCGCGAGACAAAACCGGCTCCCGAGGAGACCCAGATATTGCTGACCGTCGAGCTGCCCTGGTTGTCAGGCATCATGCGGATTGGATTCGGGCCAACCACACCCGAGATCTGCACAGCCGCAACCGCGCTGCTCGCCGTCGCCGCTCCGGGAATCATATAGAGTGAGGTGTTCGCGGAAGACGAGAAGTAGACATTGCCCAGTCCGTCGGCCGTGACCGCAAGCGGAGTGGACGCGGTGGGAAATGCCAGCACACTGCCGTTTCCGGGGTTATACCGATAGATATTGTTGGACTCCGTCGACGCCTCCCAGACATTGCCGTTCGAGTCGATCGTTGCCCCGCCGTTGGAACCGCCGCCGACGAAGACGCAGGTGTTCGCCGCGCCCGAGGCCGCCAGCTCCGACAGATTGCCCTTCGTCGCCTGCGAGTTGGCGACCCAGACGTTGTTCTGTGCGTCGATGTTGATGTCATACGGACTGCTGATGAAGCCGCCCGAGCCGCTGCCGCAGGTGTTGGTGCTCGAGTAGTTGATGCCGATGTTCCAGTCGGTCGGCTGCGCGCTCAGCGTTGGCTGATATGGCGCGCCGGCGCCCGTGGCGAGGTTGTAGATGTTCAGCAGGTTGGTTGTCCCGCCGTTCGTCGGATTGGTCAGGATGTAGTACATCGCCTGGACCACGTCCGTCGCCGGAGCAAAGACCGTTCCATTGGGCCTGTTGGTAACGTTCGCCGCTGGAGGCTGAGCTGCGGCAAACAACGTTGTGCAGGCCGTCGCCGAAGCCGAGGCATTGTTGACGCACGCCGAAATCGCATTGGCCAGCGTATTGATCTTGTTGCTCTCCGGTGAAGCCGTGACCGTCACGCCTCCAACTCCGTTGGCCCCACTCGTGTTCGCGGCGATCGCTGTGTTGCCGGCCACCGTGCCGGTGCTCACGTCCGCCAGCAGGCCGATTGTCTTGGTCAGGCCCAGCATGACGTTGTACTGCTGGCCCGTACCATCCGCAGTGATGCTGTAATTGGACGGATCAAAGAACTGCTGCACCGCGGCCAGCGTGGCAACCGTGGTCACTTCGGTCATGTCCACGAAGTTGCTCGTGGCGAGACTATCGCACGTCCCGTAAAGGGCGATGAAAGCCGCGGCAGTATTGTTGACACTGGAATTGCCATTGCCAAGCGTATTGCCGCCCTTCGCCACAACGTAGACCAGAGGCGAACCAACGTTGGTCGGACAGGAGAACGTGTTATCGCTCCCGTTGTTCGGCGACGTCGTGTTCTGTACAAAGGTGAACGACCCCGTTCCGTCGTTGGAAGTGGTCGTCGTCGCAGCCAGCGTCGCGGTTGCGTTAGCTAACTGACCGGCAAAGTACAGATTGACCGTCGCGCCGGAGACGGCCTGATTGCCTCCATGCACCTTTCCCTTGAGCGTTCCGCTGGTCACAAACGGATTGGGCCCCTGCGACGACGTGGCCATATTGGAGCATCCGGCTGTCAACATGGCGCCTGAGGCCAGCAGCGCAACCAGAGTTCGTTTCGTGCCCGTCAGCCGGGCGAAGATGTTGCCATTCATGGGTGTTCCCTCCGAAAGGTGGATGCTACGGTTTGCAGAACTGGACAGGTGGCTCGGATACCGGGGGTCGAGCAGGGGAGAGCGTTTGGAACAGACTCGGGGAGCGATCGGCACATCTCGGACTCGTGTCGTGATTTCAATGGACGCTACCGCTTCTTTGGGCGAATGTGGCATAAAGACTGCCTGCACTGGATTTATGCCCCATCGCAACCGGGTACTGCCTCTTTCACTCTGGAGCATAACCGACCTTTGCGTGGATGGCGCATAAATCCTTATGCCACTTTTGAAATCGCACTTAACACTTTTGGGTCATTAATGTGCCAAAGCGGAACCGGCGCGCCCATTTTGGAAGCTGAAAGATTAACCTCTTTGATTCCCGCACCGGGTTCTGCTAAGGTGGCAACCGCCGCAGAAGCATCAGCGGCGAGCAAGCAACTCTTCCCGGTGGAAATCAATCTATCCGGTTATCTGATGAATTCATCTGGCAGAACAGCCTGTTTTTTTTCGTGCCTTGACATCCTGCTACGTAGTCTGGAGATGACCTATGCGTATGAATGCAACAACCCTCTCAGCAGCCCTGATGCTTGCAGCCGCTCTCGCCATGAGTGGATGCAAGAAGAGCGAACCGGCTGCTCCGGCAGCGGCTCCCGCAGCCACAACGGCCCAGCCGGCCGCACCGGCTCAGGAGGGACAACCGGCAGCACCGGCTGCCTCGGCAGCGGTTCCGGCGGCCACTCCCGCAACCGCACCGCCGGCTCCCGCTCGGGCGGCGGCAGCCACGCGCGCCGTTCCAGCCGCGCCTGTTCCTGTCAGACTGACCGCCCCTGCCGGAACCAGAGTGCAGGTCAGCATCACACAGACGCTCAGCGCAAGCCGCAACAATGCCGGTGACAGCTTCTCCGGTGTACTGAGGCAACCCGTCACCACCGCCGACGGCGCTACCATCTTTCCTCAAGGCGCGCGTGTCGAAGGCACCGTCGTCGCGGCCAAAGGGCGCGGACGCTTCAAGGGCGCAGGCGACCTCGGCATCGAGGTCTCTTCGATTGACGGCGTCTCCGTCAGCACCTCCGAGTACGAAAAGGCCGCCAAGGGCAAAGGCAAGCGGTCCGCTGCAATGATCGGCGGCGGCGCAGGTCTTGGCGCGCTCATCGGCGGCCTTGCCGGCGGCGGCAAAGGAGCAGCCATCGGCGCACTGGCCGGCGGCGGCGCCGGAACAGCAGGAGCGGCCTACACCGGAAACAAGGATGTCGTCATCCCGTCCGAGTCACTCATCACGTTCCGCCTGACGGCCCCTGTCACCATCACCAGGAAGTAGCCTGACGCTCAACACAAAAAGCGCCTGTCCTCAGCGGCGGGCGCTTTCGTTTGCCGTTTAGACTGAACGTATGCGGCTGAACCCCGTCTTCCTCTTATCGGCAACCGACGTCGCGCACTTTCCCTCCGATGCCAAGACCTTCGGCGCGCCCGAAGTCGCTTTCCTTGGCCGCTCGAACGTAGGCAAGTCCTCGCTCATCAATTCCCTGCTCGGCTCAAAGCAGGCCCACACCTCGTCCACTCCCGGCCGCACGCGCGCCATCAATTTCTTCGCACTCTACGAAGGAGCGAAGACGCAACCGGCGCTCATCTTCGCTGACCTGCCCGGCTACGGCTACGCCAAAATCTCGAAGTCCATCTCATCCGAGTGGCCGCAGTTCATCGAACCCTACCTCACCGAACGCGAGACGCTGGCGCTCGGCATCTGCCTGGTCGATACCAACATCCCTCCGCAAGCCAGCGACACACAGCTCATCACCTTCTTCAAGCAGATGCAGCGCCCCTACCTCGTCGTCGGCACCAAAGCCGACCGCCTCTCCAACAACGCCCTGGCCAAATCAGTCGCCGCACTGAAGAAGGCGCACGAGGTAGACGAGCTCCTACCCGTCTCCGCCAAAACCGACGCCGGAACCAAAGCCCTCTGGCAACGCCTGATGGAAGTCGTGATCTAGGGAGACTCTGAATAAGTCCCTGCATTGAAGGGGCGCGACTTCAGTCGCGCCGTAAGACTCTCATATCCAACGCGGCTTTACAAGCTGCGGAAGAATGCAAGCGATGTGCTTTTCGGTGGGAGCGCAGGCCTTCAGCCCTGCGAAAATGCCTGCAAATTCAAGGGGCTTCAGCCCCGGGCCTTTCTGCATATGCTGCCGGACGCACTTTTCCGCAGCCTGTTGAGCCGTGCCATCAATACCGCCAAATCAACGGGGTCTTAGTCCCTGAGGGCACCGTTTCAGACTGAGCCAGACCTTCCCTGAGTCAGAACAACCCGATTGAAGCAGGTCGGAAAATCCTCTCCAAATCGCTCATTTCCACAGCCGCCCTTGACACGCCTGATAACCTTAAATCAGAAGAAAGAAGAAGCCCGGCAACCCGCCGGGCTTCTCTGCATTCAGGGAGAATGGCATGAAACGTGCGCAGGTGGTCCGAACCTAACTCCTTTCTTCAAAGGATTTTAGGACTTAAGTATGGGGAGGGGCTAGAACCTCAGCACCCACCGGAACGGTGACGATGCCCCAGGCTTCGTCGTCGTCGCCCGGATGAACTCACCCCGCTGCTCCCGCGTCCCCTTGTCCACGGAGCCAGGAATCCCCGGCCCCATCACAATGTTCGGCTCAATCGCCGTGCTCAGGTCCGCCGGAGCAAGAATCTCCGCCCGCAGCGTAGCCGAGCTGCCGCCCACCGGATGCAGCACGAAGCTCCGCGGCGAAAGCTGGTCGATGCTCCCGTCCGCGTGAAGGGCCTCGGTAAAGACATGATCGCCGTCCGCAGAGATTTCATCCCGAACATCGATCTCACCAGACTTCCGCATCGTCAGCGTCCGTTCGTACCGAGTCAGCCCAAGCGAAGCGTTGTAAGCCCCCGCCCCCTCGCCCGTCAGCACGAAGCCGTCCTTCGTAAACTCAGCCTTCGTAATCCGGACCATATTCAGCCGACTGTAGTCATACTTCGCCCAGGCATCGTGACCCTTGCCATCGTTGCCCTGCCCCTTGCCGTCGATGAGCAGCGTGTTGTGATCGATCGTCTTCGGCACGCCCGAGTAGCCTGAGTCGCCCGTTAGATACGCGCCATGCGCCCACACGATGAAGCTGTTGACATCAGGATGAACATGCCCCTGCTCGAAGCGCCAGTCTGGAAGCTGCTTCCTGATCTGCTCCACGGCGTGCCCTTCCGCAGGCCCGCATTTGAAAGCGACCGCAGTCGCATCGCTCTTCCATGAACTCCGCCAGTAAGCCACATCGTGATCGCGGAACCAGTGATACGTAGGAATGCTGCTCATCGGCGCAGCCTTCAACGAATCATCGCGCCAGGCCAGCGTCCACCACGGCTCCTGGCTGGTATGGCCCAGACCGCGCAAGTATTCAGCGACGCCCTGAATCCGCGAATCGTGAAAGTGCGCAGCCAGATCGTAGAGCAGGTTGTAGTTGGTCTCGAAGTGACCGCCGGGATGGCTGCGGAGATAATCCTCGCCCTTCCGCGAGCGTGTGATGCTGCCCTCGAAGACATCGCCGAAGTCGAACATCATCTCTCCGCCGGGTGTCACACTATTGGCAACGTAGAGATACATCTCTCTCAGCCCCGGCTGATTGAAGAGGTCCTCCCCGGTCGCATGAAGCTGCGCGTCGAGATAGTGAACGATCCACGGTGTCGCAAAGATCCAGTACTCGAAGCCCTCGTAGTAGTAACCATCCTTCGAGTAGGTCGCCAGCACACGGTCATAGATGGCCCGCGAGAGCGCCGCCCATTGCGCCGCTTCAGGCACCTCGCCGTACACTGCATAAGCAGCAATCGCCAACCCGGTGATCGGAATGAAGGTGTGGTTCTGACTGTAGGCCCACACGCGCCCCGGCTTCGGCGCGAAGTACTCATAGAGCAGATGTCCATGCTCGGCGATGGCTGCGCGGTAGCGATCCCGGTCTGCCGCGGAGAGATCGGGATACAGCAGATCGTAAGCAACGCCCATGGCATAGAGCAGGTGCCCCGCAGCAAGATCAACATTAGGCTTACTCCAGCTATAGCCCCACACCTTATAGCTCAACGCCGCATCCATATACTGCTTCGTAGCCGCCAGCACCCTGGGATCGTGGTCCATCTGGTACGCGAACGCGCCCTCGGCAATGGCTAACGCAACGTCGTTCTGCTCGCGACGCTTTTCAGCAGGCGGCGGTGGCGGAGGTCCCTGAAGCACCTGCAAATGCTTCTCTTGTTCAGTCCACCACGCCGCGTCAGGACCATGTGCCTTACGGCGCAGAGCATCCAACTCCTGAGTAGTAAAGTACACGCGAGGATGCACGCCTTGAAGCTCCGGCTTCACCGTGGAGCGCAGCGTCGCCATCTCGTGGAGCAGATAGGTACGCTTGCCGCCTGTGTCCTTCGGGCCAAGATACTCTCCCGCCCCCTGGGCGGCCAGTTGAAGGGTGCATCCTGCAAGCAGTACTGTCAACAATCCCGCTCGATACGTGAATCTGCGATTGGAGCGCGCGGCAAGACGAGTAAAATATGTTATCGTTAGCACATCAAGCACACTACACCATCGTCTCCGTAACATTCAAGCGAATTCGATCAACGCCCTTCAAGGAGAGCAGCCATCCGCTCATCAAGTCAGCTACGAGAGAACAGTCCACAGGACAGCTCCCTCGCATCCGCGGGCCGCTCCTTCATTCGCGGATTGCGTTGGTACGTCCTCGCGCTCATCTTCATCGTCACCTGCATCAACTACATCGACCGCAGCAGCATCGGGTTGCTGTTTACCAGCTTCGGTTCCGAGCTTGGCATTACACGGTCGCAATATGGATGGGTGGGGGCGGCTCTGCTATTGGCCTACACCATCAGCCAAAGCGTCTCGGGACGCATTTACGATCGCTTCGGCTCGCGCATTGGCTTTACGCTATCGGTCATCGTCTGGTGCGTGGCTGCGATGGCACACTCCGCCATTGCAGGCGTCACCAGCTTTGCCGCAGCCTCATTTTTCCTCGGACTGGGCGAGGCCGGCAACTGGCCCGGGGCCGCCAAAGTTATCGCGGAGTGGTTTCCGCAGCGGGAGCGTGCGCTGGGCATGGCCGTCTTCAACGGCGGTGCTTCGATGGGCGGCGTTGTCGGGCCGCTGCTCGTCGCCACGCTGCTCGACCCGCTTCTCGGCTGGAGAAAGACCTTCCTCGTGATCGGCGCAGCGGGCTTCGTGTGGCTTGCCGCGTGGCTCGCTCTTTATCATCCTCTGGCGACACATCCGCGCGTAAGTCCGGACGAAAAACAATATATCGAGGAGGGCCAGACCGCACGCAACTCAGAGCCTGCGCCTTCGCTGCGCGTTCTACTTTCATGCCGCCAGACGTGGAGCATCCTGGTCGCGCGTCTCGTCGTCGATCCCATCTGGTGGCTCTATATTCTCTGGCTGCCTACTTATCTGAAGGACGTTCACCATCTCTCGCTCAAGGACATCGGCGCCTTCCAGTGGGTTCCATATCTCTGCGCGGCAATCGGTTCCCTCTTCGGTGGGTGGCTTGCCGGACGTCTGATTGCCCGAGGCCGCACCGTCAATGCCGCGCGCAAGCTCACCGTTGGAGCAGCAGCTCTCCTGATGCCATTCGGAATTCTGGCCGCGCATATGCACGGTACCTACTCGGCGCTGGCCTGCATCTCCGTTGTGCTCTTCGGCTTTCAGATGTGGATCTCGAATGTGCAGACACTGCCAAGCGATTTCTTCGCAAATTCAGCCGTGGGCACGGTGGCAGGCATGGGAGGCACGGCAGCCGGAATCAGCAGCCTCTTCTTCAATCTTTGCACCGGCTGGCTCGTGACCCATTTTGGATATGGCTTCGTGCTGACTCTCGCCGGCCTGCTCGGCCCCATCGGCGCGATTCTGCTCTTCGCACTCGCCGGAAACATTCAGCGACTCGACCTCACACCAACAGAGACTACTTAAGGAGACCGTCACCGTGTCAGAATCGAACTTCACCAATCAACTTGCAGTCGTCTTCGGCGGAGGCCGCGATATTGGCGCCGCCATCGCGATTGAGCTGGCCTCGCGCGGAGCGAAGGTCGCCTTCAGTTACCACCAGTCGCAGCCGGACAAGGTGATTGCCGCAATCGAGTCGCATGGACAAAGCGCCATCGCGCAAAAGGTGGATGCGATGGATACAGCAGCCGTGCGGGCATTTGTTGCCTCTGCGGCCAAGACTGCTGGACGACCCATCGGAGTGCTGATCAACGTCGTCGGCGGTCTGGTTGCGCGTAAGAAGATGGATGAGATGGACGACAGCTTCTGGGAGCACGTGATGAACCTGAACGTGCGCTCGGTCTTCGCCGCGACCCAGGCCGCGCTGCCCGTCATGGCCGACGGGGGCGCGATCGTCAACGTCTCGTCACAGGCGGGCCGCGACGGCGGCGGCCCGGGCAGCGTTGCCTACGGAGCATCGAAGGGCGCGCTCATGTCGATGACGCGCGGGTTGGCGAAGGAGCTTGGCCCGCGCCGCATCCGCGTGAATGCCGTCTGTCCCGGCATGATCGCGACAAAGTTTCACGACGACTTCACCAAACCGGAAGTACGGCAGCGCGTAGCGTCCATGACTCCGCTGGGCCGCGAAGGCAAGGCCGAGGAGGTTGCAACCCTCGTCGCATTTCTGGCGGGCGGCGGGGCAGCGTTCGTCAACGGAGCCTGTGTGGACATCAATGGCGGGATACTCTTCAGCTAATGAGCCTTCAGAGTACCGCTCACGGAACACGCACAACATTAAGATAGCGATAACATGACAGCGCGGGTAAACTAGGACAGTCAACGCAGACCAGGCTCCCATGTCCCCGCGCCGTTCCTCATCATCAACCCGGCCCTCCACGCTCGCCGACGTAGCACGTCAGGCGGGCGTAGCCACCATGACGGCCTCGCGTGCCCTGAACGACTCCGGCTACGTCAGCGAATCCGTCCGCAAGCGCGTGTCACAAGCTGCGGAAAAGCTCCATTACAGGCCCAACATTCCCGCGCGCCAGCTCAAGGTAAGACGGCTCAATGCCGTTGGCATCCTTCTGCCCGACATTGCCAACCCCTTCTCCACCGAGTTGATCGGCGGCATGAAAGACGTCTTCGACACTGAAGGCTACACCACCTTTATCGCCACGGCGAACCGCTCCGTCAAAGAGGAGACTGCCAGCCTACAGGCGTTCATCGATCATCGCGTAGACGGCCTGGTCGTTGCGACGCGCGGCACACTCATGGGCGACAAAGTACTGCACGCGGTCGCGCAGCAGCGTATTCCGCTGGTGACGATTGGCAGGCCGGTCCACTTCCGCGGCATCGATTCAGTCACAGCGAACCACTACCAGGGCGCCTTCGATGCCGTGACGCACCTCATCAAACTCGGACACAAACGCATCGGCTTTATCGGCATCGCTCCTGAAGACGGGATGTTGTTGAGGCGCTATCAAGGCTACGTGGCTGCACTGAAAGCAGCAGGAAGCGAGCCCCGCCCCGAGTACACGGTAGGCCCCGCCGAAGGCCCCGCATACGCAACGCAGGAGGACGGTTATCGCGGTCTGCTGCAACTGGCGCGACTTCACCGCCCGCCCACGGCCATCTTTGCACGCAACGACTTCGCCGCCATTGGAGCCATGCATGCGGCGCACACCCTGGGGCTCAGCATTCCTGACGACATTGCCATCGCAGGCTTCGACAACATCCCGCTCGCCGCGTTCACCGCGCCGCCGCTCACCACCGTCGAACAGCCCATTGCGCAACAGGGCCAGGCAGCCGCGCGCTTCCTGATTGAGCGGATTCAGGGAAAATCGCGGCAGGACCGTACAGCAACGATGGAGTGCCGCCTGATCGTGCGCCAATCGACAGATCGAACGCTCTCCGCCGACCAGACATTGTCTTTGCGCTGAAGCGGCACATGCTCGCCCGCCTATGGCTCACACTAGACCGGTATCGAGGCGCCGTGAATCACGCTGGCCTCTTCGCTGCACAGAAACAGAATGACGCGAGCAATCTCCTCGGGCTTGGGCCACTTTGTGAAGTCGGCCTGCGGCATCGCTCTGCGGTTTGCCTCCGTGTCGATAATGCTCGGCAGAACGGAGTTCACGCGCACGCCCGTGCCTTTGAGGTCCGCTGCCAGTGAATCCATCATGGCAACCGCTGCGGATTTTGACGCAGCGTATGCAGACGCTCCCGCGGCATGGTCGACTGCCGCGCGCGCAGCAGTGTTCACAATCGCGCCGCTCTTCTGCCGGAGCATCACCGGAACAACGGCGCGCGCCAGCAGATAGCCCGCGCGCAAATTGAGGGTGAGCATCTTCTCCAGAATCTCCGGCCCCGTCTCCCACAGAGGCATGCCCGCGGCATATCCGCCAATCGTATTGACCAGGACATCGATGCGTCTGCGACTCGATGTAAGCTGCTCAATGAGCTGGCGCACGGCGGCCTCGTTCGTCGCATCTACCTGATGTCCCTCAAGTAAATCCGCAGAGGCCCCGGCGGCGCTCTTCAAAGCGGCAAACTCTGCATCTGAGCGATAGGTGACAGACACATGGGCAAGCCGGCCAAGAAACGCAAGGCTCACCGCGCGACCCAATCCACCTGTTCCACCTGCAACCAGCACATTCTGACCCTCGAGGCTCTGGGACATTCCATTTCTCCTTTCGACCGACGCGATCTTTACCGCAATGAAATCAAAGATTACCTCCTGGCCGCTACAGCCGCGCGGACGAAACGAGCGGCGGCTTCACACTGCGCCTACATGAGTTCCAGCGCACTGCCCTTATGCGCTGCAACATGATCGGTTTTGTCGCTCTTGATCTCATATTGAGGATCGTCTACCGAGGCGTGATGCACATACCCCTTGTAGTTAAAATCGCCGGTATGGACAGCGATAATTGTCCCCGACACTCGCCCAGCCTCGGAATTCCATCTCACGTGATCGCCAATCCTGAAGGTCTTAGCCATCGTGCAATCTCCCGCCGTTAGAATGACGCCTGCCTTGTCGATGTTCGGCAGGCTCGTAGCTCGCCAGACACAGACCGTTCGTTCGACAACGGCCCTCCGGACCTTCCGCTCAGTCTCGATGCCTTGAATTTGCATCTAACCGGCGATGCAGCCGTGTATCGAAATGATACGACCCCATCCAGAAATGCAAAACATGTCAGAATTGAGAATGATTGCGGAGCAAGATTGAATTGATGGATACACCCAAGCCACTCAACGAAATCGTTCTTCCCCAGCCTGTCGTCGGCGCGCTCACGCGCACAGCAATTTTCCTGGTGGTCAACATCCGCCCCGAGCACGATAACTACGCGTCCCTGCGCTCGTTTTTCGCAGACCTTGCAGGACTGGTACGCGCCGTTGAATTCAGAGAGGTCGAAGCGGGCCTGACGTGCGTGGCCGGATTCGGTTCCGATGCGTGGGACAAGCTCTTTGGCACACCTCGTCCCGCAGAGCTTCACCCGTTTCGAGAGATTCGCTCCGGCAACCGCCACGCCGTCTCCACCCCCGGCGACATCCTGTTCCACATTCGGGCCAAGCGCATGGACCTCTGTTTTGAGCTGGCAACTCAGATCATGGCGGGGCTCGGAGACACGGTCTCCGTCGTCGATGAGGTCCAGGGCTTCCGCTACTTCGACGACCGCGATGTCATCGGATTCGTAGACGGCACGGAAAACCCGCGCGGAGACGCCGCACACGACGCTGCGCTTGTAGGCGATGAAGACCCCGCCTTTGCAGGCGGCAGCTACGTCATCGTGCAGAAATACCTTCACGACGTGAAGAAGTGGAACACGCTCCCGGTGGAGGCGCAGGAGCGCATCATCGGGCGAACAAAACTCTCCGACATCGAGCTGAGCGACGCCGTAAAGCCCTCCTCGGCGCACAATGCGCTGACGACCATCGAGGAGAATGGAAAGCAACTCGAAATCCTGAGGGACAACATGCCCTTTGGACGGCCCGGCTACGGCGAGTTCGGCACCTACTTTATCGGCTACTGCCGCACTCCGCGCGTCACCGAACAGATGCTGGAGAACATGTTCGTGGGCCGCCCTCCGGGCAATTACGACCGGCTGCTCGATTTCAGCCATCCCACCACTGGCAATTTATTTTTCGTGCCATCGGCAACATTCCTCGATAACATCAGCACGGACGAACCAGCCGCAGCAGCAATCGACGCATCGCCCGCGTCGCAGACATCTGACCCAACTTCGTCTTCGTCTGCGCACGTAGCATCACTCAACATAGGATCACTCAAAGGAGAGAAGAATGAATAACCTCCATCGGGAACTGGCGCCCGTCTCGGACGCTGCATGGTCGCAGATTGAAGCTGAGACAACGCGCACGCTGAAGCGGTATCTGGCCGGACGGCGCGTTGTGGATGTTCCTTCTCCCGGCGGAGCTGCTATGCCCGGCGTCGCCACCGGCCACCTGAAGTCCATCTCCGCTCCAGCCGAGGGCATCATCGCCCACCAGCGCGAGGCCAAACCGCTCATCGAACTGCGCGTGCCGTTCGAGCTGTCACGCCAGGCCATCGATGGCGTCGAACGCGGATCGAACGATTCCGATTGGCAGCCCGCGAAAGACGCCGCTAGAAAACTAGCCTTTGCCGAAGACCGCGCCATCTTCAATGGCTACCGTGAAGCAGGAATCCAGGGCATCCGCGAGGGCGCCAGCAATCCAATCGACACCCTTCCGGCGGACGTGCGCGATTATCCCGATGCGGTCGCACACGCACTGGGCCAGCTTCGGCTCGTCGGCGTAAACGGCCCCTACTCCGTCGTGCTTGGGGCCAAAGAATATACTGCGCTCGCCGAAACCCGCGATCATGGCTATCCGGTCCTCGAACACCTCAAGCGCATCGTTGGCGGCGATCCCATCTGGGCCCCGGCAATCGAAGGAGCATTCGTCCTGACGACGCGCGGCGGCGACTTCGAACTGAGCATCGGGCAGGACGTTTCCATCGGCTATCTCAGCCACACCGATTCTCTCGTAAAGCTCTACCTTCAGGAGACCTTCGTCTTCCGTGTCCTGACCAGCGAAGCCGCCGTCGCGGTGTCGCCGTCAAAGAAATCCTCGTGACACTGCCCGCTCATCGCACCGCACAGAGCAAGGTCGCGTAGGTGATTGAGCCTCATGTGAGCAAAGAGAGGAACCAGGCACAAACAGGCACAGAAGAGCAATTCGCTCATGGTGCACTTAATCTGTCAGATTTGCTTGTCACTTGGGATTGCCGTAGCTTCTAAGTTTTTAGAATCTATGGCGGGGACGACGGGGCTCGAACCCGCGACCTCTGCCGTGACAGGGCAGCGCTCTAACCAACTGAGCTACGTCCCCAGGCTGCGTCTTCCGCAACATGGATTAGGTGTCACATAGAATGAGCGTTTTGCATATCTTGGCATCTCGCTGCAATCTATCGGTGCTGTCCGTTCAGTTCCGGCTTTGGCAACACAAGCAACTCAACTCGACAACAGACTCAGTCTATCAGATGCAGACCATTTCTTGCGTTCCGATGCCTTGCTGAAAAACAAAAATCTTCTTCCCAGTTAAGAAATCGCCGGTGCGGGTGCCCGCAGGAGACTTTGATCCCCACGCGAAGATGAGTCGATCATCCGTCTGCGGATCATCCGCGAGGCAGGTCTTTGAGCGCTCTATTGCTTCTCGCATGCTTCTCACATGCTTCTCACAATCTGCAACTAAGCGAACCAGCGATTGTGGGAACGTTCGACTCCCAACGCCTCCACCACAGCTTTATCGCGCAGCTCCAACCAGTTGCTCCGGCGACTTGTACGGAGTGACTGTTGCCGGCTCCGTGTCCGGCTCGACCAGCCACACGGTGCGATCGTTGTAGTGATTGATCAGTTCCTGGTTTTCAGCATCGCCCATGTCCCACGCCCAGATCACCTTGCAGCGGTTGAGATCGCCGCAGTTGTAGACCCATGTGACGCTCGCGGCGTGTGTGGGGGAGTACCTCACAATCGCCAGTTGCTTTCCTGGGAGTTTTTCAAGTTGATCTTCAACCTTCACTCGTTCCGCGCCGGACAAACTGCTCGGTCCCACCCATCCTGAGATCCCCACGGCTGGCCAGACAGCAAGATGGAAGCGCAGCGGTTCCGCGAACACGCGCACGCCGCCCAGGACCACGCAGAGCGCAATTGTCAACCGGACCATTGTTCTGCCAACGGGCTGTCCTTCAGGACGCCACACCCGCAGGTGGCGCATCGCCTGCAATCCGATAGCGTAAAAAGCTGCGGTGAACGCAGCCAGATAGTGCGGTATTAAAAATATCTGAATCGCTTGCCCCGCCGCCAGGGCAACAAGACACCAGATCAAAAAACGGATCCTGCGATCGAGGAATAACCGGCGAAACATGATCAGCGGAGGGAGCAATGCGATGCCCGTGAAGAACAGCACTCCTCTGGCGATCTTGATCACCGTTTGCGGAACGAAGCCTTTCACGCTGTGGATGTCTGTATAAGCGGGCAGTTCCATCTTGTGGTAGAACTCCCGCATGAGCGCGTGCCTGTAGGCGGGTTCCGGGCGCTGTGGCTGCCAGATGAAATACGGAGCGATGGCATACTGTGCGCGGTCAATCGTGTAAGGCAGCGTGGTTGGACTGCCGAAGGCGCGGTAGTTATAGTACCCCATCCAGACGCCCCCGCAGACGATCAGAGCCAGCGGAAGAGCGGTCCGGCGAACGAGCAGCACGGCGGTTGGCCTGTTTTTTCCAAACAGGGCCCACCGCGCCAGAGCAACGGTAACCGGGATCGCCAGAAGCAGCCCCTCCAAAGGGCGGCAGATGCCAAGCAGGACGAAGCCGACCGCCATCAACAGCGCGTAACGCAACCGCACGGTCTTCATGAATCGCGGCAGCCCGCCCAACACCATCGCCCCGCCAAGGGCAGTGATCGATCCCGCTCCGGCGTATGAGTCGATCCAGTAGCTGAACAGCCCAATCCGCAGTACTGCCAGCAGCCCGCCCAGCAGGGCCCACGATGGAGGAAGCCACGCCTGAAGCATCCAGCAGATGGCGGCGCTCATCAACGCCGTCACCGCAAGCAGGCCAAGCCACGGCTCTCCGGTGAGCACCTTTCCGGCGGCCATCACCAGCCCTTGCGCGGGAAAATACATCGACTGGTACGTCGGCGTCATCGTCACGTGGACGGCTTCAAAGTGCGTCCACAGCGCCGGGGTCGGGTTGGTCAGCCTGCCTGACGCGAACGTATCGGCCGAGAGCATGAAGCTGTAGCCGTCCGGCGAGAACGGATGCGGCATAGGGCACAGAGGAAGAATGGCAAGCCTCAGTAAAAACCCGGTCAAGCCTACTACCAGAACCGAGAGGCCCTTGCGTCGCGCCAGCCTGGTAAATGCGCTCTCCACTCGCGAGAACCATGCTGAGCCAAGCTGCGGCAGCCAGAACGCGACGGCAACCGCAATCATGGTGAGGCCACCCTCCATGTACATGATAGAAATGCCGCTATGCGTGGCCGGGGGCTGCACCATGTCCTGACAGTTGCCTTTCCTGAGTGATCTGCTGTTGCCGGGCCGGACGCCTACGGCCTCTGGGTGAGTTGAGAGTAGTACTTCAGCGACACTTTTCTTCCAGTCGTATCGTAGAGCGGCATCCTCAGTATCCCTGCTCTGTGCATCACAAATCCTGCGGTCGTCCTTAAGACACCCAGCCCGTACTTCACACTGCGTTTGAAGTTGATCGACGAGGCTTCCTTGAAGTACTTCGTCGGGCAGGAGATCTCTCCGATGCGAAAGCCGAACATGACAGACTGGGCAATCATCTGGTTGTCGAAGACGAAGTCGTCCGAGTTTTCGAGCAGCGGCAGCGTCTGAAGCACATCGCGCGAAAAGGCGCGGAAACCGGTGTGATACTCGGAGAGCTTAACACCCAAAAATAGATTCTGAAATGCCGTCAGCGCGCGGTTAGCGATGTATTTATAGAGCGGCATCCCGCCCTTCAGCGCGCCTCCACCCAGGATGCGCGAAGCCATCACCACGTCATATACTCCGCTCGCCACCATTCCCGCCATCGCCGAAACAAGCAGGGGCGTGTACTGGTAGTCCGGATGCACCATCACGACAATGTCCGCGCCGGCTGCCAGGGCCTCACGGTAGCAGGTCTGCTGATTGCGTCCATAACCGTAGTTCGAATCGTGAATGAAGGTCTCGACGCCGAGTTTCTCCGAAAGCGCCGCAGTGTTGTCGTTGCTGGAGTCGTCCACGAGGATCTTAATATCTACGGAGTCAGGCAGTTCCCTTACCGTCTGTTCCAGCGTGCGTTCAGCGTTGTAGGCAGGCATTACCACCGCTACGCGCTTACCATCGATCATCGGACTGCTCCTGGTATGGGCCTGAGGAAGAAATGAGGGGAGCACGCTGTGAGTAAATTCCTGCAAGCGTATCTCCCCACAAGTTGTACTTCGATAGAAGCCGGATGTTGCTCCGGTCTTCTTAACAACACAACAGACTAGGTCGCGCTCGTGGCGGTCGTCAGAGCCGAGCCGATCTTCCCAAAAGCGCTGTTGATGTCACCGGCAAGCGTGCTCATACCAGCCGTGGCGGCGAAGGCGATCAGGGCGACCACCAGTGCGTACTCGATCAGGTCCTGGCCTTTTTCATCGAGCAGGATCTGAAGTTTTACGGAAAGCTTCAGCAGTGTGTCTTTCATGTGAGTCCATCTCCCATAAGGTGTGACATAGATCCAGCCTCGGGCTGGTTTGTCCTTATATATGGCAAGTGGATGGCCACTCTCGCACATCGCTATGCCCTTATAAATGAGTGGGTTGAAAGTTCTCCTCCTGTCGCTCTGTTAACTGGTGTATACAGACCCGCGCAAGAGGTAACGCAGCGTTTACATGCGCGGAAAATGTCACATTTACACCTGATTCGTGCATAGAAGGGCCTCAGTCATGGTCGGCCGGTATCTCTTCGGAAGAGAATGCCAGGCTGTCTCCCGGGCACGTTTGCGACGAGGCAACAACGCCCGCGGGAAGCTCAATGATCGAGTAAGCCGAGAGGCATCCGGAGATGCGCCATGAGGGAACGCTGCTCCTGACTTTTTTAACGATCTTGTTGCGGTCAATGTAGACGAGGTCGATGGGGAACCTCATGCCGAAGGTGTGGACGGCTTCGCACGGAACAATCCACAGCCCCCCGCCGGCGGGAAGACCGTCGCGCCCCAGCAGCCCCTTGTTTCGAGCCGCGCCGTGATCGGCAATCTCCGCGCTCTCTGCAAGGACCGTCTGGCGGGTGAGATTGACAATCTTCAACCGAACGGGTGGCTTGGCTTTGGGGTCGCCTGAAAATATGCCGGCGACCCGATTGATCAGACTCATTGGCTTCGTCCGCCCTCTTGATTCGTCAGCAGGGTCTCTTCAACAAAATCGCCTGTCAAACCCACTCGAGAACATTCATCGAGCAACCGAAGTGGACATTCCTCCGCTCGAGGCCCCGCTCGCGCCGCCGCCGTAGCCGCCGGTGTCTGACAGGGGCTTCTCCGGCTCCATGCTCTTGATCAACTCCTCGACCGGGACGGCCTGCTTTGGCTGCTCCGTGGGTGTCGTAGCCGTACTGGCCGCAGGGTCGTTTTGAACTGTCCCATCAGGCTGGTGCATGGGTATCTTCGAGTTCGGCGGCAGGAACTGCTCCGGATAGTTCAGCGCGGGCAGGGGCTCTCCGGCCTTGATGGGCTCGACGATCTCCGGCGTGATGAAGACCAGCAGCTCGGTATTGGAGCGGCTCTTCGAGATGGACTGGAAGAACTTGCCGATGACAGGAATGTCGCCGACGAACGGCAGCTTCTCGAAGGTGTCGGTCTCCTCGTTGTCGAGCAGGCCGCCGATCGCAAAGCTCTGGCCCGGACGCAACTCTACCTCGGTGTTGACGCGACGCACCGTAATCGCAGGTACGGTAAAACCCGAGATCGTAATGGCGTGAGCAAAGTCCAGCGCGCTGACTTCAGGAGCAACCTGCAGGCGGATGTCCCCGTTGGGCATGATCGTGGGGATAAAGTTCAAACGAACGCCATACTCCTTGAACTGAAGCGTGACCGCCCCGGCGCCGCCGCCCGTGACTCCCTGCACGATCGGATAGGGGTACTCACCGCCGGCCAGGAAGCTGGCCTGCTTTCCGTTTTCAGCCAGAACGTTCGGCTCCGCAAGCACCTGCGCGGCCCCCCTGTTCACCAATGCCTTGATCGTCGCGCCCAGGTTCAGGTCGGGGCGGAAGAAGAAGAGGTTCAGCTCATCACTGATTGTCGCCAGAGCAGATTGGGCACCACTTGGCAGAGAGACGGTGGGCGGCGAGAACTGTCCTGTCGAGACCGTGCCAATGGTGTTGGTCGCGCCCGTGCTGAAGAAGTTCAGGCCAAGCTGTTTGGCAAGGCTACGGTCCACGCTGGTAAAACGCACCTTCAGTAAAATCTGCCGCGGAGCGGTCGGCACATCGACATAGAGCAGGTTGACGACCTTGCCCGCAGTCGAGCCGATCTGGACGGCCCGGTCAGAACTGGTGAGGTCCTTCACCGTGCCGCGCAGGAAGACCAGATTATTGACCATAGAGACGTTGACGTTCTGCCCGGGCAGCGCGGCGCGCATCTCGCGGCGCAGGCCGGCAACCTGGTCTTCGGAGACAAAGCGGCTGGGTTGGACGGAAACGTTGAAGAACTGACGCCCGCCACCCTGCTCCCAGACGATCAGCGTGGTGGAACCTGTGGTCTTGCCGTTGACCATCACCTCAGTCGGGCTGACTGCGGTGGCTTCTGCGACGTCGCCCGAACCGATGGCAACGCGTGTCACCGGCTGGTCGAAGTCCACCAGCGCCGACTTGCCTACATCGACAGACAAATCATTGGTGGAGTCGCTGCCCGCGCTCGCTGCGGAGGCAGGCGCGGGAGTCTGGGCTTGAAGGAATGTCCCCGGACATATCGCCAAAGAGAAGGCAAACAAACAAACGAGAGAACTCCGGCTGTGCGTTTTCACTGTTTTTCCTCGCCAGATGCAAATTTTTGTTCCGTCCGCTTGGAGCCATTCAGGACTTCAACCACATAAACACGGGAGGCCGGCGCCTTGGGCTCGGCTCGGCGGAGTACGGGAGGCTTTACGGAAGGCATCGATGCTGCCCCGGTATAAAGCTGTGCCGTTGCGGTCACAGCAGGCGTGGCAATCTGCGTATCCAGAGGATTGCGCAGCACAAGCTGAATGCGCGCCTCGCTGCTGGCAAGCGTGAGCAGCTCAGCCTGCTCGGGACTGACGAGCAGATTGACAACCTGAACCTGCTGCGGCTTGCCTTCCGAGTCGCGCTGGATGTCCGTGCCGGCCGACAGGACCTGAATGTTCTGGAGGATTGTCTTCGACAAGGCGCCCTGCGACGAATTGTTGTTGGCTCCCGGAGGATTGCCTGAGACAAGAACATCGACCCTCATGCCCGGAGTGACGAAGCCCGCGACGCCTACGACATCATTTACCTTGACCGCGGCGGCGCGCATTCCCTGGGGAATCGTTGCCGCCAGCCCGCCGCCCGATCCGGGAGCGGCCAGGCGGTTGTCGAAGATAGGCTCGCCTGCATAAAGGTTCGAGAGAACACCGCGGCCGATGGCATCCTGCTTTTTGAGGATGACGCCTTTGGGCAGCGAGCCGGTGATCTCAATGGTCGAGAGGTCGGAGTCTTTCAGGATGCTGCCGAGCTTGATGTCTGCTGCGGCAGAGACCACCTTCGTCGTCACCTGGTGTGTGCCTGCAATGCGGTTGCCGACCAATTTGTAGACGGCGTAGCTGCATGCGACAGCAATGATGAAGGCGCTTAACAGGATGATAAAGATTCGTCGGTTCATGCAGCGTTCCCCCGGGGCCGGGTTCGGCCAGCTCCGCTCATCGGTACAGATGGCAATTGTTGTGCCAAAGGGAAGGTCGCTGTTTTCGTGGAGAATCAGGGGGTTAGCCGGCGCCGCCGGGTACAGGTGTGAACACGTGTATCCACCCGCGCTCGCAATGTAGCTCGCAAGACACGGTTAACTAAGCGGTACACCAATTTAGCAGTGAGTTACAGACAGAACGGTTGGCCAGGAAATTGCTGCATCGAAGAACAGCCCCGGCAGGAGATGAGTCTCTTCCCTGCCCGGTTCCAGCCATGAACGCTTCCGGCATGATCGGTCTGTTCACGGAACCCGCGCCACCGGCGGCGAGAGGCCCCTCGCCTGCGCTGGTGTCCATCTTCGTGCATGGCTGTTTGTTCATTGCGGTGATGTGGGTCCGGCCTCCGCGCCCAGTCGAGCGCAAGGCTACGCCGCGGCGGTACGAAGTACGCATCATGGAGCTGCAACCGGCGAAGCCGCAGTTGCAGTATGTCGAGCGGCAGGTTCCTAAGGCCGGCGAGCCTGCGCCGGTGCGTGCGCTTGCTTCGAGCGGCAGTCCTGGGCAGGCGGCTGCTCCGCACGTTCCGGCCGATCTCTCGAAGCTGACGAAGGCCGTGCAGACGATCATTCAGCCGGACGCGCCGGACAACCTCACGCTTCCTCAGGTTGCGGTCCCTCAGGTGATGGTGTGGCAGGCACGGGACATCGCGGTGAAGAAGATCGTCACGCTGCCGCAGCAGACGGTGGCGACCATTGCCGTCGTGCCTTCGCTGGCCCCGCCGAACCTGGCGCAGAGGCTGGCTGATGTTCGCATCGCTCCTTCGCCGACGCCCGCGAAGACTCCCTTGCCGCCTCCGAGCAACACGTCGCCTGTCACCGTCGCGGCGGCTGCTCCTGCTGCGGCGCACATTCCGATGACGGCTTCCAAGGCGGCGATGCAGGTGGTTCCGACGAGTGCGGTGTCGCTCTCCGATGTGCAGTTGCAGCAGGGGACGATTGCGCTGCCTCCGATGAATGAGGTCTCGCCGACCGTGTTTCAGGGGCCGCTCGCTCCGGGGCAGCAGGGCGGGGTGGCTGAGGCGGGGAGAGGTTCGGGGACGAAGCCTGCGAGCGGGACAGGGCCGGGGAGCGGGCCGGGAGCGGGTGCGGGCAACGCTGCTACGGGCGGGCCGGGCGGGCAAGGCGGAGTGAGTAACGGGACGGGTGGCGCGGGCGGAGGTGCGGGGCTGGGAGCGGGCGGCGCGCTGGGCACGGCGGCGAACGGAGGTTATACGGTCGCTCACGTGACGCTGCCGCGCGAGGGAAAGTTTGGGGTGGTTGTTGTGGGGTCTTCGATTGCTGAGGACTATCCGGAGACGGTGGGGATATGGAGCGGGCGGCTGGCTTACACGGTCTATCTGCACGTCGGGGCGTCGAAGAACTGGATCCTTCAGTACTCGATTCCTCGCTTGCAGGACGCGGCGACCGGAGGCAGCGTGGCGAAGCTGGACGCTCCGTGGCCCTTCGACATTCTGCGGCCGAGCATTGATCCGGATGTGAACTCGGATGCGATTATGGTTCACGGGTTCGTGAACACGACGGGCGAGTTCGAGCATCTTGCTGTCGTCTTTCCTGACGGGCTGGCTGAGGCTCACTTTCTGCTGCGGGCTCTTCAGCAGTGGCACTTCCGGCCGGCGATTCAGAATGGTCAGGCGACCGAGGTCGAGGTGCTGCTGATCATTCCGAACGAGGCGGACTAGGGTCTCCCCCCTCCCCCTGTTTTTGTGCAAAATCCTTTGAACAAAGGACTTAGGTTAGGACCTCGGCGCACGTTCCGTGCCAAATGCTGAAAACCTCAGGAAACCCGGGTATGAAGGTGCGCAAAATCCTTCAAACACACAGGTTAGAGCATCTCGCATATAGGTTTAGCCCGGCGCGATCCGATGCTCAACGCAGATTCCCTCCGGGAATGACAACAAAAGTGGGGGCTGCCCTGGGAATGACGTCACCGGGACTATGCCTCCAGGAAAATGGCTATGCAGGCCGCGGAAAAAGTCCATCCGTCAGCATTTCCAGAAAGGCCCGGGGCTAAAGCCCCTTGATTTTGCTGGGATTTTCGCAGGGCTAAAGCCCTGCGCTCCCACCGAAAAGCAGGGATGGCGAGTTTTCCGCAGCCTGTATGGCCGTGGTGATTTTTGGTGATGTGGCTGTCGAAGAGTTCCACCGCTTCTATGTTCTATTTTATCGGGTGTGTCAAGAGGGGGCTGTGGATTGGAGGGGTGATTGCGCACGTTTGGGGCCAGTTGGTTCCTTCGTATGCGAGCATCCGTGGCGGATGAAACAGCAGATTCCTCCGCTGCGCTGCGGAATGGAAATGCCAAAGTGCTGCGGAATGGAAATGCCAAAGTGCTGCGGAATAGAAATGCCAAAGTGCTGCGGAATGGAAATGCTAAAGCATTTTCCCTAAAACTGTAGTACGGTGCGACCCGAAGCGAAACGCAGATTCCCTTCGGGCATGACAACAAAAACTGTAGGGCCTTGGTAGGGACAGGAAGCGTCAGTTCGAGATGACCATCATTGAACTGCTGGACATGTTGAGCGTATTGGCAGGGATGAAGGGAATAGCGAAGGGGAATGCATATTGGACTGTTACCTGCACACTATTTCCGGGTTGCTTACAGAGATCGGATGTTCCACAAGCGGCACCTGTGTTGGTGAACCAGGTTGAGTTGACGGTCATTTTGCCGGGGTCAATCCCGGGGAAACCAAGGTTCTGGACATAGGTAGCAATGTCACCGGTATTGTTGCCCCCTTGCGCGGTGCAGATTGCAGCGGTGGGCGCAGTGCAGTCCGTGGTATACGAAGCACCGCGCACGATCGCGTAGCGAGTGCCTTCTCGCGCAGCTTCGGAGATGAAGTGATACGAATAAAGCACGAGTCCGAACTGCATAATGCCGAAAAGAAGAGTCAGCAGGACGACTAGCGAAAATGCGGTTTCAACCAGGGTTGCACCAGCCTCATCCCTTACGGCAGGCCTCAGGCCGGCGTAAGGCTTTCGTAGAGAGCGTTGGCGGATTGTTGCCGCGAAAGGCATTATTGACCCACCCTCATGGTTGCCTGTCCGGTAAACGTAAGCGTGTTCGGTATCCCCGGGAAATGAAACAGGGTGTCTACATTTGCGGAGGTGTTCACCTGCACGTCTACGAGAACGCGGTTGGGGGGGACAGAACAGGCGGCTGGGTTCGAGTTGGTGACACTGCAACTGGAGAGCTGGGTTATGTTCCCCGTGGAGTCTTCGCAGTAGCACGTGAGAGTTGCCGGACTCTGAACGTTGAGCACTTTGACGACGACACCATCCTGCCCATCTGCTTGCGCAGCCTGCGTAATGCCTGGGCCATTGGAGGCAAAGACAACGCTCTGAGCGGCGTATGCCACGCCGGCTCGGGCGGCATTGGAGACCTCGATAGCAGCATAGGCAAGGCGACCGAACTCAACAATGCCAAGAACGATGAGCGTCAACATGGGCAGCACAAGGGCGAGTTCCACGAACGCCTGTCCATTTTCTCCACGAGGCATACCCGGCCGGCGCACGGCAGGATTGGCTGCCACGGTGCTACATCCGTTTGATTTGCCCGCTCTGTTCATGGCTACTCCACCAGCCTTACTGACGAGAGAATGTTGGAGGGATTAACCTGGTCATAGTCTGTAAGGGTTGCATTGCCAATCAGCGACAACGTATTGACCACGAAATTCAGCGAAATGGTTGCACCGGCGTTTCCCTGCAGGTTCACAGCAGCGGCTGGGGCATAGACGGTGCCTGCAAGGGTTGAACCGGGGGTTCCGATCAGGTTCATCGGGGCTGTGTTGGATGGCGGCTCATAGAACAGGAGGCCGTCATAAGTTCCGGAAGTTGGCGCCGAAAGGTTGAGGCTTGGGGTGCCGGTCATGTTGGTTGCGCCTAACAGCACAATCGTGACGGCATTTCCGGTGAGCGTGGCGCCCGCCTGGAGATTCAAGTCGCCGTTGATGTAGTAGATGCCGGAAGCGAGGTTTACCGTCTGCCCGCTGCCGATGGAGATGCCGTTGTAGCACCCTGCGGAAAGATTAAGGGTTCCTTGTGTCCCGAAGCTGGGAGTGGCGGTGCAGCCCGTCGGAGGGAGAGGCGGCATCGGCGTATTGGCGAGCGGATCGCCAGTATTCGGGATGCCTGTCACCGGAGCTGAAGGCGTCAGGTTCACGTTTCCCGTGGTTGCATAGCCGCCTGCGATGCCGATCGACTGAGCGTTGAGCGTTGCACTGCCTTGAAGGTAAAGAGCGGCGGTCTTTCCGCTGGTATTTTGACCGTAGTCAACAATCCCACAGGTCTGTACGGTGATATTGGCATTTCCGACGATGCTCAAGTCCGGCCCGCCTGTGTTGAGCGTGTAGATGCAGGATTGCGTTTTGCCATAGGCGGCGACTGCCCGGGAGCCCACTGTCATGGAACTCAGATTGAACAACCGCATGAAGATCGTTGGCTGGACTTGAGTGACGATGGCCTCAACGTAGCTCTTGTTGCCCGCGTGAGGACCAGTTGCGGGCCCCCAGTTTATCGTGACGGTGGCCCCGTTCGACCCGTCCGTCATGCCGTTCTGCGCCGCCGCGGCCTTGCCTGCGGACGTGATGTTTGCAGAGTTGGCGAGTTGTGACTCGCCCGCCATGGCTGCTGCGTCGGCGGCGGTCTGAGTGAGCCTTTTTTCATGCAACAGAACGCCGACATCGGTGGCGAGGGCGGTGAAGCCCAGCAGGACGGTCATCGACAGGACGGTAATGATTAATGCCTGGCCATCTTCATTCTTGCTTTTGCGGATGAGTTGCATGGCGTTTCCTCCAGACGGGGCCTGGTACGGAACTGCGCGGGTCGTGCCGATAAAGATGTGGCCCTGGTCGGAGAGGACTTGATCGAGGAAGCGATCGAGCGCCTTCTTTCCGACCGGTCCGGCGGCGAGGGCCTCTTTTTGTATGGGGTCGTGTGACTCCAGATTAAGGAATGTGAAGCCGACACCGTCCTCGCCAAGACGGACGACCTTCGTTTGGACTGCAATATACAACTCGGGCTTCTTTCCGGCAACGGCAGACTTTTGCAAGGTCATGGTGATGATGGTGCCGGGGTGCCAGCGTTCGCGGGTGGAGAGATAGAAGCCGGTGTTGCTGATGTTGCGGACCTCGTGCGGCTGGGCGTTGGTGCCCTCCCAGTAGAAGGCAACGAGGCCCGCGCCGGACCGCCGAACCGCGTTGCGGTGGTCGGTGGAGAAGAGGCGCTCGAACCAGTTGCCGTTGGGGTTCATAGGAGTTGTCCGTTGAGCTGGCCGAGGCCGGCGCGGTTGAGGCGGCCTACCATCTCCTCGACGCCGCAGATGAGGAGCTGGTCGCCGGGCAGGGTCTGCGAAGAGTAGATGGTGTGGACGGGAAGTTCGAGCACGCTGGCCGCATGCGGGTTGATGGGCGCAATGCGGAAGCGCGGGAAATGTTCGACGATCTGGAGGACGCGGTTGTGGTCGTCGAGATAGAGGAGGTCGAGCGGGAAGAGCACGCCGATGGTGTGGACGCCGCAGGAAGGTACGATCCAGAGCCCTTCGTCGAGACGGAGGCGCAGCCTGCCGATGAGGCCGCGGAGGCGTGCGAAGGTGGTGTCGGCCGGGGAGACACCCAGGCTGAGGAAGGATTCGCGCGTCTGGTTATATACGCAGTAGTTCTTTCTGCTCATTGCGATTTCCTGGCGGAGATGGCCCAGCACACAGCGATCTGTGCGCCGGGGCCCCGTATCGACTGCATTTGAAACACGCCCTAGTTGACCCGCTTGCGGCGGCGCTGGATCAGAATGATCAGCAAAACGACAGCAATGATGCCGGATACAACCCGGATGATCGTTACATTGTCCACGTCGGTTCTCCCTTCTTATTGAGTGAAGTACTTTTGAAAGTTGTCCATGATGACGATGGCGGCAGGGCCGAGCGTCACAAGAAAGAGCGATGGAAAGATGAAGAAGACGAGCGGAAAGACCAGCTTGACGGTGGTCTTGGCGGCTTGCTCTTCAACCTTCTGGCGGCGCTGCGTGCGGAGCGTGTCGGAGTGGACGCGAAGCGTCTTGGCGATGCTGGTGCCGAATTTTTCAGACTGTGCGAGCACGCTGACGAGGTTGCGCACGCTTTCGACGTTGCAGCGGTCGGCGAAGTGCTTCCAGGCGTCGGCGCGCGGGCAGCCTGCACGCTGTTCGAGCACGACGAGCGAGAGTTCGTCGCAGATGTCGGGGTGGGCGACGGCGAGTTCTTCGGCGCTGCGCGCGGTGGCCTGGTCGAGGCTGAGGCCGGCCTCGATGCAGATGACGAGCAGGTCGAGGACGTCGGGAAGGCCGCGGCGGATGTTGGCCTGGCGGTGGGCGATGCGGTTGCCGAGCCAGAAGTCGGGCAGAAGAAACCCAAGACCGAGCGCTACGAGATAGGCGAAGAAGGGGCTCCAGTGGCCGATGCCGGTAGCGAAAGCGACGAGGCAGAGGAGGATGGGCATCAGCACTTTGGCGCCGTAGAAGTAGTTGACGGCGGATTCTCTGCGGTAGCCTGCGCGGATGAGACGCTGCTGAATGATAGAGACATCGGCCTGGCTGCGGGGCACGACACGCTCGAACTGCTGGACGACGCCGCCGAGCGCAGAGCCGGTGTGCTGGATCGTGTCCTTGATTCCGGATTGTTTGGGACGCGGCGTGACGACCTGCGCGACGCGCTGGATCATGGCCTCGCGGTAGAACAGGATGAGTCCTCCGCTGACGATCAGCAGGAAGATGGCGATAAACGTAGTGACCGCGAATCCCATAGTTTCCCTTCACACATCCATGCGGACGATCTTGCGAATGATGAGCGCGCCCATGACGGTCATGGCGCCGGAAGTGTAGAGGAGCTTGACGCCGATGGGACGCTTCCAGAGAAGACTCATGGTGTCGGGGCTGATGATGTAGAGTGCGATGCCGAGCGCCACAGGCAGGATGGAGAGGATCCAGCCGGTAAGTCGTCCCTGGGCGGTGTGGACCATGATCTGCCGCTTCAGGCGGAACCGCTCGCGGATGACGTAGGCCGCCTTGTCGAAGACTTCGGCCAGGTTGCCGCCGCTGTCCTTCTGAATGAGCGTGGCGACGATGATGATCTTGAGGTCCTGCAGGGGGACGCGCGTGGAGAGGTTGGCCATCGCGGTCTTGAGTTCGAGGCCGTAGTTCTGCTCGTCGAAGCAGATACGGAACTCTTTGCCGATGGGGTCGGGCGACTCGTTGGCCGCGAGGTCGAGGGCGGAGACGAAGCTGTGTCCTGCGCGCATGGCGCTTACCATCAGGTCGAGCGCCTCGGGCAGCCCCTGCTCGAATTTGTTGAAGCGCGCTGTTCGTTTCTGGAGGACATAGATGAAAGGCAGGCTGCTCAGGGCCAGACCGATGAGCAGCGAAAAGACGATGGCATCGGTGCGCAGAAAGATGAGATACGTGGGAATGGCAAAGCAGATGAAACACAACAGGAGCACCGCGCTGACCGTCCACTTGAGGTCGGCCTGGTAGAGGAGAAGGCGCAGTTTGGGGGCAAAGTCCATACCGAGCAGCCAGCGGTTGAGCAAGGGGATGGTACTGAGCAGCTCCTGCTTGCGGACATCGACGGCCTGGTCGGTGGCATCGGGCCTGACGGTTGCCAGCGCGGCCTGGAGTGTCGCGAGGGTCCGCTCGGACTGCTGCGACGATCCCATCTTGCCGGTGGACAGAAGCAGCGCCGCAACCACGAAGACCGCGATAAATACGAGCACCAACAACGCAAGCATGACTTTACCTTGCCTTTCAGTTCACTTCCAGCGTCTGCTCGAACATGCTGCCGGGCAGCATGATTCCGGTTGTGCGAATCAGTTCGAGGAACTTGGGCCGGATGCGTGTGGGCAGGAAGGTGCCGAGGACCTTGCCGTCGGGCCCGATGCCGCGTTTCTCGAAGCTGAAGATCTGGTGCATGGAGATGATGTTTTCCTCCATGCCGGTAATTTCGGAGATGTTGACTACCCTGCGTGTGCCGTCGCTCATGCGGGAGACCTGGACGACGATGGCGATGGCCGAGGCAATCTGAGCGCGCACGGTGCGCTCGGGCAGATTCAGGTTGCTCATGGCGACCATGGATTCCAGACGGGACAGCGCATCGCGCGTGGTGTTGGCGTGGATGGTGGTCATGGAGCCTTCGTGGCCGGTGTTCATGGCCTGGAGCATGTCGAAGGCTTCTTCGCCGCGCACCTCGCCGAGGATGATGCGGTCGGGGCGCATACGGAGACTGTTGATGAGCAACTGGCGCTGGCGGATGGCTCCCTGCCCTTCGACGTTGGGCGGGCGAGTTTCGAGGCGCACGATGTTTTCCTGCGCGAGTTGCAGTTCGGCGGCGTCTTCGATGGTGACGATGCGCTCGCTCTGCGGGATGTAGTGCGAGAGGATGTTGAGCAGCGTGGTTTTGCCTGCGCCCGTGCCACCTGAGATAAGAATACTGATGCGCGCGCGCACGGCGGCGGCGAGCACCTCCATCATCTCGGGCGAGATGCTTTTGAGTTCTACAAGCTGATTGGCCACGAGCGGGCCGGTGCCGAAACGGCGAATGGAGAGCGCGGGGCCGTCGAGGGCAAGCGGCGGGATGATGGCGTTGACGCGGGAGCCGTCGGGCAGGCGCGCATCGACCATAGGCGAGGACTCATCGACCCGGCGGCCTACGCGGGAGACGATGCGGTCGATGATCTGCATGAGGTGGCGGTCGTCGCGGAAGACGGCGTCAACCCGCTGCAGCATTCCGCCCTTCTCAATATAAATGTGGTCCTTGCCGTTGACGAGGATGTCGGAGATGGCGTGGTCGCGGAGCAGAGGCTCGATCGGACCGAGACCGAAGACCTCATCGAGCAGGTCGGCGCGGACCTTTTCCTGCTCGCTCAGACTGAGTGGCACGCGCTGGTTGCCGATGATCTCGCCAATCATACTGTCAACAGCGTGCCGCGCCTGAGTATTGTTGATGCGCGACAGCTTCTCCAGGTCCAGCTTGGGGATCAGGGCTCGATGCACTTCGGCTTTGAATTGCTCCAGATTCAGTGGTTCCACGATGTACCATCCGTTATCCAAATAGGCTGAACTTCTTCTTTCTGTCTGGAACTTCCGGCAATCCACATGCCACTCTGGCCATGCGGCGAATCACTTCGGCGATTGCCGTATCGCCCAGCACGAGCGGCGTGGCCGTATTCTGCGCGCGCTGCACCGTGCGATAGTCGCTGGGGACCTTCCAGGCGACGGCCTGAGTCAGCGCCTTCTTGATGTTTTCTTCGTCAATTCCGGTTGAACTTGGGGTGTAGCGGTTGAGCACGACTTCGAGCTTTGGCCCGAGGTGGGTGAATATCTCTGAGATGAGCCGGTTGGAGTTGCGCAGCTCCGAGATGCTGACCTGCGTGACGAAGTAGACGGTCGAGGCGGCATCAAGCAGCGGCTTGCAGTTGATGCGCGTGGTGGAACCGGCGTCGATGACAACATAGTCGAAGTCCTGGCGGGCGACCACGAGCAGTTTGCTGATGGCGTCGTCGGAGACGTTGATGGGCGTGTATTGGTCGGGCGCGGAGAGCACGGACAGCCCTGAACTGTGTTTGGCGAGAAGCGTAGACAGAAAATTCGAGTCAAGGCGGCCGATGTTCTGGAGCGCGTTGACGGTGGAGAACTGCGAGGTGATGCCGAGGTCGAGCGCCGCCGCGCCGAGCGGCAGGTCGAGGTCGAGCAAGAGCGTGCCGTGACCAGATTCACGGGCCAGCGCAACGGCGAAGTTGCCCGCGATGGTGCTGACGCCGGAGCCGCCCTTGGCGCCGACGAAGACGATCAGCTTACCAAGGGCCTTCTTGCTTGGGCGCTTGACCGGCCTGCGTACCGAGGCGCGCACGAGCGCCTCCGCGATGGTGCTGGGCGCGATGGGCTGGGTGAGGTATTCGCGAGCACCCGCCCTCATGCAGCGAACGAGCAGCTCGGGGTCCGTCTGACGCGAATAGACCATGACGGTGAGGGAGCTGTTGGCGCAGATGTGCTCGACCAGATCGAGGGCGCGCTCCTGGTCGCTGTCGAGATCGACGATGATGACGTCGTAACCGGCTTCGAGCAACTGCGGGACATCGTCGATCTCGGGATATTTGGCGAACTCGCGCGTGACGCTGGCCTGCGACCCTGCGAGGGCCATAGCCACGGCCTGGCGCTGCTGCTGCTCAGGCCCGATGAGCGCAACCGACAACACATGGACGTTCAGGGCGTCGGGACCTTGTGTGAAGGTGGACATCACCGTCTCGCCGCTCCTGTTCGTCTGCCGCGTTTCCGTTGGCTGTATCGTGGTTCGCATATTTGATGTGCGTTCGTCATAGCGACGACGTCCTCAGTGTGAAAAGAAAGAGACAAGCGTTCCGATTGCAATGGCCGGAGCGTAAGGCATTTTGCGCGCGCGAGGATTGTCGAGATTCAGCTCTGGGTCGGGACGCAATCCACGTTTTGTAAAACCAAAGAGAAGACCGGCAGAGCCTGAGAACAACTCACCAAGAAAGCCGCCGGCTACAGCCCAGCAGACGGCCATGATACCTCCGGCGATGCCGGTCAGGACAAGGGCGAGGAGGAGTTGCGCGGAGCCGATCCAGGCCCCGACCGCGGCGCAGAGCTTGACGTCACCCATGCCCATGCCGCCCATCAGAAAAAGTGCGCCAAAGAGCGCAGCGCCGAGAGCCAGCCCGCCGAGGCTGTGCCCAATGCCGCTCCAGCCGTGGAGCCAGCCCGCAACGGCAACCCCGGCCGCCATGAACGGCAGCACCAGCCAGTTCGGGATGCGGCGGCTGTACAGATCGGTACAGGTCGCAATCGCAAGAACGATGAGGGTCGGCCACCAGGCGATGGAATGCATACTCAGACTCTTTCCCCCTTACTGCAAGGGCGCACTTTCAGGAGAGCAATTCTCCATCCAAATGCGGGCAAGAGCTGAAATACATGGATTCAGTCCGTTGCCAGCCCAGAGGCGGAATGCAGTGTGAACGGCTGTTTACAGGGAGGATTCGAGAGTGACGCACCGGAGCTACATCAGCAGGCTCGGGCAGCTGATCGAATGACGCCGGGTTTGTCAGGCCGCAGTGTGGCATTCGGAATGCGTTCAGTCGCTCAACCCCAATTTGTTAATTACAAAGTAACGGAGTAACTGGCATAGAGATTACCTGTGGATGCATTTCGGGCAGCGAACAAGTAAGTGACTAGATTTTCATAGACATTCAGTGAAGGTTTTGCTATCAATACAACCCTGGTTGCAAATTGTTGCATTGTTCCAAAGAACCAACGAGTGCGATTTATAGTTTCAGACCCTGCCCTCCCCCGATGACCGAACTGTCCTGTTGAACTGGCTCCGTCGTATGTGAGGAGAAAGTAGATATGGTTCGGATTGCGTTTTACTCTGAAGATCGCAAGCTACAGCAAATCCTTTCATCCGCTTTAGGCCGAGAATTCCAGATCACAATCGAACGCACCGAAGACGGCATCAGCACGATGCTGGCGGCTGGGGAGTGCGATGTAGTGCTTCTGGACCTGGACTCGAACGAAAAGTTACAGAGTCAGCGGGTGGCGAGTTTCCGGCGCGTTGTCGAATCGCAGGCGCCGGTTGTGGTGATGGCCGATGACGGAATGCGAGCCACGGCGGCGGAGCTGGTGCGCCTGGGCGCGTATAACTACTGCCGCAAACCGCCGTCGGTGCGCGACTTGAAGATGATGCTGTGCCACGCGCACGAGAGGTCGTCGCTGAAGCAGGAGCTCCGCACGGTCAAAGAACAACTGGAAGAGGTCAGCTCGTGCGATCAGCTTATTGGTGCAAGCCCGCAGATGCGTCAGGTGTACGACCTGGTCAATCGGGTCGCCAACCTGAACGCTTCGGTGCTGGTGACGGGCGAAAGCGGCACGGGTAAGGAGTTGGTCGCGCGCGCAATTCATAATCTGGGAGCGCACTCGAGCCATCCGTTTGTGGCCGTCTGCTGCGGCGCGATTCCGGAGACACTGATTGAGGCTGAGCTGTTCGGCCATGAAAAGGGCGCCTTTACCGGCACGGTTGGGTCGCGGGAGGGCTACCTGGAGCAGGCAGGCGAAGGGACGCTGCTGCTCGATGAGATCGGCGAGCTGAGCCCCGCAACGCAGGTGAAGCTGCTGCGCGTTTTACAACAGCGCGAGTTCAGCAGGCTGGGCAGCAATAAGCTGATCCCGCTGCGTGCGCGGTTGATCTTTGCTACGCACGCGGACCTGGCGGAACTGGTGGCGCAGGGCAAGTTCCGGCTCGACCTGTTCTACCGCATCAACGTCGTGAAGGTGAACGTGCCGCCGCTGCAGGAGCGGGTGGACGACATTCCGCGGATTGCGATGCACCTTCTGCGGCAGTACTCGGAGCAGTACCAGAAGCTGGTGGATGAGATCCATCCGAGCGCGATGGCGCTGCTACAGGCCTACTCGTGGCCAGGCAACGTGCGGGAGCTGGAGAACGTGATCCAGCGCGCGATTATTGTGGCATCCGGCGAGAGCATTCGCGTGGAAGACCTGCCGTTGAATATCCAGAGCGAGAGCGTGATCAACTTCGGCGACTTCCATCCCGCGAACTCGTTTGAGCGGCAGCTCCGTGACTACAAGGTGAAGCTGGCCGAGACGGCCGTGCGGGAACACCGCGGAAACAAGACGCTGGCGGCGAAGAGCCTGAACATATCGAGGGCCTATCTCCACAGGCTGATCCGGCTTGGCGAGCATGATTCGCCGGACGAGCCGGAGGACGTCGAGCACGAGAGCCTGGATCTGGAGTCGGCTTGAGCAGTGCGCCTTCCATGGCAGGGGAGATCAAAGACCCCGCGCGCATCGGGGTCCTGCGAAGAATCTTCTCCTTCCCTGTGATGCTGTGCGGCATGTTGACCGCGCTGAGCATGCTGACGGTGCGGGGCCGCTTGAACGATCCGGACATGTGGTGGAACCTCAAGACGGGCGAGGTCATCTACAAGACCCACACCATCCCGACGACGGACCTGTTCTCCTACACGACGAACCATTGCTCGCTGGTGCCGCATGAATGGCTCGCGCAGGTGCTCATCTACGCGGCCTACCACTGGGGCGGCTATTCAGGGCTGATGCTGTGGCTCTTCATCTTTACATCGCTGGTGGTGATCGCGGGCTACGTTCTGTGCGCGCTCTATTCGGGCAACGCCAAGACCGCACTCGTCGGGGCTTTGGTTGTGTGGTTTTTCTCGACGTCAGGAGACGCCGTTCGTCCGCAGCTTATCGGATGCCTGTGCCTGACGCTCGAACTGCTGTTGATCCATCTGGGAAGCACGCGCAGTCCGCGATGGTTTTTATGGCTGCCGCCTTTGTTTGCCGTTTGGGTTAACTGCCACGGCACGTTTTTTTTCGGGATATTTTTGCTCGCCCTGTTCCTCTTCTGCTCGTTCTTTGAATTCAGGATGGGATCGCTGGTTGCGTCTCGCTGGGACGTGCGCAGGCGCAGGATGCTGGCGCTGGCGCTGCTGATTTCCGCCGCGGCGCTCTTCGTCAATCCGGTTGGGCTCGACCAGGTACTGTATCCAGTGCGCTTCCTGGTCCATCTGCCATTGAACCTGAACCTGACGGAGGAATGGAAGCCGCTTCAGTTCACTGCGCTGCGGGGGATGGGGTTGCTGGTTGTGCTTGGACTCGTCTTTCTGATTGAAGTCATCCGGCGCTCCGATCTGTATTGGCACGAACTGCTCCTGATTGCCATAGGCACGGAGATGGCCCTCAACCACCGGCGGATGCTCTTCGTCTTCGGCATCCTGGCTGCGCCGGTCCTGGCCCGCCTGATTGCCGACCTGTGGGACCGGTACGATGCGAGGCGAGACATGCCGGCGGCCAATGCGGTCATGCTTGCGATTGCAGCCGCGATTGTCGTTGCGGCATTTCCAAAGCGTGCATTTCTTGTAGAGCAGGTGAGTCAGACAAGCCCGGTCAAGGCCGTGGAGTTCATCAAAGCACACCGTCTCCCGGGAAACATGCTGAACTCCTACGGCGATGGCGGATACCTGATTTGGGCGCTTTCAGAACATCCCGTGTTCATCGATGGGCGAGGAGACGTCTTTGAGCTGGCAGGAGTGTTTGGCGAGTTCGTACAGTGGATGACGCTTCAGAGCGATCCGAACCTTCTTCTGAATAAGTACAACATTGGGTTCTGTCTGCTGGAGCAGCAGTCGCCCATGACTCCTGTGCTGAAACTGCTGCCTGGCTGGAAGCTGATTTATTCGGATGGGCAGTCGGTGATCTTTGAACGAAGTGCTTTGATTCGGCCTTAGGGAAGCTCTGATGAAGTCTTCTCAGGAAGGTCTGATTAAGTATGGAAGATTCCCTCAGGGGCTAGAGAGGCTGCGGAAAAAGTCCATCCGGCAGCTTGTGCGGAACGGCCCGGGGCTGAAGCCCCTTGAATTTGCTGGGATTTTCGCAGGGCTGAAGCCCTGCGCTCCCACCGAAAAGCACAAAGCGCGCATTTTTCCGCAGCCTCTAAAGCCACGCCGCAAAGCCTATTTCTAAAGCAGATTTCTCGATGGTATGCAGCGAGAATGATGTGTCGGGCTTTCAGCCCTTTCATGTTCTGCCATCATGAACCTGGGCCTCCGGCCCAGGCTGGTATGTTGTCGGGCCTTTGGCCCTTGGAAGGCTACTGCACAGCGATACGCAATTTGCTCTAATAAGACTTTAACCCCTGAGGGAATTTTCGGAACTCAATCTGAGTCTCCTCAGGGAGGTCTGCAGGTTGCATGGAGTCTGATACCCTCCTGGGGTATACTATTACTCATTGAGCAGGAGGCAAACACACCATGCAGAACACTCTCAACCTGTCTGTCGCGGGAATGCACTGCGGGTCCTGTGTCCGGCGCGTGACGACGGCGCTGGAAGCGGTACCAGGCGTCCGTGTTGAATCGGTCGCAGTGGGTTCGGCCCGCATCGCCTACAATCCGGCGGAGGCTACACCCGAAGGAATTGTTGCGAGCATCAACCGCATTGGCTTTCAAGCGAGCATTCAATGACAACCGCTCTCCATAACGAGGAGCGGCAAAGCACGCAGCCTGCGACAGAGCGCGTCACTATCCCGGTCAGCGGGATGACGTGCGCCTCCTGCCAGGCCCTTGTGCAGAACACGCTGGCCGCGCAGCCCGGTGTGCGCGAAGCGGCGGTGAACCTGATGATGAACAACGCCACCGTCATCTTCGACCCGGGCATGACCTCTCCAGCAATGCTGGTGGAGCAGATTCGCGGCACAGGTTACGGCGCTGAGCTTCCCGATCCGCATCAATCGGCAGTGGAGGAACAGCAGGAGGCGGAGCGTCTACAACGGCTCGAATACAGGCATCTTCGGCTGAAGGCCGGGGTCAGCCTCGTTGCCGGCGCGATTGCCATGCTGCTCTCGATGCCGCTGATGAGCATGCATGGACCGGCGGGCATGACGCACATGAACGACCCGCTGATGAGCTGGTCGGTGCGCGTGCTCGACCCTGCACTGCGCCGGGTCATGCCGTGGATGTACATCATCTCCACGGACGCGCTGCGCTGGTTCCTCTTCGCACTCGCTACTGCGATCGTCTTCTGGGCAGGACGGCACTTCTATGTCAAGGCATGGTCGGCTCTGCTGCACAAGACGGCCGACATGAACACGCTCATCGCACTGGGCACAGGCGCGGCCTATCTCTATTCGGCTGCGGCCACGATTGTGCCTGGATTCTTCGTCGCGCACGGCGTTGCTCCGGATGTGTACTTTGAGGCGGCCATTCTCATCATTGCTCTTATCCTCGTCGGCAACGCGCTTGAGAGCCGCGCCACCGGCCAGACCTCGGCCGCGCTGCGCAAGCTCATCCGCCTGCAACCTAAAACGGCGCGCGTGGTGCAGAACGGCGTCGAGACCGACGTGCCGATTGAATCCATCCGGCACGGCGACCTGATTGCCGTTCGTCCCGGCGAGCGCGTACCCACCGATGGCGAGGTTGTCTCGGGCAAGAGCAGCGTGGACGAGTCTATGCTCACGGGCGAGTCGCTGCCTGTGGAGAAGGCCGTCTCCGATCGCGTCATCGGCGGCACGATCAACCAGCGCGGGGCCTTCCAATACCGCGCCACCAGCCTCGGGGCCGAAAGCATGCTCGCGCAGATTGTGCGCCTGCTGCGCGAAGCTCAGGGCACGCGTGCTCCGATTCAGCGCATTGCCGACCGCATCAGTGCAATCTTTGTGCCGTCCGTGATTGCCATCGCCGTCGCAACGTTCTTCCTCTGGCGCGTCTTCGCGCCGCACGCCGGTGCAATGCAGGCCTTCGCCGCCGCAGTCACAGTGCTTGTCATCGCCTGCCCCTGTGCTATGGGACTTGCCGTGCCGACGGCTGTGATGGTCGCCACCGGGCGCGGTGCGACACTCGGACTGCTCATCAAAGGCGGCGAGGCGCTGCAGCGTCTTGAAAAGATTGACACGGTCGTGCTCGACAAGACCGGCACGATCACTACCGGCCGCCCGCGAGTCACTCAGGTTCTGCTCGCAGACTCGGCGCACACCGAGAAGGATGTTCTCCGCATTGCGGCATCGCTTGAGCGCGCCAGCGAGCATCCACTCGGCGAAGCCATTGTGCGCGACGCGCTCGAACGCGGCCTCGCGCTTCCCGGAGCCGAGAGCTTCGAGTCGCATAGTGGCCTGGGCGTCGCCGGTATTGTCGAAGGCAACGCGACGCTCATCGGCAATCCCGCATTGTTGAAGAGCTACAGCATCGACATCACGCCGCTACGTGCGCGGTCAGACGATCTGGCGGAGCAAGGACAGACGCCGCTGTGGGTCGCCATCAACGGTGAGTTGGCGGGCATCGTCTCGGTTGCCGACACGATCAAGCCGACCTCCATTCAGGCCATTCGTCTGCTGCACCGCAAGGGCCTTCGCGTCGTCATGCTTACTGGCGACAACGAACGCACCGCCCGCGCCATTGCACGCGAGGCTCGCATCGATGAAGTGATTGCCGGTGTGCTGCCTTCCGGTAAGGCTGACGCGATCAAGCAACTCCAGGCCAGCGGCCGCACGGTCGCCATGGCCGGCGACGGCGTCAACGACGCACCCGCGCTGGCGCAGGCCGATGTTGGGATCACGATGGCCACCGGCTCCGACATTGCCATCGATGCGGGCGACGTGACGCTGATGCGCAGCGACCTGACCGGCGTGGCCGCGGCCATTGCGCTTTCGCGCAGCACTATGCGCGTGATGCGGCAAAATCTCTTCTGGGCGTTTCTCTATAACGTCATCGGAATCCCCCTCGCAGCCGGTGCGCTCTATCCGCACTTTGGGTTGCTGCTGAGCCCTGTCATCGCCAGCGCGGCGATGGCGCTCAGCTCCGTCAGCGTCGTCACCAACAGCCTCCGCTTGCGCCGCTTTCACTTCTCCTGATTGGAACATTCACTTATGGCAAAACAACGCTCCATCGTCAAAACAGCTCAAGCCTCAGACAACTGCTCGCATGAACCGAGCGGGCGCAAGGCAACTGGTGTCGATCCGAAGATCAAAGTCTCGAACCTGCGTCGCCTGCGTCTCATCGAAGGCCAGGTGCGCGGCCTTTATCGCATGGTGGAAGAGGACCGCTACTGCGCGGACATCATCACCCAGGTCTCCGCCGTGCAGCAGGCGCTTCGCTCCGTCGCTCGCGCGCTGATGAGCAACCACCTTACGCACTGCGCCACCGAGGCCATTCGCACAGGCTCGGCCAACGAGCAACAGGCCATGTACGACGAGCTGCTCGACCTCATCTACAAAAATGCGCGCTGATGTGGGGACCTGAAGTTGAGCGAAGAGGAGGACGGCCTTCAGAGGCTTCGGAAAAGTACGTCCGGCATCTCTTGCAGAAAGGCCCGGGGCTAAAGCCCTGCGCTCCCACCGAAAGACACAAGGCGCGTATTTTTCGTGGAACGTTACCTGGAGCCTGACCTCAGGCCGGAATGGCGCGGGCCTACGGCCCCTGGCACGTGCAACGAATTTGAGATTCACTACGCTGGCCGTGTGAACGAAATGCCCTGCCGTGTATATCGTCTGCTAGCATTAATTGAATCCACTCATCATGACGAACCCAGCAGAATCAACCCCCATCCGCGTCCGCATTGCTCCTTCACCTACCGGCGACCCACACGTCGGCACCGCCTACATCGGCTTGTTGAACTATATTTATGCTCGCCAGCGCGGCGGCAAATTCATCCTGCGCATCGAGGACACCGACCGCACCCGCTTCGTCGCCAGCTCTGAGCAGATGATCTTCGACGCGCTTCGCTGGGTGGGCCTCACCTGGGACGAAGGCCCCGATGTCGGCGGCCCGCATGGCCCTTACCGTCAGTCGGAACGCACGGAGATCTATCGGCAACACGCGGACATGCTGCTCGCCAACGGCACCGCCTACCGGTGCTTCTGCACGACTGAAGAACTCGATAGGGTGCGCAAACAACAGCTTGCCGCAAAGCTGCCGCCGCGCTACCCCGGCACCTGCCGCTATCTCACACAGGAACAGATTGCGGCCAATCACGCTGCGGGCAAGGCTTTCACAGTTCGCCTTGCCGTGCCCACCGAAGGCTCGACAACCTTCCGCGATGAACTGCGCGACAACATCACCTTCGACCACTCGAATGTGGATGACCAGGTGCTTCTCAAATCCGACGGCTTCCCGACGTATCATCTCGCCAATGTCGTTGACGATCACCTGATGGAGATCACCGACGTCATCCGCGCCGAGGAGTGGATCTCCTCCACGCCGAAGCATGTGCTGCTCTACAAAGCCTTCGGCTGGGCTGCGCCGCGCTTCTGGCACATGCCGCTGCTGCGCAATATCGACAAGTCGAAGATCTCGAAGCGCAAGAATCCCGTCTCGCTCATCTACTACCGCGAGAGCGGCTACCTGCCTGAAGCGCTCATCAATTTTCTGGGCCTGATGGGCGGCGGTATGCCAGCCGACATCAACAACGGCACGGAAAAATTCACGCTTGCCGAAATGATCGAGCACTTCGTCTTCACGAACATCCGCCTGGGCGGCCCTGTCTTCGACCTCACCAAGCTGAAGTGGCTCAACGGCGAATATCTGCGCGCCATGACGCCGGAGGCGTTCTTCGCCGCCGTTCGCACGCGCGTCTTCGGCGACAATTACATCCGCGCCATTTCGGCCCTGATGCAGACGCGCATCGAGACACTGAGCCAGTTCGGCGACCTGACCAGCTTCTTCTTTCAGGACAACGTCGTGCCCGCGCAGGAAGTCTTTCTGCCGAAGAAGCGCACGCTCGAGGAGACGCTTACCTTCGCGCAGGACCAGCTTGCCACGCTTGAAGCGGCGGACTGGACTCACGACGCGATGGAGTCTGCGCTCAAAAAGCTGGGCGAAGAAAAGTCCTGGTCAGTGAAGGAAAACTTCATGCTGCTGCGCGCCATAGTGACGGGCAGCACGATGTCTCCGCCGCTGCTTGAAAGCATGATCGTCTTCGGCAAGGCGCGCACGCTCGACCGCCTACGCCGCTTTCTTGATGCACAGAAGAGGGCGGCAGGCGGCAAGAAATAGCCGTCAACCAGTGTGGTGTCTCGAAAGTTCTTAGCATAAATTGGAATCGCAAACCGCAGGCCCTTCGACTCCGTTTGGCGTAAAAACCGCCAAACTCCGCTCAGGATGACAGCTTGAATGATGTTGTGAACTTCAGGGACAGGACACTAGTGTGGTGAGTCCGAAGTTCGTGGCATCCTTTGCGAAAAGCAACCGCGGGTCCTTCGACTCCGCAAACCGCAAAAACGCGGCTTGCTGCGCTCAGGATGACAACTTTATTGATGTTGCGAACTTCAGACTCAGGACACGAGTGCTCATTTCGCAGTGGCGTTGCCGGTCGCTTCTCCATATTCGACCGGTCCTGCCGAGGGCTCGATACCAGCGTGGTCCATAATCTGCCTGGCATCGTCGGGCCACTGATTGTCTTTCACGAGATGGTCGTCGAGGATCAGGTCGTTCTCATAGTTGGTCCACATGCCGCCGATCTTCGTGCCGTTGTGCCAGTTGTCAGACGCAGTGTTGTCCGTGGAGATTCGGAGCGGAAAGGCGCTGTGGACTGTGTTGATGTTCAGCCACTCTCCCGCCGGATCATCCACTACGTTTCTGCGCACGGTGATGTAGCGCGAGCCTTCATCCAGATAGAGCGCAATGCGTCCGCTGTTATCGAAGATGTAGTTTTCGGTGATGAGCGTGCCCGGGCTTGCCGACAGGTTGTAGATGGCGCCGCCGTCATGGAACAGCTTCTTTGCTCCATGAATGCGGTTCCACGCGACCACCACGTCACGATGCGTGGTCGGCGTCCGGTAGACGAGATTGTCTTTGAAGTCGTATCCGTGCATCCGCACACGATAGTTGGGATTGCCGCCGGGGTCCTGCATTCCCCAGCCGTAGCCGATGTCGATGGCGTCGTAGGGCACGTCGGAGATGTCGTTGTGCAGAATCAGCGCGCCTTCGACGTAGGTCTCAAGCATGGCGCTGTTGTCCAGATAGTCCTTGCTTACGTCGTGAATGCGATTGTTGCTGACGAGCAACTGACGGTTGATCATGCGCGGGTCGCGCGGATGGTGCGCATCTCTCCGCACGCCTCCGGCCAGCACTGCTCCTCCTGCGTCATCCGTAAACACCGAGCGCGTGACGCGGATGTCGCTGGTGCCCAGGCCTGCTCCCGTGATATTTGCATCGGAATCATTGCCGATGCCAAGAGCGTACTGGCCGAGGTGCGCGAAGGCATCCTGATCGAAGGTGATGCGTTGCGCTGCGGCCACCTGGATCGAAGCGGGCATCTGGCTCCACTCGTTGCGCACCGTCTCGAATGCACGACATCCTTGCGAACAGTCGGCAATCGGGTCCGCTGGATAAGCGACGGCGCGGCCTGTCAGATACGAGCCGCTCTGCTGGCTTGCGTAGCCCTCCGGACTGGAAGGGCCGGGCCATGATGTGTAGGAAAAGCGAATGCCACGAAAGCTCAGGTTCTCGACCGGTGCGTCCAGACTGTTGCCAATCGCCATCAGCACGGTGAGATGCGGCAGCTCCACATCGAGCGAGTGGATGTCCGCGCCTGCGGGCGGGCACAGATATAGCTTCCCGCGTTCGGAGTCGATATACCACTGACCGGGCTCGCGCAATAGCGCAAGCGAGTTGGCAAGGTAGAGATGCGCAAACTGTGGACCGAAGGGACGCTCAACCGTGTCGTAGCCCCACAGGTTGTTCTGCCATGCGGGTTGCTTCATCACCAGCGTGCGACCATCGACGCGCTCAACAGGCGAGATTCTTTTTGTGAAGAAACCCGTTGCCACGATCTCCAGATGTCCCTGGGCCGCGACGGCGGCGAGATTGTCGAAGGCTGAACCGGTGAGGGTGATGCCCTGCTGCGTGAACGTAACGGCGGAGCGCGGAATCTCTTCCTGCGTGCGGCTGGCAAGCCGGTCATTCACCCAGAGCTGACGTGCATCTGCGCCAATAGGAACGTCCGCAACATAAATCTGCCGTTTCGCGTCATACATCTTCCAGTCCGTGACGCGAGTGGCTCCGGAGATTACAGGGCCGGCTCCGGCAGCGGCCCTCCACTCCACGTGGTGGCCGTTGCAGCCTCCGTCTTTTGCTGTGAAGACCAGCGGCCGCTCCAGACGATACATGCCATCCGCCAGCAGCACTTCGACATCGTGATTGCAATTCGACTCGCGCACCGCTCTCTGCGCGCGCTCCAGGGTACGGAGCGGATGAGCCTGGGTTCCCTCGGCCGCATCGTTGCCGCTCGGTGAAACCGAGATGGTCGTTACACTCCGAGGCTTCGGGGCTGCTGCAAACGCAGCGTAATATGCACAGAGTATCGACAGCATGGCCACCGCTCCCATGCGGCGTTGTAGCATCGTCATCGTGTTGTACCGCTCCTCTCCAGCCTTGTGTGAACTGTGATGGGTTTTCCGTTGTACCGGAGGTCGTGGGTTTCGGTTCCGGTCTTTGCGATGAAAATGACCGTGTACGCTCGCTCCTGAACTATTCCGGTAAAGGTTCCCTGCCTTGCGCCAATCGTCAACTCACCACAAGACTCGTTCCACCTGAGCGGCACCAGCGCATATGCTCCCGATTCATAGTCGTATCCATCGCCTGCATCTTCGTACAGCAGAAACTCCGCATCCGCACCGCAGTACACGCGAACTTCGTAGGACGCATCCCTGATCTCATCGGCATATTGCATGACTGCACCCAGCGGAAGAATACTCCCGGCCTTCGCGAAGAGGGGCATTGTCTTCAGCGGCGCGTCAGCCAATGTCATTTGGCCGCCTTCAGCGTAACGGTTTGTCCAGAAATCAAACCAGCCCGCCGACGCGGGCAGATACACGTCGCGCGCCTTCTGCGTATCGACCAGTTTGCGCGAGCCCGCCTCGAAGTACATCGGGTGTGTTACCGGACAGACCATCAACGCACGGCCGAGCATATATTGCGTTGCGATGTCATGCGTTCTCCCGTCTTCCGGGAACTCCAGCGCCAGCGCGCGCACCATCATCGCGCCCTCGCGCGTCACCCCAGCCACCAGCGAATAGAGATAGGGCAACATGCGATACCGCAAGCGGATGAACGCAACGATCGTGTCGTAGAAAGGGCTACCTTCGTCGCCGAAGCGCCAGACTTCGCGAGCAGCGTCGGTTCCGTGTGACCGGAACATGGGCAGGAACGCGGCGAATTGCAGCCAGCGTGTGTAAAGCTCCCAGTAGCCGAGGTCTTTCGAGCCGGTGTCAGCCGCATCCGGCTCCAACGCATCGGCTGCAGTGAGGCCGCGACAGCCGTTCGGATAGTCGCCTCGCCAGAACCAGAGATTCGCATCGTAGTTGATGAAGAAGCCGCCGATGTCCACTGTCCAGTAGGGCTCCCCCGTTGCGCAGAAGTTCACACCTTCGGCAATGGAGTGACGCAGTGTCTCCCACGTGCCGCAGATGTCGCCGTTCCACGTGATCGTGCTGTAGCGATGCTGCCCCGCGTAGGCGGACCGCGTAAGATTCACCACCCGCTTCGCAGCGCCGGTGTTGCGCTGTCCTTCGTAGATACCTTGCGAATGCACCAGCGAGTAGGCGTTGATCTCGCCGTCATCGAGATACAGTTTGGATTGTTGCGTATTGATCAGCAGACGCTGATGCGACTCCGGCTGCACCGCTCCGCTCCAGTCTGCTTCAAAGGGCTCGGTGCAGTCGCACCACCAGGCATCGACGCCTTTGTCCCACAGGCCCTGCCTGGCCTGACGCCAATACACTTCTCGCGCCTCTGCTGAGAAGGCGTTGTAGGTGGATTGATTGCCCAGCATCAGGTTGCGCTCCAGCAGTTCTCGCCGATCGGCGCAGCCATCGGCCATTGTGGGCCAGATCGAAACCATCAGCCTGGCTCCCATTGCATGAAGCTCTTCGGTCAACGCGCGAGCATTGGGAAAACGGATCGGATCGAGCGACTTCTGGCCCCATCCACTTCCATTCGGCCAGGACTTCCAATCGAGCACAACCGCATCCAGAGGAACACGACGTCGGCGATACTCGCGAACGACGTCGGCGAGCTCGCGCGCATTCACGTACCGCTCTTTCGACTGCACATACCCAAGCGCCCATTTGGGCAACATGGGAGCCTTGCCGGTGAGACGATGACAGCCTGCCGTTACCGCGTCGAAAGAGCCGCCGCCAATCACGTAAAAATTCAACTCATCCACAGCGTCGGCCCACCAGTTCATGCCGTTGGCGTCATCGCAGAACGTCATCAGGGAGCAACAATCGAACAGCACGCCGTATCCGCGCGTTGACACCAGAACCGGCACAACGGCCTTCATGTTCTGCTGGTAAAGCTCACGCGATCTTCCACGAAGATTGCCATAGCCTTCCTCATGCGAGCCCAGGCCGAAGATCGCTTCATCCTCGCTCAGGACAAACTCGAGCTTTGCTTCAAACGCATCGCGGTCGAAGACCGTCTCCAGGGGCTTCGCAACTGCGCGTGCCCCGTCAATGCTTGCCTGCAAAGACACTTCGACATCACGGCTGTAGACATTGCGATACAGCTTCTTCGCCGTCAGCCATTTGCCTCCATGTTCCGGTTCGCGAAAGAGCAGCTTGCCCTTGGCATCTTCATACGTGGTGGCTCCACTCGCGTGATTGATTCGGATAGCCATCGCTGATGTCGCTATCCGCAGCTCATCATCCACTTCTGTCAGAACGAATTCGACAAAGCGATCATGCGCGGTAACAATCCTGCTGGGCTTGTCCAGAAACGGTCGCCCCTCGGTGTACGAGACGCGAGCAATCGCTTCGGTCACAAACTGGATGCGCAGCCGTGCTCCCGTCTCCGCAACCAGAACAACCGCGCCGTGACTGCTTTCAAGACGAAACACTCGCACCCCGCGCGCTAATCGCTGTTGCTCATGGCAGCGGCTGTGGCACGGCGCTCTGCCAGTTCTCCGCGTATCCGCGGCTCAAGTTTTTCGTAGCGGTAGTAGAACAGTACGGGAATCGTCGCCAGCGCGTAGCAGAGCGCGGGCAGCCAGATGAAGCTCAGCCGGATGCCTGTCAGCGCATGCGCCGTCTGCTCCACGTTGGGCACGTAGGAGAACCACTGCAATATCCACGCGGGCAGTGCGCCGCCCAGTCCGCTTCCCGCCTTCAGGCAAAATGCCGCGCCAATTGCTGTGAGCAGACCTTCGGCGCGCACGCCGCATCTCCATTCGCCGTAGTCCACGCTGTCTGAAAGCACGGAAAACGGCATGGCCATCGCGATTCCGCTCGCAAAGAAACCGAAGCCCCAACCGAGCATCGTCACGGTTGTTGCAGTTGTTCCGTGCCCCAAACAGAGCGCGAGCTGGCCCACGACGGCGCCAATCAGGCTGGCCACCCACACTGTTCGCTTCGACATGCGCCGGCACAGCATGGGCATAAACAGAATGCTGCCCAGCGATACGACGTCCATGCTGTTGGCAAACGAAGTCAGGTCGCGGCGATGCAGCACATATTGAAAGAAGTACGGAGCGCAGGAGATGCGCGCCACGAATGCGATCCAGAAAAAGAGGCTGCTCGCAAAGATGATGAACCACGGTCCGTTGCCCTTCAGCGCTGTGACGCTCTCGCGGACGGAGAGCCGATGGCTGGCGGTTGGAACGTCCTCCCTGAGATTGCGAAAAGCCGTCAGATACAGCAGCACCGTGCCGCAGGCGTAGATGGGCATTACGCGCATGTAGCCGAGGCGGTCGTTTCCGCGCCCCAGCCACTCCACCATGGGAAGCAGCGACAGATTGACCGCGAGCACGCCAAGTTTCGAGCCGACCATCCGGTAGCTGGTCAGCGTGATGCGCTCCTGCGTGTCCGGCGTCAGCGCGGAAAGGATCGAAGTGACCGGTGTATTAATTCCCGTGTAGAGCGTGCTGCACACGACGTAGGTGACGGCAGCGTAGATGATCTTCGCTACGGGCCCCAGGTGCGGAGTCGAGAACGTCAGCACGCCGAACAACGCAAAAGGAAAACAGAGCCAGAGAAACCAGGGGCGGCTTTTGCCCCAGCGGCTGCGTGTCTTGTCGAAGACAAATCCCCATATCGGCGCATCGATTGCGTCGGAGGAGCGCGCCAGCAGCAGGATTGTTCCTGCGGCGGCGGCGGAGATGCCATACACGTCGGTATAGAACTTGAGCAGGTAAAACGAGATGACGCAGAAGACCAGTTGCCCGGCAACTTCACTCGCCACGTAGCTGAGCCGCGTCCGCATCACCGCATTGTTCGCACGACTCTCTACGTTCACATTCCTCATCCATGGAGCTGCCCAGGCCACCGCCTCGCCTTTAAGCATGGCATACGCGTGGCCTCCGGATCACCAGCTACTCTAGCCGCCGCCCCGCATACCAGACTTCTCATTTATCAAGCCTATTGTTATCATTTTGTGTCGTCATGCGAACTCACCTTCATCTTCCCTCCCTGGCGAATGGGAGCCTGTGGCATTATCGCAATCGAGGCGCGACGCACAAGCGCCACCATCATGCCGAGCTGGAACTGAACCTGGTCACGCGCGGCAAAGGCACTTATCTGCTTGGCAATCGCCGTTATCAGATCCGCCGTGGCGATCTGCTCTGGCTCTTCCCTGCGCAGGAACATCTTCTCTTTGAACAGAGCCAGGATTTCGAAATGTGGATCGCCGTCTTTAAGCGTAAGTCAATCGTTCGCGCGCCAAACGATCCTCGCAGCAGAATCCTCCGTCAGCTAGACCCCGCCGGCGATTTCTGCCGCCGCCTTACCGAACAAGACCTCAGCCGCGTTGAGACTCTCTTCCGCGAGTTGGCCATTTGCATCGATGACATCGTCCTGCTGAACGCGGGCCTGCCGTATGCGCTGCTCGTTGCGTGGGAGTCGTTTGAGCGGGCTGCCGATATTCCCGTGCGCGATCTGCATCCCGCCGTCGAGCGCGCCGCCCGTCTCATCAGCGATCCTTCCAACAGCCTTGCGCTTGACGAACTTGCGCATCGCGCAGGGCTGAGCGCAACGCGGCTCAGCCGCCTCTTCAAGGAGCAGACCGGCTTTGCGCTGGTCGATTTTCGCAATCGTAAGCGCGTGGAGCGATTCGTCGAGATCTACGGGACCGGCCAGCGGCAGACAATGCTCGATGCTGCGCTTGAAGCGGGCTTCGGCAGCTACCCGCAGTTTCATCGCGTCTTCAAGCGCATCATGGGCTACTCGCCTATGCAGCATCGCCAACATGGCGAGACGGGAGCATCCGTCCGACTTAAGCGGTGAGCTTTTGCCAGAGCCGATCAATCTCACGACGCAGAACTTTGGCATCCTCCCAACTGGAGGGGAAAGTGGAGAGCGCATATCCTCCCTGAACTGGGCCAAGTTCCGGGCACACGAATAGCTCTCGTCCAGAATCACGATTCCCTTCGAGCCAGCAGGCAAGCGTCGCTTCGGCAAACGGCAGCCAATCCAGAACCTCTTGAGTCAGCTCTCCCCTGCCATCGGTAATGGGCACCTGCGCGTGGTGGCCGTTGAAGGGGCGCAGGTGGAAGTGTTGCGCGTGCTGGATGAGAGCGGGTCGCAGCAGCAGCTTCTCGGCAAAGTTCTCCGGCACAAGGTGCTTGACTACGGCAAAATGTGAGAAGTCCCAGGAGACGGGCAACATCTCACCGGTTGTCTGCTCGTATACGTCAGCGAGTGCGTACATCTTCTCGGGGGTCTCGGTGCATGTACCGCGATGCGTCTCGATCACCGTCTGCAAATCGAGCGCAGTTGCCTGCCGCATCAATTCGATGCAGAGCGGAATGGCCTCGGCGGTGAGCATGGCATCGGTTCCGAGTTGAACATTCACCTGCACGGCGCCGGAGCGCTTCAGGTCCTGTAGCAGTCGGGGAAACTCTGCCGCATCCGCCGTCGCCATGCCTCCAACGAAGATCAGCCCATGCCGTCTGGCTCCTTCCGTCAACTCCGGGCTGGGCGCCCAGCAGACGCCATCGAAGTCCGCCTCGCGGATAGCGTGCAGCTTTTCGTCAAGAGTCCACTCGTGCTGCTGCGAGGGATGTCCCATCAACGTCCACAAGTTGGCGAACTGTCGTAATACCGGCTTCATCAATCAGGACTATCGCACAGAGTCACTGGCGAACACAACGACAAAAAGTGATAGCAAGTTGTCCGCAAAGTGAGAAGCATCCGCTCTCTGGCAGCTTTATAGTCCGTACCATGATGACGATTTCGACCGAACAGCGGGAACAGTACCGGCGCGAAGGCTATCTTATTCTTCCGGCGGTCATCCCCGGCGACATGCTCACGATGCTGCGCGAGGAGTGCTCGTACTACCTTGGCTATTACGACTCCATCATGGATGCCAAGGGCGTGCAGACCGACAATCTGAGTCATCGCGGCAAACGATACTTCATCAACAATCGCTACCGGCTGAGCCAGCGTCTGTGGCAGTTCATCTTCAGCGACCTGATGGCGCAGGTGGTGGAAGCGACAGTTGGGCCGACGGCTTATCTATTCCATGAACAGTGGGTGGTGAAGGGCGCGGAGCAGGGCATGAAGTTTTCCTGGCATCAGGACAGCGGCTATGTGAAATGGTATGACCCCAGCACCAACCATAAGCCCTACGTCACCTGCTGGTGCACGCTCGATGATGTGAGCGAAGAAAATGGGACTGTCTATCTATTGCCGCACTCGCGAGCAGGCACGCGCGGACAGATCATCGACCACTTTAAGGAAGAGAAGACGAACGACCTGATCGGCTATACGGGCGACGATCCGGGCGATGCAGTGATTGTTCCGGCAGGCAGCATTGTCGCCTTCGACAGCTTCGTCTTCCATCGCAGCGGGCCCAACCGCACGGACCGGATGCGCCGCATCTATCTGCCGCAATACAGCGCGGCACCGATTCTGCGCCCGGACGGGAAGCCATGGGCCATGGCTACGCCGTTCCTCGACCGTGGGCGGAATGTCTATAGCCACGCAGGGGACACGGCAGACGCCTTCGGGCCCTTTCCGAAGATGGAGCCGGTCACGACGTAATCTTTTTCTAGCGACAAAAAATGATTACGTGGACGTTCAGGAACCGAAACCCAGGGTATTTTCGCTAGGGCTGTAGTTCGATGCGACCAGAAGCGAAACGCAGATCCCCTTCGGGAATGACAACAAATCCAGTGACAACAAATTCCAATGACAACAAATCCAGCTTCGTAGGATGAGGCTGCGAAGGCTATGTCTTCAGGGGAAATGCACTATCCATTCTTGAACATCTGCTTGATGCCGCGGAGCGCCTGCCTGGTGCGCTCCTCGTTTTCAATGAGCGAGAAGCGCACGTGTCCGTCGCCGTGGTCGCCGAAGCCGATGCCCGGACTCACTGCAACCTTCGCCTCCAGCAACAGTTTTTTTGAGAACTCGACCGAACCCAGCTTGCGGTACTGTTCGGGGATCCGCGCCCAGGCAAACATCGTCGCCTTCGGCAGCTCGACCGGCCAGCCCAGCTTGTTCAGGCCGCCCACCAGTACATCGCGCCGCGAGCGGTAGTTGTCGCGGATCTTGGCGACGCACTCCTGCGGGCCTTCGAGCGCGGCAATCGAGGCTACCTGAATTGGCGTGAACGTTCCGTAGTCGAAGTAGCTTTTGATGCGCCCCAGCGCGGCCACCAGCTTCTTATTTCCCACCATGAAGCCGACGCGCCAGCCGGGCATGTTGTAGCTCTTCGAGAGCGTGAAGAACTCGACCGCGATGTCCTTCGCTCCCGGAACTTCGAGCACGCTTGGCGCGCGGTAGCCGTCGAAGACGATGTCGGCATACGCGAGGTCGTGAACAATATAGATGCCCAGTTCCTTGCACAGCGCCACGACGCGCTCGAAGAAGGAAAGCTCGACGCACTGCGTCGTCGGGTTCGCGGGAAAGTTCAGGATCAGCAGCTTCGGGCGCGGCTGCATACGCGGCAGGTCGTGCTCCAGCTTTTCGAGCAGCGCGTCCGCGCCTGCGCCGTCGATGGAGATGCTCTGCACCTTCGACCCGGCAATCACCGGTCCGTAGATATGGATGGGATAGCTCGGGTTCGGCACCGCGACAGTGTCGGCGTCGTCGAGCACCGCAAGGCAGAGGTGCGCGATTCCCTCCTTCGAGCCGATGGTCACAATCGCTTCGGTCTCCGGGTCGAGATCCACGTCGTAGCGCGACTTGTACCAGTTCGAGATGGCCTTGCGCAGGCGCGGGATGCCGCGCGAGAGCGAGTAGCGGTGCGTCGCCGTCTTCTGCGATGCCTCGATCAGCTTGTCCACGATGTGCTTCGGCGTGGCGCCGTCGGGGTTGCCCATGCCGAAGTCGATGATGTCTTCGCCGCGCTTGCGTGCCGCCGCCTTCAACTCGCTGGTGATGTTGAATACATACGCCGGCAGCCGTGTCAGCCTTCTAAACTCGTCCATCTGTCTCTGGTGCTCCGTTCAGTCGTCTCTATCCATCATGCCATCGGCGTGCGGCCCGGGGCACATGGCCGTGCGCACAAAACTGTTCAAAAGCTGTGTATCACCCGGGTGCGGCGTCAGCGCGCGGTGAAGATGATTTGCACGGGCAGGTCTTTCGGCGGATAGCACGCCGCATGATCGCACGCCTGATAGTGCAGCTTTCCGCTGATGGTGTGCGCGCCTGCCGAGGCCACCACCGGTACCTTCACCACAAAGTCGCCGGTATAGACGCTCAGTTTGTTCGCCGGGTCGAAGCTGAAGCTGTAGCTCTTGCCCGACGGATACTCCGCCGCCTCTTCCGAGATGCCCGCCGCAGGCTGCAACACGACATCGGTCGGGATCAGCAGCACCGACTTCGGCGTATGCGAGTTCACGTGGTAGCCGTCGGCCACGCGAAAGTGCAGCTCCAGCACCGTCCGCTTGCCTGCGTGCACATCGTGGTCCTCAGCCACATACAGCACATACGACTTCTGCGCGGGAGCCGGCAGAGGAAGCGTCCCCGCCTGAAGCGCAAACATCGCCGGAGACACGCCAACTGCCGCCATCGCCCATCCAGCAACTGCCAGCCGCCATCGCATCACTGTCCTCCTGACGGGGCCCCGGACGCGCTCGAAGCAAGCGCCGCCTTGATGTGCGCTTCGATCTGGTCCTTCGGCCCCAGCCCTGCCGTCTCCTCCACAATCACGCCGTTACGTCCAACGTAGAACGACATCGGAAGAACGTCCACGCCACCGTATGCCTTCTGCACCTTGCCGTCCGTCAGCAGAATCGGATAGGTCACGCCCGCCTTCTCGGCGACCTTCGCAATCGCAGCGTTGCCCGCATCCACGTCGTCCACCAGTCCGAGGATCACCAGCCCCTGGTCCGCATACTCTTTCTGGAACTCCTGGAACCACGGCATCTCGACCCGGCACGGCCCGCACCATGTCGCCCAGAAGTTGACCAGCACGGCTTTGCCTTTGTAGTCGGCGAGCGAGACCTTCTTGCCGTCGAGCGTGGTCAGCGAAAATGGCGGAGCGGCCTTGCCGCGCAGGCTCGGCTCCTCGCCCTCGTCGCCTGCATCGCTCTCGTCCACTTTGCCCGGCTGTCCCGCCGACCCCGGAATCAGCTCGACGTGGTTCTCCTGGGCCTTCTGCATGGCCAGCCTCCGCGCGCGCAGGTTATGCACCCCGGCCCACACCATCAGCGCAATGCCGACAATCATTACACCCAGCACCAATCCTCTGCGTTTCACCCGAAACACCCTTCCGGCAAGCCTGCCGCACCCTGCCTGTAACTCTTTCTTTCCAGTTTAGACGCACGGAGCGCCCGAACGCCCTCTTTCAACGCCGCACCTCGAATTCCCTGCCACGCCGAACCGTGCGGACGCCGCGCTCTGCTAGCATCGTCATGTCCTCGAATCATGCCTGGCCAAGCCTCATCCTCGCCCGAACCCACGCTCCCGTCCGGCTTTGTCCGCGTTGAGGCGGCCGCGCTCGACGCCCTGGCCCACCGGCTCGACACGACCATGCTCGCGCCCTTCACCCTGGCCTGTGACCTGCTGATTCAGGCCGCGTCGGCCAGCGGGCGCATCATCGTCACCGGCGTGGGCAAGAGCGGCCTGATCGCCCGCAAGATCGCCGCGACCCTGCGCTCCACCGGTACGCAGGCTTATTTTCTCCACGCCGCCGAGGCGCTGCACGGCGACCTGGGCATGGTTGCCGCCGGCGACACGGTCGTCGCGCTCTCGGCCAGCGGCGAGACCGAGGAGCTTCTCCGCCTCGTCCCTGCCATCAAGCGCCTCTCAGCGAGGCTCATCGCCTTTTCCGGCTGCGCTACCTCGACGCTTGCGCAGGCAGCCGATGTCTTCCTCGACACCAGCGTCTCTGCCGAAGCATGCCCGCTCAACCTCGCGCCCACGGCTTCGACCACCGTCATGCTTGCGCTGGGTGACGCGCTGGCGCTCGAAGTCAGCCGTCGTCGCGGATGGCGGGCCGAGGACTTCGCCGACCTGCATCCCGGCGGCCGTCTCGGCAAACGGCTGGCCCGCGTGCGCGATCTCATGCACTCGGGCGATGCGCTACCGCAGGTCTCGCCTGCCACGCCCATGCCCGAGGTGATCTATGAGATGTCACGCAAGAAACTCGGCATGACCACCGTGCTCGACGGCGGCAGGCTCGCGGGCATGGTCTCCGACGGCGACCTGCGCCGCCTGCTCGAACGCGACGGACCCCACGCGCTTGAATGCACGGCGGGCGAGATCATGAACCCGCACCCCATCACCATCGGCGGCGATGCGTTTGCCTCCTCGGCGCTGGCGCTGATGGAAGAGCGCAAGATTACCTCGCTGGTCGTTGTCTCACCCGACGGACTGGCTGAAGGCGTCATCCATCTGCACGACCTCTGGACGCTCCAGCTTATTTAGGGAAGTTCTTAAATGCCCTCAGGGACTAAAGAGGCTACGGAAGAATCAGGCCCGACGGCTCTTGTAGAAAGGCCCGGGGCTAAAGCCCCTCGAATCTGCCGGCTTTTTCGCAGGGCTGAAGCCCTGCGCTCCCACCGAAAAAGCACACATGTCGAGTTTTTCCGCAACCTGTAAAACCACATTGATTTTGCTGCGCTTGCGGCACGGCTGAAGCTGTGCCCTTTAACAATGCCGAGGCTTATTCAGAGGTCCGCAAAAGGTGCCCGGGCTGCGTGCTACGCCGGCGGCGACTGGGCCAGGCCGGGCTCCATCTCCACCCCGGGCCTCGACGCACGATGCTTGAGCCGGTACATCCGCTGGTCGGCGATCCTCAGCAGCTTTGACGCGTCCGCGCTATCGTCCGGATAGATCGCAAAGCCCAGCGAGGCTGTCATCACGATAGGCCGCCCGTCCAGCAGGATGGGACGCTCCACCGCGCGCCGGATCATGTCCTCGAAAAAATATACTGAACGGCCCGCAGTCAGGTCGCAGGCGACCAGGGTGAACTCATCTCCGCCCAGCCTCGCCATGCTGTCGAAGGAATCCGAGCACTCACGCAGATTGTTCGACACCTCGCACAACACATGGTCTCCCGCCTCGTGCCCATTCGCGTCGTTGATCTCCTTGAACCCGTTCAGGTCCAGCAGGAAGACGGCCAGCCGTCCTTCTCCGCGCCGCGAACGCTCCATCGCCCTGGCCAGCCGCTCGCTGAACTGGCGGCGGTTCGGCAGGCCGGTCAGCTCGTCATGCAGCGCCAGCCATTGATTGTTCCTGACCTGCTCCTCGAGCATCACCAGAATCATGCCAATCGAGATCAGCGACTTCTGCAGGTTCCACACGTGCGAGGCCAGGTCGGCGTACCCGCTGTGCGTCACAATCCACGGATGCAGGAAAAAGCACAGCGACCAGATCGTAAAGCCGGTCAGGATGGCCAGCCTGCCGGTGCTGTTGCGCGGCAATCGCTTGCCGAAGTTCAACGCCGCAATCGAGTAGATGCAACAGATGCTCCAGTACACTGCGTGGCGGAAGTACCCGTGTTGCACCAGCAGCCCGATTGCCAGCCAGCCTGCGGCATACAGCACCGCGTAGGTCCAGCTTCGTCGCAGGTAGACCGACGACGCCACGCCAATGACGAGTCCCGCCACGATGGCGGGATAGTACGGCGCAGGCACGCGGATATTCAGGCCATAGGTCGTCGTCACGGCCAGCAGCGGAACCGCATTCAGCCCGATATACAGCAACCGCGCCCGGCGCGAATGCCCCTGCTCGCCTGCGCCCCAGTTGAAGATGAGGCCCGCCAGCGCGTAGCAGTCCAGAACAATGATGTGCAGCGCCGCCAGCGGAATTCTGCCGGGCGCATAAAACGTGTGGGCGGTTGCCTCTACCAGCGTGAAGAACAGGCCGAGCAGCCAGATGTCCGCCTGCTTGTGCGGATGGCGGCGGTGCAGCAGAAAAAGGATGACGACGAGGATCGTCAGCGCAGACAGATCGGGCAGGAAAGCGTAGTTCATCAGAGCTTCATGCTTCTTCGCCCCGGAGTTCTCTGCGCGGGTCCGACCTCGAAGCACGCCTCAACAGGCTTGCGATATTGCATTATCCTGCATCTTCGCAGAAACCAGCCACAAAATTCCTCAGCCTCCACCAAAGCATTCACATGCGGGCATCGGCTCGCAGGCTTCCGGTTAGAATGGACTACATCCCCAAAAGCCTGCGCGAGTCACCGCAGCCGGCAGGAAAGTGTTTGTTTGCCCATGCATCGCTGGTCCCAGCTTTTTATCCCGACCCTTCGTGAAGCCCCTGCTGACGCTGAAGTTGCCAGCCATAAGCTCCTGCTGCGCGCAGGCTACGTCCGCCAGCTCGGAGCGGGTATCTATAGCTATCTCTTTCTCGGCAACCGCTCCGTCAACAAGATCGTCGCCATCGTGCGCGAGGAGATGGACCGCATCGGCCAGGAGTTTCTGCTTCCTGCCCTGAACCCCAAAGAGGTCTGGGAGGCCAGCGGACGCTGGACAGGCATGGGCGACAACATGTTCCGTCTGAAGGACCGCAAGGGCGCAGAGCTTTGCCTGGCCATGACCCACGAAGAGATCATGACCGACATCGCCCGCAAGGAGTTGCGCAGCTACAAACAACTTCCGCAGATCTGGTATCAGATTCAGACCAAGTTCCGCGACGAGCCGCGCCCCAAGTCCGGCCTGCTCCGCGTGCGCCAGTTCATCATGAAGGACGCCTACTCCTTCGACATCGACGAGGCGGGACTCGACGAGAGCTACCGCAAGCACGACGCAGCCTACCGCCGCATCTTCACCCGTTGCGGCCTGCAATTTGTTGCGGTTGAGGCCGACTCGGGCGCGATGGGCGGCTCCGCCTCGCAGGAGTTCATGGTCTACACCGACGCGGGCGAAGACCTCATCGCCTCCAGCGCCTCCGGCTACGCCGCCAACCTTGAAAAAGCCACCTCGCAACTCCCGCCCGTCACCGAGATGGAGCCCACAGGCGACGGCCTGCCCGAGCTGGTCCACACCCCCGGCAAGGCTGCCATCACCGACGTGGCCGAGTTCTTCAAAATTTCCCCGGCCTCCGACATCAAGACCGTCGCCTACATGGGCCGGAACACCTCCGCCGACGGCAAGACTGTCGAGGTGCCCGTCATCGCCTTCCTGCGCGGCGACCACTTCGTCAACGAAACCAAGCTGATGGCCGTCGCAGGCGTTTCCGAGCTGCGTCCGATGGTCGCCGAGGAGCTTGCGCTCTACTTTGAGGGCCCGGCAGGCTACCTTGGGCCCATCGGCCTGAAAGTGCTGCCCGTAGCCAAAGGCGACGCGCGTGCCACGACCGTCATCCTCGATAAGGGTCTGGAAGGCCGCAAGAACATGGTAGGCGGGGCGAACAAGCTCGACTATCACTTCCGCAACATCACCCCGGGCCGCGACTTCACCTGGACCACGGCGGCCGACATCCGCAACGTCAACGAGGGCGAGCCCTGCCCCATCAGCGGCCAGCCGCTAAAGGTCGCCAAAGCAGTCGAGATCGGGCATATCTTCAAGCTCGGCTATAAGTATTCCAGATCCATGGGCGCAAGCGTCCTCAACCGAGACGGCAAGGAAGTCACGCCCATCATGGGCAGCTACGGCATCGGCATCGAGCGCATCCTGACCGCCGCTATCGAAAGCTCAGCCGCCGCCAGCGGAGGCGCGTCCTATGCGCTGCATCCGGCCATCGCCCCGTTTCACGTCGTCGTCACCATCACCAACGTGGGTGACGCATCGCTGCTCGCCGCCGGGGAGCAGGTTGCCGCCGCGCTCGAAGCCGCCGGGCTGGACGTCCTGCTGGACGACCGCGACGAGCGCGCGGGAGTGAAATTCAAGGATGCTGATCTCGTCGGTATCCCCTATCGAATCAACATCGGGCGCGGAGTAGCTGAAGGTAAAGTTGAGTTTGTTAACCGACTGGAGAACCTTACGGAAAACATGCCCCTGAATGATGTGGCCGCACAGGTCTCAGGCAAGGTAACATCGGCCCTGCACAACCCGCTCGCGGCGGCGGCACTCTAACCGTCCAAACGATAAGAGAATTTTGCCAGTCAAGCTCAAATACGGCAGCAGCGCCCGTGGTGCATCGGACACATCCTTCGGATACCGTGTCCTGCGCGCGTTCCTTGTCCTGCTGCTGGGCTGCGCCGTCGTAAGTGTCTCGCTGTTCGCTTACTTCTACTTCCATTACAAACATGCCCTGGACGCCCGGCTCGCCTCCGGCCACATCTTTGCCAACATCTCGCAGATTTACGCCGCGCCCAAGCAGGTCCGCGACGGCCAGAAGCTGACAGCCGACGCCATCGCCGTCGACCTGCGCCGCGCCGGCTACAACATCAACCCGAAGCTCGGCACCTACAACCTGACCGGCGACAGCATCTTCATCAAGCCCGGCCCCGAGAGCTATCACTCGACCGACGGCGCCACCATCAGGACCTCCAGAGGCGTCGTCACCAGCATTACGGCGGAGAACGGCGCCGCGCTCAGCGGCTACGAGCTGGAGCCGCAGCTCATCACGGCGCTCTCGGAAGACTCTAACCGTACCAAGCGCCGCATGGTCAGCTACAACGACATTCCTCCACGCATGGTACAGGCCGTCACCGCCATTGAAGATCGCCGTTTTTTCGAGCACGGCGGCGTCGATTACTACAGCATGATGGGCTGGGCGTGGCACGACTCCATCGGCGACCGCAGATTTCGCGGCGGCGGCTCGACCCTCACCATGCAGTTGGCCAAGGACCTCTTCGTCCAACCCAACCGCTCCAGTAAATTTGAGTACATCAAATACAAGATGAGCCAGATCCTTGTGGCCTTCCAGCTTGAGGCCCACTTCAGCAAGCAGCAGATCTTTGCCATGTACGCCAACGAGATCAACCTGGGGCATCGCGGCAGCTATGCGATCAACGGCTTCGGCGAGGCCGCCCAGACCTATTTCGGCAAAAACCTGCGCCAGCTCGACACCGCCGAGTGCGCACTGCTCGCGGGTATGGTCCAGAGCCCCAGCCGCCTGAACCCATACCGCCATCCCGAGCGCGCGATGGCGCGGCGCAATATCGTACTCGACTCGATGGTCGAGACCGGGGCCATTACCGAGGAAGAAGCGACCGTCGCCAAGGCCGAGCCCCTCCACCTGACACCGCCCGACATCGACGCCAGCGAGGCCCCCTACTTCGTCGATCTCGTCCACGACCAGCTCGTCCAGCGCATCGGCGACCAGGACCTCGCGCATCAGAACCTGCGCATCTACACCTCGCTCGACCCCGACCTGCAACGCGCCGCTACCGAGGCCGTCGAGGTGGGCATGAAGAGCATCGATGAGCTTGTCCGCAAACTGCACCGCCCGCGCAAAGGCCAGGCCGAAAAGCCGTTCAGCTATCCTCAGGTCGCTCTCATCGCGCTGGACCCGCACACCGGCCAGGTCCTTGCGCTCGTCGGCGGACGCAACTATGGCGCATCGCAGCTCGACCATGCCATCGCCAAACGTCCCACGGGCTCGACCTTCAAGCCGTTCGTCTATGCCTCCGCCTACAACACCAGCCTCAACGGGACCGCGCTCGGAGACACCGGCGGCGTCTTCACCGCGCTGACGCAGCTCAACGACGACTCGACCACCTTCATGTTCGACGGCAAGCCCTACACACCCGGCAACTTCGTCAAGGGCGAGTACCCGGGCATGGTCACGGCGGACACGGCCCTCGTTCACTCGCTCAACATCGCCACCATCTCGCTGGCCCAGATGGTTGGCTTCGGCAATGTGGCCGCGCTGGCACGCTCCGCGGGCCTCACCTCCGTCGAAGGAACACCTTCGGCAGCCATCGGGGCCTATGGCGCGACGCCGCTTGAACTGGCCGGGGCCTATACCGTCTTCGCCAACAACGGTGTCCACCTGACGCCCTGGATGCTCGCCTCCGTGCGCAACTCGAACGGCGACATCGTCTCCGACTTCGCGCCGGACGCACGCCAGGTGCTCGACCCGCGCGTCGCCTTCCTCACCCAGTCGATGATGGAAGACGTGATGAATCACGGCACCGGCCTCGCCGCGCGCGCGCGCGGCTTCACTGCCCCCGCCGCAGGCAAGACGGGTACCGAACACGATGCATGGTTCGCCGGCTATACCTCCAACCTGCTCTGCATCGTCTGGGTAGGCAACGACGACTACACCGACCTCAAGATCCAGGGTGCCGACGCGGCCGCGCCCATCTGGGCCGAGTTCATGAACCGCGCCATCAAGCTGCCGCAGTACTCCGACGTGAAGTCCTTTACGCCTCCCGCCGGCATCACCGAAGCCACCATCGACAAGACCACCAACCTGCTCGCCAACTCGAACTGCCCCGACAACACCATGACCGTCGCCTTTCTTGACGGCACTGTCCCTGCGAACACATGCAGCCAGATGACCGAGAGCCCGCAGAACTTCATCGAGAAGATCTTCGGCATCGGCGGCCACAAGGACACCACCCAACCACCCATGCAGCCACAGGCAGCACCACCTGCGGCTCCGCACGCTCCCGCGCAGCGGACCAACCCGGCACTTCCCGCCAATACCCCCGAGCCCGCGCAGCCCGTCCAGCAAAAAAAGAAGAACTTCTTCCAGAAGATCTTCGGCGGCGGAGGCAACAAGAACAACCAGCAGCAGCCGCAACAGGAAACGCCTCCTCAATAAGCGCGAGTCCTCAGCCGCTGCTTCGCTTGCGCACGTTGAGTCCCTTCGCACCTGCCGAGAATCCAGCCTCCAGCAAAAACTTCGACATCCAATGTTTCGCCGCCTGCGTTCCGTTGATCGTCGCGACCAGCATCCCCGCGCGCTGGTCGCCTTCATCGCTCCGTTCCCGCACCTGCTTCACGAAAAACTCGGCCAACGCGCGCGCCGCCTGCGACCGCTGCGGCTCCTCCTCGGGCAGAAACATCTGCACGTTCGGATTCTCCCTGCGCAGGTAGGCCGCGAGCGCGCCATCGCACAGGATCACCTTCGCCCCCACACTTCTCGTCAACGAAGCGCCCGCATCTGCCGCAGGCCACGGCAGCAGCGCGCCGTAGGGGTTTGCCGGATCGGTCGCCGCCAGTTGCACCATCTCCACGCGACCTGGGTCACTCCGCATTCGCCCATCGAACTTCAAAGGCCTCAGCAACTCCACAGCGGCAGGCGCTGCAAACTGCGTCGCTCCCAGTTCAGCAACGAAGTATCCTCGCCTGATCTTGCCGCTCTCTTCAAGCGCCTTCATCACGTCGTAGATCGCGGAAAAGCCGCCTGACAAGCTCTCCGCATGTGCGGTCTCGCGGAACACAACTCCGTACCGCGTCAATAACTGTTGCGCCGTCGCATGACTCCATGCGGTCGCTGACCAGCTCTCGGCAAACGCACCCTTCTGTAGCGCCCATCTTCCTTGCGCCGCGGGCGGCGTGGTCCGTCTCGATCGAAATCCCGCCGCACCCTGCTCATGTTTCCTTCGCGCGGGCCTGCTCGCCGCAGGCCGTTCGCAGTAGGCCCGCAGTGCCGCCATCCCATCATTCGTCACCAATCCCTTCCAGACCAGCGACCACAGCGCATCCACCGTCTCGCCGGGATACCCTCCGCCAACGACCTCGTGCAGCTCCGCAAAGAACAACGCGCCGCGCTCGCGCAGACACGCGATGATGGTGTCTTCTCGCTCACTGTTCTCCGCTGTTTGATCGATATTTCTCGCGCTCCAAAGTACAGGCAGCTTCTCCGCGAGATAAAGCGCAATCCGCCCATCGCGCTCGCCAAGCGGATCGAGCCCGCACCACACCACTTCGCCGGCCGCAACCAGCATGTCGAGATCGGCGGGCTTGTATCCCGCGATGCGCGCGGGCAAAATCTCCGTCTCCAGAATGGAAGCCGCAAGCGGCGCTCCCTGCAAGGTTTCAATCGCATCGAGCAGCGCATCCAGTCCGTGTCTGGGCTGCACCACGCCCTGCCACCGCGTAACCAGTCGCGCCAGCGCCTGCTGCTCAACCGGCTCGACTTCCTTGCGTAACAGCGCCAGTGATTTTCGCCGTACCGTACGCAACACCTCGACGTCGCACCACTCCCGATGCACGCCGCCGGGCCGGAAGCCTCCTTCGACCACGCGCCCCGACTGCACCAGCCGATGCAGCACAGCCTCCGTGCGCTCCACCGGCAAACCAAACCGCGCCGCCGCTTCCTGCGCCGTGAATGGCCCATGCGTCCGCGCAAACCGCCGCAGCAAATCGACCAATGCCTCCGGAGCGTGTTTCAGAAACGCCGCAGGCAGTTCCGCAGGCAACGCAGCCCCAAGCCCATCTCGATACCGCGCCGCATCTTCCACCGCAATCAGCCGCGCATCGCCTGCAATCCGCACCTCCAGCACACGCCGCGCACGCAGCAATTTGCCCGCGCTCTCGGCAACTTCGTCACTCACGCACCGCGCACGCAACTCTTCGCGCGACAGATCTCCCAGCCGCAGCAGCAGATCATGCACGCCGTCCATGTTTCGTGCGCGATAGCCTTCAGCCACGCACTGCAACTGCCGTTCCGTCTCCCGAATCGCGTCAGCATCCAGCAGCTCGCGCAGGTCGGCATCGCCCATCAACTCGCGCAGTTGTTCCTGATCAATCGAGAGCGCCTGCGCCCGCCTCTCCGCCAACGGAGCGTCGCCGTCATAGATATAGTTCGCCACATACCTGAACAACAGCGCAGACGCAAACGGCGACGGCGTCCGCGAATCGACCGTATGCACTTTGAGCACTCCACTCGCTATTGCGCCCAGCGTCTCCATCAGCGCAGGCATGTCGAACACGTCGCGCAGGCATTCTCTGTACGCTTCCAGCACAATCGGAAACGAAGCGTACCTGCTCGCCACGCTCAGCAAGTCATACGCACGCTTCCTCTGCTGCCACAGCGGGGTTCGCCCATCCGCCCGCCTCTTTGGCAACAGCAATGCCCGCGCCGCGCTCTCGCGGAACTTCGCCGCAAACAGCGAAGTCGCGCCCAACTGCTGCATCACCAGCTCCGCAGCTTCGTCCGGCCCCGGCAACAGCGGCACTACAGCAGGCGCGTCGTCGGTGTCGGGAAAGCGTAGCACGAATCCGTCCTCGCTCCACATCGTCTCCACGTCCGGGCCGCCACCCGCGCGAATCTTCGCCACCGCAGCCATCGCCCACGGCGCATGGACCCTGCTGCCGAACGGTGTGAGCACGCACACGCGCCAGAAGCCAAGCTCGTCCCGCACACGCTCAATCACAACATTGCGATCATCGGGAACAACAACCGTCGCCAGCGCCTGATCGCCGAGATAGCGCAGCACGTTCTCCGCCGCGCCCGGCTCCAGATCGTGCTCCACCGTCAACCGCGCCACGGCCGCGCCCTGCGGCAGCTCACGCAGCTCACGGACCAGCGCGCCAATCCTCTTGCCAAACTCCAGCGGACGCCCCGCGCGGTCCCCGTGCCAGAACGGCATCTTCCCCGCCTCGCCCGGAGCAGGCGAAACCAGCACGCGGTCGTGCAGTATCTCCTCAATGCGCCACGAAGATGCGCCGAGCGTAAACACCTCGCCCGGCTTGCTCTCAAAAACCATCTCCTCGTCCAGTTCACCCACACGCACCGGCTTTGCGCGCTCTCCGGCGAGAAACACGCCATACATCCCGCGATCGGGAATCGTTCCCGCGTTCAGGATGGCAATGCGCTTAACCCCGCTGCGCGGCGTGATCCAGTTCCGCTCGCGGTCCCACGTAATCCGCGGACGTAACTCAGCAAACTCGTCCGAAGGATACCGTCCCGCCAGCATGTCCAGTACGCCATCGAACGCACCGCGACTGAGCGCCGCAAACGGAGCCGCGCCACGCACCAGCGCATACAACGCTTCGTAGCCAATCCCCGGCCCATCGCCATCGCCGCTCCACCCCGCTTCACCGGCGGGCGCGGGAGGATGCGCCACCATCGCCACCACCTGCTGCGCCAGCACGTCCAGCGGATTGCGCAGATACCGCGTTGCCTCCACATGGCCTTCATGCATGGCGCGAGTCGCCGCCGCACACGCAACCAGGTCGGCTCGATACTTCGGAAAGATCACCCCGTTGGACGGCGCGCCGACCTGATGCCCCGCCCTTCCAATCCGCTGCATTCCCGCGGCAACCGAAGGCGGCGCTTCAATCTGCACCACCATGTCCACCGCGCCCATGTCGATGCCCAGTTCCAGCGAAGACGTAGCCACCAGCGCCCGAATCTCTCCCGACTTCAGCAGAGCTTCAATCTCCGTGCGCTGCGCAGCCGCGAGCGATCCGTGGTGCGCCCGCGCAACCGGCGCGTCCGCAAGCTCATTCAGCGCGCCGGCAAGCCGCTCTGCCGTGCGCCGCGCATTGACAAAGATGATCGTAGACCTGCGCTCCCGCACAATCTCCAGCAGGCGAGGATAAATCGATTGCCAGATCGAAGTCTGCTTCCTGCCCTGCCCGTCCTCCGTCTTCTCTACACTCAGCCGCGCCATGTCCTCCACAGGCACTTCGACCCGCAACTCCAGCGCCTTCCGCGCTCCCGCATTCACGATCGCCACAGGCCGATAGTTCAGCGAGCCGCCCTCTTCCCCGCTTTCCGTACTTCGATCGTCGGCATCGCCAACTCGCTGACTCACTGACTCGCCAACCTGCTGACTCGCTCCGCCGAGAAACCGCGCGACTTCTTCCAGCGGCCGCTGCGTCGCCGACAATCCAATCCGCTGTAGCCGCCGTCCGGTCAGCGCCTCCAGCCGCTCCAGCGACATCGCCAGATGCGCACCGCGCTTAGTCGGCGCCAGCGCATGAATCTCGTCCACGATGACTGTCTCGACAGACCGCAGCGATTCGCTCGCCTCCGAGGTCAGCAACAGAAAAAGGCTCTCCGGTGTCGTAATCAGTATCTCGCCGGGATGCCGCTTGAATCGCGCGCGCTCCTTTGGCGCGGTGTCGCCCGTGCGCACGCTGATCTCAGGCACGCGCACAGCAACGCCTGCCTGCCGCGCCATTTCGGCAATGCCCATCAGCGGCGCGCGCAGGTTCTTCTCCACATCCACCGCCAGCGCTTTCAGCGGAGACACGTACACCACCCGGCAGCCCGCAGCCGCGCCGCTTTCCACGCGCATCATCAACCGGTCGATGCACCAAAGAAACGCCGCCAGCGTCTTACCCGTGCCCGTAGGAGCCAGAATCAGCGTAGACTCGCCGCGCGCAATCGCGGGCCAGCCCTCGGCCTGTGGGGCTGTCGGCGTGCCAAGCGTCTGGCGGAACCACTTCGCCGTAACCGGATGAAACAGCGCAAGCGCAGCCTCAGCCGCGCTCTTCACGCCGCGCTTTCCCGCGGACCGCGCGACGGCCTTCTCTCGCGTGATGGACGGACCTGGTGACATTGCTCGTCTGCGTTCTTAGCAGCATAACCGCTCGAACAGTCTTACGATGCAACCGCGCGCATCCGCGCCGCAAAATCCGTCAGCTCGCCTGGACAGGCCGGTAGCAGTAGCAGTTTGCCGCAAACTCCACCTCGAACAGGTTCGTCGAGTCTTCCGCCTGCTCCGCGTTGCCCAGCACCAGACACCCATCCGGAGCCATCTTCCGATGCACCTCTCGAAACACCACCGTCCGGTCCTGCCGCGTAAAGTACAGCAGCACATTCCTCAGCAACACAAGGTCGAACTGAGGCATCGTCGGCAACGGCGTGCACAGATTGACGCTGCGAAACTCGCACATCGACCGCACTCGCTCCTGGACCATCCATTCCTCACCATCGCGCTCCATGTACTTCATCAGCATCCGCGCAGGCAAGCCCCGATTCACCTCCAGCCTGCGGTAGCGCGCCCGCTGCGCATACTCGACCACGAACCTTGAGATGTCCGTACCGATAATCTTCACATCCCACAACGCGGTCGCCGGAAAATGCTCGACCAGCAGCATCGCCAAACTATAGGCTTCCTGCCCGGTCGAACTTGCCGCGCTCCATATCCGAAGCATCCTCTGTTCGGCGCGCTGCGCAATCAGGCGCGGAAGAATGCTTTCGCGCAGCATTTCGAACGGCTTCAGGTCGCGGAAGAAGCTGGTCTCGTTGATCGTCATCGCCTCGGCGACGGCACGATGCATATGCGCCTGCCGGTTTGACTTTAACTGTTCAACGAAGTCCTTCAGGTTCTGCGCTCCGGCCATGCGCGCAATCGGCGTCAGCTTCGTGTCAAACAACCCGTTGCGCGACGGATCAATCGTGTTTGCAGATTGCGCTTTCACCAGCTCGCGCAGATAGGCATAGTCCATCTCAGTACATGCCATGCATCACCTCTCGATGTCCTGCCAACACGTTTACCGCAAATTCCATAGAACCGGCGTTCGCACCGCGGCCTGCACTCACGCGCTGACGCAGCGCGTCAGCAATCGCCGTCACAGGCAGCGTCGCGTCCGTAATGCCTGCTTCCGTCACCCTGCCAGGCATCCCCCACACCGCCGAGGTCGCTTCATCCTGCGCCAGCACCACGCCGCCGCGCTCATGCACAAGGCGCGCTCCATCCAGGCCGTCGGAACCCATGCCCGTCATTACCAGCGCAAGCGCACCCGCGCCATACATGCGCGCAGCCGAGAGAAAAAGATAGTCCACCGCCGGCATACAGTGGTTCAGCGGGGCCTGCCGGTGCAAATGCACACGACTGCCTCGCGCTACCGTTTCACCCAGCATCGTCTTGCGCGGAGCCACCTCCATGTGCGCGTCACCGGGAGCCAGCCAGATCACGCCCGGCCGCACAACCGCGCCTTCGTATGCCTCCTGCACACGCAGCGCGCAGCTCTTGTTCAGCCGCTCCGCCAGCGCGCCGGTAAAGAGCTTGGGCATGTGCTGCACAATCAGAATTGGCACGGGAAAATCCGCGGGCAGCTTCGGCAGCGTCTGCTCCAGCGCCGACGGCCCGCCTGTAGACAGGCCGATCACCACCACCTCAATCGGGGCCTGTCCACGCTGTTCGACCGGGCGAACTTTCTGCGCAGCCGTGCCGTGTGCGCGTGCATCCGTCTTCACGTTCACCCGGACCGCAGCCTTCGCCAACGCGGCAATCTTCGGCAGCAACTGATGCGCCAGCGACACGAGCGCCGCGTCCACGTCGCGTTGCCCGCCATGCTTCATCACATAATCCGCCGCGCCGCGAGCCAGCGCCTCCAGCGTCGAACGCGCACCATGCTCTGTGTGCGCGCTGCACATAATCACGGGCAGCGCGGCGTTCTCCGTTCGCAGACGGTCCAGCACATCGAGCCCGTTCATGCGCGGCATCTCCAGATCCAGCACCAACACATCCGGCGCAAGCCGCTTAACCGCCTCCAGACACTCAACGCCATCCCGCGCCACGCCGCACAGCTCCATTCGCGGCAACTCGCTCGCCTTGTCGTTGTTATGCTGCTCGAACAGCTTGTGCAGGATGCCCCGCATCACAGCCGAGTCATCCGCCGCAAGCACGCGCAGCGGCCTTCCATTCACGATCCCCATGCCCGGCATCCTTTGTCGTATCGGTTCAAGCTGCTGCTTCAAAGCCAAGCAAAAGCATCTTCTCGCGCAGACTCTCCGGCGTGAACGGCTTCATCAAAAACTCGTCCGCGCCGTTGTCGAGCGCCGTCGAGATGAACGTGTTGTCCGCCTCAGTCGTCACCATCATCACCTTCATCTCGGGGCCCAGTCGTGCTTCCCTCAATGCCTTCACGCACTCCAGCCCATTCATCACGGGCATGTTCACGTCGAGCAGCATCAGGTCAAACGCCTGCTGCGCAGCCAGCACCGTCAACGCCTGGCTCCCATTCACCGCCTCTTCGCACGCCACACCCATCCGGTCCAGCAGGTGCTTCAGATATTCGCGAACAAAACTGGAGTCATCGACAATCAGCGCCCTCATGCATCTCTCCCATTCGTACCCTGCTTGAACAACCCCGTCTCCGTCAGCCGCGAAGGCCGCAGTTTCTGCGGATCGAGCTGCACCATCAAACCCGTCTGCATCTTGTACGCACCGTCAAACAGCCACTTCGCGCGCGCCTCCAGCGTGGTTGGATTTGCTTCCAGCTTGCGCCGGTCCACCGTCACCACACCGCCTACTTCATCCACCACCAGACCGAATCGCTCGCCACCTTCACCATCGTCCAGCACCAGCACGCAACCGGTCTCTGCATACTCCCCCATGCCCACCAGCGCGCGAAAGTTCACCGTCGTCAGCACCTCGCCGCGATACGGCACCACACCCGCGATCATCGCCGGGGCCAGCGGCACACGCTGCAACTCGCGCTTGCCCAGCACCTCGCGGATCTTTCGCGTGTCGATCCCGAAGCTCTCGCCGCCGGCAAACAGCGAGCACAGCGATACCGCATCATTCTCGTCCTGAATCTGCTCCATCTCGTCCTTGCCTACAATCTTCATGCGACCTCCTGCCACGCCGCCGCTCTCGTGTCGAAGTCGCGGTGGATCGTCGTCAGCTTCTCCTTCACAATCGCCAACTCCATCCCGCCCGTCGCATCGTCTCTGTCCAGCACAGCGCCCGCCGAAACATCCAACACACGCCGCACCACCATGCCAGTCCGCGTTCTTGCGCCCGTGCCCGCGCCGCCACAGATCAGCACGGTAGCAAGCACGTCGCTCGCATTATCCGCCTCAAGCTCCGCCAGCACGTTGCCTTCATCCGTCAGCGGAAGCAGTTCGCCGCGATACTGCAACAGCGCCCGTCCGCCTGCGTATTCCACCTGCGCCAGCGGCACGCTTTCGATGCGCTCCACCACGTTCAACGGCACAGCCGTCCGCTCGCGTGCGCGATCTTCAAAGATGAGAAACTGCATCTCGCTCTCCGCGTGCGCCTTCACCTCGGACGTCTCTGTCTCTTCGACGCGCTCCTCGACCGGCTTCACTCCTGCGCGTGCGGCAGTCGCAGCAATATCCAGAATCAGCGCCAGCGTGCCATTGCCCAGCACCGTCGCACCCGAGAACAATCCAATCTCGCGCAGCACCGCCGAGAGCGGCTTCACCACGATCTCTTCGGGAGCGAGCAGATCGTCCACCACCAGCCCGTAGCGGCATCCCTCCGCCTCCAGCACGGCCAGGTAGAATCCATGCGACTCCTCGCTCGCACTCATCTCCAGTCCAAGCAGCCGTCCAAGCCAAACCATCGGCAGCAGTCGCTCGCGCAGCCGATAAACCTCCGCCGCGCCAATCCTCTCCACCGCCGTCTCGGCTTCACGTCGAGGCACATACACCAGCTCCACCAGCGCGGTCTGCGGCAGCGCGAAGCTCTGCCCGCCGCTGCGCACCACCAGCGCCGGAACAATCGCCAACGTCAGCGGAACGCGCAGCTTGAGCGTCGTTCCCACGCCGATCTTCGACTCCAGCTCGACGCTTCCGCCAACCTTCTCCACATTCGCGCGAACAACGTCCATCCCAACGCCGCGCCCGGAGACCGTCGTCACGGCAGTCGCCGTCGAGAACCCAGGCAGAAAGATCAGTTGCAGCGCCTCGCGCTCCGACATCGACTGTGCCTGTTCCTCCGACACCAGCCCGCGCTCCACCGCCTTCTTCAGCACCTTCTCCATGCTGATGCCGGCGCCGTCGTCGGCAACTTCAATCACCACCGATCCGCTCTCGTGAAACGCGCGCAGCCGCAGCAGTCCCTCTGCCGGCTTGCCCGCGAGCACGCGGTCTGCAGGTGCTTCAATTCCGTGATCTACTGCATTGCGCACCGCATGGGTCAACGGATCTTTGATCGCTTCAAGCAGACTCTTGTCGAGCCCCGTCTCCTGCCCCGAAAACTCAATTCGCACATCGCGCCCACACGTTCGCGCCAGATCACGCACCATCCTCGGAAATTTGCCGAAGAGGTTGCCAACCGGCTGCATGCGAGCCTGCATCACCGTCTCGCGCAGGTCCGCCGTCACGCTATCCAGACGTCGCGCCAACTCGGGAAAGTTCGCGGCCTCCATGCCGCTCTGCAACATCTGGTTGCGCGTCAGCACCAGCTCGCCCACCAGATTCATCATCCTGTTCAGCACATCCACATCGATGCGCAACGTCTTGTCGTTCGAGCCTGCACTCGAAGCCGCGGAAGGTGCTGCCGCCTGCTTCGCAGCCGCGGCCTCCGCGTGCGCCTCGCCAACTACAGCCAACTCATGACGTGGCGCTTCCTCTTCCACCTTCTCCGGAGCAGTTCCGTTCAGCTCCGCAAGCTCGGCAATCAGTTCGCTGTCGTCGTCGCCGACCCGCGTTCCCTCGCCGCCGGTCTCTTCAATCAGTTTCAGAATCGCGCGCAGCCCATCCATCAGCCGCAGCAACCCGCTGATCAGCTCCGACGTCACAGCCAGCTTGCCTTCGCGCAACGAACCCAGCAGATGCTCGCCTGCATGCGCCAGCTTCTCCAGCCGCTCGAAGCCCAGAAAGCCCGTCGTGCCCTTGATCGTATGCACCGCGCGGAAGATCTCTCCCACCAGCGCACCCGCATCTTCAGGCCGCGACTCAAGCTCAGTCAGGCACCGTTCCATCCGGTCCAGTCCTTCCTGGCTCTCTGCAAGAAACTCTTTGGTCAGGTCGTCCACATCCCTCTTATCGGGCGCGCCCACCTAACCATTAGCGGTAACGGGCTTGCATCTCTGCCCGCGCTTCGATAGCCTCGCTCACATCATGCCGTCCGCCGCGCAACCGCTTTCGCCCCAACAAATCACCGCCCTTCAACAACGTGCAACTGAAGCCGCATACAACGCATACGCGCCCTACAGCCACTTCCGCGTCGCGCCGCTGTCCTGCTTTCGGACAGTACCATCGTCACCGGGTCGAACGTCGAGAACGCCTCCTACCGCCTCACCACCTGCGCCGAACAGAACGCCATCACCTCCGCCGTTGCCCAGCACGGCCCCGCCATCCGCATCCGCGCCATCGCCGTCGCCAACCTCAACTCCGCCGCCAGCCAGCCCTGCGGAGCCTGCCGCCAGACCATCCACGAATTCAGCACGCCCGACACCATCATCTATTTCCCCAACGCCGACGGCTCTTTCAGCCACGCCACTATCGCCGAACTCCTGCCCGCGGCGTTTCTACTCGACAAATGACCCAGCCCATCCATCCCATCGACGTCATCCTCCACAAGCGCGACGGCCTCGCTCTCAGCGACGCAGAAATTCAGGCCTTCATCCGCGCCATCGTCGAGCGCACCACCGAACACCAACTCGTCACCGATGCGCAAATTGCGAGCTTCCTCATGGCCGTCTTCCAGCGCGGCCTCAACCAGCAGGAGCTGGCCGCTCTCACCCAGGCCATGCGTTACTCAGGCGACACCTTCGACGCAGCAACGCTCGACGCCTTCACCCCAGTCTTCTGTGTAGACAAGCACTCCACCGGCGGCGTCGGCGACAAGACCTCGCTCCTCATTGCTCCCACGCTCGCCGCCGCGGGCCTCGCACACCTCACGCCCGCAGGCGTCCCCGGCATCTGCGTACCCATGATCTCTGGCCGCAGCCTCGGACATACAGGTGGAACATTAGACAAGCTCGAAACCATCCCCGGCTTCAACACGCAGCTCAACCTCACGCAACTCGCCGACACACTCCGCAAATGCGGAGCAGCACTCATCGGCCAGACCCCACGCATCGTCCCCGCCGACCGCACGCTCTACTCACTGCGCGACCACACCGGAACCGTCGAGTCGCCCTTCCTCATCACCGCCAGCATTATGAGCAAGAAGCTCGCCGAGAGCCTCAACGCTCTCGTCCTCGACGTCAAAGTCGGCAGCGGGGCCTTCATGCCGACTTACGAGCAATCGAAATTCCTGGCCCAGCTCATGGTCCAGACCGGTGAGTCCTCCGGCACGCGCACCGTCGCGCTGCTCACGAGTATGGACCAGCCCCTCGGCCGCTTCTCCGGCAACTGGGTCGAAGTCTGGGAGTGCATCGACATCATGCAAGGCAAGCGCCATGCAATGTCGCACGATCTCATCGACCTCTCCAACATCCTCAGCGGCTGGATGCTGCATCTCGCGGGGCACACTGCAACGCCCGAAGAAGGCGCAAAGCTCGCCGACCAAATCCTCCAATCCGGCGAAGCATACAAAGCCTGGCTCAACATCATCGCAGCGCAGGGCGGCGACACGTCCATCTTCCAACCCCCCGCAGCCTTCCATAAGCCAAGAGCCACGCGCATCTTGAAAGCACAAGCCCCCGGCTACCTCGCGTCGATGGACTGCAAGCAAGTCGGCTGGGCCGTCCAACGCCTGGGAGCAGGCCGCGCCAAACCCGGCGACCCCGTCAGCGCGCACGCCGGCATCGAGATGCACGCGAAACTCGGCGACAAGCTCGAAGCAGGCCAACCGCTCGCCACCCTCTTCACCGAAGACCCCGCACTGCTCGACGAGCCCGAACACATGCTTCGCGAAACCCTCGAAGTCTCCACTTCACCACCTGCGCTCCAACCCCTCATCCGCGAAGTCGTCGCTCAAAAATAAAGCCTCTGTCCTGCTCGGCGACCGCTTCCTCCAGTACACTTCCCTTTTACAAATACTTGCCTGCAAGCCGGAGCGCGCCTTGGCCAGATTCACCGGAGTTCTCGGTCTCATTACCTTCATCGCAATCGCCTACGCCTTCTCCACCAACCGCCGCGCCATCCGCTGGCGCACCGTCGCCTGGGGACTCGGCCTGCAATTCGTCTTCGCCCTCGTCGTGCTGAAATCCTCCGTCGGACAGCGCCTCCTGCAGATGGCGGGCAGCGGCGTCAACAAACTGCTCGAAAACTCCGTCGCCGGTTCCGAGATGGTCTTCGGCCCGCTCGGCGGCAACAACTCCGCCGTCGCCGTCTTTGCCTTTCGCGTGTTGCCGACCATCATCTTCATCTCGGCCTTTTTCGCGATCCTCTATCACATCGGATTCATGCAGCTCGTCATCCGCGCCTTCGCATGGGTCATGCAGAAGACGATGGGAATCTCAGGAGCAGAATCGACCAACGTCGCCGCCAGCATCTTCATGGGCCAGACCGAAGCTCCGCTCACCATCCGCCCCTTTCTCAACGGAGCCACCTATTCCGAGCTGATGACCATTATGACCAGCGGCATGGCGCACGTCTCCGGCGGAATCATGGCGGCCTACATCGCCTACGGCATCCACGCCTCCGACCTGCTCGCCGCCGTTATCATGACCGCGCCGGGGACGATCCTCATCGCCAAAATGCTCGTCCCTGAAACCGAAGTGCCCGCAACGCAAGGCATCGTCAAGATGCCCGAATCCGAAGACGCCAAGCACGAAAACCTGCTCGACTCCATCACGCGCGGCACCATCGACGGAGGCTCGCTCGCCTTCAACGTCGCCATCATGCTCATCAGCTTCCTCGCGCTCGTCAGCTTCATCAACATGATCTTCGGTGGAGTCCACAACATGCTCGCGCCGCACCACATTCCCTTCCCCACCAGCCTGAACGCAGTCCTCGGCTTTTGCTTCGCGCCCGTCGCGTGGCTCATCGGCATCCCCTGGCACGAGGCGAAGGCCGTCGGCAACCTGCTCGGCACGCGCACCGTCATCAACGAGCTGGTCGCCTACACCAACCTCGGCGCGCAGCAGGCCATCCTCTCGGCACGCAGCTTCACCATCACCACGTTCGCGCTCTGCGGCTTCGCCAATCTCAGCTCCATCGGCATCCAGATCGGAGGCATCGGCGCACTCGCCCCCGAGCGCCGCGGCGACCTCGCCCGCCTCGGCTTCCGCGCCATGCTCGCCGGAACGATGGCCAACTTCATGTCCGCCAGCATCGTGTCCCTGCTTATCAAATAGCGCGTTTTGGTATCCTCTTCATAGTTTCCCCAAGAGGCATCTTTATGGAAATTCCACTCACTGCCGAAGATCAAAAGCTGATCGACGAGCTCGTCGCGTCAGGCCGGTTCGAATCTCCTTCCGATGTCATCAACGCCAGCCTGCTCATCTTGCAGGAAGAAGAACGATGGAGAACCGAGGCCCGCTCCAAAATCGATGAGGGACTCGATGCTATCGAGCGCGGCGATGCAGTGGAACAGAAAGAAGTCGAACAGATGCTTCAATCCTTCATGCGGAAGAGTGCGTGAAACCCTACCGGCTCTCCACCCCAGCAAACCGCGATGTTGTAGAAATCCTCTCTTATCTGGCAGACAAAAACCCGCCGGCCTCTCAGCGTTTTGCCTACGATCTATTCAAGCCATTTCGCCATCTTGCCGACTGGCCTGGCAGCGGGCGGTTGCGCCCTGAATTTACCCGGGTCTCTCTTCGCTTCTGGCCCATCGGAGACTACTTCATCGTCTACATGGCAGAGACCGAGCCACTCACCATCGTTCGAATTCTGCATACCTCACGAGACATCGCCGCCATTCTCGATCGTCATCTCATATCGGTTCCCCATGACTGACCTCTTCCCCCTCGCCTCCGCCGCCGCTGCCCACATCAGCGCCCGAACCCCGCTCCAGCCCACCCTCGGCATCATCCTCGGCTCCGGCCTCGGCAACTTCGCCGCGCAGGTCGAGCAGGCCGTCGCCATTCCTTACGCCGAAATCCCGCACTTTCCTCAATCCACCGTCGCGGGCCACTCCGGAAGACTCATCCTCGGCGTCATCAATAAGATCCCCGTAGCCGTCATGCAGGGCCGCGTCCACGCCTACGAAGGCTACTCGATGGAGCAGGTCACGTTCCCCACGCGCGTGCTCGGTCTGCTCGGCGTGCGCAAACTCATCGTCACCAACGCCGCCGGCGGCATCAACCCGCGCTACGGTCAGGGAGCCATCGTCGCCATCTCCGACCACATCAACCTCACCGGAACCAACGCCGCGCTCGGCCCCAACGAGCCGCGTTTCGCCGTCGCGCCCGGAGCAGGCCAGCGGTTCTTCGACATGTCCGCCGCCTACTCCCCCGCGCTCCGCAAGCTCGCCATCGCCGAAGCCGCCCGGCAAAGCTGGATGCTCAACGAAGGCGTCTATCTCGCCGTTCTCGGCCCCAGCTACGAGACCCCCGCCGAGATCCGCGCCTTCCGCGCTCTAGGCGCGGACCTCGTCGGCATGTCCACCGTGCATGAGGTCATCGCAGCGCGCCACATGGGCATCGAGGTTCTCGGCCTCTCCGTCGTCACCAACATGGCCGCCGGGGTCCTCGACGAGCCCATCAACCACGAAGAGGTCATGGAGATCGGCCGCCGCATCGAAGGCCAGTTCACCAACCTCCTCACCGCCCTCATCCCGCAACTGTAAACGGGACCCGTCCTCTCGCCCGCCAACACACGTCATCTCGACGCATCTTCATCCTACGAAGCGGAGTTTGTTGTCATTCCCGAAGGGAATCTGCGTTTCGCTTCGGGTCGCACCGAGCTACAGTTTCAAGGAATCTGCTTCGATCCGCGCCCATCCGTGCAATCCGCGGTCGCCTTCTTCTCGGCCCCCGCACCTTGCCCCATCAACCCCACCACTGCAGCCCGCGCCTCCACCGCGGCCAGTTTGCGATGCACCATGTCCCCCGAAAACCGAATCGGCTCATCGGCGAACCGCACCTCTACCCTCACCCCACGCAGCCCCAGCAACCGGAAGACATGCGGCACCAGCCTCGCACTCCCCCAGTAGCACACATCGCGCGCCACCGAAACATCTGCTCCATTGTCCTCAACCACGCAATACCGCACAGAAGCGGCTGTCACCGGCGCGCCGCACATCAGCGCCTGTGCCAGCAGTCCGCTGTGAAACTTCAGCACCGTACTCCCATCGCTCGTCGTGCCTTCGGGAAAAAACACCACTGGCAACCCTGCATCCATCGCCGCCTGCATTCCGCCTTTCGCACGCATGGCCGAGCCGCCATGCCCGCGCGCGACAAACACCGTCCCGGTCATCGTCGCCATCCACCCCACCACCGGCCACGACTCCATCTCATCCTTAGCGACAAACACGCACGGAGCAATCGCTGCAAACACCACAATATCCAGATACCCCAGATGGTTCGAGATCACCGCGCCGCGCGTCGGATACGCACCCACCACACTGGCCTCAATCCCCAGCCGCTTCAGCGCCCGCGCGGCAAACCGATGCAGCCACTCCGCCCGCGCGGCGCGCGTCTTCGGACGCTTCACCACCAGCTCCGCGCTGGCCGTGACAAACATTCCCGCCAGCACCGCGCTCCGCCACATCGACCGAAGCAGCGACCGAAGAAGACTCACCAGCTCAGGCCCTCATCTCGCATCCAACACATTCCTCGCAGAGCAGTCTATCCTGTCAGGAGTGCATACGAGCAGCCCAACCGTCGCCGAGCAGCCCGCGCCCGTCCATCACAACCGGCTCTACCGCCGCGTCGTCCTGCCCATCCTCGCGCTGCTGCGCATGGGAGCATCGCCGCGCAAACTTGCCTGGAGCATCGCGCTCGGCCTGCTCATCGGCATCAACCCCGTCCTCGGCACCACCACCGTCTTCTGCCTCGCGGCCGCGTTTCTTCTGCGTCTCAATCTCGTCGCGTCACAACTCGCCAATCACATCGTCTATCCCCTTGAACTCCTGCTGTTCATCCCGTTTATCCACTTCGCCAGCCGCGTCTTTAACATCGCACCCATCCCGTTCTCGGCGACAGAAATCTTCCACATCGCCCGCGAGCACCCGCTCGAACTCATCCGCCAGATCTGGCAATGGGAGTGGCACGCGCTGATGCTCTGGGCCGCCGTCGCCGCCATCGCCATCCCCGCCATCGCACTGGCCCTCACTCCGGTTCTCCGCAAACTCCTCGTCCGTGTCCAGCATCACGAGTACCCCGTCCTGCACCCGCACACTCACGAACACCGCGCTTAGGGAACCTCTGATTAAGTCTTCGTTTTGAAGGGGTGTGGCTTCAGCCACGCCATCACGTCCCTCAATTCAATGGGGCTTTAGCCCCTGAGGGAATCTTCGCGGACTTAATCACACCTTCCCTAATTTCCGTGAAACTCCTCCACCGGGTCCGCACTCCTCAACCACGCCGTATAAATCATGTCGCGCAGCTCAATCGCCCCCGCCGCCAACCGCTCGTCGGTAAACGCCTTCCCCTCCGGAGTCCCCTCACCTGTAAACCCGCCCGCCTTCTCAAGCTGATACGTCTTCTCCACCAGCGCATTCGAGTGCCGCAGGTACGCCATATAGTCTGCCCACTCATCATCCAGCGCCTTCACCGGAGCAGCCGCCACCAGCGGAGCCACATCCTCCGGCGTCACATTCGCATGGACAAACGTGCTCTCAAACAGCGAATGAATATGATGCTCCGTCGTATATCCATTCGGATTCGGCCCCTTCCATCCGTTGTACTGAATCGTCGTATGCAGCGGCATCGACCCATCCCCCACATAGTGTCCCAGCCAAGCCGCATAAAACGTAATCGCCAACTCCGCGGGCTTCGTGTCCTCGTTCGCCGCTACCAGCGCCCTGTACTCGCGGAACCCGACCTTCAGCCGCTCATACACCTCTTCCACCTGCCACGGCTGCATCCCCACCTTGTCCGGAGCCAGCGCCAGCTCCGGATGCGCCTCCTGCGCCGCCGCCAGTTCGCGGATGAACACATACCGCTGCTTCGGCAGCGTCCCCACCATGTCGGCCATCTCCAGGTCGATGAAGTGGTCCGGCGCCTGCTCCGCATTCAGCGCCGCCTCAGCACGGTTCCGCCAACGGTCCGGCTCCGGCCCCAGATACTCCATCGCATCCAGCGCGCCCCCGTTGCGCAGAAACGCAGGCACATCGTGCGGCAGATACTCCGCAGCCAACCTGTTAATCATGTTGTGCCCATCGCTGCCCCAGGCAAAACCCTGCTGGACCATCATCAACGGCAGCAAAGCCACCGCCGCCGCAAACCGCACCACACCCTTCGCTCGCATCATGCCCAGCAGTATATCCAGATATCCAGGGACCAGGGCCTGGGGCCTGCATTCTTTGCATTTCCATTCCGCAGCTCGGCGAAGGAATTCGCTTTTCACTCTACCCGCCACGAACGTTCGGGTGCCCCATCCATGCGCAGCTTCATCGGGCATGGGTGGGAGTGAACACACTCCATCAGCCTGTGCTTTTGTATTTCCATCCCTCAGCGCAGCAGCCTGCCCTAAACCACCACCGCCGCACCCTCCACAGCCATCGTGCCAAACACTCGCCGATACCGCTCCACCTCGCTCGCCGGCCCGGTAGACTTTCTCGCATTGTCACTCAACTTCACCGCCGACCGACCCTCCACCGTCATCAGCTTGCACACCAGGCTAATCGGCTCGAAGTCATGCTCGCCCCGCGGATGGCACCCGCGAAAATCATTCGTCACCAGCGTCCCCCAGCCCGCGCTGAACCGTATCCGTCCCGCAAAGTATTCGTGCAGCCGCAAAATATCGCCCACATCCAAACCATCCGAAGCAATCAGCCGCTTCCGCCGCGCATCGCGCCCGCGCTTCAGCAGCCACGCGATATATTCATCGCCCGCCACAAACGGGTCCTTCGAGTCACACCGCTGCCCTGTCCAGTCCGCCACCCACTCCGGCGCGCCCTCCAGAAACTGCGTCGTCCCAAACGTGTCCGGCAACAGAATCAGCAACTCGCCGCCATAGCTCTTCTGCCAAAGCTCCAGCACGCGATACTGCGAAGCCCGCAGATCGTCATCGCTGTTCGCCAGCGCAGCCAGAGCCATCGGCAGCTCGTGCGCATTCGTGCCCATCGCCTCCAGATCAAGCTTGTACGCCAGAAACGTATTCGACGTACCCGCCAGCCCCTTGCCCAACGCGCCGCGCATCGCCTCCACCACATACTCCTGCCACAAAAAACTATGCCGCCGTCTCGTGCCGAACTCCGAGATCGACAGCCCCTCCACCCCACGCAGCCGCTCAATCTTGTCCCACAGCTTCGTCTTCGCCCGCGCGTACAGAACGTCCAGTTCCATCTCATTCAACGTGCTCAGCGCCGCGCGCGTCTTCATCTCGCTCACCAGAGCCAGCCCGTAGATCTCCCACATCGTCACCTCGGTCCACAACCCGCTGAACCGCAGCACCAGTTGCCCGTCGCGCTCCGTGACTTCGTAGTCTGAGAGCCGGAAGTCGCGCTCCAGCCACTCCAGAAACGCCGGCTCAAAAATACTCCTCGTGCCATAAAACGTATTGCCCGCCAGCCAGATCAGCTCCGACTTGCGAAACCCGAGCCCCCGCACATGCTCCATCTGCTCCACCAGCGCCGCCGCCGGGATATGCTCCGCCAGCCGCACTGCCACCGTCCGGTTCGTCACCTCCGAAGTCACATGAATCCCCGGAAAATTCTTCCAGATAAACTGCAACATCAGCAGCTTGTAAAAGTCCGTATCCAGCAGCGACCGCACAATCGGGTCCAGCTTCCAGTTATGGTTATGCGCCCGCTCCGCAAAGTTCACATTCACCCGAACACCTCACCGCACCGGAATTTCTACTCCCGCACCATTGTCCCATTGTCATTCCGTAGCGAAGCGAAGGAATCTGCTTTCTCTCGGACCACCACAAACGCTCGGGTGCCCCATCCATCGCGCTTTTTGCGATGGGTGGGAACGCACACTCTCGCCCAGCCAACTTCTCACGAACGCATCTCGCGCATCTGCCCCTTCGCAAACGCCCGCCCCGCCTTCAGCCGAAACTCCAGCCGCTTGCCACGCCGCACATGGTAAACCAGCGTCGGCCTGAAGCACACCACGCACGTCCCGCCCTCATGCCGCACGCTCGGGTAAACCATCCCATTCGACTGCCGCGCCATCAACTCCGCCGCCAGCCGCTGCCCGGCCACATAGCACTCTGGAACCGGCCCTGCCTTCAGATACCGCCGAAACCGCGCCCCGCGCAGGTCATGCATCTCCGCCGCAAAGTCTGCAAGATAATCGTCATACGTCACGACCTCTTCCTCGGCCCAGTCAATCTCCTCCAGCTCGCGCAGCCTGTGAAACACAACCTCGCCCACCGCGGTCTCCCGCTCCACCCCGCAGTACCAGGCCCCGCGCGCACTCGAGTTGAACCGCCCGCCCCCCGGCCCCGCATGAGTAAACGCCGCATTCACAATATGCGCATACCGCACGCCGAACAGCAGCTCATGCACGCCAATCCCCGGCAGCAATCCCTCCTCGCCCAGCAGCCGGTCGTTCGTCGCACCGTCGAGTTCCATCAGGTCGTGCAGCGTCGCCTCATCTTCCGTCAGCCGAGACAACACCGTCCCGCTCTCCGAGTACTTCGACGGAATCAGCCGATGCGTCCCAGCCACTTGCAGGTCAACAACAGGCGGCGTCACTGCGCACCGCGCCGCGCATCCAGCAACTGCCTCACATGCAGCATCCCCGGCTGCCCGCGCTGTATCACGTACTCCAGCGGCGACACGCCCCGAAACATCGGGTTCCGGTTCGGCAGCGTCATCCACGCATCCGCCAGCGCCGGGCTATAAAGAATGTTCAGCGCCTTGAATATCCCCACCAGCAGCGAAATCCGCGTCAGCGTGTCCTGATCGAGCGTCCGGTGCTTCGGCTCCTTCTTCAACCCATAGTACGAACCCGAAGATATCCCGCCAAGCAACTGCCGCGCATCGGGGTCCTTCACGCCCCACTTCGCCATCATGCGCAGAAACCCCTTGATCGCCGCCGGACTCAACCGCACACGGGTAGGAGCATGGGAAAGGTCCGGAGAAGCATCCAGCGCATATCCAACGACATTCGGAAGAACAAGAGCCGCAGCCATCGCTCCCTCCAATATTGATTCAATAGTTCATCATATTTGACACACTATTGCAAGCCGAATACGTGTTCCCCCTACAAATCTCTCGACACTCCACCCCCACTTCTGCTACCGTTCCCGCGGAGGTCCGCCATGCACCGTCGCTCCTTCTTGTCCCTCGCCGCTGGCACCGTCTCGGCCGCCGCTCTTGGCCAGTCGCCCACCCCGGCGCCCGCACCAGCTGCAAAGGAACCTTCGCCGCTGGCCCACCCAGTCGTCGCCCACCAGGACCGCACCGGCAACCTGCACCGCATGCCCTACAGCACCCTCGCCTTCAAAGTCCTCACTGCGGACACCCAGGGATCCCTCTTTGCCATGGAGCACAACAGCCTCAGAAAAGGCGGCCCGCCCCGCCACGTGCATCCCCATCAGGACGAGTGGTTCTATGTTCTCGAAGGCGAGTACATCGCCGAGGTCGGCGACAAGCGCGTCACCCTCCACCCCGGCGACTCCGCTCTCGGCCCTCGTGGCATTCCGCACGTCTGGGCCTGCGTCGGCAGTGGAACCGGAAGGCTCCTCATCACCTTCACACCTGCCGGAAAAATGGAAGGATTGTTCAACTACATGGCGCAAAATCCAACCGCAACGCTCATGGACGCAAAACTTTTCCGCGATCACGACATGGAACTCCTCGGTCCACCCCTCACCGTCTAAACCGCTCTACGCAACGAAACCTTCTCATCATCCTCCACGACCCGTCCTACCGACCGAAGCGCCCAAAACCGTCATTTCGACCGGAGTGGCGTACGGCTTCATCGTGCATCACGCAGCGGAGAAAACCGCTTCTCTACCCATGCCTCGTCCCGGCCCATGCCTGGCCTTTGCACACTCTCCCCTCACCCAAAATTCACATCAAACCCGCGCCAATCCAGTCACCAAACGTTGTTATCCTATAAAGGCCATGCCGACAAAAAAAGAACTTCTCGCCCGCCCCATCCAGCACCTCGACCTCGCCCAGCACAACGTCGTCCTACTGGTCGACGCCATGCAGCACATGGCCTATTCCGCGCGTGACACTGCTCGCGCCGCCACCATCTACGACATGATGCTCCGAGACACCGACTGCGGCGTCATCCTCTGCCTCGCCGGTTCTCTCATCTCCGCCGGCCTGCAGAAAGTCATCGTCGATCTCGTGCGCAACAACATGGTCGATGCCATCGTCTCCACCGGAGCCAACATCGTCGATCAGGACTTCTTCGAGGCCCTCGGCTTCAACCACTACATCGCCGGCGACGAGTATAAGTACGGCGCAGGCGACGCCGACCTCCGCGACTTGATGATCGACCGCATCTACGACACCTTCATCGACGAGGAAGAGCTCCGCATCTGCGACGAGACCGTCCACCAGATCACCAACTCGCTCGACCCGCGCCCCTACAGCTCCCGCGAGTTCATCCGCGAGATGGGCGCATGGCTCAGCAAGAACGGCAAGACGCCCCAGGCAGGCGGACGCGACTCCATCGTCCTCGCCGCCTACGAGAAGAACGTCCCCATCTTCTGCCCCGCCTTCTCCGACTGCTCCGCAGGTTTCGGCCTGGTCGCCCACCAGCACGCGCGTCAGGGCAAAGCGATGGTCTCGATCGACTCCGCCAAGGACTTCTACGAGATCACCCAGCTCAAGATCGCCAACCCGACCACCGGCCTGCTGATGATCGGCGGCGGCGTGCCCAAGAACTTCGCCCAGGACATCGTCGTCGCCGCCGACGTCCTCGGCGTCGAAGCCTCGATGCACAAGTATGCCATCCAGATCACCGTGGCCGATGCCCGCGACGGCGCTCTCTCCGGCTCGACCCTGAAGGAAGCCAGTTCCTGGGGCAAGGTGGACCTGACCTACGAGCAGATGGTCTACTCCGAAGCCACCCTGGCCCTGCCGCTCATCGCCGGGTACGCCTTCCACAAGAAGTCCGCCGCCGCCCGCAGAGGCAAGCAGTGGGCGCAGGTGCTCGACAAAGTTCAGGAACCGGCCGCTGTCTAGCCAGTCTCGAACTCATCCGCAAGAGCCCCGGTCAGCCGGGGCTCTTGCCGTTTCTGCACCGTAAGTCACCAAAACTGTTTGCATTACAGATAACCCACTGAGGTGTTATTGCCGCTTTTGCAAATTTTCTGTCATCCTTCAGGCTGAAATAGAATTTTTGCCGCAACCCGTGAAAGGCCGGTCTTCAAGATGCCCATCCTTAACCAGCACGTCCGGTTTCGCTCAGGCTCACTCCACCAGCTTTTCATGGGCCTCCGGCCCCTCCCACCGCTTAGCCCTTAGAGCAGAGTATTTTACGCAAAATTTCTCTGAAAAAGCTGTTCTGAGTGAACCACATTAGGTTACTATTACGCGGTACTCAAGTTACCGACTTAAGGTTACTACCGGCTCGATAATGCACATCTTCTCCGCTCTTGGATTTCTCTCTCTGCTCGCGGCTCTCGGCGTTGTCCTCTTCGCGTTCCTGCGCGCCCAGCGCACCATCCGCGATCTCGCCGACCAGCTCACCCAGGCGCGCGAGCAGCAGCACCAGAACAGCATCCAGTTGAACGAGCGTTCACAGCTCGACAACCTCAAGGACGAGTTCATCTCCACCGTCTCGCACGAACTGCGCACGCCGCTCACCAGCATTCGCGGCGCGCTCGGCCTGCTCTCGTCCGGCATCATCGGCGACGTGGACGCCAAGGCCCAGAACCTGCTCCGCATCGCCGTCACCAATACCGACCGGCTGATTCGCCTCATCAACGACATTCTCGACCTCGAGCGCATGGAGTCGGGCCGCGCGCCGCTGCAAATCCGCCGCTGCTCGCTCAGCGAGCTGTCCCAGCAAGCCATCGAGACCATGACCGCCATGGCCGACGCCAACACCGTCCACCTGGAACTGGTTCCCTCCCCTGCGCTCTGCCAGCCCGAGTCCCTCTTCTTCGACGGCGACGCCGACCGCATCCTCCAGGTCCTCACCAACCTGCTCTCGAATGCCATCAAGTTCTCGCCGCCAGCCTCCACCGTGCGGATCCACACCGACGCCACCTCCGACTCCATCCTGCTGAAGGTCGTCGATGAAGGCCGCGGCATTCCAGCCGAAAAGCTCGACAGCATCTTCGACCGCTTCCAGCAGGTCGAGCCCTCCGACGCGCGCCAGAAGGGCGGCACCGGGCTCGGACTCGCCATCTGCCGCAGCATCGTCCAGCAGCACTCGGGCTCCATCTGGGCGCAGCGCAACCTCGGCGTCGGCACCACGCTCTACGTCATGCTGCCGCGGACCTCCCGCTCCACCGATCTGGCGGTCCAGGCTCCCCTGCCCCAGGGCGAAGGCGCCATCCTTGTCTGCGACGACGACCCCGGCATCCGCACTGTCGTCGGCGAACATCTCCACCGCCAGGGCTACACCGTTATCGAAGCCAGCTCAGGCGAGCAGGCGCTTGTCCTCGCGGCTGAAAACAAGGTTGAAGCCATCCTGCTCGATCTCTACATGCCCGGCCTCAGCGGCTGGGAGACGCTCCAGCGACTGCGCAACAACCCGGTCACGGCGAATATTCCCGTCGTCGTTCTCAGCGTGCTGTCCTCCACTCTGCGCCCTCAGCTAACCGGCGACGCGCAGGGCTGGGTGCAGAAGCCCTTCAACGAGAACATGCTCTTCGCCGAACTGGGCCGCGTGCTCCACCACGGAGAAGGTCCCGCATACGTCCTGCTCGTCGAAGACGATGAAGACCTGGCCAGCGTCGTCGCCGCCAGCTTCGAGAATGCAGCCGTCCACATTGACCGCGTTGCCACGCGCCAGCAGGCCATCCGGCAGTGCATCACGCGCCGTCCCGACCTGCTCATCCTCGACCTCACGCTGCCCGATGGGGACGGATTCTCGCTGGTCGAGTGGCTCAGGCAGCAACCGCCTCTCGCTACGCTGCCCATGGTTGTCTACTCAGGCCGCGAGATCTCGGACATCGAGATGGACAAGCTGCGCCTGGGCCCCACGGAGTTCCTGACCAAGGCCAAGGTCCAGCCAAAGGAAGTCGAAGAGCTAGTGCTCTCGATGGTCCATCATATCCGCAGCAAATTCTCTGACCTGACCACCGCCGGCCAGGTGGCGTAGAGCGAAGCAGCAGGAATTTTTCCTCCCCACTCCCATCTAAGTCCCGTCCCATGAGAGAATAGGCACGCTCATGCGACGCATTTTAATCATCGACGACGAAGACGACATCCGCGAAGTCGCGGCGCTTTCTCTGGAAGCCACCGCCGGGTGGCAGATTCTGACCGCCAACTCCGGCGCGGCAGGCATCGAGATTGCCACCACGGAACAGCCCGACGCCATCCTGATGGACGTGATGATGCCCGAGGTAGACGGCCCCACCACCTTCCGCATCATGCAGGAGAACCCCACCATCGCGCATATCCCTGTGTTGCTGCTCACCGCGAAGGTGCAGGGGGTGGACCAGCGCCGCTTTGCCGGTCTCGGTGTGAACGGCATCCTCTTCAAGCCGTTTGACCCGCTCACGCTGGCGCAACAAATCTCCGATATTCTCGGATGGAAAGTGGGCTCGCCCGACCCTCTGCCTCCGTTGCCGTCAAGCTGAGCGCGCGAACGAAACATGAACAAGAAGACCGAAGCCAAAGTCGATGACCTGATTGCGGGTCTCTGGAAGAAGGGCCTTCCCAGCCTGCGCGAGCGGCTCGACCTGCTCGACCGGGCCGCGGCCGAAGCCTCCGCTGGGGCTATCGCCGAGGCCACGCGCGCCGAGGCCCACTCCATCGCCCACAAGCTCGCGGGCAACCTGGGCATGTTCGGCTACCCGCAAGGCTCGGAGGTTGCCAGCAAGATCGAGCACATCTGCAAAGCGCCTACGCCTGAGGGCTTGGCGTCGCTCGCCGCCCTCGCCAAGCAGCTTCGCAAAAGCCTGGCCCCCGACATCTAACGGGCTTTCGCGTAAGAGCAGAGCGTTCCGGACTACGGAAAAACCCAATCCGCATCCTTCCGCACAGCGGAGAAAACAAATTCTTCCCTTTCTTCTTCCCTCTTCGTTTGAACCTGCAACTAACACCCGTGTATAAGGGATACCGTGATTGCTCCGGGCAGACCCCGACCCAGCGCACGCAAGGAGAACCGATGATCTCTCGCCGAACCTTTCTCGATGGCCTCGCCGCCACCGCAGCCACCGCCGCAGTTGCCACCAGCGCAAAAAGCTACGCCCAAATCGTCGGCGCCAACGACCGGCTGAACTTCGCCGTCATCGGCCTGAACAGCCGCGCCTACGCGCACCTCGCCTCGCTCAAGGCCAACATCAAAAATGCGCGCATCTCGCATGTCTGCGATGTGGACAAAGTCATCCTCAACCGCTTCGCCGGGCGCGCGACAACCGCCATGGGCGAAGCTCCGAAGACCGACCAGGACTTCCGCAACGCCCTCGCCTCGCGCGACGTGGACGCCATCACCATCGCCACGCCCGACCATTGGCACACCCCGATGGCCATCGACGGCCTGCGCGCAGGCAAGCACGTCTATGTCGAGAAGCCGTGCAGCCACAACCCCGCCGAAGGCGCGCTGCTCGTCGAAGCGCAGAAGAAGTACGGCAAGAAGGTCCAGATGGGCACGCAGCGCCGCTCCTCCCCTCACTACATCGATATGGTGAAGAAGATTCAGGATGGCTCGCTCATCGGCGAGGCCTACCACGGCAAGGCGTGGTACTCGAACAGCCGCAAGTCCATGGGCATCGGCAAGGTCATCCCCGTGCCCGCCACGCTCGACTGGGACCTCTGGCAGGGTCCCGTCCCGCGCAGCGAGTACAAGGACAACATCCATCCCTACAACTGGCACTGGCTGCGCCGCTACGGCACAGGCGAGGCGCTCAACAACGGCACCCACGAGGTCGATGTCTGCCGCTGGATCCTCGGCGTCGAATATCCCAAGCGCATCACCGCTGCCGGCGGACGCTACAACTACAAAGACGACTGGCAGTTCTACGACACCCTCAACACCAGCTTCGACTACGGCGACAAGCTCATCTCGTGGGACTGCAATAGCTGTAGCGGCATCCGCCAGTATGGACGCGACCGTGGCGTCGTCATCGAAGGCACCAAGGGCAGCATCGTCGTCGATGAAGGCGGCTATGTCACGTTTGACCTGCACGGCAAACAGACCGCCGACGTGCGCGGAGGCAAGGTCTCCGACTCCACCGATTTGACCGGCGCGGACAATATGACCGACCTGCACTTTGCCAACTTCATCGCCGCTGTGCAGCATGGCGAGAAGCTCAACCAGCCCATCGCCTCGGGCAACGTCAGCGTCACCATCCTGCAACTCTCGAACGTTGCGTGGTTCGTCGAGCGCGAACTCAAACTCGACACCGCCAATGGCCACATCCTCAACGACGCCGAAGCCATGAAGTACTGGGGCCGCACCTACGAAAAAGGCTGGGCGCCGCACATCTAAACACGCCTCATCAACGCGAACAGCCCTCCATCGCGGAGGGCTGTTCGCGTTCCAGCATCACACTTCATCCGGGTGCCCCATCTTCGCGACGGCTTTATCGTCGCTAAGGTGGGGTCTTGCGAGTGCATCAGCCCGCCACGATCTCCGAGAAGTCCGCAATCCCCGAGAAATCTCCCAACACGCGCTGCAAAAGCGCAAGCCGGTTTGCCCGTACTGTAGCATCGGGAGCCATCACCATCACGGCGTCAAAAAATGCATCGACCTGAGGCCGCAGCGTAGCAATCGATTCGAGCGCAGTCTTGTAGTTCTTCTCGGCACCCAGAGTCTTCACCTTCGCGGCAAGTTCAGCAGACCGCTCCGCCAGAGCCTTCTCCGTTGGCTCGGTCAAAAGTGCAGCGTCCACGCCTGCGCCGGGAGCAATTCCCTTCTCCTCCGCCTGCGCCAGAATGTTCTTCATGCGCTTGAACGCAGCCGACACCGCCGCAAAGTCATCCGACCCGCGAACAGCGGTGACAGCTTCCGCGCGTGCAACAGCGTCGCGTACATCGTCGGAACCAGCCGCGAGCACAGCCTTGACCACGTCGTAAGCCTGCCCACGCGCCTCGCGCAGATAAAACTCCAGTCGCTCCACCAGAAATCCGCGCACCTTCTCGGCGAGCTTCTGATCGTCATCCGTCGAAGTAAAAGCAACCTCGCGCAGAGTCAGAGGCAGCGCCACCGCGCTCTCGGCGAGTATCTTTACAATCCCATTCGCCGCGCGCCGCAGCGCAAATGGGTCCTTCGATCCGGTCGGCTCCAGTCCTAGGCCAAACATTCCGGCGATCGTATCTGCCTTATCCGCTGCCGAGAGCACCGCGCCTTCCGCTGTCCGAGGCACCGAGTCCTCCATCGACTCCGGCTTGTATTGGTCGTAAATCGCATCCGCCACGAGCGCCGACTGTCCCTGCGCCCGCGCATACAGGCCGCCAACCACGCCCTGAAGCTCCGTAAACTCCTTGACCATCTCGGTCGTCAGGTCTGTCTTTGCCAGACCGGCCGCATCGCGCGCCGCATTGGCGTCAAATGTGCCGGGAGTCATGATCGTGCTCCAGCCATGAATCAGATGGCGTACCCGCTCCGTCTTCTTCGCATAACTCCCCAGGTCCTTCTGGAAGGTCACATGCTCCAGCAGCTTCACCCGCTCCGTTAGCGGCGTCCGCTGGTCGAACTCCCAGAAGAACTGCGCATCATTGAACCGCGCACGCAGCACGCGCTCATTGCCATGCCGAATCACGTCCTGCCCCGGGGCATCGGCCTCGGTGTTCAGCACCGTCAGAAAATGTGGAGCGAGCTTTGCTGATCCCTGATCCCTGTTCCCTGATCCCTGTTCCACCGCAAAGTATTTCTGGTGGTCGCGCATCACCGTCACCAGCACCTCTTCCGGCAGCGCAAGATACTCCTTCTCAAACTCGCCGAGCAGCACCGAGGGCCACTCGGTCAACTGCGTCACGGTCTCGACCAGTTCCTCGTCCTCGCGCCACCGCGCACCCGCGACCGTGCGCGTCACTGCATCGAGCGCCTTGCGGATCTTCTGCCGCCGCACCTCAACATCGGCGACGACAAACCCCTTCAGCAGCGCGGCCTCATACTCCCCGGCGGCCTTCAGCGGAATCGCCTGCTCGCCAAACAGCACGCGATGCCCATACGTCACCGCGCCAGCCTCGTATCCGCCAAAGCTGACCGGTACGACAGAAGACCCGAGCAGCGCGACCATCCACCGTACCGGCCTCACAAACTTGTCAGGCTTGCCCGGAATCCAGCGCATGTTTTTCGCCCAGTAAATCCCGGCCAGTTCCTTTGGCAGCTCTGTCGCAATCACCTCAGCAGCGGCGCGACCAGCCTTTACCGCAGTCGCAGCCAGATACTCACCCTTCGGCGTCGTCACCGTCTTCAGCGCGCCAACCTCGACACCGGCCTTCTTCGCAAACGCCACAGCCGCAGGTGTCGGAGCGCTATCCTTATACGCTACCTTCACCGAAGGCCCCACCAACTCCTCGGCCACATCCTCCTGCCGCTCGGCGACGCCCTCGACCCAGACAGCCAGCCGTCGCGGCGTAGCGAAGCTCTTATTCGCAGCCCCAGCCGCCACCAGCCGCTCGCGCCCGAGCATCTTCACCACGCGCTCACGCAACTCCGTCTCGGCCCCGGCAATCATCCGGGCCGGAACCTCCTCCAACCCAATCTCAAATAAAAACTCAACCATCGTCTCTAACTCGTCTCTCGTTCAACCAAACACAAAACCCCGTGTGCCCCATCCTTCGCGGTTTTTCGCGAAGGATGGGAGAGCAACCCCTCACACTGCCACAGGCTCCGTCTTACCTGCCGCAAGCAACGCACCCTGTTCCGCATACATCTTCGCCACGCCCACCACCAGCGTGCGAATCCGCGCCATCACGCCCACGCGCTCCGTCACCGAGATAGCCCCGCGCGCATCCAGCAGATTGAAGACATGCGAGCACTTCAGCGCCAGCTCATACGCGCCGAGCACCGGAAACCGCTTCAGCGCGAGCGCGTCCATCTTCTCCAGACCGCCAGCCTTCTCCAGCAGCGCCTTGCACTCCGCCTCATACAGATTGAGGTGCTCCCACAGCTTCGGCACATCCGCGTAGTCGAAGCTATAGGCGGAAAACTGCTCTTCCTCGGCCAGCCGCATCTCGCCGTATGTCACCTTGCGGCCCGTGTCCGGCTCGACCGCCCACACAATGTCGTAGATCGAATCGACATCCTGCAAAAACGCAGCAATGCGCTCCATGCCATACGTAATCTCGCCCGAGATCGGGTCCAGGTCCATGCCGCCGCATTGTTGAAAGTACGTGAACTGCGTAATCTCCAGCCCGTCGAGCATCACCTGCCAGCCGACGCCCCACGCGCCGCCCACCGGCCACTCCCAGTTGTCTTCCTCGAACTTGATGTCGTGCTCGCGCAGGTCGATCCCAATCGCCGTCAGCGACTCCAGATACATCTCCTGAATATTGATCGGAGGCGGCTTCAGGATCACCTGCAACTGCGTATGCCGGAAGAGCCGGTTCGGGTTCTCGCCATAGCGCCCGTCGGCTGGCCTGCGCGAGGGCTGCGCATAGGCAATGCGCACCGGCTTCGGCCCCAGCACGCGCAGAAATGTATCGGGAGACATCGTGCCCGCGCCAACCTCCACGTCATAGGGCTGCTGTAGCACGCACCCCCGGTCGGCCCAGAACCGCTGCAAGGTAAACAAAAGCTCCTGAAAGGTCAGCGCCTTCTTTCCAGCTATCTCAGTCATGCATCTCTCTTCAATGTCGCGGTGATGTCTCTGATTCTAATCTGTCTCAAACAAACCAGGGTGCATGGATTCACTTATAGGGAGTCCGCGTGGAGCCAACACCGCTATTTTTGGGGCAGAATGCGCCGCTTCCCTTCTTGCGGCGTCAGCGACGGGTCCGAAGGCACCGTCGTCGGATCAGTCATCAGCGCGGGGTCCGGAATCGGTACCGAGATGCCCGCCGAGCGAATGAAGTCATCACTCTTCTCAATCGTGACGGCAAGATTGTGGCTTCCCGCCGTCGAGTTATATGGCCTCGGAAACTGGACAATGTAGCGTCCGCGTACCATCGTGGTGAACTGAACCAGCTTCTCCGCCAGGGTGTCTCCGTTCGCCCACATCACCAGCCCACCGCTCAACTGGCATAGCGCATCGAAGGGGTCCTCGCGCTGAAAGCTATGCACAAAGAGAGGGTACATCTGGTTCTCAATCCCGAAGACTGCCACACCCTTGGCCTGCGCAAATTGCATGATCTGCTTCCATTTCAGGCGGCTGCCCCGATCTTCTCCGTTGGTCACGGCCAGAATCACCCGTCGGCCCGGGACCTGCGACAGCTCTTGCACGACAATCCCGAGTGCGTCCCAGAGACGCCATTCATCCTTGCAAGCGATCTTCGGCCGCTCCTGCTTCCATTGCACCCGCTTCTTCAGCAGCGCATCGACTCCAAATTGCAACGCAGCCTTCGCCACAGCAACATCGTCCGCAGAACGCTCCAGGTCGCAGCCCAATCCATAGATCGATACATGGTCCCTCGGATGCAGCGAAAGCGGGACCAGCCCCGTCATCGCAACGTCGATGTTCTGCATCAGATCATCCACCGGCCCGCGCAGATCCAGAAAAATGGCGAGTGAGATCGGATCGTCGCCCTCGATGCGGACATGCCTCACCTTGTACCGCGGTCCGCCGTCGATGCTCACCCGAAACCTGTCCGCGGCGATCGGTGCAACCGGCTCCCGCCCCGGCCCCAGCACCAGCACAGGAATCTGAATCAGGTTTGCATAGACATGCAGGGTGTGACTATCTTCTCCCGGACTGATATTGACCGAAGTACGCTGTGCAGACTCGTCCGGCGCATTCGCACTCTGGGCGCTCGCACTGCCAATCGCTCCAGCAAGACCCGGAACGCAGACCCCAAGAGCCGCTATTCTCGCAATGCGCTTCACCCTTTGCCTCGCCTCTTCCACATTGCCCTATTCTGCGATTCTCCAACCCGCCCGGCTTTGATTCAAGTATCATCGTCGCGCAGTCAAATCTTCCAACAAGGTTGTGCCCCATGAAGAGGCTTCTCTATCTGTGCGCCGCCGTCCTGCTGACGCTCAGCGCCGTTCCTGCTCTCGCCGCCAACATCACCGGCACCTGGTCGTCCGAGATGAAGACCCCCGACGGCAACAGCTTCACGCTCACCTTCACCTTCAAACAGGACGACACTAAGCTCACTGGCACGGTCTCCGGCCCGCAAGGCGACCCCATCACCATCACCGATGGCACCATCAACGGCGACAAAATCTCCTTCAAAGTCCCCGTCAACGGCTCCACCATCACCCACGACGGCACCGTTACCGGCGACGAGATCAAGCTGACCAGCAAGTCCGACAACCCCGACTTCCCTGCCCACGACCTCACGCTCAAACGCTCGAAGTGAACGAATTTGAGACTCACCACACTAGTGGTGACGCAACGCAAACACCAGCACAATCACCACAATCAGCAGCAACACGCCGTTCACCACAAGAATCAGCGGCAGATACTTCTGCCACTTGCCCTGCGGAACAGCAGGAGCTGCCGGAGGAGCAGGCGGAGCAAACGGCTGCGGCATCCCGAAGCCGCCAGCCGCAGGCGGAGCGTGCATCGCCGGGGGCGCCAGATGCGGGGCCTTCATCGGCAGTGGCGGCATCGCAAATCCGCCCCCAGCCTGCTGCGGCGGTGCGGCCGGCGGAGCCATCGGCGGAAGCGGCGCTCCACCGCCAGCCTCGCGCATGGCTGAGCCCGAGATAATCCGCGTGTACTCGCCCGGTCCAGACTGAGGCATTGCTTGCGGCATGGCCTGAGGCATCGGTTGCGCAGCGGGAGGCGCGTTCACCGGAGCAGGTGGCGGGTCCGAGAGCGAACGCATCAACCGCGTGAACTCGCCTCCTCCCTGCATGGGCTGCGCAACAGGCGCGCCCGGCAACGGCGCAGGCGTGCCGAACGAAGCTGGCGATCCAAACGAAGACTGTGCAGCCAGCGGCGGCAAAGGCGCAACCGGCGTCTGCTGCTGTGGCCCATCACCTGAAAGCGAATTGAAAAGCTGCGTAAAACCACCCTGATTCGATGGCTGGCTCGAAGGCGCGACCGGTGGCGGCTTCAGTGGCTCGCTGAAAGACGGAAACGAAGAAGGGGCCGGAAATGGCGAAGCCTGCGGCGGCTCCGGCACAGGGGCCGCGTTCGGCGAAAGCGTCTGGAACATCTGCGTAAACGCTCCAGGCCCGGAAGCAGGCGCAGAAGGAGCAGGCGACGGAGCCACCGGCGAAGGCGCAACGGGGGCAGCCTGTTGGGTACCGCCCGGAGACAGCGTCTGAAACATCTGCGTAAAGCTGCCCGGCGTGCAGGATCCCGCAGCAGGCGCAGGCGAAGCAGCAACGGGGCTCGCAGGGCTGAAGACCGGCGGCGCGGCCTGCGGAACAGGTGGCTGCACCGCTGCCGGCTCCTGCGCGCCTCCGCTCATCGTTTGCATGAACTGCGTAAACTCTCCCGCCGAGCCAGCACCCGGCTGGGCGGGAGGCTGAACTGGAGACTGCGCAGCAGGCGGCTCCGGCACTGGGACCTGCGGCACGACCCGCTTCGGTGTCGGAATCTGCCTGAAGATCTGGGTAAATTCGCCGGGCTTCAATTCCGCGGCGACGGGCGGGGTAGCGGGCCTCGGCGGAGCAGGCTGCGAAGGCGCGGCTCCCGCTCCGGTCAACGCCTTCAACTCTTCGAGCATCCGGGTCACATCGCCCGGCTTCTGCGCCGAGTCTGCGGATAAAGGAGCCGCCGGAGGCGCAGCCGGAGCAGGGGCTACCGGGGGGGCAGCAGCCGTCTTCGGCCTCAACAACTCTGCAAGCAGATCATCGTCCGTAGCCGGGGCTTTCGATGGCGCAGCCGAGAACATGCCCGTCGCGCCGCCGACATCCGACGCCCCCTGGCCAGCCCCGGCATCCGGTTTCTTCTCATCGAATGGAAATCTGGAGTCGTCCATCAGTCTCTAAAAATCTCTATCCAATTCTTCCTGGTTCAAACTCTATTCAATCCCGCTTTTGAAACGGCGCGGCTCCAGCCACGCCGCAAGTAGACATCCATCGAAAAGGCTTTAGCCCCTGAGGGAATGTTTCCCGGAACACGCACTCAGCGCAACCAATACAACCCACACCATCGCGTGAAGCCCAGCGTACACCGCATTTGCTTGACAGTAAAGTAGACGGAACATACCATTCGATAACGCTTTGCGGCCACTCCCGGGCCGTTTTTTGCGCTGGTTATCTCCGTTTGATTCAGCAACAAAGCCGGACGGCGATTCGCCCGCGCCTCGCATAGAATTGCACTCAGCCGTTGGGGTCCGGAATCTATGAAATTTCTGTCGCGCGTGGTCTGGTCCGAGGGTATGTACCTCGGCCCGCATCACTTTCAAACCCAAAGCCGTTACTTCGAGGACTCCGTCGGCTTTCTCGTCTCCAGTCTCTGGCACGAGCCCTGGGGCCTGCTCCATGCCGAGTTCGATCCCGAAGCCATTCGCAACGGCAGCGTCGTGCTCCTCCATGCCTCCGGCGTCTTCCCCGACGGCCTCGCCTTTGAGTGCCCCGCCTCCGACCCCGCGCCGCCTACGCGCAACATCGTCGATGTCTTCCCCTCGACCGACGCCGCGCTCATGCTCTACCTGGCCGTGCCCAGCCGCAAAGACAACGGCCTCGACTGCACGCTCCCCGGCAGCTTCGGCAACACGCGCTATCAGGTCATGCAGCGCCCGCTGCGCGACGAAACCAACGGCATGGACGAACGCGACGTCGATCTCGGCCAGAAAAATCTCCAGATCCTCACCGAGATCGAACTCACGCGCGACACCGTCTCCATCCCCATCGCCCGCATCCTGCGCGACGGCCACGGCTCCTTCGTCTACGACGCCGACTTCATCCCTGCCTGCCTGCGTATCAACGCCAGCGAGACGCTGATGCTCATGGCCAAGCGCCTGCTCGAAACCATCCACGAAAAGAGCACCACCATCGCACGAGGCGCGCGCCGCACCGGCAAATTCGAGGCAGGCACCTCTGCGCTCGACGTGGCCAACTACTGGTTCCTCCACTCGCTCCACAACGCTTCGCCCGCGCTGCGCCATCTCTACGCCACCAAGCACGCGCACCCCGAAGAACTCTACGAAGCCCTCTCGCGTCTCGCAGGTGCGCTCTGCACCTTTAGCGTAGACTCCGACCCCGCCTCGCTGCCCAGCTACGACCACCGCGACCCCGGCCCGGTCTTCCGCGCGCTCGACCAGCACATTCGCCGCCATCTCGAAATCGTCGTGCCCTCAAATGTCGTCACGCTCCAGTTCGCCGCGCCGCAGGCCTACATCTCCGAAGCCGATGTCGCCGACGATCGCTGCCTTCGCCGCTCGCGCTGGGTCCTCGGCATCCGATCATCGCTCGGCGAAGCCGAACTCATCCGCAGCGTCCCGCGCCTGGTCAAAGTCTGCTCCGCCAAATTTGTCCCTGAACTCGTCAAACGCGCGCTGCCCGGCCTCACGCTCACGCACCTTCCCGTGCCGCCTTCTGCCATCCGCGCCGAAGCCGACATGCAATACTTCGTCGTCGAAGTCACCGGCCCCTGCTGGGAACACATCCTGCAAACCCGCCGCGTCGGCGTCTACATTCCCGGCGACATCGCCGACCCCGAGTTCGACCTCAACGTCGTCGTGGAGGCCGGCTAATGTCTCACCCCATCGACCGCACCAACAGCCTCGCCTACGCCTTCCAGGAAGTCCTCACCGCCATCCTGCGCATCCGCTTTCAGCGCCAGCAGGTCACGGATGCCGAGAGCTTCCGCGCGCAGATTCGCCGCTCGCTGCAATCCGCCATGCAGGAGTCGCGCTCGCTCGGCTACTCCAACGAGATCGTCCAGACCGCCGTCTACGCCACCGTCGCCTTCCTCGACGAGAGCGTGCTCAACCTGCAAAACCCAGTCTTCAGCGACTGGTCCCGCCGCCCATTACAAGAGGAACTCTTCGGCGGCCACACTGCCGGCGAGATGTTCTTCCGCAACTTCCGCGACCTGCTCGCCCGCGACAACAACACCGAAGCCGCCGACGCGCTCGAACTCCACTGCCTCTGCCTCGAACTCGGCTACCGCGGCCGCTTCGCCTTCGGCGACACCGGCGAGCTGCACCAGCTTCTCCGCCAGGCCCGCGAAAAGATCGCCCGCGTCCGAGGCAACGCGCGCTTCCTCGCTGCCACACCCCCGCCCGAGGTCCGGCAAGTCCCGCGCACCGACACCCTGGGCCGCGCGCTCATGCTCACCGCCGCCGGTCTTGCGCTCATCACCATCATCGCCTTTGCTGGATTTGAGATTTCGCTTGGCTCCGGCGCATCGCAAATCCAAAACACCACCGTCAACACCCGCTAGGAGCGCCTTGCCGTGGCTTACGTCCTGTCCTCCCTCGTTCTGCTGATCGGCATCTTCCTCGCCTGGTTTGTCGGCGCTGCCCTGCACCTCACGGGCGTTGCCCTGCTCATCTCCCGAATCGTCATCGCCCTCATCGGTATCAGCGGCGCGGCTCTCATCCTCTGGATGCACTTCCGCAACCGCCGCACCGCCGCACCCACGCCCGCAGGCCCAGCCGACACCGGCGACCTCGACACGCTCCTCCGCGACGCCGGCGCCAGGCTCGCCGCCGCGCAGCGCACCGGCCCCAAAGCCTTCGACTCGCTCCCGCTGCTCTACGTCCTCGGCGACGACAACTCCGGCAAAACCACCACCATCCTCAAGTCCTCGCTCGACCCCGAACTGCTCGCCGGACAGATCTATCAGGATTCGTCAGCCCAGCAGATCGGCCCCACCCGCGTCGCCAACTTCTTCTATTCACAGCAATGCGCGCTCGTCGAAGCAGGCGCGTCCGTGCGTAACGACCCGCGCCTCTGGGCACGCATCATCCGCCGCACACGCCCGCGCGCCTATCGCTCACTCTTTGGCAAGGCCGCGCCCATCCGCGCTGCCGTCGTCTGCGTCAGCGCCGAAACCTTTCTCGGCACGACCGCCTCCGAGACCGTTCTTGCCTCCGCCCGTGCCGCCAACCAGCAGCTCCGCGACCTCTCGCAGCAGCTCGGCATCGAGGTCCCCGTCTACGTCATCCTCACCAAACTCGACCGCGTCCCCAACTTCAACGAGTTCGTCCGCAACCTCTCCAACGAAGAGGCCACACAGGTCTTCGGCATCTCGCTCCCTCGCGCCGCAGTCAGCTCTGGCCTCTACGCCGATCAAGCAACAAAAGACATCGGCACCGCCGCAGACAAGCTCACCTTCTCCTTGGCTGAGTTCCGCCTCGACCTGCTCCCCCGCGAGTCCGACCAAACCAGGCTCCCCGGCATCTACGAGTTCCCCCGCGAACTCCGCAAGCTCCGCAACAACATCACCGCCTACCTCGTCGAGCTCACGCGCCCCAGCCACCTCAACACCAATCCTTACCTGCGCGGCTTCTACTTCACCGGCGTCCGCGCCGCCATGGTCGATCAGATCGTCTCTGCCCCCGCTGCCGCGCCGCAGGCCGCACAAGGCAACGCAGGCGCAACCCAGATATTCTCTCTGAAGCAACAACAAGCCGCCGCACCGCAGGCCATCCCGCAGGTTGTCTCGCAAAAGATCGCCCAGTGGAGCTTTCTGCCGCGCATCTTCCCGCAAGTCATCCTCGGCGACAAGAGCGCCCTTGCCAACACCGGCAAGACCGGCCGTGCCAACCTCTTCCGCCGCATCCTCTACGCCAGCGCCGCTGCGCTCATCTTCATCTACCTCATCCTGCTCGCGGTCTCCTATGGCAACAACTCCGCGCTCGAAAAGCAGATTACAGAAGCCGCCAACGCCCTGCCCTACACGAGCGTTCCGCAAGGCCGGCTCGCGTCGGAACAAAGCCTCGCCTCGCTCGACCAGCTTCGCGCCGCCATCGTCCAGCTTGAGGATTACCAGGCCAACGGCGCGCCCCTCATGTACCGCTGGGGCATCTACCACGGCGACCAGCTTCTCGCCGGAGCGCGCGCCACTTACTTCGACCGCTTCCGCCGCCAACTCCTGACCAACACGCAATCGAACCTCGTCGCCTACCTCAGCGCCCTGCCCGCCACGCCCGCGCCCGCCGCCGACTACGACGCCGCCTACGCACCGCTCCGCGCGTACCTGATCACCACCAGCAATCCCGACAAGAGCACTGTCGAATTCCTCCCACCCGTCCTCATGCAGTACTGGCAAGGCTCGCTCACCCCAAGCTCCGACCAGCAAAGGACGCTCGCTCGCCGCCAGTTCGACTTCTACGCCAACGAGCTTCGCCTAGCCGCGCCCTACAGCATCGCGCCCGTCATGCCCACTGTCACCCACGCGCGTGCCTACCTCTCGAACTTTGGCGGCTTCGAGCGTATCTACCAAAGCATGTTGACCGCCGCCGGAAAATCCAGCCCGGCCATCGACTTCAATCGCGCCTACCCCCGCTCCGCCGAGACCGTCATCGACTCCCACATCGTCCCCGGAGCCTTCACCAAACCCGGCTACGCCTTCATGCAGGACGCGATCAAGCACCCCGACCGCTACTTCACCGGCGAAGCATGGGTCCTCGGCGACCAGGCGCCACCCTCGCTCGACCGAGCCACGCTCACGCAACAACTCGCCACGCGCTACACCTCGGACTTCCTCTCGCAGTGGCACGCCTTCCTCGAAGCAGCGAACGTCGTCCGCTACCGCAACCTGCAGGACGCCTCCGCCAAACTCACCACGCTCGCCGGGAACAACTCCCCGCTGCTTGCCCTCATCTTCACCGTCTCGCAAAACACAGCCGTAGCCGACCCTCAGATCGCCAACACCTTCCAGCCCGCCCAATCGCTCGTGCCGCCCGCCAGCGTCGATCGCTTCATCGCCCCCGGCAACCAGTCCTACGTCACCGGTCTGCTGGGCCTGCAAGGCAGCGTCGCGCAGGTGGCGCAAAATCCCGCCGGGGCCAACGACCCCGCCGCCGCAACACCCATCATCACCGCAGCCACAGCCGCCCACATGGCAGCGCGCCAGACCGCGCAGGCCTTCCGCATCGACCCCACCGGCCACACCGACGCCCGCGTCCTCGCCCTCATGGAGGACCCCATCACCTCCACCGAGGCCCTCGTCCGCGGACTCGGTCCGGCGCAAGCTAATGCAGGCGGAAAATCTTTCTGCTCAGCCTTTAACCAGACATTCTCCAAGTTTCCCTTCAATCCAGCCTCATCCGTGCAGGCATCCCCGGCAGAGGTCGCCGCGCTCCTCCAACCCGGCACCGGAAGCCTCTGGCAGTTCTACAACGCCAACCTCAAGACGCTGCTCATTCCCGCCGGGGCCGAGTACGTCCCCGCGCCCAACCCGCCCATGCAGGTCACGCCTGCCTTCACGCGCTTCTTCAATCGCGCCGTCTTGCTCTCGAACGCCTTCTTCCCCGCCGGAGCCACCTCGCCGACGCTCAACTTCACCCTCCGCGACATCCCCACCAAAGGCATCCAGGGCGCAAACCTCACCATCGACGGCCAGCAGCTCAACGTCTCAAGCGCCAGCAAGCAGTTCACCTGGAACTCCCAGACCGCGCACCAGGCCCAGCTCAACGCCAGCTACGCCGGAGCCAACAATCTGCCGCTGCTCCAGATGCAGGGCACCTGGGCCGTCTTCCAGCTCTTCGACAAAGCCCGCGTGCAGCGCACTCCCGGCGGCGCGACTCTCAACTTCCCCCTCGAAGTCTCCGGCACGCCCATCGTCGTCGAAGGCACGCCGCTCGTCGTCGAGTTCGACCTCTCCGGCCCAGGAGCCGAAGCCCTCATCCCCGGCAACCTGGCGAACCTACGCTGCGCCGCTCAGGTCGCCAAATAACCATGCACCTCTCGGCAAGATTAATGAATCCGGGGAGAACACAGGAAATCCAACGTAGCAAAGCGCCATCCTGAAATACGCACAACGAGGAGCCTCAATGCTTCGCGAACAGCAACCGGCGGTCTCCCTCTTTGCCCTCGGCATGATCGCCCTCGGCACGCTCTCCGTTCTCTACAAAGATTTCGCCTACTCCTGGCAGCCAGTCCCTGCATTTCACGGACGCGAGGCGCTCGCCATCGTCTGCGGACTCTTCATGATCGCCGCCAGCATCGCGCTGCTCTTCCGTGCGACCTCCGCTCTCGCCGCGCGCGCCTTTTTCGTATATCTCATCCTCTGGCAGTGCCTCAAAATTCCCGCGCTCATCGTTGCTCCAAAGATCGAAGGAGTGTGGCTGGGATTCGGAGAAACCGGAATGCTGCTCGCGGGCGGATGGGTCCTGTTCGCGCTCGTCTCCGGCCTCGAAGACTCATCCATTTTCCGGCACATCACCGGTGCGCGCGGCGTCCGCTATGCGCAAATCCTCTTCGGCATCTGCGTTCTTCCTGTTGGACTGTCCCACATCATGTACGTTCACATCACCACCACGCTCGTCCCATCGTGGCTGCCGTTTCGCACCGGCTTTGCATACCTGACCGGCGCCGGACAGATGGCTTGCGGCCTCGGAATCCTCTTCCTTGTCTTACCGCGCGCAGCAGCCTATATCGAGACAGCCATGCTGGCCCTCTTCGCCTTCCTCGTCTGGGGCCCGAACACGTGGTTTGCTTCCACTCCCAAAATGACCGGCTCACCCACAGGCCCTCGCTTTCCCCTGACCGCGTTCCTGATCACCTGGGTCATCGGCGCGGCGGCCCTGCTGGTCGCCACCAACATCGCGCCCAAAAGCAGAGACCTCACTCGCCGTCAACGCAACATCGAGGCAGACGAACAGCTAGCCCGCCTCAGAGCCAGCCCGCGCGCTCCCGTACAATGACCTCAACATGGTTCCTGTTCAGGCAGTACTGTTCGACTATGGAATGGTTCTTTCCGGCCCTCCCGATCCAGCCGCGTGGGCGCGCATTCGCACCATCACCGGGCTTGAAGAAGCGCCGTTGCAGCGCGAGTACTGGGCGCACCGCCACGACTACGATCGCGGCACGCTGACGGGCGAGGCATTCTGGCACAAGGCAGCCGTGGGAGCGGACATCGTCCTCACGCCCGGGCAGGTTGCCGAGCTTCTCGACGCAGACACCGACCTGTGGAGCCAGATCAACCGCCCCATGCTCGACTGGGCGCAGCGGCTGCAACGCGCAGGCATTCGGACGGGCATCTTGTCGAACATCGGCGACGCGATGACCGACGGCCTGCTCCGAAAACACGACTGGCTGAGCGGCTTCGACCATCGCACCTGGTCGTATGCGCTGAAGCTGGCCAAGCCGGAGCTGGCAATCTACCGGGCAGCGGCAGAAGGGCTCAGAATACCTGCAAGCAACATCCTCTTCATCGACGACCGCCCCGAAAACGTCGCGGCTGCCCACGCCGCCGGAATGCAGGCCATCCAATATAGAGACCACCCCAGCTTCGAGCGCGAGATGCGCGAGCGCGGACTCGACGACCTGCTCCACACCGGCGACGAGACAGCGGCCTCGCCTGTGGCGCCCGACAAGTAACGTTACCCATTCCCAAATCTGCACACAGGACTGTACCGTTTTCGTGCATCCTTACAGATAAGGCACCACCCATCCGGCACCAGCATGGATATTGAGGACAGGCTGCAAGCAGCGTTGTAACCGCAGCCAGATGACCATGATGAAACGACGCGCACTCTGCATCCTTCTTGCCGGGCTTTTTGCCGGATTCGGCCTGCTTCCATCGCTTCGAGCACAAACTACCGGGCCGCAGCAACTGCTCTTCGCCGGCCTGCGCACGGTCGCGCATCAGGGCCAGTTCAACGCAGTCCAGACCGACGCGAGCGGCAATCTGTATCTGCTGCTCGACCAGAAGGACGGCGTGCGGCTGCTCAAGACCGATCCCACCGCCACCACGGTGCTGGCGCAGGCGCACATCGGCGCAAAGGGCGACATCGGCGTGGCGATGGCACTTGATCCGGCAGGCAATGTCTACGTCACCGGGACGACAACCTCCGGCTCGCTCGCCGCTACCGGCGGAGTCGCCTTTCCCAGCGTCGCCGATACTTCTACCAACTCCTTCATCGGCAAGTTCGACCAGAACTTGAATCCGCTCTTCGTCACCTTCTGCGGCAGCGGACGCATGGCCGCCACCAGCATCGCCGCAACCTCCGACGCAGTCTTCATCACCGGCAGCCTGTTCACCAATACGCTCCCCGTCACGTCCGGCGGAATCATCCAAGCTCCCGCCGCAGGCAGCTTTCAGAACGGCTTCGTTGAAAAATTCAGCGCGGACGGCTCGACGCTGGACTACGCAACCTACCTGAGCGGCCAGAATGGCAACACCGCGCCCGCAGCCATCGCAGCCGACGCTTCAGACAACGCCTATATTGCGGGCTACACCACCTCGTCCGGCTATCCAACCCTCTCCGCGCTGGTGCCGCGCATTCTTGGCGCAACCTCAGGCTTTCTGACGAAGCTGAACTCAACGGGCACAGGCATCGCGTTTTCGACCTTCATTCCCGGCACAGGTATCACGTCACTTGCGCTCGATCCGGTAGCGGGCAATCTGCTGCTCTCGGGCTCGATCGCGCTCGGGCAGTTCCCCGTTGCCAATGTCGAAATGCCTCTGGTCAATACGACCTATCAGACCGTCGTGAGAATGCCGCTCGACGGCAGCAACGTGCTCGCCTCGACGCTCGTTGCGCCGGGACCTCAATCCGTCGTCGCGCCCGCGCCTTCGGGAGCGGCGTGGGTTGCCGGACCGCTGGCAGGGCCGCTGCTTCCGCTTACACCGCTTGCAGCGATGGGCTCAAGCTACGCCGTGCGCGTCAACGGACAGAATGCCATCGACCAGACGGCCCGCTTCGGCGGCCTGCCGGTCAGCAATCCAAACTACGCCGGCGCGCCCGTAAACCTCACCTCACTGACCATCGACACAACGGGCCAGCCCATCTTCGCCGGAAGCGTCGCAGCCACGGCAAGCTCCAGCCTGCTGGCGACCGAGACCTGGGACCTGCCGCTCGTCAACAACCCAACCGCGGCCCTGCCCTCCAGCCTGCGCGACGCCGCGCTCGCTCCCGGCTCGTGCAACGGCAGCGCCTGCGCGGGTTATGCGGCGTATCTTGCGAAGCTCGGCCTCACCGCCGCACCCGCTCTTGCGCTTTCGGTAGACGACTCGCCTAACCTCACGCTGCGCAACCTCGGCTCCGTCGAAGCAACCGGGATGCAGATCACCGCAACCGGCTTTACTCAGGTCAACAACTGCGGCTTCGTACTCGCGCCCGGAGCAATGTGCAGCATCGTCCTGAGCGGCGCGGGCCCCGGCGCGATGACCGTGCAAGCCGGCAATGCAGCCGCGCAGACCGCGACTCTTCCGGCAACGACCAACCCGGCGAACACCATCGTCTTCTCGCCCAAAGAACTCGACTTCGGCATCCAGACGCCCAACGGCCCGACGCTCGCCCGCACCATCACCATCACAAATCTGGGTTCGCAGTCCCAGACCTTCGCCTCCTCGCCCGCGACCGCTGGCCTCTTCACCGAGCAGTCCACCGACTGCACGCTTGCCAGCCCTACAACCAGCACGCTTGCACCCGCCAGCACATGCCACATCACCGTTGCCTTTGCCACACAGTCAACCACCGCCGAGGGTTTCGTCCAAACCAACTGGCCCATCGGCACAGGCAGCGTGTTGCTGAACGGCTATGCCACGCCTGCGTCGCTCAACCTCTCGGCCCCTGAGATCGACTTCGGCGCGCAGTTCCCCAACGGCCCGCGCCTGCCGCGCTATCTCTATCTATCGAACAACTCCGCCACAGCCATTGCTCACGCACCGGTCAGCCTGACAGCAGCCTCGCCTTTCACCATCACCGACAACTGCCCCACACTGCTGGAGCCGCACACCGTCTGCCAGCTTGCGCTTGCCTACAACTCGCCCAGCGCGCCTTCGGCAGACTCCGTGACCCTGACGCTCGACCAGGGCCTGACCGCGCTCGTCACCGGCGAGACGCTGGCCCAGTCCACCGCCAGCGGAGCAAACCCGAACCCGTATCTCACCGTCTCGCCCGCGGCCGTCAACTTTCCGAATGGTGTCGTCGTTACCGGCACCTCGGGCACGACGCAAACCGTCACCATCGGCAACACCGGCTCGTCCGCATTTGCACTCGCGCTCACACTCTCCGGCGACTTCACCGACACGACCGACTGCGCCGCAACGCTCGCCGCCAACTCCACCTGCAGCGTCGTCCTCACCTTCGCGCCCTCGCAGCCGGGCACACGCCAGGGGCTGCTCGCCGTCACCGCCGGCTCAGGAACCAGCCCGGCCTACGTCACGCTCTCGGGCACAGGCACACCCATTCTCGATGCGCCGAACGGCACGCTCGACTTCGGCGACGTCATCGTCGGACAACCTGCCGTCCAGTGGCACAAGATCACCCAGCCATTCAGTTCGCTTACCGCAACTGCTTCCGGCAGCGACTTCAAAGTAATTCTCGTCGAAGACGTCGGCTACGGCCATGGCCAGCCGCCTTCGTCCGCCTTCACCTCGACCGCGACCGGAACCTGTGTCAACTGCTGGCTCGGTGTGCAATTCAAACCTTCAGCGGCAGGCGCACAAACGGCGTCGCTCACACTCGCTTCAGGCGGCGCGGGCAGTCCGCAGCCGCTCACCCTGACCGGCGCGGGACTTCCGCTCACCGGCCTCATCCTGACGCCCATCAGCAGAGACTTCGGCCCTGTGCCCGTTGCGAGCACCAGCCCCACCGAGCTGTTCACCCTTACCAACCTGACAGCGGCAAGCATCTCGCTCTCGCCTGTGTCCACCAGCGGCGACTTCGCCCTCAGCAATGCGACCACCGGCGGAGCCGCCTGCACAGGCACGCTCGCGCCAAACGCCTCGTGCTTTTTGCTCATCGACTTCACGCCCGCCGCGACCGGATCTCGCACTGGCCTGCTCACCGTGCCAACTTCAGCCAGTACGCTGACCGCGCCGCTCACCGGCTTCGGCTCACCCTCGACCGGCCTCTCGCTGAGCCCCACCGCACTGAACTTCACCAACGTCCCCGGCGCAGCCTCCACCACACAGACCATCACGCTCACCAACACGGGCACAGCCACACTCCAGATTGGCATCCCCACAAACGCCAACTCTTCCTTTGCGGAGTCCAGCAACTGCGCGGCACTGGCCCCTGCCGCATCCTGCGCCATCACCGTTACGTTCACCCCAACCACCGCATACCAGACGGACACGCTCGAAATCCCCGTCACCAGCGCCTCCACCGGAACAACGACCTACACCGTCCCGCTCAGCGCCACCTACACTACCGAAGACGCCGGGCTCCAGATCATCCCCAACCAGGCGAACTATGGCCCAACCGTGACGGGCGCTCTCGGCCTCACGCGCCAGTTCACCATCAACAATCTCACAGCAAAATCGCTGACGCTCAACGTCGCGCTCCCGCGTCAGTTCGTGCTGAACGGCCCGCCCTGCGCGGGACTCGCACCGAATGCCTCCTGTAACTTCAGCGTGACCTTTCTGCCGCTGACCAACGGCGACATCACCGGCACGCTCTTCGCACAGGCCACGCCCACAGACGGCTCCGCCACCCTCAACGGCCTCGGCTACGTCGAAGGCTACGGCGACGGCTTCGGCTCGCTGTATATTGCAGGCAACCTCATCCCCAACGGCGCGACCGGCAGCACGCTCAGCTTCGGCCAGGTCGCCAGCGGCCAGACCTCGACACAAACGCTAACCCTGATCAACGCCTCGTCCACTCCGCTCACCATCCGCCGCATCACCAGCGAGTGGCCCTTCCTCGCCTCCACCACCTGCGGCACGACGCTCGCGCTCAATCAGAACTGCACCATCACGCTCACCTACTCGCCGCTCAACCAGCAGACCGCCGGTTCGCCCGCCTCTCCGGCCACCAACGACACCGGCTCGCTCGTCATCGAAAGCGACGCAGCCTCCAGCCCAGACTTCATCGATCTCGCCGGCAGCGCCGCGCCCATCTACGTGGCAGCACCCTCGAACACCGCGCCGCTTGCCGCCTACACCGTTTCGCAAAGCTCGCTGACCTTCGACACAACCCAGACCGGCAGCGCCTCCGCCGCGCAGACCATCACGCTCGCCAACATCGGCACCACCGCGCTGCACATCGCCAATCTCCAAACGGCACCGGATTTTACCCTCCAGAGCAACTGCGCCGTCATCGTCCCGGGCGGCAGTTGCCTTATCTCCGTCGCATTTACGCCGCAGTCCGCAGGCACCAAGATCAGCGCGCTTGAGATCACCTCCGACGCGGCCAATGCGCTCGACTTCATCAGCCTGCTCGGCGCCTCGACTCCGGCGACCCTCAGCTTCTCGCCCGCCTCGCTCGACTTCGGCTCCGTCCTCGTCGGCAGCACATCCACGCTGCCCATTCAGATCACCAACATCGGCTCGACCGCCGCCACCTTCAACGGCATCAATACCCTCGGCGACTACACCACAGCAGGCTCCTGCCCCGCCATCGGCAATGCGCTTGCGCCTGCCACCAGTTGCACGCTCGAAGTCACCTTCGCCCCCAAGCAGACCGGGCAGCGCAATGGCAACGTCAGCGTCGCCACCACCGCCACCGCGCTTCCGCTGAACGCCACGCTCACCGGCACAGGCATCCAGTCCGAACTACAGATAGCACCCGGCGCGCTCAGCTTTGGCAGCATCGCCACGGGTTCTTCGGCCAACCTCGCGCTGAAGCTCACCAACAATGGCACTGCGAATGTGTCGAACCTCGCGCTCGCCGTCACAGGCGATTACGCCGTCACCGTCCCCTGCCAACTCACTTTGCTTGCTCCCGGCCAAAGTTGCACCGTCACCATTACCTTTACCCCCACAGCCACCGGCGCGCGCAATGGCTCGCTCACCATCACCAGTTCGGACAGCTCCTCGCCCGCAACCATTCCGCTCACGGGCACAGGCGTTCCCAACGGCACCTTCACCCTTGCGGTCAACGGCGCAGATTCCTCCAGCGCAAGCGAACCCTACGGCGTCCCCGCCAGTTACTCGCTCACCGTTACCCCCATCAACGGCTTCAGCGGAACGGTCGTACTTAACTGCGCACCTATCGCGCCCGGCGTTTATGCCACCTGCTCGCTCACGCCGTCAAGCATCAACATCGCAGGTTCCGCACAGAATGCCACCGCCACCATCAATACCATCACCAAGGTCAACCTGAACGCACACAGCCAGAGCGCGCGCATCGACTCCACCAACCGCGCCTTCTTCTGCCTGCTTCCAGCCGCGCTGTTCTTCTTCTGGAGATCGCGCAGGGCGCGCACCACACTGCGCCACACTGCCTTCGTCTGGATCGTGCTCTTCAGCGCCACAACGCTTCTTCTGCTGGGCTGCGGCAGCGGCGGCGACCCCAGCCTCCGTTACACTCCGCCGGGGACGTATCAATATCGCGTCACGGCCAGCTCCACGAACGGCATCCAGATCTCCCAGTCCGTCACGCTGAACATCACCGTCACCAACCACTAGACAAAGCATCCACAGGCATCAACATCGGGCACTACCGCGGACCGCGCATCTCCCAAAGATGATTCACCGGCCCGCGGCCTTTGCCTATCGGCACCGCGGCCCGCAACGCCCCAGCCACATAGTCCTTCGCGGCCTGAGGAGCATCTACATCACCACGCACCAGCCCACAGAGCAGCGCGCTTGAAAGAGCGCACCCCGTTCCGTGCGTCGAGCGCGTCTCCACCCGCTCGCCCGCGAGCCAGCGCATCCTGCCCTCCGCCGTCAACACAAAGTCATCCGGCGCCGCCAGATGCCCTCCGGTGGCAAAGACATTCAACCCGCTCGCATCGTGCTGCAACAAGCGCGCGGCCTCGGGCAGGTCGTCGTGCTCCCGCACGCTTCTACCAGATAGAAGCGCAAGCTCATCCAGGTTCGGTGTCACCCAATCGACCAGCGGCAACAGACGTTCGCGTAGCAGACCAACCCCGCTCGGCTCCAGCAGGTCTTTGCCCGAGCTGGACCGCAGCACCGGGTCAAGTACCACCGGAACCTCAGCCCGCTCCCTGCGAACCTGCGCCAGGAAGCCAGCGACCGCCAATACATTCTCTGACGTCGCCAGCATCCCAATCTTGATTCCGTCTACCGGAACATCGTCCCACAGGCAATCGAGCGTCGCGCGCACTGTTTCAGGCTCGACCGGATGCGTAGCCCGCACCCCCAGCGTGGACTGCACCGTCAGCCCCGTGATGCACGAGACGCCAAAAAGCCCATGCGCACGAAACACCATCAAGTCGGCAGTCATCCCGGCCCCTGAAGAGGGGTCAAACCCCGCAATCGTCAGAACAGTTTTCATCGCTGCCATCCATTATGACCGGCGGAACCTGCGCCATGCCCTTACGTACAGTCTTGCCCTTGCGCGTCCTGCACCCCCTTCGGCGTGGAATTTATTTTTTCCTATGCATCTTGACTTTCATCAGCCAAAGCTGCTAATACCTATAAATCGATGTAAAAAGTAAGTATGTATTAATTCTTTTCGGCACACTCTAGTGCGTTTACCAGCCTTTCAGGTTAAGCACCGTGAGTACTGCGTCATGCAGGTTGCACTGTATTCCGGAAATGGCTGCATTTTGATTTAGTTCGCTGAACAAACTCGAAATGAAACACATCAGTAGGACCCGGTGAAAGCACACAGACCGGAACTCAGGAAAAGAAATAATTTATGGAGGCAACATGAAACGATCCTGTGTTTTAGTTTTATTTCTATCAGTCGCCGTTCTCCTCTTCTCAACCCCGCTCCTGATCGCGCAGTCCGGCTCCGGCCGCATCCAGGGCACAGTCAGGGACTCCAGCGGCGCGGTTGTACCCGGAGCCGTCGTGGCCATCGTCGCTACGGCCACCAACACGACCACCAACCTCGTCACCAACAACGCAGGCATCTATTCCACCCCTGCTCTTTCCATCGGCGACTACCAGATCAAGGTCAACGCGAAAGGTTTCTCCCCATGGGAAGGTAAGCTGACCCTGCGTGTTGCGCAATCCGCCGTGGTCGATGTCACTCTGTCCGTAGGCGGTGTCAACGAACAAGTTACAGTCGCCGGCGACGTCACACCGCTGGTCAACACCGCCAACCAGACGATCGGCAACACGCTCGACCGCCAGCGCATCGAAGACCTTCCCGAGAACGGGCGCTCCGTCTCGAACCTCGTGCAACTCACCACGCCCGGAGTCATTGGCGGCCGAGTCAACGGCATGAACGCCTCCGCGTTTGAGTACGTCCAGGACGGCGCGGTGCTGGCCAACCAGGACTTCGGCGGCGCCACCAACAAGATGCCCGACCCGGATTCCGTTCAGGAAGTGAAGGTCGAGACCTCGAACTCCTCGGCAAAATACAACCGTCCAGCCACGGCCATCCTGACCACCAAGGCGGGTACCAACGCATTTCACGGATCGCTCTTCGAGACCATGCGCAACAACAGCCTCGGCGGCATTGCGCGCAAACGGGAAGACCCGGTCGGCGTGCGCGCCCCCAAGCTCATCCGTAACGAATTCGGCGGCAGCTTCGGCGGTCCCATCGTCCTGCCCTACTTCAACGGACACCCAGCGCTCTACAACGGCCGTAACAAATCCTTCTTCTTCGTCGCCTACGAGGGTCTCGAGCTGCGCCAGGGCATCACCAGCCACTATTCCGTGCCCACCGACGCGATGCGTGGCGGCGACTTCAGCGGCCTGACCAACGGCAACGGCGTTCCCATCACGCTGTACGATCCCCTGACCACTGCGAACGATGCAACCGCCTCTCGTCAGCCATTCGCCAACAACCAGATTCCGATCAGCCGCATCTCGCCGCTCGCCCAGAAAATCTATGCGCTCATGCCGCATGCCACGCTGCCCAACGTCAACCCGTCGATCGGCAGCAACTGGTATGGCCCGGTTCCCTACAACAGCAGCGAAAAGAGTCTGACCACCCGGCTCGACCATCACTTCAGCGACAACGACAACGCCTACATCCGTTACACGCACGGAAAAATCTATAAATACTACCTCGGTAGCGGCAGCTTCGGGCCTCCGGCAGCGGGCAATATCGCCAACGTCACCTTCACGCCCGTCTATACCGACAGCGGCTCACTTTCCTGGACGCACGTCTTCTCGCCGACCTTCTTCAGCGAGACTGTGCTCTCACACAACTACGAGAGTGACCTGGTCTACACCGGTCCCAATCCCAACATCGATTACGCCGACCAGTTCGGCCTGCCCAACAACTTCGGCAAGACCGGCTTCCCCAACATCTCCGGCATCGGCTTCCTACCCTACGGCTTCGGGCAGGCCGACACCGCTCGTAAAAACTCGCAGAACATCAGCAACCTCGATGAGAACCTGACACTCATTCGCGGTCGCCACACCCTCCAGTTCGGCGGACGCTACCGCCACGAGCGCACCTGGATCATGCCCGACCAGAACCCCCCGGCCACCAGCGTCAGCTTCAGCGCGCTCGCCACAGGAGAGCTCGACCCCAGTAGCGGAAACGCCGAGAGCGCGCAGCCGCTCAAAGGACACAACGCGGCGGACTTCTTCCTGGGCTACGCCTCCGCCTACACCGCCACCAAGAGCCAGCAGTGGTATCGCTTCCGAAATCAGGAGATCGCCTTCTACTTCCAGGACGACTTCAAGGCCACCGACAGGCTCACACTCAACCTCGGCGTCCGCTGGGAGATGCACCCTGCTCTACACGAGAAGTACGGCCTCTTCGGCGGCTACGACTTCAAGACCGGCGCCATGGTGATCGGCAAACCGCTCGATTATCTCTATCAGATCGGCGAGACCACACCAGCCATCGTCAACAACTTCACCAGTCTTGGCGCGACCTTCGAGACGCCCGAGCAGGTCGGTCTTCCTCCGAGCCTCGTCTACGGCAACTACCACGACATCGCGCCGCGACTCGGCATTGCCTATGTGCTCCGCAATGGCGCGCTCCAGACCGTGCTCCGCGGCGGCTACGGCACCTATATCTACGCTCCGCCCACCCGCAACTTCTACGCCGAAACGCGCTTCAACCCTCCCTATACGGCGGGCTTCCCGAAGAGCTACACCTCAGCCGCGCAGAGCCCCGACGGCAAAGCCAACTACCTGCTCCGCTCCGTTCCCACCATCGTCGCCGGAAAAAACAGCGCCAATGTCGTCGATGTCAACAGCCCGGCGCTGGTCAACCCCGGCGCATTCGGACCGTCGGCACTCGACCCCCACTATCCCTCCACGTTCGTGCAGCAGTGGAACTTCACCATCGAGCAGGCGCTGCCGAAGAACACCGTCTTCCGCGCCAGCTACATTGGCAATCACGGCTCGAACCTCGAACAGTATTGGGAGTACGACGACGCGCCCAACAACTATGTCTGGTACACCCGGACCGGCCAGCCGCTGCCGACCGGCAAGTACGCCAACGTGCTCACGCGCCCCTACCCGAATCTTCCGTATGGCCAGATTGAGGTGCAGCGGAAGACCGGCTACTCCAACGACAACTCCATCCAGTTTGAGTTCCAGCGCCTCCACAAAAACGGCTACGGCTTCCAGGCGTTTTACGTACTCTCCAACGCCTTCCGCATGGGCGGCAACGGCTGGCGCGACGAGATCTACGAGCCATCCAGCTACTTCGCTCCGGGAGCCGTCCCGGGGGATGTGGCCGCCTCAAATCGCTATCAGAACTATGCCCGCGACACCGCCATTCCCCAGCATCAGATTCGCTGGAACTGGCTCGTCGATCTGCCATTCGGCAAAGGTAAGACGTTCCTCGGCAACTCCAACAGCTTCCTCAATGCGCTCGTAGGCGGCTGGCAGTTGGTCAGCACGGGCGAGTTGCACAGCCAGTTCTGGCAACCCACCACCAGCTACTATCAACCCACCACGCTGCACATCTACAAAAAGAAGTACAAGGAGATGGACTGCCGTAGCGGCCAGTGCCGTCCTGGCTACCTCTGGTACAACGGCTACATCCCGGCGAACAAGATCAACACAGCCAACGGGGTCCAGGGCGTTCCAGCCGGCTACACACCCTACAACACGCCGCTCATCACCACACCGGCCAACGGCGGGACCAAATGCACAAGTGCAGGCGTTCCCGCAGGCTGCGACCCGAACTATCCGTACTACGACACCAACAGCGTTCTGCTTACGCTCGCCAACGGGTCGACAGTACGCACGACCTACAACCCCGGCATCAATCCGCTGCTTCACCGGTATCAGCTTGGCCCATTCAACTGGACCATGGATGCCTCGGTCTTCAAGTCGATCAAGCTCACCGAACGGACCGCACTCCAGTTCAACGCGGACTTCTTCAACGTTCTCAACGAGCCCGGCCTGAAAAATCCCAACACGACCACCGGTATTATCGACGCCGGGTTCTCCAACAACGATCCGCGCCAGATGCAACTCTCGCTCAGAGCACTGTTCTAGTAGCGGAAGAAATGCAGTAGCCTCCCTTCCATCTCCTGTCGAAGTTCGCATCCGGCTCTTCGACAGGAGACTTTTTCACATCTGCCGAGAGTTCATTCCACATGTTGACGACCGCGCGATCTCCCATCTGCCTCACCCTCCTCGCCGCAGCACTCCAGGCGCATGCCGCAGCGCCATCAGCACAAGTCTTCGCCGCACCGAACGGACAGGGTTCCGCCTGCACACAACACAACCCCTGCTCCCTGCAATCAGCACAACAGCGCGTCCGCGCACTTGCGCCCGCCATGCAGTCCGACATCGTCGTTTCACTCAAACAGGGAGACTATCGCCTCACAACCCCGCTCGCGCTCGATGCACGCGACTCAGGCCGCAACGGCTACACCGTCATCTGGCTCGCAGATCAGAAGCATTCCGCCATCCTCGACGGAGCCATCCACATCCGGAGCTGGCATCTCACCGACCGCAAGCTGAATCTCTGGAGCGCGCCCGTCCCACCCGGAACGCGCTCGCTGCAACTCTTCATCAATGGCCGACGCGCCATTCGCGCACGCGGCCCCGGCTGCAAAAGCCCCACCCAGTGCAAGTACACTCCCGACGGACTCGCCATCACCGGCCCCGCGCTCGCTCAGCGGCTCAGTTCCATTCATCATCCAGAAGACCTCGTCGCCGTCTTCTCCGTTCGCTGGCGCGACTTTCATTGCCCCGTTGCCTCCATTGCGGCGACAGCCATCACGATGGCAAGCCCTTGTTGGCACAATACGGTCATCGACTCCAAAAACGGCTGGCGCAACGCCAGTCCCGTAGGCCGCCCCTTCACTGGCATCGAGTGGTTCGAAAACGCCGACGAATTTCTCGGAACGCCCGGCCAGTTCTATCTCGACATGCGCGCCAGCCGCATCTACTATGTGCCTCGCCCCGGAGAACGTCTCACTCATGCCGACGTTGAGCTTCCCATCACGCAATCGCTCTTGACGCTCACAGCCACGCCGACCGAGCCCATTCACGACATACGCATCGAAGGCATCCAGTTCACCCACACCACATGGACCGCGCCCGACACTCCAGAGGGCTACGTGCCTCTCCAGGCTGGCTACCTCATCACCGGCAACCGCGACCGCCTTCCCGACAACGGCGAAGGCATGATGCGCACTCCCACCGCTGTCATCGTGCTCGGTGGCGCACACATCGTCTTCTCGCACGACACCTTCAACGCACTCGGCACGGCAGGCATCGCTCTCGCAGGCGGTACACGCGACAGCACCATCGCACGCAGCACCTTCACCGACATCTCCGGCGGAGCCATCTTCGTCGGCGACACCATCGCGCATCCCGTCGCACCTCTGGCAAAGTCGGCGCGCAACGTCATCGAGCGCAACACCATCACCCGCATCGCGCGCGAGTACCGCGACAACGTCGCCATCATGGGCGGCTTCAACGACGGCCTCACCATCGACCGCAACACCATCGAAGACACACCCTACACCGGCATCTCCGTCGGCTGGGGCTGGGACTACGAAGGCGAAGCGGACGCGCAACGTGACATCCGCGTCACCCGCAATCGCCTGCACAACTTCATGCTCGACCTCTACGACGGTGGCGCCATCTACACCCAGGCCCAGTCTCCCGGCTCCGTCGTCTGCGCAAACTATATTGATTTCTCTGGAACGCACCATGCCAACGGCATCTATCTCGATGAGCGCAGCCGTGACTACGGCGTCCACAACAACGTCGTCTGGAACGTCACCCGAGGCGACAACTGGCTCTCCGCCTGGGCCTCGTGGAGCGGCAACCTCACCATGACCCACAACTGGACCGACGACACGCACCTGAAGCCGCACAACCCCGGCCCCACCAAAATCTTCGGCCCCAACTTTCTCGCACTCAAAGCACTTCCTCCGGAAGCCAGCGCCATCATCGCCAACTCCGGAGCAAACGCACCCAACAATTCTTCCGACCCATGCGCCTTTTAATTCACTCATCGTAGTAAAACGTCAGTGGAGCAAATCACGGAGAACCTATGACCCGAGTAGTGAAGACCCTCGCCGTATGCATCCTCGCCAGCGCAGGCATTGCAACGGCATCCGCGCAGCACGCCGCACTCTCTTCGGCCCGCATTCAGCAGATCGCAGCCATGCTTCCCGCTGCTCCCACCGGCGTCGGCGTTCCCTGCTCCGACCGCGCAGCATGGACTCCGCTTGCCGGTCAATTCAAGCCCGAGATCGCGCGCGCCGAAGCGATTCTTCAGACACCCTTCCCCGCATGGAGCGACGATGCCTATCTCACCTACACCCGCACCGGCTCGCGCAAAGAAGGCGAGAAGATGCTGCACGACCGCCAAGGTGAGCTTGATCCGCTGGTGCTTGCTGAATGCGCTGAGGGACGAGGCCGATTCATCGCCCGCATCGCCACCGTCCTCGATGGCCTTGCCGCGCAAAAGTCCTGGACGTTGCCCGCGCACGATCCTCGCCTCACCAGCTACAACGGCACGCGCTACTTCGTCGAGCTGAACTCCGCCGACCTCGCCCACACCATCGCCGAGACACTCTACCTCCTCGGGGACAAGCTTCCCGAGTCAACACGCACGCACGCCATGGCCGCGCTCGATCAGCGCATCTTCGCGCCCATGCGCGCCACCTATGTTGCCGACAAAGGCCAGACGTGGCTCCACAACACAGCCAACTGGAACGCCGTCTGCCTCAAGGGCGTCACCGGCGCTGCGCTCGCCGTGCTTCCCAGCCGCGAAGACCGCGCCCTCTTCGTTGCAGGAGCCGAGCACTACATCGGCTACTACCGCCAGGGCTTCAACAACGACGGCTACGGAGCCGAGGGCCTCGGCTACTGGAACTATGGCTTCTCCCACTACGCCGAGTTGCGCGAGATTCTCTGGCAGGCCACCGGCAGCAAGCTCGACCTCTTCTCCGATCCCAAGATGCAGAAGGTCGCACTCTTCGGGGCGCAGTTCGCCATGTTCCCCGGCAATTCAGCCGACTTCGGCGACGCGCACTACATGGTCCAGCCCGACGCCAACCTGATGGCCTACATCAACCGCATCTTCGGCCTCGGACTCACCGCCGCCCAGCCATCCACGGCGCACGCACCTGGCTCGTTAACGCTGGCCGTCGAAGACGCCTTCCCCAACCCCGCCTCTGAACTGCACGGAGACAGCGCGCAATCCGGCGCATCGCTCATCGGCCTGCGCACCTGGTATCCCGACGAAGGCGTGCTCGTCTCGCGCCCCGCACCCGGCGGACGCCTCGCCGCCACTATCAAAGCCGGCGGAAATACCGGCCACAGCCACAACGATGTCGGCTCGTTCGTCATCGGCCTCGGCGCGACCCAGCCCGTCGGAGACCCGGGCGGCCCGTCGTATTACACCGCCGAGACCTTCTCTTCAAAGCGCCTCACGTCCAGGCTCATCAACTCCTACGGCCACCCGGTGCCGGTCATCGGCGGCCAGCAGCAACTCGACGCAACGCAAGTTCACGCAACCGTCCTCAAGACCGACTTCACGCCCGAGCAGGACACCATCACCATCGACATGACCCCGGCCTATCGCGTCCCCACGCTCCGCCGCTTCGAGCGCACCATGCGCTACAGCCGCAAAGGCGCAGGCTCCGTCGAAATCGAAGACAGCTTCGATCTCTCCGCTCCAACCGACATCGAAGAGTCGCTGCCCACGCACGGAACATGGCAGCAGCTTGATCCGCATACGCTTCTCTTCACCGCAGGCAGCGAGCGCCTGCGCGTCGCCATCGACGCCCCATCCGCGCTCACCGTCAGCCAGGAGAAGATCGACGACTACGCCAACCCGTTCACACGAGTCGCCGTTCGCGTGCACCTCGAAGGCTCCGGAAAAGTCACCATGCGCTTCACGCCAGAGCAGTAGGCTTCAAAGAAGCAAGAGTATTTTCCCTGGAGATGTAGTCCTCGCGGCCTCACTCTCCGAAGCGGGATTTATTGTCATTCCCGAAGGGAATCTGCGTTTCGCTTCGAGCCGCACCGAACGACAGTTTTAGGGAAAATGCTTTACCGCAACGCAGCCTGCCGCAGCGTCTCCGCAGCCGACTCCGCCGTAATGTCGCGCTGCGGGCCACCCAGCAGCTCAAACCCGACCATGAACTTGCGCACCGTTGCCGAGCGCAGCAGCGGCGGATAGAAGTGCGCATGGAAGTGCCACTCTGCATGGTCCTCCCCGTCGTAAGGACGCGGATGCAGCCCCATCGAATACGGAAACGGCGTATCGAAGACTTTGTCGTAGGTTCGTGTCACGCTCTGGAGAATCGCGGCGAATCCTTCACGCTCCGCACCCGTCATCTCTTCCAAAGCGGCGACGTGGCGCGTAGACAGAATCATCACCTCAAACGGCCAGACCGCCCAGAACGGCACTACCGCAACGAAATGCTCGTTCGACGCAACCACGCGCTCGGCAAGTCGCGACTCCATATCGCGGTACGCGCACAGCAGACAGCACCCGTGCTCATTCAGATAGAGCCGCTGCCCAGCGATCTCCGCCACCACTTCATTCGGAACAGAACGGCTCGCCCAGATCTGACCATGCGGATGCGGATTGCTCGCCCCCATCATCGCGCCGCGATTCTCAAACACCTGGACGTAAGCAATATCCTCTCGCGCGCCCAGCTCCGTGTACTGCTCCGCCCACACATCCACGACCTTGCGGATGTCGGCAACCGCCATCTGCGCCAGCGTCAGGTCGTGCCGTGGCGAAAAACAAATGACGCGGCACACGCCGCTCTCGCCCTCAGCCACCAGCAGACCCTTACCGTCCTCGTCGCTCGAAAAACGCGGAGCGTCCAACTTCAGCGCCGCATAGTCATTCTCGAAAACATAGGTACTGGAGTACGTGTCGGTGCGCGCTCCGCCCGCCCGCACATTGCCCGGGCACAGATAACACTGCGGGTCATACTTCAGCGCAGCCGGCGCCACCGTCTTCTCTACCTGCCCCTGCCACGGCCGCTGCGTCCTGTTCGGCGAGACCAGCACCCACTCCCGCTTCAGCGGATTGAATCTGCGATGAGGATTCTTCTGTGCCAGAGGATTCATGCCGCACCGTCTTTCGCCAGCGCCAGCGCGCCATCCGATGCCTCGCACACAAAGCAATCGGCCTCGATCCCGGTCGCAGTCCGATAGCCTCTCCTCACCTCCTCCACAAATTCGCAGGCCTTCGCAGCGTCCACCAGATTCACCGTGCAGCCCCCAAACCCCCCGCCCGTAATCCGCGCGCCGAAGCACCCAGGCTGCCGAATAGCGATTTCAACCAGCGTATCCACTTCGGCGCAGCTCGCGGCAAAGTCGTCACGCATACTCGCGTGTGCCTCAACCATCAGTTCGCCAAACTGCTTCGTGTCGCTGCCAAGCAGTGCCTCACGTGCCTTCAGCACACGCGCATTTTCGGTGATGATGTGCCGGCAGCGCGCATAACTGACGGGAGGCATCTTCTCCCGGCACGCCTCCAGGTCCCGAAGCGTGGCATCGCGTAACAGCTTAATGCCGCGCTCACGTTGCAACACGGCCTGGCCTACCTCTACCTCGTCGCGGCGGTCGCCATACTCCCCTGTCGCGTGGTCGTGTTTCACCATCGAGTTGGCAATGACCACACGCACGCCCGCAGGAAGCGGCAGCAGTTCAAACTCCAGCGAGCGGCAGTCCAGCATCATCGCCCGCTGCGCCACGCCCCCCGCCACCACAAACTGGTCCATAATTCCGCTCTTGGCGCCGACATATTCGTTCTCGGCACGGCGGCACAGGGATGCAACCGCTTTCAAAGTTAGCGCTAAATTAGCGCGCCCCAGCAGGGCCATCGCAGCCGCTACTTCAACGGACGCTGACGAACTCAACCCCGCTCCCAGCGGAACATCGCCTGTCAACGTCATATTGAATCCGTCGATGGGCATGCCTTCCTGCCTGAGGCTCCACACCACTCCAGCCGGATAGTCGCTCCACCGCCCCTCCGGTGTGCTGTCCAGCGAGGCAATCTCGTAGGAAGCCTCTTCGTCAAAGTTCTCCGAATGGAAGACGGCCCTGCCGTCCTCGCGCGGGCCAATGGTCGCAATCGTATGAAAGCCAATCGCCATCGGCATGACCAACCCACCTGTGTAGTCGGTATGCTCGCCAATCAGGTTCACGCGCGCGGGCGCGGCAAACGCCTGCCCTGCCTGACCAAACCTCCGCTCATGCCGCCGCAAGGCTTCAGAGAAATCCATCTTCATCCACTGCACCTATAAAACCGTGAGATAGATTCATCCTACAACGTTATCGTACCTTGACGGCATGGTGCGGGTGCAACTCCATGGCGCGGATCTCGCTTCCGGCCAGCAAAAATGCGCCAACCCCATAGGTATAGCTTGAAGTGGCCTTGAACGGCGCAGGCTCCGCGCCCGTCTGCTGAACGCACCCCAGCCTGCCGTCTGCATACACATGGTCCAGCATCCCCGACCACGCACGCGCAATCACCGGCAGGTATACCTTCCTGTCCAGCAGGCCGTGATTCACTCCCCACGCCAGGCCATACGTAATCAACGCAGACCCCGACATCTCAGGCAGATCATAGTTCGCCGGATCCAGCAGCCCCGACCGCCACATCCCGTCCTTGCCCTGCAACTCGGCCATCCGCGCGGCCATCTCCTTCAACTGCGTCTCATACATCGCCCGCGCCGGGTCGTCCTTCGGCAGATACTCAAGCGTCCGCGCCAGCCCGCCCATCACCCAGCCGTTGCCGCGCGCCCAGAACATCTTCTTCCCATTCGCCTCCGTCCGCGTCAGGTAGTCACGGTCGCGCGCGTAGAGATGCTCCTGCTTGTCCCACAGCAGGTCCGAGGTCTTCGCCCACTCTTCGTCGAGATAGGTGATGTACTTCCTGTCGCCGGTCGCAGCATACATCCGCGCCCACACCGGAGGCGCCATGAACAGCGCATCGCACCACCACCACACCAGCGTCTTCCCCCGCCTGCGCGAGACATGCGGCCCGGCAATCAGGGCATCCAGCTCCTCCTGCGTCGGCTTCATCATCGCCGGGTCCTTCTTCAGCAGATAAAGCTCCAGATACGTCTGGCCAATGCTCTGGTCGTCCGCATCCGGCAGGTGCGACCGCAACTGCCAATCGAACTTCTTTCCCATCGCCAACATCGCGTCGCGGTACGGAGGATAGTTCAACGAATCGGCGGCAGCCATGTAGCCGCTATAGAGTGCGCTCCACGTCCATATCCGGTCGAAGTACGGCTGGGACCGCGCCATCTGCCAGTCGCCCACCTTGCGCATCGCCGCCGCCACTGCCGCGGGCTTCAGCGAATGCGAGAGGTCCTTGGCAAGCGGTCCGCCATCATCAGGATCGTCTCCGAAGTGCCGCGAGTTGTCCTTGGCAATCCCCGCCAACTGCTGCGGAGTCGCATTCGCCATCGAAACCTGCTGCGCGCTCACTCCCATTCCGCAGCACAAAGCAACACAGAGGCAGATACCAACCGGACGCATCATCAAACCATCTCTCCCGTTCTATTTCGTAAAAATAAATCCGGCCCGGTCCGCGGTAAAGCGGAGACCGGGCCGGAATCCTATCAGCCGCAACGCATCAGAAGTTAATCCGGCCCGAGAGCTGAAAGGCACGGTTGCCGGAGGCGCTTCCTACCGTTCCGAAGCTTGCGCTGCTCACATTGGCGCCAATCCTGCCGAAGGACACCCTGTTCGGCACGTTCTGGCAATCCACTGCGAAGACAAACTTCACCCGCTCCGGAGTGAGGTTGAAGCTGCGCCGCAGACTTGCGTCCAGACCATAGCCGCTCGGATTCCGCAGGCCAAAGGCAGCCATGCGCGGCGCATCTCCGAACATGAACTGTCCAGGGTTGCAGAACGCCGACACTGCGCTGCCGCAGGGTACTGCTTTGCCGGTGGCATCTCCGCCATCTCCCAGCGTCGAGTTGCCGATGTACCCATTGGCATAGGAGATGCCGCCCGCCGACGGTGTCGCTCCCAGTGTCTTGGCCGTAATGCCATCTCCCCAGCTTCCATGCTGGCGGATCGTCTTCGCCGTGAACGACGGATTGAGGTCAGGCATGCAGGTGCCAGCGGTCGGCTGGTAGGTGCCCGTGCACGAAGAAGCCGTAATGGCCAGCGGCGTGCCCGACGAGTACCGGAAGATACTCGAGAAGGTCCACCCTCCGGCAAGCGCGCGGACAAAGAAGTTGTTCGAACCGATCTGTCCCTTACCGAACGGCAGGTGATAGACCCCATAGATGGAAAGGTTCTGCGGAACGCTGTTTGCACTCAGGGAGCGATCAATCCGGTTCTGTTTCCATGCCTTGCCGGACAGAATCCGGTTGGCCGGAATGGCCCAGCCGCTGCGCTGCGATCCGGCATCATCGATGTTCTTCGAGTACGTGTAGTTCACGTTCAGCGTCAGGCCGTGCGACAGGCGCTTCGCCAGCGAAACCTGTAGCGAGTGGTAACTCGAATTCGCCGACTGGCTGCCCCATGTGTCCGAGGTGCCGGAGAACTGCGGCATCCACTTCAGGCTCTGCGCGATCGTTGCCTGTCCCTGGCCGCTCTTGGTCGAGGCCGCCGCCTGGAACCCAGGATACGGTCCGTTCAAGGGCAACAGAGGAATGCCTTGCTGAGCGGCAATCACGTTGGCCGCGGCCACGTTCGCAGCCGTCGCCGGGGCCGAAAGCAGCGTACCCAGTCCCCAGTAGATGGGATTGACCTGTCCTGCATACAGCCCGCGCATATTGCTCGCGCCAGCCAGGAAATGGCTCTCCGTACCCGCGTAGTTCACGGTAATGGTTACATTCGGAGTCAGTTGACGCTGCACGCCAAAGTTCCAGAAGTTGAACTCTGGCGAACGGCCCGAGAGATACAGATCCGGAAAGCCCGGCGCTCCGCTCGCCTGAACAAACGCGCCATTGCCGTCCACCGTATTGCCGACGTTAAGCGCCTGGCTGTCAGGTCCCGGCGGCGTGATCGGAGGAACCGTGTAACCCGGCCCGCCAAAGTTCGCATTCGCCAACCCCAGACCAGCAAAGTACGAACTCGTATTCAGGTAGAACGCGGGACCCGCCGCCGGTCCGGCAGCGCCGTCCGAAAACGATGGCGAGCTGGTGAAGCCAAGCTGCGAAGGCCCGGTACCGGCTCCGCCCGCTCCGCCTGTTCCTCCGCCATGCGAATAGACCGTCGCAAACGCTCCGCGGATGACCGTCTTGTCATTCATCGCATAAGCGAAGCCGACGCGCGGCCCCCAATTTTTCATATAGTTATGCACGGGCGTCGAGCAGCCGCAACTGACCGCCGAACCGCCATGATTTCCCGCAAACTCCAACGCACCCTTGTTACCCGTAACCGGGTTCGTAAGATTGGCATTCAGGAACGAAAACCGGTTCTGAGCTTCCGTGTAGGACGGGAGGTAGTCCCAACGCAAACCAAGATTCAGCGTCAGCTTAGGCGTAATCTTCCAGTCATCCTGAAAGTAAGGTGCAAAGGGGCGGTACCGTCCACCGAGCACCGAAAACGGCTGTAGCGTGATGCCAGTGCCACCGACTGCGCCCATCAGGAAGCTCGCATACGAATAGCCGGTGCTGCTGACGTAGGCAGAACCCTTCTCCTGCGCCGTCTCATTTGTGCCCCAGGCGAGGGTCAGTGAAGAGGTCGGCCCATCGTAGTGCGACGACTGATCCTGCAGCCGCTGCACCTGAATGCCGAACGTCATCGCGTGCTTGCCTTTGATCCAGAGCAGGTTGTCCACTACGGTAAACGTGTTGCCGACCGTGGTCGCCGTCACACCCGATCCACCCTCTCCCCATTCGGATGGAGCATTGCTACCGCCAAACGTGTTGGTCGGAAACTCTGTCACAGCCTGCCCATTGGATGGCACGCCGCTGAACTGGATGCCCATCAGCGAAGCGGCATACTGGGTGCCTTCGGTGATGTTCTTAATCGGCGGCCCGCCAAAGTTGCTGAAGCCGAACTTGAACTGGTTCACAAGGTGCTCTGTGAACGAATACGAGTCCGACAGATCAACCCAGTGCCCGGCCACCGTGGAAAACGTCGTCCCCAGATAGGGCAGCGGAAGGATGTTCTTGGTTCCGGTATACGGCACCGCATGACGATTGCCGCCCGTAATCGTGAACGCAATCGTCTGCTTCGGAGAAACCGTGTAATCAAGCCGTCCCGAATACAGCCAGTTGTCATAGCCGCTCGGAATGCCGCCAAGATAATTGTTCTGAATACCCGAGGTCGTCGGCGTCGGCAGATACGACTGCATCTTCTTCGCAATCGGCGAGATCGCGCTGTCCGGAATGATGTTCGGCGTTGGCAAGCCATTCTTCATGCCCGTGAACGGCTTGCGCGTGCAGGAACTGCCAACGCAGGTCTGCGTGGTCGGATCGTAGATCAGGTAGCCCGGCCCGCTCTGTGCCCCCGCGCCCGTACCTGCCGACTGCGCGGCGTTGAGCAACTCGGTAAAGTCTCCCTGCTGCATCAGCGTCGTAGGAATGGTCTGCGTTGCATAGCTCGGGGCCGACCGCGTATGCGTCTTGTCGTAGGTTGCATAGAAGAACAGCTTGTCGTGGCCGTCGAACACATGAGGAATCACAACCGGCCCGCCCAGCGAAGCAGTGAACTCATTCTGATGATCCTGAGGCTTGCCGACCGGTACATTCACAATGACACCGTTCACCAGTTGCTTCTTCGTAGCAATCGCAGCCGTAAATCCCCACGTATCGAAGATCGTGTTGCGCACAAAATCGGCGACCGTGCCGTGATACTGGTTGCCGCCGGACTTCATGTTGTAGTTCACCGAGCCTGCGCCCTGATACTCGACCGACTGCCCGCTGGTCAACGCGCCAATCTCGCCTACCGCCTCCGACGGGACTACGTTGAAGATCGGCCGGTTGTCGCCAATCTGGCTGATCGTCGTCAGCGGAATACCGTCGAGATAGACTTCCTGCACGCGGTTCGCCGTGCCGGAAAACAACGAAGACCGGCTGCCTGACTGTGCTCCCGGCAGAAGGTTTGAAAATGAAGTGATATCGCGTTGCTGATTGCCGGCGACCATCAGCGGCAGATCCATGAACTCCTGGCTGGTGATATTGCCGCCGAGCGTCGCATTCGCCGTATCCAGTGCAGGCGGAGCTTCTGTCACCGTCACCGTTTGACTCTGGCTGCCAATCTTCAGTACGGGATTCAGGCCGAAAATCTGGTTCTGATGGATCTCGATCTTCTCCTGCTTATACGACTGAAATCCATCCGCAGACACTGTCACCGAATAGGTGCCCACGATCAGCGGGCTGATCTGATAAACGCCCGCCGATGAAGTCTTGCGCGACGTTGCAACGCCCGTTGCAACGTTGTTGGCTGTCACCGTCGCATTCGGAATCACCGCGCCGGTCGGATCGGTCACCGTTCCGGTGATGGCGCCTTCACCTGCCGTCTGCGCATACGCCGACGGCAGGATCAATCCAAAACAAACCGCCAGAACCAATAACAACCGCATCGTTACACTGCTTTGCCCGTTCAGGAAGCACTTCGAAACTGGATTTCCTCGCATCATGGCCCTAACCTCGGAAAAAAAATAGGTTCGGGGCGATATTCGCCCTTTGGTTCAACCACATCGACATTCAATCTGGACTGATGGGAATCTACGCAACCGGACACACGAGTGTCAATAGAAAAATAATTTCACTTGTTCGGTTCAAACAAACATTCCATACTCCATCGCGCACCTGCGGCTTCGAAGCAGCGCACGGAGATGCCAAACATACTTCTAAATGGGCGATTCTCTTACTCTTCCCGCAGCACCTCAAGCGGCTTCTGCCCGAGTGTCCGGTGGCTGGCCAGCCATCCTGTCGCCACGGTGAGGCCGCAGACCGCAGCCAGCGCAATCAGCGTCCAGTCCCAGCGCAGGTGGTAGGACACCTTCATCCGCGTCAACATCGCGCGGGCAACCAGATTCGCAAACACCACCCCGACCACGCCCGCCACCAGCCCCAGCGCCGCAAACTCAATCGAGAATACGGCGGCAATCCGCGCCCGCGTCGCACCCAGCGTCTTCAGCACCACCACCTCGCGGATCCGCCGGTAGCGCGTGCCCGCAATGCAACTCGCCAAAATAATAATTCCCGCAAAGATGCTGAACGCCGCAAGAAACTGGACCACATACGTAATCTGAATCACGACAGAGCGGATCGTCTCCAGCGCCTGCGCCACGTTGATGACGGTAATGGTCGGATAGTCCTTGAACAACGCGCGCTGCAACTCGCCAACGCGCGCCGGATCAGCGTGGACGCCGCCGTACCAGACCACCGGTAGCCCCTTAAGCGCCGTCGGCGTCATGATAAACTCGGCGCGCGAGTAAGCATGTTGGCCGTCGGCCTTTGTCAGCGCGGCAACGGTTGCGACAATCTGCGTGTCCTGCGCGGCGAACGTGATCTTCGACCCGACCTTCACCCCCAGCCGCCTCGCCACCCGTTCGTCAATCGCAATCAGCGGCTTCGTATCATCCGCCGCCCACCACTTCCCTTCCACCGCTTTGGTCCCCGGCGGCGGCGCGTCTGCCCACGTCAGCGAGATCGACCGCAGCATCCGCTTCGGAAAATTCCTCAGCTTCAACTGGTCCTCAGCCACCCCGTCAATCGCGAGGATGCGCGATGACACCACCGGCATCATCTCCGGTGTAGCCGTCACACTCGGCTGCGCCTTCAACAGCGCGCGCACACCGGCCACCTCATCGCTCGCAACGTCCAGCATGAAGACGTTCGGCAGATTCGGCGCGGCAGAAACATGCAGTTCTTTCACCACAGCCTGCTGCACCAGATAGACCGTCATCATCTGCATCACGCCCAGCCCGAGTGCGGCCAGCAGAGCAGCCGAAGGATTCCCCGGCCGATACAGATTCGCCAGCCCATGCCGCACCGCCGACGGCAGATGCAGCCGCGTCTTCGAAAGAAATATCCGCAGCGCCCACAGCACCAGCCCCGACGCTGCCAGCAGCACCACCAGCACCCCAGCCAGCCCAAGCGAAAACACCTTGCCAATCATCGCCGAGTCGGACAGCGTCGTCGCAATCGCGGCCAACCCGCCAACAATCAGCAAAATCGCGGCAATCTGCGCAAAGCTCTTCATCGCCTTGCGCCTGAGCGCCACCACAAACGGGTCCTCGCTCTCCTCCACCGCGCGCCGCAGAATCAGGATCGGACGCACGCTGCGAATGTCCAGCAACGGCGGCAACGTGAACAGCAGCGTCGTCAACACACCCACCGCAAGTCCCGTCAGAATCGCCTGCGGGCTCACACGCAGCACCGCATGAACATTCACCAGCTTCGCCAGAAAATACGGAAACGCCCGCTCCACGCCAGCGCCCAGAGCCACGCCCAGCGCGCCGCCGCCCAGCCCCAGCAGCAACGTCTGTAGCAGATAGATCTTCATAATCTGCCCGGAGCGCGCCCCAAGCGACTTCATAATGGCAATCGTGTCCAGCCGCTGCTGCAAGTGCGCGCGCATGGCCATCGCCACGCCAATCGCCCCAAGCACCAGCGCCACCAGACTCATCAACGAAAGCAGCCCCGTCGCGCGATCCAGCCCCTGCGTCAGCGCGGGGTTCGTCTCACGGTAGTCCGTCACCTGCGACTCAGGCAGCAACTTCTCCAGCCGCGTCTTCAAATCCGCAACGGCCTTGTCTGAAAGCGGCGCGTCATTCACGGGCTTCGGCACCTTGAAAAGATACCGCTGCCCCGCATGACTCCCCGGAGCCAGCAGCCCGCTCGCGTCCAGCCCTGCGCGCGAGATCAACACACGCGGCCCGGCCGCAAAGCTCCCCGAAAGCCGGTCCGGCTCATTGACCACCACCGACGCAATGCGAAAGACCTTTGTGCCAATCTTCAGCTCATCGCCGACATTCATGTGCAGCCGCACCAGCAAATCATCGGCCACCGCCACCGTGTCGGGCGTCAAAACGTCCTTCAACCGCGCCGCCGGAGCAAGCTGCACCTTCCCGTAAAACGGATACTTCGCCGGATCGACCGCCTTCAGCGAAACCAGCAGCGGGTCCAGCGTCTTCGCCGAAGAGGCCATCGAGAGCAGCTCCGTCACCGGCGTCATCTCCACGCCGCCAGCCGCAATCTCGTCCAACCCTTTTTGCTCATCGGGCGTTGGCTGTCGAAACATCCGCGCCGAAAGGTCCGCAGCCATAATGCTGCGCGCCTGCTCCAGCAACGCGGTGCGGAACGAGGCGGAGAATCCGCGCACGCCCGTCAGCGCGGCAACGCCAATCGCCACCGACAAAATTACGAAGAAGAATTTGCCGCGCGAAGAATGCATCTCGCGCACAGCAATCCTGCTGGCCGACTTCCACGAGAGACTCGCCACCACCGCCCCTTTCTACCGCGCCACAGATGCCTGCGCATCATCCGCCGCCTGCGCCAGTTCGTCCGACACAATCAATCCATCGCTCAGCACAATGCGCCGCCCGGCGTGACTCGCCAGCATCGGATCGTGCGTCACCAGCACCAGCGTCGTCCCCTCCACGCGATTCAGATTCAGCAGCAGGTCCAGCACATGCGCACCATTCTTCGTATCCAGATTCCCCGTCGGCTCATCGGCCAGCACAATCGGCGGCCGCAGAATGAACGCGCGCGCCAGCGCCACACGCTGCTGCTCGCCGCCCGAGAGCTGCACCGGATAATGTCCCATCCGGTCGCCCAACCCCACACTCACCAGCAGCTCACGCGCCCGCGCCTGGCCATTCTCCCTCGCATCCGCATTCAGCTCATGCGGAAGCAGCACATTCTCGAGCGCCGTCAGTGTAGGAATCAGTTGATACGACTGAAACACAAACCCAATCGTCCTGCCGCGCACCCGCGCCAACTGGTCCTCAGGCAGATAGCTGATGGCAGTGCCATTCAGCCGCACCTCGCCTGCGCTCGGCGTATCCAACCCGGCCAGCAATCCCAACAGCGTCGATTTCCCACTGCCACTCGCACCCATAATGGCCACAAACTGTCCTTGCGGCACCGTGAAGTCGATGCCCTTCAAAATGTCCACCGTGCGGCTGCCATTGCGAATCGACCGCCGCAACCCCTCCACGGCAATCATCGGAGCGATGTTTCGTCCAGCTTCCATCACCTGTGCCGCCCCCTTTGGCTGCTCCATTCACTTTGGTAGATTGGTACCAGATGCAGCGACGCGGATTCCTTCCTATAGTAGCGGTTGTCGCGCTGGCCCTCAGCGGTTGCCATACAAAACACTCCTCTGCCCACTCCACAGATGCAGATACGCACGCCGGCGATACAAAGATCACGAACTCCGCAAAAAATCTCGTCCATACCGAAGGCCCGCCCGCTCCCGTAGCTGCCCGGCCCAGGATGCCCGACACGCGCCCGCTCGTCGTCTGCTTCGGCGACAGCCTCACCGCGGGTCATGGCACAGACCTCGGCCAGAGCTATCCCGACTACCTGCAATCCGACCTCGACTCCCTCGGCTATCGCTACCGCGTCGTCAACGAAGGCATCAGCGGAAACACGACGAAGGATGGTGTAGACCGGCTCGGCCGCATCCTCACCATGAAGCCCTCCATCGTCGTCGTCGAGTTCGGCGGCAACGACGGCCTGCGCGGCCTGCCCATCGCCGACACCCGCGCCAACCTCGACAAAATCATCGGCACCCTCAAATCCCACCGCATCAAAGTCGTACTCGCCGGAATCACGCTTCCGCCCAACTACGGCCCCGACTACATCCAGCAGTTCAACGCCACCTACACACTGCTCGCCCGCAAATACCGCGTCCCCATGCTGCCCTTCCTGCTCAAAGGCGTCTTTGGCGTGCCCGGCATGATGCAGGAAGACATGACCCACGCCACCGCCGCAGGAAACGAAATTGTGGCAAAAAACATCCTCCCGCTCGTCACGCCTCTACTGAAGAGGGCGCGGTAAGCAAAACCGAGCACGGCTGCGACCGCCTTCAGCCGCCCCCTTTTGTTTGTCATTTTTGTTTGTCATTTTTGTTTGTCATTCCCGAAGGGAATCTGCGTTTCGCTTCGGGTCGCACCGAACCACAGTCTTACGGAACAGGCTTCAACCCATCACCACAATCGGCTGCATCAAAGTCCCCGCAACCCGCCGCACAATCGCCAGCATCTCCGTAGGCGTCGTGAACACCTTCACCAGCGGAGCCTGCGAAAACTCCGGCAGGTTCACCTGCATCCCGTTGCGCAACCGCCCAGCCAGTTGTTCGTCCACCGTCACCGAAGGCATCTCCGGCAGCAGCGTGCGCGGATGCGGCAGCATCGCCTCGATCTCCGCAGGCGAAGCAGCCTGCTTCAGTTGCTCCACCGTCACCGCTCCCGCCAGCGAAAACGCGCCCGCGCGCGTCCGCCGCAGCGCAGCCAGATGCGCGCCGCACCCCACCATCTGCCCCAGCTCATGCGCCACCGAGCGCACATAACCGCCCGCCGAAACCTGCAACACAAACGCTGCCGTGTCGCCTTCCAACGAAGTCAGTTCAAAATGATGAATCGTAATCCGTGCAGCCTTCACCGGAACCTCAACCCCGGCGCGAGCCAGCTTGTGCGCAGGCACGCCATTAATCTTCTTCGCGGAAAACACCGGCGGCACCTGGTCCATCTCACCGCGAAACACCGTCGCCAACCTGCGCAACTCATCCAGTGACTTCGTCAGCGGCCGCTGCTCGCCAACGCACTCGCCTTCCGCATCAAACGTGTCCGTCGCAAACCCAAACCGGATATGCCCCTCATAGTGCTTCTCCGCCTGCCCAAAAAACTGCGCCAGCCGCGTGTACTTGCCCAGCAGCAGCGGCAACACCCCAGTAGCCATCGGGTCCAGCGTCCCCAGATGTCCAATCGATTTCTCGCCCGTCGCGCGGCGAACAATGGCCACCACGTCATGCGACGTGCAACCAGCAGGCTTATCGAGTACAAGTAGACCGTTCATGCAGCGTCTACTCAGTTTATAGCTGTTTTCCTGGAGGTATCGTCCCGGTGACGTCCTTATCCCCAAGGCAGTCCCCACTTTTTTGTTGTCATTCCCGAAGGGAGTCTGCGTTTCGCATCGGACGGGTGCCCCATCTTCGGCGCAGCTTCATCGCGCCTAAGGTGGGATCCAACATCCCCCACACCACATCATCTCAACTGAAATCGATGCTCTTAGCGCACCCACACCACGTCATCTCGACCGGAGGCGGCGCCCTTTGCCGCCGCAGTGGAGAGATCCCCGTATTTCTCACACCACAAACTGACTAAAGTGAACTGCCGTGCCGCCGAATCAACGACAAAAACTCATTGCGCGTCTGAAGCTGCGTCTTGAAGACACCCAGCATCGCCGAAGTCACCGTGCTCGACTCCTGCTTCTCCACCCCGCGCATCATCATGCAAAGATGCGCCGCCTCCATAATCACAGCCACACCCTGTGGCTGAATTGCTTCGGTGATAGCCTCGCCAATCTGCCGCGTCAACCGCTCCTGCACCTGCAAGCGCCGCGCAAACACATCCACCAGCCGCGGAATCTTGCTCAACCCAATCACCTTCCCATTGGGTACGTATGCCACGTGCGCCTTCCCGAAGAACGGCAGCAGGTGGTGTTCGCACATCGAGTAGAACTCGATGTCTTTCACGATCACCATCTCGTCGTAGTCCACGTCGAAGAGCGCGTTATGCAGCACCTCCGTCACGTCCATCTGGTAGCCCTTCGTCAAAAAGGCCATCGCCTTTTCCATGCGCTCAGGCGTGCGCAGCAGACCATCGCGGTTCGGGTCTTCGCCCAGGCGGACAAGCAACTCGCGGTAGAGGTCTTGGGTGGAGACAGTATCGAGAATCGTCGGTTCAATTACTGAAGCGTTACGTGCCATAAGCCCTCTCTAAATCGTCCTCGAAATCGCTGGAGCATTGCCTGCGTAGTCAAATGAGTTGTTGCTCGTCTCCTCAATGTGCACTCGCTCCAGACGTGCAGCGGTGAAGCTCTCGAATATTCTGTAAATCTCTACCGTCAGGTTCTCCGTCGTCGATACGCCATCCTTGAAACACTCCAGCGTGTTCAGGTTCGTATGATCGAACCGCGCCAGCAGGTTCGCCTGCGCGAAGCCGTCCAACTCACCAAGATCGCAGACCATCCCCGTCACCGGATCGACCTGCCCGCTCAGTGTCACCTCGACGGTGTAGTTGTGCCCATGCCCATACGGGTTATTGCACTTGCCGAAGACCGCGCGGTTTTTCGCGGCATCGTATGCGTCCGTGTGCAAACGGTGCGATGCGCTGAAGCGATACCGCCTTGAGAGATACGCCTTCATGGTTCACCGTAATAATCAGCGAAGAGGTCCGGCATCTCGTAGATGCGCACGCGATGCAGCTTCGCATTCGGAATCTTCCCATCCAGCCGCCGCCAGATGGCAATCGCAATGTTCTCCGTCGTCGGAACCGCTTCCTTGAACTCCGGCACCTCAAGATTCAGATGGCGATGGTCATACACGCCAACCACCTCGCGCTCCAGAATCTCCTTCATCTCCTTCAGATCGACGACAAACCCCGAGACCGGATCAACCTCGCCCCCAACTGTCACTTCAAGCGTGTAGTTATGCCCATGCCCATTGCGGTTGGCGCACTTGCCGAACACACGCTCGTTCTCCTGCTCGGACCAGGCATCGTTCCAGTAGTAATGGGCCGACGAAAATTCAGCTTTGCGCGTAAGAAAGATCATGGTTTCCCTAAATTTAGACGCGATTTGCAACACGTCGGATGCAAATATGCAGACAAATCAACGCTCCGGATTGTAACTTCGCCCCTTCCAGACTACCGATTTTTTGATCCGCCGGTGAACTACGCTGCGCACCAGCAGCCACACAAACAAAGGAACGCCCAGAATGGAAATGGTTACATCCAGGGCCGGAAAATTCGACCGCGCCACCCGCGCATAGAACCGCCACAGCGTCCGTGCCCAGATCAGCAGAATCGCCGCCCGCTGCCACGGAACCAGCCACCATATCCCAAACGCCAGCACCGGCAACCCGAAGAACAGCAGCACATCCAGCACCCGCCACAACGCCAGCGCAACCGTCTTCGGAAACAGCAGCGCCAGGTTCTTCGTCCAACCCTCCACCATCTCCCCCGTCGTGCGATACATGCGCGTCGAGAGCGCCTCCGGAGCATAGCGAAAACGAATCGCCGCCGGCTTGCGCTTGATCCTGTACGCAAGCTCGACGTCTTCCAAAACAGCGTCGCCCACTGCGCGATGCCCGCCCACCGCAAAATACGCCTCGCGCTCCACCATCAGAAACTGCCCATTCGCCGCCGCCAGCTCGCTCTCCGGATCATTGATCACCTTCATCGAATACACCGAAGCCAGCTCTGAAAAGACCAGCGGCATCACCGCCCTCTGCCAGAAACCATGCACCACCTGACGTGGCGAATACGAGAGCAGCGCCGCCTTGTGCCGTTCCGCCTCGCGCAGCGCACGCGACAGATCCCCCGCCTCATGCACCGTGTCGGCATCGGTAAACAGCAGATGCCCTCCGCGCGCAACCTGCGCCCCGGCCCAGCACGCATTCGTCTTCCCGGTAAATCCGCCGCGCTCGCTCAGGTCCAGCGGAGGCGCATCGATCACCATCACACCCTCGTGACTCGCAGCCATCCGCTCCGCAATCCCCCGCGTCGCGTCCGTCGAAGCATCATCAACGACGATCAGTTCCCACTCAACGCCAAGCGCAAACCCCGCCTCCGACTGCCGCACCAGCGACTCCAGACACGCCCCCAGCGAACGTTCTTCATTTCGCGCCGGCACAATCACCGACAACTCCATCTCAGCCGTTTGCGCGCGCTCGCTCACAAGTTCGTATTATAAAAGTCAGCAAAATCCGTATGATTAAAAGTGGTGAACCCAGTGCCTAAAATCCTAGCGGCCCTTACTCTGGCCATGCTTCTCGTTACCGGCTGCGACCGCGGCACCCATCCCCACAACATCGACAAGCCCGCGCCCGAGTTCTCCATCGCCGACGGCACCCACTCCGTCGATCTCGCCAAACTCCGCGGCCACGTCGTCGTGCTCAATCTCTGGGCCACCTGGTGCCCGCCCTGCATCGAAGAGCTCCCCAGCCTGCTCGCTCTCCACCAGAAGATGCCCAACCTCGAAATCGTCGCCATCAGCATGGACCAGGATCCCGACGTCTACCACCAGTTCCTCATCAAACACCACGTCGATCTCGTCACCATCCGCGACGCCGACCAGCGCATCAACGCCCTCTACGGCACCGTCCAGATTCCCGAAACCTACATCATCGATCGCCAGGGCACCCTCCGCCGTAAGTTCATCGGCGCGCAGGACTGGACCGACCCGAACATCATGAACTACCTCGCCAAGATGTAACTTCTTTTCATCGCAAGCCACCCCGCATTTCCATTTCGCAGCCTTTTGCATTTCCATTCCGCAGCCTTTTGCATTTCCATTCCGCAGTTTTTGTATTTCCATTCCGCAGCGCAGCGAAGGAATCTGCTTTTCGTCAATCGTCCCTCCGACTCCGATCTTGCGCGGTCATTCTGAGCGCAGCGAAGAATCCCCGCATTTCGTCGGCAGCCCCAATAGCCTCATGGAATAGCTGTCAATGATCACAGTTACCGCGCCGGAGAAAAATACTCCCGAATATCCACCACCCTCATGCCCGCCTTCCGCGCGGCCTCCAGCCCTTCATCCGAATCCTCAAACGCAACACACTCCTCCGGCGCAACCCGCATCCTCCGCGCGGCCTCCACGTACACATCCGGAGCGGGCTTGCCCCGCTCCACGTCCTCCGCCCCCACAATCACGTCGAACAACGGCAACAGCTTCGCCACCCTCAACGTCGCCTCCACATTCTCGCGCCGTCCATTCGAGGCGACCGCCATCGGCACCCTCCCGCGCCACTCGCGCGCAACCTCGGCAATCACCGCAACCTCGCGTATCAGCGGCAGACACTGCCTGAACGCCGCATCATATCGCCCCAGAATCTCGCCGCGCGGCAACCCTTTCACTGCAACATGCTCTTCAAACTGATCCAGCAGCGCATCCGGTCCCAGCCCCACGCGCGGATAGTACCAGTCCGCCGTCATCGTCAGCCCCAGAGGCTCCATCGCCTTCTGCAACGCCCCCAGGTGCGCCGGTGCGGAATCCACCAGCGTCCCATCGCAATCAAACACCAGCCCCGCAAAACTTCCCTCAACCAACGGAATCGCCATCTCTGCATTCTACGAAAGCGCCGCCCTCGCCACGCAGCCGCTGGTATCATCGATACCATGACACAGCTTGACGTTTTGTATCGCTACGGAGCGCCCCCCGCCGAGGCCGCCACGCTTGCCCTGGGCAAAGTCCGCGAGGTCTACGGCGTGCGCCGCCTGGTCATCAACGAAGCCGAAAAGACCGTCCGCGTCGAGTACGACGCCAGCCGCCTGAACCAGTCCGTCATCCACCAACTCCTCCGCCGCGCCGGACTCGACATCCTCGAATCCGTCGCCCTGTTCACCACACCGGAACCCGCGCCCGCAGCATAGCTGACATCTGAATTTGTTGTCATTCCCGAAGGGAATCTGCGTCTTCATTCCGCCCTTTTTTGTTTGTCATTCCCGAAGGGAATCTGCGTTTCGCTTCGATCCCCGCCGGGCCACATATGCTCTGAGGCGCCTCTGATTAAGCCTTCGTTTTGAAGGGACGCGGCTTTACAGACTGCATAAGAGCTTGCACGGTGTGCTTTTCGGTGGGAGCGCAGGGCTTCAACCCTGCGAAATCGCCAGTAAAAATCAAGGGGCTTTAGCCCCGGGCCGTCCTCTACGATCCACCGATCAACCAAGCACATTGCCCTCATCCGCAATTTCCGCTATCTTGAGTCAACCTATGCGCCCGTAGCTCAGATGGATAGAGCATTTGGCTTCGAACCAAAGGGTCGGGAGTTCGAATCTCTCCGGGCGCACCATCTTCCCACCTGCCTCCACAAAATAGATACTGTCCGGATGAGTTCCCCCACCGCAGATCTCCTCGGTCAAGTCGGCCTGCCCGCTCCCATGCACGAGCTGGCCTCACGCATCTGGGACGCGATCATCGTCGGCGCGGGCCACAATGGACTCGCCTGCGCAACCTATCTTGCCCGCGCAGGCAAGCGCGTCCTCGTGCTCGAAGCCCGCAACCGCGTCGGCGGAGCCTGCACTATCGAAGAGCCCTTCCCTGGAGTCCGCATGTCGCCCTGCGCCTACCTGGCGGGCCTGCTGCATCCGCTCGTCATCTCCGAACTGAATCTGCCCGCGCGCGGCTTCCAATGGACGCCGGCCGTCAACGGCCTCTTCGTTCCCTTCCTCGACGGCTCCAGCATTCAGCTCTGGGACGACGACCAGCGATGCGAGGCCGAAGTCCGCAGCTTCGCGCCCGCAGACATCGAAGGCTGGCGCGCCATGAACGACGTCATCCGCCGCCTGCGCGACGCCTTGCGACCCGAAGGCGGGCGCGACCTATGGATCGGAGAGCCTCCCACGCGCGAGCAGATCGAAGATCGCCTCGGCCCCGACAACGAAGCCAGGCATGTACTCTTCGACTGGTCGATGGCCGAGTTCGTCGAGCACTACCTCACCGACGAGCGCCTGCAAACCGCATATCTCGGGCAAGGCGTCATCGGCGCCAACGCCAGCCCATTCGACCCCGGCACCGCCTCCATTCGCTTCCACCACGCCTCAGGCCGCCTCGGCGGAATGCCCGGCATGTGGGGCTACGTCAAAGGCGGCATGGGCATGGTCTCGTTCTATTTCTGCGATGCAGCCCGCGAAGCTGGAGCCACCATCGCAGCGGGCGTGCCCGTCGCGCAGATTCTCCCCGACGAAGGAGTCGTCCTCGAAGGAGGCGAGCGCATCGCCGCACCGATCGTCATCTCCAACGCAGACCCCCGCCAAACCCAACGCCTGCTCGGCGCAGCCGCAGACCCGGCGTGGAGCCAACGTGTCGAAGCAATCCCCATCGAAGGCTGCACCGTCAAGCTCAACCTCCTCCTCGGCGAGTTACCCGACTTCACCGCCCGCCCTGGCCTCAACCAACCGCACCACTACGGCCAAATCAACACTCCCCTCACCAAACCGGAATGGAAATCGGCCTTCGCAGCAACCAAACGCGGCGAACTCCCCGAGCACCTCTGGTGCGAGATCTACTTCCAGAGCGTCCACGACCCCACCGTCGCCCCACCCGGCCGCCACACCATGAGCGTCTTCGCGCAATACGTCCCCTACAACTTTTCGCGAGGCACATGGGACGGGCGCCGCGAAGAAGTCCGCCAGCTAGCCATCCGCTCCCTCGCCCGTTTCTGTTCCAATATCGAAAGCGCCGTGCTCGACGCCCAGGTACTCGGTCCTCCCGACATCGAGCAGAAGGTCGGCCTCACTGGCGGCCACATCTTCCAGGGCGAATGTCTCCCCGAATACATGTGGTCCAATCGCCTGCCATCGCGCACCCCCATGCCCGGCGTCTATCTCTGCGGCGCTTGCACGCACCCCGGCGGCAGCGTCATCGGCATCAACGGACGCAACGCCGCAATGGCAGTTCTAAGAGGGTGTTGAAAAAGCCTGTTTTGCTTAAGGCCACGGCTTCAGCCGTGCCGCAAATGCCGCAAAATCAGCGCGGCTTTAGAGGCTGCGGAAAAATGCGCGCTTTGTGCTTTTCGGTGGGGACGCAGGGCTTTAGCCCCGGGCCTTTCTGCACATGCTGCCGGATGGGCTTTTTCCGCAGCCTGTTTAACCGCTGGGGTACGCCTTTCTCTGCACCAACGGCTCTTTCATCACCCTCCTAAAGGACATGGACCTGAAAGCAGAGTACCGCCCTACCCCTGCCGCCCGAAGACCTCTCGATATGCCACATTGAGGTCATCGAATGCGCGAACGCAAGGTTGCCCCCAGATGCAAAATCAAGTATCGTTAGAGAGTTGCATGCAACGCACTGTGCGCCCGTAGCTCAGCTGGATAGAGCAACTGGCTACGAACCAGTAGGTCGGGCGTTCGAATCGCTCCGGGCGCACCATCTTCACCCAACCACCCCAGAATCAATCTCTTGGCTGAACCGGCGGCATCTCCGCTGTGTTTGTGCTGAAGCACTTCGAGCAGACAATCGCATCGTGAGCCGGTGTGTGTTTCAGATACGCGCCATCGAGCGGTCCGTGGCACTCTGCGCAGCAGTGCTCTGGAAACGGCTTCCTGCCTTGCTCGAAGCTCTCCCGCGCCGCTCGCTCGCGTTCTTCCAGCGTCTTCTCGGCCCCAAATGCTTCGATCCTGATGTCGCCGCCCAGAAACAGGTACGCCGGCCCGTACTTCGCCCTTAGTTGGTCCGCCTCGACATCCGGCAGCTTTGCCAGCCGCTCTTCACGCATGTTGTCAGCCAGGTCGGCCAGCTTCACCTTCACCGCCAGCTTGTCCGTGCTCAGCCTGCGGATGTAGTCCATGTAGGGTTCAAACTCCGTCCGCGTCAGACGCAGCACGGTCTTCGAAACCGCCTCGCCGAAGTGCAGCCGTATCTTCCGTACCAGATCGACCTGCGCCTCCAGCGTAGCCGAAGCCTCCACCGTATCGTGCAGCAGCGCCGCCGCGCGCTCCTCGTCCGTCTTCATCGACATGGCCACCCGGACCACGTGAAAAAGATAGGGATCCCCGCCCCGGTCCCGCTGGTTCCCGTGAATGTCGAAGGCTATTTTGAATGCTTCGGCGAGCTGCATAGGCGCCTCGTGCGGACTCCGCGTGTCCGGGCCTTTGATGCAGGCGGTCCCGGCGTAATGCACATAGGTTGTTCCTGGAATCGACCTCAACTCTGGTCATACTCACCCAGCCCGCCACAACAGGAAAGGTGCGATCAAAATGATTCAATCCTACACATTGCATTGCACCTGAAATGAGTGCATTTGAGCTGCCATATCGCCTGAAATTCTCAAAATCGGTTCCCATCTTCCGGCCGTTCTCAGCCGCGCATCCCATCTCTTTGCCGATAAATGCCTTGAAAGCCGCATCTTCAGTCCCTCGGCCCTCCCGATGCGCCCACCTCCGGCCCTCTCTCCGTCTCGGTTGTAAACCGGCGTTTCGCCCGGTCGGCAACACTGAACACTGCGGTTTACACCTCAAAACCAGACAATGGAAGCCTCTACACCCGATCCCCCACACCGCCCCACCCGGACTGAAAGCGGCGCTCTCGAAGGGGCGTGGCTGCCAATTCTTCGCCGGGTGCCCCATCTTCGCGACGGTTTTATCGTCGCTAAGGTGGGGGGCGCGCGAAGGGTGGAAAACACAAATCCCAACCCACCACCCCTTACTGTCCAGTCTGAAACCGGATCGCTGCCAGCGACCCCTCATACGCATACCGCGCATTCGCATAGGCAATCTGCGCCTGGGTCTCGGCCAGTTGTGCCTGACTCAACTCCACCATCGACGAAAGTCCAATCTTGTACCGCGTCTGCGCCAGGTCGAACGCCGAGCTTGCCTCCTTCACCAGTTGCCCGGTCACGGCAATCCGCTCGAAGTTCGACTGCGCCGCCAGCACCGTCGTCCTCACATCGCGCGCAATCGCCTGCCGCAGCACCTGCACCTGCTCGTTCGCCGCGCTCGCCCGCAAGTCCGCCTCCTTCGCCCGCGCCGAGTACAAAAACCCATTGAACAGCGGCACGCTCACATTCACGCCCACGCCCCCATACCACGGCGTCGTAATCTGGTCGGCCCGCACCGGAGTGTCGCCCATCACTCCCAGCGCCGTCACCGTCGGCCTCCACAGATCATGCTCCGCCGCGCTGAACTTCTTCGCCGCCGCATACTGTTCATCGAGTGACTGCAAATCCGGCCTGCGCGCAAACGCCTCCGCCACCAGCGGCTCCGCGTCCTCGGGAGCCACCTCAGGCGACTTCGGCGTCTCGTCCACCAGCGTGTACGCCACCTCACGCTCATTTCCCACGAGAGCGTTCAGCGTTGTCAGCGCATCCTGGTTCGCGTTCTCAGCATCCACCAGCAGCAGCTTCGCCTGCGCCAGGTCCACGTTGGCAAAGCTCAAATCCAGCGTCGATTTCAACTTCGCCCCCGTCAACGCGCTCACCTGGTCAGCCGTCGTCTGTCGTGCCTTCACCGTATCGGCGGCCACTTTCAATACAGCCTGCGTGCTCAGCGCGTGATAAAACGCCTCATCCACGGCAAACATCACGTCGTCCGCCGTCGCTGCCTGTGCGCTCGCCTCCGCCTTCGCCCGCAGGTCTGCCGAGCCCACCAGATTGCGCGTCCTGCCGAAGTCGGTAATCATCTGCCGCAACGTCACACCCGCCGCCGCCCGCTCATATAGAACAGGATTGTTCAACCCACCCGCCGTCACGCGGCTTCCCGCCTTCGGTTCGACAGCCGTCAGGTTGCCCGCCAGCTCAGGCAGTTCAGCAGAGCGTGCCTCGCGTGTCACCTGCCCCTCGGCCAGCGCCTCCAGCCGCGCCACCGCAATCCGAGGATTATTCTTCATCGCCAGTTGCTCCGCCTGCGAAATCGTCAACGTCTGGCTCGACGATTGGGCAGGCGCGGCAGGAACCATCTGCGCCCCCATCGAAAGAGTCCCCATCAGCACAGAAAAACAAGCCGCAGCAATCGACCTCATCTAAGCTCCCTCTTCCACCGCAACCGCGGCCTCTTCATGCCGATGCACCCACAGATACGCCGCCGGCACCACATACACCGTCACAATCACCGACACCAGCAGCCCGCCAATAATCGCCCTCGCCAACGGAGCATACTGCTCGCTCCCTGCCTCCAGCGCCAGCGCCATCGGAATCATCCCCAGAATCGTCGCAAACGAAGTCATCAGCACCGGCCTCAGCCGCAACCGGCACGCCGTCGCTACGGCCTCGTCAATCGGCATCCCCTCGCCGCGCAGCATCCGCGCCACATCCACAATCAGGATCGAGTTCGACACCACGATCCCGGTCATCATAATCACGCCCATCAACGACATCACATTCAGCGTCGTGTGCGTCGCCAGCAGCGTCAGAATCACCCCCGTAATCCCAGGCGGGACCGCCAGCAGAATAATCATCGGGTCCGAAAACGACGCGAACTGCGCCATCAGAATCAGGTACACCAGCACAATCGAAAGAATCAGCCCAAGCCCGAAGCTCTTGAAAGACCGCCGCATCCCCTCCACCGACCCGCGCATCGTCACGCGAATGTCCGAAGGCGTATGCTCCTCGGCGATCAACCTGTCCACCTTGGTCGCCAGCCCGCCCAGGTCCTCACCCGACGGCGCAACATATACGTCAATCACACGCCGAAGCTGATAGTGGTCCACCTCCGTCGGCGCATCGAGCCGCTTGATGTCCACCACCGCGCCCAGGTTCGTCACCTCCGCGCCGTCCTTCGAGTGCAGCGGAATCTGCTTCAAGTCCGTCATCGACTGTATCTGCGCGCCCTTATACTGCACCGTCAGCAGATAATTATTCCCCGACTTCGGATCGACCCAGTAACTCGGCGCAATCATCCCATTCGAAGCCAGCGCCGTAATCACGTTATCCACCACCTCGCGCGAATCAAGCCCCAGCCGCGCCGCCATCTCGCGCTTCACATTCAGCTCCAGCGACGGATAATCCATGTCCTGCGGAATCAGCACATCGCTCACGCCCTTCAGCCCGCGAATCTTCCGCGCCAGGTCCGCGGCCACCGCATGCGCCTCCTCCATATTGTTGCCGCCCACCTGAACGTCAATCGGCGCAGGCAGCCCCTGATTCACCACCGCATCCACCAGCCCGCCCGTCTCGAAATAAGTCGAAAGCTCGGGCAGGTCCTCATGCACCTTCGCCCGCACGCGGTTCATATATTCAAAGCTGCTCAGCTTGTGCCCTTCGTTCAGGCTCACCTGCACATACGCCGTGTGCGGCCCCGAGTTGCTCGTATAAATCGCCGAGAAACCAGACACCGTCCCAATGTTCGACACAATAATTCCCAAATCCTTCTTCGGAACCACCGAGCGAATATCATCCTCCACTCGCGCAATATATTGGTCCGTCACCTCCAGCCTCGTGCCCGTCGGGGCCTTCACGCGAATCGCAAACTGCCCGGGGTCTGTGCGTGGAAAGAACGCCTCGCCCATGAACGGAAACAGCATCAGGCTCACCACAAACACCGCCAGCACGCCCACCACCACCGCGCGCGGCGACTTCAGCGCCTTACCCACGCTCCTGTCGTAGTGCATCAGCATCCGGTTGTAGCTGCGATTGAACCCGCGCACGAACCGCTGAAACGGCGTCTTCCCCGGCCTGTGTCCCGCTTCTCCATGCGCATTCTTAATAAACTTCGCGCAGAACAGCGGCACCACCGTCATCGCCACCAGGTACGAAGCGAACATCGACAGCACCACCGAGAGCGCCAGCGCCGTAAACAAAAACCGGCTCACGCCATACAGAAACACCACCGGAAAAAACACAATCGCCGTCGTGAACGTGGCTGCCAACACCGGCAGCGCCACTTCCCTGCCGCCCTCCTCAGCAGCGACCTGCGGACTCTTCCCCATCTCCATGTGCCGGAAGATGTTCTCCAGCACCACCACCGAGTTGTCGATCAGCCTTGAGAACGCCAGCGCCAGCCCGCCCAGCACCATGCTATTAATCGTGCCGCCGCCCATATTCAGCGCCAGAAACGCCGCCAGTGCGGAAAGCGGAATCGACAGCATCACCGCCAGCGTCGCGCGAAAGTTCCCCAGGAAGATCAGAATCATAAACGCAGTCAGAATCAGCCCGATCCCGCCCTCGTTCCCCAGGTTCCGAATCGCCGTCTTCACAAACGCCGACTGGTCGAAGACCACCTTCGCCACCAGCGCCTTCGGCACGTCCACCAGCCCCTTGATCCCCGCGCGAATCCCATTCACAATCGAGATCGTGTTGCTGTCGCCGCCCTGTTTCAAAATCGGCAGGTACACCGAGTGCTGCCCATCCACCCGCACGATGTTCGTCTGAATCGCCGACGCATCCTTCGCCTCACCCACATCCGAGATCAGCAACTGCCCATTGCCCACCGTCTTCAGCGGCAAATCATCAATGTCCTTCATCGCGGGCAACTGCGAGTTCGTATAAATGTTGAAGTCCTTCGGCCCGATCTTCACATCGCCCGAAGGCAGAATCGAGTTCGAATCATTCACCGTCCTGACCACATCCATCAGGCTCAACTGGTGCGCCTCCAGCTTCACCGGATCGACATACACCTGAATCTGCCTGTACTTCCCTCCAAACGGCACCGGCACCGAAGCTCCCGGCACATTCGCCAACTGGTTCCTCACGTTGTACTGCCCAATGTCGTGCAACTGCGTCTCACTCAGCCCCTGCCCCTTCAGCGTGATCAGACACACCGGCAGACTCGACGCATCGAACTTCAACACCACCGGCGGCAGCGTCCCCGGCGGCAGCCTCCGCAACTGCGCCATCGCCAGGTTCGAGATCGTCGTCACCGCCGCATTCGGATCAACCCCCGGCTGAAAATAAACCTTGATCAGGCTCACGCCCGGCAGCGACCGCGACTCGATATGGTCAATCCCGCTGCCCAGCGTAAAGAACCGCTCAAACGGATCGGTAATGTGCGACTCAATCGCCTCCGGCGGCATCCCGTTATAAAACGTCGCCACCACGACAACCGGAATATCAATCTGCGGAAACAAATCCACCGGCATCCGCGCCACTGTCACCGATCCCACCACCCCGATGATCAGACAAAGCATAATGATGAAGAACGGGTAACGAAGCGCAAAGCTCGACATCTATTTACCCTCCCCGTCAGGCGAAAAGCCCACGCTCACGCTCTGCTTCGGCGTCACCTTCTCGCCCGTCTCAAAGTTCGCAAGCTGTGCCACAATCACCTGGTCGCCGTCCTGCACGCCGTTCAGAATCTGCGCCTCGGTCGCGGTCGTCACACCCAACTCGACGGTGCGCTTCTTCACCACGCCGCTACTGTTCACGATCTTCACAAACGGCTCCACGCCCGTCTGGTCCACCGCCTGCACCGGCACCACCAGCGCATCGCCCGCCGACTGAATCGCCAGCGATACCTCCGCATACATCCCCGGAGCCAGCTTGCCGTCCTTGTTCGGCACATCAATCTCCACCTGCATCGTGCGCGTCGAAGGATCAAGCGCCGCCGTCGTCCGCGCAATCTTGCCTTGAATCGTCAACCCCAGCGCCTGCACCTGCACCGTCGCCGCATCGCCGAGATGCACATACCCCACCAGCGAAGCAGGAACCGGCAGCCTGAGCCGCAGCATGTCCACCTGGGCCAGCTTCACCACCGGCATCGAGCTGGCGTTCGACGTGCCCGCCTGAATCAGCGCGCCCGTGTCCGCATACCTCCACGTCACCACGCCGCTGAACGGAGCCACAATCCGCGAGTAATCCACCATCGCCGAATATCGCTGCTGGTCCGCCTGCGAAACGCCAAGCTGCTGCTGCATCGCCGAGAGCGTGGACTTCGCCGCGTCCAGCGCCGCCTCCGCCTCGCGGTCCTTCGCATTCGCGTCATCCAGCTCCTGCTGCGCAATCAAGCCAGGCTGCGCCGCCGAGGCCTGCTGCAAACGTTTCGCCGCCGCATGAAGAGCATCATGGTTCGCCTGCGCGCGCAGAATGTCGCTCTTCGCCCGCGCAATCTGGTCCCGCGTCTGCGCCACGCCCGCGTTCGCGCCCGCCGCCTGCGCCGTCAGTTCCGGCACGTCCAGCGTCGCCAGCACCTCGCCCGCCCGCACCCGGTCGCCAATGTCCACGTTGATGTGCCGGATGTAGCCCGCAACCTTCGCATGAAGCTCGACCTCCTGATACGGAAAGAACTCTCCCGCCACATCCAGCGACTTGCTCAGCGGCGCACGCCTCACCACCGCCACCGGAGCAATCACCTCAGCCGATGCCGGGTCCTTCTCGACCGCCGCCGAACGGTTGCAGCCCAACCCCGCGCCGAACAACAAAGGCAGAGACAGAAGGCCAACCGACACCTTCGCCTGAAACACAGAAACACGATTCATCGTCATCACTCACTTGGCATGGGCACAAAGCCGTGCCTGTAAAAGGGCACAAAGCCGGGGCCGGAACAGCTCCGGCAGGGAGCGAAACGTCTTAAATAGAAGGAGGGGGTCTTACAGAAAGGTGCGGCGAAAACCTACGGGCTACAGCCATCACCGGCTTGTCTTCGGCAACGAACCACACCGCCACGAAGACCAGGCTCAGCAGCGCCGCAACGGCTTCCATCACCGACGGCGTCGCCAGCACAGGCGCAATCTCAGCTTCAACCGAAGGGATCGCCTGGTCCTGCCACGCTTTGGTCGCCGCCACCGACCGCGCGCCCGGCTGTCCCGTATGGTACAGCGCCAGCTTCGCGCCCAGCGCGTAGACCAGCAACAGCCCGCAAAGCATCGCGCCAACCACATAGCGCAACACTCTACCGCTGTTCATTTGTGAAATGACTTCCACGTCCTCAGTGTAGCTCATGGGCCTTCAGGCTTCAGGATTGCCGGACTCTACCTGATAAGACTCCCCACAGCCGCAAACGTATCAACCCTGTCCCATTCCGCAGTCTTTCGGCATTTCCATTCGGCAACCCCTTCGCATTTCCATTCCGTAGCCCTTTTGCATTTCCATTCCGCAGCACTTTTGTATTTCCATTCCGTAGCCCTTTTGCATTTCCATTCCGCAGCACTTTTGTATTTCCATTCCGTAGCACTTTTGTATTTCCATTCCGTAGCACTTTTGTATTTCCATTCCGTAGCACTTTTGTATTTCCATTCCGTAGCGCAGCGAAGGAATCTGCTTTTGCTTTCTTTCAAACCGCCACCAACCCTCGGGTGCCCCATCCTTGGCGGCTTCATCGCCAAGGGTGGGAACGACACCCTCGACCAATCATTTCGCATTGTCATTCTGACCCTGAGCGCAGCGAAGGGGGAAGAGCCCCGCATTGTGCTCATCCGGCCACCAAACCCCGGGGGGCCCATCCTTCGCAGTCTCATCGCGAAGGGTGGGAACGCCACACCCGGCCAGCCCAAAACCCTGTCAACCCCCAACCCCTCCATCTCCTTGAAAACACAAAGCAAACCCCTGGCGGTCGAGTTTCCCCCATCCGCTATCATAGAAATAGAGGCAAAAGCACCTCGATCATCTCCCTCCCGCCGTACCTCCAAACCGAAGTCCGGACCTAAGTCCAATGTTTGAAGGACTTTGAGTACTTAACCGGGGGGAGGGGGTACCTGCAAAGCAGTCGCCGGAAATTGACGACCAAATTAGTCCGCAATAGACTGAATAAGGAGCGAGCGAGTCCGAATTACCGCTCGACCCAATCCGGACCGGAAGAGAAAGACCTCATGTTGCAGGCGTTTATCATCACCCTCCGCGAGGGTGTGGAAGCATCGCTGATCGTAGGCATCGTCTTCGCCTACCTCACCAAGATTGGCCGAAACGAACTCAAGCGAACCGTCTTCTGGGCCCTCGGAGCGGCCATCGCCGCCAGCGTCGCCGGAGCCATCATCATGGCCCGCGCCCAGTTCAATACCGACATCTTCGAAGGCTGGGTCATGCTCGCCGCAGCCGTCTTCGTCGTCTCCATGATCTGGTTCATGCACCACGCCGCCCGCACCATGAAAGGCGACATCGAAGCCAAAGTCGCCAAATTCACCGGAGGGAACGGCTCCCAAAATGTCTCCCAGATCGGACTCTTCTTCTTCGTCTTCCTTCTGGTTCTGCGCGAAGGAGCCGAAACAGTCCTGATTCTCTCCGCAGTGACGCTCAACTCCACCGAGCTGCTCAGCTTCACCGGAACGCTGCTCGGCATCGCCGTCGCCGTCGTCTTCGGAGTCCTCTTCGTCCGCGGCAGCGTCAAGATCAACCTGAAGCGGTTCTTCCGCATCACCACCGTCATCCTCTACTTCGTCGCCTTCCAGCTCGTCGTCAGCGGACTGCACGAGCTGAGCGAGAACGGCGTCCTCCCCTCCAGCACCACCGAGATGCGACTCATCGGCCCCATCGTCCGCAACGATCTCTTCTTCTTCGTCACCATGCTCGCCCTCGCCGGCCTCATGGTGCTGCTCGAATACAAGCGCCGCGCCCCGGTCGTCGTGCCCACCGACGCCACCCCCGCCGACCGCCGCCGCGCCCAGTGGTCCGAGCGCCGCGAGAAGCTCTGGATGAACGCCGTCGTCGTCACCAGCTTCGTCTTCATCTTCCTCTCCACAGCCGAATTCATCTACGCCAAAAGCTCCACCGCCCTCAGCCCCACCACCGCCGTCACGCTCGTCGGAACGCAGGTCACGCTGCCCACCTCCGCCATCAACGACGACCAGCTCCACCGCTACGGCGTCCACGTAGACGACGCCAAAGGCAGGAGCGTCGAGGTCCGCTTCCTGCTCTACAAGAAGCCCAACGGCGAGATCGTCTCGGTAGCCGACGCCTGCCAGATCTGCGGCCCCGTAGGCTTCTACATCGGCAGCCAGGGTATCACCTGCAAGATGTGCGCCTCTCCGCTCAATCCGGCCTCGATGGGCCAGCGCGGCGGCTGCAACCCCATCCCGCTCAAGTCCGAGATCGGCGGCGGCCAGGTCGTCATTCAAGCCGCGGACCTCCGCGCCCTCACCCAGATCTTCGAGCGCTAAATGTTCTTCCGCCTGCTCATGGAGAGCTTTCGCCGCCAGCGTCGCCGCAAGATGCTGGCCGGCATCGCCATCCTCCTCGGCACGACGGCCGTCACCGCGATGCTCGCCCTCGCCACCACCATCGGCGACCGCATCCACAAAGAGCTGGCCGTCTATGGCGCAAACATCGTCGTCACTCCGAAAGCCGCTAACCTCGATGTAAAAATCGGCGGCGTGGACATCAGACCAACCATCGGCAACGCTTACCTGCACGAGAGCGACCTCAAAAAACTGCACACCATCTTCTGGGCCAACAACATCACCGGCATCAGCCCGCAGCTACCGGTCCAGCTTGATATAAAAACGCCGTCCGGAGACGACACTACAGTCAGCGCACTCGGACTCTGGTTCCATCACGCCCTGACCAACGACCCCGGCTCGCTCGTCACAGGAGCGCCCGCGCTCCACTCGTGGTGGAAGCTCACCGGCGCGTGGCCGCAAGAAGCTGACAGTACGGCGGGCGGGACCGATGTCGTCGCCGGAAGTTCGCTGGCATCAACCCTGAACCTGAAGACCGGCGACACGCTGACCGCGAACGGCCGCATGCTGCACGTCACCGGCATCGTCTCCACAGGAGACGCGACAGACAAACAGATATTGCTTCCGCTCAGCGCCGCGCAGAGCATCGCCAACCTGCCCGACGCCGTGAGCCGCGTCGAGGTCAGCGCGCGCACCAAGCCCGAGGACGCCTTCGCCCGCAAGGACCCCGACACGCTCTCGCCCCAGCAGCACGAGATCTGGTACTGCCGCCCCTATGCGAACTCCATCGCCTATCAAATCCGCGAGGCGGTCCCTGGAGCACAGGCCGAGCAAGTCCGCCGCGTCGAACAAAGCGAAGGCACCGTGCTCCAGCGCATCAGCGGCCTGATGTGGCTGGTCAGCCTCGCCGCACTGCTCGCGGCAGGTTTCGCAGTCAGCGCGGCGATGGCGACCGCAGTACTCGAACGCCGCACCGAGATTGGTTTGATGCGCTCGCTCGGCGCAAGCAAAGGATCCATCGCCCTGCTCTTCTACTCTGAGACCGGCCTGCTGGCAGTCCTCAGCGGAGCACTCGGCTATCTACTCGGCTCCGGTCTCGCGGCCTGGCTCGGAGCGCGCATCTTCTCCGGAGACGGCAGCGCGGCCGTGCTGAATCCCGTGCTGCTGCCCGTCATCATCGCGCTGGCATTGATCGTCGCCATCGCTGGAAGTACCCCGTCGATTCGCGCCGCGCTCGCCGTGAATCCCTCGACCATCCTGCGGGAGGACGCCTGATGCCGCATCTCAGCTTTACCGGAATGCTGCGCCGCTCGCTGGTGCATCGCCGCGCGCGGAGCCTCTCCGCGCTCGTCGCCATGACGGTCTCGGCAGCCATCGCCACTGCGCTGCTCACGCTCTACGCCGACCTGAACACAAAGCTGCACAAAGAGTTCCGCAGCTTCGGAGCGAACGTCGTCATCACCGCTCCGGCCTCGAAGCCGCTGCCTCCCGATGCGCTTCTGCGCGTCCATCAGGCAGCAGGCAAAGACGCTCTGATCGCAGAGTTCGGCTACGCCGTCGCAACCACCGACCGAGGCACTTCGGTCGTCGTCGCCGGAACCGATTTCGCAGCGGTGCGAAAACTTGACTCGTGGTGGCAGGTTCCCTCGTGGCCCAACCCAGATGATGCGAATGCCGCGCTGCCTGGCCAGCGCGCGGCCAACTTCATCTCCGATAAAACAAACCTGAAGCTCACCTTCAGCGGCCATCCCATCACACTGCACAGTGCCGGAGAACTGCGCACCGGCGGCGACGAGGACAGCCGCATCTACCTGCCCCTCGACACCTTCACACAATGGACCGGCGTACAGCCCAGCGTCATCGAGGTGCAAATCCCCGGCGGCGCAAACACAGTTGAAGCAGCAATCGCACGGCTGCGCACGGCGCTGCCCGAAATTCAGGTACAGCCTGTCCGCGAGCTGGTCGAAGGCGAGTCGCGCATTGTAGACCGCACGCACGCGCTGATGTACGGAGCGGTCCTGCTGATCGCCCTTACCGTCGCAGTCTCGGTTCTCGCCACACTCTCGGCCAGCGTGCTCGAACGCCGCCGCGACTTCGCCCTGATGAAGGCACTGGGCGGTTCGCAAACCCAGTTGATGGCGCTGTTTTTGCTGGAGGCACTTGCACTGGCGCTCGCAGGCGTTGTTCTCGGGTTCATCATCGGCTCAGCCGCGGCCTGGGTCATCAGCGAGACGAACTTCCACACGGCCACGCTGCCGCATCCGTCCGTGCTTCCGCTAGTGGTCTTGCTGAATATCGTCATCGCGGCGATAGCAGCGTTGTTTCCCGTGCGCGTGCTGCGCGGCCTGCAACCTGCTGCATTGTTAAAGGGCGAGTGAGAGGATGGAACTGTGAACGAAGGTCATCTGCTGCATTCGAACGAACCCGGGCCCGCGGTGGACCTGCCCGAGATCACGCGACCAGGCTGCGCCGTCATCTCACTCAACCACGTCACGCGCGAGTACAGCGGCCACGCAGGCGTGGTGCGCGCGCTGGACTCTGCCTCGTTCTCGATTGTCGCGGGCGAATGGGTCGCCATCACCGGGCCTTCAGGCTCCGGCAAGAGCACGCTGGTGAATCTCATCGGATGCCTCGACCGTCCCACCTCCGGCGAGTTGAAGATTGACAACGTCGATGTCACCACCATGTCCGCCGTAGAGATGGATCGCTTCCGCGCCGACAAGATCGGCTTCATCTTCCAACAGTTTCACCTGATTCCCTACCTCACCGCCGTCGAAAACGTGATGCTGGCACAGTATTTCCATTCGATGACGGACGAAGCGGAGGCCCGCCGCGCGCTCGAAAGAGTCGGCCTCGGCCATCGCACCGACCATCTTCCCAGCGAACTCTCCGGCGGCGAGCAGCAGCGCGTCTGTATCGCCCGCGCGCTCATCAACGACCCACCGATTTTGCTCGCCGACGAGCCAACCGGCAATCTCGACGCGGCCAATCAGGAGATTGTCGCCGAACTGCTCGAAGACCTGCACAGGAACGGCCACACCATCGTCATGGTGACGCACGACCCGGAGATGGCAAGCCTTGCACAACGCAAGATCGCCCTGAGCCACGGTAAGGTCTTCTGCCACCCCGTCGGCGGCCCAATGGTCACGCTGCGTAGCAAGCCCTAAACTTCGCCGGGGCCTACCGCTCACCCCATTTGAGCTTAGTGCGCAACACGCTGAACAAGCCGTTCGGACGCGGACGGAGCAGCCGCACGCTGGCCTTCGACCGCTGACACGTGATGACGTCGTCCAACTGAAGCTCCACCGACTGCTGGCCATCGACGGTGAGATAAATCTGGTTCGGCACACCCACGACATGCACGCTGACCGTGGACTCCCCCGGCACGACGATAGGCCGAATCGTCAGTAGATGCGGGCAGATGGGATTGACGACGATGGCGTCCACCGAGGGCATGATGATCGGGCCGTTCGCTGCGAGATTATAAGCAGTGGACCCGGTGGGCGTTGCAATGATCACTCCATCGGCGCGGAACGTGGCGACAAACTGGCGATCGATCTCGACAGTGAAGTCGCCCATGCGTGCGATGGTGCCCTTGGTGACGACGACATCGTTGAGCGCATCCCACTGCTGCACGGCCTTTCCGTCGCGGATAAGCTGAGCATGGATCATGCTGCGGACTTCGATGTCCGCGCGGTTGCTGCACCAGGCTTCGAGCGCCGTGTAAATCTCACCCAGCGGCACCTCCGTGAGGAAGCCGAGAGCACCGAGGTTGACGCCGAGAATAGGCGTTGTCGTGTGCGCAAAGGCGCGCGCAGCCGCCAGCAAGGTGCCGTCTCCGCCCAGCACAATGACGATGTTCGGTTTATGCCCAGGCAACTCGGCGCGCTCAATCGCATTGGATGCGTTGAGGTAAGCGGCGCTCTCCGAGTCGAGCAGCGCGGCATAGCCGTGATCTTTGAGCCACGAGAGCAGATCGCCGAGAATGCCGGCGAGTTCCGGCTTCTGCGGCTTGGAGATGATGGCGGCCTGAAGCATGGCTCAAGTGTAAAGCAGCACGCAGGCTTACGGTCCCGACTGCGCAACATCAGCAAAAATAACGAGAAATGCCTGATACCGTCAGGTAAAAGAATGCTGTCAGATGTGCGCCTCTGGGCATAAAATAGCGCACGGAACGGTGTTGGATACCTTGGGTTGACACAAGGCGCAGCAGAGCACAACATCTTCCGGCGAGCTGTTGCGTTAAAGAGATAGGAGCGACTGCGCTGGCCAATCCAGCAAAGTGAGGACGGTATGAAGCAAGTGATGCGTATCGTACTGACCATCTTGATGTATGCAGGCGTGGTCATCTTCATCTTCCCCTATCTGACAGGACGAATTACAACCGGCATCCTGTACATGATTGTGGGAGCGGCCATGACTGTGGTGTGCGGCCTGCTTCGCTGCTACCTGACCGAGGGCGACTGCGGACCTCTCTCGCGCATCGGACGCGACTGGTAACATACCCCGCCCCTTCCAGAACACATCCCCGCATCCCCCTCGCCTGTTCGCAGAAAACAATTCGAACGTCATTGCCAACCGTCCGCCGGAAAGGTATAAGGAGGAAACTTTTTCAATCCGGAAGGTGAGGTTTTCTGCATGAAGCGACAAATCGGTGCGTGTTTAGGATGCTGGGCCGTGGCGGCCGCAATGACCTGCGCCAACGTCTACGCGCAAAGCAAGCGAGCGACCGCACCGGAACCGCTTGACCCCACTCGCAGCGCGACTCCCGTCCTGGAGTCGAGCATTCACACGCCGCTGCCGGAGCAATACATCTGGACGGCCGACGCCTCCCAAAAAGACACGCGGCTGACCTATCGGCTCCCGGGCATGATGAAGCAGATCGAGCCGCACTACTTCCGCCACACGTTTCGCGTAGAGCGCGTGCCGCACGCGGCGACGCTCTACATCGCAGGCCCGCGCAGCGTGAAGGTGTGGCTCAACGGACAGTTGGCCGACTCGGTGAACAGCGACACCTCTTCGCCGCTGGGCATTCATGTCTTCATCACGCCGGTTGCGAAATTTCTGCACGCCGGGAAAAACACCATCGCCATCGAAGCTGTGCGCGGGCGCGGCGTGACCGGCTTTGCCAACAGCGCGCTGGTGCAGCAGCAGACCTCCGGCCGCGTGCTGGTGGCGAAGATTGTGCCCGAGGCCCCCGGTGTCAACGGCCCAGCGCTGACAATGAGCGACGCGACATGGAAGAGCACCACTACCTCCGCCAGCGGATGGGAGAAGTCCGCCTTCGACGACTCCGCATGGGCCAGCGTCCAGAGCATCGGCGGCATCGAAAGTTCCGTCGATCTCTTCCAGTGGAACGCAGATGCCGGCATGTACAACTGGCCGGGGTACGACGGCATCTCTGCCTACCTGGCCCACATGAAGATTCCAGTAAGCGGAATCCTGGAGAGCTACACGGGCCGGGGCGCATTCACCGACACAGCCGCACTGACGGGCAGCACAGGCGAGTTCGGTGTGCGTCTGTCTGCAGCGGTCCTGACAAATGCCGAGGCCCCGAGCTTGTTTCTAGACTTCGGCCGCGAGCTGACGGGCCGCGTCGAGATCGCCAACGACAGCGACACGCCCGCTACAGTCACGATTCAAATGGGCGAGTCCGAAGACGAGGCACTGAAGTCGCCGTACCTCGGCGTGAACCAGTTGACCATTCCGCCCCACGGAACAGGCTATGGGCCGAAGTCGGCCTTCCGCTATGCGAAGGTGCGCTTCGTCGGCGGAGGCCCCGAGCTTCGGTTCAAGACCATCCGCGTCGATGACATCTTCTATCCGGTGAAGTACGAGGGATCCTTCGAATCGTCCGACCCGCTGCTGAACCGCATCTGGGAGACGGGCGCGTACACCGCGCATCTCTGTATGCAGGACGGCATCTGGGACGCGCCGAAGCGCGACCGGGGACGCTGGATGGGCGACACCGACGTGAGCGGGCGCGTGATTGAAGATGTCTTCGGCGACCATCCGCTGATGGAGGACACACTCGACCGGCTGATGGGCCCCACGCCTGTGGACCAGCACGTGAACGGCATCCCCGGCTACAGCTCGTTCTGGTTTACCGAAGTCGCGGACTACTATCGTCACACCGGATCGAAGGCATTTCTGGAGCGCGAACATGAGCGGATGCTTCAGTTGCTGAACTACGTCGATGCAGACTTCGACTCGCGCGGAATCTTCGCGAATAAATCGAACGTGTGGCTCTTTGTAGATTGGTCTCCAGACCTGAGCGGCGACACACCCGAGGCACGACGCGCAACGACGATCGAGTTTTACCGCGCTTACCGCGACGCGGCGTGGCTGCTCAACGAACTTGGCGACACCGCCAACGCGAGCAAGTACGAGGCCCGTGCCGAAGCGACGAAGACCGCCGCCGAGAAGTATCTGCTCGATCCCGCGACAGGCACATTCGGCCCACGCTGGCAGACCAACGCCGCGGCAGTCATGGGCGGCCTCGCCGGGCCCGATCAGTACAGCGCCATCTGGGACCATGTGCTCTCGCACGTCGGGCACGAAAAGTTCAACGCGCTCACCATCACGCCTTACTACAACTACTACGTGCTCCGCGCGATAGCCGACATGGACCACCGCAAAGCGGCGCTGGACTGGATGCGGCAGTACTGGGGCGGAATGCTCGATGAAGGCGCAACGAGTTTCTGGGAGGCCTACGACCTCGACTGGTTCAAGAGCGACTTTCACGCATCGCTCCAGGCCGACGGGCGCTCAGGATACTTCGTCAGCCTGGCGCATGGATGGTCCGCAGGTCCGACAGCGTGGCTGATGGAACAGGTACTCGGCATCCAGCCAACCGGCCCCGGCTTCAGCACGGTCAACATCCGCCCCGACTTGATTGACCTGAAATGGGCGAAAGGAGCAGAGCCAACCCCACACGGTCTTCTTAAGGTGGATGTGCGACGTGACGGCGCAGGCACCTCCATCTCGGTGGACGTGCCCGAAGGAGTCGTCGCGCGCGTTGCCGTGCCGGTTGCTTCATCCGAACAGCACGTTCTGGTCAATGGCAAGGAGCAGAACGCAACCGCTGCGGAGAGTGGAACTCGAAAAATCGTGACGCTGAACACACCGGGCCACTATGCGCTGAGCGCGCAATAACCAAACGGAAACGCGAGAGCCGCGATGTACTTGCGATGCACTATGATCGCAAGCATTGGTTGTCATGTCACCCAACGCGGTCACGCTCTCCATTGCCGGCGTTTATCTGGCGGCAACCATTGCTATCGGGTATTTGACGCGAAAGAACTCCGCAACTGCGCGGCAGTTTCTACATGCACGCGGTATGTTGCCGACCGCCATCACCTCGATTTCATTCGTTGCGGCAAATTGTGGGGCGCTCGACATCGTCGGACTCGTTGCCGCGAGCGCGAAGTACGGCGTCCTGGCGCTGCACTTCTACTGGATCGGCGCCATCCCGGCAATGGTGTTTCTTGCCCTGTTTATGATGCCGGTCTATACCCGCAGCCGTGCAATGACGGTGCCGGATTTCTTGCGGATTCGCTACAACGACGCGACACAGATTCTGAGCGCGTTATGCCTTGCCGCCATGATGTCGTTCATCTCGGGCATCAGCCTGTACGCCATCGGGACCGTGCTGCACGTCTTCTTCGGCTGGAGTTTTTTCAACATTGTCGCCATCACGTCTTCCGTCGTGCTGTGCTACGTGCTGACGGGAGGCCTGAAGGCAACCATCTACAACGAGGTCCTGCAGCTTGCGCTGACGATTGCAGGCCTCGCTCCGCTGGTCTATTTCGTGCTCCGCGATTTTCATGGACTTCACGGACTAGCCGCAGACCTTCCCGCAACGATGACGCACCTCTGGGCCTCCATACCTGTCTCCGGACACTCGACCGCGACCATGGATGTCATCGGCGTAGTCTTTGGCCTCGGCTTTGTGCTCAGTTGCGGATATTGGTGTACCGACTTTGTGCTGATTCAAAGGGCGCTGGCAGCGCACACCGTCGAAGGCTCCATTCGCACGCCGTTGTTTGCCGCAATCGTGAAGCTCTGTTTTCCGATTCTGGTCATTCTTCCCGGCATGGCCGCCGCCGTGTTTTACCTACGCGGCAACCATCTGCATTATGACCAGGCACTGCCCTTCCTCATGCGGCACTACTATGGACGCGGCCTGCTGGGCCTGGGCATCTCCGCCATTCTTGCCAGCCTCATGTCCGGCCTGGCCGGCAACATCAACGCCCTGGCTACGCTCTGGACGCATGATCTGTATCGTGCACATATCCGGCGCAACCGGGATGACGCACACTACCTTGCCGTGGGAAGAATCACCGTCGCCGTGGCAACCTGCATCAGCATTGCGACCGCATACATCGCCCTGCGTTACAACAACCTGATGGATTACCTGCAACTGCTGTTTTCCCTGTTCAACGCTCCACTCTTTGCAACGTTCCTGCTTGGCATGTTCACCACCTGGGCCACGCCTGAAGCTGGGTTCTACGGCCTTCTGACTGGCCTGTCTGTTTCCATCGCGCACAACCTGCTGGTCCATTTCCATCTTGTTGTATATGGGAGCGACATGCTCGCCGACTTTTACGGCGCCATCTACGGCTGTGCCTCGTGCGTTGTAGCAACGACCATCATCAGTCTCTTTACGCGACCCAAATCGCGCGAAGAACTCTCCGGCATCACCTACCTGACCCACGAATCGAAATCCAGACATATCTCGGCAGGCACGTGGGCACTCGCTGGCGGCGTGCTTGCAGCATGTCTGGCTCTGAACATCCTCTTCCGGTAATGAGGCGTTCCCTTTCCTCGCTCGTTCGCACGACTACTGGCTGACAGGAACAATCCGATAGCAAACTCCACGCACGGTTGCGAGCGTGATTCGCTGATTGCTGTCCGGAGTCATCGTCTTGCTTCCAGATGAGCCGTCGCGAGTAAGCCGGACCGAGTGCGCGCCCCAGGGACTTTGGATGACAAGCGTGCCGCCGTGCTCGCTCGTAATCTCGATGAAGTGAACCTGCCCTTCCTGCTGCTCGCTTGAGACGAGGTATGCTCCTTTGGCGCGGAGCCTCGTAAATGAGGCATCCTTCGACGATGGCCAGTCTGGAAAGACGCGCAGCACACCGTTTTCATGCTGCAACAGCATCGAGTCCAGCGCCTCAATCGAACCCACCGTCTCAATGCCGCCTCCGCCCTGAAAGACCGTCAGGTTGCTTGGACGCCACTGATACAGAATGGAGGCCTTGAACTTGTTGATGAGATCCTCGGCGGGCCATCCGATCCGGGCCGCGATGGGGAATATCTTGCAAAAACCGTTGTTACTGTTGCCGCCGCGTGTCACTCCCCACGAGTTCATCTCCTGCATCGAGTTGCGTGCCATCTGCAACTGTTCGGCGTCGCCCCCAATCGCGAGGTTTTCGCCGGGAAAGACAACACCTTCAAGATTGATGGGCTGGTCGCCGGGCTCGAATAATCCCTGGTCCTTGATCTTGTTTTTAATGTGCGATGCGATCAGGAATACGGGCTTACCATTGACCACGCCGGTTGGATACGGCGCAAGCTGATCGAGAAACGCCTGCCAGACAGGCCGCATTCCTGCGTCAACATTCAGGGTCTCGCTCGTTTCGATCAGCTCGCGTTCCACACGCCGCGCAAACCCGATGTCGAGGTTCGGGTTCACATCGTCGCCGCCTTCGTGCGCGGAGCTGTGCTCGAATATCCACTTCGTTCCGGTTGAATCCCGAACAGCAAAGTCACGCCAGAAAGCGTCCAGCTTCTTCAGCGCAGGATAAAGCTGGTCGCGGAGGAAGACCTCGTCCCGGGTGTATTCGTAGTAATCCATCAGCGGCAACACGCTGAAGGTCGCATTCGACTTCTGATCGGAGGGCAGCTTCCTGTAGTCCTTGACTACGGCTACAGCCAAAGGCTGCGGCGCAGGCTCGAACATCGTGAAGGGCGAAAAGGTGCGCTGGAACGAAACGCCTTTGTAGCCGGCGGCTGCGGTTCTGTTCTCCTGCCACGGAATCTGCGCAAGGACCATGCGGTTGTACGGCTTCGCCAGGTCTGGATGGTTGCTCGAAAACACGCCGTAAAACGGTGCCTCTTCGTTGTAGTTCATGAAGTAGCGTCCGCCCCACGCCGCGTCGTCGGTCGTGACAAAGTTGCCCCACAGCGACGGCGCAAGATGTCCCGGCCTGCTGCTCGAGCCCAGCACATACAACGCTCCGTAGTAGTAATCTCCGATCACCTTGTCGTGAACATCGACGAACGATTTGAGCCAGAACTGCTTCCACCACTCTTTGTGTGCGGCCTCAAACCCAGCAATGCCAGCGTGCGTCTGGGCTTGTGCTTCGTTCATTGCAGACCTGACCAACGCATCAGTGCTCGCGCCGCCGGGACCGACGCGGCTATCGCTTTTGAACACCGCGATGATCCAGACCGGCCTTCCCCGCTTAAGTGTGAACGCGCCAACAGCGCTGTTCGCGGACGATTCAATGCCGGAGATGTTTGCTCCCAACAGGCGCACGGCAATCGCTGCGTGCGACTGGTAGCCGTTCGTTGTTGTGGGATTGTTCTCGCGACTGCTCCACAACATGCCGTCTCTGCTGCCCGTGGCCGAAGGCAGCGTTGTGTGGGGCACGGCGTCCGGCGCGGGCATCGTCAGAGAAAGCTGTAGCGGAACGTCTTTGTCGGCCGCAAGTTCCGTCACGAAGATGTTCGTCCCGTCGGCCGTCCACGACCGCATACGCACCGTCGCGTTGCCCATCGTGAGCGTTGTCAGCACCTCGGCGTTCAGGATGTCCTGGTCCATCCTGTAGACCGCATCTGCGCCGCTCGACTGTACAGGCGACGAGACCGTGAGACTCCCCAGCGAGAGGATGGAGACCTCCGGCGCATTGTGGCGCGCGTTCCAGTGCGTTCCCCAGAAGTCGCTCTTCGCAAAATAGAACCGCTGCGAAGTGGTCGTCGCACCCGCCGTCACACCGATGTCTCCGTTACCCATCAGCGCGCCGGAGGTAAACTTCGGCGTGACGATCCCGCTGGGCGGAGACATAGAGACGCCGTGAATGCCGCCAACTAGCGTTTGCACCGCCTGCCAATCGCGCGCGACACTCGACTGCTGGCCGACGCAGATGCCGGACATTCCCAGCGTCCAGATGAGAAGCAGTGCCAACTTTTCCGGCAGTGTTCTTAACTCCGTTGAAACCAATTCCCCGGCCCGTGTCTTCACTCAGAACTCCCTGCTATCAATCTTGTCTTCAACAACGTCCTTGATCGAGCGGCTGCCGAAGACACGAAAATCCTTCACGTTGCTGAGTTTGAAGCTCGGCGCATTGTTAGCTTTGCCCGTCTTGATGCGGAAGAAGTCGGCGCCTTCGACATCATTGAGCCAGAATGCAGGCCGCGCATCCGGCTTCTCTGTCGCAATCTCGACGTTCCCGAATTCAATGTTCTTGACATGGCGGATGAAAAATCCCGTAGCGGGCAACGTGCCGAACATCCTCGGCTCGGGATAGTCGTTCTCTTTCTCCGGAGGATCAAGCGCCGCCATCTCGCTTGTACCTCCGCCCAGTTGATGCAGGTAAATATCGTTGACCTTGATGTCTTCGATGTTGTGTCCCGGCACTCCGCTGATAATCGAGGGCAGCTCCGCAACCGCGCCATGACACGTAATGTTGCTCATGATGACACGCTTCAGCGTGCCCACCGGCGTCCCCTGCGGCCCGCGCATCCGTGTACCCAGACGCAGGAAGATCGGCGAGTTGCGAATGTCGCGCATCGTCACGCCGACAAAGGTGATGTCTTCCAGCAACGCGCCATCGACCGTCTCCAGCGCGAAGCCCCGACAACTCTCAAAGACGCAGTTCGAGATGGTGATGTTCTTGAAGCCGCCATTCGATTCCGTTCCGCATTTGATCCGGCCCGTCGGCACGACCTTGAACTCAGGCCCCCACCGCTTGAAGGTTCCGTCCAGCAACGTGCCCATCTGGTAGTCGCCCGTAACGTAGCAGTTCGTGATGGTCACATTTTCCGTGGCGCGCGCATAGCCCAGAGCAAACGAACTCTTCGGACAGATGCCGTCATCCCACGGCGAGTTCACGCTGCAATTCGACACACGCACATTGCGGCAGCAATCGATGTCCATGCCGTCGCGGTTCGTATCTATCTTCAGGTTGTCGATCGTCAGGTTGTCCACGCCCGTAGCAAGAATGCCGAAGTGTCCGCCGGCAAGAATCGAAAAGTCGCGCAGAATCACGTTGTGGCAGTTCTTGAGCGCGATGGCTTTGTTGCCGGCGCCAGGAGTCTCCGCGCTGGGCAGGGTCTTGTCTCTGTGCGAAAGCCCGCGACTCAGCCCCTTGCCCCAGATCAGTCCCGGGCCCAGAATTGCGAAGTTGCTGATGCCCTCACCCCAGATCAGACTGTTGTGCCAGTGGTTGTGCCCGTAGTCCTGATAGCTCTCCCACGGCTGGTTCGACTCGGCAGCATCGTATCCGTGCGCCGTACCCTCCAACGGAGTGCTCGCCGCCAGCAGCGTCGCGCCCTGCTCCAGATACAGCGCGATGTTGCTCTTCAGACGAACGGAGTAACTTGCATAAACTCCCGCAGGAAAGAGCACTGTCCCTCCGCCCGCTGCGGCAGCCGTCTCAATCGCCTTGTTAATCGCAGGCGAATCGATGGTCGTTCCATTGCCGGTCGCGCCAAACGTCCGCACATCGTAAACGCTGCTTGTGCCCACAGCCGGAACCGGCGCGGCAACCTCCGCTCTTGCGCCCGGAGCAGCTATCGCCGACGCAGCCATGCCCGCCAGCCCTGAACCCGCCAGCTTGAGAAAATCCCTGCGAAATGGCTCCATTCACTCACCTTCCTCTTACGCAATCCGCACTGCCCTGGATACGTATTCATTCCCAGTCTGTCTGCACGGTAGATTTACCCGCGTATGCATTTCTACATACGAAGAACTATATTCGTCAATGAAAATCGTGTCGCACACGGCAGAGGACTGGCGCGCCTGCCAGGCACCCTCCGTGCCGTCAACTGATACTCTTAACCTGTATGCGTCCTCTCGCCGCCGCAGCCCTTTTCGTTCTTCTTGCCGTCATCGGCTGCAAGTCTCCGCATGTAGCCGCCGTCATTATCAACAGCACACACCAGCCTATCGACCTGCTCGAAGTCGATTACCCCAGCGCCAGTTTCGGCACACAAAGCCTCGCCCCCGGAGGTACTTTTGCATACAGCTTCAAAGTGATCGGCTCGGGCAACATCAGCCTCACTTACACCACCAGCAACTTCCATGATAAGAAATCCGAAGGGCCGTTTCTCAAAGAAGGAGACGAGGGCCCGATCGAGATCATCATTACGCCCGAAGGCGTTCGCTGGGTCCCCATCCCGCATCCTCACTCGTAACGCCGGCCTGCGGTAATCTGTCCCTATGCTCCGCGGATTCTTTATCACCTTCGAGGGTCTGGACGGTTCAGGCAAAACCACCCAGCTCCGCCTCCTTGCTGCCTCGCTTGAGGCCGAGGGTCGCGCCGTCGTCACGCTCCGCCAACCCGGAGGCACGGCGCTCGGCGACCGTATCCGCTCGATTCTGCTCGACTCCCGCTCCGAGTCCACACTGGGCCGCATCGCCCCGGCCACCGAGATGGCGCTGATGTTTGCCGACCGCGCCCAGGCCATCCACGAAGTCATCCTGCCCGCGCTCGCCGCCGGCAGCATCGTCCTCTGCGACCGATACACCGACTCGTCAGAGGCCTACCAGGGCGCGGGCCGGGGGCTGGGCAGCCAGCGCATTCTGGAGATGCACGCCGCCACCTGCGACAGCCTTCAGCCCGACCTGACTATCCTGTTGCTGCCGTCGCTCGAAGCCTCGCTCAAACGCGCCCGCCGCCGCAACCGGCGCAGCACGCAGAAAAAGGGCGCCGACGAAAACCGCTTCGAGAGCGAGCCTGACGACTTCTACCGCCGCATCTATCAAAAGTACGAAGAGATCGCCGCCCGCGAACCGCACCGCGTCTTCCCCATCCGCGACGATGCTTCCATCGACCAGATACACGCCCACATCCGCGAGATTGTCGCCACCCGCCTGGCCCTGCCAGTCGGCTGAACCAGGGCTGTGCATCCCCGGCGGCCTGGCGTATGCTCTCCTCAAGTGAGGTGCTCCATGCTCAGGAGAGACTTCCTTCGCAAATCCGCCACCGGTCTCAGCGCAGCCTGGCTTGGACGTAAAACATCGCTCGCCGCCGTCCTTGCCTTCGACGCACCAACGCACAAATACGCCGCGCACGACACGGTCACGCTCGGCAAGACCGGCATTCGCACCAGCCGTCTGGCTATGGGTACCGGCACCATCGGCTACGCCGGGCACTCCAATCAGACACGCCTCGGTATGAGCCCCTTCACCCGCCTGCTCGTGAATGGCTATAACGAAAACGGTCTCCGTTTCTTCGACACAGCCGACTCCTACGGCAGCCATCCCTACGTCGCAGCCGCCGTCAAACAGCTTCCGCGCGACAAAGTCACCATTCTCACCAAGTCCGACCACCGCGACCCGGCCGCCATGCGCGCCGACCTCGACCGCTTCCGCAAGGAGCTGGGCGTCGATTACATCGATATTCTCCTCATTCATTGCGTCACCGAATCCGACTGGACCACGCGCTATCGCGGCATCATGGACGTGCTCTCCGAAGCAAAGGAAAAAGGAATCATCCGCGCGCACGGCGTCTCCTGCCACTCCATCGAAGCCCTGCGCGCTGCCGCCGCCTCTCCTTGGGTCGAAATCGACCTCGTCCGCCTGAACCCCATCGGTTCACACATGGACGCCGACCCCGACACCGTCATCTCCGTCATCAAACAGATGCGCGCCTCCGGCAAAGGCATCGTCGGAATGAAGATCCTCGGCCAGGGCGACCTGCGCCACCGCCAGTCCGAAGCCATTCAGTACGCGCTCAACAGCGGCGTGCTCGACGCCTTCACCATCGGAGCCGAATCGCAGACCGAACAAAATGACCTCACAGAAAAAATCGCCGCCGCCTGAGAGTGATTCCTCTCGTAAACAGCGGCCACCGCAGTCTCCACCTTTCGCATTTCCATTCCGCGGCCCTTTTGAAATTTCCATTCCGCAGCGCAGCGGAGGAATCTGCTTTTCTCAACCGGCATCAACGCTCGGGTGCCCCATCCATCGCGCTTTTTGCGATGGGTGGGAATGAACAGGCTCGACCAGCCGTGTCTCCAGCGTTTCTCTACCCGCGCCCGCGAGCCCGGTTCATCTGCCTGCGGTCGCGTTTGGTCGGCCGGCCGCTCTCCCACGTAGACTCATACACCGGCATCGCCCGTGCCGCTTCGGCCAGCTTCCTTCGCAGTTCCCTGCTCTCGTCCGTCTCCCGATACATCGTCTGCGCAACCGTCGCCGACCCGCGCACCTCGCTCACCCCAAGCACCTCGACCACAAACTCACCGCTCGCATTCTTCACGCGCAACATGTCGCCCACGCGAACATCGCGCGCAGCCTTGGCCACCACCGTACCCGACTGTACTCTGCCCAGTTCGCACGCCTTCGCCGCCAGCGCCCGTGTCTTGAAAAACCGCGCCGCCCAGAGCCACTTGTCCATCCGCACCGAATCCATGCGGCAATTTTAATCACACGCGCCGAATCATTTATCCTCAATCTGATGGCAGAAGCCGCAACATTCCCCGCCACCTTCAACGACTTCCTCGGCAACTCCGCCGCGGTCGAGCATCTCCGCACGGCCATCGCCGCCGGACGCCTGCCGCACTCGATCATCCTGAGCGGGGCCGCCGGAGCAGGAAAGTACACACTTGCCCTCATGCTCGCAATGGCCGTCGAGTGCGAACGTCAGCCGCGCGATCTCTGGTCCAACGGTCTGTCGCTGGCCGGCTTCTGCGGCGTCTGCCACAACTGCACCCGCATTCTCACCGCGGCCAACCTCGACGAAGAAGTAGACAAAGCCGTCGCCGCGCGCGAAGAGCTACGCGAGACCGACAAAAAAGATACCCGCGTCCTCATCCAGCCGCACCCCGACGTGCTCATCATCCCGCCCGACCCGCCGCAGCTTCTTATCAAACTCGGCCAGGTGCGCTCGCTCATCCACAGCGCCAACTACCTGCCCAGCGAAGCACCTAAAAAAATCTTCATCGTCACGGCGGCCAGCTTTATGAAGGAAGCGGCCAACTCACTGCTCAAGGTGCTCGAAGAGCCGCCCGCCACCGTCCACATCTTCATCCTCGCGGAAAATCCCGGCGAGCTTCTGCCGACCATCCGCTCGCGCTGTGCGATGGTTCGTCTCGGCGCGCTGCCCGTCGAAGAGATCGAGATGCTGCTGACGGATCGCCGTCCCGACATCAACCCCAAACAGCGCAACCTCATCGCGCGCCTGGCCCAGGGAGCGGCAGGCCGCGCGCTCAGCTTCGACCTCGAAGCCTACATCGCCGCCCGCGCCGACGCCATGCTGCTCATCCGCAACGCCGTCTCCGAGCCCGACCACACCGCGCTCTTCAAAATGACCGAGACCTACCGTGCCGGAGCCGAAGGCCAGCAGAAGACCTCCGCGCTGCTCCGCACGCTCTCGCTGCTGCTCGAAGATTTGCTACTGCTCCAGGCCGGGACGCCGGAGCTTCTGCGCAACACCGACATCCGCCCTGAGCTTGAACGCCTGAGCCAGGCGCTCACGTTCGAGTGGATCGAGCAGGCCTCGCGCGGCCTCGATCAGGTCCAGAGCGGAATGCGCCGCAACCTCCTCCGTTCCCTCTCGCTCGACGCCTACGCCGGCCAACTCACCCTCGCCGCCCGCTGACCCGTCCACAAGCTGCCCCTACTTTTGCATTTCCATTCCGCAGCCCTTTGCATTTCCATTCCGCAGCCCTTTTGCATTTCCATTCCGCAGCGCAGCGGAGGAATCTGCTTCTCTGCCGCCACGGCAACGCTACTTCACCCGCGCAGCCTTCGCCAGCCGGTCGCGCAAAGCATCGCCCAAACCACCGGCGGCAGGCACAGGACACACAATCACCCCCACCCCCGCTTCATCGAGCGCCCGCAGCCCTGCAAACAGCCGCCGCGCCAACGACGCCGGATCATCCCACAATCCCCACGGAAACTCCCGCGCCTGTCGCCCAGCGCCCCATCCATCGGGCAGCATCACGCCCACCTTCTCACCGGCATCCATCAACGCAACAACCTTCGCTCGCAGAGCGTCCTCGCTCTCGACCAGCACCAGCCGCGCGCGCGGAGCATAGTGTCGTATCCCCACGCCCGGCGAAGGCAGGCTCTCGGGAGCCGCAACCGAGCTGCTCCCCACAAACATTCGCACGTCGCCCGCCACGGAACAAATCATCTCCGCCGTCACCGCTCCCGGCCGATAGATGAGCATCTGTTCCACATCGAGCACCGTGGACTCAACTCCCACCGCAGTCGCACCTCCATCAAGCACCGCATCAATTCGTCCATCCAGATCCTCCAACACATGCGCGGCTGTCGTAGGACTCGTCCGGCCAAAGCGGTTCGCGCTCGGCGCAGCCACCGGCACCCCCGCTGTCACAATTAACTCCAACGCCACAGGATGCGCAGGCATCCTCACTCCCACCAGCGGCCTTCCCGCCGTCACCGAATCCGGCACGGCCTTCGTGCGCGGCAGCAGCAACGTCAGTGGCCCCGGCCAGAACGCCGCCATCAGCGCCTCAGCCTTCGCTGAAACTTCAGCAACTTCTCGAACCCTCTCTTGATCACCGACATGCACAATCACCGGGTCCCAGGCCGGCCGCTCCTTCGCGGTAAAGATCCGTGCCACGGCAGCAGCATCCAGTGCATTCGCGCCCAGTCCATAGACCGTCTCAGTAGGAAACGCCACCGTGCCGCCCCGGCGCAGCAACTCCGCTGCGCGCAGCACACCCAGCCCACCTTCCAGCCGCTCTGTCTTGATTAGCATCACCTCTATCCTACTAAGCGCATCTGATCCCTGATCCCTGATCGCCGTATACTCGACCTATGCAGGCAGCCGAGATCGAACTCAAGTTCCCCGTGACCGACCCTTCTTCTCTCGAATCCCGCCTGACCCAGCTCGGCTTTCACCTCGACACGCCGCGCACCTTCGAGCACAACACGCTCTACGACACACCCACCCGCGACCTCCGCGCCCACCGCGAGATCCTCCGCATCCGCCAGTATGGCGCGCTCTGCACGGTCACGCACAAGCGCCAGCCCGTTGACGAAGCGACCGACGCCGCCGCACGTTACAAGGTCCGCATCGAAACCGAGACCATCGTCGCCGATGGCCCCGCGCTCGCTGAGATCTTTCGTAGCCTCGGCTACGTCCCGGTCTTCGTCTACGAGAAGTTCCGCACTGAGTGGTCGTATCCCGTCAGCACCGAAGTAACCGCCCATCTCGTTCTCGACGAGACCCCCATCGGCACCTTCGCCGAACTCGAAGGTCCGCCCGCGTGGATCGACGACACCCTCGTCAGGCTTGGCGTGGATCACACTTCCTGCACGACCGACAGCTACGGCAAACTCTTCCTCGACTGGAAGCAGCGCACCGCGAGCACCGCCGAATACCTCACCTTCGCCGAAGTGGCCGCACCTGCGCTGCTCCATCGCTAAAGCCCGCATCACCCCAGCCGATACAACCTTTATCCCATGGAGGTTCCTTTGGCTAAACGAATCCGTAAGTCTTCCACACTTCTTGCTTTAGGCAGTCTGGCGCTCACTGCCGGCACTGCACACGCCGTCAATGTTCATCGCGCAATCGTCAGCCGCGTTGCGCCGGTCTATCCGGAGCTTGCCCGCCGTATGCACATCGGCGGCCGCGTTGTGCTGCTCGTCTCGGTCGATGCCAACGGCAACGTCTCCAGCACTAAGGTCGAATCCGGCCACGCGCTGCTCGCCCCCGCCGCCGAGGAGGCCGTCAAACGCTGGCACTTCGCCCCAAACCCAGAACCCACCGTCTCCGAGATCGACGTCAACTTCGACATGGACGGGCAGTAGAAGCGACACAAAATCATCAGTCCGCAAAAACAAGCGCCAAAGGCGCGTTTTATACCAGCCAGGGGCGCAGCGCCAGGGTAATGGGACACCAAATTTAAAGGGCTGAAGGCCCGGGCCATAATCCTGTCCTCACTCCAACCACCGCGAAGGCAAGGAAAACCATGAAACTTGAATCCAAACTCGGCCTCAGCACCGGCTTCCTCATCGTAGCCATGCTTCTCAGCGCCTTCACGGCCCACGTTCGCATCGAGGAGGCCGACAATCTCTCCAATGTCATCAACAACAACCGTATCCCGCTGCTCATGGGCAGCAACAACGTCGATTCGCACCTCACCAGCACCATCAGCGGGCTCGAGTCCTACATTCTCTTCGGGCTCGATCCCGCCGCGTCCGCCGCCTATCGCTCGGCGCGCAAACAGCAGTTCGACCAGGCCGAAGCCGCGCTCGAAACACTGCACCAGGGCTCCATGCACTTCGACCTCGGCGCCGACGGCCCACGCCTTGCCTCCATCGAATCCGGCATGGCCGCTCTGAAGCCGCTTGAAGACAAAGTCGAGGCGCTCAACGAAACCAAGACCTCACAGGGCACCGCGCAGGCCTACGACACGCTGCAAAACCAGATCCTCCCGCTCGATCGCAACATCCACTCCACCATCTCCGACATGGCGCAGTCGCAGCGCGTCCAGACCAATCAGGCGCTTGTGCAACTGCGCAGCGCCAACCGCGCCACGCTCTACACGCTCTGGATTGCAACCATCCTCGGCGCCATCGTCGGCGGCCTGGTCTCGTTCCTGCTCGCTCGCCGCATCACCAAGGCCATCAGCATGGTCGCCGAGCGCGCCGACGCCATCGCCGCAGGCGACCTCACCGGCCAGGCGCTCGACCTCAACAGCCGCGACCAGATCGGCACGCTCGCCGCCGCCATGGAGAAGATGCAGACCAGCCTCAGCGGCATCATCGGCACCGTCGTCAGTACGGCGGGATCGCTCACCGGCAGCGCGCAGTCCATGCGCTCGGCCAGCGACCAGATGCACCGCCGCATCGACCAGCAGAGCCAGCAGACCCAGCAGGCCGCCACCGCCATGCAGGAGATGTCCGCCTCCATCGCCGAAGTCTCGCGCCACACCCAGTCCGCCGCCGAGACCGCACGCGACGCCGCGGAAACCGCGCGCGACGGCGGCTCCATCGTCAAGGAAGTGCTCGGCAACATGCACTCCATCGCCACCGCCGTCAGCGACACCTCATCCACCGTTGGCCTGCTCGGCGAAGACTCGCGCAAGATCTCGCAGATCGTCACCGTCATCGACGAGATCGCCCGCAAGACCAACCTGCTCGCCCTCAACGCTGCCATCGAAGCGGCCCGCGCAGGCGACCAAGGACGCGGCTTCGCTGTCGTCGCCGGAGAAGTCCGCCGCCTCGCCGAATCCACCGCCCAGGCCACCGGCGAGATCGCCAGCATGATTCAGGGTATTCAGGACCGCACCCGCACCGCCATCGCCAGCATGGAGAGTGGTACCGAAACCGTCCAGAAGGGCGTCGTCACCACCAATCAGGCCGGCGAGGCGCTCGAAAAGATCATCGGCATGGCCGAGCGCGTCGATCGCATGATCGCCCAAATCGCCATCGCTGCCTCGCAACAGGCCGTCGCCGCCGACCAGTCCAGTTCCAGCCTCGACTCCATCCACTCGCTCAGCCACGAAAACCTGACCGAGATGGCCACCACCGCCGCAGGCGTCGAATCGCTCCGCTCCACCGCCGCCGCGCTCGAACAGCAGGTGGACCGCTTCAAATTCCAGCCTGCTGCCGAGTCGCGCGTCATGCGCGGCCCCACCACCCCGGATCGACGCATCAACCCATCGCTCCAACCCGCATAGCAAGGTGTAGGGTGTAGGGAATAGGGTGTAGAAAACAAGAAGAGGTCCCTCGCTGGAGGGACCTCTTCTTGCACGACGCTGTGGATTCGTGTTGCTACTCCCTACACCCTATTCCCTACACCCTGCCTTCAGAAAATCTGGAAGTTCACCTCAACAGTCAGCTCCACCAGTACCGGTTTGCCATTTTCCATCGCCGGCTTGAACCTGTACTGCTTCACCGCAGCGACGGCGTTCTCATCCAGCCCCATGCCCACGCCGCGAATCACATGCACATGACTCGGCAGTCCATTGGTATCGACCCACAGGTCCACCAGCACGTTGCCCGCGACCTTCGCCTTGCGCGCCTCTTCGGAGAACTCCGGCTCGACCGAGTAGATCAGCACAGGTGCCGAGACGCCTCCGCCAATATGCCTCGGCCCGCCGCCAATGTTTCCGCCCGAACCCGGCCCAATGCCCGAACCACTACCCGAGCCGAGACCGGTCCCGCTTCCGTTGCCCATCGAAACACCCGGCAGCGGCGAGTTCGGCAGCCCGAAGTTCGGCATATTGCTGGCCATGTGAACGTCCTTCTGCACCTCGACCGTCGGCTGAATCTGAATCTTCGGCGGCTGTAGCGGCGGGACCTTCGGCGGAACAATCTGCTGATCGGCAAACTTCGGCGGCGAGCCCTTCGATACCGGCGTCGGCCCGCGCTGTCCGCCACCGCCGCCCATCGACTTCGCCTTCATCGGCGCCATCGGCGGAATCGAAACGTCCGTCACCGCCTCAGCCTTCACCGGAGCGGAAAACTTCACCTTCTTGGCCAGCAGAAACGCAATCAGCAGGATAATCAGCCCGTGAACCACCACCGCAATCGCAGTCGAGACCGGGTCGCGCTTCACTTTCATCCGGTCCACCACGGCAATGGGCTTCGACTCCAGCACCAGCGGAGGCAGCTTCTCGGGAAAGAACACGTCCCGCACACTGCTCCACAGCGATGCCCAGACGCCTTGCTCGCGAATGATCAGGTCATTGTCCGCCGGACGCGAATCAAGATGCAGCGGTGCCTCCGGCCTGCGGAACGCATCTCGAATATTCGAGATCAACGACACCCACATCGAGCCGTCGGTCTCTTCAGCCAAGTGAGGCTCATTGGCCGAACGAAGCGCAGGAGCCGGCTTGTCCGGTTCCGTCTCTGGAGGTGTCACCGTAATGTTCGCCATAAACTGCTCGCCTCGGTGGAGCCTGGCCGCGGCCTGTCCACCCTATCGAAATCGTGCGCACTCACTCACAACTTGTTAACGTCCCCGGTCTCCTGCCGGTTTCATCCTGCGTCAGCGCACGTCACGTGGCTCCGTAACCATTCTACAAACATTCAGCGTCCTCCGCTTGCAAGATTGGACGCACTTTACCCCCGGAATGTCTCACCCGCGTTACGCTCGTCACTTCCGTCCCCCGGCTACAATAGAAGTTCAGACCCATCTCCGCCTCCGCCTAACAGAAACCAAGAGGAACGAATGCCGGAAACACCCGACCAGAAGCCCGTGCCAGAGCCAGCCAAAGCTCTGAAATCAACCCTCAATCTGCCCCAGACAGCCTTCGCCATGAAGGCAAACCTGCCCGTCAACGAGCCTATCCGTCTGGAATCATGGCAGAAGCAGGACCTCTACGCCCAGATCCGCCGCGCCAGCGCAGGTCGCCCCAAATACGTCCTCCACGACGGCCCCCCCTACGCCAACGGGGCTATCCACCTCGGCCACGCCCTCAACAAATGCATCAAGGACTTCGTCGTCAAGACCAAGACCATGGCTGGCTTCGACGCCCCCTACGTCCCCGGCTGGGACTGCCACGGCCTCCCCATCGAGATCAAAGTGGACGAGCAGCTCGGCCGCAAAAAGCTCGAGATGGACCCCATCGCCGTCCGCCGCGCCTGCCGCGAGTATGCGCAGAAATACGTAGACCTCCAGCGCAGCCAGTTCGAGCGCATCGGCGTCTTCGGTCGCTGGAACGACCCCTACCTCACCATGTCGCTCAAGTACGAGGCCGCCATCGTCGAAACCTTCTACGACTTCTTCGAGAAAGGCTTCGTCTACAAGGGCCTCAAGCCCGTCTACTGGTGCATCCACGACCGCACCGCCCTGGCCGAAGCCGAAGTCGAGTACGAGCAGCACACCAGCCCCAGCGTCTACGTCCGCTACAAACTCACCAGCGACCCCGGAGCCATCGCCCCGGAATTGGGTGCCCCATCTTCGCCGACGGCCTCATCGTCGGCTAAGGTGGGGAACGAAGCCTCACAGGTCTACACCATCATCTGGACCACCACCCCGTGGACGCTCCCCGCATCCCTCGCCGTAGCCTTCAACCCGGACCTCGACTACGTCGCCCTGAAGTGCAACGAATCCGGGTGCCCCACGTCCGGAACTTCGGACGTGGGTTCCGGCACCGGAACGATCTACATCGTCCTCGCCGACCTCGCCAAACAGACCGCCGAAGCCTGCAAGCTCGACGCCACCGAGATCGCCCGCTTCAAAGGCTCCGCGCTCGAACACACCACCTTCCAGCATCCCTTCCTCGACCGCCAGGTCCTCGGCGTCGTCGCCCCCTACGTCACCGCCGAACAAGGCACCGGAGCCGTCCACACCGCCCCCGCGCATGGCGTAGACGACTTCTACACCGGTAAGCGTTACAACCTGCCCGAAGTCCAATATGTAGACAACGCCGGCCGCCATCGCCACACCGCGCAGCACGGCGGCCACACCGCACAGCCCTACGAAGACCAGACCGTCTTCAAATCGAACCCCACCATCATCGAAGTTCTCCGCGAAAAGGGCGCACTCCTCAGCGCCACCGAGTTCCAGCACTCCTACCCGCACTGCTGGCGCTGCCACAACCCCGTCATCGTCCGCGCCACCGAGCAGTGGTTCATCGGCATGGAAACCCCCATACCCACCGAATCAGAAAATAATTGTCATCTTGAGCGAAATAATTGTCATCCTGAGCGGAGCGGCGAAGCCGCGGAGTCGAAGGACCTGCGGTCTGATCTGTCGGGCACGAACACCGAAACCTTCCGCCAACGCGCCCTCGACGAGATCAAAAAAGTAAAGTGGGACCCAGCCTGGGGAGAAGAGCGCATCTCCAACATGATCGCCACCCGCCCCGACTGGTGCATCTCGCGCCAGCGCATCTGGGGCGTTCCCATCGCCGTCTTCCTCTGCGAAAAGTGCGGCACTCCGCTCAACGACAAGGCCATCAACAAGAGCATCGTCGAGCTCTTCCACAAAGAAGGAGCCGACGCCTGGTACATCCACGAAGCCCCCGAGCTTCTGCCCAAGAGCACGAAGTGCCCCTGCGGCCACGAAGAGTTCCGCAAAGAGATGGACATCCTCGACGTCTGGTTCGAGTCCGGAGCAAGCTGGCACGCCGTCCTCGAACAGGAGCCCGACGAACTCCGCTACCCAGCCGACCTCTACACCGAAGGCGGCGACCAGCACCGCGGCTGGTTCCACTCTTCCCTGCTCTGCTCGGTAGGAATGCGCGGCATCGCCCCCTACAAAATGGTCGCCACCAGCGGCTGGACGCTCGACGAGCAAGGCCGCGCCTTCTCAAAATCCCTCGGCAACGGCGTCGATCCCGTAGACATCGCCAAGCGCCTCGGCGGCGAGATCGTCCGCCTCTGGGTAGCCTCGGTTGACTTCCGCGAAGACGTAGCCGCCAGCGAAAACCTCATGCAGCGCGTCAGCGACAACTACCGCAAGCTGCGCAACACCCTCCGCTTCCTCCTCGGCAACCTCCACGACTTCGACCCCGCCACCAACTCCGTAACAGACTTCAGCAAGCTGGAGCCGCTGGACCAGTACATCCTCGCGCGCCTCGCCGAAGTCACCACAAAAATCCTCAAAGCCTACGAAGAGTTCGAATTCCACCGCGCCTACCACGCCCTCAACGAATTCACGAACACCGACCTCAGCGCGCTCTACCTCGACGTCCTCAAAGACCGCCTCTACACCTTCGCCCCCAACCACCCAGCCCGCCGCAGCGCCCAAACCGCCCTCTGGCGCATCGCCGAAACCCTCACCCGCCTCATCGCCCCCAGCCTCAGCTTCACTGCCGACGAAGTCTGGGCACTCCTTCCAAAAGTAGAAGGCCGCGAACCCAGCGTCCACCTAGCCCTCTTTCCAAACCCTGCCAAATTCGTCACTGGCAACGTCAAGCAAATCGAAGAGGACTGGAACCAACTGCTCGCGCTTCGCAATGAAGTACTCAAGAAGCTCGAAACGGAACGTACCGAAAAACGCATCGGCAAGGGCCTCGATGCCCTTGTGCATCTTTCGGTCAACCTGCGATACCGGCAAAGCATGTATCCCGTCCTTCAACGACACGAATCGGGGCTGGCGGAACTCTTTGGTGTCTCTAAAGTCGCCGTCTCCGCTTCTGATTTCCCTAATCCTGACCCTGCCTGCATCATCCAGGCCGGCCCTATTGCCTCGTCATCTATCGACAAATGCGAACGCTGCTGGCGCTACACCACCGACGTAGGCCAAGAGGCCAAATACCCCACCGTCTGCCTACGCTGTGCCGAGGCCCTCACCGCCATTCACTTCGCCCCATACTCCGCCACGCAGCCCACGGAGACCACCACCTAAAGCACAGGCACGAAAACCTAAGGGCCAAAGGCCCGACTCATACCAGCCTGGGGCGAAGCCCCAGGTCAGGCACAACAAAAGAACCGAGGGCTGAAAGCCCGACCTATAGATTTTGAAGAGATGTCCTAAATGACCACGACCAGCCCCGTTTCCGCAGACCCGCAAAAGACCCGCGACAAACGCCCCATCCTCCTGCTCATCACCGCGCTCGTCATCCTGCTCGACCGTCTCTCGAAGCTCTGGATCATGCACCACGTCCGCCCCGGCTACGGTATCGTCGTCATCCCCCGCGTCTTCCGCCTCACGCACGTCCTCAACACGGGCGCGGCCTTTTCGCTCTTCGCCGACTCGCTATCCCCCGTCGCCGTCCGCGACTCACTCATCGCCTTCTCAATCATCGCCGTCATCATCGTAGGCGCGCTGCTCTGGCGCATAGGCCGCCAGCTCTCGATCACCGGCGTAGCCCTCGCCCTCATCCTCGGCGGAGCCATCGGAAATCTCTACGACCGCGTGGTCTACTCCGTCGTCGTCGACTTCCTCGAAGTCCACATCATCCACTACCACTGGCCCGACTTCAACATAGCCGACTCCTGCATCGTCATCGGAGCCTGCCTGCTCCTCATCGAAATCTTCCGCCCACAACCGGAAAACTGACACACCAGAATCCGCTTGCACTATCACCACCCCCCAGTCCATCCTTAAGCAGGAGCATCCGATGGCGATCAGACCCAAACGCGCAACCTACTCTCCCACTGGAGACATCGAACTTCCCGGAGACATTCGCCTGCCGGGTCACACGGTCGATGCGCTCCTTGCATCCGGAGACGTGGAAGGCGCAAAGGCGGAGTTTGAGCGCCTCTGCCTCGAAGGTCTTGACTCAGGAACCCCTATCCCAATGACTCCTGAAAAGTGGGAAGCGCTTCGCCGGAACCTCCATCGAAAGGCGAAGCTCGCATCGTAAATTCCGGCAATCTCTTTTCTCCCGCAGCACTCCGCGAGATTGAAAATCGGTGGACTGCGCTCTGCCGCGACGCATCCCCAGCGGTTGCGGACAGGTTTCTCGATTCCATCCGCGACACAACAGCGATGCTCGCCCAATTCCCCAAAGCGGGCATGCTCTGCGCGATGCGTTCTCCTCGCCTGCCCGAGGTCAGGCGTTTCCCGCTCACCCTCCCTTTCGGAAGATGGCTCATCATCTACAGCGTGTCCGCCTCAGGCATCCTGGTTCTTCGCATACTCCACGGCTCGCAGGATTGGAAGCGCCTCTTCCCCTGACTACCGCACATAAGAAAACGTCCCACACAAATTCGTCGCACTATTGATCGCATCAATCGTCAGCGCAGGCGGCTTCATCCCCGAGAAGAACGCAATCTGCAACGACTTCCCCGCCACATACGTCGCCATCCACTCCGTGTCTTCAGCCCCGCACAGCGTGTTCTTGTGCAGGAACCGCTTCGCCGCCGGCACATTCAGTCGGTACAGACTCCCGCTCCCACCAGTCTGCTCCGGATCGAAAACCGCCTGCACCTCTTCCGTCTTCAGGTCACGAATCCTGGCAATCGTATAGCTCGTAAAGTTCATCGTGATCTTGTCCGGAGAAAACACCACGTCCCCGGTAATCGACATGGCCGTATTGCTCACCGCACGCCAGATGCCCCGCTCCTGCGCGAAGGCTGCCAGCCCGCAAACCAGCACCGCACCTAAAACCGTATAGAGCCAAATCATCCGCTTCATCCCTTGAGCATGGCATCCGCCACCCACTTTGGGCAACCCCGCCCCCTTCGAGATTAATTCGCCTTCCATCCCCCTCATGCCTGAAAATAGAAGTTTGGCCATGAGCACCCAGAAGCCCACCCCAAAGCCCGAGCAGAACCAGATCACCATCCGCGGCGCCCGCACGCACAACCTCAAGGGCATCGACGTGGACATCCCGCACAACGCCCTCACGGTCGTCAGCGGCGTCTCCGGCTCCGGCAAATCCTCCCTCGCCTTCGACACCGTCTACGCCGAAGGCCAGCGCCGCTACGTCGAATCGCTCTCCGCCTACGCCCGCCAGTTCCTCGAACGCATCGAAAAGCCCGACGTGGACCACATGGACGGCCTCGCCCCCGCCATCGCCATCAAGCAGAAGAACCAGACGCGCAACCCGCGCTCCACCGTCGCCACCGCCACCGAAATCTACGACTACCTCCGCCTCCTCTACGCCCGCTGCGGCACCGTCACCTGCCTGCACTGCGGAGGCATCGTCAAGCACGACACCGTAGACGAGATCGTCGCCGCGCTGCTCGCACTGCCCGAAGGCACCCGCGCCTACGCCCTCTTCCCCATCGTCCGCGCCGAAGTCAAGCTCGAGCCGATGCAGGCCGCAAAATCCGAGATCGAAGCCGAGCCTGAATCCAAGCCCCAAAAATCCGTAGCAAAAAAATCTGCGAAATCTGTTAAATCCGCGGTCGCTCCAGCTTATGACCTCACCGAATCGCTTAAAGAGCGTCTCGCCGAACTCCGCCGCCGAGGCTACAACCGCCTCTACCAAAACGGAAACATCGTCGAGTTCTCCACCCCCGAATCCCTCCTCGAACTCGACTTCGCGCAGCCCATCTTCGTCCTCGCCGACCGCCTCGCCCTCAGCCCCGACATCCGCTCCCGCATCGTCGATGCCATCGAGACCGGCTACCGCGAATCCGGCGAAATCCAGTTCCACCTCATCCCGCGCACTCCGGATTCCACCCAGCAAAATCAAAGCAATCTCATCCCGAGCGAGGCCGAGCACAGCCCCAGCAACATCAATCGATCTAAAGAAAGCAGTGTCATCCTGAGCAAAGCTGGACGCAGCGCCAGTGAAGCGAATCGTTCTAACGAAAATCTTGTCATCCTGAGCAAAGCTGGACGCAGCGCCAGTGAAGCGAATCGTTCTAACGAAAATATTGTCATCCTGAGCAAAGCTGGACGCAGCGCCAGTGAAGCGAATCGTTCTAACGAAAATCTTGTCATCCTGAGCGAAGGCGGCGCTTTTGCCGCCGGAGTCGAAGGACCTGCGGTTGCATCGGCTCAACCCCGCACTCTCCGCTTCTCCGCCGCCTTCGAGTGCACCACCTGCCACCGCGCCTACCGCGAGCCCGAGCCGCGCCTCTTCTCCTTCAACAACCCCTTCGGAGCCTGCCCGCGCTGCCAGGGCTTCGGCAACACCATCGACTTCGACCCCAACCTCATCATCCCCGACAAGTCGAAATCGCTCGCCAACGGAGCCATCGCTCCCTGGAACGGCGCCAAGTACCGCCCGCACCACGGCGAGATGATCCGCGCCGCCCGCACCGCAGGCATCCCCACCGACATCCCCTGGTATGATCTCACCGCCGAGCAGCAGCGATTCATCGAAGACGGCAGCGGCTCCTTCCCCGGCATTCGCGGCTTCTTCAGCGCGCTTGAGCGCAAAAAGTACAAGCTGCACGTCCGCGTCTTCCTCTCGAAGTACCGCGGCTACGCGCTCTGCCCCGACTGCCGCGGCCAGCGCCTGCGTGCCGAAGCCCGCGCCGTTCTCATCAACGACAAAAACATCTGCGAAGTTTCCTCGCTGACCATCTCCGAAGCGCAAGTCTTCTTCGACTCGCTCCGTCTCTCGCCCGCGCAAACCGAAGTCGCAGGCAAAATCCTCGAAGAGGTTCGCCAGCGCATCGGCTTCCTCCACCAGGTCGGCCTCGACTACCTCACGCTCGACCGCCTCAGCTCCACGCTCTCGGGCGGAGAATCGCAGCGCATCCAACTAGCGACCTCACTCGGCTCGCGTCTCGTCGGCGCGCTCTACGTGCTCGACGAACCCTCCATCGGCCTCCACACCCGCGACACCGCGCGCCTCATCGCCATCATGCAGGACCTCCGCGACCTCGGCAACACCATCCTCGTCGTCGAGCACGACCCCGACGTCATCCGCTCCGCCGACCATCTCCTCGACCTCGGCCCCGGCGCAGGCGAACTCGGCGGCCAGCTTCTCGCCTCGGGCACCGTCGCCGAAGTCACGCGCAACCCCGCATCCATCACCGGCAAATATCTCTCCGGTCGCCTCACCATCCCCGTCCCCAAACTCCGCCGCGAGCCCGGCCGCGAACGCCTCCGCCTCACCGGCGCGCGCATCCACAACCTGCACGGCGTCGATGTCGAAATCCCGCTCAACATGCTCGTCTGCGTCACCGGCGTCAGCGGCAGCGGCAAATCCACGCTCGTCCACCAGGTCCTCTACCGCGCCCTCACCCGCGCGCTCAATCAGGACGCGCAACCCGAAGGCGACCCCACGCCACTCTTCCGCGAACTCTCCGGCACGCAGCACCTCAACGAAGTCGTCCTCGTCGATCAGTCCCCCATCGGCCGCACCCCGCGCTCCAACCCCGTCACCTACATCAAGGCCTTCGACGACATCCGCGCCCTCTTCGCCGCGCAGCCCGACGCCAAACGCCGCAACTTCGGCCCCGGCCACTTCTCCTTCAACGTCCCCGGCGGCCGCTGCGACGTCTGCGAAGGCGACGGCACCGTCACCGTCGAGATGCAGTTCCTCGCCGACATCGAACTCCCCTGCGAAGAGTGCGGCGGCACGCGCTACAAGCCCTCCGTCCTCGACATCAAGTACAAGGGTCGCAACATCCATGACGTGCTCAACATGACCGTCAAGGAAGCCCTCACCTACTTCGCCGGCCACCCCAGGATCGTAGACAAGCTCTACGTGCTCGATGAAGTCGGCCTCGGCTACGTCCGTCTCGGCCAGTCCGCCACCACGCTCTCCGGCGGCGAAGCCCAGCGCGTCAAGCTCGCCGCGCACCTTGCCACAGCGCGCTCAATCACAGGACGCACTGGAAACGAAGCCGCCGCCCGCGCACGCTCGCGCACGCTCTACATCCTCGACGAGCCCACCACCGGCCTCCACTTCGACGACGTCGCCAAACTCCTCGCCGCCTTCCGCAAGCTCATCGAAGGCGGGGGATCGCTGCTCGTCATCGAGCACAACCTCGACGTCATCAAGTCCGCCGACTGGGTCATCGACATGGGTCCCGAAGGCGGCAGCGCCGGAGGCCAGATCGTCGCCACCGGCACACCCGAAGAGATCGCCGCTAACCCGGCCAGCCACACCGGCCACTGGCTCGCCCCGGTCCTCGCCCCCATCCCAAAGCCAGAACCCGAGCCTCAGCTCACTACGTAAGGAACCTCTGATTAAGTCTTCGTTTTGAAAGGATGTAGCTTCAGCCACGCCATAACGTCCCTCAATCAATGGGGCTTGAGAGGGCGCTGAAAAAGTCTCCGCGGTTGCTTTTGAGGATTAGCGTGGGGGCTTCAGCCCCACGAAAAAGCCAGCAAATTTTAGGGACTTTAGTCCCGGGCCTTTCTCCACGCACTACTGAACGCACTTTTTCAGCACCCTCTGAAAGCCCAACATAGAGACCTCACGCGACGAGCTTTGACTCACGCAGCACGACTGCCTGAGCAATCTTGATCATCATCTCCCCGCATTTTGCTCGCAGCGGATGTAGCTCTTGTTCACGACAAGAGCTACATCCATAAGAAAAATGCTCCAGCCGACATCATCCTGAACCAGGGAGGCCCCGCCACGTGCGCTGACCCACGCCTCGCTACTTCTCCAGATCATCCAGCAGCAGCTTGGCCTTGGTAGCCAGCGTCATCGCGCCCTCGGCATCACCTGAGTTCAGCGCGTCCTGGGCCTGCTTCTCAAAATTCTTCACCGTGTTGACCTCGTCTTTCTGCAGCTCAGCTTTCTGAGCGGACAGCGCATTCAGCCGCCTCTCATTCGACGCAATCAAATTGGCCGCATCCTGTCTCGTCTGGGAACTCCCTGTCCCACCTGCTGTCAGCGACCCGATCGTCGCAGCCTCCTGCGCCGGCGTCGGAGGCACAACCGGCGGCGGCTCATCCTTCACCATCGCTCTTCTCCGCTCGCGCGGCAACCTTGCAGCAGCGGCAGCCACCGGCATCGGCGGCATCTTAATGTGCGGAAGCGCCAGCATGGGCGCGTCCGCAGGCCGGGGCACCTCCACCAGCGGCACTGGCGTCAGTACCGGCGGCAGCGGCGAAACCTTCACCCGGTGGCGGCAGCCGCACAGCCCCAGCATCAGCCCAGCACACACCAGCGCCGGAGCCTTTCGCGTAATGTAGTTTTCGCAGATCAAACGCGCTCCCCTATTACTTTACGATTCAACGCGGCCCCAGTCCCGACTCCTCCCACCATCGGAAGCCGGAACGTAAACGTCGTCCCATGCTCTGCGGATTTCGCGTCCGCATTCGAGCGCACATCCATGCTTCCGCCATGCAGTTGCAAAATGCGATACGTCATCGCAAGCCCAATCCCGCTGCCCTTCGGTTTTGTCGTGAAGTACAGTTCGAATATCCTCGGCAGCACCTCCAGCGGTATGCCTGCGCCTTCATCGGCAACCTCCACTACGGCGGACTGGTGCTCTCTACGCAACCGCACATGCATCGCTCCGCCGCCGCTCATCGCCTGCATCCCGTTCAACAGCAGGTTCAGCAGCGCCTGTTGAATCAGCTCTCCATCCACCCGCACCATCACCGGTTCGACAGGCATCTGCACTGAGACGCGAACGCCATTCTCCTGCATCTCCACCGCGGTTAACTCCATCACGGCTTCCACCACCTGCCGCAAGTCGCGGTCGCGCAGGTGCAACTCCATTGGCCTGGAGAAGTCCGCCAGCGTCTGCACTACGCGGTCCAGCCGCTGCATCTCTCCGGCCAGAATGTCCACATGCCGCTGTGCGCTCACAGCCGCGTCTCCATGCACCTCAGCCAGCTTGCCGCGCAGCAGTTCCAGGTGCACCACCATCGCATTGATCGGGTTCTTCACCTCGTGCCCCACACCCGCCGTCAATCGCCCAATGGCCGCCAACCGCCGCGACACCTCCAGCTCCTGCCCCAGTTGCGCGGCCGACTCCGTATCGCGCAGCGTCAACAGCGTACCCATATTTCCTCCACCCAGACCGTCATCAATCCTGTCCACCGAAATCTGCACCTGGCGGCCATCCTCCAGCGTCACACGCGACACGCTCAACTGCTCGCCGCTGTCAAACGCCGCCAGCACCGCCTCGCCCAACGCCGTCTCCGGCGTAAAAATCTCCTCCAGACGCTTTCCCACCATCTCTTCGTCGGCACCGCTCGACGGCCCAAGAAAGTACGTCACCGCATCCGACACCATCACCGCCCGCCGGTCCGCCGTGAACAGCATCACCCCGTCGCGCAGCGTATCGAGCATCTGGTTCAGGTTTGTCTGCAACGCCGTGTACCCGGCCTCGGTCGAACGCATCTGCTCACCCAGCCGGTCAATCGTCTTCGTCACCCGCACCACCGCATCGGTCCCGTCTCCGGCCGTCAGCTTCTTCGGAGCCGCTTCGCCGGCGCCCGCAGTCAACCTCTCCAGTTGCGTGCTGATCTCCTCAATCGGGCGCAGCGCCGTGTTCGCCGTCAGCGCCGCCGCCACCATCGAGGCCAGCCCGGCCAGCAGTGCAAACCACAGCGCAGCCCGCAGCCACGGTTCATACGAGTTCTTCAGAAACGTCGAGCGCACCCCCACGTGCACAATCAGAAACGGCATCCCGTTCCGTTCCAGCGTCTGCGAGATGTCCAGCACGCGCGGCGGCCCGAACACCTCCCGCGTCTGCAGGATCATGCCCCCCGTCTGCACCCGGCTCAACGCCACACGGTACGGAAACGGACGGTCCACCGCGTCCGGGTTCGTGCTGATCAGCGTCATCCCGTACGCATCGGTCACGCTCACGTCCTGCACCGTCGGCGAGTAGCGCACAATCGCATTCATCAACTCCAGCAGCGAGGTCTGGCTCCTCAGCGCGTCTCGTGCAGCATCATGCACGCCCTTGTCCGAGGTATCCGCCGGCGGATGCAGCCGCAGGCCGAACTCCACCGCCGACCGCGTCGCCAGCAATACCTCATGCGCCATCACGTCGTTGGTCGCCGCCGTTTGCTCAATCCTCTGCCGCAGCAGCTCGCCCACGAACAGCGCCGAAAGCAACAGCACAATCGCGAACATCAGCGCCGTCAGCCACAGCACCAGTTTCGTCTTCAGCCGCATTCTTACTCCGTCGCTGAGTTCGAATATTCCTTCAGCTTATTCTGCAATGTCTTCGAGCTGATCCCCAGTATCTCCGCAGCCTTCGTCTTGTTGTTGTGCGTCGAGGAGAGCGTCTTCAGAATCAGTTGCCGCTCCGCCTCATTCACCGTCGTGCCCACTTCCACCCTCACCGTGTTCTGGTCATCCAGATACCGCTGCACTTCGCGCGAAGCCGCCGCGGCCGCATCGGCAACCTTGCCGGTCCCCGTGACCGCTGCATGAGAGTTCCCCGTCGGGGGCGGTGCAAACCCCGGCTCCCCAAAGTGCGGCGGCAGATGCTCCACGCCCAGCATTCCGCTTCCCGCCATAATCACCGCGCGCTCAATCGTGTTCCGCAGCTCCCGTACATTCCCCGGCCACCTGTAACTCTCCAGCCGCTGCATCAGCGAATCCTTCAGGCCCGCCACCGTGCAATGGTGACGCTCATTCATGTCGTCAATCATCTTCTCCGCAATCGACGACACATCCATCAAATGCTCGCGCAGCGGCGGCATCTTGATATTGAAGACATTCAGCCGGTAATAGAGATCGCCGCGCAGTTCTCCGTTAGCCACGGCCTCTTCCGGATCCTTATTCGTGGCCGCTACCACGCGCACATCCACCGGAGTCTCCGCCTTGCTCCCCAGCCGGCGCAGCTTTCTGTCCTCCAGCACGCGCAGCAACTTGGCCTGCGTCGCGGCAGGCATCTCGCCAATCTCGTCCAGCAGCAGCGTCCCTTCTTCGGCCAGCTCGAAGCACCCCGCGCGCCGCTCCAGCGCGCCGGTAAACGCGCCCTTCTCGTGCCCGAAGATCTCGCTCTCAATCAGTGTCTCGGGAATCGCCGCGCAGTTCACCGCAACAAACGGCTTCAGGCGTCGCGCGCTCAGGTCGTGCAGAGCCCGCGCCACCAACTCCTTGCCCGTGCCGCTTTCGCCCGTCACCAGCACCGACACATTCGACGGAGCCACGCGCTCAATCAGCGAAAACACCTCCCGCATCTGAGGCGAGTTCCCCACCAGCGGTCCCAGTACGCCCGTGTCGCGCAACTGCCGCCGCGTCACCTCCATCTCGACGTCCGCTTCCCGCTGCTCGCTCGCATTGTGCAGAATCGTCTTCAGCCGCACCGGATCGACCGGCTTTGGAATATAGTCGTAGGCTCCCATCCGCATTGCCTCAACGGCTGACTCGATCGACCCCTGCGCCGTCAACATCACCACGGCAATCCGCTGCGGCAGATCAACAATCTTGCGCAGTAACTCCATGCCATCCATCCGAGGCATCTTCAGGTCCGTCACCACAATCGCCGGGGCCCATTCCACGGCCTTCTCCAGACCCTCCACCCCATCAGCCGCGCACTCCGCCCGGTAGCCCCAGCTTCCCACCAGCTCCGTCAGGCCCGTCCGGGCGTGGACCTCATCTTCCACAATCAATACTTTTTCCAAGGTCAGTCACCTACTCTTTCCAAATCTCCAACCACAGCGCATCCCACATTTCCATCCCATAGCGCCTTTGCATTTCCATTCCACAACTCTTTCTGCATTTCCATTCCACAACTCTTTTTGCATTTCCATTCCGCAACTCTTTTTGCATTTCCATTCCGTAGCGCAGCGAAGGAATCCGCTTTCCCCAACCAGCCACAACCCTTCGGGTGCCCCATCCTTCGCGCTTTTGCGAAGGGTGGGAATGAGAATACTCAATCAGCCGGTATTCTGCATTTCCATTCCACAACCCTTTTTGCATTTCCATTCCGTAGCGCAGCGAAGGAATCCGCTTTCCCCAACCAGCCACAACCCTTCGGGTGCCCCATTCTTCGCGCTTTTGCGAAGGGTGGGAAGCGATGCACTCAAATGACCTTGTCATCCTTCGCCGCAGGCGGAGTATCCGCTTTCCCAGCAACCCTGAACCCCGATTCATCCCCTTCTTTAGAATTATCCTTGAATCATGCTCGAACCGGAAATCTCTCCTCAGTCCTTTGCCGCACAGCGCCAGCAACCCAACGCCCCGCTCCTGCTCGATGTGCGCGAGCCATGGGAGTTCCAGACCGCCTCACTACCCGACTCCGTTCTGATGCCGATGGGTGACGTGCCCTCGCGCGCCCACGCCGAACTCGACCCCGACGCTCCTATCGTAGTCCTCTGCCACCACGGCATGCGCTCACTTTCCGTCACCATGTGGCTGCGCAATCAGGGCTTCGAGCAAGTCCAGTCCCTCGCCGGAGGCATCGATGCCTGGTCCCGCACCATCGACCCCACCGTCCCCCGCTACTGAGTTCCCGTTAGGCAGTATCGACATCTAGGTTAAGCGTAAGTGATTGACTGATAGAGGAATTGTCATCCTGAGCGGAGCCTCTCGCAGTTTCATCGCGGGACGCGGAGTCGAAGTACCTGCGGTTGACCCGCCGTATCGAGATGCTCTCGTTGTTTTTCACCACCCTCTGCCCAGCCCGCCTCATTTCTATATGTCGATACCGCCTAGTGTCCTGTCCCTGAAGTTCACAACATCATTCAAACTGTCATCCTGAGCGGAGTTTGGCGGTTTTTACGCCAAACGGAGTCGAAGGACCTGCGGTTTGCGATTCCAATTGATGCTAAGAACTTTCGAGACGCCACACTAGTGTCCTGTCCCTGAAGTTCACAACATCATTCAAGCTGTCATCCTGAGCGGAGTTTGGCGGTTTTTACGCCAAACGGAGTCGAAGGACCTGCGGTTTGCGATTCCAATTTATGCTAAGAACTTTCGAGACACCACCCTGGCTGGCCCAAAAGCAAAACTGCTCCAGCCGGTTCCCGTTACCAGGAACCGGCTGGAGCAGCAATGACGTTTGCCGTAAGGAGTCTCTGATTAAGCCCTGTTCTGTTAAGGGCACGGCTTCTGAGCCTGTCCTGAGCGTAGTCGAAGGATGCCGCAAAGCTCCCATTTTGAATGGGGCTTTAGCCCCTGAGGGAATCTTCCATACCTAATCAGACCTTCCGTAAGAGATCGCCGTCTAAAAGAGCTTGCGGCGAATCAATCCGGCAGCACTCAGCACTCCCGTCCCAAACAGCAGCAGCGACGAAGGCTCCGGCACCGTCGGGATGGTTGTCGTCCCACCCTTGGCAGCAACATTGCCCGTATTGCCGGTGACGCCGCTGACGTCAGAGGTGAAGAAGTACCCGCCGGAGTTGGCAATAAAGTCCGAAACATTGACTCCAGTGCCGTTTGTCACTGTAAATGACAGCGGCCCAGGCTTTGGATTCGATGCACCCGGCCCGCAACTCAAACCCGCGCAGGAAACCGAGTAGCCGAAGCTCCCGAACGTAGAAGCTGTAGCCGCTCCGGTTGAGGCAAACCCGGTCGTGAGATTGCCAATCGTGATCGCGGGAGCACCGGTCAGGTTAAACTCGATGGACTCCCCGGCCCCTGTGGCAACGAACGCCACTCCCGAAGCCAGCGTCTCGTTCACCGTAACAACACCCGTCGCTGTTTGGGTGAGCGTAATCGTGCCATACGGGCCTGCGCCGCAACCGCCAGTGCAGCCGTCCTGGGTAAGAGAAAATATCGCTTGAGTGCCAATCGGATCAGCATAAGCTGACGTAGCCGACACCAACATGAGTACAGAACCGAGGAGAAGCAATTGTTTCAACACAGGCAGAACCCTCATTATTGAAAATTTGCGAACTGGTAACGTCTTAGGCATAGAACACTCTGGATTGCATATGACGACGTACTAACCACAACCCTTTACAAAGCAATCACCAGCCCAAAGCCCCCGCATCTTTTCATTTGCCAATACCCGTATAAGAATCAAATACTTGCAAGAATGAACCTGCGGCTTGGATTGCAAGCCCCAAAATCAACCTTGCAATCTTTTGCAGTTAAAATGGCTCCCCTCGTTCCATCCCTCTGCAAAACTATCTATAGCAACCTCAGGGTTTACGCCGACGCAAATCTGGACAACAATGGTCAGGATGAAAAATCCACGAACGTTACCGATAACGCTCTTTGCCGTCTTTCTTGCTGCTCCAGGTCTTGCGCAAACCAGCCGCCCCAGCCTGACCCTCCACGGCACCGTCACCCGCGCCCAGCAGAACGCCTACCTCGAAATCCCCTTCACCGTCCCCGCCAACATCGAGCGCATCACCGTCAACTTCAGCTACACCGGCAAGCAGGACCACGCCACGCTCGACCTCGGCGTCCGCGACCCCCAGCGCTTCCGCGGCTGGAGCGGCGGCAATAAGTCCAGCTTCACCATCGGGATACCCGACGCCACCCCCTCCTACCTGCCCGGCCCCATCCCGCCCGGACGCTGGCATCTGCTCATCGGCGTAGCCAACCTCCGCCCCGGCAAGACCGCCACCTACACCGCCGACATCTTCTTCACCCGCAAAGGCGAAGCCGGAGGCGCCGAAAGCTTCACCGACCACGCTCTCAGCACCCCCCTCAGCAATCAAGCCCGCTGGTATCGTGGCGATCTGCACATGCACACCGCGCACAGCGACGGCTCCTGCCCCAGCCAGTCCGGCAAACCCGTCCCCTGTCCTCTCTTCGTCACGCTTGAGACCGCCGTCCGCGACGGCCTCGACTTCGTCGCCGTCACCGACCACAACACCATCTCCCACTTCAACGACGAGCGCGAGATGCAGCCCTACTTCGACAAGCTGCTGCTCATCCCCGGCCGCGAGCTCACCACCTACTCAGGCCACTTCAACATCTTCGGCTCCACCGACTTCATCGACTTCGAGCTGGGCAGCCCCCGCGCGCCCGACATGAACTCCATCGTCCGCGCCGCCCACCGCCTCGGCGCGCTCACCAGCGTCAACCACCCCGCCAGCCCCACCGGCGAAATCTGCATGGGCTGCGGCTGGACTCCCAAAAACTTCGACATGCGCCTCACCGACGCTATGGAGGCCGTCAACGGCGACAACTCCGACCGCGGCCAGAATCATACCGGCTATTGGCGCGCCCAGCTCAATCGCGGCCTCCGCATTCCAGCCATCGGCGGCAGCGACACCCACCGCCCCGTCCCCAGACCCGGCCAGCCGAACACCATCGGCCATCCGACCACCGTCGTCTACGCCACCGAGCTCTCCGTCCCGGCCATCCTCAAAGCCATCCGCGAAGGCCACGTCTTCATCGACCTCACCGCCTCCCGCGACCGCCTGCTCGAAGTCACCGGCACGGCCGACACCCAGACCGCACACATGGGCGATCTACTCGCCGCGCCCGCAGGGACCACCCTCCAACTCACAGTCCACGCCAAAGCCTGCGAAGGCTCAAAAATCGAGTTCCTGCTCGATGGCAAACCAACAGACGTCTTACCCGATCAAATCATCAACGCGAACGACCAGTCCCTCCACGCCGCCTGGCCCAGCGACGGCCAACACCACTGGCTCGAAACCGACGTCATCGACTCGGATGGCCATCTCCAACTACTAGGCAACCCCATTTATCTGAACTGGAGTTCTCCAACTGGCAACTGATAACTCCACTTACTTCGCTCTCGGATGCGTCTCGTCATACACCCGCTGCACCTGGCCCACGGTCATCTGCGTGTACCGCTGCGTCGTCGAGAGCCGCTCGTGCCCCAGCATCTCCTGAATCGCGCGCAGGTCCGCCCCCTCTTCCAGCAAGTGCGTGCCAAATGCGTGCCTCAAAGTATGCGGATGCACATCCGCAGGCAGTCCACGCGAGAGAGCAATCGCCTTCACAATCCGCCCCACGCTCCGCGTCGTCAACCGGCAGTCACCGCGCATCCGCAGATTCGTCAGCAAAGGCCCATCATGCACCAAAGCCCCCTTGCCGGCAGCCCGCAGCTTCTCTTCCCGCAAAGGCAAATACGCCCGCAAAGCCGCGGCAGCCTCGTCGCCCAAAGGCACCAGCCGCTCCTTGCGCCCCTTGCCCCGCACCAGCACCGCATCGTCACGCCACCGGACGCTCGCCAAGTCCAGCCCCACCAGCTCCGAGTTGCGAATCCCGCACCCATATAACAACTCAAAGATCACACGGTCGCGTTCCGGCCACGCCGCCGCCTCATCCGCTTCTTTTTTCAGAGGCTTCTCCAGCGAATCGAGCACGCGATTCACCTCTTCCACGCTCGGCACCCTCGGCAGATGCTTCGGCAGCTTCGGCGTGCTCACCAGCAGCGCAGGGTTCTGCTCCACCTTCCCTTCCTTCGCCAGCCACTTGAACCAACTGCGCACAGCGGCCAGCGCGCGCGCCGTACTCGCCTTCGTCAACCCTCGCTCAAACAACAACGCCAGATAGCCGCGAATATGCAGATGCTCCACGTCCCGCACCCGAGCGCCCTTGCCCAGCGTCTCCTCCAGATACGCGGCAAAGCTCCGCACCTCGCGCGCATACGCCCGCACCGTATGCTCCGACGCGCCGCGCTCATTCGCCAGCATCGCCAGAAACCTCTCCGCCAACTCGTGAACTTCGCTCACCGTCTCTCGCATCACATCCTGCCCAAGCCAATCATGCACGCCATAGTGGGAATCCGTATTGAAGCGGGAGTGGCTTCATTGAAGTTGGAGTGGCTTCCAGGTACCCCAGGGCTTCAGCCTTGGGTCTCTCTGATTCTTATGGATCGTCGAGGGGCTTTAGCCCCTGCGGTATGCCTTTCATAAACCTTGTCTCTCAATCTCACAATCTCACGCAACCACCCTCCGCTTCCCCCTCGGATGATGCATCCGATGCACCTGTTTCAACCTCCCCAACGCCACATGCGTATACACCTGCGTAGTCGCAATATCGGCATGACCCAGCAAAGTCTGGACGCTGCGCAGGTCCGCGCCATGCTCCACCATGTGGGTCGCGCAGCTATGCCGCAGCTTATGCGGACTAGCATGACGATTCGTCGCCCGCACCATCTCCCACACCCACTGCCGCGTCAACGCCTTGCCGCGAACGGACAGAAACAAAGTCCGCTGCACTCCGCCATGCACCAACCCTGGTCGTCCCAGCTTCAGATACCGCTCCAGCGCCTCCACCGCGCTCCGCCCCAGCGGAACAATTCTCTCCTTGTCGCCCTTACCGCGAACCTGCGCGCGCCCCATATCCAGATGCAGGTCCTCCACGCGCAGCGAGCATATCTCCGCTACACGCAACCCGCCCGCATACAGCAACTCCAGAATCGCGTGGTCCCTCAGCGCCAACCCATCCGCATCCGCCGCCCGCGCCGCCGCGCCGGTCTTCTCCAGCATCTCAACGACCTCGCCCTCGGCCAGCGACTTCGGCAGCACCTTCCAACTCGCCGGCGTCTCGATATTCACCGTCGGATCGCGGTCAATCCGCTTGTCCATCAGCAGCCACCGATAAAACCCACGCAGACAGCTCAGCTTCCGCGCAATCGAACGCGACTCGACCCCATGCCCGCGCATCCTCTCCATCAACGCGCTCACATCGGCCTGCTCCGCCGTCATCAACAACCCACTCCGCTCTTCCAGATGCTCGGCAAACTGTTCAAGATCGCGCCGGTAAGCCTCGCACGTCGCCGGCCGCATTCCTTTCTCGACCTGCAGGTACGCAACATACTCCCGCACCATCCGTGCGTTCCCCGAAGCCTGACCCGACTGCCGCATAGCCCCAATTATCCCCGCCCCGGCCCATGAAAAATTCCGCTACCGAAACGCCAGTACCCACCTAGCCAGCACCACGCACGCCACTTCCAATCCACAATCCCCCACCCATCCGGGTGCCCCATCTTCGCCGGGTGCCCCATGTCCCGCTTCTGGGACATGGGCGATTGCATTGCCGGGTGCCCCATGTCCCGCTTCTAGGACATGGGCGATCGCATTGCCGGGTGCCCCATGTCCCGCTTCTGGGACATGGGCGATCGCATTGCCCGACCGCGCCGCCCCGCACTGCTAAACTGAAACCAGCATGTTCGAAAACCTCTCAGACAAACTCCAGCGGTCCTTCAAGAACCTCCGCGGCGAAGGCACCATCTCCGACGAGAACATCTCCGAAGCCCTCCGCGAGATCCGCCTCGCCCTGCTCGAGTCCGACGTCAACCTCACCGTCGTCGAAGCCCTCATCGAGCACATCCGCGCACGCGCCGTCGGCTCCCAGGTCGCCACCGCGCTCTCGCCCACCGAGCAAATCATCAAGATCGTCCACGATGAACTGGTCAACATCCTCGGCAAAGACACCGCGCGCTTCAAGTTCTCCTCGCAGCCGCCCTCGGTCATCCTCATGGCCGGCCTGCAAGGCTCCGGCAAAACGACGACTACAGCCAAGCTTGCCCAGTGGCTCAAAAAGGGCGGCCACCGCCCCATGCTCGTCTCGGTCGACGTCTACCGCCCCGCCGCCCGCGAGCAGCTCAAAGTCGTCGCCTCCAGCATCAGCGCCCAACTCTACGAAGGCCATTTGTCATCCCCCTCTTTGTTGTCATCCCCCGAAGGGGGATCTGCGTCTCCAGGCACGCCCGAAGTCCTCCGCCTCGCCAAAGAAGCCCGCCGCGAGGCCGCCAACTACGGCTGCGACATCCTCATCGTCGATACCGCCGGCCGCAACCACATCGACGACGCCCTCATGGACGAGATGGCCGCGCTCAAAAAGCTCCTCAACCCATCCGAGATCCTCTTCGTCGCCGACGCCATGACCGGCCAGGACGCCGTCAACTCCGCCAAGGCTTTCAACGACCACCTCACCATCACCGGAGCCATCCTCACCAAGATGGACGGCGACGCCCGCGGCGGCGCAGCCCTCTCCATCCGCCACGTGACTGGAGCACCGATCAAATTTTTGGGCACTGGCGAGAAGCCCGACGCCTTCGAGGCCTTCCACCCCGACCGCATCGTCGGCCGCATCATGGGCCACGGCGACATCGCCACCCTCCTCGAGCGCGCCGAAGAGCGCCTCGACAAGGGCAAAGCCGAGCAGTTCGCCAAGAAAGCCCTCTCCGGCGACGGCTTCTCCCTCGACGACTTCCGCGAACAGCTCCGTCAGATTAAAAAGATGGGCTCGATGAAGTCGATCCTCAAGATGCTCCCCTCGGTCGGCCCTTTCGCGGGCATGTCGAAGGCGGTCGAAAACGTAGACGAGAGCCAGTTCAGCCGCGTCGAAAACATCATCAACTCGATGACCGCCAAAGAGCGCCGAGACCACGAAATCATCAACGGCAGCCGCCGCAAACGCATCGCCGCAGGCTCAGGCACCACCGTCCAGGACGTCAACAACCTCCTCCGCCAATACGCCCAGATGCGCAAGATGTTCAAGACGATGGGATCAGGCGGCGGCATCAAAGCCCAGCAACGCATGATGAGCCAGATGCAAGGCCGCCAAAAATTCGGCAGGTAGCTGACGCCGGACGTGCCACTATGTCGCGTCTTCGCCTTATCGTAACCACCCCAAAACTTGTCATCCTGAGCGAAGTGGTTCGCGCATTTTGCGAACCACGCAGTCGAAGGACCTGCGGTTGCAGTTGTTCTTGCACTTAATCTCAGACTTCACCAAACATCTTCACCGGTTTACCCCACTCCTCGCTCAAATCCACCCAGGCAGGGTTCTCCCGCTCAATCAACCAAATCTTCTTCGCCCGAGACCACCCCTTCAACTGCTTCTCCCGAGCAATCGCATCATGCACATAAGGGTGGCGCTCAAACCAGACCAGACGATTGCAGTTGTACTTCTTTGAATATCCCTCAAAGCGCCCTTCCTTGTGCTGTAGAATTCGAATCTCAATTCCGCTCGTCATGCCGACATAGAAATTGTGGCTTCGACTAGCCACAATGTAGGTGTAATACATGTGCTCCCGCATCGAGCCAGCATAACAGCGAGCTACCCTGCAAAGAACAATCAAGCCCACCTAACGGATTCAGGCAAGCACTCCGAAAGCAAACCGCAGGTCCTTCGACTTCGGCGGCAAAAGCTCCGCCTTCGCTCAGGATGACAATTTCCATGAGGGAGCAGCAATGCTGAAGCTGAGCAACGACATTGAAGCTGTTCTAAACTTGTCATCCTGAGCGAAGCTGCTCGCGTATCTTGAAGCCGTTCTAAATTTGTCATCCTGAGCGAAGCTGCTCGCGTATCTTGAAGTTGTTCCAATTTGTCATCCTGAGCGAAGCTGCTCGCGTATCTTGAAGTTGTTCGCAATTTGTCATCCTGAGCGAAGCTGCTCGCGTATCTTGCGAGCAGCGGAGTCGAAGGACCTGCGGTTGTTTTTGTAGTTGCAGTTTAACTTTGCATTAAAATCTCAACGAAGAGCAGCTAACCCACAAATGGATAAACAGCACATCCTCAATGAAATCCGTCGCACAGCCGGGTGCCCCACCCTACCGATTTCGCTCTCCTTTTCCTGACCACAGAAGCTCGGGTGCCCCATCCTTCGCAGTCTCACCGCGAAGGGTGGGAATGTATGAGCCCAGGCGCTCCTCACCCGTCGTAAACCTCGCTCCGGGGTCGAATCCGCATCACCGAAACCAGCAGCTTCTCATCATCAATCGTATAGACCACCCGATAGTCCCCAACGCGAATCCGCCATTCGCGTTGCCCACCCTTCAGCTTCTTGCAGCCCGCTGGACGAGGTTCAGACGCCAACCCTTCCAGCTTCGGAAAGATTCTCTCGATCAGCATTCGCGCAAAGCGCGAACCGCTTGTCAAAACGGGGCTATTTCGAGTCCCGGAATCATCCCGAAGTGCCGCACATTCGCCGTCGCCACCCTATAGCCAAGCTCCAACGCGGTCACTCCAATCAACAGGTCAGACAGAGCCAGCCGAATACCTTGCGCTGAGATCTCCCCATCGATCCGGCCAGCCCGCAGAGCAACCGGAACCGACACCGGATGTACTGGCAACGCCATCATCAACTCATCCAGAAACTGCTGCCGCGCCACCCTTCGCTCCGGCGTATTGGATCGCGCCACGCCGTGCGCCAACTCAATCAGCGTGATAACAGAGATTGCAACATCCTCACCCTGAACATGAGCAGCAATATCTGTCAGGGCGCGCCGTGCATTCTGGCCCTTACGCTCTGCTGCAATCAATACGCTGGAATCGAGGATCAGTCCCATGCCGGAGGGTTCAGAGGCTCACGATGCGCTTCAACTGCTTTCTCAACATCACGCGCGAAGTCTTCATCAATCGTCGCCGAAGAGTCTTCAGGCAACATGGCGATGCACTCGGCAATCGAGCGCCGCGCCGGGGCCGGAATATGCACTACGGCAACAGGCAGCGAACCGTCTTCGATCACGATCTCAGCCCCGGCACGAACCCGCGCCAGCAAACCGGCAAAGTCGCGGACCGCCTCGGTCTCCGAGATGTGAATCACAGCCATGTTCCTCATCATACCTCACTCAGACTGGCACTCCCTCTATGCCAGGCGGCCTGCAACCGAATACTTACCCACGCAACCTGACACTGGCAATCCTGACCCCCGCCCCATCCAATCCCACCAGCTCTCTCTTCCGGGGCTACAATTACGCACCCCGGGGATTCAAAATTCAAGTCTCACGAAAGAGAGATCCATCATGCTCGGAGAACAGATTGGCGAAACCAAAGGAAGAAGACTAGTCCGCAGGGTCATCTCCACCGACCCTCCAACCGCAGAAGTGTCCTTCGAGGACGCGGGCCAGCTACTCGGCATCCCCACCACCGGCATGGGAACCTACACCTCCACCATCCGTCCCGACGGCTCCCTCTTCGGCGACGGACAAGGCCTCAACATGACGCAAGATGGCGAGACCGTCACCTGGACCGGAACCGGCGTAGGCAAATTCGGTCCCGGCGGCTCCGTCAGCTACCGCGGCATGTTGTTCTTTCAAACCGCGTCCCAGAAGCTCGCGCGCCTCAACAACGCCTGCGGTGCCTTCGAATACGAAGTGGATGCCTCCGGCAACACCGTCGCTAAAATGTGGGAGTGGAAGTAGCCTGAACAACCCCAAAGCCACGTGCCCAATCATGCAGCTTCAACGCATGATTGGGCATTCGCGCGAAGCACGAACTGCACCCGTCAGACCATCTCCAGCACAAGCATGTTCCAATCCACAAATCCCTTGTGGCTCAACGCCTCGCCGGTATCGGGATGATAGTACTCATTCAGCGACCCGTTTCTGGCGAGATCACGGCTCAGAAGCGTCCACGTCGCCACAGCCAGATCGTTCGCTTCTTTCGCAAATCCATAATTCCTCAGCCCCACCCAAACCATGTAATTCACAATGATCCACACCGGTCCCAGCCAGTTGCTGGGGTTGGAACTCGCTGCCAGCGAGTACATCGTCTCCTCCTTCGACAGCGAACGCACTCCCCACCCCGCGCGCAGTTTCTCGCTCATCGTGTAGTGCTGCCGCACCATCTCCGCGGCGCGCTCACGCGAAGCGACGCCGCACCACAACGGCATAAATCCCGTGAATGTCTGGATGCGGAGCGGCAGGCACTTCCACGACATCGGCATCCCACGTGCGACATTGGGAATCAGTTCGGCGCGCCGGTCCACACACTGCACATCGACGGTGTAGTAAAACCGGTCGCGCGGGTCCCAACAATATCGCTCCATGTTGCGCGCAAGCTCCCGCGCCTGCGCCGACAGCCTTCCACTGTCCGCGTCGCGTCCAAGTCGCCGCGCAATCTCCGCCGCCGCCTCCAGATCGCGATAGAAGAGGCAGTTCAGCAGCAGATTCGCCGAAGAAAACGGCGGCCTGCCGAACGTTGTCGGATCATTATCATTGCCGATGGCGACATCATCGCCCCACACCAACAGGCCCGTCGATGACTGATTGTTGTCTGTCCACGAAGCATAAAACGAAACGAGCTTGTCGAAATATGGATGCAGCCACTCCGCAGAACCAAGCTCTTCCGAAACCAGAAGTCCAAGCTGAGCCATCACCGGCTTCGCCTGATTGTTCGGATTAGGCGAAGCCATTCTGAGACAGCCAAAAGGATCCGCATTCCCAACTGAGATCATCAGCGGAATGCGGCCCTCGGACGACTGATGCTCGAAGAAATTCTGAAAGCTGCCTCTCGCGTGTTCTGAAACCATGCGATGCAACTCGCTGTCATGCACTGTGCGGGCGAGCCTGAAGAGACCGCGCGAGGTCCAATACGTATCCCAGTCCCACAGTTCCGTCGAGTACTGCTTGTTCGGCAGGCTCGGCGACACGCTGGGATACCGGAGCACGCCCTCGGCAGGCCGCAGAAGCGAAGTCGCAATGCCATGAAAATATTCAACCAGCCTCGTCCGATCAGCCGCGCCCGCAGGTGCAACAGCCGCTTGCCCCTCCAACGTCGAAGCGAGTGGCGCAGCACGCAGTACCCGCGCCGCGCCGCTCATCGCGAAAGCCGAAAGAACCTCTCGCCGCGAAGACTTCCGTATGCTCATTCACCCTGTTCCAGACGCAGTTGCGAAGGCCCAGCATAGCATCTCGCGCCACACGCTAAGGAAGCTCTGATTAAGTCTTCGTTTTGAAAGGGCGTGGCTTCAGCCACGCCGCAAAGCGCCTATTTAGAACTAGGCTTTAGAAGGTGATGAAAAAGTCGTTGCGGTAACTTTTGGGATTAGCGTGGGGCTTCAGCCCCACGAAAAAGCCAGCAAACTCAAGGGGCTTTAGCCCCGGGGCCTTTCTGCACATGTTGCCCGATGGACTTTTTCCGCAGCCTTTTTAGCCCCTGAGGGGTTTTGGGAACTCGATCAGAGTCTTCCTAACGGCGAACCGCCTGCACCAACGGAAGGTTCCGCGAAGAATCGCCGACATGAATCGTGTAGCTCCCGGAAGCAACACGCCAGTCATGCGCCTCCGTTGACCAGTACGAAAATGCGCGCCGGTCCAGCATGAAGTTCACCTCTTTCGACTCGCCCGCCCGAAGCTCCACCTTCTGAAACCCCTTCAATTGCAGCGGAGGTTCATTCGCCTCCGCCGGGAACCCGACATACAGTTGCGCAACCTCCGCGCCGTTGCGTTTGCCATCGTTCGTCACCTTCACCTGCACGTTCACGTCGCCATCCGCATTCGCGGTTGCCCTCAGATCGCTGAAGCTGAAATGCGTATACGACAGACCAAAGCCAAACGGAAACAGCGGCGTCTTATGCTCCGCATCCTGCCACCGATAGCCAACGTTCAACTTCTCGCTGTAATACTCCACCTTATTGATCCCCGGATACTGCCGCGGCGTCGATGCCGGCACCTCACCATCGCTCGCCGGAAACGTCAGCGGCAGCCTGCCCGCAGGGTTCACATCGCCGAAGAGCACATTCGCAATGGCCGGTCCACCCTCTTCTCCCGGAAACCACGCCTCCAGCACACCGGCAACATCGTGGAGCCACGGCATCAGCACCGGCTCACCGGTTTCAAGCACCACGATCGTGCGCGGGTTCGCCTTCGCCACGGCCTCGATCAACCGGTCCTGATACCCCGGCAGCGCCAGCGTCGAGCGGTCATAGCCCTCATGTGACCAGGCTCCCGCAAACACAACAGCGGTATGCGCGCGCTTCGCCGCAGCCACAGCAGCGGCAATCTCCGGTGGATCGACACCTTCCGGCATCTGCCAGAGGACGCGCGCGATGCTGCGCCCGGTCGAAACATATTCGCACCGCAGCGTATACGTGCGGCCCGCCTCCAGATGCACCGTCGCCACCTGCGGCTGCATGTCGGTCGCGCGCCCCATCCCGCCGGCAATCTGTTTCCCATCCAGATAGAGCGCGGCCCTGCCCCACACCTCCGTGCCCAGCGTGTACGTGCCGCTCGCCGGAGCAGTCAGCGTCGCCGTCCAGCGCAACGAAAATCGTGAGGTCAGTCCCGCAGCAGGCGGCCCAAACTCCGCAATCAGCTCCGGCACACGCTCCACGCGCGTCACTTTCGGCGTGCCCGAGAAGGTCGTATTGTCGAAATACTCCGCCTGCACACCACGCACGCCAGCCTTCGCCCCCGGAGGCGAAAGCACCAACCCATCCACCGTTGCGTACTGATCAATCAAACCCAGCGCACCCACCGGGGCGGCAATCATCCTTCGCCCCAGCCGAGCCTCCATCGCCTGAACCGGCGTCGCCGTATGCAGAGCGATCACGTATGCAGCCCCGCCGCCCTCGACATTGAAGTCCGCCATCGGGCCGATCGCAGCCACCGTCCCCGCGCGCTTCGCATCGAGCGGCAGAATGCTACCCTCATTGCGCAACAGCACCATCCCGTCTTCGGCAAGCCGCCGCGCAACCTCTCCATTCGCCTTTTCCGGAATCGGATGCATCTCAATCGGCTTGCCGAACAACCCCATGCGAATCATCGCCGCATAGCGGTGCTCCAACAGCGCATCAATCTGCGCCACCGAGATCGTGCCCGCCTTCACCTGCTCCAGCAGCGACTGGTTGTAAGTACTCCCAGTCGGCATCTCCAGGTCCATGCCCGCATTCAGATCGCCCACACCGCTGTGCGCCGCACCAAAGTCCGACACGACGAAACCGTCAAAGTGCCAGTCGTTGCGCAGCACATCCGTCAATAGAAACTTGTTCTCGCAGGAGTACTCGCCATTCACCTTGTTGTACGCGCACATCAACGAGGCAACATGCGCACGCTTAATCGCGGCCTCAAACGCAGGAAAATAAATCTCCCGCATCGTCCGCTCGTCCGCCACAGCATTCACGGTCAGGCGGTCGGTCTCCTGATTGTTCAGCGCGAAGTGCTTCACGTTCGCAATCATGCCCAGGCTCTGAATGCCCTCAATGTTGGCAACGCCAATCTCACTCGTCAGAAACGGATCTTCGCCATAAGCCTCGAACGTGCGCCCACTCGTCGGAATGCGCGCGATGTTCACCGTCGGCGCCTCCAGCATGGAGCGGCCAATGTCCTGCAACTCGCCCGCAACCGCGACTCCATACTCACGAGCAGCCGCCACGTCCCACGACGCCGCCACCGCAATCGGCGCAGGAAACGCCGTGCCCGGAGGCTGCACGCGGTCCGCCGGCCCAATGCCCGCCGGCCCATTGGCCATCGGGAGCGGCGGAATCCCCAGCCTTGGCACGCCCAGCACCCAGCGGTTGTGCTCCTGATTGCTCACCCCATGCAGTTGATCAATCTTCTCCTGGAGCGTCATCTGCCGAACCAGCGCCGCAGCCCGCTGCTCCGGTGTCATGTGAGATGTCGCCTGAATCTGTCCCGTCAATGCCGTGCTGCCTGCACTCAATAGAACAGCAAGCACCGCCGTAATCCCATACCGAATTCCCTGCATCATGCCTCGCAACTTCCTTCCCCTCGTTTTGCTTAAGGGCACAGCTTCAGCCGTGCCGCAAACGCCGTAAAATCCGCGCAGCTTTACAGGCTGCGGAGAAATGCACACCTTGTACTTTTCGGTGGGAGCGCAGGGCTAAAGCCCTGCGAAAATCCCAGCAAATTCAAGGGGCTTTAGCCCCGGGTTTTTCTGCAAACGCTGCCAGGCGGGCTTGTTCCGCAGCCTCTTCAGCCGCAGAGGGAACGCTTGCCGACTCAATCAAACCCTCCCCAAAGCAATTAATCGAAGTAAAAACATATTATCTGAAAAACCGGCGCCTCCTACTTCAGTCATAGCCGCCCTCGTCCCCGCCACTTAAACTAGGAACATGCAGACCGAGAAGATCACCGAAGCAGAGATCAGCACCCTCGTCGATCGTTTCTACGCCAAAGTCCGCCAGGACGACGAGATCGGCCCCATCTTCAACGCCATCGTCGGCGACTGGCCCCACCATCTCGCCAAGCTCAAGGATTTCTGGTCCAGCGCCATGCTCAGCACGGGACGCTATCAAGGTCATCCCATGATGGCGCATCTCCAACTCCCGATCGATGCCGTTCACTTCCACCGCTGGCTTGCGCTCTTTGAAGAGACGGCCTATGAAACACTCTCCCCTCTCAACGCAACGGACATACTCGACAAGGCCCACCGCATCGCCAGAAACTTCCAGGCCGGCATCGCCTATCAGCGCGAAATGCTCTCATCGGCCCGCTAGAGCATCTTCCCTGAAGACACAGTGCTCGCAACCTCATCCCCCGAGCGGGATTTGTTGTCATTCCCGAAGGGAATCTGCGTTTCCATCCCACTCCCTCTTGTTGTCATTCCCGAAGGGAATCCGCGTTCGCTTCAGGTCGCACCGAACTACAGTTATAGGGACAATGCTCTGGAGCATTGTTCTCGTCACCATAGCTCTCCCGCATCAGTCATTTCAGAAATGCCTTCACGCAATCAGCGCCAAAGGCGCGGCATATACCAGCCTGGGCCAAAGGCCCAGGTAGGCAATGCAGGCAAAATCAAGGGCTGAAGGCCCGACACATCGGCCCGAACTACAACCACACCCATAGGGAAGATGCTTTAGGCAGTATCGACATCTAGGTTAAGCGTAAGTGATTAATTGATCTAGTGTCCTGTCCCTGAAGTTCACAACATCATTCAAGCTGTCATCCTGAGCGGAGTTTGGCGGTTTTTACGCCAAACGGAGTCGAAGGACCTGCGGTTTGCGATTCCAATTTATGCTAAGAACTTTCGAGACACCACACTAGGAATTGTCATCCTGAGCGGAGCCTCTCGCGGCTTGACCGCGAGAGGCGCAGTCGAAGGACCTGCGGTTGGCCCGTCGTATCGAGATGTTCTCGTTGTGATTCACCACCTTCTATCCAGCCCGCCTCATGTCTATATGCCGATGCGCTCTAGTACCCTGTCCCTGAAGTTCACAACATAATTCAAGTTGTCATCCTGAGCGGAGTTTGGCGGTTTTTACGCCAAACGGAGTCGAAGGACCTGCAGTTTGCGATTTCAATTTACGCAAGAAACTTTCGAGACACCACACTGGCCCAATAGAAAACCCCGGCAAACACCGGGGTCTCTCCATATCATCCGCCACCACCTACTGATTCACGCCGCTCGCTAAAAATCCGCCATCCACCACCAGAATCTCCCCCGTCACAAACGCCGAAGCATCGCTCGCCAGAAAGATCGCCGACCCAATCAGTTCCTCGGTCTTGCCGAACCGCCCCATCGGCGTCCGCATCAGCAGTTCCTTGCCGCGGTCGCTCTCGTCCAGCAGCTTCTGATTCAGCGCCGTCCGAAATACTCCCGGAGCAATCGCATTCACCGTCACGCCCTGCGAGCTCCACTCCACCGCCAGCGACTTCGTCAGTGCGCCCACGGCCGCCTTGCTCGCCGCATAGGCCGTCACTTCCTTCAGACTCACAAACGTATTCAACGACGCGATATTGATGATGCGTCCATAACCGCGCTCCAGCATATGCTTGCCGAAGATCTGGCAGGCGCGCAGCGTCCCGGTCACGTTCGTATTCATAATGTCGTTCCAGGTCTCTTCCGGCACCGTCAGCGTAGGCTCGCGCTTAATCTTGCCCGCGCAGTTGATCAGAATATCGACCTTGCCGAACGCCTTCACCGTCCCGTCGAGCAGCGCCTGCAAACTCGCGCGATCGCCCACATCCGAAGTCAGCCGCAGCGACCTGCGTCCCTTGGCCTCAATCGCCTTCGCGGCTTCGTCCACCTGCTCGGCACGTCGCGAGGTCGCAACAACATCGGCGCCGGCCTCGGCCAGCCCAATCGCCATCGCCAGCCCGATCCCCGACGTCCCCCCCACCACCACAGCCGACTTCCCGCTCAGGTCAAACAACGGATGCCCCATCAAATGCTCCTCTCATCTTCCCAATCTGTTCTCACGGCTTCGGCTTTGCTTAACCGCTTTACTAACTCTTTCGTCCCATCAAAAAATATAACCCGGCTCCCGCCAAAACCAAATCAGCAAGCGCGCCGATGCCGTCACGACGCGCTCGCCTTCCCTATCTCTGAATCCGCGCCGACCCGCCGCTGGCAAACGCCTTCACCTGGTCCAGCGTCGCCATCGTCGTGTCGCCCGGGAACGTCGTCATCAACGCGCCATGCGCCCACCCCAGCTTGATCGCTTCTTCCGGATCAGCGCCGCTCAGCAGCCCATAGATGAACCCTGCCGCAAATCCGTCGCCGCCGCCCACACGGTCCAGCACATCCAGCTCGCAGGTCGGCGCGGACACCGCCTTGCCGTTCACCCACGCCACCGCGCTCCACGTGTGATGGTTCGTCGTATGCACCTCGCGCAGCGTCGTCGCCACCACCTTTACCTTCGGGAACTTCTTCACCACATTCTCAATCATGCCCAGAAACACGCTCGTGTCCAGCTTCGACTTCGCCGTAACCTCCGGCCCGGCCACTCCAAGTCCCTTCTGCAGGTCCTCTTCGTTGCCCACCAGCACGTCCACATTCTCGACAATCGCGCCCAGTACCTCGTGCGCGCGCTTCATGCCGCCCTGCGGCTTCCACAGCTTCTCGCGGTAGTTCAGGTCAAACGAGCAGATCGCCCCCGCCGCCTTCGCCGCCTTCATCGCCTCAATCGCCAGCTCCGCCGTCGTCTCCGAGAGCGACGCAAAAATTCCTCCGCTATGGAACCACCGCACGCCTTGTCCGAAGATCGCCTTCCAGTCGAAGTCGCCCGGCTTCATCAGCGCCGCCGCCTCATTCGAGCGGTTGTAAAACACCACCGGAGCGCGCACGCCCAGCCCCTGATCGCTGTATACCGTCGCCATATTCGGCCCGCGCACGCCATCATGCGCAAACTCTTTATAGAACGGACGCACGCCCATCGCGCGCACCCGCTCGGCGATCAGGTCGCCAATCGGATAATTCACCATCGCCGTCGCAATACCCGTGCGCTGCTTGAAGCAATCCGAAAGGTTCGCCGCAACATTGAACTCGCCGCCGCTCACATGCACATCAAACCGCGTCGCCTTGCGAAACGGAATAATCCCCGGATCCAGCCGATGCACCATTGCGCCCAGCGAAAGCAAATCAAGTGACCCCGTCTCGGGGATAGTGAAGCCAAGACTCACGACATTCCTCCTCAAATTCTCGAAGCCCGAGGCATCGAGTGTACTCCTCTAAAGTCTGTTCTCTGCTGTTTTGAATTTGTCATTCTGAGCGTAGCGAAGAATCCCCGCATTTTGCTTTTCTCTACCGGCCCAGAAACACCGGCCTGATGTGCCGCTCGAACAAATTCGTCGTCACATTCCGCCCCACCACAGCCTCATTCGCCTCCAGCGCCTTCAAATACCGATCGCCCATCTTCGCCGCCACCTTGAAGCCCACATGCAGCAACTGCCGGAAGCTCTGGTTATACGCCTTGTTCGCCTGATCATGCCTCAGCGCCGACGTGTACTGCTCGCTGGTCCAGCCATTCACCGCCTCCGGCTGCGGCAGCTTCGCCGGATCAATGTCAATCACCGTCGCGTATGGCGCGCACAACTCCTCCGCGTGCGCATACGCCTCGGCGTAGACCTCCTTGGCAATCTCCAGCCCCGCGCCGCCCGCCTCGGCCAGCCCAATCAACTCCTCCAGCCACGTCGTGCCCGCCGTCTTCATATGCACGCCCGCGTCAAACTTCTTCACGCCGTCGTGAATCGCCTTGTAGATAGAAAACTTGTCCGACCCCGAATGGACGCTCAACTTCAGATTCGAGGGCAGCCCGTATGTCTTCACCGCAAACGCAATCGTCGCCAGGTCTTCGTTGAACTCGCGCGTAAACTGCGCCACGTCGCCCACATAGTCCACGCCCTTGTTGAAGCGTCCGGTAAACTTCGGCGCAATCGTCTGAATCGGAATCTTCTCATCCGCAATCGCCGCCAGAATAATCAGCAGCTCCACCGGCGTCTGCGGCGCATCCGTCTCGTCCATCGAGACCTCTGCAATAAAATTCCCCGCGCCCTTCTTCTCCACCAGATGCCTGTAAATCCGCCCCGCATCCTCCACCGCCGCCAGAAACTGATTCGCCACGCCCGTCACAAACGCCGCGTCCGTCTTGAACGGCTTCTCGATATGCGGAATCGTCACCGTCCCCACCAGCTCAGGATGCCGCGCCACAAACGCCGCCACGTTCTTCGGGTCAGCCGGCTTGCCAATCATGTCCGCCACATCCAGCGTGAAAAAATCGCACGGCGCCAGAAACCGCTCCACCGTCTTCAGATTGATATGGTCCGCGTCCAGAAAGTAAGGCTTCGTCCACTTCAACGCCTTCACCGCGGCGTCCGCTTCAACCCGCGTCTGGCTCGGCTCCGAGCCAATAATCGTATGTTCGCGGTTCGACTTGTTCCACACCGGAACCACTTCAACCCCGGCATCGGCCGCCATCACACACGCCGCAAGCTGTGCCTTCGCCTGATGCGCAAACCTGTCCCCCACACCCAAAGAAAACTTCGGAAGCCTCAATCCCTCACTCATCACTTACACCTTTTCCAATCGAATTCAAACAAAATTGGTCTAACCAATTTCAAGCTCCCCTAGCATACCGGCAAAGCCACATCCCCTGCAAATGTCTCTGCGCTTCCATCTCGCTCCCCTTTGTTTGTCATTCCCGAAGGGAATCTGCGTCTCGCAACGGCCCGCGCCGGGCTACACCTCTATGGAGAATGCTCAATTCTTAAACCGCTCCTCATACGCCCAAAGCCCCAGCCCCGGATTCGAAATATAAAAAATCTCCTCACCATCCACCACATTCCACCCATCCTTCAACTTCGCCACATCGTACCTGGCCGAGTACTCCTTCAAATCCCCATACGCAAAATGCACACCCTCAATCTCCTCGCGCGTCAGGTGCCCCGGACAATACCGAATCGTGAACCGCCCCTCGCTCGACCCATGAATCAAATGTGCCGCCGCGCTCAGGTTCCCCGCCAGCGCCGGATCTTCCTTCACCAGTTCCAGCGTCTTCGGAGTCCCGCAATAGCCGTACTTGCGAATCAGCTTGTCAATCGCCGCGTCCTCGCCAAACTCATGCACCCCGGGAGCAAGCACAATCAGCTCGGCGTTGTCGGCCAACGCCATCCGCGTGCGATAGACAGACTTGTTCCCCAGCCACGTACTCCTGAACTCATGCGGGTCCAGAAACACCACGGCCTTTTTGATCTCGCGGCCCATCATCTGAAAGTTCACCTTCAGGCTCAGCGCCGCCGCCAGCTCGAAACACTCGGCATCGTCGCCCACATAGAGCCCGCGAATCACCAGATCGCCAGCAGCATTCTTCCCCACCACCGTCTGCACATAAACAATCGGCGGCATGTGCTTGGCAAAGTGCTCACTCGCATAGTTCAGCACCCGCCGCACCGGAGTATCCGCGCGCCCCATCATGCGCTCCATGCCATACACCGCGCCCAGAAAGTGGCTGCGATGAATCCCAATCGACCCACCCGTTCCCACAAAAATATTTTTGTTGTAGTTCGCCATGCCGATCACTTCATGCGGCACCACCTGCCCAATCGACAGAATCAAATCGTGCCCGCCATCCCGCAGCAGCTTGTTCACCTGCGCCGGCCACGGATAGTCCACCTTGCCTTCGCTCACGTCGTACAAAAAGCTGCCCGGCACCTCGCCCAGCGTCACCACATCGTTCCGCCAGTCATGCACGCGAAACAGCCCACGCGGAGTCGCCCCAAACATCGTCGCAATCTCGTTGTCGGTCATCGCCTTGTGCGTACCCAGCGCGGGCAGCACATCGGTCAACCGGTCGCCGTAGTACTGCCAAGCCATCTCGGTCAACACGCCGCTCTGCGAGTGCATCCGCGTAAAGTCAGGCGGCACCGCCAGCACACGCTTCCGCGCGCCCAGCTTATCCAGCGCAGAAAACAAATTAGCCCGCACCTCTGCCAGAGACATCTCAGTCGTAGGCGACCCTGCTGCAAAAAACAAACTCATCGCAATCCCATCCTGAATTGACCTCTAGATTGTCATCCTGAGCGAAGCCTCTCACGGTTTCATCGTGAGAGACGGAGTCGAAGGACCTGCGGTTTCTTCCTCAGCCACGGCATTTTGCCCTACAACCTATAAGCCTTCTTCACCAGATTCACCGTCAAATCCCGAGCCACTTCAAACGCCTCATCCTCATCCAGCCTGTGCTCGGCCACCAGCCGTCCCAGGAACGCGCAATCAATCCGCCGCGCCACATCATGCCGCGCCGGGATCGAGAGAAACGCCCGCGTATCGTCGTTAAACCCGACCGTGTTGTAGAAGCCTGCCGTCTCCGTCGCCTGCTCACGGAAGCGCATCATGCCCTCGGGAGAATCGTGGAACCACCACGGCGGCCCCAGCCGCAGCGCCGGATAGTGCCCTGCCAGCGGAGCCAGTTCGCGCGAGTACGTCGTCTCATCCAGCGTGAACAAGATAAACGTCAGCCGCGAGTCGTTCCCATACTTGTTCAACAAAGGCCGCAGTCCGCGTACATACTCCGTCGGAGCAGGAATGTCCCCGCCCTTGTCGCGCCCGAACTTCTCATACACCTTCTGGTTATGGTTCCGCACCGACCCCGGATGAAGCTGCATCGTCAGCCCATCCTCCACGCTCATCCCGGCCATCTCCGTCAGCATCTGCGCCTGGAACAGCTCAATGTCCTGCGAGCAGGCATGGCCCGTAACAACCCGCTCGTAAAGCGCCGACGCTTCAGACATCGACAGGTCCGCCGTCTTCGCCGTCAAATGCCCGTGATCCGTCGCCGTCGCGCCCATCGACTTGAAGAACGCCCGCCGATTCCGCAGAGCATTCAGATAACCCTTGTACGTCCCCACATCCTCGCCGGTCATCTCACCCAGCTTCTGGATGTTCTCAACAAACCCCGTATATTCCGCGTCGATCACCGAGTCGGGCCGGAACGTCGGCAACACCCTGCCCTTCCATCCCGAAGCCCGCATCGCCTTGTGATAGTCCAGCGTATCCAGCGGCGTATCGGTCGTCGTCAACACGTCGATATTGAACGACTCGAACAGCGCCCTCGGCCGAAACTCCGGCGTCTCCAGCCTCTTCGCAATCACGTCGTAATACTCGTCCGCGTTGTCCGGGCCCAGCCGCTTCTTCAGCCCAAACTGTTTCTCGAACGCATAGTCAATCCACAATCGCGTAGGCGTGCCGCGAAACAGATAGTAGTGCTTCGCAAAGATCCGCCACACCTCTCTCGGGTCAGCCGACTGCTTCCCATCCGCCTGCGGAATCCCCAGCGACTCCATCGAAACGCCCTGCGAATACAGCATCCTGAAAATGTAATGATCAGGCTGAATGAACAACGCCGTTGGATTCGGAAACGCGCCATTCTCCGCAAACCAGCGCGGATCGCAATGCCCATGCGGCGAGACAATCGGCATATCCCGAATCGAGTCATACAGCTTCACCGCTACCGCTCGCGCCGCGCCATCCGCCGGAAACAGCCTGTTCTCATTCAGCATTCGTATCGACTCCTCAAAGTGGTACTACCATCTCACCACGAAAACCACCAGCACTACAAAGCCTACCAAATTTGTTCGCACCATGAGCAATACCTTTTCCGCAAAAGAAAAGGACGCCCCGCAAGGCGTCCTCTCCAGCATTGCTATTCCGCAACACCCTCACATTTCCATTCCGTAGCGAAGCGAAGGAATCTGCTTTCCCTCCACCCGCCATGACACTTCGGGTGCCCCATCCATCGCGCTCTTTGCGATGGGTGGGAAAGTACAAACTCAACCAGCCGCCTTTTCCAATCTCGGCAAGCAGCACCCTACGGAATGTAATACCGCATGCTCGTAAACACCATATTGTTATCCGCCCTGGGAGCGCCGCCCAGCCCAGCCCACGTCTTTTTGCTCAGGTAGCTGTACTGCACCTGATACTGCAAGCGCCCGATCTTCGGGTTGTTATACACGCGATACGTAAACCCGCCCGTAGCCTCAAAGACCCCGCGCGTCAACGCCCCGCACGAGCCCGCCGGCGAAGTCCCGCCCGCGCCAGGCAGCCCCTCCGTAAAACACCCCGCATTATTCTGCGTCGCAGGAGCATACCCCACCTGCTGCCCCTTCGCATTCACATACAGCGTCCGCTGCACATACTCGCCGCCGTAGTAGCCGAACAGGTCCAGCTTCGCCGCCGGATGCAGCTCCACCGAAAACAACCCCTGATACGCCCGCAGCGGCTCCAGCGTCCCATTCGGGTGCACCGTCACATCCGACAACCCCGAAGTCCCATACCGCCCCACGCCATCGCCGCCCATAAAGTGAACGCCCACATCGGCAAACTTCGTCGCCTTCACCCGCGCATTGGCAAACACCCCGCCGCCCACCTTCGTATCGTTCACCGCCCCGACAGAAGAACCCGTCGCAGCATTCGGATAGTAGCGGTCGCGGAACCACCGCGCCAGCCCGCCCACCTCAAAGTGGCCGAACGCCGGATCGAACGCTGCCTTCACAATCACATCCGGAGCAACATTATTCGTATACGTCGTCGTCGTGTTGTACAAACCGCCGTTGTTGCCGGTCCCGCCGAAGAAGTAATTCGTCGGCCCATTCGCGCCGCCGTTGTTGAACCCGACCGTCTGGCCGTTCTCCAGCGACATCGCCACCGTCGTGATCGCCCCCACCTTCTGCTGGAAACGAATCGCAGGCACGCGCAGCCAGCTAAACCCGACGTGGTACTGCGCGTCAATCGTCATCGGCAGGTTCTCCGTCCGATTGTCCGTGCCCTTCTTCGTCTCCGTCACCAGCGACCACATCTGCCCGCCGGTCACGGCAAACCCGCCCCGCGCCGCCTGCCCCCATATCTGCCGCTGCCTCAGCGTGTAGCTGTTGCTCTGATTGTCATTGCTCGTCGTCCCGCTCGAAAGAAAATCCGCCTCAACATATCCCGACAACTTCAGCGTCCCCGCATCTCCCTCGAACAACGCGCCCACGCGACTCTGCCGTCCGGAAAAATTCAACTCACTCACATGAGCATTGCCCGCATTGGCGAAAGGCGTGCTCGTAAACGGAGTATTGACGTCCGAATTGATCGCCCGCTCGCGCCACACCGACTCCGCCGCAAAAAACGCCACCGGCGTAATCTTCACGCCCTTGTATTGCAGCGCCACCGGCGAATCCGCCGACCCCTTCTTCGCCGCACTACCCGTCTGCGCCCCAGCCCAAACCGCGCTCAACATCACCATCGCCGTCGCAACTAACACCAGCTTCCTCATCGCACCTCGCAAAATGTTTTCTTTCCTCCATCCTGCCCGCACTCTGTGAACAAACGAAGAATCCGCCCACGATTCACACAAAAATCACAATTCGCAGCGATCAAAGCAGTCTCCACTTTTTGTTGTCACTCCCTTTGTTGTCACTCCCTTTGTTGTCATTCCATTTGTTTGTCATTCCCGAAGGGAATCTGCGTTTCGCACCCCGCTCCCATTTGTTTGTCATTCCCGAAGGGAATCTGCGTTTCTGTTTTGCTTAACGACACCGGTTTACCCGTGCCGTAACGCCACAACATCAGCGCAGCTTTACAGGCTGCGGAAAAACTCGATCTACGTGCTTTTCGGTGGGAGCGCAGGGCTTTAGCCCTGCGAAAAAGCCGGCAAATTCGAGGGGCTTTAGAGGGTGCTGAAAAAGTCTCTGCGGTTGCTTTTGAGGATTAGCGTGGGGCTTCAGCCCCACGAAAAATCCAGCAAATTCAAGGGGCTTTAGCCCCGGGCCCTCTCCAATCAACGCAAACAGGCTTTTTCAGCACCCTCTTTAGCCCCGGGTCTTTCTGGACATGCTGCCACGAATCAACACGAACGCTTTTAATCCGCGCCATTCCGTAATCGCCTTTTTTAAATCGGCGCCATCGGTGCCCATCGGTGTTAAGCCTTCCGAACTTCCCCACCCACCCTCATCTCATTTAGCTTTATCTGCATGTCCAGAATCCGCTTCGGCGCAATCGTTCTCGCCCTCTCTGCCTTTGCCTCCGCACAGAACCCGCTTCACCTCATTCCAGTCCCCCGCGAAGTCCGCCCTGCAGCCGACCAGCCGCTCACCAACGGCATCTCCGTCACCTGCGCCTCCCCCTGCGACGCAGACGACACCTTCGCCACCGACGACCTCAAGGACTTCCTTAGCCAGCGCGGCATCGCCGTCACCGACTCCGCGCCCACCCACATCCTCATCGAGCGATACGGCTCCGCGCTCTCGAAGTCCATCTACAACGACTCGCTCCCGCCCAACACCTCAGCCGAGGCCACCGCCGACATCCGGCCCGAAGGCTACGCCATCATCCCCGACAAAAAAGGCCTCGCCCTCACCGGCTTCACCGCCTCCGGCGTCTTCTACGCCATCCAGACCGTCAAGCAGCTCATCACCGGCAACGGCCCCGACGCCATCCTCCACACCGCCACCATCCGCGACTGGCCCGCGCTCAAATACCGCGGCCTCGACGACGATCTCTCCCGCGGCCCCGTCCCCACGCTCGACTTCCAGAAGAAGCAGATCCGCACCATCGCCGCCTACAAGATCAACATCTATTCGCCCTACTTCGAGAACACCATGCAGTACCTCAGCCACCCGCTCATGGGACCTCCCGGCGGCACGCTCACCCAGCAGCAGGCGCGCGAACTCGTCGCCTACGCCGCCCACTACCACGTCACCATCATCCCCGAGCAGGAAGCCTTCGGCCATCTCCACTACCTCCTCAACTGGGAGCAGTACTCCCAGCTCGCCGAAACCCCGCACGGCTACGTCCTCGCCCCCGGCCAGCCCGGCTCGCTCAAAGTCACGCACGACATGTTCGCCGAGCTGGCGCAGGTCTACCCCGGCCCATTCCTCCACCTCGGCGCAGACGAGACCCAGGACCTCGGCCGCGGCCAAACCAAGGCGCAGGTCGATGCGCAGGGCCTCGGCGCGGTCTACCTCGACTATCTGCAAAAGATCGTCGCCGACCTCCAACCCCTCCACCGCAAGCTCCTCTTCTGGGGAGACATCGCCATGCACGACCCCGACCTCGTCAAGCAGATGCCTGACAGCTTCAAACAGGCCACCATCGCCGTCGCCTGGGAGTACAGCCCGCAGCCCAACGGCTACGACCGCTGGATCAAGCCCTTCACCGACGCGCACATGGAAACCTGGGTCGCTCCCGGCATCAACAACTGGTCCCGCGTCTATCCCAACTACAACAACGGCCTCACCAACATCCAGCAGTTCACCGTGCAGGGCCAGCGTCTCGGCGTCACCGGCCAGCTCAACACCATCTGGGACGACGACGGCGAAGCCCTCGCCAACAACAACTGGTACGGCATCCTCTTCGGCGCCGAAGCCGCATGGCACCAGGGCGAAGCCTCCATCCCCGACTTCCAATCCAGCTTCGGCGCCAACTTCCACGGCGACCTCACCGGCAACATCGACCAGGCCCAGCGCGAAATGATGGCCGCCCACCAGCTCCTCCACGACTCGCCCCTTGGGGCCGACGGCTCCGACCTCGTCTTCTGGATCGATCCCTTCTCCGTCGATGGCCAGCGCGAAGCCGCGCAAGTCCGCCCCGTCCTCTCCGAAGTCCGCCTCCACGCCGAGCGAGCCATCACCCTCATCGCGCAGGCCCGCAACGCCAACCCCAGCCTCCGCGAGCAGGACGCGCTCGACGCCCTCGACCTCGGCGCGCGCCGCATGGACCTCATCGGCCTCAAGTTCCAGGTCGCCGACGAGATCGCCGACGACTACGCCGTAGCCTACTCCCTCCAAACCTCAAAGCAGCGCGAAGACCGCATCGAAGTCTCCCGCCGCCTCAACGAGATCAACGGCGTCAACGGCAAGCTCCAGGACATGCGCAGCGGCTACTCGCTCATCCGCGACCTCTACAAAGCGGCATGGCTCAAATCCAACCGCCCCTACTTCCTCACCAACAATCTCGAACGCTACGACCAGACCATCCAGCTCTGGCTCAACCGCATCGACCAGATCCGCTCCGTCCAACGCGGCTGGGCGCTCAACCGCACCATCCCACCCGCCACCACCCTAGGCATCCCCACCCCACCAACCCCATAGAGCCCTCTCCAAAACGACATTGTCATCCTGAGCGAAGCCTCTCACAGTTTCATCGTGAGAGGCGGAGTCGAAGGACCTGCGGTTTCCCTCTCAACCAGCCACAAACATTCAGGGCCCATCCGTACGCGCTTTTTGCGGACGGGAGGGAATGTAAGCACTTGCCCAGCCAGCTTTTGCATTTCCATTCCGTAGCGCAGCGAAGGAATCCGCTTTCCTCCCAGTCGCCGGGTACCCCATCTTCAACCAAACCGGGTGCCCCATCTTCGGCGCAGTTTCATCGCGCCTAAGGTGGGGCCTTCCGCGCGATCCTCTTTTTAGTTGTCATCCTTCCGCGCAGCGGGAGGACCCGCGTCTGTCTTCCTTCAACCCAACACGAATCGTCGGGTGCCCTATCCATGACGGCTTCTTCGTCATGGGTGGGAAAGAACACACTCCACCAGCCTGCTTTTGTCGTTGCTTTGCGTTGTCATCCTTCCGCGCAGCGGGAGGACCCACCTTTTCTTAAAACCGTGGCGGTCGAGTTTCCCCAACCCGCTATACTTAAAACAGAGAGTAAAAAAGGCCCGGCTCCACCAGCCGGGCCTTCGCATTGACTTCGGCCCAGAACGTGCGCAGGTAGTCCGAACCTAACCCCTTTGTTCAAAGGATTTTGAGTACTTTAAGGGGGGAGGGGGCACCCAACCCCCAACCGCATGAACAACACAAAAACCCGTACACTCATACCAATGCCCCAGACCATAACCGCCCGCCGCCTCCTGACGCCCGAAGGCGTCCTCGACCACCCCGTCATCACCATCGAAGACGGCCTCATCCAGTCCATCACCCAGGCCGAGACCAGCCGCGAAGACACCACCCTCGCCCCCGCCTTCCTCGACATCCACACCCACGGCGCAGCCAACCACGACGTCATGGAAGGCACCCCCGAAGCCCTCGCCACCATCAGCCGCTTCCTCGGCACCCGGGGCGTCGGCCGCTACCTCGCCACCACCGTGACCGCGCCCATCGACAAGACCCTCCGCTCGCTCGAAGGCATCGCCAACGCCATCGAGAAGCCGACACCCGGCGCAGCCATCCCGGTCGGCATCCACCTCGAAGGCCCCTTCATCTCACACGCCAAACGCGGCGTCCATCCTCCAGCCGACATCCTCCCACCCGACATCGCCCTCTTCGACCGCTTCCAGCAGGCCGCCCGAGGACACATCCGCCTGATGACCATCGCGCCCGAAGTCCCCGGCGCGCTCGACCTCATCCGCCACGCCAAAAAGCACGGCGTCAAGCTCAGCATCGGCCACACCAACTCCACCGCCTCCGAAGCCCAGGCCGCCATCACAGCCGGAGCCGCCAGCGCCACCCACACCTACAACGCCATGCGTCCGCTCGACCACCGCGACCCCGGCGTCATCGCCACCGTCCTCGACGACCCCAGCCTCTACGCCGAGCTGATCTGCGACGGCGTCCACGTCGCCCCCGAGATGGTCCGCCTCTGGCTCAAAGCAAAAGGCGAAGACCTCGCCATCCTCGTCACCGACAGCATGTCCGCCGCCGGAATGCCCGACGGCGTCTACATGCTAGGCACGTTCCAGGTGCAGGTCGCCGAAGGCCGAGCCTTCCTCGCGCAGGACGACAACAAAGGAAAGTTCAGCCTCGCCGGCTCCGTCCTCACCATGGACCGCGCCGTCGAAAACATCCAGAAGTTCGCTGGAGCCTCCCTCGCCACAGCCATCCGCCTCGCCTCGCACAACCCGGCCAGGCTCCTCGGCCTCGAATCGAAACTAGCCCCCGGCCAACCCGCCCGCTTCAACCTCTTCAACACCCGAGGCCAACTCCAGTCCACCACCCTCAACTAAGCAACCGGAGTTGCATTTCCATTCCGTAGCTCGTTTGCATTTCCATTCCGTAGCACAGCGAAGGAATCCGCTTCTCTCTTCATTGCCACGAACCTTCGGGTGCCCCATCCTTCGCAGCTTCATCGCGAAGGGTGGGAGAGAATCCACTCCATCTACTGACACGTTCCGTCGCTTTTACATTTCCATTCCGTAGCGGAGCGAAGGAATCTGCTTTCCCTTCCACCGCCACAAACGTTCGGGTGCCGTTTTGTTTGTCATTCCCGAAGGGAATCTGCGTTTCCATTCCGTAGCGAAGCGGGTGCCCATCCATGCGCAGTTTCATCGCGATGGGTGGGAAAGAAGAAGCTCAGGCCGCCCCGCTCCGTGCCCGCCACAACGCCCCTTCCAGCGCATCCGCCGCACTCTCCATCACCCTCGCCTCAGGCGCAGCCTCCTTCAGCATCCGCACCATCGCCGACCGCACCAGCGAAATATGCTCCAGCACGCTGCCCGTGTAAGCCACGCCCATCTCGCGCCCCCCGGTGAACTCCCTCATCTTCACCGCAACAATCGCCACCTGATCTCCCAGTTCCTCACCACCGCGAGCCAGCACAGCCGTAGCCAGCTCATCGCCCGCCTCGGCACACTTCGCCACCACCGGAGCGAGCGCCGCGAAGTCAGGCGCAGGAATCCCATTCGCAATCCCCACCATCTCGCCCAGCGAAGCTCCATCCCAGAACTCGCCAATCTTCTCCAGAAGCGTCGTCGGCACGCCGCGGTCCTTGGCCCAGAAGCCCGCCCGCAGCCCCTCCAGCCCAATCCAGTACCCACTGCCCTCATCGCCCAGCACGTGCCCCCAGCCGCCCGAGGTCAGGTTGACCTTCTCGCCCGTCCGCCGGTCGAGCGCCCGTCCCATCACAATCGCCCCCGTTCCAGCGACGATCAGAATCCCCTGCCCGCCCTTGAACGCGCCTTCGAGCGCAATCTCCTCATCGCCGCACAGAATCACATCGCCGCCCACCGCTGCGGCAAGCTCGCGCTCCGCCCACTCCCGCACCGCGTCGATGCCGTACCCGCCCAGCCCCGCGCAGGTCCGCGTCACGTCCTTCAGATTCACGCCGGCGGACGCCGCAACCTCAGCCAGCATCGCGCGCAGCCGCCGCGTCGCTTCTTCTTCGCCCACGCGCGTCAGCTTGATGCTGCCCGTCGCGGCGCGCGCCAACACGCGCGTGTCATCGGCCAGCAAGCAGCGTGTCTTCGTTCCACCGGAGTCGATTGCCAGAAAAAGAGCCATAGACTGCAATGATAAGTGATCGCCTGCCTACTCCAGCAAGCGGCCCCAAACCTATACACTCTCGTCTATGCTCGCAGCCGCTCTTCCGACGCGCCTCCACGCCGCCGACCTCGCCCTCATCGCCGTCTATCTCATCGGCATCACGCTCTTCGGCCTGCGCTTCCGCAGCAAAGACAAAAGCTCCCGCTCGCTGCGCAACTACTTCCTCGCCGACCAGGCCATCCCCTGGTGGGCCATCATGCTCTCCATCGTCTCAGCCGAGACCAGCACCCTCACCATCATCTCCATCCCCGGCCTCGCCTTCATGAGCGACTTCGGCTTCCTGCAGCTCGTCATCGGATACGTCATCGGCCGCACCATCGTCGCCTTCCTCTTCCTGCCCAAATACTTCAAGGGCGAGATGTATACCGCCTACCAGCTCATCGACAACCGCTTCGGCCCTGCGCTCCACAAAGTCACCGCCGGCCTCTTCCTCGCCACGCGCGCTGCGGCTGAAGGCGTCCGCGTCTTCGCCGTCTCCATCGTCGTCGCCATCGCCATCGGGACAGGGGACGTCATCTCCATCGTGCTCATCTCCGCCCTCACCCTGCTCTATACGTTTGAAGGAGGCATGGCCGCCGTCATCTGGACCGATGTCGTCCAGATGATCATCTACTTTGGCGGCACGCTGGTTGCGATCTCCACGCTCAGCAGTCACGTTCCCGGAGGCTGGCACACCATCCACACCGTCGCCGGAGCAGCGGGCCGCTTCCACCTCTTCCACTTTGCAATGAACCTCACCGAGACCTACACCTTCTGGGCAGGCATCCTCGGCGGCACGTTCCTCACCATGGCCTCGCACGGGACAGATCAGCTCATGGTCCAGCGCATGCTCGCCGCGCGCAACCTGCGCCAGTCGCAGCTCGCCCTCATCTCATCCGGCCTGGTAATCTTCGTCCAGTTCGCCATCTTCCTTCTGATCGGCGCCGGCCTCTACGTCTTCTACGGAGCGGGTGCCCCAGGTCCCGCTTTTGGGACCTGGGTTTCCACCGTGTCCCCCGACCGCATCTTCCCCACCTTCATCGTCCAGGAGATGCCCACCGGCATCGCCGGTCTTCTGATCGCCGCCATTCTCGCCGCGGCCATGTCCAATCTCAGCGCAGCGTACAACTCGCTCTCCTCGACCACGGTCGTAGACTTCTACATGCACCTCAGGCCCAACGCCGACGACCGCGAACGCATGTTGATCTCCCGTTCCTCCACCGTCATCTGGGCGCTGGTCCTCTGCGTCATCGCCGTCTATTGCTTCTACGCCGGAGGCAAAGGCCACGTCGTCGAGATCGGCCTCTCCATCGCCTCGGTCGCCTACGGCGCACTGCTCGGCGTCTTCCTCCTCGGCACACTCGCCCGCTGGGCTACGCAGACCGGCGCCATCATCGGCATGGTCGTCGGCTTCAGCCTCAACGTCTGGCTCTGGCAGGGAACGTTCCCCGCGCACCTCGGCCCCATCACCATCCCGCACATCGCCTATACCTGGTACGTCCTCATAGGAGCACTCGTGACCTTCGCCATCGGCTCGCTCGCCAGCCTCATCTTCCGCGGCAAACCCCGCACTAAAACTATCGCCACCACTGCTGCCGTCATCCTCTGCCTTTTTGCATTTCCATTCCGTAGCGAAGCGCAGGAATCTGCTTCTCCTCAAACCGCCGCACGAATCTCCGCCGCATCCACCGCACCGGGTGCCCCACGTCCGGATTCTCGGACGTGGGCATTCGCGCCCCAGCGCGAACCGTTCTCCTCTGCGCGGGCACAAAGCCCGGGTGCCCCATCCTTCGCGCTTTCTGCGAAGGGTGGGAGCGAACAACCTCAACCCGACTTCTCCCCGATCACCACGCTGATGAACGAAGGTATCGCCGAGCACAGACTCCCCGGAGGCGTCGTCCTCATCGACCACAACGGCCACCAGGTCTTCGAGCAGGCCTACGGCAACCGCAAAGTCGCAGGCGAACTCAGCCCCGACGGCTCGACCGCCGCCGAACCCATGACCGAAGACACCATCTTCGACATGGCCTCGCTCAGCAAATGCCTCTCCACCGCGACAGCAATGATGCAGCTCTACGAACAAGGCAAGTTCCAGTTCGACGACCCGGTCGCCAAATACCTTCCCGACTTCGCGCAGAACGGCAAGGAGCACGTCACCATCCGCGAACTCCTGACCCACTACTCCGGCCTTCCGCCCGATGTCCCGCTCAAAGACCCGTGGGGCCTCGCCGCGCCCGACAAAGCCGAAGGCATCCGCCGCGCAATGGAATCGAAGCTCGTCAACACCCCGGGCACCCACTTCGAGTACTCCGACATCAATTTCATCACCCTCGGCGCGCTGGTCGAAAAACTCAGCGGCGAAACCCTCGACGAATATGCCGAGCAGCACATCTTCAAACCCCTCGGCATGACGCATACCCGCTACCTGCCGATAGCCAAAGCCTGCGGCCCCTACACCATCGTCGGCGCAGCCATCACGCTGCCCGCGCAAATCCCCAGCGACGAAGGCGGTCGCTGCCACGCCGACCAATGGAATGCGCTCGACTGGATCCCCAACATCGCCCCCACCACTCACGACGACGAAGGCAACGCCGAAACCAACCCGCACTTCAACATGCTGACGCGCGGCACCGTCCACGACCCCACCACCCGCCGCATGGGCGGAGTCGCCGGCCACGCCGGAGTCTTCTCCACCGCGCACGATGTCAGCCTCTTCGCCAACGCCCTACTCGAAAAGCTCCTCTACAACTCCGGCCCATTCCCGCTCAAGCAATCCACGCTCAAGCTGATGACCGAGCCCGAGCAGCCCGCCCTGGCCGAAAACACCGCCACCATCTTCACGCCCGACGGCCACATCACCAAAGGCGTCGCCCTCCGCGGCTTCGGCTGGGACATCAACACCGCCTTCTCGCGCCCGCGCGGCTCCATCTTCCCCATCGGCAGCTTCGGCCACACCGGCTTCACCGGCACCGCGCTCTGGATGGACCCCGCCAGCGACACCGCCGTCATCCTCCTGGCCAACGCCGTCCACCCACGCGGCAATCCGCCCATCTCCGCACTGCGCGGAGCTATCGCCACCGCCGCCGCGCGCGCACTCGGCCTCGATGATCCCGCCCTCACCGGCATCGACGTGCTTGAGGAGACGCACTTTGCCGCGCTCCGCGACGCCGACGCCCGCCATCACAACCACCTCCGCCTCGGCCTGCTGACCAACCAGTCCGGCCTTGACTCCCACGGCCGCCGCACGGTAGACATCCTCTTCACCGACGCAGCCAAAGAAGTCCCCGGCCTCACCCTCACCACGCTCTTCTCGCCCGAGCACGGCCTCTTCGGCGCCAGGGACACCACCAACATCCCCAACGCCACGGACCCCGCCACCCACCTGCCTATCATCAGCCTCTACGGAGCCAAGCCCGAGCAGCGCCACCCCAGCCCCGACTCGCTCAAAAATCTCGACGCCGTCGTTATCGACCTCCAGGACGCAGGCGTCCGCTTCTACACCTACGAGACCGTCACCGGCTACTTCCTCGAAGCCGCCGCTCACCAGCGCGCGCTCGGGCACAATCTCGAAATCATCATCCTCGACCGCCCCAACCCCATCGGCGGCACGCAGGTGCAGGGCCCCGTCTCCGACCCCGGCTCCGAGTCCTACATCAACTACATGCCGCTGCCCGTGCGCCACGGCCTCACGCTCGGCGAACTTGCCCTCTACTTCAACTCCGAACGTATGCTGCCCAACGCCACCAACCCCAACATTCAGGCCCCCATCAACGCTCTCCTCAGCGTCGTCGCCATGCAGAACTGGCATCGCGCCGACTACTTCGACAACACCCACCTCCCCTGGACCAACCCCAGCCCGAACCTGCGCACGCTCGCCGCCGCGACGCTCTACCCTGGCCTCGGCTTTCTCGATGCCACCGATGTCTCCGTAGGCCGCGGCACCGACAAACCCTTCGAGCAGATCGGCGCAAGCTACATCAACGGCACACAACTCGCCGCCTACCTCACCGCGCGCCACATCCCCGGCGTCAGCTTTAGCCCCACCACCTTCGCGGTCGAGGAGAACTCGAACCACTACCCCGGCCACGGCAAAACCATCCCCGGCGTCGCCTTCACCGTCACCGACCGCCTCGCGCTCGACTCACCCGAACTCGGCATCGAGGTCCTCAGCGCGCTGCACCACCTCTACCCAAAGTTCCCCATCGACAAAGCCGCACACCTCATCGCCAACACCGATACCATGCAGGCGCTCGCGAGCAATGAAGACCCACGCAAGATCGCCGCCGCCTGGTCCGCCGACCTCGCCAAATACACGCAGCGCCGCAAGCGGTATCTGCTCTACCAGTGAGACAGGGCTTAGGGCTTAGGGCTTAGGGCTTAGGGCTTAGGGATCAGGTATCAGGGATCAGGGATCAGGGATCAGAAAGACCTCAGGCAGACAAAATAATTGAGAGGCTAGTCAAACAGTTTTGTACTTCCCTCCAAGACTGCGTGCAGCCGTTCGCCCATGCCCCCTCTCTTTCAGTTCGTCGTCGTTCCCTGATCCCATATCCCTAATCCCTGTTCTCTAATCCCTAAGCCCTAAGCCCTAATCCCTAAGCCCTAAGCCCTAAGCCCTGTACCTATCCCACCACCTCCCCGCAAAATACATCTTTCCTCCGCGCCCGATGCGTCACAATAAAGAGACCTGTACGCCGAGGTACTCCCCATGCCCCGCATCAACTTTCAGCAACAACTCGTAGCCCTCAAGGACAAGCTGCTCGCTATGGCGGCGCTGTCGCAGCAGGCGCTTGCTCTCTCCGTCGAAGCCTGTCTCACGGGCGACTTCGCCCTCAGCGAGCACGTCCACGAGATCGAGGCCGCCATCAACGCAGCCGAACGCGAAGTCGACGAGATGGCCTACGACCTGCTCGCCAAAGAGCAACCAATGGCCATCGACCTGCGCTTCATTCTCGCCATCATCAAGATCAACAGCGACCTCGAACGCATCGGCGACCAGGCCACCAACATCGCCCAGCGCGCCCGCTCGCTCAACGAGCCCTGCCCCACCGACCTGCCCATCAACATCACCGCCCTGCACAACATGGGCGAAAAAGTCGGCATCATGATCCAGCGCGCCGTACAGTCGCTCGTCGAGGCCGACGCCAAACTCGCCGAGTCCGTCCTCGCCATGGACGACGAGATCGACGACATCAACCGCGCCGTGCAGTCCGAACTGGTCGAGATCATGCAGAAGCACCCCGCCGTCAGCGGCCAGGCGCTCAGCGCCATCATCGTCTCGCGCAACCTCGAACGCTCCGCCGACCACGCCACCAACATCGCCGAAGACGTCATCTTTTGGGTGCGCGGCTCCGACGTCCGCCACAAGTTCTCCCTCGCCGAAGCCGACTAGAGCATTGGATTTGTTGCCATTGGGTTTGTTGTCATTCCCGAAGGGAATCTGCATTTCCATTCCGTGCCCCTCCAGCATTTCCATTCCGCAGCCCTCCTGTATTTCCATTCCGCACCCTGAGCGAAGCCGAAGGGGAAGGAATCTGCTTCTTCCCCAAATCGCCACAAACGCTCGGGTGCCCCATCCATCGCGTTTTTTGCGATGGGTGGGGATGAAAACCCTCCCCCAGCCAACCTATTACAAAACCCATACATGCACCGATTTCCACAACCTGTTAGACTTGTATCTGGCCGTCAATTCCGGTCTGGTGTTCTTGCTTGTTCTGGCCTCACCGCTCTACTCGCAATTAATTCCAACATCTGAGTTCAGCGGTACATTTTGCAGCATCAAGGAACAAGTCATGGAACAAGGAACAGTCAAGTGGTTTAACGATTCAAAGGGCTTCGGCTTCATCAGCCGCGCCAGCGGCGAGGATGTCTTCGTCCATCACTCCGCCATTCAGAGCAACGGCTTCCGTTCGCTCCAGGAAGGCCAGAGTGTCCAGTTCAACGTTGTCAAAGGCCCCAAGGGCTGGCAGGCCGAGAACGTTCAGGCCCTCTAAACACAACATCTTCTTAGTTGAAGGGGCGGCGTCTGGGCCGCCCTTTCGCCTTTCATGCTGTTCCTCCCCACGGGGCAGCCTGCACTCAGGTCCGGAGGTCCTCATGTCCACTCAGCCCGTCAGCAAATACGTCCTCAAACCCCTCGAAGAGGAGATCGGACTCTTCGACCGCAAGCTCGCCCATCTTCTCAAGTACGAGATATTCTCCAACGAGGAAGAACGCCAGGCCGCGGCCCACAAACTCACCATCAAACGCGAACGCCTCGTCCGCACCATGCGCGAGTTGACCGAGCCCAGCGTAGAAGCAGCGCCTCTCGCAGCTTCCGACAAGGCGCCGGCGAAGCGGAAGACAGCCAAGAAACTCAAGATCGTAAAACCCATGTAGCGCCCCGTGTACGGCAGTCGAAGGGGAAGGAATCTGCTTTTTTCTCGAACCGCCGAAAACGCTCGGCTGCCTTTTTGTTTGTCATTCCCGAAGGGAATCTGCGTTTCCATTCCGTACCCCTCTACCATTTCCATTCCGTACCCCTCTACCATTTCCATTCCGCACCCTGAGCGAAGCCGAAGGGGAAGGAATCTGCTGTTTTTCCACCCGCCGAAAACGCTCTGGGTGCCTTTTTGTTTGTCATTCCCGAAGGGAATCTGCGTTTCCATTCCGTACCCCTCTACCATTTCCATTCCGCACCCTGAGCGAAGCCGAAGGGGAAGGAATCCGCTGTTTTCCCACCCGCCGAAAACGCTCGGGTGCCCCATCCATCGCGTTTTTTTGCGATGGGTGGGAATGTAAAAACCCCAACCAGCCAGTTTTTCGCATTGTCATTCCCCATCAAAGGAACCGCTTTCCTATCAGAGCCGAAACCCTCTTCCCCAGCACCCCGACCAATTCAATCCTTGACGCTGGCCCGAATCGCCAGTAACCTATAACCAATGGCAAGTTCTACCGCAAAGACGTCCACCATGTGTTGCATGTCGTGTTGTTGCGACCTCGTGCGCCGTCGCCTTTGCCTCGATTCGTAGACTGCTCCCCAGTCCCGGACATTTTCAGCAAAGCTGCACAGCGCCCACTCCTCCCAGTGGGCCTTTTCATTTTCACAATCAAAAAAGGACATCAAATGACCACCCCCGCCGCACCTGCTGTGAAAGAGACCAAGGCCCAGAAGGCCGAGCGCATCAAGGCCGCCAAGAATCCCTGGCACGCCTGGGAAGAGGTCCGCCAGTTCGCCCGCGACGGCCGCGACTCGGTCCCCGCCGAGTGGTCCACCTACTTCCGCTGGTGGGGCATCTACACCCAGGGCGACGGCAAGGGCGTCACCGGCGGCGTCGGCGGCGAAGGCAAAGCCACCGAGTACTTCATGATGCGCATCGCCCTCCCCAACGGCATCCTCACCAGCGCACAGGTCCGCGTCATCGGCCAGATCACCAAAAAATACGCCAACAACCTCGCCGACATCACCACGCGCCAGAACATCCAGCTCCACTGGCTCACCATCGCCGGACTCATCGACGTGCAGGACGCGCTCGAATCCGTCGGCCTCAGTTCCAAGGGTGCCTGCGGCGACGTCGTCCGCAACGTCACCGGCTGCCCGCTCGCCGGCCTCGACGCCGACCAGCTCATCGACGCCAGCCCGCTCGCCGTCGAGATCGCCCACAAGCTCAACGGCAACGACACCTTCTACAACCTGCCGCGCAAGTTCAAGTTCACCATCTCCGGCTGCCCGCTCTGGTGCAGCTTCCCCGAGATCAACGACGCCTCGCTCACCGCCATCAAGCGCGTGGTCGATGGCAAGGAAGAGATCGGCTACACCCTCCGCGTCGGCGGCGGCCTCTCCAACGAGCCGCACATCGCCGTGCGCATCCCCGCCTTCGTCCGTCAGGACCAGGCCATGGCCGTCGCCACCGCCACCGCCGAGGTCTTCCGCGACGCAGCCATCCTGCGCGAAAGCCGCACCAGCGCCCGCATCAAATACCTCTTCATGAAGTTCGGCTGGACCGCCGAGACCTTCCTCACCGAACTCGAAGCCAAGCTCGGCTTCAAGCTCGACCCCAGCCCCGTCACCGAAGACAACCCGCCCGCCGACATCTACCGCGACCACGTCGGCATCACGCCGCAGCGCCAGCCGGGCCTCTCCGCCGTCGGCGCAAGCGTGCTCAACGGCCGCGTCTCCGGCGACCAGCTTCTCAAGCTCGCCGACCTTAGCGAAAAGTACGGCGACGGCAACCTGCGCGCCACCATCGGCCAGAACGTCATCATCGTCAACGTGCCCAATACGAAGGCCGCCGCGCTCGTCGTCGAACTCAACACGCTCGGCCTCAACGTCGATGTCTCCTCCTTCTGGCGCGGAGCCATCGCCTGCACCGGCACCGAGTTCTGCAAGCTCGCCATCGCCGAGACCAAGGGCTTCAACAAGTGGCTCGTCGCCGAACTCGAAGACCGGCTCCCCGGCTTCGACCAGCAGATCCGCCTGCACATCACCGGCTGCACCAACTCCTGCGGCCAGAGCTGGATCGCCGACCTCGGCCTCGAAGGCAAGAAGATGAAGAAGGACGGCAAGATGGTCGATGCCTTCTACTTCTGCGTCGGCGGCTCCGTCGGCAAGTACGCCGGCATCGCGCGCCAGATCGGCTACCGCGCCGCCGCCGAAGACTGCCCCGACGCCATCGAGCGGATGCTCCGCGCCTACCTCGCCGACCGCCAGCCCGCCGAAGACCTCCGCGCCTGGTTCGCACGCACCAACGACGAGACACTCCGCGCCCACCTGAACGGCGTCATCGCCGACCCGGTCGAACGCGACGCCCCGCCCGTCGGCGCAGGCATCGCCCCAGCGGAGTAGGACCACAAATCCGGGTGCCCCATCTTCGCGACGGTCTTATCGTCGCTAAGGTGGGCGCACTTTCACCAGCCGCAAACGCCCGGCTGCCTTGTTGTTTGTCATTCCCGCGGCTGCCTTTTTATTTGTCATTCCCGCGGTTGCCTTTTTGTTTGTCATTCCCACGGCTGCCTTTTGTTTGTCATTCCCGAAGGGAATCTGCGTTTCCATTCCGCAGCGAAGCCGAATGCCGGGTGCCCCATCCATCGCGCTTTTTGCGATGGATGGGAATGAATACACTCGACACGCCGCTTTTTTGCATTTCCATTCCGCAGCAGTTTTGCATTTCCATTCCGCAGCTTTTTTGCATTTCCATTCCGCAGCGCAGCGAAGGAATCTGCTTTTCGTTTACGGCTATCATCAAACAAGGGAGCCCGCATGGACCTCTTCCCCATCTTCCTCAAACTCGCCGCCCGCCCCTGCATCGTCATCGGCGGAGGCCATCTTGCCGAATCGAAGATCGACTCCCTGCGCGCCGCGCACGCCAAAGTCACCGTCATCGCCCCCACCGCAACCGACCGCATCCAGGCCCAGGCCGCCGCAGGCGAACTCGAATGGCTCCAGCGCGAATACAAAGCAGGCGACCTCGCCAGCCACTTCCTCGTCGTCGCCGCCACCAACAACCCAGCCGTCAACCGAGCCGTCTTCCACGAGGCCCGCGAGCGCGACATCCTCTGCAACGCCGTGGACGATCCGCCCTTCTGCGACTTCTACTTCCCTTCCGTCGTCCGCCGCGGAGACCTCCAGATCGCCATCTCCACCAGGAGCCAGCCCCGCGCTCGCGCAGAAACTCCGCAAAGAGATCAACGCGCAGCTCCCACTCGACGCAGGCGACTGGCTCACCGAACTCGGCAACCTCCGCCGCGAAGTCGTCGCCGCCGAGCCGCTCAACGAAGAGCGCCGCTGGCTCCTCCATCAGCTCGCCCAGCGCGAAGTCTGCGGTTACGACCAGTGCCCCTCGCGCGTCATGGCCCGCGAACACGCCCGCACCAACCCAATCCCGACCAACCCGATCCAGCCCAACCCCACCCCAGAGAAAAAATCGTGAGCAGAGAAGCCCAGCCCGGCCACGTCTACCTCGTCGGAGCAGGTCCCGGCGACCCCGACCTCCTCACCCTCCGCGCCGTCACACTGCTCCAGACCTCCGACGTCATCCTCCCCGACGACCTCGTCTCCGACGCCATCCTCGCGCTCGCCAGCCCCACCGCCAACATCATCCCCGTCGGCAAACGCTGCGGCCAGCCGCGCATCACCCAGGCCGGCATCCACGCCCTCATGCTTGAGCACTCGTCCGAAGGAAGCTCCGTCCTCCGCCTCAAATCCGGCGACCCGCTCATCTTCGGTCGAGCAGGCGAGGAGATCGCCGCGCTCCGCGAAGCAGGCATCCCCTTCGAGATCGTCCCCGGCATCAGCGCCGCCTTCGCCGTCGCCGCCAACCTGCAAACCCCGCTCACCGACCGCAGCTCGGCCTCGAAGCTCATCTTCGCCACCGCGCACCACGCCGCCGGAAAGCTCGAACTCACGCCCAAATGGACGGGCGCCTTCCCCAACGACGCCACGCTGGTCATCTACATGCCGGGCCGCCACTTCCGCGCGCTCGCCGACGACCTCATCGCCTCCGGCATCCCCGCCACGACTCCGTGCGTCGCCGTCAGCAAAGCCAGCACGCCAGACGAACACATCCACGCCTCCACGCTCGCCACCATCGAAGACGAAGCCGTAGGCCCCGCCCCGGTCGTCATGCTCATCGGCCACGCCATCCAGGTCGCCGCCTGACGACGAACGTTCCCCGCACCGGGCTGCACCTGAAGGCAGTCCCCACTCTTTGTTGTCATTCCCTTTGTTGTCATTCCCTTTGTTGTCATTCCCTTTTGTCGTCATTCCCAAAGGGAACCTGCGTTTCGCATCCCGCTCCCCTTTTGTTGTCATTCCCGAAGGGAATCTGCGTTTCGCATCGGCCCGCGTCGGGCTACGCCTCTTTTGTTGTCATTCCCGAAGGGAATCTGCGTTCCATCCGTACCCCTCTACCATTTCCATTCCGCAGCCCTCTACCATTTCCATTCCACAGCCCTCTACCATTTCCATTCCGCAGCCCTCTACCATTTCCATTCCGCAGCCCTCTACCATTTCCATTCCGCAGCGAAGCGAAGGAATCTGCTGTTTTTTCCACCCGCCGAAAACGCTCGGGTGCCTTTTTGTTTGTCATTCCCGAAGGGAATCTGCGTTTCGCATCCCGCTCCCCTTTTGCTGTCATTCCCAAAGGGAATCTGCGTTTCGCATCCCGCTCCCCTTTTGTTGTCATTCCCGAAGGGAATCTGCGTTTCGCATCGGCCCGCGTCGGGCTACGCCTCTGTTGTTGTCATTCCCGAAGGGAATCTGCGTTTCGCATCCCGCTCCCCTTTTGTTGTCATTCCCGAAGGGAACCTGCGTTTCGCGTCGGGCTACGCCTATATGGGAAATGCTTTGGAGGGTGCTGAAAAGCCCTCCACGGCTACTTTTGGGGATTAGCGTGGGGTATTTTTGGGGATTAGCGTGGGGTACTTGTGGGATTAGCGTGGGGCTTCAGCCCCACGAAAAATCCAGCCAATATCAGGGGCTTTAGCCCCGGGCCCTTCTTCTTTCGTGCAGGACGCACTTTTCCCGCAGTTCCTGAAGCCCGCCATCGAGAGTGCAGTTCTCTCCCCGCAACGCCACCCACGAAAATGCCGCCTGCAAAAATTCACCGCAGGCGGCAGAGGAAAATCAGAATCAGCTTGAGCTTTACTTCCTGAACCTGCGTTTCGCAGCCCCAGCGGCTCCAGCCAAGCCGGTCAGCATCAACACGAACGTGCCGGGCTCAGGCACCGCAGGCGGTACAGGCGGTCCCGGAGGCCCGGGAGATGTATTTCCTCCCGTTCCACCACCCGGCGGATAGTAAATCGGCGGCCCACTCTCAGGAGGAGGCCCAAATCCAGGAGGGACATACGGCGGCGGAACATACGACGCGATCGGGGTGCCGTCGCCTTCAGGGTCCGTCGGCATAAAGTCCTTTAGATGAGGCGCAAACTCGGGCGGCGTCTCTTCCGACACCAGCGGCTGGTCTTTCGACTCCTCCGGCAAGACACCGCAAGCCATATTGAAGTGGCGGAGCGTCTCTTCGGGGCTCATCGGCCTGCGTCGTGCAATCCGCGGCCTGGGATGGGCCACAGGCTTCGGCTTCACATAACCGGCCAGTTTGCGTTTGGCATACGCCCGCGCCCGGCGGCGTGCCGCTTCCACCCTCTGCACGCTCTTTGTATGTTCGAGCTGCTGCTTATAGGCGATAAACCACTTTTCGCAGTCCGTCGTCGCATGTGCGGACGTCGTCGAAGCCGCGATAAAGATTGCCAAAAGCAGGAATTGAAGCAAGCGGCGCATTCAAACACACCTTGAGCGAGATGTCGCTCGGCATGATCACATGCAATTCAACGGCCAAATATACACCAACCTGAAGTGCTGCAACTTTGCAGTATTCAGGCGAATTCTTTTGCACTCGACCATCTCGAACGCAATCAATGTGAAAAGATTTTCCACTTTCAGGGGAAATGAAGTGCGCTTTTGCCCCCCTCTCTCGCCCTGTTCTGCAACCGTCCCAAGTCCATGTCCGTCAATCATTACAGGGAATATCCCTCCAGAATTCATATCGCTCCTTCCACTGGGGCCACCGCAACCTTTCCCGCCATTTCGAGTTCCTATTGAACAGAGATTCATGGCATGGGGCCATCCATCTCGCAAGGCCCTAATTTCAGGGTAATCAAGGCTTTGCCAAGGAGTCCGAATATGCGTCTTCTTCGATACCTCGCCCTGCTAAGCATCCTGATTCTCCCCGCCACCTTTGCTCGCGCCGAGGTCAGGATCGGCACCGGAATCGGCGTTCCAGCCTACGGGTACTACCCCCCTCCGGCTTGCGCCTATGGCTACTACGGAGCTTATCCCTACGCCTGCGCGCCTTACGGCTACTATGGCCCAGCCTGGTTCGCAAACGGGGTCTTCATCGGAGCAGGCCCCTGGTATCACCGCGCCTGGGCGTATCGCCCCTACTACCGTCCCGCGTATCGCGGGTACTACGGCTATCGCGGCTACGGCTACTACAGGCATGACGACGACCACGACCGTGACTGGGGCCGGGGCAACTATCACGACAATGGCCGCCACGGCCACTGGGACAACGGCTGGCACGGCCGTCACCGATAAATAACCCGTCGGACTGACCACAATCCATGTCAAGTACCCGGCGCTCCAGAAATCCCCTCAACCGCCACAGAACAGGAAGGTTATCCTTCCCCACTCCGTGGCGGTTGAGTTTTCTCGCATAGCTACAATAGAAGTAGGTGGAGAATGCCAGAAGCAGGTGGAGAATGCCGAGGGCAGTACCCCTTTTTGTTTGTCATTCCCGAAGGGACTCCGCGTGTCGTTTTTGCATTCGCTTTTCTTGTCGTCATTCCCGAAGGGAATCTGCGTTCCATCCCGCTCCCTTTTGTTGTCATTCCCGAAGGGAATCTGCGTTTCGCTTTTGCATTCGCTTTTCTTGTTGTCATTCCCGAAGGGAATCTGCGTTCCATCCCGCTCCCCTTTGTTGTCATTCCCGAAGGGAATCTGCGTTTCGCTTTTGCATTCGCTTTTCTTGTTGTCATTCCCGAAGGGAATCTGCGTTTTCAGTCCGCTCCCCTTTTGTTGTCATTCCCGAAGGGAATCTGCGTTTCGCTTCAGGTGCCCCCAACCTCTCTGCGGTTGCTTTTCAGGGATGAGCGTGGGGCTTCAAGCCAGCAGATACAAGGGGCTTTAGGTAGTGTCTGATGAATCGACGAGAACCGTTTTTGCTTCTGGGTAGGCCAGGCCTTTAGGCTTGGCTCTCTTCACGAACCGTGAAAAATGGGGGCTTCAGCCCCTGGGGTATGCTTTTTTTCTCGCCTGCATGATCCCCCAAAATCGAAGATTCCGATTCGCCAGACACTACCTGGCCCCGGGCCTTCTCTACATTCAACGCAAGCGGACTCTTTCAGCTCCCGCATAAACCCTTTAGAAGAAGGATTTTACAAGACACGACCCAATAAAATCAGGACTTCCGCACCGAAGTCCGAACCTAAGTCCTTTGTTCGAAGGATTTTGCACAAAAGTAGGGGGAGGGGTACCCACCCTATCCCAGCCGCGACTCCGCCATCTTCGCCGCCTCGTAGATCTGCTCGAACGACTCAACCGCATAGAGCACCGGCTGCATCTCGCTGGTCTGGAACTGCTGCTCCATCACCGCGTCCAGGTCGAAGTCCTTCACCTCGCACCCGCCTGCCAGCACCCGCGTACACTCCCCGTGCGAGGAGATCAGCCCGCTCCCGTAGACCTTCACCTCGCCGTCCTGCCGGATCAGCCCGAACTCGACTGTAAACCAGAAGAGACGCCCCATCCGTTCCAGCGCCACCGGGTCATGCATCAGGCCCGCGCAGACCTTTCCGTAATGCTGCAAAAAGTTGCCGAAGACCGGGTGCGCATGCATCGGCACGTGCCCGAAGACATCGTGAAAGATGTCCGGCTCAGGAGTGTAGCCCATCGACTCACGCGAGCGCAGCCAGGTCGTCGTCGGAAACATCCTCGCGGCCAGCATCTCGAAGAAGGCGTCCGGCGGCAGGAAGCCGCTGACCGGCGTGGACTGCCACCCCGTCCTCGGTCCCAGCCGCGCGCTGACGGCCTTCAGGTCCGGCAGCGTGTCTTCCTGTAAGCCAATCTGCTCGAAGCCGTCCAGATACTCGCGGCAGGCGTGCTCGTGCAACTGCGGCATCCGGCGGCTAACCAGCTCGGCCCACACGGCATGTTGCTCCGGCGTATAGGCTGCCCAGTCCTGCTCAATCAAAAAGGGCGCGGCCACGGTCAGTCTGCCCTTCGCTGCATCCAACGCTGAAATTGCAACTCCCATACGTCTCCTGTCCGGCACCGGGCCGCCCAGCAGCATACATGGTTAGACGCATCCCAGTCAGTTTCCAGTCAGTCTCCGGAGAACTCGACCCCGGTCGCCTGCCGGCCCAGCGCCGTGATGCCCGCCACGGCGAGCGCCACCACCAGCACGGTCGCAGACATGATCGGCTTCAGCATCCCGCCGGAGAAGCGCCCGGCCAGCATGACCTGAAAGACGTTATTCCGCGAAGCCAGCAAGTTGCCGAGTTGATAGGCGAACCCAGGAAAGATGGCCCGGACCGGTCCCGGAGAAAGCTCATTCAGATGCGCCGGGATGATGCCCCAGGCGCCCTGCACCATGAACTGCATCAGAAAGCCGCCCACGCCCAGCAGCACCGCCGAGTGCGACCAGGCCCAAAGCGGAACCATCGGCAACGCCAGCAGCGCCGCGCCGATGATCGCGCCCTTGCGCCCCAGCCGCTCCGAGGCCCATCCCCACGCGATGCCGCCCGCCAGCGCGCCGATGTTCCCGACCATCACGAGCAGGCCAACATGCGCCGGGCTCAGCCCGTGGTCGCGCTGTAGAAAGGTCGGGTACATGTCCTGCGTGCCGTGGCTGAACGAATTGAACGCCGTCATCAACACCACGAGAAACAGGAACGAAGGAAGGTACTTCAGCAGACTCTTCCAGTCGAACGACGCACGCAGACTCGTCCCATTCGCTGTCCGCTGTTCGCGGCTCGCCAGCCACACCGGAGATTCTTCCACCTTAAACCGCAGATAGAGTGCCAGCAGCGCAGGCAGCGCGCCGAGCATGAACATCACTCGCCACGGAGCGAACATCCCCGTTCCGTGCAGGTGTGGAAACAGCAGCCAGTACAAAGCCGCCGCCAGAAAGCTGCCCACCACGTAGCCTTCCTGCAACAATCCGGAGAAGAGGCCGCGCCCTCCGGCGGGCAGCGTCTCAAACGCGAGCGCCGCGCCCACACCCCACTCACCGCCCATCGCCACGCCGAACAGTCCGCGCCAGACCAGAAAGCTGCCGATGGTCGGAGCAAACGCCGACGCCAGTCCGAACGCCGAAAACGACACGATGTTGAGCATCAGCGTAGGCCGCCGCCCATACCGCTCGGCCATCAGGCCAAACAGAAACGCGCCGACGGGCCGCATGGCCAGTGTCCAGAACGTCGCTTCGGCAACGGCCTTGATGCCGACGTGAAAGTCCGCCGCGATGGCGGAGAGGCACAAGGTCAAGAGGAAGTAGTCGAACGCATCGAGCGTCCAGCCGAGGAAGCAGGCAAGGAAGGTATTTCGCTGGGTCGCGCTCAGCGAGCACCACTCGCCGGTCAGTCCCATTTTTCCTCAGAGCTTCGCGCGTAGCGGATGCGCGGCCTCGCCCTGCGGCGCGGGCGTCGCGTTTTCGTCGTGCAGATACTGCTTCAGCAGTTCGTGGTGCAGACAGTAGAGCGCAAGCTCCAGGCGGTCGGAGACGCCCAGCTTGTCGTACACCTTGCGCAGATAGTTTTTGATGACCTGCTCGGTGGTGCCGATCTGGTAGGCGATCTCCTTGTTGCGCATTCCGCGCGTAATGCAACTGATGATGGCCAGCTCTTTCTTGGAGAGCTTGGGCTGCACACGCGGGTCGGTCAGGGTGGTCGCCTGTGAACGATAGGCCTCGATGACCCAGCTAATGGACTGGTTATCGATCCAGGTCTCGCCCTCGGCAATCTTGCGCACGCACTTGACCAGCAGGTCGGGTGCAATCGAACGGGGCACGACGCCGCGCACGCCTCTGCGATACAGCTCGACCGTATTCGATTCGTCGGTCTCCGTCACCTGCACAATCAGCTTCGCGTCAGGCGCCTGGCGCACCAGTTCAGGGATCGCGTCGATGGTGCCTGCGATGAGCTGCCCTTCGAGCACGACCACATCGGTCGGGTAACGCTGCAACGCGGTGTAGAGGTTCGTCAGGGTCTCCACCTGGGCGACAACGCGGATGTCGTCTTCCAGCGCGAAGACCTTTCGCATGCCTACGCGATAGATGGCCTGCGAGTCCGCCAGGATGACCCGGATACCGGCATGGGCCGCGCTTTCTTCTGGAACGTCGTCGGGATGAGGTGTCTGCTCAATATTCACTACCGTCATAGTTCAGGCCTTTAGGAAATACTCATCAATTACAGCAGCAGCCTTTTTTTCTCCACCTTGCAGATAGTGCCGCACCACGCGGCCGATGCAATGGATGGTCACGTCCGTCTCCGACCCCATGACTTCCGAAGGCATTGCTATCGTGAACTCAATTCTGCTGTCAATCGCCGGGAGCGTGTCGCTTACAAACAACAGGCCGTTGGCGGAGATGTTCTCCGTCATGGCGTCCAACTCTCCCTGCTCCGTCCTTACGTGGATGGCCAGTCTCATGGGAAAACGCACCGCGGTGCGAACTGGATTTTCTCCGCCTGGCTTTTGACGCTGGGCCACTGGTCCTCCTCTCTCCCACTCGCTCCAAGGTGCGTTTGCACGCTGCCAACTCCACTGAAGTCTACCTCACATGGCAAGCCTTTCAGCGAATTTTTCTCTCATCCTGTTGAAGAAGAGGCACTTCATCCGTATCTGCCCTACTCTGGCGCGGGGTTCGCATCGAGAAAATCGCCTATCTCCGCATACTCGGTTTCGGTCAGCCGGAAGCTCAGCGCCGGAGAGACGCCCTCGACCTGCTTCGCGCTGCGCCCGCCGACGATGGCCGCCGTAACGGCCGGGTTGTGCAGAGTCCACGCAATCGCAACTACTCCCGGACTGACGTTGTGCCGCGCGGCAATGGTCTTCAGGAACTCCGCAATCTGAAGGTTGCGTGAGAGCTGCGGCTCCTGGTAGTTCTTCGCGCGGCGGCGGAAGTCGTCGGCGGGCAACGCCTGAACGCGCTCCTTCGTCATCGCGCCGGTCAGCAGCCCGGAGTGCATGGGCGAATAGTTGATGACGCCGATACCGTGCTTCAGGCAGAACGGAAGAATCTCTGGCTCCACGTTGCGGTTGATCATCGAGTACGGCGGCTGCAGCGAGGTAATCGGAGCAATCTTCAGGGCGCGCTCCATCTGCGCGACGCTGAAGTTCGAGACTCCGATCCAGCGCACCTTGCCTTCGCGCTTCAGGTCGGCCATCACGGCCCATCCCTCTTCGATCTCTTCGTCGGGCTTAGGCCAGTGGATTTGATAGAGGTCGATCGTCTCGACCTGCAACCGCCTGAGGCTCTCCTCGGCCTCGCGCCGGATGTGCTTCAGGCTGCTGGTAATCTCGCCCTTGCTGTCCCACACCATCGCGCATTTGGTGAAGACATAGGGCTTGTGCGAGGTAGACTTGAGCGCGCGGCCAACGATCTCTTCGGAGTGGCCCAAGCCGTAGACCGCTGCCGTATCGATCCAGTTCACACCAAGATCGAGCGCGCGGTGAATCGCAGCAATCGAGTCCGCGTCGTCCTGCGGTCCCCACGAAAACGCCCACCCGCCGCCACCGGCGGCCCACGCGCCAAATCCGATTGCGGAAAGACGCATATCAGAGTTTCCAAGCTGTCTTAAATCCATGTCTCCGATTTTAGACCGTCATGGCTGCTCGACGTTGGAGGAGTTGAACCGGCGCGCGGCCGCGAAGAGCAGAAGGCCGATGAGCAGATAGATGACGGCGGTGGCGCTGAGCGAGGCGCTCATTCCGTAGTGCTCCGCCCCTACTGCGACGGCAATCGGCGCAAAGCCCGCACCCAGCCAGCCAAGCGAGTTCAGGATACCTGCGGCAGCGCCACGGTGCTCGACCGCGACGACGTCGTAGAGACTGGCGAAGATATTCGCGTCGTAGATGCCTTTGAAGTAGCCGAAGCCGATCATCGCCACGATCAGGAGAGCTATCGAAGCCGTGCTGCCAGTAAGGAAGAGGAATGGAACTCCGCAGAGCAGACCGAGAGCCTGGGTGATCATGCGGCCGCTGCGGGATTTTTTGTGGAAGGCGTCGGCGAGCACGCCTCCTGTGAGAACGCCGAGGACGGAGGCAATCTGGATGTAGACGGTGCTGTTGAAGCCCGCCATCGAGAGACTCATGTGGAACTTTTGATAGAGAAAGGTCGGCAGCCAGGTGAGGAAGACGACGGCGACGAAGTTCGCCCCGATGAAGGCGAGGATGAGGACCTGGACCATGCGGTTGCCGAGGACCTCGCGGAATTCTTTGACGATGCCGGATTGCTTGGCCGTGCGTGTTTCGAGCACATCAGCCATGCCTCGAACGGGTTCTTTCAGCACCAACACCAGCAGCAAACCCAGCACGATGCCTGCCGCTCCAAAGAAGAGAAAGCTGGAGCGCCAGCCGTAGTATTGGCCGAGAACGCCGGAAATAGTCCCGCCCGCAATGCTGCCGAAGTAGACGCTGGACTGGTGGAGAGACATGGCGCGCGAGCGCGTGGCGGGACCGTGGTAGTCGCTGATGAGCGACATGGCCGCGGGAAAGTAGAAGGCTTCTCCAAAGCCGCCGAGTGCGCGCACGAGCGTGAGTTCAGCGAAGCTGCGCGCGAGGGCCGTGGCAAGGATCGTCAGCGACCAGAAGATGAGCGCGCCGAGAATGATGCTGCTTCGAGAGAAGCGGTCGGAGAGCCATCCGGCGAACGGGCCAAAGAGCGCGTAGACCCACATGAACGATCCGCCGACGATGCCGAGCTGAACCGCGGAAAGATGCAGTTGCGTTCCGAGAAGCGGAAAGACAGAGAAGATCGCCTGACGGTCCGCATAGTTGAAAAAGCAGACGGCCCAGAGCATGGCCACGACCAGCCAGCGGTACGCACGGCCCTGCGATGCGCTCAGGATGGGCGCACCTCGGGCGGCTTCGCCTGGCGATGGGCGGCGTGGTTCAGGTACATGGACAAAGAGTACAGCGTTCCTTCAACTGCAATACAACTTTGCTTTATCGAAGATGACAGGTTCTATCGCAATCGAGTAGATAGAATCCAGTAACACGATGGAGGCAGGCTTGGCTCGAAAACCGTTTGTCGGCGTCTACGCCGCGATGCTTACGCCGAGGACGGCGCATGGACAGGTTGACACGGATGCATTGGCGCAACTGGTCCGGTTTCTGATGTCGAAGGGCGTCTCGTCGTTTGCATTGAATGGCGCGACGGGCGAGTTCTGTCTGACTACGCCGGACGAATTGCGCGCCACACTGCGCACGGTGAAAGCAGCGAGCGAAGGCAAAGGCAGGATTTTATGCGGTGCGGGTGCGGCAGGAAGTGCCGATGCGGTTGCGCTTGCCCGGATTGCCGAAGAGGAAGGCGCTGACGGCCTGCTGATGCCGATGCCCTACTTCTTCCGTTACGAGCAGGATGATCTGGAGCTTTTTTCAAGGACGGTTGCGGCGAGCACGAGTCTGCCCGTGTTGCTCTACAACCTGCCTCAGTTCAGCTCCGGGTTGGAGAAGGAGACCGTGCGGCGGTTGATTCAGGACGTGCCGAATATCGTGGGGATTAAGGATTCAAGCGGGTCGCTGGATATTCTGCGTGACTTGACCGCAAACGGAGTCGATGCGTGCAGGATCGTCGGCAATGACGGCGTGCTTGCTCAGGCGCGCGAGGAGGATTTATGCGACGGAATCGTCTCCGGAGTGGCCTGCGCGCTGCCGGAACTGGTCACGAAGCTATTCGAGAGCACGCCTGGCTCCGAGGAATTTCGTCAGAGTACTCGACTGATGAAGGAGTTGCTTAGCAGACTGGAACAGTTCCCTGCTCCGTGGGGCGTGAAGTGGGCCGTCGAGGCGCGCGGCGTCTCTCAGGCTACCTTCGCGCAACCGCTGTCCGAACGACGTGCGGAGCAGGGCCGCGAGTTCATCGCGTGGTTTCAGGCATGGCTCCCGGGCGTTATGCAGGGTGGAGCGTGAAGCGGAAGCGCATGTCTTCGCCGAACCACATGATGTAGTTTGTGCCCCAGGCGTTGTTGAAGAGGCTCGAATGAACGCCGCCGGAGAGGTCCGGCTGCGACCGGGAGAAATTCAGCGGCGATTTTTCTCCCAGCGCGATGACTGGCGCGTCGAGTGTCTCGACGCGGAATGAACCTTTGTCGTCGGCGTAGCGAAAGCCGGACGAGACAGCGTGCATGTGGCGGTTGCCGGAGGAGACCACATCAAACGGCGAAACCTGCTCGCCGGATTTGTCCATCGTCCAGCCTCGCTGGGACTGCACGAGCGGGTTGAAGGTGAGCCAGATTGCTTCGGGCATTCGCGTCGAAGGCTTGCCGAACCAGTAGAAGCTGAGATGAACGACCGGGTCTGCTTTGGGCAGCGCCAGTTCCAGAACCATCTTCTGCGGGAACGCAGCGCGGCCGGACTGGATGGCTGCGGCATCGTGGACGGCAAGCTCTGCGAGGATGCGGTGTCCTTGCTCGTCTTCTGCAATCTGCATCGCGGCGAGCGATGGCAGCCAGCTTTGGCTGACTGCACCGAACCGCTCGATGTTGGGTTTGCCGAAGTCCTTCTTCGCCCAGTCGGCGTCGCTGATGACGTAGTTGCTGAAGAACTGCGCGTAGTCCTGCTGCGAGAGCGTCTGGTAGGAGAACAGCGCCAGCGGATGACTCGCTGAGGCCCATTCGCGTTTCGTCTTCTTGTTGAAGAGACGGCGGATTGCGCCCGTTGCCGGGTCGAGCGCGAGGATGAAGTGCTCGGTCTCGATCTCCTTGCCCGCTTCATGCGTCAATGGTTTGGTGAGTTGCGGCTCTTTGGCTTCGAGTGCGCGCACGGATGCCTGCGCCTCGTCGCGGAGCGCGGCTGGCAGCGCGGCAATCCCTTCAAACAGATCGTCGCGCTTCTCGTTCCAACTGAACTGGACGACTTTGTAATTCTTCGTGTCGAGCATCTCGGCCAGGTCGTGCGGTGTGTAGTGATCGAAGTCGAGCCAGGTCTTGGTATCGGTGCCCCAGGTGTGCTCTGCCTCGAGCAGCACGCGGCGCAGTAGCGCGAGATCGGTCGCGTCGCCAAGAGCGAACTTACCCTGCGCAATCCACGCCTGACGCAGACGCGCGACCTCGCGGTAGCGCGCGACTTTGAGCGGGTCGCTGGGGCAGCCGTAGATCCAGGTGTCGCCAATCTCTTCGGTGACGACCGGGAGATGCGCATGGTACGGCTTCACTGCATTCGCAATCTCGGTGAGGCTGGTCGGAATGATCTTCGCGTTGGGAAACTGCGTGCGCAATTCCGCGTAGGTCTTCGCAATCTCCTCGGGCGTGTGCGGTCCGCTGTTGTCGCCGCGCACAACGATGGCCACGGCAAGATCGGAGCCGGGCACATGCACCACGCCGCCATACTCGTGGTGATACATCACGGCGAGCGTTGCGCCGCCTGAGTCTTTCCAGACGAACAACGGTGGCACCTCAGCGGGGCGGCTTGCGCCGTTGACGCCGATGTCGAGGAAGGTGACGCCGTGCGCGGCCATCGGTGCGACGAGACCGCGCGTGTGGCCGGGAACGTCGGTCATCTTCGCGCCGGTGGTGGTGCGGCCAAAGCGGCGGTCGAGCGCGTGTGACAAGGCGAAGCTGCCCTCGATCATCGACCGGTCCATCATCTCGGTCTGCCAGTTGAAGGGCAGCGCGTGCCAGGCAATGTCGCCCGCAGCAATGGCGCGCTCCATGCGGCGGCGGTCGTCCGCTGAGGCCTGTTCGAGATACTCGTAGAGCAGCCAGGAGCCGGTGGTCCACACATATCGTTCCGTGCCAGAACTGCGAAGCTGCTCGGCCACATCGATGGCCTTGGGGAAGTACTCGTTGAAGTAGCGGTGGACGACGGCGGTCTGGGTGTCGATGAAGCCGGCGTCAAAGTGGCACTTGAACATCACCAGCACGCGCTTGACCTGCTGGTTGGCGCCTTCATCCGGCGCCTGCCAAGCACGCGCCTGACCACAGGCAGCTGCGCCGCCCAGTACAAGAGCCGATTTCACAAATTCACGACGCCGCATGATGGTCTCCGGTAGGTATTCTGAAGCAGCGCCGCATCTGCGACACAAACTGCTCCAGCGAGAACTTTACAACAAGGAAGGAAGCATCGGCTCCGCTATGCATCCAACATCACTCGGAATTTTCATAGGCCTTTGAGAGAATCTCCGACATTGGAAACTGCGGCCTTTCGATGGACTAAAATGTGCAACCATGGCATTTAAATTTCAAGGCGTCGATTTTATCGAGTTCGATTCTCTGCTCTCGGAAGATGAGCTTCTGGTCCGCGCAAACACACGCGCTTTTATTGAAGACAAACTGGTGCCCATCATCGAGCAGTGCAACCGCGACGGGCGTTTTCCTAAGGAGCTGATTCGCCCGATGGGCGAGCTGGGCTTCTACGGCGCGACGCTCGAAGGCTACGGCTGCGCAGGCATGAACAACGTCGAGTATGGCCTGATGACACAGGAACTGGAGCGCGGCGACTCGGGCATTCGCAGCTTTGTCAGTGTGCAGTCGGCGCTGGTGATGTATCCGATCTACGCCTTCGGCTCGGACGAGCAGAAGGACCGCTGGCTGCCGAAGCTGGCCACCGGCGAGAAGCTCGGCTGCTTCGGCCTCACCGAACCCGACTTCGGCTCGAACCCCGGCGGAATGCGCACGCGCGCGCGCAAGGACGGCGACGACTATATCCTGAACGGCGAGAAGATGTGGATCACCTCGGGCAGTCTTGCCGATGTGGCCGTGATCTGGGCGAAGGTCGAGGATCCCGGTGTTTCAGCGGACGACTGGCGCGTGCGCGGCTTTCTGGTCGAGACCGACCGCCCGGGATTTTCCGCCAGCGACGTGCATGGCAAATGGTCGCTCAGGGCATCGGTCACGTCAGGACTTTCGATGCTGAATGTGCGCGTGCCTGCTACGAACGTGCTGCCGAAGTCCGACGGGCTGAAATCGCCGCTGATGTGCCTGAGCCAGGCTCGGTACGGCATCGGCTGGGGCGCGATTGGCGCGGCGATGGCCTGCTACGACGTGGCGCTGCAATATGCCAAGCAGCGCAAGCAGTTTCGCGGCCAGCCAATCGCGAGCCACCAGCTTGTGCAGGAGAAGCTGGCGTGGATGATTACGGAAATCACAAAGGCACAACTGCTCTCGTTGCAGGTGGGGCGGTTGAAGGACAAAGGAAAGGCGGCGTTTCAGCACATCTCCATGGCGAAGAAGAACAACGTGTGGATGGCGCTCGAATGCGCGCGCATGGCCCGGGACATTCTCGGTGCGAACGGCATCGCCGACGACTACCCGATCATGCGTCACATGATGAACCTTGAGTCCGTCAAAACCTACGAAGGCACGCACGACATTCACACGCTGATTGTGGGTCAGAGCATCACGGGCATCTCGGCTTTTTAGGCGTGGGGTCCGATTCCTAACCTGTTTTCCGAGCGACAGTTCGATAATCGCCCCATGTGGCCGTCCAGTGGCCAGACGGCGTAAAGTGGATAGGGTAGCGAGATTCGTTCGTGAGACGGAAAACGTCTCACCAAAGGGGAGTACACCACATGGCGACAGAAAACGTCGCGCTGGCAGCCGGCGCCGAAGGCGGCACACTGGCCAAACCAGACACGCAACAGCAAGCTCCACAGAAAAGCATCATCAACGACCTCAGCATTCAGATTGCGACCGTCAATGGGTCGGGGTCGCAGTCGGCCAACTCGGTCCTGCTCAAGTCGATCTTCCGGATGGGTGTTCCGGTCAGCGGCAAGAACCTGTTTCCTTCCAACATCGCCGGTCTGCCGACGTGGTACACCATCCGCGCCAGCAAGGACGGCTATGTTGCCCGCAAGAAAGAGATCGATGTCCTGGTGGCGATGAACCCGGAGACGTCGAAGGAAGACATGCTCTCGCTGCCTGCGGGCGCGGCGGCGATCTACGAAGAGTCCGCAGACCTGAAGCAGTTCCGCTCGGACATTGCGTGCTATCCGGTGCCGTTCGACAAGCTGACGGCTGCCGTCTGCCCCGAGGCCAAACTGCGCAAGCTGGTCAAGAACATGGTCTACGTCGGGGTCGTCGCGCAGTTGCTCGAACTCGACATGACCGCAGTGGAAGCGGCGCTGCGCAAGCAGTTCGCCAAGAAGACCAAAGCCGCCGACCTGAACTGGGCCGCTGTGCAAGCGGGTCACGAGTATGCCAAGGCGAACTTCACCAAGCACGATCCGTTCCTGGTGAAGGCGATGAACGAGACCGCAGGCAAGATCATCATCGACGGCAACGCGGCGGCGGCGCTGGGCTGCATCTTCGCCGGTTGCACGGTGGCGATGTGGTATCCGATTACGCCTTCGTCGTCGCTGGTCGAGAACTTCATCGACTACGCCAAGCGTTATCGCATCGACGCCGAAGGCAAGGCGACGTTTGCCGTCGTGCAGGCCGAGGACGAACTGGCCGCGATTGGCGCGGTGCTCGGTGCAGGCTGGGCCGGGGCGCGTGCGATGACGGCGACTTCCGGGCCGGGCATCTCGCTGATGGCGGAGTTCGCCGGCCTCGGCTACTACGCCGAGCTGCCGGGCGTCATCTTCGACGTGCAGCGCACGGGGCCTTCGACCGGCATGCCTACGCGCAATCAGCAGGGCGACCTGCTCTCGGTCGCGTTCCTCTCGCACGGCGATACCAAGCACGTGATGCTGATTCCGGGCAGCGTGAAGGAGTGCTTCGAGTTTGCGCAGGCGGCCTTCGACCTGACTGAGCAGTTGCAGACACCGGTCTTCGTCTTGTCTGATCTCGACCTCGGTATGAACAACTGGATGTCCGAGCCATTCAGCTATCCGGAGAAGCCGCTGAATCGCGGCAAGGTGCTAAGCGCAGCGGACCTGACCAGGCTGGGAGGCTTTGCCCGCTACAAGGATGTGGATGGCGACGGCGTTGGCTATCGCACGCTGCCCGGCACTGACCATCCGCTGGCGGCGTACTTCACGCGCGGCTCGGGCCATAACGAGAAGGCGCAGTACACGGAGCGGCCGGACGACTACTTCAACAACATGGAGCGGCTCTCGAAGAAGTTCGAGACGGCGCGCTCGCTGGTGCCTCGGCCTGAGGTGGTGCAGACGGGCAAGTCGAAGATTGGGCTGATCGCGTTCGGCACGTCGGACTTTGCGACGCGCGAGAGCCGCGATCAGTTGAAGAAGGAGTACAAGCTCGATACGGACTACCTGAGAATTCGAGCGTATCCGTTCTCGCGCGAGGTGCATGATTTTGTTGCTTCGCATGAACGGGTGTATGTGATCGAGCAGAACCGCGACGCGCAGATGCTGAGCCTGCTGAAGCTGGACGTGGCCGCCGAAGAGGTGGTGAAGCTGCGCAGCATCCTCCACTTCAACGGGCTGCCGATTGACGCGCGCTCGATCACCGACGAACTTGTTACGCAGGAAGGAATCTAAATGGCAACGACGCCTGTTACCTCTGAAGCACCGAAGCCCGCTCCGAAGACGAACCGGATTGGCCTGCAGGTGCTGGACTATCGCGGCGGCAAGACGACACTCTGCGCGGGCTGCGGCCACAACGCCATCTCCGAGCGCATCCTCGATGCCTACTACGAGATGGGTATCCAGCCGGAGCGGGTGATGAAGATGTCCGGCATCGGCTGCTCGTCGAAGAGTCCGGCGTACTTTATGAGCCGCTCGCACTCGTTCAACAGCGTGCATGGCAGAATGCCTTCGGTTGCGACCGGTGCTCTGCTGGCCAACCACACCATGCGCTCGCTGGGCGTCAGCGGCGACGGCGACACGGCCTCGATCGGCATGGGGCAGTTTGTTCACCTCGTCCGGCGCAATGTGCCGATGATCTACATCATCGAAGATAACGGTGTGTACGGACTGACCAAGGGCCAGTTCTCCGCGACGGCGGACATTGGCTCGAAGCTCAAGACCGGCGTCGTCAACGACCTGCCTGCCATCGACATCTGCTCGCTGGCGATTCAGTTGGGCGCGACGTTCGTGGGGCGCTCGTTCTCGGGCGACAAGAAGCAGCTCTCGGCGATGCTGAAGGCTGCGATTGCGCACAACGGGACCGTCGTGCTGGATGTCATCTCGCCGTGCGTGACCTTCAACGACCACGAAGGCTCAACCAAGAGCTACAAGTATATGCAGGAGCATGAGGAGGCCATCTCCGAGGTCGGCTTCGTGCCGCACTTCCAGGAGATCGACGTGGAGTACGACCCCGGTACGACGATCGACGTGAAGATGCACGATGGCAGCCACCTGCGCCTGCGCAAACTGCACGAGGACTTCAACCCAACCGACCGCGTGGCCGCCGTTTCGGCCCTGATGGCCGCCCATGCGAAGGACGAGGTGTTAACCGGCGTCTTCTATATCAATACCGAGAAGCCGAGCTTCACCGAAATTCTGAACCTGGTAGACCAGCCGCTGGGAACGCTGCCGGACGAGCGCGTCAGGCCAGGCCGAGCCGTGCTTGACGATGTAATGCAACGGCTGATGTAGCCAGCCACAATTCGCTAAAAACGTGCTTGAGTAATCGGCCCGGTGTCGTCTGTTACAAACTCAGTTTTGTAATGGATGTCCGGGCCGGACTTCTATCTGTCAATTCTCGACACGCCGATATAGTCCTCGCCCATCCAGCACAAGACGCACCCTTGGCTTAGGCCCGATGCGCCACGTGGAGAAAGTCGAGCGTACCGACTTGTCCGCCTTTGAGGACCAGTTCGATCCCCTGCAGCGCGGGATGGTCAGAGTGGGCCTGACACAGCGGCGCGCCGGTCTGCACAGGTGCGGCCCAGGTGAACGCGTAGATACCAAGCTGCTGGATGGCGTGCGAAGCGGTATCGCCACCGCAGAGGACTGCCCGGCGTGTGTTGGTTGTCTGGAGCAGATGACGGAGGATGCGGCCAAGGGCCTGGCCCAGCGTATCTCCGCAGGCTGAAGTGTCCGGTGGGCCAAGGGCGGTATACAGGATGACGCTTTTGCCCGTGGTCAGGCCGTCAGCAGTGATAGTCCGGATGCGATCCAACTCGTCGGCGGACTCTAGCAGCTTTGCCGGGTCAATCGCGATGCCCTGGAATCCGTTGGCGAGAGCCCATCGAATCTGCCCCTCAGTGACAGGCGAGCAGGAACCGCTGACGACGAGCAACGGGCCGGAGTTCTGCGATTGTGCCGGAGCAGGTTGCCGATTCGCAATGAGCGCAGCGTTGCGCCACGCTGGAATCAGCGCGGCAGTGAGGCCGGAACTTCCGACGGCGAAGAGTGGATTTTGTTGTGCGTGGCTCCAGAGGAGTTCCCCTGTAGCGGCAAGCGCCTGCTCGTCCGCTCCATCGAAGAGGATTGCTTGAGCCTCGCCGTGTAGTTGAAGGCTGAGTTCGGTTTCTGTGTGATTGGTAACGAGACCGATTGACGTGCTCGTCTGCGCGGCAAGATGCCGGCGCAGGTCCGGTTCGCGCATGGGCGTAACGGGGTGGTTCGCCATGGGATGCTGATCGATGCGTTTGATCTGGCCGTCGAGGGTGACGGCGAAAAGTTCTCCGTTCACGACGTAGCGCCCGAGGTGCGGCGCGGCGACAACGATGGGAATAAACGCAGGATGAAAGACCTCGCGGCCCAGTTCAAGCGCCCTGCCGATGCTCCCATGCTGAGGGCTGGAGTCGAAGGTAGAGCAGACTTTGTAATGGTTGATAGGCGCACGGAAAGACTGCAGCGTGGCGAAGATGCGCGGCAGGTTTTCGGTCATCCACTGGGGCGAGCGCGATCGGCTGTCTCCTGCAATGCCGATGGCTTCAACATCCGGAAACCGTGCGCAATGCTCTGGAGTTGGTTCGGCAAGAAAAAGGACGGACGGCACGCCATTGGACGCGAGCTGATCAAGCACGTCGGTGGATCCTGTAAAGTCGTCGCCATAGAAGGTGTAGAGCATCGACGTCAGGCCCCGAAGAGTTCGAGAGCGGCTTTGAGTTCGGTATGCGTTTCGGCATAAGCGGCGAGGGGGATGCCCCGCACGGCGGCCTCCCATGCCTGCTGCAGACTGCGCACGCCCGCGACCACGCCTTGCGGATGCCCCATGATGCCTCCTCCACAGGCATAGATTAAATCGGTTGTGCCGAGCGCCTGGTAGGTGTCGGGAACCTGGCGAGCAGACTGGCCTGACGAAAAGACGGGCATGACCTCGCAGCCCTTGTTGGGCACGGAGAACATGGGCGTAAGGCAGGCGCGTGCGGAGGCGATGACCGATTCGTCTGACTCGCAGAACTTATTGCATAGCCCGTTGACGTGCGTGTGGTCGATGCCGGCGACACGCCAGAGCTTTTGAAACGCGACGAACGACATGCCGATGGCCGGGCTACGGCCCATCATGCCCCAACCGTTGCGGTGTCCGTGGATGGCGACGTGTGCGTGCTTGCGGACGATCTTCATGGCAGGCAGGCCGATGGAGTTCATACTGACCATCGCGCAGGTGCCCTGGTTGGCCTCGATGTACGCGAGGCGTTCGAGCATCTGGTCGAGGTCGCCGGTGATGTTCGCCGCGTACATGACACGCTTGCCGGTGCGCGCGGCGTGCGTGTTGAGCACCTCAAGCACAGCAGAGACGCGCGCGTTGAAGGGACAGTGCGGACCGTCGGACTGGAGTTCGTCGTCTTTGATGAAGTCGATGCCTGCTTCGACCAGCACCTTGACCTGCTGCGCAGTGGCTTCGGGCGTCTGGCCGATGCTTGGCTTGATGATAGTGCCGATGATGGGGCGGTCGTAAACACCGGTGAACTTGCGCGTGCCTGCAACGCCGAACTGCGGGCCTTGATACCGTGTGAGAAAGTCTGGAGGCAGCGTGACGTCGAGCAGTTTAAGTCCGGAGAACTGCCTCAACTCAGAGAGATTGCCTGCAACCGTGGCGAGCAGATTGGGCAGACTGGGGCCAATGTTGTGGAGCGGCCAGGAGAGCGTGACGCGCGCTGCGTGGCGTTTACCGTCCCAATTCTTCGGCGTGCCGGAGCCGGGGAGGCTTGGGCTTTCGGTTGGCTCCTGTTCTTCGATTGCTTCTACTCGCGCGGCGAATTTTTCGCGCAGCTCATCGGTTTCTCCGGGGACGCGGAGGAAGGTGCCGGTGGACTGCTCGCCCGCCATGGTCGCTGCGGCTTCAGCCAGCGGGTAGGCGGTTTCGATCCAGTAGGTTGCGTAAATGCGGGTTGGGTCGTGTGTAGTCATACGTGGTGATAGAGAGAAAAGCAGATTCCTTCGCTACGCTACGGAATGACAATGCAGAAGAACAGGCTAAAGCAGACGCCGTAACGCCAGCTTCAGGCTCGCGTGAAATAACCGGTGTAGGTTTCGCTCCGGATGCGGTAGAGCGGGACGAAGATAAGTTGGCGGCCTTCGTAGTTTTCGACGAAGGTTTCGGGGGCGACTTGCTTGAGGCTCGTCGGTAGCGGGAGCTTGTCTTGCACGAGATCGGTGGGTGGATTCAACGCAACGTACTGCACAGGACCACGCATAAGCGCAACGGTTTCGGGATGCTGCTCGTCGATGGGCTCTGTGTGGAAGTCCTGCGGGATGGTGAGCGTGATGCGGTCGCCTGCGCGCCAGCGTGTGCGGAGCGTGGCGAGCGCGCCGGGCGCGGCTTTGATGCTGGGCGCGTCGTTAATGCGGATAGATGCGGCTGCTGGTGCCCACGACGGAATGCGCAACGTGAGGGTGAATGCTGTTGGCGCTTCAAGTCGGAGTGTGATGGCGACAATGTCTTCTGTTGGATAGTTGGTGGTTAGTGTCAGTGTGACGGGCGTGCTTCCCTGCTTCCACTTCACTTGCGAAGAAGCATAGGTGTTGATGTGGATGCCGGTGGGTGACTGGAAGTAGAGGTTGAGCGGGTAGTCGGCGACGGTTTGGGCGAGCGTGCCGGAGCAGCATGGCCACTTCTTCGGGTAATACACCTTCGTCGCGTTGGGCGAGTAGGTGGAGTAGTAGAAGTAGTCGCCGTCGGAATCGGGCATCTTCGCAGCGAGGATGGTGTTGTAGAGGACGCGCTCCAGGTTGTCGCCATAGGGGACCAGTTGGTGCGAGTCGTGCGCGGTGCGGATGAGATAGCGCGCCAGTTTCGTCGCAGCGTAGGAGCCGCATGGCGTCTCGAAGTGGTCTGCGGTCGTTTCGAGCGAAGCATACAACTCGCCCTTGTGCGGCGTGATAAAGGTCTCGTTCGGACCCCAGCCTCCGCTGGCGAATTGCTGCTGAGTGGTGAGGAGCGTAAAGGCGTTGCAGATTGCGTCGTGATACTTCGGCTCTCCGAGGATAAGGTATGCCTTTGCACCGGAGCTGAGCGCGATGGCGTGCGAGTAGGCGTGCTGGCCGGGGAATGGATCACCGCCGCGCGCAAGCGGATCAAAAAACTCGCGGTCGAGCAGGTAGCGCAGCGCAAGATCACGGAATGCCGGGTTGTCGGTAAGCGCGTGCGCGGTGAAGAGGTTCTCCGGCATGACATAGGTTTCGTCGTAGGGCGGGTTCTTTTTCCCGATGCGATCATGCCCCTTTGTGGGAAGCAACGTCTTCGCGCCGTCGAGGACGCGAGTGAGCAGGTCGCGGACATCGGAGACGTTGCTCAGCGTTGCAGCATCGATGAGACCGGCGAAGTGTTTGTCGAGAATGTAGCAGGGCCAGAGATTCGTCTCGGGGCGAAGGATGCTCTGGTTGTCCGGGCCGAGCGTAGCTGCGAAGCCTTCCACCAGCGCGTGCACCTTTTCGTGACAGGTCTGGTCGCCGGTCGAAGCGCCGAAGCGCGCAAGGCCGGAGATGTACTGGCCGAGCGAGTGGCCGGGGACGAAGCCGTTCAAGTCGTACCATCCGCCCATGTCGCAGCCCGGCGCGGGTAGACCTGCGCGCTGACGGTAGACCTTGAGCAGGCGGTCGTTGTTGAGGCTCAGGTAGTGAGTATGGATAGCTTCGTAGTGTCGTTTCAGCGGCCCTGAGATGAGTTGGACTGCGGAGTAAGAGAACTCACGAAGAGGCTCGCGCGTGGCAGCTTCAGCGACGGCTGGCACAGGCAGAGCGGCGGCCGCGGCGGCAGTTCTGAGAAATGTGCGGCGGGTGAGCTTCACGAGGTCGAGTCTACTGCGATGATGCGTGGATAGATAGCGCACAACCAATAGGCGGACATGTTCCGCTATTTGGAACGCGCAGAAGCGGCGCGAAGGCTGCCAGGCTGGCCTGATTTAAAGTCACGGCGCTCGTCGAGCGGGTAGATCAGATCGACGTTGCGCGAGGTGATGAGCTGGTGTTTGACGAAGACGGTCGAAGGCACAGGCTTTTTGTGGAGTATCTGTAGAGCAAGCGGGATGACCTCGTCGCCGTACCGCTCCGGAAAGTAAGCGACTGTGCCGACAAGGCGTGTATTTGGCCGACGCAGCTCATTTCGCGCGTCGAGGATGGCATTCTGTCCGACGACGGCCACACGCTCGCTCGCTCCGGCCTCTTCAAAGGCACGCAAGGCCGCAAGGGCGCAGATATCGTTGACCGTTCCGACCAGCGTACGTTTGGCGGGAGCGCGACGCAGGTATTGGCGCAGCACTTCGAGCACCTGCTCAAAGTCGCCGCGGCCATTGAGGTGGATGACGGGAACGCTGGCGATTCCGGGCAGTTCGGAGCGAAGGCCATCAACGAGTCCAGTGACGCGGAGTTCAAGCAAAGAACCGGCGATGGGTAACTCAAGGAGAAGCAGGCGATCCACCTTGCCGTCCCAGTGTTCGCGCGCCCAACGACCAAGCGCCTTGCCTCCAATGAGTCCGGCCTTGTAGTTGTTGGCGCCGAAGTAGGTCGCACCGGGATGCGGAATCTCGATGGCAATGACAGGCGTGTTTGCTTCGAGGAACTTGGAAGCGATGACGGGCGCGACGCGCTCGTAGGTCTGGTATTCGAGGATGAGATCGACGCGCTCTTTGATGAGCAGGTCGGCATTGCGCAGGGCTTCGCGGGCGGAGTAGCGATTGTTGACGGTGATCAGATTGACGTGTTCGCGGAGCGCGGCTGTCTCCATGCTTGCCGTCACCGCGCGGCAGAACTCGGAATCTCCCTGGGCAGCAAAGCCGATGCGGAACGGCTGCCTGGCGACAGGGCCGAAGAGGTTGCGGTAGATGCCCGAACTTGAGCGTTCGAGCAGACCACCGTGGATCAACGTACGGAGCAGGCGGAAGGCCGTAGTTTTGGGAAGCCCGGTCCGGCTGACGACCTCGCCGAGGGGAAGCTCCTCTCCCAGATTGCGGAACGACTTAAGCACGTCGCAGGCTCGGAGAACGGTAAGGGACTCGTTGCGGTCGCCGCGGCGAATGGGCTCTTCAGCCACAGCATGGATGGGCTCCTTGATGCGCGCGGTTTTCTTTTTCACGGTCGTCATGGGTCGCTCCCCGGAGTATGGATGAACATCGTATATTCCGAGAAGCGGAATGGCAAGAGCAACATGCGGATTCTCTGCTTCATTGCCTTAAGCACTAGCTCGGAAGTACGCTTACGTGGCATTGCAGTGCCTGCAAGACACACACTCAAACGATCACAGGACTAACCATCGATTATGGACAGTGAAAAGAGCGGCATCTCCAGAAGGCAGGCAATGAAACAACTAGGTGGCGCCGCATTAGGCTCCAACTTCTTTTCCAAGGCAGTCCTGGAGCAGCCGGCGATGTCCGCGTCGGCCGCTGCACGCGCTGGCACTCCGGCACCACGTTCGTCGCACCCCAACATCCTGTGGATCACCGGCGAAGGCGTGCCCGTATCTGCACTCGGCTGCTACGGCAGCACTCTCATCAAGACGCCGAACATCGACCGCATTGCCAATGAGGGGATGCGGTTTGAGAACAGCTTTACGACGAACGCGCTGTGCGCTCCAAGCCGCGCCACATTGCTGACCGGTACGTACACGCACGTGAACGGCATGACCACAAACCCGCAGGACACCATCGACGAAGAGACGCCCGCGCACTTCGATGCGTCGCAGGTGACGTTTCCCAAGCTGCTCAAGCAGATGGGCTATAAGACCGGGACCGTGGGCAAGTGGCACCTTCCGGCCAATCCCGGCGAGTGCGGGTTCGACTACTTCGTCTACAAGAACGGCGCGGGCGGACCGTACTACGACCCCAACGGCTATCTGCAGAATCGCAGCCTGGGCAGCACAGAGATTGTGAAGGCGACCTATCCCGGCTACGAGACAGACAACATCACCGACCTGGCGATGAAGGGCATCGAGCAACTCCGCAAGGACGGTGCGCCGTTCATGATGATGGTCCAGTTCTTCAACGCGCATCGACCGTTCGATCCTCCGCACAAGTACGAGCATCTCTACGACAACACGCGCATTCCTGAGCCGGCGACCTTCTGGGACGACTACTCGCACCGCGCTGCTCCCGCCCGCGAAGCGAAGATGCGCATTGAGAATATGCCGGACTTCCATCCTCCGAGCGAACTGACTGGGCGGCAGAGGAAGCAGTGGAACTATCAGAGGTTCATGGAGCACTTTCTGGGCACGCTGCGCTCGCAGGACGACAACATCGGCCGGTTGCTGGACTTTTTGGAGAAGTCCGGCCTGGCGGAGAACACCATCGTCGTCTACACCACCGACCACGGATTTTTCCTGGGCGACCACGGCTGGTTCGACAAACGTTTTATGTACGAGCAGGCGATCCGGGTGCCGTGGATGGTGCGCTATCCGGGTGTGGTCAAGCCGGGCAGCGTAAGGAGTGAGTGGGTGGTCAACATCGACAACGCGCCTACAGTGTTGGATCTGGCGGGGCATCCGGTACCGGAGTCGATGCAGGGAAAGAGCCTGGTTCCGCTGCTAAAGGGAGAGACGCCTTCGGACTGGCGGAAGTCTTTCTACTATCACTACTATGAGCTGGCATCGCCCCACTGGGTCATGCCGCACTACGGCATTCGCACGGACAGATACAAGCTCATCAGCTACTACACCATCAATGAGTGGGAGCTGTTCGATCTGGAAAAGGATCCCGACGAAATGGAGAGCCTGTTCAAGTGGAGCGGCTACAAGGTACATCCTGCGTATGAACAGACTGTTCAGGACCTTGTTGGCCAACTGAAGCAACTGCGCGAGACCTACAAGGACACGACTGGAAGGCCGGTGAAGATGTGGCCTTTCGATTCCTACGATTAGCCTGCAAGCTGCGGTAAAGCCCATCGCCCTAACGGAAGACGGCATGGAGCAGGTACTCGTGGTTGCCTTCCATGCCGAGGATGGGTGAGTCGATGACTTCGATCTGCTCACCGCCCTGCTCGGCCACACAACTGGAGACACGCTCCACCGCTTGTTTGCGGGCTTCCGGATCGCGGACGATGCCGCCTTTGCCAACGCTGCCGCGGCCGGCCTCGAACTGCGGCTTGATGAGAATCACCACCTCGCCGTGCCACCGCAGAAACGGCACACTGAGCGCGGCAATGACCGGCGGCAGCACAAGCGTAGCGGAGATGAAGGAGACATCCATAGCGAGGAAAGAAAAAGCAGGTTCTCCACTGGGTAAAGGATTGCCGTCTGCATTTGTCTGCATGAGCAACTCACCGGCAACAAGCAAGCGGGCGTTGGTGCGTTCGCGGAGGGTGACGCGCGGGTCGGCGCGGAGCTTCTGAGCTATCTGGCCATAGCCGGTATCGATGGCGAGGACGGAAGACGCGCCGGATTGCAGCATGCAGTCGGTGAATCCTCCGGTGGAGGCGCCGATGTCGATGCAGGAGCGTCCCGGGAGCGCAACGCGCCAATGCTCCAGGGCGCGTTCGAGCTTGAGGCCGCCGCGGCTGACGTATTTCAAGTCCGAGCCAAGCAGTCGGATGGACGCATCCTGCGCAATGGGCGCACCGGGTTTGTCGACGCGCTGCTCATTGACGAGCACTCGACCGGCCAGGATGAGTGCCTGCGCGCGCTCGCGGGAGGCGGCGTGGCCTTGTTCAACGAGCAGCTTATCGAGGCGTGTCTTCATGCTGGCGCTTCTCCTCCTTATAGCAGTTTTCGCCGGTGCGGTTTTCTCCGCTCCAATGCGCGACGGCGATTTCGGGTACAGTGGCTAAGACAGTGATTTGGGGCAGCGATTTGGCCGGGCAGGTTGCAGCTCGGGTAAGAAGGTTGCCTGAGGACGGTAAAACTTCGATGCTGAGCGAATCTACCGCAGACCCGGGTGCGTTCTATGTATAGAGAGACGGGGCTCGTGAACTCCCCTCCGCCATCGCGGGAGGAAGATTCAGTGTTGCTGGGGCAGGTACGACAGGGCAACGACCAGGCCATGGCGGCTTTGTATGACCGCTACTCGAAGATAGTTTATTCGGTCGCGTTGCGCGTGCTGCGAGATCCGTCCGCCGCCGAAGACGTGCTTCAGGAAATCTTTATGCAGATTTGGCGCAATCCGGGCGGCTTTGAAGCGACTCGTGGCAGCCTGGGCGGATGGCTGGCGGTGGTCTCGCGGAACGGCGCCATCGACGCCCTGCGCAGGAAGCGGCCTATGGATCCTGTGGATGAGCTGACACTGCCTTCCGGCTACGATCTGGCCAATGAAGCGGAACGAAACAGCATGATGGAGAAGACGCGCGAGGTGGTTCGCCAGTTGCCTCTCGAACAGCGCAAGACGCTGGAGATGGCGTTCTTCGATGGACTGACCCACACTGAGATCGCCGAAATGACCGGCGATCCGCTGGGGACCGTCAAGACAAGAATACGCAGCGCGCTCATGACGCTGAGAAAGGCGCTGACGGCATGAACACAGCCAGACATTTTGAACCGGAAGACCTGGCGTTGTTTGCCATGCAACTGCTTGCGCAGGACGAAGCAGCAGCGGTGGCGGCGCACGTGGAGCAGTGCGGAGCGTGCCGCCAGAGCCTGACCGAAGTGCAAGGGGACCTGGCGGCGTATGCCCATACCGTCGATCTGCACACGCCTCCGGCCGAAGCCCGCGAACGGCTGCTAAAACAGGTGGCGCGGGAGAAGAAGACCATTCCCATTGACCGCGTGCCGGAGAAGCAGGAGCCTGAGCAGGAGACGATTCCGCTCGCCAGTTACGGGCGCGGGCTTGGACGCGGCGCGTATCTCCCCGAAGAGGACGCCCCTCGGCACAGCCCCGCAGGTAGGGTGTTGCCGTGGCTGGGATGGGCGGCAGCAGCGGCGCTGGCCTTCGCCGCGGGCAATCTATACCAACAGCGCGATGCCCTCAGGAGCATCATCGCAACCCAGTCGAGCACGATGAACCAAGCCGTGCCGGGAGTCGCTGCGGCACGGCAGGTGATGGAGGCGCTCACTGACCCCACGGCAAAGCGGGTGGTGCTGAATGCGACCCCTCCGGAGAAGCCCACGCCGCAGGGGCGAGCGACCTACGTGGCCAGCAGAGGCACGTTGATCTTTGTCGCTGACAATCTGGAGCCGCTGCCTCCGGCAAAGGTGTATGAGCTATGGCTGATTCCGGCAAGCGGCGCGGCGCCGGTTCCGGCAGGAACATTCCAGCCGGATGCCAAGGGGAGCGCCAGCGTGCTCCTGCCAACGCTGCCGAAAGGCGTGGAGGCGAAGGCGTTCGGAGTCACGATTGAGGCAGAAGGCGGAGCCACGAAGCCGACCCTGCCGATTATTCTTGCAGGCGAATAAACCGTTACACTGCCGGGTTGACTGCAACAGCAAAGGCCATCGTATGGATGGCCCTTTGCTGACTTCTCTGCGAGAAGTGTGTATCAGGGAGCGGTGACGCGGACGCTGATGCCCGCACCCTGCAACGGAATGGTGGTCAGGACCGAGTCAGTGTCTGTGCGGATGACAGTCAGGAAGTTCGACTCAGCCGAGGTGACGTAGACCTTTCCGGTAGGCGTGCCCGTGGTGACGGCAATCCAGTTCGGATGCCCATTCTGGGTTGCGGTAATTGCGTTGTCCGAGAGTGGGATGGGGATCGTCGCCGTGACCGTGTTGCTGGTGAGATTCACAACCGAAACCGTGCAGTTACCGAGCGGGTCTTGCGCAGACGGCGCCGCACAGGGCTTGCTCGGGTCGCCCCCATTCAGGACATAGGCACGGGTGCCATCCTGCAGTACGGCCACCATGACGGGGTTGATACCTACGGGAACATTAGCAATGAGCGTACCGAAGCCCACGGCATCGACAGGATTGTTGGGATCGCAGTTCGGGTTGGTAGGCTGTGCGTTCGCCGTGCAAAGCGGAATGCTGAAGATGCTGACCGAGCCCTGATGAACGCCATCGCCCGCGTTGGCAACGACAAGCTCGTTGAGCGTGGGGGCGAAGTCCGCCCAGAGCGGGGCGATGGCCGCGGGGTCTGTCAGGGTGGACGTCGGCGTGTCGAGCTGGTTCGTCTGGGCGTTGATGACGCTGACGTTGTTGCTGCCCTTGTTCATGATGAAGGCGCGCCGTGTATCGGCAGTCATGACACCATAGACGGGGTTCGTGCCAACAGAAATCGGCGTCGCGTCGATGGTGTTGCTGGCGGTCTCGATGGTAGAGACCTGGCCCAAGCCGCCACCATTGGCCTTGCTGAGCACAAAGACACGCTGGGCGTTATTGACGCCAGCCACATAGACGGGCGTGTAGGCCGAATTGATGGGCAGTTCCTGATGGAGGGCGAGCGGCGAGCTGACGTACTGCGCGACGGAGTTGCGCCCCGGCTGCGTGATATAGGTGTTGCTGCCTTCAGGATTGATCGTTAGCGGCAGTACACCGTTGTTATCGAGTAGCGTACTCTGTTGGACCTGACTGCTGAGCAGATTGGTGCTGATGGGGAAGCTGGTCAGGGTCTTGTCGCCGTTGAGCGTGTAGGCCGTAACGCCGCCGGGATCGAGCGCAAGGTAGTAAGGGTTGACGCCAACGTTTGCCGTGATAAGAATCGTGTCGCCTGAGAAGTCCACAAAGGTGGCAAGCCCGGGAGATGTCGGGCTGGGGCTCGAAATGGCGATCGCAAACTTCTGCGGCTGGCCTGCCGGACCAACAGGGTTGATCGCCGTGACCACCGGACGGTATGTATTGCCGCATCCGATGAGCGCCACGAGAACAGCGGCGCCGACGGCGGACTGGATAATGGAACGCATCGAACGCCGGGGCGGCCGCGCCTGAGTGATCTTCTCTGCTTCGATTCCTGCTAAATGCAAAACGGCTCCCACGGTGCTGCTGGTGTTGGCTATGCTCAAGGATTGATTGTAAATCACGGCGGGGAATGAAGCTGGCTATGGATGGAGAAATACAGACCGGAGCGGCGCGAGGGTGGCGGAAGGCGATCCCGCCCGGGCGCGACCGGTTGCAGTCGAGAATGCTGGTCTGGCCACTGGTCGCGTTGCTGCTGGCTGTGATGGCGCTTGAGCTATGGTCGCAACCCTGGGGCGAGATGCATGTCCGCTGGCTGCCTGCGCCTACGGCTTTCAGCATTGTCTTCGCTCTGGTGGTATGGAGAATGCGCGCGGCGACATTGCCCGCAGCCGCACTGGGTGGGGTCGTCTGTATGAATCTGCTGCTGGTGCAGCCGACCAACTGGCTGGACACGGCCTTGCCCGCGTTGATGGTGCTGTTTGTGCTGACGTTTGCCGCAACCCGATTTGGGCGGCGCAGGAAAGAGACCATGGGAGCGGGTGAACCTCGGCAGGGACGGCGCGCCTCGCAGATCGTGGCCAACCTCGGCATCGCCGGACTGTGCGCAGCGGGCATCTCCGGCGCATGGCTTGCTACGTGCATTGCCGCGCTGGCGGAGGCAACAGCAGATACGGTCTCGTCCGAAATGGGCCAGGCCCTCGGCGGCACGACAAGGATGATAACCACCGGGCGGAAGGTTCCGGCTGGCACCGACGGCGGAGTGAGCCTGATGGGAACGGCGCTCGGTGCAGCGGCGGCCGCGACAGTCGTCTCTGTTGCGGTCTTATGCGGGACAATTTCGCTTCACGCTGCCTTACCTGCCTTCAGCGCGAGCATCGTGGGGTTGATCTTCGACAGCGTTCTGGGCGCGACTGTCGAGCGGTGGGGATGGATAGGCAATGACTGGGTGAACTTTGCTTCGACAGTGCTGGCAGCAGCTCTCACCTATGTGTTAGCACAGCATAGACTACCGGGATAACCCCTCAGAAAACGCCCATTCAGGGTAGGAGAGACTTCCAGAGTCATGCCATGATGTATGAGAATTTCGACAAAGCGGAAAATCGCCTCTGTATAATTGCGACGCTCTCGCATCTCGCACCCAGGAGAATGCATGAAACAAGGGATTCGCATAGTAGTCCTGGCACTTGTGACATCTGCAACTGGAACGATGCCCCTGGCACAAGGCTTGCCACCCGCCGTCGCAAATGATGCACCCTTCCGTGAATTGGAGGGGATGCGAACTCTAGGCGGCACCCCCTCCAAACCGCTCTTACCTACAGTGAAAGCCAATGCACGTTTCCCTCTCCGCGCGCGCATGGTTACTGGACAGTGGTCTTATTCCGGAAATCACGAGTACAAAGGCGAAGGCACTCTGTCGCTTGTTAGTGCGTCGAGTAAACGGTATTCGTTCAATTACCGCTGTGCGTACAGCTTCCAAATTGAAAACAAGACCTATATGGCTCGCTGGATCACGCCAGACGAAAAACTAGAAATCCTGATGAGTAAACCAGGCTCCAATCGAACGAAGCCTTGTCGGCTGAGCACTACAATGTTACCCAATGGGCAGTAGAAGCCGGGTGACGATCCCCTAATATGAATTTCTCGTCCTAATACGGGTCTTCCTTACCGTCCAGCCAGTCAGTATTGAAGCCGATGCACCAGGCGCTGTAGCTGAGGATCTCGTGGAAGTAACGCGAGGCCGTGTCGTAGCGGTCGAGATGGCCGATGGTCGCGCGCGGCGAGGTGTAGACGTCGAGGCCGGCATTCTCGCAGAGAGCGCGGATGCGAAACAGGTGCGTGCCGTCGGAGACGACAACGATATGGTGAAAGCCGTTCTCGCGGGCGATTTCGGCCAGCCGGTTGACCTGCTGCTCGGTGTCGGTGGAGCGGGTTTCGGCGATGATGCTGCCGAAGGGAACACCGTTGGCAAGCAGATAATCGCGGCCAACGCCGCCCTCGGTCTTGCCGGAGTCCTTGTCGCCGCCTCCGCCAAGCGTGATGATGACCGGCGCAATCTGCCGGCGATAGAGATCGACAGCATGATCCAGCCGCGCGTGGAAGACAGGCGAGGGACGGCCGTTGTACTCCGCCGCCCCAAAGACAGCGATGGCGTCAGCGCGTTGCGCATTGTCCTGGCTGGCAACGGCATTGATCTGCGAGTAGACCCAGAAGCACCAGCCTGCCGCCAGCAGCAGACCAAGCACGAGCAGATGGCGGAAGAGTTGCCCCCAGATGGTGCCGCGACGCCGCAGGTTGGATTGGGACACGATCATGTGAAAGAGAACGGCAAGGCCGAAAAACTGCCTGGGACAAGCGGCGCTCCATCTCGAGCCGAATTGACGATAGACCATTCTAACGCTGGAGCGTAAGGGCAATCTCGTGCGTGGGAATGGCGCCCTCGCGGACGATCATCCACGAGTTGCCGCCGCCGGAGACATCGACGATGGTGGTTGCGGTGGCGCGCGCGGTGGGGCCGCCATCGACGATGAGCGGGATCTTGTCGCCAAGCTGTTCGCGCACGCCGCTTGCATACGTACACTCCGGCAGGCCGGAGAGGTTGGCCGAGGTCGCCGTGATGGGCAGGCCCAGGCTTTTGACCACCGCGCGCGGAATGGCCGCCTCCGGCACGCGCAGTGCGAGGTTGCCCGTGTTCGCCGTGACCCGTAGCGGCAGCCGCGAGCCGGCCTTGACAATGATCGTGAGTGGCCCGGGCCAGAATTTTTCCGCAAGACGGTCGAACGCGGAGTCGAGGTTGCGGGCGAGCTCGTAGGCTTGGGCAACTTCGGCGATGAGCAGCGAGAGCGGCTTATGACGCGCGCGGGTCTTCAACTCGTAGATGCGGTCTACAGCCTTCAGATTGACCGGATCGACGGCGAGGCCATAGAACGTGTCGGTGGGCAGGGCAACAACGTTGCCGCCGTTCAGGCTCGTAACGACGTGATGAATCAGCTCTGGTTCGGGCTCGTCGGGATGGATACGGAGTGTTTCAGCCGTCAAAATCGGGCTCCTGTCATTCGGACCGCGCCGTGCGGGAAAGGTCCATAAACCCGCACCATAGCATACTGCCGTCTGTGGCTCAACGACTCCAGCGGCAAGACACTGCGGACAGCGTAAAATCTGCTGATGCCTATCTCTGAGATGCTGATTTCGAGCCGGACGAATGCGCGCGTGAAGCAATTGCGCGCGGCATTCGAGGGCAACGCGCGGCTGAGCGGCGGGCTGGTGGCCATTGAAGGCGACCATCTGCTGGCCGAGGCCGTGCGTAGCGGCCTGCTCCTGAAGACAGTCTTTGCGACGGAGCGGCGCGAACTGCCGCTGAGTCTTCCTCTCAACGCCGAGGTGCTGCGCCTCACTGCGGATGTGTTTCGCAGCGCCGTCGAGACGCAATCGCCGCAAGGAATTGCTGCGCTGGTTGAGCCTCCTGTGTTTGCAATGGACGATGTTTTCAGCGGAACGCCGCTGGTTCTGATAGCGGCAGGCTTGCAGGATCCGGGCAATCTGGGGACGCTGATTCGCTCGGCGGAGGCCTTCGGCGCAACAGGCGTATTCACAACTCCGGGAACGGTGAGCGCGTGGAACCAGAAGGCTGTACGGGCCAGCGTCGGTTCGGTGTTTCGCGTGCCTGTGCTTGCAGCGACTCTGGACAATGTGGCTGAGTTGAAGAAGCGCGGAGTGCGGCTGCTGGCTGCTGTCGGAGCGGCTGATTCGCAGACGAAGCGCCCGCAGGATGTGGATTTTCGCCGAGCCTGCGCGGTGATGATCGGCAACGAAGGCGCGGGGCTCGGTGCTGAGTGGCTCAATTCGGCGGATGAGCGCGTGACAATTCCCTGCCCCGGCCCCGTGGAAAGCCTCAATGCCGCCATCGCGGGATCACTGCTGTTGTACGAAGCTTCACGGCAGCGCACGACAAATCCTGCAGAGGTGAAGCGATGAGTTTATTTGATGCCTCTCCAATAGCTCGTCCTGCGGTCCACGCGCGGCAGACACCGCTCGCCGAGCGAATGCGTCCGCGCACGCTCGATGAATATGTAGGACAGGAGCATCTGCTTGATCCCAGCAAGCCGCTGCGTCTTGCGATTGAGGGTGATGATGCCACCTCGATGATCTTCTGGGGGCCTCCGGGAACCGGCAAGACCACCCTGGCGAAGATTATCGCGCACATGACGCAGGCCAGCTTCATCGAGTTCTCCGCCGTGCTTTCGGGCATCAAGGAGATCAAGCAGGTAATGGCCGAGGCCGAGAAGGCAGCGCAGTTCGGCTCGCGCACCATTTTGTTCGTCGATGAGATTCACCGCTTCAACAAAGCGCAGCAGGATGCGTTTCTGCCCTATGTGGAGCGGGGCACGATCCGGCTGATTGGCGCGACGACGGAGAACCCTTCGTTTGAGATCATCGCCGCTCTGCTCTCGCGGTGTCGTGTCTATAGCTTGCTGCCGTTGACGGAAGGGCAGATTGTCTCGCTGCTCAAGCGCGCGCTGACGGATAAAGAGCGCGGGCTTGGAGGTTCGGGCGTCGAGGCCGACGAAGAGGCACTGGCTACGATTGCAGCCTACGCGAGCGGCGATGCGCGCAACGCTCTGAACGCGCTGGATGTCGCCGCAAAATTAGCCGAGGGTCGCGGCGAGAAGCTCATCACCAGGGCGCTGGCTGCCGATGCGTTGCAGCGGCGCGTGCTGCTCTACGACAAGCAGGGCGAGCAGCACTACGACATCATCTCGGCCCTGCACAAGAGCGTGCGTAACTCCGACCCTGACGCTGCGCTCTACTGGCTGGCGCGGATGCTTGAAGCAGGCGAAGACCCGATGTATGTCGCGCGGCGTGTCGTGCGGATGGCGGTCGAGGACATTGGGCTGGCGGCTCCGGAGGCGCTGAATCTCTGCCTGAGCGCGAAGGATGCGATGCATTTTCTGGGGCATCCCGAGGGCGAACTGGCACTGGCGCAGGCTGTGGTGTATCTGGCGCTCGCGCCGAAGTCGAACGCAATCCACACAGCCTACGGCGCGGTACAGGCTGACATTGAGGCTACGGCTGCAGAACCGGTCCCGCTCCATCTGCGCAACGCTCCGACGAAGCTGATGAAGGAGCTGGACTACGGCAAGGACTATCAGTATGCGCACGATGTTGAGGGGCGCGTGGCGGACATGGAGTGCCTGCCACCTTCGCTCACCGGACGACGCTACTATCAGCCCACGAATGAAGGCCGCGAGAAGCTGCTGACGCAACGCATGGATGAGATTGCACGGATTAAGGCAGCGAAGCGCGAGAAGACGTAGTGCGCGAGTAAAAGCTGATTCCTCCGCTAAGCTACGGAATGGAAATGCAAGGAAGGCGAGAATCCCCTTCAGTATGCGTACTTCACAGAACAGCCATAAGGGCGGGTGACGGCTACCGGAACGGGTTTGCCGGACATGGCGGCTGTCAGGGCTTCGTTCAGGTAATTGCGTGCGGTCTTGATGTCGTCTACATTCGTCGTTGGCTTATCGTCGATTGCGCCTTGATAAATCAGCTTGCCTGTGGGATCGATGACGAACATGTGCGGTGTGGTCTTGGCTTCATAGAGACGGCCAATCACGCCCGTTGGATCGAGAATCGCGGCGGTAGGCGCGGCGTGCACCTGCTTCAGATACTCGTTCTCTTCAGCAGATGTCACATAGCCTTGTTCGCCCGGCGCAGACGAGATGACCGTGAGCCAGACAACGCCCTTCGCAGTCCACTCGCGCTGAAGGGCCTCCATGTTGCCGCTGCGGTAGTGTTTGCCGTCATACGGACAGCCGCGGTTGGCCCACTCGAGCACGACATACTTGCCTCGATATTGCGAGAGCGTCTGCTTTGCTCCGGTCGAGTCGGTGCCTGTGAAGTTCGGCGCGGCGATACCCGGAGTGAGTGCTCGGACCGGAAGGATGGACAGCGCGAATGCGAGTGTGAGGGATGAGAGCAGGGCGCGAGTCATAGAGACCTCCTCAACGCTTTGGACGTATTTTGCGCTTGCCGGGTTTACGCGGGCAAGAGAGCCGACCCCGGAAACAGAAGCAGATTCCTCCGCTTCGCTGCGGAATGGAAACGCCAAAGACGCGGAACGAAGTGCTGAAAAGCGAATCGGCTGCTCAGGGTCGAATCGGATGTTAAACGGCGATGACGAGATTTGCGTCGCGCCAGACACGCCATTGGCCGTCGGCACCGCGGCGGAATGCTGTCAGCGTATGGCCCACACGCTTCGTTGTCGAGCCGCTCAGGATGGGGACTACATCGACATCGAGGTAGTTCCAGCAGAGAGCGAGGTCGTCTTTCACGGTGATCTCCTGCACAGTGGAATGTGAGGTGACATGCACCGAGTGGATCATGGACTGGAATGCGCTGACGAAGTCCGCTCGATGCATCGGCGGTTTGCCGGGAATGAGGAAGGTGACGTCCTCCGTCATCAGATTCAACAAGACATTCAGGTCTCCCTTGGCCGTGGCTTTGGCCCAGGTATCGATGACTGCGCGAATTTGCTGCTCATCCTGATTAGGAGTAGTCATGGATGCAGGCCCTTTTTGAGCGCGTCGAGGACGATTTGCTTCGTCAAAAGCTCAGGCAAGACATCAGCGGGGCCATCTTTGCCCGACGGGTAAATGACATAGGTAGGCACTCCGCTACGGCCAATCGAGGCAAGTTCTTTCGTAATCTCCGGATTGTAGTGGGTCCAGTCAGCCTTGAGCAGCGTGACGTTGCCCTTGTGAAATTCGCGCTGGACCTCAGCGGACTTCAAAACGAGCCGCTCGTTGACCTGACAGCTCAAACACCATGCGGCGGTGAAGTCGATGAAGACAGGATGGCCGGCTGCGCGGGCCTGATCAAGCGCCTGCTCGGAGTACGGCTGCCAGACCAGCGTCGTGTCCTTCGGCTGATAGAGCGGGATCGCCAGCGCAATGGCGGCGATAATGACGGCAGCGATGGCGCTCTTCCAGCGCGCAGGCCACTTACCCAGTGCCCATCCGGCGATGGCCAGCACAAGGAAGCACCAGAGCAGATGAACCGTGTGATCCACCCCCGGCACCCCGACTCCACCTTCTCCCGAGTAAAGATAGCCGTAAACCCACGCGAGCCAGATGGCAGTGCCAAATAAAGGCACGGCGGTGAGATGCTTGAGCGTCTCCATCCACGGGCCGGGGCGAGGAAGCAGCCGCGTCCACGCGGGCTGAAAGCTGATCAACAGATAGGGTGTGGCGAGACCAAGCGCCAACGCGGTGAAGACCGCAAATGTCACCCCGACAGATTGCGCCAGCGCAAAGCCGATGGCTGCGCCCATCAGCGGTGCAGTGCAGGGCGTGGCGACGACGGTGGCAAGCACGCCTGTGAAGAAGCTGCCCGTGTAGCCGGGCTTCTTTGCCATATCCCCGCCGACGCTTGTCAGCGAAAGTCCAAGCTCGAACTGTCCTGCGAGCGAGAGCGCAAAGAAGAAGATGCCCGAAGCCAGGAGCGCGACGAACGTCGGCGATTGAAGCTGGAAACCCCATCCGGCCTGGCTGCCGCCGGAACGCAGGGCGAGCAGGACGGCGACGATAATCCAGAACGAAACCAGAATGCCGAGCGTATAGACCAGGCCGTGACGGCGCAGGCGGCTGCGCTCCTCGCCCGAAGACTGCACCAGCGCAAGGCCCTTCAAGAAGAGCACCGGAAAGACACACGGCATCAGGTTGAGGATGATGCCGCCGAGAAACGCCAGGCCAATGGCGCTCCACGAAGTTGTAGAAGAGGGTTTGTTCTTTACGGCCGCAGGAACCTCGCCCCGAGTGACGGGTGCGGTGACGTCGTATGCCTGCGTGGGGCTGAGTTTGATAACGCCATGAAGCTCTGCGGGAAGCTTCACTAACTCCGGCGCGCGCGGGACACGGAGGCGGACGCCGTTCGGCAGCGGTTCGACGCTCTGCGGCGCAGCATTGACGATCTGCTCCTGATCGAGCGGGTAGAACTCAGCGTTGCCTGCACGACTGCCCGTAATGAGCGTGAGAACAAAGTCCTGCCTGCCGCCCATGACGGTGAACTGCACGCTGCTGGGCGGCGGTCCGGGGATGAGGCTCAGCGCCTGTGCGAGATCGCCCGTCGGTGCGGCGGCAGTGGCGCCGGGAACGACGTTGAGGTTCAACCCGAGATGCGCCTTGCCAGGAATGCAGACCTCGCGGCAGACGAGCCAGTCGATCTTCGCGTCGAGATGGATGGGGCCGGGCTTGGTGTCTGGCGCGGTGCTGATTTGGATTGGGAAGACGACGCCGTTCTCGTAGCCGAAGTCCATCAGAGGGCCGAGTGGAAGGCGGCTGGGGATGGGAAACTGCATCGGGCCAGCGGTAATGCCCTTGGGCAGCGCCCATGTAATCTTTGGCGGCTCGCCGGAGTCGCCCGCGTTGACCCAGTAGACGTGCCAGTGAGTGTCGAGCTTGAACTGGAGTCCAGCTAGCAACGCGCCGCCGGGAGCGATGCTGGACGACGGCGTGATCAGCGCGACCGTCAGGTGCTGCGCCGCAACCGGACCCGAGCTACCGTCGCCGACAACTTCTATCTGTGCGTGTGCGGGCGCACGAAACAGCAGCGTGCAGACCGCAAGCAGGAAAAGCGTGTGGAGGCGGCGCATGGTCATCTGTACCGATTGTAGGGCTTCGGACAGCGGCATTTGTCAGAGATTTGTCAGACGCCGGTGTTCGACCATGATGCAGTGATTCATCACCACGTGGATACCGCCTGCCTCGGCGCGTGCGGCGGCCTCCAGGTTGACGATGCCGAGCTGCACCCAAAGGTTTTCAAAACCGAGTTGGAGCATCTCATCCACGATGCCGGGAATGTACTTCGGCAGGCGAAAGACATTGACGATGTCAGGCTTTGTGGGTAACTCGGCAAGCGAGGCATAGGACTTTTCGCCCAGCACAGTATCGATCGTAGGGTTTACCGGCAGAATACGATAGCCATGCTCCTGCATGTAGCTGGGAACATAGTGGCTGGGTTTCGCAGGATTCGCCGACAGACCAACGACAGCAATCATACGCGGTGTCGTGCCCAGCATGGCGCGGATCGTTTCAGGTTCATTCATACGGGACAGTCTACGGATTCCAGATTCCAAGCAGTCGGCGAAGCGCGATGAGTTCGCCGAGGTGATAGGCGTTGTGATCCGCAATCAGGAGCGCCTCTCGCAGCAGATTCTGCCCTTCGCCCCAGCGAAATGGCTTGTACAGATCGACACCCTGCTTCAGAAGCAACGCCTCGAAATGTTCGCGGTCTTTGCGGATGGCCGTGATGGATTGCTCCCACGCACGCGGGCCGGGCGGCGCGGAGGACTTCGGCCAATAGTCGTCCGGCCATTGCATGGGCTGATACCCGCCGCTGGGAGGTGCGGAAAAATCAAGAATGTCGCGCTGGGCAATGCGGAGATGTTCCACCACCTGCCATGCGGAGTGCGACAGTTTCTCCGGAACAACGCCGCGCAGCTCAACGGGAAAATCGCGCACGGCGTCGTCGAAGGCGACGTGCGCCTGTCCGCCCCGAAGCAGTGCAAGCAGTTGGTCAATCAGGGGACTCTGCTCGTGTTTCGCGTTGTCCGAATGCTTCAACTCGCTCATCGTCACCTCTCGTCTTCCCGGTGCATAGTTGGATGCGCAATGAAGTGAGTTCGCCTCATAAGAGTTTGCTACGCAAGGTCATCCTCTGCTACCCCTGCAGGGATATTGCCCTCGCGGCGCATTTTCAGATAGCCGCGGATAAACGGCTCAAGATCGCCATCGAGCACGCGATCCACATCGCCAACTTCGACGCGCGTGCGCAGGTCCTTCGCCATGCGATAGGGCTGGAGCACATAGCTGCGAATCTGCGAGCCAAACTTGATGTCGAGCTTCGAGTCTTCCAGCTTCTTGCTGATGGCCTTCTTCTTATCGAGTTCGTACTCGTAGAGGCGCGAGCGCAGCAACTTCATCGCCTTCTCTTTGTTCTTGTGCTGCGAACGCTCATTCTGGCAACCCGCAACAAGACCGGTAGGAAGGTGCGTGATGCGCACGGCCGAGTCTGTCGTATTGACGTGCTGGCCGCCCTTGCCGCCGGAGCGGTAGGTATCGATGCGCAGGTCTTCGGCCTTGATGTCGATGACGATGGTGTCGTCGATCTCAGGCGAGACGAAGACCGAGGCGAAGCTGGTGTGGCGACGCTTGGCCGAGTCAAACGGTGAGATACGCACCAGCCGGTGCACACCTGTCTCACCCGAGAGCAACCCGAAGGCGTATTCGCCCGAGATCGTGAAGGTCGCTGACTTGATGCCGGCCTCGTCGCCGTCCTGCACTTCGTTAATCTCGACCTTGAAGTTCTGGCGCTCGCCCCAGCGAATGTACATGCGCATCAGCATCTCGGCCCAGTCCTGCGACTCCGTGCCGCCCGCACCCGGATGTACGACGACGATGGCATTCAGCGGATCGCTCTCACCCGAAAGCATGGTCTTCGATTCGAGGTGCTCGGCAAACTCGACCAGCGCGGGGATTTCGCGGGCCAGATCGGCCTCTGTGTCTTCGCCCTCTTTGGCGAGTTCAAAGTAGGCCTCAATGTCGTCGGAGCGGCGCGCCAGCTCCGCGTCGTCGGCCAACAGGTTTTCCAGACGCTTGCGCTCACGCATCAGCGGCTGCGAACGCGCAGGGTCAGCCCAGATGGTAGGGTCTGCGGTCTTCTCTTCGATGGCGGCTAGTTCACGGCGGAGGCGGGCAGAGTCAAAGATACTCCCGCAGATCGCGCACTTTCTCGCGGACCGGGGAGTAGGAGTATTCGAGATCACTAATCATAGAGCTATTTTACTGGAATATCTTGCGCAGGCTGAAGGCGAAACCCAACGCCGTCACCAGCGCGCAGAAATACGCGAAAAGATCGCCGTGGCGGGTATAGAAGGTCAGATCGTGCTCGTAGCCAAATCGCACCTGAATACTGGTGCGCACATGACGCGGCGCGGCTTCCGTAACTCTCCCATAGGGATTGATAGCTGCCGTAACTCCCGTGTTGGTTGCGCGAAGCACCCAGCGATGATTTTCGATGGCACGCATCCGTACCATGTTCAGGTGCTGCCAGGGGGCGCTGGTGTCGCCATACCAGCCATCATCGGAGATATTGACCAGCACATCCGCGCCCTTCAGCACAAACTGACGCACTTCGTTGGCGAAAATCGATTCGTAACAGATGAAGGTGCCATACCTGTGGCCGCCATAGCTGAAGACAATCCGGTGCGTACCATGTGACAAATCACCAGCCTCGGCAAGCAAGTTCCCGGCGAAGAACAGGATAGATTTGAACGGAACATATTCGCCGAAGGGAACCAGATGCATCTTGTCGTAGCGGCCGGCAAACTCACCGTTCGGCGTGATGAACGATGCGGAATTAAAGCGATCGTATCCGATATGGCTGGCGGGATTTGAAGTAACTCCCAGGCTATCGACAATGACAGGCGCGTTGGCCGCGCGAGCAAGTGATGACATCGCCGTACGGAAATCAGGGTCGTAATCGGCAAACGGAGCGGGTGATTCGGGCCACACAATCAGGTCCGTCGGCGTAGGCAGCGCCGTGTCTGCCGCAACACCATCCACCGGCGGGTGCTCTCGTAGCAAAACGATGGATGGCGTTCCCGGAAGCTCAGGAATGCCAAGAAGATATTTTGCAGAAGGATAGCGGCTGAGGTGCGAAAATGATTCAAGAAGCTGCTGCTTCGTCTCCTGCGGACCTGTGCTCTCCGCACCTACGCTGAGATTTTCCTGAACCAGCGTGGCAGTCGCGGATGCAGGCGATGGGCGAGGATTTCTAACTCGGTTCAGGCCAATGGCATATGCGGCAACGATCACAACGATCGCCAGAGTAAGTGCGGGGCGAATAAACCGGCTGTTGCGTACGCGAACTCTCGCCAGCCACAAAGCATTGACAGCCGCAATCACAAACGAGATCCCGTAGGCTCCCGTAAAAGGAGCAAGCCGCGTCAGGAGCGGGTTATCGACCTGCGTAATACCGAGAAAATCCCACGGAAGCCCCGTAATGCGTGCCCGCACAAGCTCAACAGCAACCCATGCAAACGGAACCAGTAGCAATGCAGTTCCGCGACCAAACCTCCTGCGCGCCGCCGCAATCAGTATCCCAAACAGCGCGTGATACAAACCCAGATAGAGACAGAACAAGATCAGAATGCCGGCGGCAACCGGTTCTGCAAGGCCGCCATAGAGATACATCGTCTGATAAATCCAGTAACAGTTACCCATGTACCAGATAAATCCGCAGGCATAGCCAAGCGCCGCACCCTGCCGAAGCGTAAGCGACTCACCCGCTTTGTTGCCGCCGATCAGCGCAGCCAGCAGCGGCAGCAGCGCAACCCAGCAGAACTCCGTGCGCCACAAAGGTACTGGGCCCGCAATGGGGAACGGCAAGACCTGAAGGGCTCCTGAAAGTACGGCCAGCGCCCAAAGCCGCAATGGAATTTGTCGCATCGCCATGAGTCTAGCATCCTGCAAGGCTGGTGTTAGCATTTCCCGTCGTTTGCCACAAGCTAACTCCTTCTGTATCGTTGTGACTGAATCTGAGTTGGGTATGTGGTTCTTACTTAAAAGAGATTCATCTACAGAACCTAACAGGAGGTACTAAGTGGAAGTCAGCCGTATTATCACCGAAATTGACGCGCAGATTGCCAAACTACAGCAGGCCCGCGCCCTGCTGCTCGGAACAACCGGCCGCGCACCTGGGCGGCCCAAAGGCAGCAAAAGCTCCACAGCACCACGCAAGCGCAGACTGAGCGCCGCTGGCCGCAAACGCATCTCCGAAGCTATGAAGAAACGGTGGGAGGAGCAGAGGAAGAAGAATCCCAAAAAGTCCTGACCAGGTTTTCTAATCCTGACACGACATAAGCGCAGGTCCATTCTCCGGACGCCTGCGCTTATGTTTTTTGCATGGATGCTCTTGGAAAGCGACACGTCAACGGGTAATGATGACTTCCCTCAGGCTGTCCTTCGCCAGGAAAAAGCGATAGCTGCCGAACTCGCGCAGCATATTCTCGATGGAGCGGTTGCTGTAGGAGTGCAGCATCGGATAGTTCCCCGCCCGCTGCATCTCGACGACCTCGGTATCGGTCAGATGATAACGGCAGAACGCTGTGTCAGTTGCTCCCACGGCGTGAAAGAACGCCAGCATCAGGCCGCCCGGCTGCAGGACCTGGTGAATGCGTGAAAATACAGGAGCTACCAGCGGTTCCGGCAGATAATCCGCTGTGTCCCAGAGGATGACCACGTCAAACCTGCGCCCGGAAAAGTTAAGGTTGCTTTCCAGAAAACGCTCGACGGCAAAACCTGGCGGGCCGCCTGCCTCGTCGTGGACCAGCCACTCCGGCTTAGCCGCCTCTTCCACTACGTTGGCCATGTAGATACTGTGACCCAGACTGGTGATGTAGTTAATGTTCGTTGATGAAGTAGGGCCAATATCGAGAACACGCAGAGAATCCTGTGTCCGCAGATGTTTCAGCAACTCCTTCCATCCGCTGGAGTGCCGGGGGTACCGGCTTGCTTCCGTTCCCTTGTGACTGCCAGTGCTGTCGCTGGCGCCGAAGAGGCTCCGCATACGGCCATTTCCCTTTCTGAGTTAAGCCCCGGGCTGAGTGAAGAGCGGTGTCCTTGACGCGGACGATTCAGCACTGGCCACTGGTTGCGAGGCAGACGCAGCCTGTGCCGCGGCGCCGCCCTTCAGTTCGACGCGGCCCTTAAGCGTCACACTCTCTTCGATGGCAAGCCGTGCGGCAACGATGTCTCCATTGACCAGCGCAGACTCGCGCAGATCGACGCGGCCGGTCGCGGTCACGTTGCCGGTCAGGCGGCCCAGCACCACTACATCGCGCGCGTGAATGTCTGCTTTGGCGCGCGCATTTGGGCCTATGGTGAGACGGTTGTCGGGCAGTGTGATCGTCCCTTCGATGTCCCCGTCCAGGTAAAGGTCTTCACTGCCGGAGAGATCTCCCCGGATGATGACGGATTTGCCAATGACGGTGGAACCTTCTGCTGGCTTCATGAAGTTATACGCTCCTGATGGGGATGGTCAGATTGCAGACACGCTTGCCCGAACTATACCCAAGCCCGCGCGATGAGGCAAACTGGAAAACTTTACCGTGCGCTGAGCGTCTTATCGATTGCGCACGTAAGATATGCAGAATGAGTTCGCGCAAGACAAAGGAACGCGGTGCTGAACAGCCTCATCAACAGAAGGTCCAAAGCTGAGCAGACTGCGCTGCCCGCGCCGAGGGTCCACGCTCAGCGGACCTCATTGCGTCTGTTTCTTTCGTGTGCGCTCGTGGTCTCTGCCGCCCTCGACGTGCTTCCAGCAGTCGCCCAAAACACAGCGCCGGCAGAACCGGACCCTGTCCTTCTTACCGTTCCCCCGCGTAGCTGGGCCGTAGATGCGGTAAATAACGAGTTGGCGGCCCTGCACCACCCTGGATCGTATCTGCGCTATCGCATCCATATCGTCGGAGAGAAAGGCGACATCACGCGCGACCTCATCGAGAGCCAGGACGGCTCCGTGGCCCGGCTGATTCTGCGCAACGGCCGCCCCCTGACCGAGGCCGAGGACAAAGCGGAGCGGCAGAGGCTCAACGACATGATCGTCCATCCGTCAGACTTCGCCCGTCACGTCAAAAATGAAGAGACCGGCAGGAAGATCGCCGATGAGATGATGCGGCTGATGCCCGACGCCATGCTCTACACCTATGCACCCGGCCAACCGCAGACGTCCAATAGCGCGAGGCCGCAGGTGGTGCTCGACTATGAGCCGAACCCGAAGTTCAAGCCGCCCAGTCTTACCGCCGATGCGCTGACCGGGCTCAAAGGCAGGGTGTGGATTGACGTGAAGACACACCACGTCGTCCGCATGGAAGGAACCATCTTTCGCGCCGTCAACCTGGGCTGGGGCATCGTAGCGCACATCTATCCGGGAGGAAAGCTCATCTTCGAACAGGCCGACGCAGGCGGAGGACGGTGGATATTCACCCATTTCACGGAAGACGTCACCGTGCGCGCCCTGCTGGTCAAGACCGTCAAGGTGCATGAGCAGATCGACGCTTCGGAGTTTCAGGTTCTACCCGGCCCCATGACCTACCAGGACGCAATCCGTCTGCTGCTCGCGACGCCGCTGCCGGGCCGGTAGCGCGGCCCTCAGGCAGTCACGCGCGCCTTGGCGTAAAGGCTCTGCCGCCGCACCGTCAGGGCCTCAATGCGGTCCTTCTGCACCTCGAATCCGCGCCCCACCGTCGTCGGCACTTCAATCTCACCCTTCGCGCTCACCGTAACTGAAGGCTCGATGATGTCCTGAACCCAGTAGCGGCTCGATGCCGAAACGTCTCCGGGCAGCGAGAAGTTGGGCAGCGACGACAAAGCTATATTGTGCGAACGGCCAATGCCTGTCTCCAGCATTCCCCCGCACCACACCGGAATTCCACGCTCGGCTGCCGCATTGTGCACAGCAATCGCCTCGCTGAAGCCGCCTACGCGCCCCACCTTGATGTTGATGATGCGGCACGATTCCATGTCGATAGCCGCAAGCGCGTCGCGCCGGTTGCGAATAGACTCGTCCAGGCAGATCGCCGTGTCCAGACGCTTTTGCAGCATCGAATGAAAATAAAAATCGTCGTACCAGAGCGGCTGCTCGATCATCAGCAGTTTGAATCTGTCCCACGTTGCGATGTGGTCGAAGTCCCTCATGCGGTAGGCCGAGTTCGCATCGCAGCTCAGCATGATGTCGGACCACCGCTCGCGCACAGCTTCAAACACCTGGTTGTCCCAGCCGTGCTTGCACTTCAGCTTGATCCTCTGGTATCCGGCGGCCAGCTCCGCCGCAATCGTATCCATCAGCTTTTCCAGCGACGGCTGAATGCCGATCGAAACGCCGCACGGAATCGTTTCGCGCGTTCCCCCCAGAAGCTGCGCCAGCGGCACGCGCTCCACCTGCGCCTCCAGGTCCCAGACAGCGTTCTCCAGCGCAGCCTTGGCCATGCGATGGCCGCGCACCTGCTTGAATATCTCGGGACAGCTCCCACCGCCCTCAAGCTCGGCCTCCAGCAGACGCGGCGCAAGCTCGTGCTCGGTGATGATCCACGCCGTATCGATCATCTCGTCGCTGAAGTAGGGGTGCTCGCCCGCGACGCACTCGCCCCAGGCCGTCAATCCGTCGGCTTCAAGCTCGACCAGCAGAATGCGGCGGCCTGTCGTCAGGCCAAAGCTGGTCTCGAACGGATGCGCCAGCGGCATATTGATCTCGCGCATGTGGATAGCATCAATGTTGAGCATATACGGGCTCCTGTTCAGCGTTGCTCAAGTTGAAAGAGGACTTTGAGTCCGACCTTGTCGATGTTGCTTTGTTCCCGGTTCGGCGGTCAAGGCGCGCCCTTGCCGGACTTTTCATTCCACGGTCCCAAAAGAAAGCACCCATCTCCCTCTGCGTTAAGCTCGTAGCCAACCACAGCAAGACCGCGGGCAAATGCCGCCTGAAGCGCCTCCCGGTTACGGGTCTGGAGCGCCTGCGCCAGACCGCGCTGCTGTGCGTCCTGCTTCCACTGGTAGATGGCGTGCGAGACTGTAACCCGTTCGACAACCTCCACCGGAATGGGATCTCCCCGCAATACAGCGGCGACGCGCGGCGAGTTCAGCCACCATTCCGCGTATAGCCTATCCGTCGGAAGCCCGCCCTGCAATGGGGAAGACGATGGCCCATAAAAATCAGGCTGATAGCGCCTGACAATGGCCCCCAGGCGGGCAATGTTCAGGTGGGCATTCTTGATCTCCAGCGGGTCGAACGTCCACTCCATCAGGTCAAAGCCCCGGGCAATGGCATCGTCGCGCTGGGCCAGCTTCAGGCGGCGTCCCAGCCCTGCGTTCCGGTACGCCGGCAGCACCGCCAGCATGTGCGAGTGCAGATAAGAACTGCCATCCCGATAGCCGGGCCATGACATGGCAAAGCCGACGACCGTCTCGCCATCAAACGCTCCAAGTACTTGCCCACCAATCTTTTGCGCAACCAGAAAGACCCGGCGTGGGATCAGGTCTCCGTCGCTGTACCCCCAAACCTCCAGTTGCAGCACAACGCACCGCTCGAACTGTTCGAGAGTAGTCAGCGGGCGGATTTCAATCTTGTCCTTGTGGTCTGTGTTCATGGCCTTGGTTCGTTCCTGATCGCGTCCTTCACCTGATTCCATCGTCTATCCAACTCCGCCGGAGTCATCGCCGCCAGTGCATCCCTTCCCCCAGCGCCTGACTCCATCGCGGCAAAGCGGCGGCGAAACTTCGCATTCGCGCCACGCAGAGCGGCTTCGGGGTCAACCCTCAAGTGATGCGCGAGGTTAATCGCCGTAAACAACAGGTCGCCCATCTCTTCTTCAACTGCGCTGAGTGTTTGATCGGACTGGTTCAGCTCAACGCGAAGCTCTGCAATCTCTTCCTGCAGCTTGTCAAAGAGACCCTCGACATCCGGCCAGTCGAACCCGACCTTCGCCGCGCGCGATCCCAGTTTGCCTGCCTCCATTGTCGCCGGCATCGAGCGAGGAATGTCGTCCAGCATCGAGGTCTGCACCCCAACGGCGTCCGCCTTCTCGGCGCGTTTAATCTGCTCCCAGTTCCGCAGGACCGTATCTGCGTCGGGAGCATCGACACCGCCAAAGACATGCGGATGCCGCCGAATGAGCTTCGCGTTCAGATTGGCTGCTACGTCAGCGATGGTGAAATAGCGCGCCTCCGAGGCCATCTGCGCATAGAAGAGCACCTGGAGCAGCAGGTCGCCCAGTTCATCCTTCAGATCGCCCCACGCACGACGTTCAATGGCGTCGAAGACCTCGTAGGTCTCCTCAAGCGTGTATCGCTTGATGGTGTCGAAGGTCTGCTCGCGGTCCCACGGGCAGCCACCCGGCCCGCGCAGCCGCGCCATGATCGCAATCGACTCTGCAATCGCGCGAGCACTCGTCGTTGCATCAGGCGTCGTGGCCTCAAGCCGGGAGAACCCAGGTTCTGGAATTGCCATGTCTTCAACTTTACCCGATTGCCGCCGAATCCCCCACCTGCGGACGGTTCCAATCGCCAAAACCATGCTGTATCCTGAGCACCACGATGCAGACGCCCGCGCCCAAAGCGCCACGCCGTAGAAGCAAATGGCTCCTGCTGCTCGTGCTTCCGTATCTGGGCCTGTGCTTCCCGCAGCTCTACGCGCGAGCCACGCCCGCGCTCTGGGGATTCCCCTTCTTCTACTGGTATCAGTTTGCCTGGGTAGTGCTGGCATCCGCGCTGCTTGGCATTGTCTACATCAAGCTCAAAACCTGACCTGCTGCGCGCATTGTCTTTGAGGAAAGACAGGCGGGCAGGGCCTACCTGTGCTGCCCTGCCACCTTTGGGAGAGGGGAGGAGCAACACGCCCGGCAGCACACCGGGCGCGTCGCTTTTGGAATGGTTCTTGTGCAGTTTGGTGTTGCGGGCTTACATCTCCGCCTTGCAGGGAGGCCTATTGCGTAGGAGGCGCAACCGACGCCGTCGCCGGTGCCGTCTGGTCCTGGTTCATGTTCGACAGCACCTTGATCTCGACGCGGCGGTTCTTGGCCCGTCCAGCGGCCGTGCGGTCTGTGTCAACCTGCTGGTCCTTGCCAATACCGATCAGGTAGAACTTATGCGGCGGAACGCTGTACTTCGAGGCAAGATACTCGACGACGGCATTGGCGCGCCGCTGACTCAAGGCATAGTTATAGTTCGCGTCGCCTACCGTATCAGTCCCGCCCGTCACGGCAAGGATGTAGCCCTTGGTGCCGGTCAGACTGGTCGCCAACGTATCGAGCTGGTCCTTGTCCGAGCGCGTCAGGACCGACTTGTCGAAGCCGAACGTTACCGTCACGTCCTGCATCGTCTTGTAGTTATCCAGATTGGCCACCACGCCGCTCAGACTATCTACGCGGTTGTAGGCATCCTGCGCGGACTTGTTCGCGGCATCGGCCGCCGTTCCAGCAGTCTGAGCGTGCTGGTCGGCCGTATTGGCCGCCGTCATCGCACCGCTGATTCCCTTCTGCGCGCGCTCGTCCGTATCCATAATCGTGCGGTGGTCCGCCGCTGTCTTGGCGTCCAGTTCATTCGTCTGCTGGATGATCGGCGCAGTCTGCGACCGAACGTAATTCTTCGAGGAGCAACCAATCGTAAGGGTAATCACCAACGCACTGACCGCACATACAGCGCAGGCAGACCTGATTTTTTTCGTGTCACTGAGGTTCGCAAATCGCATCGTGGAGCTCATGGATTTCATCTCCTGTAGGTTCCATGTCTGTCATGGTTCGACATCCACACAACAGCAATCACCATGCCAAACAGGCGCCGCGATATAAATGACTTATTTACAAGCATATAGAAGTCAGCAGCCTCCGCACTAGACCTAACCCATCCGGAACTTTTGATAGAGAACCGCGTCAAATCTACGCTGCAATTCCATGCACATACGCCCACCGGCTAAACTGAGAATCAACCCGCCCCGCCCCGGAACCCCATGGATCTCCACCAGAAAATCCGCACCCTGCCCACCGGCCCCGGCTGCTATCTCTACAAAAACGCCGAGGGCGAGGTCATCTACGTAGGCAAGGCGAAGAACCTCCGCGCCCGCGTCCGCTCCTACTTTCTGGCCGCCTCGCAGGCCAACGCCAAGACCGGCACGCTCATGCGCGAAGCCGTCGATCTTGACTACATCACCGTCGCCAACGAGCACGAGGCTCTTGCCCTCGAAAACAACCTCATCAAGCAGAAGAAGCCCCGCTTCAACATCCTGCTGCGCGACGACAAGACCTACCCCTACATCAAGCTCACGCTCGCCGACCGCTACCCCAAAGTCTTCGTCACCCGCCGCCTGCGCAAGGACGGCTCCCGCTACTTCGGCCCCTACTTCCCCGCCAACCTCGCCTACCGCCTGGTCGATCTCATCCACCGCAGCTTCCTCATCCCAAGCTGCAAGGTCGATCTCTCCCGCTATCACCCACGCACCTGCCTGCAGTACTACATCAAACGCTGCCTCGGCCCCTGCGTCGAAGGCTTCACCACGCCCGAGATCTACAAACAAGCCGTGCGCGACGTAGAGCTTTTCCTCGAAGGCAAGCCCAGCGAGCTCGAACAATCGCTCACCGAGCGCATGGAATCAGCAGCCGCAGCCGAGCAGTTCGAGCAGGCCGCACGCCTCCGCGACCAGCTCATCACCCTCAGCCAGCTCCACGACAAACAACGCATCGCCAGCACCGACGACGGCGACGCCGACGTCTTCGGCTTCCACTACGAAAACGAGATGCTCGCCGTCAACCTCTTCCACATGCGCTCCGGCAAGATCGTCGATCGCCGCGACTTCTTCTGGGAAGACCTCGCCGACCTCATCCTCGACACACCCGAATCAGACATCGCAGAAGAAACTATTACAGACACGTCATCTCGACCGGAGGCGGCGTTTTTTGCCGCCGGAGTGGAGAGACCCTCGTATTTTTCTCAACCCTCCACCGAATCCAACCCGGCAAGCAACTTCAGCCCCGCCGCCTTCTTCTCCGCCTTCCTCAAACAGCTCTACCTCGACCAGAACTACGTCCCCCGCACCGTCCTCGTACCAGTCGAATTCCCCGACCGCGCCGTGCTGGCCGAGATGCTCACCACCCAAACCGGCAGACGCATCGAAATCCTCGTACCGCAGCGCGGCGAAAAACGCTCGCTCGTCGATCTCGTCAGTCAGAACGCAAAGCAGTCCTACGACCAGCGGTTCCGCGTCCTCAAGCCCAACATGCGCGCCATTCAGGAGGCACTACAGGACGCGCTCACGCTCGAAGATCTCCCCACACGCATCGAGTGCTTCGACATCTCCCACATCCAGGGCGCCGAGACCGTCGCCAGCATGGTCGTCTGGCAGGACGGCGCGATGAAAAAATCCGACTACCGCAAGTTCCAGGTCAAAACCGTCACCGGCGTGGACGACTTCGCGAGTATGCGCGAGGTCATCCAGCGCCGCTACAAGCGCCTGCTCGAAGAAAAGAAACCATTCCCGTCGCTCATCCTCATCGACGGCGGCCTCGGCCAGCTCCACGCCGCCTACGCCGCGCTCGAAGAGATCGGTGTCACCCTCCAGCCGCTCGCCTCCATCGCCAAAAAAGAAGAGATCATCTACGTCTACGGGCAGGAGAACGACCCCGTCGTGCTCGACCGCCGCTCGCCCGTCCTGCATCTCATCCAGCAGATCCGCGACGAGAGCCACCGCTTCGCCATCACCTACCACCGCAAACGCCGCGAGATGCGCGACCGCGATTCCGAACTGCTCAGCATCCCCGGCGTAGGCCCGCGCACGCGCCAGCGTCTGCTCGAACACTTCGGCAGCCTGCGTGGCATCAAACAGGCCTCACCCGATGCGCTCACTGCGGTCGTCAACCCTGCCACCGCCGAAAAAATCCGCGCCCACTTCGCCGCCGAATCCAAAGACGATGCCGTGCTGAACATCATCAGCTAATGTTGCGGATGAACAACTCGCAGTCCAAGGTGTTGCTCAATGTGTATGGGTATCAAATTTATGTGTATTGCGCAATCGCCAATCACCGCTTTGCCGCTCCGCGATACCTTCCCCAGTCAATGCAAAGGACTCAATAAGCATCCGACCCCGCAGAAAACGTATTGCACCCCGCGACCGTCCCCTCCGCCAGCCCGCGCTTGAACCACCCAATCCGCTCCGCCGACGAGCCATGCGTAAAGCTCCCCGGACTCACCGAGCTGCGCTCCATCTTCTGGATGTGGTCATCGCCCACCGCAGACGTGGCTTAGATACACACGCGCCACCGGCCTCTACAAAACCAGCACCAATTCCGAGAACGAATCCAGCGGCATTCTTCCGCAGTTCTACGCCGACCGCTTCGGCTGGCAGGAAGAGGTCGATCAGGTCACGCACATCTATCGCTCGCTCTCGCCCGAAGACCAGAAGAAGACCGGCATCTACTGCTCCAACTACGGCGAAGCCAGCGCCATCAACTTCCTCGGCCACGGCCTGCCCTTCGCCATCAGCGGCCACAACAACTACTGGCTCTGGGGCCCGAACGGCGAAACGGGCGAGATCATGATCATCATCAACGACGCCTCTCCAGCCGAGATACACGAGTACTACGATTCAGTCGTCATCGCCGGCCGCATGAACAGCCCGCTCTCCATGCCCTACGAGCACCGCAACATCTACCTCGTGCGCGGACGCCACAAGAGTATCCTCGCTGAATGGCCTGAGTTCAAGGACTACATCTAGCAGCCACCCTGCTGCATCTTCATTCCGCAGCCCTTCCACATTTCCATTCCGCAGCGAAGCGGAGGAATCTGCTTTTTCTTCACTCGCCTCAAACGCCCGGGTGCCCCATCCATCGCGCACTTTGCGATGGGTGGGAAGGTACACTCTCGTTCATCAGTCCTTTAATTCCGCTGAACCGATATGCTACCCTCCGTTGAGCCGATGAAGCAGACCCAGTCCGAACTCCCGCGCGTCCTCAACGCCTCGCACGCGACCTCCATCGTCGTCGGCATCATCATCGGCAGCGGCATCTTTCTCGTCCCGCGCGAGATGATGGCCGCTGTAGGCTCCTCCGGCCTGGTCTACACGGTATGGATCGTCGGCGGCCTGCTCTCGCTCTTCGGCGCCATGACCTACGCCGAGATCGCCGCCGCGCGCCCCAAGTACGGCGGCGAGTACGCCTTCCTCCGCGAAGCCTACGGCGACCTCACCGGCTTCCTCTACATGTGGACGCAGATCACCGTAGCCAAGCCCGCCTCGCTCGCCACCATCGTCGCCGGCCTCACGCGCGTGCTCGCCACCTTCGCCGTCTTCAGCGCGTTTGATCACACAGCCTTCGCGCACCTCACCTGGGGACAACTCTTCGCCATCGCCGTCACCTGGCTCATTACCGGACTCAACATCCTCGGCACTCGCGACTCCGCCAACGTGCAGCTCGTCCTGACCTGGCTCAAGGGCGTACTCATCGTCGTCATCGCGGGCTTCTGCTTCGCCGCGGCCGGCCAGCATGGAGCACACGTATCCTGGCACAACTTCGCCACCAGCTTCACCGGCGCACGCGGAGGCTTCAACGGCTTCATGATCGCGCTCGTCGCCGCCCTCTGGGCCTACGACGGCTGGAGCGACGTCGTCACCCTCGCCGGCGAAGTCAAAGAGCCGCAGCGCAGTATGCCCCTCGCGCTCGTCGGCGGAGTCGCCATCGTCGGCGCGCTCTACATGCTCACCAACGCCGCCATCCAATACGTCCTTCCCGCCGCGACCATCGCCATGGCCGACCGCCCCGCAGCCGACGCCATGCGCGTCGTCGCCGGAAGCTGGGGCTCCGGACTCGTCTCGCTCGGCATGGCCGTCAGCATCGCAGCCACCTTCGTCGGCTCGTCACTCTCCGGCGCGCGCGTACCCTTCGCCGCCGCCCGCGACGGCCTCTTCTTCAAATCGCTCGCGCACGTCAGCCCCCGATTCAACACCCCATCCGCATCGCTGGTCCTGCAAGCGGTCCTCACTTCGCTGCTGCTGCTCTTCATCGGAAGATTTCAGGCGCTCTTCTCCCTCGCCATCTTCTCCGAGTGGCTCTTCTACGCACTGAATTGCAGCACCATCTTCGTCTTCCGCCGCCGCGATCCGGCCGCCGCGCGCCCCTACAGCGTCTGGGGATACCCCATCATCCCCGCGCTCTTCATCGCCGCCGCAGCCGTTCTGCTCGTCTACTCATTCCTCGACCAGCCGCGCAACTCGCTCGTCGGCAGCGCCATCATCCTACTCGGCATCCCCGTCCACTATCTTATGCAAAGAAGAGCAGCGCGCGCGCCTCAGCTCCGGCTCTGAATCACCCGCTCATACACCTTCACATACTCCGCCGCAGGCTTGTCCCAGGAGAAGTCTTCTGCCATCCCTCGCCTCATCATCGCGGTCCACTCTTCCTTGTTACGAAAAGCCGCAAGCGCGCGCCGAATCGCCTCCAGCAGCGTCTCCGAGTCATACCCCCGGAACTTGAAGCCGTTGCCGCCGCCATCGGGCAGCTCGTCAATCGTGTCCTCAAGCCCGCCCGTAGCGCGAACAATCGGCACCGTCCCATACCGCAGGCTGTAGATCTGGTTCAGCCCGCCCGGCTCATAGCGTGAAGGCATCAGAAACATATCCGAGCCCGCCTCAATCTTGTGCGCCAGCACGTTGTCGAACTTCACCTGCACCCGCACCTTTGCCGGAAAGCGACTCGCCACTTCGACCAGCAGCCGCTCGTAGTACTCCTCGCCATTGCCCAGCATCACCAGCACCACATCTTCCTGCGTCAGCCGGTCGATGATGTCCACAATGAAGTCAAATCCCTTCTGCGTAGCAAACCGCGAGACGACGCCGATCACCGCCGTCTGCTCGCCGATGCCGCCGAACCCAAAAGCGTGCAACAGATCGCGCCTGCACTCCTTCTTGCCCTCCAGCTTGCTTGCCGAATAGTGCGCCGCAATATGCGGGTCAATCGCCGGGTCCCACTCCTCATAATCAACGCCGTTCAAAATCCCGAACAGGTCGCCGCCGCGCTTTTGCAGCGTGCCTTCCAGTCCATTGCCAAACTCCGCAGTCTTAATCTCCTCAGCGTATGTCCTGCTGACAGTCGTAATCGCATCAGCATAGACAATCCCGCCCTTCAGGAAATTCAGCGTATCGTTCTGTTCCAGCTTGTCGAAAGTAAACATCTCCCACGGCAGCAGCAGCTTCTCCATCGTCTGCGGCGGAAACGCCCCCTGGTAGCCCGCATTGTGAATCGTCAGCACTGCGGGAACATGACGCAGCACCGGATCAAAGTAGTAGATCGAGCGCAGCATCACCGCCAGCATCGCCGTCTGCCAGTCGTGAACATGGTAGACATCCGGCACGCCCAGCACCTTCGTCGCCTCAATGATCGCGCGACTCAGCAGACCAAACCGCTCCGCGTTGTCAGGATAGTCTCCTGAAGGTGTTGCATAAAAGCTCTCGCGGTCGAACAACTCCGGGCAATCGACGAAGTACATCTTCACGCCCTCGGCCGCGCCACCGTCAAGAATCCGCACAAAACGGTTGTATGAAGGAAACGGCACCGTCACGCTCGGCAGCACCACCGGCGCGTCCGGAGCCATCTTGGCCACCTGCCGGTAATAGGGCAGAAACACGCAGACGCGATGGCCCATCTTCGCCAGCGTCTTCGGCAGCGCGCTGACCACATCCGCCAGCCCGCCCGTCTTCGCCCAGGGTGTGCACTCCGATGCCGCAAATACAATCTCCATGCTGTCTTCCTTCATCTTCCCGACCGAATCGTTAGTCTATATAAGATCAACCACCTGAAGCATTGGATGCAGATGAAACGCAAACCAAAACTCGGACAGAACTTTCTCATCGACGACCGCGCCCGCCACGCCATCGCAGACGCACTTGGCGATATTAGCAAACGGACCGTCATCGAGATTGGCCCCGGCCACGGAGCCATCACCGAAATACTCGCCACCCGCTGCCGCAGGCTCATCGCGCTCGAACTCGACCGCTCCCTCGCCGCCGAGTTGACCTTCCGCTTCCGCAACCAGCCGCAGGTCCAGATCATCGAGACCGACGTGCTCAAAACGGACCTGCGCACGCTTGTCCCCGAAGGCGAGACAGCCGACGTCGTAGGCAATCTTCCGTACTACATCACGTCCGACATCCTGCTGCATCTCTTCAGCGCAGGCAGCACCAGCCACCTCTCTCGCGCCGTCGTCATGATGCAGCGCGAGGTCGCCGACCGCGTCTCAGCCCCACCGGGTGTCCGCGACTACGGCCTGCTCTCCGCCACCGCGCAGATGCATGCCCACGTCGAGAACCTCTTCACCCTGCCCCCGTCCGCATTTTCGCCACCACCCGACGTGTATTCCACCGTCCTGCGCCTCGACTTCGCACCGCGCTTCACCGAACTCGGAGTCGATGCGCAAGGCTTCGACGCATTCCTGAAAAAGTGTTTTGCACAAAAGCGCAAGACGCTGCAAAACAATCTCCGCGCCGCCGGCATCTCCGCCGAGCAACTCACGGCAGCATGGCCCGCCAGCATCCCTACCCTCGCCCGCGCCGAATCTCTCACGCTCGATCAGATGGCTAAGCTATACCTCGCACTTACTCCATCACTAGCCGCAGCACCGCGCTGACTACTGTACCTTCGCCAGCTCCAGCAACTTCTCCGCACGCACCCGCACGCGCTCCATCACCGCCGTGTCGTTGGCAATCGAGGTCAGCGTTGGCGCAATCGTCCCCAGTTCCAGAGCGCGCCCAGCCTTGGCCTCCTCCGTCAACGAGGCCATCTCCGCATCCAGTCCAAGACGGTCAAAGCGATGCAAAAACGCCAGCCTCCGCGCCTCGTCCAGCGTGAACGCGATGCCCAAAAGCGTGTCCGTCAACATGGTCACGTCCTTGTTTTCGGAGTAGTTATAGGCGCACGAGCCGCGTCCATCCGGCCCCGCGTAACTCAGGGTCTTCGTCCCCGTGTTGGCGACATTCTTCAACTTCGCCTCACACTCGATGTTGAAGTCCTTCAACTCGCGCGCGGCCTTGAATATCTTCGCGGCAGTCCCTGGCGTCAGCTTGATGGCGCGACTCACATGCTCAGTCGGCGTCCCTGCCACCGGAGCAACCCCCGGCAACGCCTCCGCCTGATAACTTCCCGTTCCATCCTCACGCACCAGCAACGTGTACCTCGGAACAGCCACGCCCGCCCGCTCGAACTGAAAGCTCACCACAGGTGGCGCTGCTACAGGAACCGCTGTCGCCGTCGAAGCCGTCTGCGCAGTCAGCATCGCGCCTGACCCCAATGCCATCATTCCGCCGAGAGCTACCCACACAACCCACCTCATCGTCCTGCCCCCTGCAACTGAAGCGTCTGCGCCGTGTGAATATGACAGATTGCAATCGCAAGCGCATCCGCCGCATCTGCCGAATCGAACGCATCATCCAACTCAAGCAATCGCCTCACCATAAACTGCACCTGCTCCTTCGCGGCCAGGCCATGCCCCACCACCGAACTCTTCACCGAGAGCGGCGCATACTCCGCAACCGGAAGCCCACACACAGCGGCGGCCAGCATCGCCACACCACGCACCTGCCCCAGCTTCAGCGCCGACTTCGCGTTGGCCGAGAAAAACACATCTTCAATCGCCACAACTTCAGGCAGATGCAGATGCATCAACGCAGTCAACTCCGCATAGACCTGCGCGAGCCGCAGCGGAGTTTTCTCTTTCTTATTCAAACGAATCGTCCCAGCCGCCACATGCACCAGCCGCGGTGTCCGCGCCTCACAGTCAGCCTCCACCACGCCATACCCGGTGAACTCCGTGCCGCAATCGATACCGAAGACCCGCATGGGCGCAAGTTTACTGCAATCGCCGCATCATCGGCCTGCGAAAATCTCCCTCGCCGCAAAGCCGGCAACTGGCGCCGGTGTGGCGAGCCACGAATGCGCTTCACTCGTCGAGGGCCAAAGGCCCGCTTCATACCAGCCTGGGGCAACGCTCCAGGTTGCGTTGCAGAGTAAATCCAAGGGCTGAAAGCCCGTCCTATACTTCTCGAACTTCAGACCGACGCACTACCGTGAGATGCCTTCCAGCGGCGAACTGGCCGTCGCATACAGCCTGCGCGGCATCCGCCCAGCAAGATACGCCTGCCGCCCCGCCAGCACCGCGTGCTGCATCGCCTCAGCCATCAGCAGCGGATCGCTCGCCTGCGCAATCGCCGTATTCATCAGCACCGCATCGAAGCCAAGCTCCATCGCCACCGCGGCATCCGAAGCCGTGCCCACGCCCGCGTCCACAATCAGCGGGACCTCCGTAATCATCTCGCGCAGGATCCGCAGGTTCGCCGTATTCTGCAAACCCAGTCCACTGCCGATCGGCGCACCCAACGGCATCACCGCCGCAGCGCCCGCATCGATCAGCCGCTTCGCAAACACAATGTCATCCGACGTATACGGCAGCACAGTGAAGCCCTCCTTCACCAACACGCGCGTCGCTTCAAGCGTCGCTTGAATGTCCGGATACAGCGTCTTCTGGTCGCCGATGACTTCAATCTTCACCCAGTCCGAAAGCCCCACCTCGCGCCCCAGTCGCGCCGCGCGAATCGCCTCGTCAGCCGTGTAGCAACCTGCCGTGTTCGGCAGCAAAAAATATCGGCGGGGATCGATGAAGTCCAGCAGCGACTCGCTCGTGCGGTCCAGATTCACCCTCCGCACCGCCACCGTCACCATCTCCGCACCCGAGGCCTCAATGGCAGCCTGCGTCTCCGGCCCATCCTTATATTTTCCCGTGCCCACAATCAGACGCGACTGAAAGGCCCTGCCTGCAATCACAAGAGGATTCATATCTCCATTCTAAAACTCCCCGCCCGCCCAAACGCAAACGGCCCGCGCTTATGGCTGCGGGCCGTTGCCGGTGATCTGTTGAGATTGACCTGAGGCGTCCACACTCGGACTTCGCCTCGGGCAGGAGTTTCGTTTGAGAAAATCTGCCAGGACCAGAGCAGGACGCGCTCTAAGCCTCAGTCACCTCACGCATTGTGGTGCAACTGTTACTGTCAATTTTCATAGGCTGGATCATCCTCCTTTCCCGTGTACAGGCAGAGTACTCCGGCGCCGGTGCGCAGGCAAGCCCTCCGGCTACTTCAGATAGGCGCGTACAAGATCAATCAATTCCTCGCCCAGATCTGGAGTCAGCCGCGCCCGCCCACCCTGTAGCAGATGCAGCCGGACGTGGTCCTCCAGCACCTCCGCCATCAGGCCGTTGATGCCGCCCCTGACCGCCGCCAGCAGCATCAGCACCTCCGCACACTCGCGGTCGCCGTCGGCCAGCACGCGCTCAATCGAGTCCATCTGCCCGCGGATCCGCTTCACCCGGTTGACCAGCTTCGTCCGCTCTCTCGACTCTTTTTTCATCTCGTTTCCTCGTATACCATATGGGGGTATACTATTCCAGATCCGGCAAAAATCAACGCCCATCCGTACAAACATGACTCGAATGATGCACACCTCGCCACGGAGGGTTCTCGCCGCCTGCCTCTCCATCCCGCTGGCCACAGTCTGCCCGGCAATGGCGCAGATGGCGGCCCAGACTGCGGGCGCCGCGCCGCGTGCTTCCACCGAAGTCCCGAACGCGGCCGATCCTTCGACCAGCGCAGCGCCAGCAGGACTGACTCTCTTCCCACACTCTGACAATTCACGCTTCCTCATCGCCGGACAAGCCAACATCATCTTTCAAGCCCACGCCCCCTTCCACGCGGAGTACTCCGGCACCAACAGCCTGCTCAGCCACGGCGAATACAAGACCTCGCTTCTTGGCACACTCTTCCTCGGCGCGCAACTCCGCCGCAATCCCCAGTCGAACACAGACGTCATCCTTGACGTGGAATCCTCCGGAGGACGCGGTATCAGTGAAGCCCTTGGGCTTGCAGGCTTCACCAATCTCGATGTCGTACGCAATCCCAATCTCGGCTCCGCTCCCTACATCGCGCGCGTGCAACTGCACCAGACCATCGGCCTCTCCAGCAAGCTCGTCGAAGCCCAGCGCACCCCGTTCTCACTCGCCACCAGCGTGCCCGAGCGCCGTCTTGAGCTCCACGTCGGCAAGATGAGCCTGCCCGACTTCTTCGACATCAACAGCATCGGCACCGACAGCCACCTCCAGTTCCTCAACTGGGCCGTAGACAACAACGCCGCATGGGACTATGCCGCCGACACGCGCGGCTATACCTGGGCCGCCGTAGCCCAGTATGACGACAGAAACTGGTCCGCACGCTACGGCCTCGCGCTCATGCCCAAGATCGCCAACGGCACCGACCTCGACTGGAACCTCCACCGCGCCAGCGGGCAGAACATCGAGTTCGAACTGCGCAAGTCCCTGCTGGGAAGCCTCGTCAGCCCCGACCGCAAAGGCGTCGTCCGCGTCCTCGGCTACGTAAACCACGCGCACATGGGACTCTACCGCGATGCCGTCCAGGCCTACCTCGACGGGAGAACTCCCAAGCCCGACATCGTATCCGTAGAAAAATTCGGCGCGGTCAAGTACGGCTTCGGCCTCAATGCCGAACAAGAGCTTACATCCGATGCGCGCATCTTCACGCGCTTTGGATGGAACGAAGGCCGGCACGAATCCTTCGCCTACACCGAAGTCGATCAGACCTTCGCACTCGGCGGCGACTACGCAGGCCGCACCTGGTCGCGCCCCAACGACAAACTCGGCCTGACCTTCGTCTCCAACGCCATCAAGAAAGATCACCAGAACTACCTCCGCCTCGGCGGCCTCGGATTCCTTCTCGGTGACGGCAACCTCAACTACGCCCGCGAAGATATTCTGGAGGGCTACTACAACCTGCACACATGGCGCGGCGTCTATTATGCGCTCGACGCGCAGTGCATCAGCCATCCCGGCTACAACCGCGACCGCGGCCCCGTGCTGGTCGAGTCCATAAGAATGCACATCGATTTCTAAGCAAGCTCTAAACAAGCCATAACTTTGAAGGGGCGTGGCTTCAGCCACGCCGTAGCGTCCCTCGATTCAATAAGGCTTTACACGCTGCGGAAAAGCTCGATCTACGTGCTTTTCGGTGGGAGCGCAGGGCTTCAGCCCTGCGAAAAACCAGCAAATTCAAGGGGCTTTAGCCCCGGACCTTCCTTCAAGTCAACTTGAATACACTTTTTCAGCAACCTCTCCAGCCGCGCAGAATCCTGCTCCAAAGAAACACCTGACCAGACCAAACAGGGCACACACGGACCGTATACTTGTGCGGTGGATACGCACACCATCTACCTGCTCGCCACCTTCGTCATCGGCCTCATCTTCGGCAGCTTCCTGAACGTCTGCATCAGCCGCCTGCCCCGGCGCGAATCGGTCGCGAGCCCTCGATCACGGTGTCCCAACTGCAACCACACCATCCGCTGGTACGACAACATCCCGCTCCTCAGTTGGGTTTTGCTGCGCGCCCGCTGCCGCGACTGCAAACAATCCATCTCGTGGCGCTACCCCCTGGTCGAACTGGCAACCGGACTGTGGTTCGCGGCAATCGCCTCCCATTGCCTCACCCTCCTTGCTCTCAACCCGAACATTCATTCACTCGAATGGCACACCCACCTCGCCTTGATCGGCATAGGCGCGACTGCTCTCGGCTTTCTGCTCATCGGCCTCATCGTCATGGACTGGCAGACCAACCTGCTGCCCAACGCCTTCACGCTCTGGGGCATCTTCATCGGCTTCATTCTGGTCTGCGTTCACGCTGCGTTTCTGGCACCCACTGAAGATCAGGTCATCCTCTCGAACAACCACGTCCAGCTCACCAGCGTAGGCAGCGTGGTCGATACCGGCAATGTCTTTCTCACCGGCCCCGAGCATCTCATCCTCGGCCGTATCACCGCCATCTGCGGAGCGGCCCTCGTGCTGCTCGTCATCCGCTGGCTCTACAAAGCCTTGCGCCACCGCGAAGGTATGGGTCTGGGCGACGTCAAGCTGCTGGCCATGATCGCAGCCTTTCTCGGCTTCTGGCCGTCCATCCTCGCGCTCTTCTGGGGATCGCTGCTCGCCAGCCTCTACGCCGTCGTTCTGCTCGCGCGCGGCCGTGCGAACTCCATATCGCGCCTGCCCTTCGGCAGCTTTCTCGCTGCCGGAGGACTCATCGCCGCGCTTTACGGCAGCAGAATCATCGATGCCTACGCCGCCTTGTTTCGATAACCGTTCAACGGCGCGAAAGCGGCTGTGAATACAGCGTTGATAGCTTGACACTTGCCAGCCACACTCTTAGAGTCGAAGATGGCCATGCACGAGTACCCATACATCTGGAACTACATTCCACTCGTCATTCAGATCCTCTTCGCACTGGGAATCGCCTGTGGAATGGTGGGCGTCTCTTTCCTGATTGGCAAGCATAAGAATTCACGCACCAAGCTCGGACCCTACGAGTGCGGCATGGATCCCGTCGGCGACGCGCGCGGCCGTTTTTCCGTGCGCTTCTACCTGGTAGCCATGCTCTTCATCCTCTTCGATGTCGAGGCCGTCTTCATGCTGCCCTGGGCCGTCATCTATCGCCGCCTGCCCGCCATCACCGGCTCCCGCCTCTTCGGCTTCTGGGAGATGCTGGTCTATCTGGGATTTGTCGCCGTCGGCCTGTTCTATGTATGGAAAAAGGGCATCCTCGACTGGGCCAACGATAAGGGAGATTTGTAATGTACGATCCCTCCTCTGCCGTCACCGGCGCGCAGGCCGTCTTTGCGGCGCACCCTGAAAACGCCGCCGTCAAGGCACTGTCCGCGCTAGCCACGGACGCCAAATTCGACCGCAAAGAGCTGACCATCACAGTTGCGCGCGAGAACATCGTTGCTGCCTGCCGGGCCGTGCAGCAGGCGGGCTACAACTTCCTTGAGGACGTCACTGCGGTCGATTGGTATCCCTCCGAGCCGCGCTTTCAGATTACCTATCACATCCTTTCAATGACATTGAAGGAGCGCATCCGCCTCACCGTGCGGCTGGATGGTGAAGACGCTTCTATCGACAGCATCACCAGCGTCTGGCCCTCGGCGAACTTTTACGAGCGCGAAGTCTTCGACCTCTTCGGCGTCCGCTTTAGCGGCCATCCAAACCTCACGCGCATCATGATGCCCACCGACTGGAACGGCCATCCGCTGCGCAAGGACTACCCGGTGGAGGGATACCGCTAATGTCACCCATCGCCGCTCCCGACATGCTCATCCCCGACGTAGAAGACGTCGTCGCCGACGCAAAACGTCGCCACGGAGTAGCCCCTCCGCAAGACCAGACGATGGTCATCAACATGGGTCCGCAGCACCCTTCCACGCATGGAGTGCTGCGCCTGGTGCTCGAAATCGACGGCGAATCCGTCGTCTCGCTTGCTCCCGACATCGGCTATCTGCACACCGGCATCGAAAAAACCTGCGAGGCCAAGTTCTACCAGCAGGTCGTCCCCCTCACCGACCGCATCGACTATCTCTGCCCGATGACCAACAACCTCGCCTACTGCCTCGCGGTGGAGAAGTTGCTGGGCCTCGAAATCCCCGAGCGCGCGCAGTATCTCCGCGTGCTGCTCAACGAGCTGACGCGCATCCAGTCGCACCTCGTCTGGCTCGGCACGCACGCCATGGACATCGGCGCGCTCACCGTCTTCCTCTACTGCTTCCGCGAGCGCGAAGAGATCCTCCGCATCTTCGAAAACGTCGCCGGCCAGCGCATGATGACCAGCTACTTCCGCGTCGGCGGCCTCGCGCTCGAACCGCCGCTGGACTTCTACAAGCAGGTCGAGAACTTCCTCAAGATCATGCCGGACCGCATCACGCAGTACGAAGACCTGCTCACCGGCAATCCCATCTGGATGAACCGCCTCAAGGGCGTGGGCTATCTCTCCGCCGCCGATGCCATCGCCCTCGGCGTCACCGGGCCTCCGCTGCGCGCCTCGGGCGTCGATTGGGACCTGCGCCGCGACATGCCGTACTCCGGCTACGAAAAGTTCCAGTTCAAGGTGCCGGTCTCGAATGACTGCGACGTTTGGGCGCGCTACATCGTCCGCATGGACGAGATGCGCGAGTCGGTCAAGATCTGCCAACAGGCGCTCGGCGGAATGCCCGCATCCGGACCCATCACCGCGGACGCGCCGAAGATCATCCTGCCCGAGCGCGAAAAGATGAAGACCCAGATGGAGGCGCTCATCCACCACTTCAAGATCGTCACCGAGGGCTTCCCTGTTCCTGCGGGCGAGGTCTATCAGGCGGTGGAGTCTCCGCGCGGCGAGATGGGCTATTACGTCGTGTCCGACGGCACGGCGAAGCCCTATCGCGTGCATATGCGCAACCCGTCCTACGCCACGCTCCAGGCGCTCGAAGTCATGTGCAAAGGACGCCTGCTCGCCGACGTAGTCGCTGTCATCGGCTCGATCGACATTGTTCTAGGAGAGATCGACCGCTAAGTTTTGCTTCGGTGCATGGCTCATCCGCACCGCACGCTATGTATTGCTTTAAGGGCACGGCTTCAGTCGTGCCGCAACGTTGAACGAAGGAAAGGGGACTTTAGAAGCTGCTGAAAAGTCTTTGTGGTTGCTTTTGGGGATTAGCGTGGGGCTTCAGCCCCACGAAAAGCCAACAGATTTTACGGGCTTTAGCCCCGGGCTTTTCTCCACGCACGACCGAACGCACCTTTTCAGCACCCTCTTTCACCCCTGAGGTACGGGTTGGACAAGCAACTCCACCGTGAACTCTGGACCTCATGGGCATCGCTGCTCCGCTCCTACGCAGCCGCCCACGGACTGAACAGCCGCCATCATGCGGTTGTTGAAGTAGGAGCGGATGAGATTATTCTGCGTGTTGCCGACCGATGGCTTCGCTTCACGCACGACGCAGTAGAAGACAGTAACGGCAACCGGTCCTCTTTTTCGTTTGAAGAGGATGGAACAGTTAAAATAGACGGTACCGCCCAGGAGATGGACCTCGCCGCCGAAAGGCTGGCCAGGGAGATGATGAGTGAGGCCAGTGAGTCTTAGAAAGTTTGATTGTCATTCCGCAGCGGAGCGGAGGAATCTGCTTCACCCTGCCGCCCAGGAACCCGAACGATGAGCACTATCGCCAACACGATCTTCACTCCCGAGACGGCCGCCCGCTTCGACAAGCTGGTCACCATCTACCCGGTCCGCCGCTCGGCGCTGGTTCCCATGCTGCTCTACGCGCAGGACGAGATCGGCTACGTCTCTGACGCGGTCGTCACCGAGGTCGCCGAGCGCATCGGCATCCTCGAACTGGACGTGCGCAACGTGCTCTCGTACTACTCCATGCTGCGCACCAAACCGGCAGGCAAATACAACGTGCAGGTCTGCACCAACATCTCCTGCATGTTGCGCGGCGGCTACGAGATCCTCGACCACTGCAAGCACAAGCTCGGCATCGGCCACAAGGAAGTCACCAAAGACGGCATGTTTTCGCTCGAAGAGGTCGAGTGCATCGGCGCATGCTGCTGGGCCCCGGCCATGCAGGTCAACTACGACTTCCATGACAACCTCAACGTCGTCAAGGTAGACGAAATCCTCGAAACCTACCGCAAGGGACAGGGAAAGGACGTGAAATAGATGCCTACCCTCGTCTCCCATCCCGATGAAGTCAAGGTCCTCTCCCGCCGCTTCGGCCAGGGCGCTGCCGAGATCGACAAATACCTCGAACTCGACGGCTACAAAGCCGTGCAGATGGCCATCGAGCAGGGCCCCGACTGGATCATCAACACCATGAAGGCCAGCGGTCTGCGCGGACGCGGCGGCGCAGGCTTCCCCACCGGCATGAAGTGGAGCTTCGTCCCAAAGACCTCCGAGAAGCCGAAGTATGTCCTGGTCAATGGCGACGAGTCCGAACCCGGCACCTGCAAAGACCACGTCATCTTCCTTGAAGACCCGCACGCCGTCATCGAAGGCACCATGATCGCCGGCCTCGCCATCGGCGCGAAACTCGGCTTCATCTATCTGCGCGGCGAGTACCGCTACCTCCTCAAGATCGTCGAAAAAGCCGTAGCCGACGCCTACGCCAAGGGCTTCCTCGGCAAGAACATCTTCGGCAAAGAGGGCGTGGACTTCGACATCATCACGCAGACCGGCGCCGGAGCCTACGAGGTCGGCGAAGAGTCGGCCCTCATGGAGTCGCTCGAAGGCAAGCGCGGAGTGCCGCGCATCAAGCCACCCTTCCCCGCCGTCGTCGGCCTCTACGGCGGCCCCACCGTCATCAACAACGCCGAGACCATCGCTTCCGCCCCGCACATTCTCCTGATGGGCGGCGAGGCCTACGCCAAACTCGGCTCCGAGCGCAACGGCGGCACGCGCCTCTTCGGCATCTCGGGCCACGTCGAGCGCCCCGGAGTCTACGAGCTGCCCATGGGCTACAACCTGAAGCGCGCCATCTACGAAGTCGCGGGCGGCATCAAGGACGGCAAAAAACTCAAAGCCGTCGTCCCCGGCGGCTCATCCTGCCCGGTGCTGCTGCCCGAAGAGATCGACGTAGGTCTCGACTTCGACCAGATGGGCAAGGCCGGCACCATGCTCGGCTCCGGCGGCATCGTCGTGCTCGACGAGACCGTCTCCATCGTCGAGTTCGCCCTGCGCGTCATCAGCTTCTACCAGCACGAGTCCTGCGGCTGGTGCATCCCCTGCCGCGAAGGCACCGACTGGCTCAAAAAAACCATGACCCGCGTCTACAACGGCGGCGGCTCGAAAAAAGACGCCGACAACATCCAGTATCTCGCCGAAAACATGATGGGCCGCACCTTCTGCCCGCTCGGCGACGCCGCCGCCATGCCCACGCTGGGCTTCATCAAAAAATTCCGCAAAGAATTTGAAGACTATATAGAAGGCCACAAAGCCGGAACACCCATCATCACCGTCGAGCAACTCGTGGGAGCAGGACACTGAAGGTACGCGATGCAATCAAGTTGGTTGAGAAGAACGGCTGGTATCTCTACACACAGAAGGGGAGCCATCGTCAGTTTGTACACGATTTTCGACCGGGGCGTGTCACCATTCCCGGACATCCATCCGATGAACTGAAACTGAAGACACGCGACAGCATCCTGAAGCAGGCGGGTATCCAATGAAACAGCGATATATGGTCATCTACGAACGCGGCAAACGCAACTATTCAGGATTTGCGCCAGATGTGCCAGGATGTGTCTCCTCAGGCAAAACGCTGGACGAGATGCGCGCCATGATGAAGGAAGCCCTTGAGTTTCATTTCGAGGGGATCGCTCAGGACGGCGACCCGATCCCGGAGCCTGTAACCAAGTCGGTTGCACTTCCTTTTGAAGACGAGCAGGAAGGCGTAATCGGCTATGTCGTCGAATGGCTCGACATCACGATCCCAAAGATAAAGGCGCAACCGCGTAAGCGATCTCGCAAAGCAGCATAAGGAACCTATGCCAGACGTAACCCTTACCGTAGACGGCAAAAAGATCACCGCACCCGCGGGCACGTTGCTCATCGAAGCCTGCAAGTCCGCGGGCATTGAGATCCCCGCCTTCTGCTACTACCCCGGCCTCTCGCTCCAGGCAGCCTGCCGCATGTGTCTCGTCCGTATCGAGAAGATGCCGAAGCTCCAGACCGCCTGCACCACCACGGTCGCCGAAGGCATGGTCGTGCAGAGCGAGACGCCCGAGATCGTCCAGGCGCGCAAGGCCACGCTGCAACTGCTGCTCGGCAACCACCCGCTCGACTGCCCCGTCTGCGACGCAGGCGGTGAGTGCGAGCTGCAGGACATGACCTTCAAGTACGGCGCGGCGGACAGCTTCTACGCCGAGCCAAAGAACCACCGCGAAGAGCAGCAGTGGTCCCCCGCCGTCTACTTCGACCGTCCGCGCTGCATCCTCTGCTACCGCTGTGTGCGTATGTGCGGCGAGGGCATGGACGTCTTCGCGCTCGGCATCCAGAATCGCGGCTCGTCGTCGGTGATCGCAGCCAACGTCCCCGCCGACCAGTCGCCCGACCACCTCATGCACCTCGACTGCGAGCAGTGCGGCATGTGCATCGACGCCTGCCCCGTCGGCGCGCTCACCAGCGGAGCCTACCGCTACAAGACGCGCCCCTGGGAGATGAACCACGTCTCCACCGTCTGCACGCACTGCGGCGACGGCTGCAAGACCACCCTCGGCGTGCGCTCCACCTCCGACGGCTCCGAAATCGTGCGCGGCGACAACCGCGACAAGTCCGGCATCAACGGCGACTTCCTCTGCAACAAGGGCCGCTTCGCCTTCGACTTCGCCAACAGCGAGGAACGCATCACGCAGCCGCTCGTCCGCCAACCGAACGGCGAGCTGAAACCCGTCTCTTGGGAGGAAGCCTTCACCCACGCAGGCACAAAGCTCCGCGAACTCCGCGACACGCGCGGCGGCAAGAGCATCGGCGTCATCGGCTCGAACCGCATCACGAACGAAGAAGCCTACCTGCTCCAGAAGTTCGCCCGCACGGTGCTCGGCACCAACAACATCGACCATCACCGCACCGCCGACTACGCCGCCTTCGCAGCCGCGCTCGCCGGGCACACCGGCCGCACCGCCTCCCTGCGCGACACCCTCACCGCACCTGCCATCCTCCTCATCGGCGGCGACCCCACCGAACAGGCCCCCGGCACCGCGTGGAACATCCGCACCGCCGTCCGCAACAACCGCACCCGCCTCTACGTCGCCAACTCCGCCGAGATCAAGCTCCGTCGCCAGGCAAAATCCTTCCTGCACATCCCGGACCACAGCTACGGCGCACTCGCGGCGCTGCTATCCGGCGACTCCGCAGCGGCCCCGCTGCTCGCCCGTCCCGGCGCCGACGTTGAAGCCGTACATCAGTTCCTCGCCGCGCTACGCGCAGAGGAGAGCGTCCTCGTCCTGATCGGGTCTGAGTTGCGCGGCAACGATCTTCGCCGCATCGTCGAATTCGGCCTGACGCTTCCCAACCGCCGCTTCGCCCTTCTCTCCGACTACGCCAACTCGCGCGGCGCGGCCGACATGGGCCTGCTCCCCGACCTGCTCCCCGGCTACACACCCGTCGCCAACCCCGGAGCCTTCGCCGAGCACAACGCCCCAACCACTCCCGGCCTCGACCTGCTTGAAATCTTCGAGTCAGCCGAACGCGGCGAACTCGCCGCTCTCTATGTCGTCGGCTCGAACCCGGTGGCACGCTATAGCGTCGATCCCGCCACGCTTAAGAACACCTTCGTCGTCGTGCAGGAGATGTTCCTCACCGAAACCGCGCAGCTCGCCGACGTCATCCTTCCCGCCGCCAACCTCTACGAAAAATCCGGCTCCGTCACCAACAGCTACGGCGACCTCCAACTCGTCTCGAAAGCAGGCGACCGCGCAGGCGTCCGCACCGACTTCGAGATGATCGTCCGCATCGCCGACAAGATGGGCGCGGACATCCACTCACTCGTCCCCTTCGGCAAAGGAACCCGCGCCGACATGGGCCAGTCCCGCGGCGCGCAGTCTGGCGAGGCCGACCGCCACGCCGTCTGGCTCACCGCCAACCATCTCGAACCGAAGCTCAGCCCATTCGATCCCTTCAGTATCCTCGACGAGATCCAGCGCCTCGTCCCCGGCTACAACCTGCTGCGCCTCCAACTGCTCTCGGGCAACGACCAGCACCTCGAACCAGCCGCGAGCAACCTCGTTCAAATCACCAACCGCCGCGACCTCGTGCTCCCCTCCAACGACACACTCTTCACCTCGGGCACGTTGGGCCGCTACTCCAACGCGCTCACGCAACTCAACCGGCACCAGAGCCAGTACGCCTCCGGCCTCACGCAGATCGAAACCACAGCCGGTTGACTCACCGAACACCGCACCACTGTCTGACCCAAGACTTAGCCAGGAGCCACAAGCAAAGGACGCATGAGCCACCCATCCTTCTCGACATTTCTGCTCATCAGCATCGTCAAGATCGTCGTCGTGATCGTCATCACGCTGACGGCGGTGGCCTACACGGTGCTCTTGGAGCGCAAAGTCCTCGGCCACATGCAGAACCGCTGGGGGCCCTCGCGCGTCGGCCCGTTCGGCCTGCTGCAGCCCCTGGCCGACGGCATCAAGCTCTTCCTCAAAGAAGACCTCATGCCCCTCGCCTCCGAGCGCCCACTCTTCATCCTCGCGCCCATCATCGCCCTCACCTGCTCGCTCATCTCCGTTGCCGTCGTCCCCTTCGGCGGGAACCAGACCATCAAAGGCGTCGAGATGTTCAACGTTGCGGACCTCAACATCGGCCTGCTCGTCATCCTCGGCATCACCTCCATCGGCGTCTACGGCATCGCGCTCTCGGGCTGGTCATCGAACAACAAGTTCTCCCTGCTCGGCAGCCTCCGCGCCACCTCGCAGATGATCAGCTACGAGCTTGCCCTCGGCCTCTCGCTCATCGGCGTCGTTCTGCGCGCGCAGTCGCTCTCGCTGCGCGACATCGTCAACAGCCAGTCCGCGCACGGCCTGCTCAGTTGGAACTTCTTCGGCGGCTTCCAGTTCGTCGCCTTCTTCATCTACCTCATGGCCGCCTACGCCGAAACCAACCGCGCGCCCTTCGACCTGCCCGAAGCCGAATCCGAACTCGTTGCCGGCTACCACACCGAGTACAGCTCCATGAAGTTCGCCATGTTCTTCATGGCCGAGTACGCCAACATGGTCACGGTCAGTTGCGTCGCCACGCTGCTCTTCTTCGGCGGCGCATCCAGCCCGCTCGGCCACCTGCTGCCCGCAACCTTCGGCGGCCCCATCCTCGAGGCCATCTTCCCCATCCTCTGGTTCGTCGCCAAAGTCTTTGCGTTCCTGCTCCTCTACATCTGGGTGCGCGGCACGCTTCCGCGCTTTCGTTACGACCAGCTCATGGGCTTCGGCTGGAAGTTCCTTCTCCCGCTGGCGATGGCGAACATCGTCGTCACCAGCCTTGCGCTCGCGTATCACGGCTAGCGCAGCACGGCAGTCTTGCGCACATGCAGTTTGTTTAGCATCTCGCAGTTTTTTGTTTTGATCTCGCAGCTTTTTGTTTTGAAAGGGCGCGGCTTTAGCCGCGCCGCAACAGACAACCCGGAGACGGGGCTTTAGCCCCTGAGGGAATGACCGCAGTTCACGCTGTTTTACAATCGCAGATGGCCTAAGGCTCTCTGCTCTGTTTCAAGGTTTCAAAAGTTCAGGAAAGACCTGGCAGATCAACATGCAACTGGCACTCTTCATCATCTTCGGCGCGCTGGCGGTAGCAGGGGCACTGAACCTGCTCATGCAGCGTCACCCCATCAACAGCGCTCTGTCGCTGGTGGTCGTGATGCTCTCGCTGGCCGTCCTCTACTGGTCGCTCGGGGCCGAGTTCCTCGCCGCCGCGCAGGTCATCGTCTACTCCGGCGCCATCATGGTCTTCTTCGTCTTCGTCATCATGCTGTTGAACGCAGGCAAAGAAGAACGAACCACCGGCAGCCGCGCCGCCTACATCGCCGGCATTCCCGGAGCAGCCGCCATCTTCTGCCTGCTCAGCTTCGTCTTCCTCACCGAAGGCCGCTCCTTCGGCTCGACCAACCTCGGCGGCTACCTCAACCACGTCACCAGCAACATCTCCGAGCTGAGCGCCGTACTCTTCACCCGCCTGCTGCTGCCCTTTGAAGTCACCAGCGTCCTCATCCTGGTCGCCATTCTCGGGGCCGTCGTGCTCGCCAGAAAGGAGCGGTAGGATGCACGCTCAAGTCCCCATCAGCGCCTATCTCATCCTCGCCGCCGTGCTCTTCTCCATCGGCGTCGGCGCGTTCCTCATCAAGCGCAACATCATCACCGTCTTCATGTCCATCGAGCTGATGCTCAACGCCGTCAACCTCACCTTCGTCGCCTTCGCCCACTCCTGGCACCAGATCGGCGGCCAGATCTTCGTCTTCTTCGTGATGGTCGTCGCCGCAGCCGAAGCCGCCGTCGGCCTCGCCATCATCATCGCCATCTTCCGCACGCGCCAGACCCTCAACGTCGATCAGATCGACCTGATGAAATCGTGACCTATGCCTTCTGAATATCTCTGGCTGATTCCGCTTCTTCCCTTCGCCGGCTTCCTCATCAACGGAACCCTCGGCCGCAAATTCCCGCGCGCCCTCGTCTCTGCCGTCGCACTCATCTCGACCGCAGTCCCCGCCGCCATCGTCGCCTGGCTGTGGTCGGCCATGCTCGCGCCCGGCGCACCCGGCGTCATCAACATAACCAGCGGCCCGTGGATCGCCATCTCCGACTTCCAGGTCAACTTCGCCTTCACCGTCGATCACCTCACGCTCATCATGCTGGGCGTCGTCACTGGCGTCGGCTTCCTCATCCATATCTACTCGGTCGGCTACATGGCGCACGAAGAGGGTTACTGGCGCTTCTTCGCCTACCTCAACCTCTTCATGTTCTTCATGTCGGTCCTCGTGCTGGCATCGAGCTTCCTGCTGCTCTTCGTCGGATGGGAGGGCGTCGGCCTCGCCTCCTACCTGCTCATCGGCTTCTACTTCAAAAAAGACTCCGCCGCCGACGCAGGCAAAAAGGCCTTCATCGTCAACCGCATCGGCGACTTCGGGTTCCTGCTCGCCATGTTCCTGCTCGTCCAGAACTTCGGCTCGCTCGACTTTGGACACGTCTTCAACGCCATCAGCGTCAACCCCGACTGGCACGGCGGCATCCTCACCGCCATCGCGCTCCTGCTCGTCGTAGGCGCGGCAGGCAAGTCCGCGCAGATCCCCCTCTACGTCTGGCTGCCCGACGCCATGGAAGGCCCCACGCCCGTCTCCGCGCTCATCCACGCCGCCACCATGGTCACGGCAGGCATCTACATGGTCGCCCGCTGCCACACGCTCTTCGACCGCAGCCCCTACGCACTCGGCGTCGTCGCCATCATCGGCGCAGTCACAGCCATCTTCGCCGCCTCCATGGGCATGGTGCAGCACGACATCAAGCGCGTCCTCGCCTACTCCACCGTCTCGCAGCTTGGCTACATGTTCCTGGCCTGCGGAGTCGGGGCCTACGCCGCGGGCATCTTCCACCTCGTCACCCACGCCTTCTTCAAAGCCCTGCTCTTCCTCGCCGCAGGCTCCGTCATCCACGCACTCGGCGGCGAGCAGGACATGCGCAACATGGGCGGCCTGCGCCAACGCATCCCCGTCACCTTCTGGACCATGACCGCCGCCGTCTTCGCCATCTGCGGCGTCTGGCCCTTCGCCGGCTTCTACTCCAAGGACGAGATCCTCTTCCGCGCCTTCGTCTCCGACAACCCCATCGCCAAGCTGCTCTGGCTCGTCGGCCTCATCACCGCCGGCATGACCGCCTTCTACATGTTCCGCCTCTGGTTCAAGACCTTCTTCGGCGAACCGCGCTTTGAAGAGTCCTCTGATCTCCACAACCACGGCGCAGCCGTCCACACCCACGCCGACACGCACGCCGTCCTCGTCGCCAACCACGACGACAACCACTCCGCCCACGGCGTCCACGAATCCCCGTGGATCATGCTCTTCCCGCTCGTCATCCTCGGCATCCTCTCCGTCGTCGGCGGATGGATCGGCGTCCCCGCAGCACAAGGCGGCCACAACGAGATCGAGCACTTCCTCGACCCCGTCTTCTCCACAGGCGCAGCCGAAGCCGTCACCGCAAGCCGCGGCCTCGAACTCGGCCTCGCCGCCATCTCGCTCGTCGTCGTCGCCATCGGCTTCTACATCGCCTTCCTGCTCTATTACAGGAAGCCCGGAACCGCCGCCTCCTACGCTCAGCGATTCCCCGCCCTCTACCGCCTCGTCAGCAACAAGTTCTACATCGACGAGCTCTACGGCCTGGTCATCGTCACGCCGCTGCTCATGTTCACCCGCCTCATCCTCGGCGGACTCATCGACACCGGCCTCGTCAACGGCTCCGGCTGGGCCGCCGCCGCCATCGCACGCGGCACCGGCGCCGCCGCCAACCGCGCCCAGTCCGGCAACATTCGCTCCTACGCCGGATGGCTCGCCCTCGGCGCTGCACTCGTTTTACTGGTCATGATCTTCGGACGCGCCCTCTGGGCCCTCTAACACGCACTCGATGTACCTAAACAAATGAATTTAGACCACTCCATCCTGACCATCGTCACCTTCCTCCCGCTCGCGGGCGCGGTCCTCCTGGCCTTTCTGCCCGACCGCGGCAAGCTGATGCAGTGGTGCGCGCTCGGCGTCACCCTCGTTACCTTTATCGCCACCCTGCACCTGCCCGCACACTACAACTACTCCGCCGCCTCGGGCAGCTTCCAGTTCGACCAGAACCTCGGCTGGATCGCCTCGCCCGCCATCCGCTACCATCTCGGCGTCGATGGCCTCTCCATGTGGCTCGTCGTCCTCACCGGCTTCCTCGCGCCCCTCGGCGTCCTCATCTCCTGGCGCGTCATCGACACCCGCCGCAAACTCTTCTACATCCAGTTCCTCATCCTTCAGGTCGCCATGTTCGGCGTCTTCGTCTCGCTCGACCTCTTCCTCTACTATGGCTTCTGGGAGCTCTCGCTCGTCCCGATGGTGGTCCTCATCGCCATCTTCGGACGCACCGAAAACCGCCGCCGCGCCGCGCTCAAATACTTCCTCTACACCTTCATCCCGTCGGCCATCCTGCTCGTCGGTATGCTCTGGGTCTACGCCCAGACCGGCACCTTCGACGTGCCCACGCTCATCCAGCTCGCCGCCACGCACGGCATCTCCACCAACTCCACCGCGCTCTGGCTCGCCTCCCTCGCCTTCCTCGGGGCCTTCGCCGTCAAGGTGCCCATCTTCCCGCTGCACGGCTGGCTCTCCGACGCCATCTTCGAGGCCCCCACCGCCGCCGTCATGGTGCTCGCCGGAAAACTCGGTCTCTACTCCATCCTGCGCTTCAGCTTCGGCATCTTCCCCGACCAGTCCCGCCACATCGCGCCTCTGCTCATCGCCCTCGGAGCCATCGGCGTCGTCTACGGCGCGCTCATCGCCCTCGTCCAGAACGACCTCAAGCGCCTGGCCGCCTTCGCCACGCTCGGCCACGTCAGCCTCGTCGTCCTCGGCATCTTCTCCTTCACCATCGCCGGCATCGACGGCGGCATCTACGCCACGCTCAACGAAGGCATCGGCGGCGCTGCCCTCTTCATCCTGCTCGGCGTGCTCTACGAGCGTTACGCCACCTACGACATGCGCTCCCTCGGCGGCCTCGCGCAAAAGCTCCCCTGGATGGTGACGTTCTACGTCATCACCGCGCTCTCCGTCGTCGGCCTGCCCATGCTCAACGGCTTCGTCGGCGAGTTCCTCGTCCTCTCCGGCTCCATGCAGTCCACCATCCGCAACCACACCGGCTGGACCGTCCTCGCCACCACCGGCGTCATCCTCACCGCGTCCTACATGCTCTGGATGATCCAGCGCATCTTCTACGGCGACCTCGGCCACAAGTCCACCATGATGCCCGCCGTCGATCTCGACGCCCGCGAGCACCTCACGCTCTGGCCGCTCGCCATCCTCATGCTTGCCATGGGCGTCGCCTCACCCTTCTGGATGCGAGCCATCGACGGCGCAGGCACAGTCCTCGCCCAACAGTCCATCCAGACGGTGCAGCCCACAAACACGCCCGTCAACGCACTCACCCCCACCTCATCCCCAACCGTGACCGCCTCCACACCCACCGCAACGGAGGCCCGCTAAATGCCGACCAACCTCGTCGCCCTGCTGCCCGAACTCGTCCTCACCATCGCCGCCGTCATCATCATGCTGGCCGAGCCCATGCTCAAGCCCGCCGCCAGCCGCAAGCCTCTCGGCTGGATCGGCATCATCGGCACCGTGCTGGCGGGCCTCGCAAGCTGGTATCAGGTCTCCTTCGGCACCATCCACGCCTACTCCGGCACCATTCAGGTGGACGCCTTCTCCGTCCTCTTCCACTACATCATCGCCGCCGTCGTCCTCGTCACGCTGCTCACCTCTCTCGACTACTTTGAAGGCAACGCCTCCCACGCAGGCGAGTACTTCGCGCTCGTCCTCTTCGGCGCCGTCGGCATGATGTTCATGACCTGCTCCGTCGAACTCCTGATGGTCTTCGTCGGCCTCGAAATCTCGTCCATCTCCACCTACATCCTCGCCGGCTTCCGCAAAGGCAGCGGCACCGGTTCCGAAGCCTCCATCAAATACTTCCTGCTCGGCTCCTTCGCCACGGCCTTCTTCCTCTACGGCATCGCGCTCGCCTTCGGGGCCACCGGCTCGACCAACATCTTCGCCATCGCCCACGGCCTCGCCACCACAGCCACGCCGCGCATGGCCTTCCTCGCCCTGGCCATGATCCTCATCGGCCTCGGCTTCAAAGTCTCCGCCGCCCCCTTCCATGTCTGGACACCCGACGTCTACCAGGGCGCGCCCGCACCCATCGTGGGCCTCATGTCCACCGCGCCCAAGGCCGCCGCCTTCGCCGTGCTCTTGCGCATCACCTTCACCGGCTTCCCCGCCATGCAGCACCGCTGGGCCATCCTCATGTGGATCCTCGCCGTCCTCTCGATGACCATCGGCAACCTCGGCGCGCTCAAGCAGACCGACGTCAAGCGCATGCTCGCCTACTCCTCCATCGCCCACGCCGGATACCTGCTCGTCGCCTTCACCGCCTTCCCCTACGACGGCATCGCCTCCGCCTGCTTCTACACCGGCGCCTACGCCGCCATGAACATCGGCGCCTTCGCCGTCATCACCCAGGTCGCCGGCTATCAGGAGCGCGCCCGCACCCTCGAAGACTACACCGGCCTCGCCCTCAAGCGGCCCGTCCTCTCCGCCCTGCTCGCCTTCTTCCTGCTCTCGCTCATCGGAATCCCCTTCACCGGCGGCTTCTTCGGCAAGTTCTACGTCTTCACCGCCGCCATCCACGGAGGCCACATCTGGCTCGCCGTCATCGGCCTGCTCAACAGCGGCGTCGCCTGCTTCTACTACCTCCGCCTGCTCACTACGGTCTACTCACGCCGCACCACCGACGCTCCGTTGCTCGACAGCCCGCGCGCCGTCAGCGCCCCAGCCGCCGTCGGCCTCGGCCTCGCCGCAGCCGCAACGCTCGCGCTCGGTATCGTCCCCAGCGGAGCGGTCATGTTCGCCGAGTACGCCAGCCACTCCGCCCTCATCGAGCAAGCCCGCCAGGAGTGCGCCAACGCTGCCCCCAACTGCCACATCGAACTCAAATTCGACGTCACCAGGTAGATGTCACTTTCTCCTACCGTCGATAACACTTGGGAGTCTGTCTGGGGACTCGACTGACTGCAGTCGTAAGCACCAAAGGCGCGCTCCATACCATCTGGATCGCTGTCCGATTTTGCGAGTCCACTTCACCTGACACCGATCCCCAGGGATGCGGCAATAACGCCCCTGCTGGACTAACCCTGTTTCGAAGTCTTATTACCTGCTCACGGCTGCACGGATCGTCCGGATGTCGATACAGCCTGGAGTCTGGCCCTTCGTACAGCGCACCCTCGCGCCTTTGTCTCCGGCAAGGTCACAGGCTTCCCCGCAAGCACCTCATCAATCGCGCGCTTAAGGCCCTGCTTTGTTGTCCGCGCCGGGTTCGGTGCGTCCTCGATGTAGCCGTGGTACCGCATCACGCCCGAGGCGTCCACGAGGAAGTTGTCCGTAGTGGCAATCACTCCAAACCGGTCAGACACCGCATTTTTCTCATCCACATAAACGGGAAACGCAAAGCCGACATCTTTGGCATACTGCCTCACCTCTGCCAGAGACTCGTTCCCGTTGGAGTCCACCACAATAAACTGCACCCGGCCCTTGTATTCCCGATAAAGTGTGTTCCTGCGGAAGTTGAATGCATTGGAGAGCGGGCACCGTGTTGAAAAAAACATCACCACCGTCACCTTCCCCTTGAGACTCCGGTAGTCCACCGTATGACCCTTCATATTGAGCACGGTGAAGCCCGTGACCTGCTCACCCACATGGTATGGCTGCGGATCCGCGCTTCTTGCAGGAAGTGACACCGTTATAAAAAAGACGGCCAACAGCAACATCTTCATAGGTCCTCCCTCGAATCAAACTGCCGCATGTTGCAACGATGGTTCATAGCTACGGAACCTGCACAAACGGCGCAATCGAAGGTACGCCGGAGCTGTTGACAATGAACAGCATGTAGTAACCCGGAGGCGCAAGGTTTGCGTTGGCGGGGGCCGTCACCGTCAGGCCGCCGCTCGCCTGCGTAAAGCTCAACGGTAAATATCGCTCATTCTGGTCAAAGAAATGCGTTACCGCTCCGGTCCTGATCAGCACCACGCTCGCAATCGACGCGGCATCCGGTGTAGCCACGAAGAAGGTTGTGCCCAACTGAATCTGACTCGGGGCCTGCGTAATGGTTGGCCGCGCTCCCTTGAACAGGTACGGAGGCGAGTAGAACTCCGCGCTCTTTTCGTCAGCAACATTGCCAAAGTCCGCGCCCATCCCCGACTCCAGCACGCGGCCATCCGGAAGCAGCAAGGCCGTCCCGTGGTACTCCCTCGGCGTATGCATGGAGGCCATCGTCGTCCACGTCTGCGTCGTGGGCGACCACATCTCCGCCGCGTAGACTGCATTCGCGATGTTTCCACCATTCCTGTCCGTCTCACCCCCGGTCGCCAGCACGTTGCCGTCCGGCAGCATCGTCAGGTTCATAAAGCTGCGCGGATAAGCCATCGAAGCCGTCTGGCGCCACGCTGGCGAAGACTGCGTCATGTCCAGCACAAACGTCGTATTAGAAGATGCCCCAACACCCTGACTGTCTGCCGAGCTACCCGCCTTCATGAATTTGCCCGGCAGATACATGGTTGCGCTGCTGCCATCGACAATGTTGGAATCGATCACGGACCAACTGGTTGACGCCAGGTTCAGAATATCGGTGTCCGTCCCATACTCCGAGCCGCCAATGTGGACCACCCGCCCATCCGGCATGACATACAGGAACGGATAGGTCTCAAACGGATTGTTTGCATTCGTCAGCGATGTCCACGAGTTCGTCGAGGGGTTGTATATCTCCGAGATGCCCGCATTGGTGTTCGCACTCGTTTGCCAACCTGCCACCACCAACATCCGGCCATCCGGCAGCGTCGTCACGTTCGGATACCAGCGCCGGTACTGCATATTCGGCACCGTCGTCCAGGTAAGGCTCGACGGATCAAATATCTCAGCGTTCTTGATGCCAATTGTAGTGCTGCTTCCTCCATACCCCCCGGCAACAAAGATTCGGCCGTCTGCCATCATGGCCGCACCGGAACAGAAGAGGTCCACGGGAATGGAGACGTTGGTAAACGTGTTGGCCACATAGTCCCAGACCGTCGCGTTCGCACCATCCGGATAGAACAACACCCGGTTATTCGGAAGCAGAATCAGGTTCACCGCCACCGCCGGCGTACTGACAGGAGCCGACCAACTACCCACAACCGATGCATTGGCGGAGTTGTTCACCGTGATAGCAACAGAGGACGACGTCGTCGAGAGCCCGGAGCTATCGGTCGCGCGCGCAGCCAGCATATGCGGCCCGTCCGCCACTGTCGTCGAATCCCACGTCATGGAATAAGGAGACGTCGTGACCTGGGCCCCAAGCGATGCTCCGTCCAGCAAAAACTGCACACCGCTGACCGCAATCGGGTCCGACGCCATAGCAGACACCGTGACCGGGCCCGAAACCAGAGCGCCTGCAGCCGGCGAGGTCATCGACACGGTCGGCGGCGTCGAGTTCGCGCCGCTTCCGCCCGCAAGCACCTCAACGATGCTCAGGTTGTAGCGGTCCGTTGTGGGCGCCGTGTCGTTGATCGTCGCCGTAGTTCCGCTGGTAGCCACCGGATTACTCAGCATCTGCACCCAGTACGTATCGCCGGTAGGCGTCAGATACTGATGCACCAGGCTCTGCCCCGAGCCTACTGTGCGAGCAATCGCATTATCGAAGTCGTTACCGACTCCCAGCACCCACGAGTTGTTCCCCGTAGTCACCAGCGATGCAGTCGGCGCTCCCGAGGCCGCGCTATTGCCCACCACCGCTCCGATAGCGCCCGATCCGTTTGTCCCGCTCGTATCCACTCCGGAAAAACTCATCACCGTGATCGATGAGACGACGCTCTGCGACAGCGTTGCCGTCACCGTTGCATTGCTGATGGTGGAAGCCGCGAAGGCGCGCCAGACTTCTGCGTCTCCCCACTGCCCATTCGTTCGTTCAACCAGCACCCAGGTCAGGCCTCCTCCAGACACACCCGTCACCGTTGTGTTTGCTCCATTGATATAGTCGGCCGACACAAACGCCAGCAGCAACTCGTTGGCCGCCGCCGTGGAGAACAACGGGCTCGTGACCGTCGCACTCGCACTCGATTTATCCAGCGACTTGTTGACATCCAGACTGATCGAATTCGACGGCGCCACCGCGGCAAAATTGATTCCGCTCGCATCCGATCCTGCTATGCTCACCGTCTGGTTTGCGGGATTGAACGTATAGCCGTTCTTTGCGGGCGTCACCGTGTACAAGCCGTTCGCCAGTCCGCTGAACGAATATTTGCCGCCTGCGTCCGCAACCGCACTTGCGTTCGCCGCTCCGCTCAGCGTGAGCGTCGCGCCGCTGCCGCCGGACGTCGGGCTGATCGTGCCCGAGATGCTCCACGTCGGCCCATTCCCCTGCGCTGCAAAGTTCACGCCCGTCTGGTTCGCGTTGTTCACCGTCACGTTCTGGCTCGCCGGGCTGAACGTGTACCCGGTCTTGCTGGGCGTAATGGTATACGAGCCATTGGCGAGTCCTGCGAACGAGTAATTTCCGCCGGCATCGGCAGTTACGCTGCCGTTCGACGCTCCAGTCAGCGTCACCGTCGCGCCGCCGCCGCTCGCCGCCGGGGTAATGCTGCCCGAGACGCTCCACGTGGAGCCGGTCATCTGCGCCGTAAAGTTCACTCCCGTCTGGTCCGCTCCATTCACCGCGACTGCCTGACTCACAGGACTGAAGATGAAACCGCTGCGGCTCGGCGTCACCGTGTAGGTGCCATCCGGCAGTCCTGCGAATGAGTAGTTCCCATTCGCGTCCGTCACCGTCGTGGCGCTCACAGTTCCGCTCAACGTCACTGTAACCCCGCTGCCGGCAGTCGATGGGCCAATGCTGCCCCCAATGGCCCGCACCGTCGCGGTACTCGGCCGGAAGGTCGCCACCGTTGCAAACCATGTCCCGCTTGCCTGCGTAAATGTTGCCGCGATGCTCCCGGCGGCCGCCTGAATCTGGTATTCATCCAGATCGCCGTTCACCAGCGTCATGGGAGTAAATCCCGAACCCGCAGTCGCCGTGTTGTAAACAAACCCGTAGCCGTAGATTAGCTCTCCCCCAGTGGTCGTCGTCACCGCTCCGCTCGATACGTTTGCCCCCGTACCTGCAGCCGATGTAGACGCATCCACGGGATAGGTTGCGGACAATCCCGTCCACTCAGAGACATGAATTTCCAGTGCTCCAGCCACCACCGGAGTCAGCGTCACTGTATTCGCGCCGCCCTTGCAGATGGGGACATACCAGACATACGAGGTCACGTTCTGATTGGGATCAGTCGCGGGAGCAGCCACTGGGATGTAGGTGTTTCCCAACGTGTCCGAAACAGCCAACGAACCGGACGGACGCGCAACCGTACCTTGCACCAGCAGAAAATCGCCTGCCGTATTGTTCGCCGTGAACGTGGCCGATATGGACGCCGCCGTCGCTTCGTTTCCTTTCACGTTCGACTGGATAAGCTGAATGCCGCTTACCACGACAGCCTGGGCGGCAAAGTTCACGCCTGTCTGGTTTGCCCCATTGATCGTGACCGCCTGGCTCGCAGGGGTGAACGTGTAACCTGCCTTGTTGGGTGTCACGGTATACGATCCGTTGGCCAGGCCCGCAAAGGAGTAGTTCCCGTTGGCATCCGCCACCGTCGTGACGCTGGCGGCTCCGCTCAGCGTCACCGTCGCGCCGCTCCCGCCAGTACCTGGACTGATTGCTCCGGACATATTCCATGTCGTGGTTCCAGTGGCCGCAGGCAGTATCTCGCAGATGCTCAGGTTGTACCGATCGCCGGTAGGAGCGGTGTCATTGATCGTCGCCGTCGTGCCTGCCGTAGCGACCGGCGTTGTTCGCATCTGCACCCAATACGTATCTCCAACTGGTGACAGGTACTGGTGCAGCAGCGTCTGGCCTGAACCCGCCGTGCGTCCAATGGCATTGTCAAAGTCGTTGCCCACACCAATCACCCACGATCCACCAACCGTGGTTACAAGCGAGGCCGTCGGCGCGCCGCCGGATACGCTTGCGCCGGCAGTCGCCCCAATCGCACCCGACCCGTTCGTCCCGGACAGATTCACCCCAGCAAAGCTCATCACAGTCATCGACGCCATGACGCTTTGCGACAGCGTCGCCGTCACCGTCGCCTTGCTCAAGGTGGAGGACGCAAAGGCACGCCATATCTCCGAAGTTCCGCTCTGCGCATTGGCCCTTCGCACCAGTACCCACGTCAGCCCACCGCCGGAGACGCCCGTCACCGTTGTATTGGCGCCGCCCAGGTAGTCCGTAGACACGAAAGCCAGCAGTAACTCATTTCCCGCTCCGGTTGAAAACACCGGGCTGGTTATCGTCGTGCTTGAAGTCGCACCGTCCTTCGACACGGCAACGTCTGTAGCAATCGCTCCCCATGCAGGTGCGGCCACTAACAAAGTCAGCATCAGCCACACAGCCACACAGCGTCCGGTTGCGCCCAGCCAATGTCTGCCCCGGTGTCCACCCACACCGCATTTCGTATCACGGAATTGCGATTGGAACTTCCACGCGATTGATGGAATCCACGCGAACATAGTTCTCTCCTTGGCGTCTCATGTCTGGACCTCAAAGACGCATCATGGGGAAGTAAAAGCCAGGCCCGGTACTAAGATTCGTGCCTCATGCTCTGTGCAGACACAAACGGCAAGCATGCCGTTTTTGAAAAGGGCGCGGCTTCACAGGCCGCGGGAAAATGCACGCTTTGTGCTTTTCGGTGGGAGCGCAGGGCTTCAGCCCTGCGAAAACCAAAGCAAATTCAAGGGGCTTTAGAGACTGGGCCTTTCTGCAAACGCTGCCAGACGGACTTTTTCCGCAGCCTCTTCAGTCGCACCGCAAACCGCTTCGATTCAACGAGGCTTTAGCCTCTGAGGGAACGGTTGCGGACTCAATCAGACCCGCCCTGAGTCAACAGAAGATGGCAGGGGCAACTTCGTGGAGTCAGCCAAAACAGCAATCCTGCCAGAGATCCGGCCTGCCAGGCCCAAACCGGATCGCTGCTAACTGCCACCCTGCCGCGAGTCGGAGGAATTGCCATTCTTTACGCAAAGAGTTGCAGCCTGCAAGGTCGCGGCTTTCGGAAACGGTAGGTTCCTCAGCGACGAGAAGTGGCGGCCTATGGTCACATAATTGCACTCATCGAGTGCGTCTGCATGACTACACCACCTGCAAAGTTTGGGTAGGACGGTTAGTGGATTCAACTTGAACCCGGAATTTTATTGGAGACAGACCATGATGCGTTTCCTGAAATCCCATCTTCTCCTCCGTCTGCTCTTGGCTGGTGCATTTCTCGCTGCCACCCTGCCCGCCCTTCCCTCTTTTGCCGATAGCATTCAGGCGTTCAGTTTCACGTCGTCCGTATACCGCAGCGACGACCCAGGAACCGGCGAACTGGGCTACACGTTCACCGTCGGGAGCAACCCGGTCGTGGTGGACTCGCTCGGGTATATCAACGATCTGTACAACGGAACCCACACCGTGGCGATCTTCGACGTGGCCACGCAACAGATGGTTCCAGGAGCGTTGGTGACGGTGACAACCTCGGGCGGAAGCTCCATTGACACACACTTTACGTATGCCTCGTTGAGCACTCCCGTGACGCTGGCCGCGAACACGGAGTACCAGATCGTCTCGCAGTTCTTCGCCGGCGAGTATTACTTTACGAACGCCGTGGGATTCACTTCGGCCCCCGGTGTCACGTTCGGCGATGCGGTGTTCGGCAACTACGGCGATCCACCCTCGACTCCGGTATTTGCGACTGGAAGTTATCCGCCGAACGATCCAGGGGACTTCGGCCCTAACTTCACGTTCCTCACGGATACAACACCGGTGCCGGAGCCGTCGTCGATCTACCTTGTCGTCAGCGGCTTCTGCGGGCTCGCTGCCACAAGCCTGCGCCGCCTGAGACGCTGACTGCCTGTGAACTAATCGCCGGCGACCGCTGTCATGCTTCGACCACTGCCTGTCTCTCCGCCGTGCCATACACCAGGCCGTCCACCAGGTCCAGGTACTCGTGCTTCTTGATGTTCCAGTTATTTTCTTCAATAAATTTTAGCCCGCGCTCTCGCTGTGTAGAGGTGATGGCAGGCTGTTCGATCAACCGAAGAATCTCCGCAGCCAGGTCATCGACGTCTTCAGACTCGAAGAAAGCGATCAGGCCGTCCTCAAAGTACATGCGGTTGATGCGCGTGCTGGAGGCAAGCACCGGAACCCCGACCGCCATGAATTCGAGAATCTTCGTACTGAGCGCCTCGTTGCCGAACGAGCGTTTGCGCTTGGGTTCAATGCCGAGATCGACACTCGCCATGGTACTGGCCACCTGCTCAATCGGCACGCCTCCGCCAATCGAAACCCTGTCGCCAAGTCCGTAGTTCTCGACCATCGAGGTGAGGCGCTCACGCTCCGCGCCATCGCCAAAGATAATCAGCCTCAGGTTGGCTGCCTTGTCCCCAAGCCGTGCCATCGCGTCGATGACGAGATCCACCCCCTGGTGCCAGCTCAACGTGCCTGGATAGCACATGACGAACTCGCCGTCCTGCCTGGACTTCGACGGCCGTGGGCGGAAGATCGCAGGGTCAGGATAGTTGAGGATCGTGGTGCATTTCTCCGGATGTCCCGAGCGGCGCCCCAGCCGCTCCGTCCAGAGATGGTTGGCTACGATGATGTGGTTCGAGTAAACCACCGAGAGCTTCTCCATGAGCACCAGCATCCGAAACGGGATCGATCGATCGCTGATCTTGAACTTGCTCGCATACAGCTCAGGCACGATGTCATGAATATCAAGAATCACCTTGGCCCCCATCAACCGCGGGACGAGCGTGGTAAAGACCTGAAAGTCCGGCACCGAGTGCACATGAATGAGATCGTAGGGGTGCTTAAGATGACGCAGCGTTAGAAGCCACATCGACCGAACGAAGAACAGGAGCAGCTTGATGAGATAGCTGAATGGACCTCCCTCATCAATGATGCGGCGCTGGATACGGTAAACATTGACTCCATTGATCGTCTCGAAAGAAGACTGCCCGGCTCGGCGCAGTACGATGGCGTCCACTTGATCGCCGCGGCGGAAGAGGGTCTCCGCGTAGCGTCGCACGCGGTTGTCGGTCTCGTAAAACGTGTACGCCACCATGCAGGCTCTCATCAACTCGTCACCTCTCGCTCGTCCCTTCCACGACCACCGGTATTCTCTTCCTGCTTGTACATAATCGCCGAGTTGAATTGCACGGGCACAGCCGGGCGGGTGCTCAGCACGCGCGCTCTGAAGCAGCGACGACAGAGGAAAACGGAGTGACATAGTGGTAGAGAATCTGGTCATACAACCAGTGCGGCAGAGGAACACTCGTGTCCACCAGCGGCCTGAGTATTGGAATGGCGACTATCTTAACCGGACGCAAAAGAGCTTTCATCGCTGCCTTCATGCCGCTGGCGGGCTTCGTGCGCTGCACACGCCACAACTCCAGAAAGTGCTGCCCTGCTTCAGTCCTGCCGAACTCCGGCCACGAGCGGTAGAGCGCTTCGACACGCTGAATAGTGTTTTCCAGCGTCTCGTGTTTGTTGTGATAGCCAACGGCGTCCGGGTTGTAGAGCAACCGGTAGCCCTGTTTCTTCAGGCGATAGCTAAGCTCCACGTCCTCGTAGCCGTAGGTACGGAACGCCTCGCTGAAGACTCCATGCCGGGCGAGAAATGCAGCCTTCACGCTGGTATTGCAGAAGTAGCCATGCCGGAAGTCGAGGTCCATGCCGGGCTTGAAGTAACCGAAGTTGAACTGAGGCCCATAGAGTCCTGACCACTGCATGAACGGTGTGGGACGCACGCTCGGCGACCATGGCACGAATCCGAGCACTCCAATATGCTCCTCAGGAAACTTTTCATGCCACGCCGCATGCTGTTCCGCCAGGCACGGGCCAGGAATAATGTCGTCGTCGCCAAACAGGATCAGGTCGCCTGCGGCCTCGCGGATCGCGTGGTTGCGCGCCGCGGCCAAACCGCTGTTCTGCTGATGGAGGTAACGCAGAGGAATGGAGAACAGCGCAGTGCACTCGCGGACCACCTCGGCCGTGTGGTCCTTTGAGCCATCATCGACCACGAGCACTTCGCTCATGTGATGATCCCCAGCCTGCTCCGCATAACCCATCAGCGTCTTCCGGAGGACCTCGGCCCGGTTGTACGTCGGAACAATCACACTAACCCGCATATATACCTCGGAACAACTTCGTCGTCGATCTCGACCCTTTTTCCCGAACTATCCATATGCCGGCGATCCGATTCTGCCTTCAAGCCGAAACCGCATGGCGATCCATCCCTAACGCACACTGAGGAGTTTTCTCGTCAAGCGCCGGCGCGGTCGCCTTGACGAGATAGGGATAAGTAGAAGTAAATGCCATGACAATCCACAGAATGATCGTCTGCTGCCCCCAGCCGAATACCTCCGCGTTGGTCATCTCGAAGCAGAAAGCCGCCAGGTTCACAAAGAACAGCAGACACAGCCTGTTGTCGGGCGGTGGCAGCCCGCGCGCGGAGCGGACCGTCCTGAAGATCACCACGGCAAGCATCAGGCAAACGATCAGCAGGCCTATATATCCAGTCTCAGCCCACAACTCGGCGAAGGCGCTGTCGCAGCTCGCAAACGACATGGTGCGCCCTTCCACCTTGCCAGTCAGATGAAGCATAGGAAACGATCGCGGCCCAAAGCCAAGCAGCATTCGATCGAAGCTCTGGTCAAGCCGCTCAGAGACCAGGCTGTAAAGCTCAAAGCGGTACTGATATGACTGTCCTTGATACGAAGTGGGGTCCACCGTTGCGACGTAATTGTTCCATATCGTCTCCCTCACGCCCGGCCGTACAACCAGCACAGTCAGCGTAAGCAGTGAGATGACGGCCATGTATTTCTGGATCTTGCCGCGGCCGAAGAAAAGCAGCAGCGCGAGCGACGCCGCTAGCGCCAACCAGGGCCCGCGGCTGGCAGTCTTGAAGATGCAGGTAAACATCAGCAGAATGCCGATCCAAAGAAACGTCCTGCGTCCACCCTTTTTAGCCAATGAGATCAAGTACAGCGTCATGGGGATCGCCAGGGCCAGCGCCGTGCCAAACAAAATCGGATGACCGAAGGTGGACTGTACCCGAAGTCCGCGCGCTATATCGTGGTACAGATCGCCGCTGCTGCCAAAGCGATGAACCTCAACCGGAAACAGCGAAACAACCGACCAGTGACCATAGGCCTCCATCACGCCGAAGACGGAGCAGACAATCACCCCACTTACTAGTCCGAAGAGGACTTTCTTCATCGTCTCGACGTCGGGCACGTATTTGGCATAGATGACGTAAACAGCAATGTAGTCCAGAAACAGTGCTAGCAAGGACTTCGCGCTGTCGGTAAAGGCAATCGAGTTGACCGTGGAGAGCGTCCACCACACCGCCAGCAGGACAATCCACCCTTTGAGCGGCAGCCTTTCAGGCGATGCCCCCCTTTGCTTGGTCATCGCCAGCATCAGAAAAAGCAGCGTCAGAACGACGAGGCGCTGCGTCGTCATATCGAAAAGATCGCCAGCCGAGACCTTGGACTCCTCCGGGAAGAGGACAAGAAAGAACGCAGCCACGGGCAAGGTTGCGGTGAAGCCCTTGTTTATGGCCACCATCAGCAGCGTAACGATCACGATGAAGTCAAGGATGAGAACAAGAATCATAAGGAGCCGGTCCAATTCTTACGCGCGGTGCGGGAGTCCGCGACCGCTGCCGGAGCAGGTCTGAATCCTTCTCCAGATACTTCTCTATCCGCACATTTGCCGTGTGACGAAGCTACTTTTCGCCACCAGCTTTTCTCACATAGCGCCGCTTCTCCCGTTGCCGCAGATAAAGCACTCCGAGCAAAGCACCGCACAAAAGCATAAGCCGCCAGCCGTGTTCCAGTGCAAGTTCCCACGCACCCGCCTTGCCTCCGTAGTAGGCGGCCACCATGACGCGGCCCCAGGAGAATCGCGACAAGTCCATGTCGCGCACATCGGAGATCCTGCGAAGGGCATACGCGTAGAGGCTACGCTTGCGGATGTCTTCGCGTCCGGGATCAAAGCCATTGTTCAGCGCAATACGAATCCTGCGCGCCTGGTGCGGCAGAATGGTCAGCCGCAGCGTCGGAGATCCCGCACCAAATTCGAATGCTGCCGATGCATCATCCACCGTCACCGTGGCCTCGGGCAAAAGCCCTACTGGAGCCTCTACATGAAATACAGCCCCGCTGTCACCCGGGTTGGACAGGTCAATCTCCGTAGAGAGCATACGTACGTCGTAGCCACCGTCCATCCTCCGGCGAATCGGATAAGTGTGGCGCGCCATTTCGCCCAGTCCGGCCCAGACCGTGCCAGGCTGCATCCGGTTGACCAGGTCCGCAGTCTGGTTAAACGCGCCCATGCCGCGCTCGAACAAGTCGTGGTGCGCGTAGAACAGTAGAGGGTTGCCCAGAAAGACCTGAATAGCAATATCGACGCTCGGTATCGGTACGGCCACCGAGTTGCGCAACATGCTGAGCAGCCCCGCATAATCCGTTGTATAAGGCCGTAGCAGAAATATCGGGCTGTCAGGAAATGAATCGCCCAGCGGCACATCGAGAGAATTCGCCGTGCCCAGAAATCCATAAGTACGTAGCGCCACGAAGGTCCTCAACGGTGCTACGCCGTGAGGAAACACCATCACACGGTCGTAGGGGATGCGAGTCAACTCATGGAACCGCTCCATTCTGGCGACGCTCTGCCGTATCTCCCGCTCCTGTTCGTTGAGTGGATTCACGGTGTAGCTGTCGAACTCGCGGTGTGTATGGTTGTCGCCATGAATGCAGATGGAGTAGCGATCGGGATGCTCGCGAAACAACGCAATCACATCTGCCCTGCTGCGGTCGTAGTTCCAGGGAATAAAAGCGATGGTCGTATGAAAGTTATGCTGATCCATCTGCCGCAGTAAGCCGCGATAATCCAGCGCGCCATAGGGATCAATCAACCAGGGGTCGTCGATGGTGAAATTAGCGTAGTGTCCGTCGAGGTGCCAGCCATACTCTCCTACAGCATGATTGAGGAAGAGTAAAAAAGGTGCCAGCGAAGAAAAACTCTTCTCCATTCCCGACGGCTTGCCCAGGAATGATTGATCAAACAGCCGAAGCTGCGGGACGAAGCAGACCTCTCGTTTTCCCGGACGCGCACAGAACAGAAGCCGGCTGGAGCTACCGTCCGCCCATCTGGAGGAGAGCACCGTTGCAGATGGCACGGCTGCTCCTTCAAGCCGGCACAAGGGCGAAGTCACTGCTGTCAGATTCACACCTGCAAGCACTCCGGCCAACGGCGCATTCTGTTCCACGTGAACCGTGCCAGGTTCGGCGCGGTCAGCCAGAGCAGCACACCCGCTTATGTCGCCTGCCGACCACGCCTTCAGCACATCTGCGTTCCCTTGCGCCGTAATGGCAAAGATCAGCAGCGGTATGCTGGCTCTCCCGTGTCCGTCAAGTGCCCCGCGAAGCAGTCTCATATCAGAGCCTGCAAGCGCGTCTTCCGTAGCAAGAACCGCAAGCGTGCCCGGAGCAGCCACCCGCTGCATCGCCTGAGCCATTGCGTCCGGAGAGCTGGTGTCCGCAGAGATCAGGCCAACACCGTAGAAGCCGGCAAGAAGCTGTATCTGCTGCTCTTCCATTGCATACGGCTGCTTGCCGTGCAACAGGACAAGGTCCTGACCATAACCAGAGCTGATGAAGCAGGTAAGAACAAGGACGCCGACAACAGCACACAGAGGAAATACGTCGCAGGACTGTCCGATGCCGCGCAGAAAATGCCTCTGCGTTTGCCTGCGACGCCTACGCACACACTGGACAGAGTTGGTGCTGGGAAACATACGAGCCATTTCAAGTACATCGGTTATGCGCGCCCGACCGGGCGTAAATAGAACTGTGCCGTGTCGCCTTGTCCCCGCCTGTTCAGCGCGGCGGCAGACCTGCGCATAGTCCTGATCTGTGCGGGCGATGGCCGCACCGCTCGTGACAAAGGAACATCGCTGCGATACGACTCACTCGCCCAGAACTGAAACTCATTGGAGTCGAAGATCACATTCTCAACGCGAAACCCGCTCTTGGCGGCAAGCATCTCAAAGCTCTTGCGGCTATGCAGAAACAGGTGGCGCGGAGCATCAAGTTGAGACCAGTCCGTGCCATAGTTCTGCCAGGCCCACCCCACGACGGGGATACATACGACGCAGACGCCTCCCGGCTTTACACGCTCCCGTGCGAGCGCCAGGGTGTCGATCGGCATATGTTCGAGCGAATGGCGAAACAAAACAACGTCGTAACTCTCAGTGACCTCGGCCAGTGTCTTGCGCTCCACCCGTAGACCGAAGCGGTCGTAAACGTCAGCCGAGACGAACGGATCGATGCCGTGCGCCTTGTAACCCAGCTCGCGCAGGTCGGCCAGCAGTGATCCGCCGCCGCAACCTACATCGAGCAGTGTCTGCCTCCTGTTCAGATGCGCTCGCCGTATTGCATCCAGGTCTGTCCTTCGCCTCCAGTTCACAAGAAACCCTGCCGGCGAAAGGTAAAGGAAGTCACGCAGCGCACGCAGATGGCTGACCGACCTCGTCTGAAGGCTGTAATAATCTCTGGGATAGTAGGCGTCCATGTCAGCGGGCGGGGCAGCAAGCGACAGACACCCGCACTCCGCGCACTCCCAATAGGGAAAGACATCGCGCGTGCCCAGCATCATCTCCCGCGCCTGGTGCAGCGCACCGGCAGGAGATCCGCACACCGGACACTGACACGGAGGAAGACCGCCCAGCGGATCTCGCCCACCGTAGTATGAGAGCATCTCCGGAGATGTTTGGCGGCACATCTTTTCCAATCCCCTCTTTTGCCGCGCAACTCCGGCATCGGGGAGCTGCCACAGAGGCAGCCCGTAACAATCGTGAAAATGCCATACTGGCCTATCTTGAGCATTTTCCCAGGAGATATAGTCCTCGCGACCTCATCCTCCGAAGCGGGATTTGTTGTCATTCCCGAAGGGAATCTGCGTTTCCATCCCGCTCCCTTTTGTTTGTCCTTCCCGAAGGACATCCGCGTTTCGCTTCGGGTCACACCGAGCTACAGTTTTAGGGAAAATGCTCTAAGTTCCTCTACCACGAGTCTTGGATAAAATGGCCCCCTCCGGAACAATGCTCGCCGCAGCCGCTCCACTACCTGGAGAGACTTACCCAGGACTGCCGCACCCGGCACCTGTCTTCTCGTGAACCGGGCAATCCGCAACTCGCGCCGTTCGCGCCGCAGTTCGCGCGCGGCAAGCCAGCGCAGATGAGCGAAGGGCGGCCTGGCCACCACCGAGGCTGCCATGCTTTCACGTATCCTCACCAGGTCTTCGCGCATCCGGATCTCCTCGCGCATGGCCTTCTCCGCCCAACTCCCCTCGCTGCCCGCGTGATACACCACCAGTTCATCGCGCAGGATCGTCCATGGTCCTTCAAGCGCCAGACGGAAGGGCAGATCGTAGTCCTCGCCAAAACGCAGCGTCTCGTCGAAGTAGCCCACGCGCTCCAGCACCTCGCGGCGAATAGCCACTGCCTGATTGAACATCACGAACCGGTTGAGCAACACCTCGGCGGGGTTCTTCCATATTCCGCTCGGGCACTTCGGCATCGTGTCGCCAATGTCAAACGTCGATGTGCGCCTTCCACTGGGGTACAGCACTGTGCAGTTGCACAGGCAGGCCGTCACCTCCGATCCCGCATCGCATAGCGATCTCACCTGCCGCGTGATCTTGTCCTGCAGCCACAGGTCGTCGGAGTCCAGCAGTGCGACAATGTCGCCCCTGGCAACGGCGATACCGCGGTTGCGCGCGATTGCAGGGCCGGCATTGGCTTGTGTCACCACCCGGATCCTGTCCCCATAGCTCCGGAGCACCGTCTGTGTGTTGTCCGTAGACCCGTCATCCACAAGGATGACCTCGATGTTCGGGTAGGTCTGACCAAGCACGCTGTCGATCGACTCTCCAACGGTCCCGGCCCTGTTATAGGTAGGAATGATGACGCTGACCAGCGGATGGGTTCGCATGGCCACCTCCAGACAAGGCTGAAATAAGTACACAAATGCGAAGGGCGATGCTCGCCAAAAGACCTGCTGTGGCGGCAGCGCGGAGGGCGATTCTCTCGCGCCCTCCACACTGGCCCTTACGTCCAGGCTTGCCGCCTTACAGCGATCTGTACCTGCGATGATGGACTAGTAAGCGACGCCCCCCAGGCTCAACGGAGTGCCAGGTTTTGTTGTTCCAGCATATTCGTAAGCCCCAATGTCGAACGCCGATCCTTGCGGACGAGCAGTGCCACGCAAATCGGATACCACCGTCGGACTGGTCGACACGCCGACATCCTTTGCCGCACTTGCACTCTGGATGTTGAAGTTGCAACCGATACACTGGCTCGTCGAGCTTCCCATCGAGATGAAGTTGGGGTTCTTATTGATGATGTCGCCACCGAACGGCACTCCACCGAAGGTTCCTCCAGCGGCAAAGTACAGGTTGTTCGCACCCGTTACCGTCGCCCCGGAAGTGTCGTACATCGACGTGTCATTGCTGGCGCTGTAAAAGAGATTGTCCTTGAACGACGCGCTTCCCGAATTGTTCCGGAAGCCCTCCGCACCGTCGATGCACGTGTTGTTGTAGAAACTGTTCGTGCCGAGTTTTCCGTCCTCAAACACCCAGCACCACGGCTGTACAGACCCGGCTACACTCGGATGGCCTGAGCCGTCGTCCCACGGAGGATACGCGAACACATTGTTCGATACTGTCCAGTTGCTCACATCGCCGTTGGAGGCATTGTCCTGCACAATGACGCCCTCGTGATGGTTGAAGCACACATTGCGGTCGATGATGACATTCTTCGAGACTTCCTTGCTGTCACCCGTCGTGTTCCACGTCTGGACGCAGTCCATATGACAGTCGTAACTATTGCAGGCGTTGCTGGTGTTGCCGTGCATGTAGTTGTGGCGAATGATCGTGCCTATACCCCAGGTATCGACATAATCGTGATCGCTGCCCGGCTCGTCGCCTTGCAATGCGTATATCTCGTTGTCCGAGATGGTGCAGTTCGAGCAGGCGCCATAGTATCCATTCGATACGCCATGAACGTAGTTACGGCTAATCGTGAAGTTCGACGAGTAGCCCGAGGAGACAACCGTCGCAACGCCACTGATGTAGAATCCACCGCCGCACGAGGTGCAGCCATTGCCGTCCACTTCAATGTTGGTGTAAGAGTTGCCAATCAGCCCGGAACCGGACTGGACCCCGCCGTTTCCGGAAGTGGTCTTGAGGTGAAAGCAGTCAACCGCAACATAGCTGGCGTTCACCTGAAATCCTCCCAAAACGATGACAGAGGAGTTTGGCCGTGTACCGGTCGGCGAGTTGACGTCCGAGTTCGGAGTTGTGGGACAACCGGAGCCGTCCTGACCGCGCACCGTAATCGGCGCGCTCGCCGTTCCGGCGTTCGACAGCGTGATGCTCTCCGAATACGTACCGGCGCCGACCTGCACAATGGAACCTGCCGCCGTGGCCACCGAGACGCCGCGGCCAATGGTAAGGCACGGCGCAGAAGCGGACGTGCAATTGCTTGAGTCGCTCCCCGACTTCGCCACATAGTACGTCGTGGCGCTGAGGGGAACAGTAGCGAACATAAAGGACGCCGCCAGCAGCGTGCCAATCAATAACTTCATAAAGCGATCTCCTGCCCTGCCGATCACGGACGCGACTTGGTTCGACGCATCCATTCGGCAGGCTCGGTAGGCGTCCGCGAGATCGCTGTCATGCGTTCTCCCGACTTCCGGGGTCGCTGTCAAAAACACGCGCACTGACTGCAAAATCGGACACGGGGAGCATCTTCGCGGGCCCCGGTGCCCAACCTGCAAGTGCGAGGCTCCACCTCGCAATATTGCGCCATTTTTTGAAGGCCCTCTTCACAGCATCTCGACGGACAAACCGGTTTGGGATGGCAGAAAAAGGAAAGATGATAAACAGGACAGCCATACGGACCATTGCGCTCAAAAACAGCATGATCCTGTACAGCATGGCGTAGGGAGTTCCCCGAGACCGCCTAAGAAATTTGAACACAGAATCGCGCATAAGGGTATCGGAAAAACCGTCTTCCTTCTTTTTCGTGCTCTGCCCCCCAAAATGAACAACTTGCGCGTCACCCACATACTGCACCTTCCTGCCGGTCTTCCGGATGCAGTAACACAGATCCACCTCCTCCGCGTACATGAAGTACTTCCGATGGAATCCTCCCACCTGTTCAAATACCTGTTTTTTCACCATCATGCAGGCCCCGGAGACAACATCGACCTCGTGAAGTCCGCGGCCTCCATCCGCATAAAGCGCCTTCATACCAAACAGCGGCAACCCGGGCCAGCTACGTTTCAGCCAGTCGAAAGCCAGTAACTGATTCAGTACCGTGGGAAAGGGCTGCACGCAGCTCATTTGCAGCGTGCGGTCTCCGTTTAGAAGCCTGCATCCCACCGCGCCCACTTCCTCCTCTGCATCAAGTACAGCCATCATTCTGCCCAGAGCATCGCCCAGCACTAGCGTGTCGGGATTGAGGAACAACAGGTCTCTGCCGCTCGCCTGCTCCGCGCCCAGATTATTCGCCGCACCAAAGCCAATGTTCTGCTCCAGAGCAATCACCCTCACACCTGGAAAGCGTGTTCGAATCTCAGAGCAGCCGCCCTCAGGCGAGGCATTGTCAACCACAATAATCTCGTAGTCCACATCCTGCGTGGTTGTCTCAATGGAAGCGATGCAGTTCTTCGCAAACTCCAGCGAGTTCCAGTTCACGATGATGATTGAAAGTTCTGCCATGTCTGACTCTGACTTACATGCTGCGGAATAACTCGATATACATGCTTTCCGGTGGGAGCGCAGAACTTTAGAGATGCTTACCTATCGTTATAGCTATGCCCACATCAGTCATTTCTGCTACACCGCTGCACTATCAGCGCCAAAGGCGCGACATATACCAGCCTAGGCCGAAGGCCTGGGTGCAGATCGGACAATCATTCTAGGGCTGAAAGCCCGACACATTGGCTCCAATCACAACCACATCTACAGAGAAAATGCTCCAGTACGCAAATGGAGTTCTTCCCCGTACGCTTCAGCCTGTCACTATTTCCATATCGTCGAACGGAACGTCAGCCGCCGGAACTGTTGCTGCTTCACATACCGGATCAGTTGTTTGTCACCCACCTGCGGCACGCGCCTGAACAGCGCCAGCAAATACCCATAGAGCAGACCCGCCGATCCGGCAATCAACGGCTTCCTCACCACACGCTTCACGCATTTCATCGCCATAAACAGCGGATGGTACCCCGAGATGTAGTTCCATTCCCCCTTCTTCACCGCGTTCTGCCATGACCCATTGGCAGCTCCGGTATAGCGATAGTGCGCTACCTGCAACCTGGAAAAACTCCGCGTGCTCCATCCCTTCATGTTCGCTTTCACCTCATCCAGCGTGTCCCATGCGGCCCCGCGCTCCATGCCTCCGATGTCATTCCAGCACGCTCGGCGATAAATCTTCGTAGCCCCCCGCACGTGGAAGCGTGGATTTACCTCCACCTTCCATTCCCCGTCAATGAAGTTGCAGATGTCGCCTCCGCCGATGCCGAGCTTCGGGTCACGCTCGAACTCCTCAAAGCATCGCTCGAAGTAATCGGGAGCCAGGCCAACGTCGCCATCGAGCTTCACTAGAAAATCCCAGTCCACGCCTGCAAGCGTCTCATAGCCCTTATAGAACGCAAGAATCTCCTTGGCCTCCCGCGCGCGACGTCCACGTTCCTGTTGACCTTCGTGCGCGAGCACAGGTGCAGACCGCTCCATGCCACGCAGGTGCAGCGCCGCGATCCACTCATACTCCGACGCCCAGCGATCTGCGATCTTCGGCGTACTGTCTGTCGATCCGTCATTCACCAGAACCCAGCGAAGTGGCTTCACCGTTTGCCGCGCCATATCGCGGACGGTCGTCTCCAGGTACGCCGCCTCGTTGCGCACCGGACTGATGACGACATATCGAACCTTCCGCTCTGGCTTGCCTGCAACCATGTCGAAGGACCTCTACCTCTCCTGCCCGACACGACGCCGCATCCATTGCACCGGCGAGCGCATAGTGTTCCAAACCCCGGGACCGACACACCGCTTGCACACCAGCTTCATCCAGCGCCCGGACCGTGTCACAGCGGGGTCCAGCTCGCGCGCGAACTCCGAGAGTTGCCGCGAAAGATCCAGTTCGCTTGCATTGAAGGCCGAACTGGCGAACCCTACCGTCTCCTTCGCAAGCTGTTCAATCAGACTGCGATGCATTTGCGCGGCATCCGGTAGAACATCCCCGCAAGTATCCAGAAAGCAGTCAGCGGCCGCCTTCCTCTGTCGCAGGTCAGGCAGATACTGACTGGCATAGTAATGCGACGACATATTGGCAGCGTGCAACCTGTAGACCGCCTGGTACTCGTCGAGCATACCGACATCGCCGTGTGCAGCCAGCCGCAGCCACATCTCCATATCGCCGGAGTGAGGCAGTTCCACGCGGTAGCCGCCGAGCCGCTTTTGTAACTCCGTCCGCACCACCGCCGTCGGCGTAGGCACCATATTTTTCGCCCCGCTCATCCTGATGAACTCCGGCCCCGTCAGCACCCGCCAGCCATCGCCAGGTGTCGAGGCAGGGTGAGCAGCTTCACCTTCCATGCGTGTGACCGCCCGCCCGTACGACAGTCCCACACCGGGATGCGCATCCATCAGGCGCACGCTACGGTCCAACGCTCCAGGCAGTAGATAATCGTCTGCCGAAAGGAGGATGTAGTAGTCCGCCGTTGCCCATTCGATTCCCTCGTTATACGTGACTATGTGACCCTTGTTGACCGCGTGGCGGACACAGGAGACCCTTTCGTCCTCCCTGCTCAGCTCTTCGCCAACCTCACCGCTGTTATCTGGAGAAGCATCGTCGATAATCAGCGCACGAACCTCAACGCCTGTCTGTACAAGCACACTCTCGATGCACTCTCGCAAAAAGTGACCATAGCGATAACAAGGCACGATCACATCGACAGAACTCATGCGAGAGATCTCCGCCCGGTCCATAACAGGCACTTCACTGATCGCGATGTTCGTCGTAGCCGCACTCATATCCTTCGCATAGCATCTTCCCTGAAGATATAGTCCTCGCGACCTCATCCTCCGAAGCGGAATCTGTTGTCATCGGATTTGTTGTCATCGGATCTGTTGTCATTCCCGAAGAGAATCCGCGTTCCATCCCGCCCCTTTTGTTTGTCATTCACGTAGGGAATCTGCATTTCGCTTCGGTCGCACCGAGCTACAGTTTCAGGGAAAAATGCTCTAAGGAAACTCTGATTAAGTTCTGCTTTGTTAAGGGCACGGCTTCAGAGCCTGTCCTGAGCAAAGTCGAAGGATGCCGCAAACCGCCTATTTTGAACGGGGCTTTAGCCCCTGAGGGAATCTTCCATACTTAATCAGACCTTCCCTAAAACGTTGCCGGAGCCATCCGCAACAGCACAAATACCTTTCGGACGCGCCCAGGAATGCTCTCCGCCGGAACCAGATGCAGCAACGCGCGAATGGAATAAATCCCACTGAGTATCGCTGCCGTGACACCGGCAACCGAGGCCCAGATAAACGGCAGCAGGCGGAACCCCACAAACACTCCGCCTACGATCAATAGAAACAGCACGCAGGCGCGCGCCGCCTCTGCCGACCAGCGGAATCCACTCAATCGGCTCACAACCGCATAGAGCATGACCGCGTGGAAGATATACGAACCAAAGAACGCTATCCCCGCGCCATCAATGCCGAAATACTCCAGACAGACCCACGCTAGCACCAGACTGACGACGGTCCACGCCAGCTCGCAACTGAAGAAAATAACCTGACGTGCCTTAGCGACGATGATGAAGCCCATCGGCCAACTGATGACCTGAATCATCGCTCCCAGGCATATCCATCGCAGAATCCCTACTGCGGCGCCGAACTTCGAGCTGTAGAACAGAACAACAATCAGCGGCGCAATCGTCAGGGTCGCAATCACGCCCGGCCCTGCCAGCAACACACCCACGTGAGCCTGCTCGTTGACCAGCCTGTTGCACTCCGGGTTATTGTTCGCGCTGGCCGTCAACCTGGGATAAAAGTCTGCGGCCATCGCCTGTAGGATGACTCCCACATAGAGTCCACCCAGTGTCCATGCCGATTGGTAAAGCCCCGTGTCCGCAAGCCCGTAGCGGTGCAGAATCATGATGCGCACGGCGTACGCTGTTCCAATCGTCATCAAGCCGCTGGACATGAAGGCGAAGCCCAGCTTGAGCAGCGCGCCTGCCTCTTGAGTTACGAACAACGCGGACAGCGAGGGCATTTCAATTCTGATCTTGCGGCTGTACCACCAGGAAGCCGCCGCCGCAGCAGCAGCCACCGCGATTAGCGCGGGCACCACACCACGATCGCGAAAGAAGTACACCAACGCGATGCCGATGATCGTTCCAAACAGAGGCCCCAACACGCTCATCTTTGCCAGATCCGCAACGCGCCTCATTCCCTGAATCAGTGCGCCCTGTCCGGCCGACACCAGAGTAAAAAATACCGCCGCGGACAACAGAGCAACCTCAGGGGCAAGTTCCGCGGAACCAAACGTCAACTCTGCCACCGGCCGCCGGAACACGATCAGCAGCACCGCGCCGATGAGCCCCAGCAAAACCGACACCCGCCTCAGTACGATAGTGGTCTGCGCCACCCGGACGCTGTTCCCGGTGCCGACCGCCTCCGCAATCTGGCGCACACCGCTGCTGTTCACCCCCATGCCGGCGACCGTCTGGGTCAGATTGGCGACTGCGCCGAACAAACCGAACAGACCAAATCCTGCCGGCCCCAGCAGCATCGCTATCGCTTTGGTGCGCACTATCCCAATTACGATGTTGATCGCTGAAGATCCGCCCACCATCGCTGACGACTTCAGTATCTGCCCGTAGCTTCCCTGCTTTACCTCTTCCGCCCGGCACGGCTGTGGCACAGGCGGCGGCAACGGGAGAGGCTCATTGCTTTCGCACGATACCCTGGTCATAAAAAGCCGTCTTCATCCACTTCAGTCACGCCGCGGCAACCGACGAACCCTTCAGCAGGCGCCCCGGCCGGAGAACATCGCGGCCGGCGTCTGAAGAACGATTTTGAGGTCCACCCACAGCGAACTGATGTTCGCGTACCGGATATCCATGCGCACCATCTCATCGAAGGTCGTGCGCGATCTGCCCTTCACCTGCCAGAGCCCCGTAAGCCCCGGCTTTAGCTCAAGCACGCGCCTCCTGTGCCACACCCGATACCGCTCGTACTCGTACTGCAGCGGTGGTCGCGGCCCCACCAGCGACATATCATTCCTGAGCACGTTGAAGAACTGCGGCAACTCGTCCAGGCTCGTCCGGCGCAGAAACCGTCCGATCGGTGTCACGCGCGGGTCGTTGGTTATTTTGTACACGCCCTTCTCGTGACTCGAATCGTCTCCGCCGGCAATCAGCTTGGCAACGTACTCACGATGAATCCGGGGGTCGTTGCCGGCGAGCATCGTGCGAAACTTGTAAAAATTAAACTCTTTGCCGTACTGCCCTACCCGTTTCTGGCAGAAGAACACCGGACCACGCGAAGTCAGCTTCACCAGCAGCGCAACGAGCAGGAACACTGGTAGAAAGACCGTGAGCGCAATCAGGCTGCCCGCAATATCCATCAAACGCTTCAGAGCACGCGTGCGACGGTTCACATGTCCCCCGCCCGAGATGTCCGGATACAGGAACACGTCAAACTCATCGGCAGGCGGCTCCGCCGCATCCTGCGGAAACACGCGGAAGGTCAGCTTCAGCCTGTAGATCCGACCCGGGTTCACTATCCGTTCCACTGCACCGGAAACCTTCCGGATAATCGTGCTGACCGTTGCGGGGTCGGCGCAACCGATCTCTGTCATCAGAAGCCCCAGCGTCTGGCCGCACTTGTACCACCCTAGAACGTCGGTCTCCCGCGTGCAGGATGAGATCGCATCCACAACCTCGCGGACCAGGGAATTCCCTGCTTCCGGATCGAGATCGCCGCCGCTCACCAGTGCGAGCATAAACGGTCTCGACGACCGCTCGCTTCTGCGCCGCTCGAATCGCAGCATCTGTAGGAAGGCGCCCTCATCAATCACTGCGGCTTTGTGCCGCACCTCCGCTACAACCGTGGCGTCCTTTTGACTGGCCGCCTTCCTTATCCAAGGCAATGGAACAACCTTCTGAGTAGCCATACAAAAAACCTCAGTCTTTCATGCAATCTGACGCTTCAATATCCTCACCTTAGAGTATTTTCCCTGAAGATATAGTCCTCGCGACCTCATCCTTCGAAGCGGAATTCGTTGTCATCGGATTTGTTGTCATTGGATTTGTTGTCATCGGATTTGCTGTCATTCCCGAAGGGAATCTGCGCTTCGCTTCGGGTCGCACCAAACTACAGTTTTGAGAAAAATGCTCTAAGTACCCTGGTCAGAAACTTACCCCAGAATCCGGCTCAGCCGGACACATGCCGGTCTCATCATGGCGATATGCCATGTTCATGCATTGGCCCTGAAGCACTCCCTCTTTGGTTCTCCCTTGGCAAGCCCGCTCCGGCCTACACTCCTCATCACCGCCGACGAGCCGAGTGGCTCCAGCAGGCCCACATCCACCTCCACCGCCACCGACTGATGGATCAATGAGATCGGAACGATCAGACTGCGGGCTCCCTTGCAGCGCGCAATCACTCCTTCAACTCCTTCCAACAGGCCCACTCGCACCCGGACACGCTCTCCCACTTCCAGAAACGGACGTACCTCCAGACGCACGCCGCGCTCCACACACAGCCGCACCGACTCCAACTCGGCATCGTCGATCGACGCTGGCGCGCCATGGTAAGAGAGCATCCGCACCACGCCCGGAACGTTCAGCACCTTACCCCACTCGCCCAGACGTATCTTCGTAAACACATACCCAGGAAACAACGGCGACTCGATGCGCGCCGTCCGGTCTTTCCATCTGCTCTCCGTCACCACAGTGGGCAGAAACACCTCAATGGACCTGTTCTCAAGGCGCTCCGCCACGACCTTCTCATGGCGCGGGCAAGTATAGACCGCATACCACCGGGACAACTCCCCCAAAGACGGCACCGCAAACGAAGACAGATTCGATACCGGATGCGCCAGATGACTCACCGCTCCTCCTAAACCTCGCCGCGTCACAACGAAGCTGCGAATTTAAGCAACGCTCCGCGATTGTGACTTACAGACCGTCACTGTGGAAATTCCGTACTTCTAGCTGAATGAAAGAGTTACCCTCGTGCCGTCTGTAGCAACCGATGGGTTATCCAGGTCAAAGAAGCCTTCCATTCAAGCCAGGTGCTCGCTTACCTCTAGACATCTTGCAATTTAACTGCCAGTTCCAAACCACCACCTCTGCCAGTTTTCTTTGTGACAAATATTCCTAACTCACGTCCTACCCGGACCTGATTTCTGCGACCCATGCCTTCTGAGCTGCAGATAGCCTCATCTATATGAAGCTACATGCACAACATGTCCCCATCTCTTGCTAACTCGCGTTAGACAGACTCTGATTAAGTCTGCGTTTTGAAAGGGTGTGGCTTCACAGGCTGCGGAAAAATACACGCTTTGTGCTTTTCGGTGGGAGCGCAGGGCTTGAGCCCTACGAAAATCCCAGCACATTCAAGGGGCTTTAGCCCCGGGCCTTTCTGCAAAAGCTGCCAGACAGACTTTTTCCGCAGCCTGCTTAGCCACTGAGATACGCTTTCTTCGACTCAGGCGAGTTCTCATCCAGTCTCTTCAGCCCCTGAGGAATTTGCGGAATTTAATCAGAGCCACCTTAACTCGATCAACTACGGCAATACCTGGTATCGGCCCTCCATCCCGCCCTTGAAGTGTTCGTTCACATGACAGTGAAGCAGCCATATCCCTACATTGTCCGGGACCATGTCCCCCACGGCCATCGCCATCGGCTCCAGAGGAATCGAGTCTACGCGCATCTCGTTCCACAGCATCGTATTACCGTGCCAATGGGCCATGTGCACATCATCCTCGTTGCTGTTGGAGAGCAGGTACCAGCGCACATGCTCGCCCCGCTTCATGGTCATCATGGGCAGATTGCCCTCGATGTATCCATTGATCGAATACAGCATGTTCTGTTCGCGGACCACCGGGTCGTCCGACTTCACACGAATCGGCGTCGCCTTGCCGCTTGAATTGCCATGCCAGAACCAGCTATCTGTCTCATCGAAGATCGCAAAATCGAGAATGAACTCCCGGTCCACATCTTTTGGCGAGCCGTCCGGACGAGCCATGCCCCGCTTGGTCACGATAATGGGGCCCACAAGTCCCGTATTCATATCCGTTGACTCAACAAAGTGCGAGTGATACATCCAGATCACGGAGCTGCCATCCATCGGGCCCGGGCCGCTGCGCTCCGGCACCGTCCAGATGTAGGTGTACGTATGCCCCGGTGCCACCAGGTCATCTGCCTTCGCCTCCCCGGTCGTCCCGTCTTCGTACATCGCGCCTTCTGTGTCCTTCTTGTACTCCAGACCATGCGGATGCATGGTGAGCGACAGGTGCGTATTGTTGCGGAAGACAACGCGCACCGTATCACCCACCTCGGCCCGGATCAACGGTCCCAGAATGCCCAGATACGCCAACTGCTGTGGTCGGGTCTTCAGTGTTTTGAACGTCGCATCCGTGTACTCACGATAGATCGCCTTGTGGTAGATACGATGTTGTGTCCCCGCGCCGCTCTCGTCGTCTCCAGTCTCCCTGTGCGGCACACCTGCCAGATGCCGGCCATGCGGTGTATAGTCCCAGTCCACCTCATCGGCAGCAATATAGTACGTGCGGACAACACCATGCTTCTGTGGCTCGCTCACCGGCTGCGCGGACATCTTCCCACTCTCGGGAGCCGTCCCCTCACTCATCTGCGCCGGAACCGCAATCGCAGTGAGCATCAGGAATCCAGCCAACACCACTCTTATGTACTTCCGGCGATCAAGCACTTCCCTGTCACCTCTTCCAGGGAATCGTGCGACAGTCATCCCCGCCCCATAAGATAGCAGGTTAGCTTCCACCACAATCTATTTGCGAAGTGCAGGCACCTCTGTCCCATCACGCAACAGCGCCGCATAAAGCTTGCAGCATATTGCAAACTATGCACATATTTTGTGCCGCCCGTAGTTCAGGTTTCCCCTGGGAGCCTCTGATCAAATCTTCGTTTTGAAAGGACGCGACTTGACAGGCTGCGGAAAAGCTCGCCATCTGTGCCTTTCGGTGGGAGCGCAGGGCTTCAGCCCTGCGAAAATCCCGGCAAATTCAAAGGGCTTCAGCCCCGGGCCTTTCTGCACAAGCTGCCGGACGCACTTTTTCCGCACCCTCTTGAGCCGCGCCGTAAGCCACTTCGATTCAATGAGGCTTTAGCCTCTGGCGGAATCTTCGCGGGCTTAATCAGACCTTCCCTAAAAACGCCATCTCTTCAGGCCCGGCTTACAACACAATCCGGCCCGCCTGAATTCGCCAGACGAGGTTTACAGAAAACTTTTTCTCGCTGGAAAGAATGGCAACGTACATGCCACAGACTCCACAAGGTCTATGTTCGATAGGCAACATAGCGGACCGGCAGAATCCCTTCTGGGGGCATCTCCGGCAATCCGGCGCGTCGGCGAGCAGTTGCGAAGAGCTGCTCAAACCGACGTCCCGGTTCTCATCACCGGCGAAAGCGGCACCGGTAAGGAATTGTCCGCAAGGGCCGTGCATGACCTCAGCGCACGCCGAGACGGCAGTTTCGTCAAAATCAACTGTCCCTCCGTTCCGCACGATGTCTTCGAGGGCAAACTCTTCGGTACTGGCGCGGTAGCGGATAAGCCTGCGAACCCTTCGATAGAAGACTGCCCTCAACCGTGCCGCGACACCCTGTTTCTGGACGAGATCGCCGAGCTGGATCTACCCCTGCAGTCCCGGCTGCTGCGCGCGCTTAACGGCTTTCCCCCTACCCGGTTCGGCATCCCGGATGGCCCTCCGGCAGAGGTCCGCCTGGTCTGCGCTACCAGCCACAATCTCGAAGAGGCGGTTGCGGCTGGTCGATTCCGCATTGACCTCTTCCACCGCATCGACGTTCTGCACATCGACATGCCTGCCCTGCGCGACCGCATCTCCGACCTGCCCATCCTGATGGAACACTTCATCAGTACGTATGCTGCGCAATTCTCCAGAAAGCCCGTGCCTTTGCGTGCTCCCTTTATCAAGCTGATGGAGTGTTATCACTGGCCGGGCAACATCCGCGAATTGGAAAACATGGCCAAGCGATATGTGCTGCTTGGCGGCGAAGAGCATCTGGTCCCCGTGCTGCGTGGTGTCGGGGCTGCCCCCGCCGCGCCGTCCTCCACCGTCGATCTCGCAACCCCTCTGCGCGTTCAGACCAGACGAGCGGTTCAGCATCTGGAACGCAGCGTCATCCTGAGCGCGTTGCAAACCAACGCCTGGAACCGCACCAGGACCGCTCATGCCCTTGGCATCAGCTATCGCGCTCTGCTGCACAAGATTAAGGAGGTTGGGCTCCCCTCGGTGCGCTCCAAACCGCCATTGGAGCAACGCTCCGTAGAGGGACATGGAAAGATCGGGATCCCATGATGCCCCCCGCATGTCTTTTGGAACCAGACATGCTTAACCGCAAGTGGCGCTCTCTGGCCACCACGAAGTGCCTTGATTCAAGGATGGAACTGCAAGACACTCCATCCCGGCCACCCGAAGCAACGACTGTGCATGCAATTGTCACAATGTTTGCACCTGTCTGGTTCGTCTTTGAAGCTGGCCCGTAAACATAGGAGGAGGACTTGTGATCAACGTTGGAGTCATTGGTTATGGTTATTGGGGACCGAACCTGGTTCGCAACTTGTTCGAAGTAGCGGAGACGCAGCTCATCGCAGTCAGCGACGTGCGCGAAGACCGCTTGCAGCAGGTTCTGAACCGCTATCCCTCGGTTGAAGTAACGACCGACTATCGTCATCTCCTCGAAAACCCGAAGATTGACGCAATCGCCATTGCAACGCCCGTCTCCACCCACTACGACCTCGCGCTCCAGGCACTCGAGCACGGCAAGCATGTCATCGTCGAGAAGCCGATGACCTCCACCTCCGAGCAGGCCCTCCACCTGATCGAAGAGGCCCGCCGCCGCAAGCTCACCCTCCTGGTCGACCATACTTTTGTCTATACCGGGGCCGTGCGCAAGATGAAAGAGATTGTCTCCTCAGGGGCCCTGGGCGACGTTCTCTACTACGATTCCACGCGCATCAACCTGGGCCTGTTCCAGCGCGATGTCGATGTCATCTGGGACCTCGCCGTTCACGACCTCGCCATCATGGACTACATCCTGCCCTCGTCTCCATGCGCCGTCGCGGCCACTGGCATCAACCACCTCTTTGGAGGTGTCGAAAACCTCGCCTATCTCACCATGTTCTTCGACGAGAATGTCATTGCGCACGTCAACGTCAACTGGCTTTCCCCAGTCAAGGTCCGCCGCACCCTGGTTGGCGGCAGCAAGCAGATGATCGTCTACGACGACATGGAGCCCAGCGAAAAGATTAAGGTGTACGACAAGGGCATCACCGTCAACGGGTCACGCGACTCAATGTACAAAGCCCTGGTCGGCTACCGCTCCGGCGACATGCACGCTCCGCATCTGGATGTCTCCGAAGCCCTGAAAATCGAGATACAACACTTCGTCGAGTGCATCCGCACAGGGGCCGAGCCCATCACCGGCGGTCAGGCCGGACTGCGCATCGTGCGCATTCTGGAGAGTGCCTCCCGCTCGATGAAGCAGCGCGGCCGGCTGGTTGACCTCAGACCGGCAAGCACCGTGCCCGGCCCTGTGCTACCCCACACACTCAACCCTGCGCTCAATCCTGCCCTCACCTTGGGAGCCGCATAATGCAGGTGCCCATCCAACTCGACTCCGAGACCGGCGAAGATGCACCCGCGTCTTCCCGCGCCCCGGAGTTCTGTCGCATCGCACCGGACGTGACCCTCGGCGCGAACGTGACCTTCTTCGCCTTCGTCAATCTCTATGGCTGCTCCATTGGCGACAACAGCCGCATCGGCGCTTTCGTTGAAATTCAAAAGAACGCTTCCATCGGCCGCAACGTCAAGGTCTCCAGCCACACATTCGTCTGCGAAGGCGTGCAGATCGAAGACGACGTCTTCATCGGCCACAACGTCTCCTTCATCAACGACAAATATCCCCGCGCCACAAGCGCAGGCGGCGGCCTGCAAACAGAAGACGACTGGCAGGTCATCGCCACGGTGGTCAAACGCGGAGCTTCCATCGGCACCAGTTCCACCATTCTGTGCGGCGTCACCATTGGAGAGTCCGCCATCGTCGGTGCAGGCAGCGTCGTCACCCGCGACGTTCCTCCACACACCATCGTCGCCGGAAATCCAGCGCGGGTGCTCAGAAAAATCGTGAACGAGCCGGAGGACAAATGAAGGTTCCCTTTGTCGATTTGAAATCTCTCCACGAAGAAATCAAGGACGACCTCGGCGAAGTCTTCAATCGTGTCCTGCGCGATTCGACCTTCGTTCTCGGCCCGGAGGTCCGGCGATTTGAACAGGAGTTCGCCGCCTACACCGGCACCGCGCACTGCGTAGCCGTCAATACCGGCACCGCCGCGCTGCATCTTGTGCTCGCGGCCATGAGCATCGGCCCGGGCGACGAAGTCATCACCGTTCCCCACACGTTCATCGCCACCGCCGAGGCAATCACCGCCGTCGGTGCGCGGCCAGTGTTTGTGGACATCGACCCTGTCTCTTTCACCCTGGACCCGACGCTGCTCGAAGCGGCTATCACGCCCTGCACGCGCGCCATCATCCCCGTTGACCTCTACGGTCAGGTTGCGGACATGGATCCCATCCTCGAAATCGCCAACCGCCGCAGCATCCCCGTCGTCGAAGACGCCTGCCAGGCGCATGGGGCCGAGTACAAGGGCCGCAGAGCGGGATCCTTCGGCATCGCCGGCTGTTTCAGCTTTTATCCCGGCAAAAACCTCGGCGCTTGCGGCGAAGGTGGCGCCGTCACTACGAACAACGCCGCGCTAGCCGCATCCATCCGCATGTGGCGCGACCACGGCTCCGCCAAACGCTACGAGCACGTCTTCCCGGGGCTTAACATGCGTATGGAAGGACTCCAGGGCGGCATCCTCTCCGTCAAGCTCAAGCACCTCGACCGCTGGAACGACCAGCGCCGCCACGCCGCCACGGCATACGCCCGCGCGTTAGCTGGCTCCGGGATCGTCACTCCCACCGAGATGCCCTACGGCCGCCACGTCTACCATCTCTTCGTCGTCCAATCCGACAACCGCGACGCTCTGCGCCGGCAGCTAACCGACGCCGGCATCGAGTCCGGCCTCCACTATCCCGTCCCACTGCATCTGCAACAGGCCTACCATTCGCTCGGTTACAAACAAGGCGACTTCCCCGTCACCGAACGAACGAAGGACCGCATCCTCTCGCTGCCCATGTACCCTGGCATCGAGACCGAGGCGATCGAACGAGTCGCCGCCGAACTCAGGGAGGGCTGCCTTGTCGCCTGAGCGCCAATCCGCAGACGTCACCGGCTCCCGCGTCGTTCCTGCTGTCTTCGGCAGCGCCCGCGTCACCGACGACCCGGCATGGGAGTGGGACTTTGCCGCCCACCTCAAGCAAACCCTTTCGCCCCGCGAACTGCTCGCCCTTTATTCCAGGTATCGCAGTGAAGAAGGCCCTTTCGAGTCGCTGCTGCGCCGCGTTGTCTTTCGCGCCATGTGCCGCACCGCCGGACACGCTCTCCAGGTTGGCCCCGAAGTCGTCGTCAAGCATCCTGAAACCATGGAGCTGGGCGATGCCGTCTTCATCGGCGCGCAGACCATGATCCAGGGCCGCTTCGACGGCGCCTGCCGCATCGGCAATCACGTCTGGATCGGCCCCCACGCCTACTTCGATGCGCGCGACCTCGTTCTGGAGGACTACGTAGGCTGGGGTCCCGGAGCCAAGGTGCTCGGCTCCGCCCACACCGGCGAACCGCTCGACGTACCCATCATCGCAACCGAGCTCACGATCAAGCCCGTCGTCATCGGCTACGGGGCCGACATCGGCACCAACGCAACCATTCTTCCCGGCGTTCACGTTGGAGCACACTCCATCGTCGGCGCAGGCGCAGTCGTTACGGTGGATGTCCCCGAGTACTCCGTGGTCGCTGGCGTGCCCGCCAGGATCATCCGGCATCGCAAGGAGTAACCTGTCCTATCCTGCATGGACGAATTTTTACCGGCAGACACGAAAGTTCAAACCGGCGACAGGCACCGGAACGAGCGGCGAAGGAGCACAATGAACCCCATTCAAGGAACCAGGATTCTCATCACCGGCGGGGCAGGTTTTGTCGGCAGTACGACCGCCGATCAGTTGATCAAGGCAGGCGCGGACGAGGTCCGCGTGCTCGACAACTTCATCCGCGGAAACCTCCGCAACCTCGAAAAGGCCCGGAGCACCGGACGCCTGGTTGTCATTGAAGGCGACGTCCGCGACCGCGATCTCATCGACAACTCCATCGCTGGCGTAGACTACGTCTTCCACGAAGCCGCGCTGCGCATCACACGCTGCGCCGAGGCCCCCCGCGAAGCCGTCGAGGTTCTCATCAACGGCATGTCGAACGTCCTTGAAAGCTCCGTGCGCCACAAAGTTAAGAAGATCGTCGCCGCCTCCTCGGCCTCGGTCTATGGCAATCCCTCCTACCTGCCCATGGATGAGGCCCACCCCTTCAACAACCGAACTCTCTACGGAGCAGGCAAGATCGCCAACGAGCAGATGCTCCGCGCCTACTTCGAGATGTTCCGCCTTCCCTACGTTGCCTTCCGCTACTTCAATATCTACGGCCCGCGCATGGACATCGACGGCGTGTACACCGAAGTCCTCATCCGCTGGCTCGACGCCATCGAAGCCGGCCAGCCGCCAAAGATCTTCGGCAACGGCTCGCAGTCCATGGACTTCGTCTTCATCGAAGACATCGCCCGCGCCAATCTTGCCGGTCTCGTCTCCGACACAACCGATGAAGTCTTCAACGTCGGCCGCGGCGTCCAGACCACGCTCAACGAACTCTGCCATCTGCTGCTGAAGATCACCGGCTCCTCGCTTCAACCGGAGTACCTGCCGGCACGCAAGGTCAACAACGTTCAGGCGCGCCGCGCCGCTGTCGACAAGGCACAAAAGATGCTCGGCTTCACCGCACAGGTCGATCTCGAAAGCGGCCTCAAGGCGCTGATTCAGTGGCGAGAAGCGGCCAGATCCGAATTGGCCCCCGCCGGAGGTATACGATGAGCGTTCTTTCGTCTCTCGCAACCACACCCTCGACGACCATCCCCGTAGCGCGTCCCTTTATCGGCACCACTGAGGAGCAGGCCGTCGTCGAGGTGCTCCGCTCCGGCTGGATTACGCAGGGTCCGCGCGTCGCAGAGTTCGAGCAGAAGTTCTCCGCCTTCATCGGTTGCAGTCACGCGGTCGCCGTCTCCTCCTGCACCACCGCGCTCCATCTCGCCCTCATCGCATTAGGCATCGGCGTGGGCGACGAGGTCATCTGCCCCAGCCTCTCCTTTATCGCCACGGCAAACTCCATCGCCTACGTTGGCGCGACCCCTGTCTTCGGCGACATCGACCTCGCCACCTACAACCTCGATCCCAACTGCATCGAGGCCCTCATCACGCCGCGCACCAAAGCCATCCTCGTCGTCCACCAGATCGGCCTGCCCGCCGAGATGAACTCTCTGCTCCAGATCGCCGAAAAGCACCATCTCGCCCTCGTCGAGGACGCCGCCTGCGCCATCGGCTCCGAATACGAAGGACGGCTGATCGGCGCACCCATCGGCACGATGGCCTGCTTCAGCTTCCACCCCAGAAAAGTTCTGACCACCGGCGAAGGCGGCATGATCACCACCAACGACGCCGCCATCGCCGAACGTCTTCGCCGCCTCAGGCAGCACGCCATGAGCCTCTCCGATGTCGCGCGCCACAGCGCAAAGCAGGTCGTCACCGAAACCTACGATGAAGTCGGCTTCAACTTCCGCATGACGGACATGCAGGCAGCCATCGGCATCACTCAGCTCGACCGGCTCAGCGGCTTCCTCGAACGGCGGCGCCATCTCGCCGCGCATTATACCGCCGCGCTCCAGCATCTACCGTGGATGGTCACACCTGCAGCCCCCGCCAACTGCCGCCACAACTATCAGTCCTACATGGTGCGTCTCACCGGCGAGCACGCATCAAACCGCGATGCCATCATGCAGGAATTGCTCGAAAAGAAGATCTCCACCCGCCGCGCCATCATGGCCATCCACCGTGAGCTTCCCTATTGCTCCGCACGCTGGGACCGCTCCCTGCCCCACACCAATCTCGCTACCGATACCGGACTCATCCTGCCGCTCTTCCACCAGATGACAGAGCCGGAACAGAATTACGTCATCGAATCGCTCCAGGCCGTCAGCATCTGAGACGGCTTTCCAATCGCGTTCATGTCATTCTGGTATCCCGAACTCTCCAGCAAGATCATTCTGGGTAAAACCGTGAAGGCCGCTTCGTCACAGGAACTGTTCCTGCCCGGCTCACGTGGTTCGTCGCACCTGCCGTCTACAGCGCAAGGAAGTTCACGCCAGTCACATTGGAAGTATTGATCGTGACTGACTGGCTTGAAGGTATAAAGGTCGTTCCGGACTTCTTCGGCTGCACTTTATAGGTGCCGCTCACCAGTCCGCTGAAGGTAAATGCCCCGGACGAGTCTGTAACCGTTTTAGCAGTTGCCTTTCCGGTCAGGGAGACTGTAACTCCTACTCCGCCTACCCCGGTAATTGTTCCTGTAATTGAGTAGGTCTGTGCTGAGGTAAAGTTCGCCGTCGCATTGGCCCCGTTAATCGTCACCGCGCGATTGGCTGGAGTAAAGATGAATCCGGTCTTCGTCGGAGTCACCGTGTAGGACCCATTCGTCACAGTGAAACTATACGCGCCGGTGCTGCTCGCCGTTACTGTCGCCGACGATGTTCCGCTCAGGGTCACTGTCGCTCCACTGCCACCCGCTCCGCTCAGCGTGCCGCTCAGCGTATAGATCTGTAGAGAGGTAAAGTTGGCCGTTGCGCTGGATCCGTTCACTGTCACCGCCTGGCTGCTCGGCGTCATGACATATCCCGTCTTTGATGGAGTCACTGTGTAGTTTCCATTCGCCAGTCCGGTAAAGCTGTAGACTCCGGATGCATTCGCAGTTACGGTGGCCGTCGCTGCGCCGCTCAATGTCACCGTCGCCCCCGCGCCTCCTGCGCCGCTAATGGTGCCCGAGATGCCGTTCGTCTGGCTCGACGTGATTGCGATACCCAGCACATGCGCGTTGTTCACCGTCACTGCCGTCGCCGCGGGGTTGTATTGGTAGCCTGATGCGCTGGGCACAACCGTGTAGTTTCCGTTCGCCAGTCCATTGAAGCTGAATTTTCCCGAAGCGTCCGCAGTCGTGGTGGCAGTCGCCGCTCCACTCAGATTCACTGCGGCCCCCGCTCCCCCGGGACCGCTGATAGTGCCGGCGATGGTATATGTCGTCGTGGGCGAGTAAATCAAGTCAACCCAGTAATTGGTGGCGTTGGCGCTGCTGGTTGGGAATGCGCTCGTCGCCGAATAGCCATAGACGCCATTCGGTCCGTCTACGCCATTCTGCAGCGCGTGCAGCGGAGGCGCATTCACGCCCTGCGAGGTAAAGAACCCCGAATCGGCCGCATAGTGGCCCTTCGGCGCAAAGTACGAAGCCACATAAGTCGTGTTCGCCTTCACAGCAACCGGCTGCGAGAAAATCACCTGCTGCCATCCAGTGCTGCTTTCACTCGCGAAGGTTGCCGTTGCCAGCAGGGTTCCCGTGCTTGTCCACAGGCTCCCCTGATGCGTTCCCTGATTCGAGAACGACTTATAGAACCGGATACCGGAGACATACCCATCTGCATCGGCGCGGAACTTCACTCCCAGTTCCACCGAATTTGTGTCGCCCACATCAGAAGACCCGGGAATAACAGAGGGTTGCCAGATCGTGTTGCACGGGCAGTTGCCCAATACAGCAAAATTGGCCCCGGTAATGTTTGCCCCATGGACAACCAGCGTCAGAGTTCCTGGATTGAAGATCAGGTTTGCGCCAGACGGTCTCACCGTGTAGGTCCCATCGACAAGTCCGCCGAAGCTGTAGTTTCCGGACGCATCCGCCGTCGTCGTCGCGGTCGCCGGACCCGTCAGAGAGACCGTCGCACCAGCTCCGCCGGTGATCGTTCCGCTGACCGCGTACGTCACAACCGTAGCCGTGAAGTTGACCCCGGTAACAACCGCTCCATTCACCGTCACGTTCTGGCTCGCCGGACTGACTGCAAAGCCTGCCGTTCCAGGCGTCACCGTGTAAGTCCCGTTTGCCACCTGTGGGAACGTGTAGTTGCCCGAGGCATCCGCCGTCGTTGTTGCCGTTGCCGAACCCGATAGAGCAACCGTGTCGCCACCGCCGCCCGCAATCGTGCCCGAGATGCTATAGGGAAGGCTCGATGTAAAGTTGACAGTCAGTTGATGCCCTCCGTTGATCGTCACCGTCTGGCTTGCCGGATTGAAAGCAATTCCGCCGTTGCTCGGCGTCACCGTATAAGTCCCGTTAGGTAGACCATTGAACGCAAAGGCGCCCGAGGCTCCGGTAGTCGCCGTTGCGCTCACCGGACCGGAGAGAGTCACCAGCGTCCCGCTAGCTCCAACCCCGGTGATCGTGCCCGCAAGCGTATAGGTTGTCGCCGGAGCGTAGATCACATCGACCCAGTAATTGGAGGAGTTGAAGCTACTGCTCGGATACGTACTCGTAGACGAGTACGAGTAGATGCCGTTCAGGCCATCCACCCCGTTAGCCAATGCATGAAGCGGTGGGCTGTCTACACCGGACGTGGCAAAGGCCCCAGCGGTCGCTGAGTAGTGTCCCGCCGGCGCGAAGTAGGACACGACATAGGTCGTATTCGCCTTGGCCGGCACAGGATTGGCGAATGTCACTTGCTGCCATCCCGTAGCACTTTCGTTGGCAAACGAAGCGGTCGCCAGCAGGCTGCCCGATCCGGACTGCGCGTTCGTCCAGAGGTTCCCAATGTGCGTGCCGGTGTTGGCGGCAGATTTATAGAAGCGAACACCCACAACATAGCCGTCGCTGTCCGCGCGGAATCTGAGCCCAAGCGCAGTCGCTTGCGGATCATTCTGGTCGATCACCGTCGGCACCGTCGAGGGCTGCCACACCGTATTGCACGGGCAAATGGACGGGACCGTAAAGTTAACCCCGGTCACGCTGGCGTTGCTGATCGCAACCGTCTGGCTTCCGGGAACCATGATGTAACCAGTCTTGCCTGGCGTCACCGTGTAGGTTCCGGCGAACAAGCCGCTGAAGCCGTAATTCCCGGAACTGTCCGCTGTTGTTACGCCCGTCGCTGGCCCGCTCAGCGTAACGGTTGCCCCAGCGCCTGCTCCGCTGATCGTTCCACTGATGCCGTAGGACTGATACCCCATGTACACCACATCAACCCAGTAGTTAGTTGACTGATACGAATTAGCCGGGAACACTCCGCCGCTGGAGGTATACACATACACGCCGTTGGCCCCATCGACACCCTCCGCCAGAGCATGGAGCGGCGGGCTGTCCACTCCAGTCGTTGCAAAATATCTGGTGTCGGCAGAGTAGTGCCCGGACGGCGCAAAGTAAGAGACGATGTAAGTCGTATTTGCAGAGATAGCGACCGGTTGAGAGAAATTAACCTGCTGCCAGCCCGATGCCGTTTCGTTGGTAAAGCTAGCCGTAGCCAACAATGCTCCGGTGCCCGACCAGAGATGGGCCACATGCGTGCCCACATTGGTAGCTGCTTTGTAGAAACGAACGCCGGCAATATAGCCTGTCGCATCCGCCCTGAACTTAACGCCGACTTCAACCGGCGTGCCATCGTTACTGTCAATCAGTGAAGGTGCCGACGACGGCTTCCAGATCGAAACACAGGTACACACCTGGCCCTGGAAGTTCACATTCGTTGCATTCGTGGCAGACAGATTCACTGACTGCGAGTACGGGGTAAAAATGTAGCCCGGAAGAACCGGCGTCACCGTATACGATCCGCCCATCAGACCGCTGAAGCTATAGTTTCCCGACGAATCTGCCGTAGTTGTTGCCGTCGCCGCCCCGCCCAGATTGACCTTCGCTCCAGCGCCGCCCGTAATCGTTCCGGAGATACTAAGCGGGTTAGTCACCGTCGCAGTAAAGTTGACATTCGATACAGGAGTGCCGTTAATGGTGACTGTCTGACTCGTCGGAGCAAATGTAACACCAGGGTTACTTACCGAGACGGTATAAGTCCCGTTGATCAGGCCGTCGATGCTATAGCTTCCCGAAGCGCTGGACGTGGTTGAAAGCGATTCCGTACCGGTCAGGCTTACAGTTGCCCCTCCGCCGCCCGTGCCTGAAATCGTTCCCGACAAGCTATAGGTATTCGAGGACGTGTAGACCACATCCACCCAGTAGTTCGTCGAAAGATAGCTCTGGTTGGGAAAGCCGCCCGAGGTTGTGTAAAGATACACCCCGTTCGTTCCGTCCACTCCATTCGCCAGAGCATGCAGCGGCGGATTGTTATATCCCGCCTGCAGAAAGTATTCAGAATCATCCGAGTAATGCCCTCCAGGCGCAAGATACGAAGCCACATAGGTCGTATTGGCCGTAACTGAAATAGGGGACGAAAAATTAACCTGCTGCCAACCCGATCCGCTCTCCTTCGTGAAGGTCGCTGTGCCCAGCAGCGTTCCCGTGCTTGACCACAAATGTCCGATATGAGTGCCCGTGTTCGTCGAGGCCTTGTAGAACCGGACGCCAAGCACCGAGCCATCGGAGTCGGCCCGGAACTTCACACCCACTTCCACGGAATTGCCGTCTCCGCTGTCCGGTACCGTTGGTGAACTCGACGCATTCCATATACTGCACGGACACGTCTGCGGCTGCACGTTGACGGTCACACCGCTGCTCGGAGTCTCCAGGTTCCCACTGTCGTCCACCGCGCGGCTCAGAATCGTGGCCGAGCCCACCACCGACGGCGTCCAGGTATAGCTCCAACTCGCACGCCCGGTTGCAGGGTGCCAGGTCGCACCATTGTCGCCGGAGACCTCAACCCCCGCAACGACGCCGCCAGTGTCGGTCGCCGTTCCCGTAATCGTGACTCCATTCCCGGTGTGGACCGTCGTATTCGCCACAGGCGACGTAATTGTCGAAACCGGGCGCGTCGTGTCCGTTGAAGCAGTCGCCGTCGACAGACCAGGCTGCAACGACGCCGGCTGCACTCCCATGTCAGCAAACAGGTTGACCGTAGCCTGCTGCATATTCATATCGGGATTGGGCGTGGCGAAGCCAAACGAATTATCGTGGTTGCTGTCCAGTCCCCATGACCATTGCACAGTTCCGGAGCCAAACACGAGCGCCCCGCTCGGAGCGCGGTACATCGTCATATGGTGGGTCGCGGTTCCCGCGCCATAAGCCCCGCCGTAGTCCAGCAGAAGGTCGGTATTCAGAGAATAGGTTGCAGTTGAAAGGTCGAATAATCCCGCCGGTCTGAACCCGTTGTCAACGTCTTCATCCCATTCGTAGCCCAGGGTTCCCGCCGGCATCGTATACGTCTGGCTTGCAGCCAGCGAGGCGACCGCCGTATTGCGCCAGAAGCGCATCTTCCCGTCGGCGGCAGGGACTTTGAGCGACAGACCGTTATTGTCCGCGCCGGGTCCATTCACCATGAAGATGGTGCCCTGAAGCACGTTCTCCGGCTGGCCCCCATCCGCAGGCGGACTGAAGCTGGGGTCGCGCCATGTGCCTGTCCACGTCGAAGTGGGGTCGATCTTCGCAAACGCAAGGGTCTCCTTATAGCAGACCAGCGTTCGATACGCCGTATTCGATCCGTCGATGCTGTTCTCCCAGCGCGTCTTCCAGAACATCCCGTTGCCCGTAAAAAGCGCCAGGTTCACGCCCGCATCCCGCGCCGCTTTGATATTCGCGCGCTCGGGGCCTGAAACATATTCGTCGTGACCATCGGCCATGTATAGCTTATGGTTCAGGATCAGGCTTCCATTGCGCGCCGCATCCACGTCGGTGAAGTACGTGACATCGTAGCCGTTCGCCTCCAGCCACCGCACCATGGGGTAGTTAGAACCAAAGACCCATGTGGCCGATTCATTATCAAATCCCCTCGTCATCACCGGACGGTTGTAACTCACCTTATAAGACCGGTTAGACAGGTCAAAGCTCGGAGAGTTCGGCCCGTAAAAGCTTCCTCCGCCGTAGTAGTTATAAGCCTGCCAGGTGGAGTCATTGGTTTGAAACAAAACAGCCGAGTGGCTCGAGTCATTTCGCACAATAAATACGATGTGGCTGTCTCCTCCTGTATTGGTGCGGATCAGGTGGGCGAAGTAAATACCTGAAGTAGCGGTTGCCGGAACCGCCCACGATGCCGAGACGGCCCAGTTACCGCAGTCCGCAAGGCCAACGCTGGCATCCGTTGCACACGCAGGCTGTGTCTGAGGCAGCGGCACAGACGGAGTGATCGTGGCGACCTTACGCGCTCCCATCCCTCCGTAATACCCCATGCGGTAGATATTGATGGTGTACGCGGACGCATTCGTCTTGATCTTGAAATAGACCGTACTGCCCCGGTTCACGCTGATGTCGGTGGCAAAACCCTGGATCGTTGGGTCCCCCGCATCACTGTTATTGATGTCCCACTCGCTTTGTGGGTTCCCAGGCAGACAGTTCTCAGCAACGATCGCATTGGCAGGGTTACTGCATTGAGCATGTGCCGCTCCAGCCACGCCAAACAACGTCGCCAACAGCACCGCAAGGAAGGAGGAGATGGTCCACGTTGAAGTCTGTCGTCGATAGTTGGGCATAGCGGCCTCGCTTCCTCAGCCGACCGTGCGCACAACTCCATCAAGACTCTGCAACCATTCTTCGCATGGCGGCGCACTGGTCCGCCAGGTCAACCTGCACGTTACGTGCCGAATCTGGCTGCCACCGCTATCTTTGCCTATTGTGTCGGTTCGTTTTCTCAGAGCAAATTCGGAGCGCCCGCTTTCTTTGCTCCGTTCAGTTGCCGATGCTCTGCTTCCACCCTGTAGAGGTGCTGAATCGCTCCGGCAACTGGCCAGGATCGAGGCGACCCTGGCCGTGCCGCCCTTCGAGCGAAAGAGCAAAAGGGCAATCCGTTTCAAAGTATGCAAAGCGATGCAAACCATCATCCCGAACGTTTGCAAACACGCGCACTATGCAAACCTCCGGCACGGCAGCCTCAATCGAGGCAGGTCTTGCTCCTTCTCCTAAAGTATTTTCCCTGAAGACCTGGTTCGCGCGACCTCATCCTCCGAAGCGGGATTTGCTGTCCTTGGATTTGTTTGCCATTCCCGAAAGGACCTGCGTTTCCATCCCCCTTTGTTTGTCATTCTCGAAGGGACCTGCGTTTCCATCCTCCTTTCGTTTGCCATTCCCGAAGGGAATCTGCGTCCCCATCCCCTTTTTGTTTGTCATTCCCGAAGGGAATCTGCGTCTCCATCCCTTTTTGTTTGTCATTCCCGAAGGGAATCTGCGTCTCGCTTCGAGTCGCACCGAACTACAGCTTCAGGAAAAATGCCAATACTCTACGGAATCGTAAACGACGCCTGGTTCGACGGATCGCTCTCAATCCCGCTGTAGTCCACGCTCTTGACGTAGTACGTGTACGACGCCCCGCTGGCAACCGTGTTGTCCACATAGGTCGTCGGCACATTCAACGCAGAGTTGATCAGCGTAAACACCCCGGTGCTGGATGACCGATAGATGTGATAACCCGCCACAGCGTCGTTCGAGCTGCTCGGCGCTGTCCAGCTCAGGTCCACCTCGTGTGGCTGTGCTGCTCCCGTACCGCTCAACGTCACTCCAGCCGTGCTGCCCGTGCTCGAGTTGCTCGTAATCGTCAACTGCCCAGCCGCCGTTCCCGTAGCCTCAGGCTGGAACTGCACCTGCACCGTCATCGACTGCGAAGGATTCAGCGTCACCGGGAAGCTCCCCCCCACGATGCTGTAACCCGAACCCGTCGCCGAAGCCGAGTTCACCGTCACCGCCGTCGTTCCCGTCGAGGTCAGCGTCACCGGTAGCGTCGTCGCCGACCCTACCGTCACACTCCCAAAACTCAGACTCGCCGTGCTTACCGTCAACTGCGGATTCGCCGCCGCCGCGCCCGTCCCGCTCAACGTCACTCCAACCGTGCTGCCCGTGCTCGAGTTGCTCGTAATCGTCAACTGCCCAGCCGCCGTTCCCGTAGCCGTTGGCTGGAACTGCACCTGCAACGTCACCGACTGCGAAGGATTCAGCGTCACCGGCAAACTCGCACCCGCGATGCTGTAGCCAGATCCCGTAATCGAAGCCGAGTTTACCGTCACCGCCGTCGTCCCCGTCGAGGTCAGCGTCACCGGCTGCGTCGTCGCCGAACCCACCGTCACGCTGCCAAAACTCAAGCTCGCCGTGCTCACCGTCAACTGCGGATTCGCCGCCGCCGCGCCCGTCCCGCTCAACGTCACGCCAGCCGTGCTGCCCGTGCTCGAATTACTCGTAATCGTCAACTGACCCGTCGCGGAGCCCGTAGCCGCAGGCTGGAACTGCACCTGCAACGTCACCGACTGCGAAGGATTCAGCGTCACCGGCAAACTCGCACCCGCGATGCTGTAGCCAGATCCCGTCACCGAAGCCGAGTTCACCGTCACCGCCGTCGTCCCGGTGGAAGTCAGCGTCACCGGCTGCGTCGTCGCCGACCCTACCGTCACACTCCCAAAACTCAGACTCGCCGTGCTCACCGTCAACTGCGGATTCGCCGCCGCCGCGCCCGTCCCGCTCAGCGTCACGCCAGCCGTGCTGCCCGTGCTCGAATTGCTCGTAATCGTCAACTGCCCCGTCGCGGAGCCCGTAGCCGCAGGCTTGAACTGCACCTGCAACGTCACCGACTGCGAAGGATTCAACGTCACCGGGAAGCTTCCACCGACGATGCTGTAGCCTGAACCCGTCACCGAAGCCGCATTCACCGTCACCGCCGTCGTCCCGGTGGAAGTCAGCGTCACCGGCTGCGTCGTCGCCGAACCCACCGTCACACTGCCAAAACTCAAGCTCGCCGTACTCACCGTCAACTGCGGATTCGCCGCCGCCGCTCCTGTCCCGCTCAGCGTCACGCCAGCCGTGCTGCCCGTGCTCGAATTACTCGTAATCGTCAACTGACCCGTCGCGGAGCCCGTCGCCGCAGGCTGGAACTGCACCTGCAACGTCACCGACTGCGAAGGATTCAGCGTCACCGGCAAACTCGTGCCCACGAGACTGTAGCCAGCTCCCGTCACCGAAGCCGAGTTCACCGTCACCGCCGTCGTCCCCGTCGAGGTCAGCGTCACCGGCTGCGTCGTCGCCGACCCCACCGTCACGCTGCCAAAACTCAGGCTCGCCGTGCTCACCGTCAACTGCGGATTCGCAGTTGCCCCATTCCCATTTCCATTCCCTTTCCCGCGGCCCTTCATCCTGACCTCGGCGACCGGCTTCGCCGAAGCGTCCAACATCGTGAGCTGGCCGGAGTAATCCGACGCCGAGGAAGGCGTAAACGCAACCTTGAGTGCGTACGTAGCGCCAGCCGGGATAGCAATCGGCAACCTGTCCCCGCCGACCGCCGAGAATGTCTGGCCCGCAATGCTCACCTCAGCCACGTTCGCCGTGGTCAACCCCGCGTTGACCACATTGACAGTACTAGCAGCAGACTGACCTACCGCAACCGAGCCAAAATCCAGGCTTCCAGGCGACGCCAGAAGCACCCCCACCCCAGTGCCGTTGATCCCGGAGCCACACCCAGACACCGCCACCGTCACGCAACACACGAGCGCAAGGAGCAGCGCGCGGACGCGGCCATCCCGCAGCTCAGTCAGGAAAGAATGCCGTTCCCTTGTTGAAAATGGGGCCTCATCACCACGGAAACCTGTTGGGGTTGATACTTGACGATAGGGGAGTGGGAAGATTCCGTAGTTATGCTGCACCGAACATCACCTCTTCAAACTTGCAAAAAAATGCACGATTTAGAGGCAGACCAAAGAATCAAGAGCCAATGTTACTTTAGGTTTGTTACACACTGCACCCGCCCGGGTCGGGGGGGCTTATGGATGCAGTAGGGTCTTTCTTTCTCACCTGGTACCCGCAGAGAGGTACCCAGGCTGCCGATTTCCATTCCCTAAACCTTGGCGCAAAGCCGTACAATCCAGAGCGCATCGCGCAGAACAAGGCAAACCGGGAGTCGCGGCACTGTGACTGCATAACGCCTCACTCGTCGAGAGTGACATCCCCGAATGGGCTACGCAATCACACTAATTGGTTACTCATTGAAGTAATCAGTTAGTTACTTCTGAAACCGTTTATATCAAAGTCGCCGCCCTCGATCAAGCAGAAATATGCACACAAACCGTGGCGTATTCCACATCCACCCAACTAAGTACCTCTCACCCCTACAGTTCGACCCGGTGAAAAAATCTAAAAAAAAATACAGAGCGCGAACGAAATACGAAGAGTGCAAGCACCCTGGCTACCGTCCGGAGAGACTTCCATGCTCCCGCGCAACACGCTCACCTGCTCTTGCGTCTTCGATCCAGGCTTCCTCCGCTGTGTTCCAGCAGCGTATCCACAATATGTTTTCCGATTGCCAGCGACGCAGTCGCAGCCGGCGAAGGCACATTGCACACATGCACGATGCCGTCCGTGTACACGAAGCGAAAATCGTCAATCAACCTGCCATCTCGCGCCAGCGCCTGCGCCCGCACCCCGGAGCCTCCGGCGCGCAGGTCGTCCGCCGTCAGCTCTGGCATCAGCCTTCTGAGCGCGCGAACAAACGCCCCCTTGTTCCACGACCGGCGATATTCCCCCACCGACATCCGCCAATGCCTGGCTGCCATTGCCCAGAATCCAGGAAACGAAGCAAACCGCGCCACATCGCCAAGATCGAACGAAGTCTTCTTATAACCCTCTCGTTTCAGGGCAAGCACAGCATTCGGTCCCGCCTCCACCCCGCCTCCAATGCGCCGCGTAAAATGCACGCCCAGAAACGGAAATTGCGGGTCCGGCACCGGATAGATCAATCCCTTCACCATGTGGTGCTTCTCCGGGACAAGTTCGTAGTACTCGCCGCGAAACGGCACTATCGTCAGGTCGAGCTTTGCCCCGGCCATCCTGCTCACCCGGTCGCTCTGCAGGCCCGCGCAGTTCACCACCCACTTCGCTTCAATCGCTCCGCCCGCCGTCTCCACCACCGTACTTGCGCCCCGGCGCTTCAACGCCGTCACCTCGCACGAAAGATGAATCGCGCCTCCGCGCCGCACCGTCAGAGCGGCATACGCCTCCGCAACCTTGCCGTAGTCCACAATGCCTGTTCCGGGCACCCATATCCCTTTGATTCCACCCGCATAGGGTTCGACCTCTCGGATCTCTTCAGGGCCCAGCATCCGCAGCCCCTTCAACCCATTGCCATTGCCGCGACGGTAAAGCTCCTCCAGCCGGGGCAACTCCGCCTCCGACGTCGCCACAATCACCTTGCCGCATATCTCATACGGCACACCGTTTTCTCTGCAAAACGCACCCAGCGCGGCCGCGCCTTCCACGCAAAGCCTCGCCTTCAGGCTCCCCGGCTTGTAGTAAATCCCGGAGTGGATCACGCCGCTGTTGTGACTTGTCTGATGGGCCGCGACCGTCGCTTCTTTCTCGATGACCGCGACACGCGCATCCGGAAAGCGACTTACAATCTCCAGCCCCGTCGCCAACCCGACGATGCCGGCGCCGATGATCGCAACGTCCACTGAAGAAGAAGTATCGATCTTGTCTGCTCACACCCGGAATTTCTCTTGTCCAGAGAGATTCGTAGCCTACGCGATGCATCTTCGACAGGTCAATCTTCAAACCACAGGCTGCGGAAAAACTCGCCATCTGCGCTTTTCGGTGGGAGCGCAGGGCTTTAGCCCTGCGAAAAAGTCAGCAGATACAAGGGGCTTCAGCCCCGGGCCTTTCTCCAGGCACCTTTCGCCTCTGAGGGAATACTTGTAGACTTACAAACCGTCCCTGGCAATTGCGGCATCTATCCTGCATGACATGCATACGCAGCCGCCATTTCCGCAAGAGTACTTGGTGGTTACTGACATCGAGGTCAGTAACTTCACATTTTCCGGCAACCTTCACAGCTCCGCGAAACACCTCACGCAAAGTCGATACCAACCTATCTACCGACAGAGATGCACTTACCCAACAAACGCCAGTTTGCAAAAACATGCAGGCTACAACGTTGCACGAATTTGGTTGACACATTTGCGGGATTGATGTAAATTCCATCCACTTCATGGGATCTAGGCCCCTTTTCAGAGTCGAAGCCAGTTCGAGTTAAGTAACTCGGCAGTTTATTACGACCGGAAAGGTACCACGAAGCTGGGCCTCAGATTGTGGAACTGAAGCATTATTTTCTACCCTGAACACCGCTCTGCGGGTGTCCACGTGTCGTCTTCGGGACATGGTTCTCTAGGTTTCACCAAAATCATCGTGTTGCACCAACTGACAGGCCGAAACCGTCGGACCGGTTGTACTTTGTCTAGCTGTGGGTTGCTGTACTCTCTCAACTCTGTTTTTGAGGTGTTGCTATGAAACAAGCAGCGCGGATTCTCGTAGTTAGCAACAATACTGAAGTCTGCAACCTGATCCATTCAACGATTGAATTCCGTGGTCACGTTGCCATCTGCGTTCCTTCCTCCAAGGAAGCGCTCCGCCTTCTCGAACACGGCGTACAACCGGAAATTATCCTGTTCGATGCAACCGGGAGCAGGCCCGGAAAACCCCTTTTCACTCCGGAGTTGTTCGAGAAAATCACGCATGAAAAGCTCTGCATCCTTTCGGAGGCCGGTGACACCTCATGGGAACACTGCGCCGCGAAGTGGGGTATCGCCGCCGTCCTGACTCTGCCGCTGCAACGGCAGGACATTGAAAAACTGTCTGAAACATCCAAAGAGGGCCCCTCCTCGCAACCCGCCGCGTGCGCGCCTCCCCAGACCGGCTACCATCTCGAAGAACTGGACAACAACCGGTTCTTCCTCGCCGCATCCCCCGTCATGATGCAGCTCTACCGCGATGTCCGCGCTCTTGCGCCAGTCGATATTCCCGTCCTCATCCTCGGTGAAAGCGGCGTAGGCAAGGAAGTGGTGGCCATGTTGCTGCACAAATACCACGCCCGCACCGAGAAGACCTTCCTCAACGTCAACTGCGCCGCGCTGCCCACCGAACTGCTCGAAAGCGAGCTCTTCGGCTACGAGGCAGGGGCCTTTACCGGCGCCACCAAGGCCAAACCCGGCAAGTTCGAGCTCGCCAACAAAGGCACACTCCTCCTCGACGAGATCGGCGAGATGAACCCTCAAATGCAGGCAAAGCTGCTCCACGTCCTGCAGGATGGCAGCTTCTCCCGCCTGGGTGCCCGTACCACCACCCAGGTCGATGTACGCGTTCTTGCCGCCACCAACATCAACATGGAAGAAGCCATCACCCAGAAGCGGTTCCGGGAAGACCTCTACTACCGCCTCAACACATTGACCCTCACCGTGCCACCCCTGCGCGAGCGCCGCGAAGAGGTCCCCCTGCTGATCGAGCAAATGGCCCGCCGCAGCTCCTCCGAGCTTGGGCAACCCTTCGCCTTTTCACGCCACCTGATCGAGGCGGCCCAGGACTATCACTGGCCCGGCAATGTCCGCGAACTCCGCAACTTCGTCACCCGCACGTTGATTTTGCAGGATGAGCGCTCCGCCTACGACGACCTGCGCGCAAGGACCCGAGACGAGGCCCCACGCATGGCTGTAGTCGCCGCCGAAGCACCTGTGCTGGAAAACAAAGTGGCAGCTCCTGCCGGCATGAAGGACGTCATCTCCCAGGTCAAGAACAAGGCTGAGATTCGCATGCTTCAGGACGCTCTGCTGGCCTCGGGCTGGAACCGCAGACGGGCTGCAAGAAGCCTCAACATCAGTTACCGCAGCCTCCTCTATAAAATTCAGCAACATGGACTAACCGCACATCGTGAAAGCTCCGCGGCATGAGAACCCAAGTCCGAACCTAACCCCTTTAGAACATGGACTTTGAGTACTTAGCCAGGGGAGGGAGCACCCATGAACCACACGAATCTCTTACTTCCAATCCAATAGCCTGATACCCTGCTCCGCGTGAAGCTTCTCAAGCGCACGCTCCTGTTCATCGCGGTCATCGCCTTCACCTACGTGCTCGTGCTCTACGGCACGTACATCACCCTGCCCACCCACAACACCGCCGCCACCCACTTCGACACCCTCATCGTCCTCGGCACCCCTGCCCTGCCCGACGGAACCCCCTCACCCGAGCAGCGCGAGCGCGTCCTCGAAGGCGTCCGCCAGTACAAAGCCGGCATCGCCCCCCACATCATCATGACCGGCGCCGCCGCCCACAACCAGTATGTCGAAGCCGACGTCATGGCCCAGCTCGCCGAATCGCAAGGCATCCCCGCCGAAGCCATCACCGAAGAGCCGCAGGCCCACGACACGATCCAGAACCTCTACTACTCCGCCAAACTGATGCACGAAAACGGCTGGACCTCCGCCGAGATCATCAGCTCACCCAGCCACCTTCCCCGCGCCGCGCTCATCGCCAACACGCTCAACATCGACCAGCCGACCATGTCCATCGACTGGCGCACCCACCCCGCCCACTGGCCGCCCGAGTACACCCTCTGGCGCCGCTTCCGCCTCTACACTGGCGAAGCGCGCGACTGCCTCTACCTCCGCTTCCACGGCTTCCCCAACTCCAAATACCTTCCCAACCCTTTCATGAACTAAGCCGCCGCCCCCGGCATCCCGCGCTTCCTCGTCAAAAAGTAGAACATCAACCCAATCCCCAGCAGTGTCACCATCGCCGCAAACCCCAGTATCCGCAGCACCGCCACCGTATACTTGCCCGCCGACGGCACGTAGTTGCAGCAATAGATCAGCACCAGGTCCTTCAGCGTAGCGATCTTGTTATGCGAAGCATCCACCAGCGCCAGCCGCACGTCCCGCGCCGGATACTCAATCCCCGCCAGGTACTCCGACATCTTCCCTTCAGGCGTCGCAAACATCACCACGCTCGAGTGCGCGAACTGGTCCATCTTCCCATCCGGCCCCGGAGTCTTCACATAGTGAAACCCCGTCGCCTCGCTCAGCTCCGTAATCGCCGCCTGCTCGCCAGTCAGAAAATGAACGCCCGCCTCAGCCGTCGGCCCACTCTGCCCCAGCGTCTCTAAAAACTCCTTCTTCGCGGCAATGGCATCGGCCGGCTTGTCCATCGGATCGATCGACGTCACCACAACGTCGTAATCTTTGCCCACCGCAAAATCCGCGCCCTTCAGCCCTACGGCCATCCCATGCAGCACCTGCGGACACAGCATCCGGCAATGAAAATAAACCAGTGCCAGCGCCACCGGCCGCTGATGAAAATAATCCCCCAGCGCAACCGGCTTCCCCGCCTCATCCACAAACCGCGCGCCCAAAGGCAGCGGCTGATTCAGCCGCTCCACGATCCCCGCGCCCTTCAGGTACGCGGGCATCTCCTGCGCCGTCGCTCCCAATGGCTTCCCACCCAGCCCCTGCGCAAAGGCCGTTCCACCTGCAACCACGCCAAACAACGCCGCAAACAAAACCAACCGCACTCTCAGACCCAAAACCATCCTCCAACCAGACCGCACTTCCATGGTACGCCTCAGCCGAACGCCGCGCAGACCATACGCAGGACAGCGACGAGCAACGAACAACTGACAACTTTACCCGCATCAGCTACTATGGTTGCGCACCGAAGAACACCGCAAAGAAAACGTTATCCCGAACGAAGGACTCCAGACACATGCGCCTTGCCCATCTCGCTACTCTGCTCCTTGCTGCAACGCCCGCAGCTCTCATCGCCCAGTCCGCCACCCTCACCATCGACACCTCCACGCCCAAGGCCCAGATGAGCCCCAGCCTCTACGGCCTCATGACCGAAGAGATCAACTACTCCTACGACGGCGGTCTCTACGCCGAGCTGCTCAACAACCGCACCTTCGAGAACAACCGCTACCCCGGCCTCGCCCACTGGACCCTGCTCCAGAACGGCAACTCGCACGCCGCCATCACCGCCGACAACACCACCGGCCCCAGCGAAGCCCTCGCCCACAGCCTCAAGCTCACCGTCACCGAAGCCGACGCGCACTCCTCGGCAGGCTTCCTCAACGACGGCTACTGGGGCATCCCGCTCCGCGCCAACACGGTCTACCACGGCTCCTTCTACGCCAAATCCGACGGCGACCTCGGCCCCGTCACCGTTCGCCTCGTCAACGACAACACCGGCGCAGCCGAGGCCACTGCCACCGTCGCCGCCGTCACCTCCGCGTGGAAGCAGTACAGCTTCACGCTCAAGACCGGGGCCATCGCCGCGTCCTCCACCAACCACTTCGAGATCACCGTCGCGCACCCCGGCACGGCCTGGTTCTCGCTCGTCTCGCTCTTCCCGCCCACCTACAAGAACACGCCCAACGGCAACCGCATCGACATCATGGAAAAGCTCGCCGCCATGCATCCGGCGTTCCTGCGCTTCCCCGGCGGCAACTATCTTGAAGGCGACACCATCAACGAGCGGTTCGACTGGAAGAAGACCATCGGCCCGCTCGTGGACCGTCCCACGCACATGAGCCCCTGGCGCTATCGCTCGACCGACGGCATGGGCCTGCTCGAATTCCTCGAGTGGTGCGAAGACCTGCACATGCAGCCTCTGCTCGCCGTCTACGCGGGCTACTCGCTGCGCGGCGAACACGTCAACCCCGGCGCCGATCTTGAACCCTACGTGCAGGACGCGCTCGACGAGATCGAATACGTCACCGGCCCCACCAGCTCGAAGTGGGGAGCCGAGCGCGCCAAAGACGGCCACCCCGCCCCGTTCCATCTCTCCTACGTCGAGATCGGCAACGAGGACTGGTTCGACCGCTCGCACAGCTACGAGGGCCGCTACGCGCAGTTCTCGAAGGCCATCAAAGCGCAATATCCGCAGCTTCAACTCATCGCCACCATGCCCGTCAAAAGCGTCAAGCCCGACGTGGTTGACGACCACTTCTACCGCTCCGCCCAGCAGTTCTTCGACGACGTCCACCACTACGACGCCATCGACCGCAACGGCCCCAAAATCTTCGTCGGTGAGTGGGCCACGCGCGAAGGCAGCCCCACCACCAACTTCGGTGCGGCGCTCGGCGACGCAGCCTGGATGACCGGCATGGAGCGCAACAGCGACCTCATCGTCATGGCCAGCTACGCGCCGCTGTTCGTCAACGTCAACCCAGGCGGAATGCAGTGGTCCAGCGACCTCATCGGCTACGACGCGCTCCACAGCTACGGCTCGCCCAGCTACTACGCGCAGGCCATGTTCGCCGAGCACCTCGGCGACGAGATCCTCAACGCCAAACTCGACGCCGCCAATCCGCGCCTCTTCCAGTCCGTCAGCTACGACTCGAAGCGTCACCACGTCATCATCAAGCTGGTCAACGCATCCTCCGCCGCGCAGCCGGTCACGATCAAACTTGACGGAGCAAAACACGTTCAGCCCAAAGCCACCGTCGTCACCCTCGCAGGCAAGTCCACGCAGGAGACCAACTCCATCACCGACCCCACTCGCGTCACGCCGGTCACAACCTCCATCACCAACGCAGCCGCCACCTTCACCCACACCGTCCCACGCTACGCCATCCAGGTCCTCGACCTAAGCGTGGAGTAGCCTCAACCTCTTTTGCATTTCCATTTCCTCGTTTGCATTTCCATTCCGTAGTTTGCATTTCCATTCCGTAGTTTGCATTTCCATTCCGTAGTTTGCATTTCCATTCCGTAGCGCAGCGAAGGAATCCGCTGTTTGCCTCATCCGCCACAAAAGTCCGGGTGCCGGGTGCCCCATCCATGCGCAGCGTTTCATCGCGCATGGGTGGGAACGAATACTCTCCACCCGCATTTTTGCATTTCCATTCCGTAGCGCAGCGAAGGAATCCGCTTTTTCAAATTTCTCCAGAAATCTGGCGGTCGAGTTTTCAAAACCCGTCATAATAGATATAGAGACTGAAATAAAGAGCCCGGCGAATCCCCGCCAGGCTTTTTGCACTTTGAGTATCTTCCCTGAAGGTATAGTCCTCACGACCTCACCCTCCGAAGCCGGGTCTGTTGTCATTCCCGAAGGGAATCTGCGTTTCGCTTCGGCCCGCTCCGAACTACAATTTTCGGGAACATGCTGAGGCGCAAATGGCACGCAACGTGCACAGGAAGTCCGAACCTAACCCCTTTGTTCAAAGGATTTTAGGACTTAACCAGGGGGAGGGGGGGTACCTACTTCGCAGGCGCTGCCGGAGCCGCAGGCATGGTGTAGATGACCTCGCCCGGCCGCGTGTAGTGCAGCTCCTGACGAGCCTGATGCTCGATCGCATCCGGATCGCTTTTGAGCCGGTTCACATGCGCCTTCAACTGCGCGTTCTCCTGCTGAAGATCGTGCATCTGCATCTGGAGCCGATGCGCCTCCTGACGCTTCTGCTGATAAGCCGTCAGCCCGTTCTGGCCGAAGATGACGTGAAAGCCCACCGCCAACGCAAGCAGCCCTCCGGCAAAGGTCGCAGCCTTGCGCCACCCCACCCGCTCACGCCACCGCGCTACCACCAAAGAGCGGCGCGCAGCGAGAGAGCGTGATGGTTTAGAACTGGTCATCCAGTTTCAGTACAAATTTCCGGGACACCAGCGTCAAGTGGAAAACCGGATTCCCCCGCGCGCGCACCAGCAGCAGCAACAATCCACAGGAAAACTGCCCCGCCTGCACGATCCGCCACACCTTGATATTCTGCTGAAGGACATAACTGATTCAGGCCCCATGCAATTCCTCCTCATCTCCGCCGTCTGCTTCTGCGCTCTGGTCTACGCAGCCGCCGGAATCGCCCGGCGCATTCAGACGGACAACGAGCTCGATCGCCACTAACGAGAAAGGACCTCGAACCATGCACTCCACGCTCTCCCAAACCAGCCTGGCCCAGCGGACAGAGTCGTTCACCCAGTCCCTTCCCGGCAAGGCCACGCTCGCCGTCGGAGCCACCGTGCTGGTGGCCGCCTGCGCTCACATCTCGTTTCCGCTGCCCTTCACGCCGGTCCCGCTGACGCTCCAGACCTTCGCTGTCATCCTCGTCGGCATGGCGCTCGGCCCGGTCGTCGGCTTCTCCGCGCTGGCGCTGTATCTGCTCGAAGGCGCGGCCGGCCTGCCGGTCTTCAGCCCGCAGGGGCCAGGTGGAGTAGCCCAACTCGTAGGCGCGACCGGAGGCTACCTGTTCTCCTACCCGCTGGCCGCCGCAGCCGCAGGCTGGGCCGTTCGTGCCCTGCCTCAGATGAGCCGCTACGCACGCGCAGCCGTTGCAGGACTCGCCGCAACGGTCATCATCTTTGCCCTCGGCGCAGGCTGGATGGCCTACTTCGGCCACCTCAGCACCGTCGCCGTCTGGACACTCGCCATCGTCCCGTTTCTGCCCGGCGAGGCGGTCAAAATCGCCTCCGCCTCAGGCATCTACAGCGCGCTCCAGAGAGCCAGACGCTCCTGAGCCCAACCGCCTTTCACTCTGCCAAGGAACACTTTTATGACCGTCGCCAGCGCCGCAATCAAAGAAATTACCATTGCCCACAGCCCCGACTCCGATGACGCCTTCATGTTCTACGGTCTCGCCACCAACAAGGTCCGCGTGCCCGGGTACAAGTTCACTCACACGCTGACCGACATCGAGGCGCTGAACCGCCGCGCCATCGACGAGGCCTTCTACGACGTCACCGCCATCTCGTTCCATGCCTACCCCTACCTGCAGGACAAGTACACCTTGATGGCCTGCGGCGGCAGCGTGGGCGAAGGCTACGGCCCCATGATCGTCGCGCCGCGCAAGCTGACGCTCGACCAGGTGAAGAAGACCCGCATCGCCGTCCCCGGCACCCTGACGACTGCGTATCTCACGCTCAAGCTCTTCGCGCCTGAGATTGAAACCGCCGTCGTCCCCTTCGACAAGATCATTCCCGCCGTCGTCGCGGGCGAGTACGAGGCCGGCCTCATCATCCACGAAGGCCAGCTCACCTACGCCAACGACGGCCTCGTCAAGCTGCTCGACCTGGGCCAATGGTGGCGCGAGCAGACCGGCCTGCCGCTGCCGCTCGGCGGAAACGCCATCCGCCGCTCGCTTGGCGAAGAGACGATGCTTACCACGACCAACGCGCTGCGCGACAGCATTCAGCACGCGCTCGACAACCGCGAGTCAGCGCTCGAATACGCCATGCAGTTTGCCCGCGATCTGGACCCCACGATGGCCAACCGCTTCGTCGGCATGTACGTCAACGAGCGCACGCTCAACTACGGCGAAGACGGACGCGAGGCCATCAAAAAGCTGCTCGAAATGGGCCACGAGCGCGGCATCATTCCCTTCCGCGCCAATGTGGATTTCGTAGGCTGAAGAAACCGGCTTGCGGAGCTTCAACGCCCCGCAAGCTGTGCTATTCTTAACCAGTCGGCGGAATGCGTACAGGCCAGCAGCAAGGCGTGTCACCGCACACCGCCACTCTGCAACAACCGGACGCGTAGCTCAGCTGGTAGAGCATTCGACTCTTAATCGACTGGTCGTAGGTTCGATCCCTACCGCGTCCACCACTTCCCTTTCAGTTTGCCCTTCTGTCATTTTGTACGTACAATATGATGGTGTACGTCTGGGATGAGCGTAAGCGATTGGCCAACATCGAGAAGCACGGCCTGGACTTCAGGGACGCCTTTCTCGTTTACGAAAACCCGGAGAAGATCACCATCCAGTCAAATCATCCGTCAGAGTCTCGGTTGCAGGATCTGGCATTGGTTGAAATGGCCGGCATCCTGTTGTCGCTCGTCTATGTTGTGAGGGGCGAAGCAATCCGGATCATATCGTTTCGCCGCGCAGGGAGACAGGAGAGGAAATACTATGACGACCTCAAAGAAAACTGCTAAGAGCCAGACCAACTGGGAGCGCGTCAAGCGAGAGGCCGCCCGGAATGCGCCTATTTCTTACTCGCGCGGCGATGGCCCTTACAACCCGAACCATGACTCCGAGGTCGAGGCCTACTGGAGCAATGCTCAGGTCTCCCGCAAAGGTCGCGGTCCGCAAAAGAGCCCGACGAAGGAGAGCATTACGATCAGACTCTCAGCCGATGTCGTCGGGTATTTCAGGGCGAGCGGCAAGGGCTGGCAGAGCCGCGTCGATGATGTTCTGAGTGAGTGGGTTGCCAGTCATGCGGAACGCTAAGCGTGGGCGCTTGTGTTCAGACGCCTGACGCGCTAACCTACAGCCTTTCCTACACGCCGGTTGCCGAAGGAGCCGCATCGCAATGTCACGCATCGTCCGCTGTTCTCTCGTCCAGGCAACAAGCATCCCGCACGAAGGCAAGTCGCTGGCCGAGATCAAGCAAGCCATGATCGACAAGCACATCCCGCTCATCCGGCAGGCAGCCGCGGCTGGCGCGCAGATCGTCTGCCTGCAGGAGATCTTCTACGGCCCCTACTTCTGCGCCGAGCAGACCATCCGCTGGTACGACACCACCGAGCCTATCCCCAATGGACCCACCACGAAGCTCATGCAGTCGCTCGCCAAAGAGCTGCACATCGCCATCATCATGCCCATCTACGAGGTCGAAACGGAGGGCGTCTACTACAACACCGCCGCCGTCATCGACAACGAGGGCCGCTATCTCGGCAAGTATCGCAAGACGCACATCCCGCACGTCGCGCCGGGTTTCTGGGAGAAGTTTTACTTCCGTCCCGGCAACCTCGGCTTCCCTGTCTTCGATCTTGGCTTCTGCAAGATCGGCGTCTATATCTGCTACGACCGCCACTTTCCTGAAGGCGCGCGCGCACTGGGACTGAACGGAGCGGAGATCGTCTTCAACCCCTCCGCAACGGTCGCCGGTTTGAGCGAATATCTCTGGAAGCTCGAACAGCCTGCGCACGCGGCTGCGAACGGTTATTTCGTCGGCGCGATCAACCGCGTAGGCACTGAGGCGCCGTGGAACATCGGCGAGTTCTACGGTCAGAGCTACTTCTGCGATCCGCGCGGACAGATCATCGCACAGGCCTCGCGCGACAAGGATGAAGTGCTGACCGCCGACCTTGATCTCGACAAGATCGCCGAGGTGCGCAAGACATGGCAGTTCTACCGTGACCGTCGGCCCGATATGTACGAAGACCTCGTCAAACCATAAAGCACAGAGGTGATGCGCGGATGCGCGAGATTGCACCACAAATCGCAGAGATAGCAGAACGGTTCCCGGACCTGCATCCGCCGTTTGCGCCGCAGGCCGCAGTGGTCGAGTCGAACCGCTGCCTGAACTGCTTTGACGCGCCCTGCACAGCGGCCTGCCCCACGCATATCGACGTGCCGCGCTTCATCAAGAAAATCGCCGGCGGAAATCTGCGCGGCTCCGCGCTGAGCATTCTCGATGCCAACGTGCTTGCTGCAAGCTGCTCGCGCGTGTGCCCGGTGCAGGTGCTGTGCGAAGGCGCGTGCGTGATGCATCACTACAATAAGCAGCCCATCGCCATTGGCAAGCTGCAACGCTTTGCTATGGATGCCTTCCACGCGAACAACGGCACGCTGCCCGGAAAGAGCGATGAAGAGCATCCGGAAAAGATCGCCTGTCTCGGCGCAGGTCCGGCCTCGCTTGCCGCGGCAGCCGAACTGCGGCAACGCGGCTATCAAGTCACCGTCTTCGACAAACATCCGCTGCCCGGCGGCCTGAACACCTACGGCGTCGCCGAGTACAAACTGCCGCTGCCCGACAGCCTGCGCGAGATCAAACTCATCGAAGACCTCGGCGTCCGCTTCCGCTTCGGCGTCGAGATTGGCCGTGAGGTCTCGCTTGAGGAGATCGAAGCGCAGTTTGACATTATCTTTCTCGGCATCGGCCTTGGAGCGATGCACGCGCTCGACATCTCCGGCGGGAACCATCCTGGCGTCATCGACGCCTTGCAGTTCATCGCCGATTACAAGACCGGCCGCACCACCGGCATTCACGGCAAGGTCGTCGTCGTCGGCGCGGGCAACACGGCCATCGACGCTGCAAACGCCGCTGTCCGTCTTGGCGCGGAGAGCGTCACACTCCTCTATCGCCGCACCCAGGGCCACATGTCGGCATTTGACTTCGAGTATGAGCACGCGAAGCTGGAGGGCGTCGCCTTCCAGTGGCTCGCGCAGCCGGTAGCCGTTCACGCCGCCAACGGCAGGGTTTCGTCACTCGAATGCACACGCATGGAGATCGCGCTGGATGGCGGTCTGCATCCTGTCGCCGACTCAACTTTTCACATCGCATGCGACATTGTGATTCCTGCTATCGGGCAATCGCCGCTGCTCGATCTGCTTGCCCGGTGTAGCGATGTGCGCCTCGTGAATGGTCGCGTCGCAGTAGATCGCACAACGGGCCAGACAAGCAATCCGAAGTATTATGCGGGCGGCGACTGCGTGAACGGCGGCCGCGAGGTGGTCGATGCTGTAGCAGACGGAAAGCGTGCGGGCATTGCCATCGCTCGCGCACTGGAGGCCACGCATGTCTAAACCAAAGCCGGACATCTCGGTCAACTTCGCGGGCATCCGCTCGCCGAATCCGTTCTGGCTCGCCTCCGCCCCGCCCACCAACTCGGGCGAGCAAGTCGTGCGCGCCTTCGACGCAGGCTGGGGCGGCGCGGTGTGGAAGACCATTGGCGAGCAAATAACGAACGTCTCCTCGCGCTACTCGTCCATCGACTGGAATGGCCAGCGCATGATGGGCTTCAACAACATCGAGCTCATCAGCGACCGCCCGCTTGCAGATAACCTGCGTGAGATCGCCGAAGTCAAAAAACGCTATCCGAAGAACGCCGTCGTGGCCTCGCTCATGGTGGAATCGAAGCGCGAGGCGTGGCACACGATCGTCAAGCAGGCCGAAGACGCAGGTGCAGACGGCCTCGAACTCAACTTCGGCTGCCCGCACGGCATGAGCGAGCGCGGCATGGGATCCGCCGTCGGCCAGGTGCCCGAGTACGCCGAGATGATTACCGCATGGGTGAAGGAGCAGGCGAAGACGCCCGTCATCGTCAAGCTCACGCCCAACATCTCCGACATCCGCACCGTAGCGCGTGCGGCGAAGCGCGGCGGAGCAGACGCGCTCTCTGCGATCAACACGATCAACTCCATCACCGGCATCGACCTCGACACCTTTGTTCCCTCGCCCAACGTCGGTGGCAAGTCCTCGCACGGCGGCTATTGCGGCCCGGCGATCAAACCGATCGCGCTCAACATGGTCCACGAGATTGTGAGCGATCCCGAGGCCGCGCTGCCCATCTCGGGTATCGGCGGTGTCGCAACGTGGCGTGACGCGGCGGAGTTCATCCTGCTCGGCGCGGGCACCGTGCAGGTCTGCACTGCGGCTATGCACTACGGCTTCCGCATCGTCGAAGACATGATCGATGGGCTACAGAACTGGATGGCTGAAAAACAATTCAACACGATTGAAGATTTTCGCGGCCTCACGGTGCCCAAAGTCACCGAGTGGAAGCACCTCGATCTGAACTACAAGATCGTCGCGCACATCGACGAAGCCAAGTGCATCGGCTGCGACCTCTGCTACACCGCCTGCTGGGACGGCGCACACCAGTGCATCCATCTCGACCGCGTGAGCGGTCCTGTAGACGGCCACGTAGAGCTGCACCGAAAACCGTCTGAAATTGAGGCAGACAGCAGATCACGCATCGCAGTCACGCCCATCCCCAAACTCGACCCGCCCAAATCTTCGCATGAGCCTTACGCCACGCCGCTTGCGCGCATTCCGCGCGTGGACGAGACGGAGTGCGTCGGCTGCAATCTTTGCTCGCTCGTTTGCCCGGTTGAGAACTGCATCACGATGGTGGAAGCGAAGACCGGGCTGGCACCGGAGTCCTGGGAAGAGCGCACCGCCGCAGCACTGACAGGAAAAGGCCGCTGAATGGGCATACTGATCCAGAATGGGGCCGTCGTCACGGCTGAGACCACCACTCGCGCCGACGTGTTGATCGAGGGCAGCACCATCAAAGAGGTGCGCGCCGGCATTGCGTCCGACGGCCACACTACAGTCGATGCCACGCACATGCTCGTCCTCCCCGGAGGCATCGATGCGCACACGCATCTCGATATGCCCTTCGGCGGCACCACCTCGGCCGATGATTTCGAGACCGGCACACGCGCAGCGGCCATCGGCGGCACTACCACCATCGTAGACTTCGCTATTCAGGCACGTGGCACGAAGATGCGCGATGCGCTCGACACCTGGTGGAAAAAGGCTGAAGGGAAGGCCTGCATCGACTACGGTCTCCACATGATCGTCACCGACCTTGGCAGCGACAACGGCAAAGCTGGACTCGACGACATGGACGACATGGTCCGCGAAGGCGTGGCCAGCTTCAAGCTCTTCATGGCCTACCCCAATGTCCTGATGGCCGATGACGCAACCATCTTCAAGGCACTCAGGCAAACAGCGTCGAACGGTGCGCTCATCTGTATGCACGCCGAAAACGGCAGCGTCATCGATGTCATCGTGCAGCAGGCACTGGCCGAAGGCAAAACCGCGCCCATCTACCATGCGCTCACGCGGCCAACGATTGCCGAGGCCGAAGCTGTGCAACGCGCCATCGCTATGGCAGAAATTGCAGGCGCGCCTGTCTACATCGTGCATCTATCGAGCGAAGACGCGCTCAACCAGGTGCGCGAGGCGCGCGATCGCGGCGTTCCCGCCTTCGCCGAGACCTGCCCGCAGTATCTTCTGCTCTCACTCGAAGACAACATGCGCAACAACTCCTTTGAAGATGCGAAGTACGTCTTCACTCCACCGCTGCGCGAGAAAAAAAATCAGGCCAAACTCTGGGACGGATTGAAGACCGACAACCTGCAGGTCGTCTCCACCGATCACTGTCCCTTCTGCTTTGCGGACCAGAAGACGCTTGGCGCTAACGACTTCACGAAAATCCCCAACGGCGGCCCGGGAATTGAAAACCGCCTTCAGTTGATCCATCATCACGGCGTCAACTCCGGCAAAATCACGCTGAACCGCTTTGTCGAGATCACCGCTACTGCGCCTGCGCGCATCTTCGGCATGTATCCACGCAAAGGCACCATCGCAGTTGGCTCCGACGCGGATATTGTTATCTGGGACCCTAATGCCGGCCACACCATCAGTGCCGCCACACACAACATGCGCGTCGATTACTCGATGTTTGAGGGCTTCAAGGTCAAAGGCAATGCGCGTCAGGTGTTTTCACGCGGAGAACTCATCGTCGAGCACGGCAAGTTCATCGGCAAGGCAGGCCGCGGCGCATATCTCAAACGCGCAGCACGCGGCGGAACGTGGCGGTAGCCTACACAAACGAGGTCAAGTCCTTGTCCTTCGACGAAACGACGCACGACGCAACACTCTCCAATCGGGACCTTGCCCCAACCACGCCGGCGCAGCGCACCTGGAGCACCTACAACTACATCGCCCTCTGGTTCAGCATGTCGATGGAGGTCTCCACCTACATGCTCGCCTCGTCGCTCATCGCAGGCGGCATGAACTGGAAGCAGGCGCTCGGCACCATCCTGCTCGGCAACCTCATCGTCCTCGTGCCCATGCTGCTCAATGCGCACGCTGGCGCGAAGTACGGCATTCCCTTCCCTGTCTTCGTGCGCGCACCGTTCGGCCTGCGCGGCGCAAACCTGCCCGCACTGTTGCGCGCGTTCGTTGCCTGCGGATGGTTCGGCATCCAGTCCTGGATCGGCGGTCAGGCCATCGCCGCAATGGTGCATGTCCTCTGGCCCGCGACAACGAACATACCCGGTGTGCTGTGGGCATGCTTCCTCGGCTTCTGGCTGCTGAACATGGTCGTCGTCTGGTGCGGCGTCGAGTCCATCCGCTTTCTGCAAAGCTACTCCGCGCCATTCATGGTGATCATGTCCTTCACGCTGCTCATCTGGATACTGCGCAAAGCAGGCGGCTTCGGCCCCATGCTCTCCGCGCCCAGTCAGTTCCATACAACAAGAAGCTTCCTCCACTTCTTCTTCCCGTCGCTCACGGCGATGGTCGGCTACTGGGCCACGCTCTCGCTCAATATCCCCGACTTCACACGCTACGCCAAGTCGCAGGAGTCGCAGATCGTCGGCCAGGCATTTGGCCTGCCCGTCGCCATGACGCTCTACTGCTTCATCGGAATCGCCGTCACCTCGGCCTCGACCGTGCTCTTCGGCGCGCCCATCTGGAACCCCATCGACCTGCTCGGCCGCTTTCACCAGCCCTTCGTCGCGTTTCTTGCGATGATCGCGCTGCTCGTTGCCACGCTTAACGTCAACATCGGGGCCAACGTTGTTTCGCCGTCAAACGACTTCTCGAACCTCGCTCCGCGTTTAATCAGCTATCGCACAGGCGGCCTCATCACCGGCTTCCTCGGACTCGCTATGATGCCCTGGAAGCTCATGTCGAGCTTCGGCAACTACATCTTCGGGTGGCTCGTCGGCTACTCCGGCCTGCTCGGCCCGGTGGCTGGCATCATGGTCGCCGACTACTTCCTCATCCGCCGCACGCGACTGGACGTGTACTCGCTCTACCATCGCGGCGGCCCCTACGAATACACGCGCGGCATCAACCCGCGCGCCATCATCGCACTCGCCGCTGGAGTCATCGTTGCCCTTATCGGCCTGCTCGTCCCGCCGCTGCGCTGGCTGTACGACTACGCATGGTTCGTCGGCTTCGGCACAGCGGCTGTCGTTTATGTTGCCCTGATGAGCAGGGCCGCGCCTGAGTCCGAACCCACTGCTCCCGTCTTCCAAAGCATCGAAGCAACAGAAGGAGAACAAGCATGACCCCCACTGCCACAGCAACCGAAGTCTCCACTGTTTCAAAGATCTCCGAAGTGAAGTCCTTCATCGAATCGAGCTGGGCCAGCCCGAAAGGCGAGCAGCACGCCATCATCAATCCCGCCAACGGCGAGACCGTCGCCACACTCAACTACGCCACCGCAGCCGACGTCGATCGCGCCGCCCGCGCCGCGCACAAGGCGTTTCTCTCCTGGCGCGAAGTTCCGGTCGTCGATCGCGTGCAGCCGCTCTACAAATACAAGTCGCTCCTCGAAAAGCACGCCGACGAGATCGCTACACTGCTCACCACCGAAAACGGAAAGGTCTTTCCCGATGCGCTCGCCGAGGTCAAGCGCGCGATCCAGATGGTCGAGGTCGCCTGCGGGATGCCGTCGCTGATGATGGGCGACTCGCTCAACGACGTCGCGCGCGGTATCGACTGCCGCACCATCCGTCAGCCTATCGGCGTCTGCGCAGGCATCACGCCGTTCAACTTTCCGGCGATGGTGCCGCTCTGGATGTATCCCTTCGCCATCGCCACGGGCAACACCTTCTTACTCAAGCCTTCGGAAAAAGTGCCGCTCTCGCCCACGCGCATGGCCGAACTCTTTCTCGAATCAGGCATCCCAGAGGGCGTCTTCCAACTGGTCCACGGCGGCAAAGAAGTTGTCGATGCGTTCATCGCGCACCCGCTCGTCAAGGCCATTTCGTTCGTCGGCTCGTCGCCTATTGCAAAGCTGGTCTACAAAGAAGGCGCGGCGCACGGCAAGCGAGTGCAGGCTCTCGGCGGCGCGAAGAACCATCTCGTCGTCATGCCCGATGCTGATCTGCCGAAGACCGTCGAGGCCATTCTCAGTTCCTCGTTCGGCGCGGCAGGCGAGCGTTGTCTTGCAGGCAGCGTTCTTGTTCCCGTAGGCGAGGTAGCCGAGCCGCTCCTCAAACTGCTCGTTGAAAAAGCTACTGCGCTCCGCTTCGGAGACGGTCTCGAACCCGGCACAAACGTCGGCCCGGTCATCGGCGCGGACCACCGCAAAAAAATCATCAGCTACATCGAAACAGGCGTAGCCGAAGGCGCAACCCCGCTCTGCGACGGACGCACGAACGTGCCGCACACGAATCCCGCAGGTTCGTTCCTCGGCCCCACCATCTTCGACCACGTTAAGCCTACGATGACCATCGCGCGAGAAGAGATCTTCGGCCCGGTGCTTTCGGTCATCCGCGCCAACTCGCTTGATGAAGCGATTGACCTTGTTAACTCATCCGACTTCGGCAACACAACCACGATCTACACGCAGAGCGGCAAGTCGGCGCGCGAGTATCAGTCGCGCATTGAAGTCGGCATGGTCGGGGTCAATATGGCGGTCTCCGCACCTATGGCCTTCTTTCCCTTCGCAGGATGGAAGAACTCCTTCTTTGGCGACATCCACGCGCACGGCAAGGATGCCGTCTGGTTCTACACAGAGCAGAAGGTCCTGATGTCTCGCTGGTTCTGAGCTTATGCTGCGGATGAGTTGTTGCCTGCCTCTACCGCGCGCAGCAGCAGACACGTCACGTTGTCCACCGCGCCGGCCTGCTTGGCCACGTCGATCAACCGCTGGCAGGCCTCCTGCAGGTCGGCTACGTTGCTCACCACCTGCGCAATCTCGGGAGCGTCCGCATATCTGGTCAGCCCGTCGGTGGTGAGCAACACCATATCGCCAGGCTCAAGCTCGGCATCGAACAGGTCCGGCGAGACAGACTCTCCCGTCCCCACCGCGCGTGTAATCAACGATTGCAGCGGAGAAGCCTTTGCGGCCTCTTCGGTCATCGTTCCATTGCGAACCTGCTCGGCAAGAAACGAGTGGTCAAACGTAATCTGGTGGCAGACGCCCTGGCGCAGAAAGTACGCGCGGCTGTCGCCCACGTTGGCAATCACAATCCGTCGCGCATCGAAGCACGCCGTCACCAGAGTCGTTCCCATGCCCTGTAGTCGCTGGTCTGCCTGCGCCAGTTCCAACACGCGCGTGTTGGCATTCACAATCGCGTCATACAGTCTCTCTTCAGCGGTTGAGCTGTCGCCCAAACTTCCGCCGAATGAGCGAATCACCTCAGCCACGGCAGCCGCGCTGGCAATCTCTCCGCCGGAAGCGCCGCCCATGCCGTCGCAGACAACGTAAATCTCGCTGGCCTGGTCGTAGCCAAAGCTGTCCTCATTGTTCGACCGCTTGCAGCCGACATCCGAGAGTGCCGCAACTTCCAGTGCAAGTCCCTTGTGAGCATCCATCCGGGAGATTTCTCGCTTCCGTCTTAGATCGCGTCCGCCGTGTCGCTTTTCGATGTTAGCTCACCAGCCGCACCAAATGCTCCGCCAGGCCGCACTTTTTCAAGTAGCATAGTTTGCGGCCCCCTCCTATGGCAGAACCATCATCGCAAGCCGTTGAAGTTGAATTTGCCCTCAAAGTCGGCGAAGGCCAGATCAGGGCAAAGGCGTCCGTGCCCGCCGGTGTGACGAACATCACCGCTCTGTTGCCTGTGCTCCAGAACTTTGAGGGCGCAATCCTCAACGGGGTCGTCCGCGAGGCCGAAGCTGCGGGCCATCCCATCTCCTGCCGCGCCGGTTGCGGAGCCTGCTGCCGCCAGATGGTCCCAGTCAGCATCTTCGAGGCCCAGGCGCTGTGTAACTGGGTTCGCTCCCTGCCGGAAGAACAGCAACATGTGCTAGAGGCGCGTTTTCATCAGACGCTTCTCAGACTCCGCGATACCGGCATCGTCCAGCGCCTCATCGAAGAAGACTGGTTCGCCGACAACGACACCGCCAAGCTCATGGCGATCGACTACTTCCACCTTGGCATCCCCTGCCCATTTCTGGTGGATGAGTCATGCAGCATTCATCCGATCCGTCCGCTCAGTTGCCGCGAATATCTTGTCACCTCGCCGCCTGAGTTATGCAAAGACCCCGCCATCAACGATGTGGCCGGAGTGCAACTTCCGATCAAGCTTTCGCGCGCCCTCTTCCGCATGGGCGCGGAGCTTGAGCGCGACCGTCGCGGCTGGATCCCGCTCGTCTTTCTCTTCGCCTGGATGAAGAGCGGCGCCGAACCCGGCGCGGCCTACTCCGGCACTGGCCCCGAGGTCTTCCGTACGTTTCTGGAACATCTGGCAACTGTTGCCGCCCCGCCGGACCACAAAGCCTGAGCCGGATTGCGATAGCATTTTGCTCGCGCTCCTGCTATCCTCTCCCCGTCATCGATTGCACCGTGGCAACGACCCGAAACCAGGACCAACCACGGAACAACTCCCGGCAATCGAGGATTTAGCAACGGGCCAGGCTGGAATAGCCATCCGGAAGCGTGGGTGCCGGAGGCATTGTCGTGTACGGGAGGCCATCATGGCATTTGAAACCGGTCAGCGCGTCGGTGACTATGAAATTCTTGAGCTGCTCGGCAGGGGCGGCATGGGACACGTCTACCGCGCCCGCAACATCATCTCCGATCGCATCGAGGCGATGAAGGTCCTCTTGCCTGACCTTTCCGCCGAACGCGACCTGGCCGTTCGCTTCATCTCCGAGATCCGCACCCTCGCTGCCTTCGATCATCCCAACATTGCCCTGCTTCACACGGCGTTTCAATCCGACAACCAACTCATTATGGTGATGGAGTACGTCGAAGGCTACACGCTGGAGCAGCGTGCCAAACAAAGTCCCATGTCCGTGGCCGACGTCACCGGCTACGTCTCGCAGGCGCTTTCGGCGCTCAGCTATGCTCATGCACGCGGAGTCATCCACCGCGACATCAAGCCGGCCAACCTGATGCTCACGCCACACGGCGTCGTCAAGCTGATGGACTTCGGCATCGCCAAATCGAACGTGGACATCAACCTCACTCGTCCCGGCACCACCGTCGGCTCGTTCTACTACATGTCGCCCGAGCAGGTGCGCGGCTCGAACGTCGATGCGCGTTCCGACCTCTACTCCATCGGCATCGTGCTCTACGAGCTGCTCGCGGGCCGCCGCCCTTTCGAAGGCGACTCCACCTACGGTGTGCTCAATCAGCAGTTGAACGATGCGCCGCGTCCGCCCATCGAGATCAATCCTTCGCTGCCACCGCAGTTGAACGCCATCATCCTGACCGCGCTCGCCAAAGACCCCGCAGCCCGCTTCCAGAACGCCGACGCCTTCCGCAACGCGCTCAAGGCATTCCGCACTGAATCGCCCGTCGAGGCAAATGCGGCGGAAGCGATTGCCGCAGCACCAGTCGCGAGCACGGCAGAACCTGCGTTCCAGAGCATCTCCGCGCCGCAACAGCCTTTCGCCAACTCGGCACCGCAGCAGCCGCTGCCAAAATCTTCGCGCAGTAACAAGCCGCTCTGGATCGCCACCGGCGCGCTGGCTGCTGTCATCGCTATCGTCGCAGTTGCCATCGCTGTGCCACGCATGTTGAAGACACACGCCTCCGAGGCCGCCAACTCTGCGGCTTCCGCAAGCCAACCTGCCGCGTCATCCAACCCCAGCGCAGCTCCGGACCAGAACGCAGCGACCCAACCTGCTGCTTCTCCAACAGACTCCGGCACGCAGGCCAACCAGCCGTCAACGTCACCCGCCGCAACTCCGCAGCCGACAAGTTCAACCGCCACCAACTCACCATCCACTGACGCACCCGCGCCTGCATCGTCTTCGACGGCAGCGACGGGCGCTTCCCGCGTGCAGTTGACCTCACACACCATTCACAAAACGGTGGTCGCCGTGAAGCCTGCGCTCACGCCCGCCGCACCGCAAAACGAAGCGGCAACGCAGGCCGCGGCCCAGCCTCCTGCCGGACCATCGCAGGCCGAGCTGGATCAGCTTCAGGAACGGATGACCCGGCTCAGCGCCCGCGCAAGCTCGGTGGACGAATCGCTCTCGCAGATTCGCAGCCAGCAGGCCGCACAGAGCCTCGGACTGCGCAACGATATGGCCGCCGCCGATAGCCTGATGCGCTCGTACCTGCGCGCCGCCAACCGAGACATGCAATCCTCCAGAGTTGCCTCGGCAGGAAGCAACATGGACAAAGCCGAGGCACAGCTCGAAGTGCTCGAAAAGTTTTTAGGCAAATGAACGAATCTTACCCAGGAGTCACTGCCATGCGTCGCGCAATTACGTCTCTTCTCATCCTGTTTCTGGCCTCACCGCTCTTCGGACAGAAGCATCGTGTCGCTGTCATGGACTTCAATTACGGCACCGTGCAGTCCAGCGTGGCGGCCATCTTCGGCTCCGACCAGGACGTGGGCAAAGGCATCGTCGATCTGCTGATCGACCGGCTGGTCAACGACGGCACCTACCGCGTCATCGAGCGCCAGGCTCTCGATAAGATCATGGCCGAGCAGAACTTCTCCAACAGCAACCGCGCCGACCCGAACTCCGCCGCAAAGATCGGCAAGCTCCTCGGCGTCGATACCATCATCGTCGGCGACATCACCCAGTTCGGCCGCGACGACCACAACACCAACGTCGGCGGCATGGGCAGCACGCTGGGCAAGTACGGCCTCGGCGGCGTGGGCCTGCGCAAATCCAAAGCGGTCGTCGCGGTCACGGCGCGTATGGTCGATGTCAACACCGGCGAGATTCTCGCCTCGGTCAGCGGCACCGGCGAGTCCGCCCGCTCCGGGACGAACCTGCTCGGCGGCGGCGGCTCCGGCTGGTCTTCCGGCGCAGGCCACCTCGACATGGGCAGCTCGAACTTCGGCCAGACCATCCTTGGCGAAGCCGTGAAACAGGCCGTCACGCAACTTGCTACGGGGCTTGAAGGCGATGCTCCGAAGCTGGGCGTCGCCGCAGCTCCGGTCGCCGTTCCCGTGAGCGGGCTCGTCGCCGACGCCTCCAGCAGTGACATCATCATCAACGTCGGCTCCTCGGCTGGCGTGCATGTCGGCGACAAGCTGGACGTCACCCGCGTCACCCGCGTCATCAAAGATCCCGCCACGGGCAAGCCGTTGCGCTCGATCGAAACCAAACTCGGTCAGCTCACGATCACCAGCGTAGACTCCGGCTCTGCTGTTGGCACGTTCTCAGGCTCGGGAACCATCAAGGTCGGTGACACGGTCAAGACACCTTAGCAATCCCCGCGATTCCCTGCGGGCGTCATTCTGAGGGCAGCGAAGAATCCACGCGGTTTTCGCAGGCTCAATGATCCCAGCGGCAGCTCTAGAGGGTGCTGAAAAAATCTCGCCGGTCGCTTTTGGGGATGAGCGTGGGGCTTAGCCCCACGAAAAAGCCAGCAAACTGAAGGGGCTTTAGGTAGTGTCTGATGAATCGACGAGCATCGTTTTTGCTTCTGGGTAGGCCAGGCCTTTAGGCTTGGCTCTCTTCACGAACCGTGAAAAATGGGGCTTCAGCCCCTGGGGTATGCCTTTTTTTTTCGCCTGCATGATCCCCAAAATCGAAGATTCCGATTCGTCAGACACTACCTGGCCCTGCGAAATCGCCTCTAAAATCAAGGCGCTTTAGAGGGTGCTGAAAAAGTCGTTGTGGTTGCATTTAAGGATTAGCGTGGGGCTTCAGCCCCACGAAAACGTCAGCAAATACAAGGGGCTTTAGCCCTGGGTCTTTCTGCAAATGCCGACGAGCGCACCTTTTCAGCATCCCCTTCAGCCCCGGGCCTCTCTGCAAAAGCGGCCAGACGGACTTTTTCCGCAGCCTCTCCAGTGTGGCGAGTCTTAGCGTTTCACATGCCAAAGGGCCAACGACCCGTTCTATACCCCAACAGATTTCAGACTCACCACACTGGCCACTGAGGGATTCTTCTGGCCGAACGTCTGCCTCGCCAGCCGCTCGCGGTTTGTCAAGGTCCCTTCTCGCATCCAAATCGGCCACGCCGCTGAAATATCAGGAGATATGGCTCAGGCCAAATTGGCGGTCGAGTTTCCGCCGCTAGACTAAAATAGAGATAGAAGAAATGATGATCAAGTTTGCTCAGGTGTGGTTGTACGATTCGGCCCGGGCATGGGTGCACTTGCCCACAAAGCGCCAAAGGCGCAACCTATACCAGGGAAAGAGAACGCCCCGGCCACCTGCGCCGGGCTCCTTTTTGTCTGGTCCGCCCATAAACCTAGCAACATGAATACTTTACATAAGCACCAACAATAACATCAATGTAATCAATACTTTACAAAAGAAGTACGCAGGTAAACCGCATGGAATGAATACTTTGCACAAAATGCAGAGGGGGGAGGTCACTCGTACCGCAGAGCTTCAATCGGGTCCAGATTCGCCGCCTGTATCGCAGGAATCATCCCACTCACCAGCCCCACCACCACCAGAATCCCGGTAGCAATTACCACACTGTGCGGCGAGATCAGCAGATGAATATCCGCCTTCTCCGCATTGGCGGCAAGCGCGCTATAAAACTTGATGCTTCCAATCGACTTCGCCACCCCATAGGCCAGCGCAATTCCGCCCGCTCCGCCCACGCCTGTAATCACCATGGCTTCCGATAGAAACTGAAGCAGGATATGGCGCTTCCGCGCGCCCAGCGCCTTTTCGACGCCAATCTCTCGCGTCCTTTGCTGCACGCTCACCAGCATGATATTCATCAGGCCGATTCCGGCGATGCCCAGTGTCAGCGCGCCGATAAACGCCAGCAGTGCCTGTAGCGCCAGCGCGATAATGCGGAACTGCGACAACTGCCGCATGATGTCCGCCACGAAGATGGCGTTTCTATCCGAAGGACGGAAGCCATGCGAGGCGGCCAGCGAGTTGCGCAGCGCCTGCTCCACCATCTCATGGTCGCCGTGGTAGTTCATCCATATCCCGTCCACGTATCGAGTGCTCTTCAGATCACTCATCGTGCTGAAAGGAATGTAGACGATGCGGTTGATGTTGTCGTCGCTCTCCTGCATCTTGGCCTGGAGCACACCGATGACCTCAAAGCTGATGCCATTCACGCGAATCGTCTCACCCAGCGGATACGCTCCCGAAAAGAGCTTCGTCTTCGCCTCCGACCCGATGACCGCCACGTGGTTCCGCTGCTGGACGTCGTTGGCCGTGATAAACCGGCCTTCGGCAATCTCGATCTTCTGGATGTCCTGCAGCTCCGGCATAATGCCGTCCACCTCCCACGTATAGGTGTGGAGATCGTTCTGCACCGGCTCGTTGATCCACATCATCGGCACTGCATGAATGATCCCCGGCACGGTCTCCTGAATGTGCTCGACATCATCCATCTGCAGCCGGACCTTCACGCCCGCCTTTGTCCCGCCTGCCTGCTCGCTGGTCGTTCCGGGGAACACGCCCATCATGTTGGTGCCGAACTGAGCAAAGATGGTCTCAAACGCGCGCCCAAACCCCGCGCCATAGGCCAGCAGCAGCACCACGGTCGCAATTCCCCAGGCCATGCCGACGACCGTAATCGCAGTGCGGCGGCCGTTGTGCCGCATCGCTTCGAGAGCCTGCCCAAAGATGTCTCGCAGCATCGCCCTACTCCTTCCGCAGAGCTTCGACAGGCTCCATCATCGCCGCCTGTCGTGCCGGGTAGATGCCGGAGATCACCCCGCAGAGCGTCAGCGCACCCAGCGCCATGGCCGCAGACCACGGCACAATCCGCGGAGGATCGAACCCCATCTGGTTGTTTCCCATCGCATGTTGCAACAGCATCATCAACCCTGCCGCACCAAGGACCCCAATCAACCCGCTCAACCCGGTCAGTAACACCCCCTCCAGAAAGAACTGTGTCAGGATGCTACGGTTGGTCGCGCCCAACGCCTTTCGCAAACCAATCTCCTTGGTCCGCTCCGTCACCGTAACCAACATGATGTTGATGATCCCGACCGCGCCGAGAGCCAGCGTCACAATTCCTACTCCGCCCAGAAATACATCCATCGCGGTAAAGATGACCCCAACCATCCGCTGCGACTTGATCGTGTCCCACTCGTTGAACGCATCCTTAATATGCCAGTCGAACCCGTGGCGAGCCCCGATGATGCGATGCACCTCCATCTTCGCCGTCTCATTGAGGTCATCGTTCAACGGCTGGTATTGAATCGAAGTGACGGCATCCAGCGGAACATTGTCTCCCTGAATCGGGAATAACTGCGTCATCGTCGAGAGCGGAACGTAGATCTGCTGGTTGACACCGTCGTTGTTTCCGCGGCCAAACTTGTCCGCAACTCCAATCACCTGGAACCGATAGCCATTTAACAGAATGAATGCTCCCAGCGACGGTCTTCCCGAAAACAGGAGTTGGTTGCTCTTCTGCCCCAGCACCGCCACCTGCCTGCGCTCGGCAACGTCGTCGTGGTTCAGAAAACGCCCCTGCGCCATCGGCAGGTTTCTTATCTGGGGATAGTTCGCCTCAACACCCAACACCGAGCCGCCCGCGCTTGAAAACTCGCTGACCTGCTTCAGGTCGCCGCGTCTTAGAAACGCCGTCGCATTGCGCACGTTGTGGGCCTGCTCTCGAATCGCCACCGCATCGCTCAGCGTCAGGTAGTAAGGACGCATCCCCGTATGCTGGTTGGGCGACGCGGGAATCGAACCGCCCCAGAGCATGATGACGTCCGTCCCCAACTGCGCCAGATTGCGCCGCTGCCCCGAGCGGAACCCTTCGCCCAGACCAATCAGAAGCAGCAACGAAGCCACGCCCCACGCAATGCCGAACATCGTCAGAAACGAGCGCAGTTTATTGGCCGCAATCGAGCGGAACACCTGGGCAAAGATGTCGACGAGGGCACGCATCGCAGTGAATGGACTTCTGCTCACCCTTTCTGGTACGCAAATTTGCAGTTCCAGTTCCCTATTTTGAACCTGTTGCCGCCGGCCCCGCCATCACCCTGACTGGTCAGATACCTGGTTAGACACCGCTCAGAGCGATTTCCGCAGCAGATTCTTCATCAGGACCGGCGCGTCAGGGTCCGGCTCCATCCGGGGCTCAGTCCCCAGAGCACGCAAAAGATCCTCCACGGCCTTCAGTGTCTCCGGCACCACACCATCGGGATACAGCACACGCAGCGGCCCTGCCCCGGCAAGCCTGCCGCGCACAGCCACGCATCGCTCCGGACGGTAGACGCACGAGGCCAGGTCGGTGATGCTCAGCGCCTCGCTCGGTGTGCAGATGATGGTCTTCGGCGGAGCCATTCGGTCGATCAGGCTGAATATCTCCAGCTTCGATTCCAGCTCATCCGGCACGAAATCTACCGCTATGTCAGCATCCCGAACGGCATCCTCCACGGTCCGCGCCAGCTCAAGCCGCCCGGCCGCGTCCCCGAGGTCGGCAAACTCCGCCTCGGCCCGGCGCAGGTTCGACGGCATCACATCTTCGAGCGCCACATGAAATCCCGCCGCCACGCAAGCCAACGCAAAGCCGCGCCCCGCAACCCCAGCGCCGATGACCGCTATCGTCCGGACCCGCGAAGGCTGCCCGTCGGCAGCACTCACTTCTTTCCCGCAATCACGGCGAGCACCGTATCATAGCTCGGCTCCGCGTGCCGGATGTGGTCGGCCACCCGCTGCCGCTCGTCCTCGGTCAGCGACGGCAGCACCGCGAGAATCCTGCGCAGCGTTACAGAGATGTCGTCCACATAATTCATCGTGCGTATGGCTTCACCGGAAAGAGGCATCGTTGCTCCTGAAGATCGAAATATCAACCACTAGTCTAACTGTTCGGCCCCGGCTCTGCTTGCCGCGATGCTCATTCGGAAGGTTTGCCCGCATCGCCGTCTTTCGGCGCTTCGTAGCCGTCGCGGTCGGTCATCTCCATCAGGGCTGCCAGCTTCGTCGCAAAGTCCGGATGCAGAGCGCCGAGGCCAAATCGCCACGTCCAGTTCCCTGCACCGGCAGCGGGTGTGTTCATCCTCGCCTCGCTGCCCAGATGCAGCACGTCCTGCATGGGAAAGATGCACAGATTCGCCACCGACCGCGCCGCCGCGCGCATCATCGCCCACACAATCTCGCCGTCGTGCTCCACGGTTTGCAAATACGTCTGCGCATTGGCCCGCTCCATCTCGCCGATGTCGTGCTGCCACCAGCCAAGCGTTGTGTTGTTGTCGTGCGTGCCTGTGTAGACCACCGTGTTAGGCACAAAGCGGTGCGGCAGGTAAAGATGGCTGCCACGATCAGAAAAGCCGAACTGCAATATCCGCATCCCCGGCATTCCGAAGTGCTCGCGCAGCTCATCGACCTCCGGCGTAATCAACCCCAGGTCTTCGGCAATAAACGGCAGGCTGCCGAAAACATCTTTGAGCCGCTGAAACAACTCATGCCCCGGCGCATTCACCCATTGTCCATGCACCGCCGTCTCTTCCTCAGCGGGAATCGACCAGTAGGCCTCGAAGCCGCGAAAGTGGTCCAGGCGAATCGAGTCATAGAGCGAAAGAGCGCGCCGAATCCGCGCAACCCACCAGTCAAATCCCCGCTCCCGCAGCAGCCCCCATCGATAGAGCGGGTTCCCCCATCTCTGTCCTGTCTTTGAAAAATAATCCGGCGGCACGCCCGAAACTCGCAGCGGACGTCGCTCCTCGTCGAGTTCAAAGACCTCCGAATGCGTCCACACATCCGCGCTGTCGTAGCTTACGAAGATGGCAACGTCGCCCAGCACGCGGATTTTGCGTTCCGCGCAGTAGCTGCGCAGCTCGCACCACTGCTCGTTGAAGAAGAACTGCACGGCCTGCTCGACTTCCAACTCACGTCCGTGTGAATTCAACACAGCCGTGAGCGCATCGTGGTTGCGCAGCGCATGTTCCGCCGGCCACTCATTCCAACTCACGTATCCGTGCATGCGCCGCAGCACATTGAACATTGCATAGTCCGGCAGCCACGAGATATTGTCCTTGCAGAACTTCTGGAACCGCGCCCGCCTCTCGTCCGGCGCGCGGTCGAGAAAATTCCCCGCTGCCTCTTCCACCAGCGGCAGCTTCAGCCGCGTCGCCGCATCGAAGTCCGCAGGGCCGTCATGTCCCGGCAGTCCTGCGATTCTGTCCCACGCAATCCAACCCTCGTGCGCCAGCTTCTCCAGACTGATAAACAGCGGGTTCCCAGCAAACGCAGAGAGCGCCGAATACGGCGAGTTTCCATACCCCGTTGGGCTTAGCGGCAGCACCTGCCATAGCCGCTGCTTTGCCGCCGCCAGAAAGTCCACGAACCCGTAGGCCGCAGGCCCAAAATCACCCACGCCGCCATACGAAGGAAGCGAAGTGACATGCAGCAACACCCCCGACAACCGCTCCTGACTCAACACGTCCCCGCTCATCGCTCCCCCATGCACTTGTATGATGCCAGAATTCTGCTCTTGTCCACAGTTGCACTCATCATCATCGGCACAAAGCAAAAACGCCCAAGGCTTAAGCCTCAGGCGTCTTAATTCACTACCGGCCCGCCTAGCTTCCCGACGGAAGGCTTGGCTGCGTCTGCGAACCCTTCGCATACCGGATCGCACCGCTCTTCTGGTACTGCTCCATCAGGTTGCCGACATAGACGCGGAAGATCTCATCATCCTGCGCGGCAAGCAGTTGCTCGCGCGTCTTGTCGAAGTTCTTCTGCACGTCCTCGGGCGTCGGTTCCTGCTTGTCCAGCACGGCCAGCACCACGCCAACGCGGCCCGCATTGATCGGTCCAGAGATAGCGCCCTTCGCCAGCGTGAACGCCGTAGCTCCCGGCCCGCTCATCGAACCCAGATCGGGTACCTGAGCATCCTTGCCCACCAGATCGCTGGTCTTCACCGAAACGTTCATCTCGGCGGCGGCCTTGCGGAGGTCGCCCAGGGCCTTGGCCCGGTCGGCCAGCTTATTCAACTGCGTGCTCAGCAGCGCGGGCACCTGCTGCTCGCGGTAGTCCTCAAGAATATGCGGCTTGTAATCCGCAAAGTCCGGAGCATGTGCAGGCTTCACGTCCGCCACCTGAAACACTGCGTATCCGTCGCCGGTCGTCACCGCCGCGGGCGCTGTGCCCTTGGTCGTTACAAACGCCTGCGTCAGCAGCGCGGTGCCATCAGCTAATCCGGCAATCACGCCATCCTTCCCAACATAGTCCGTCGTCACCACGTGCAGGCCGCGCGACGTCGCCGCCTTGTCCAGACCGTTCTTCTTCGCGTCCGCCGCCAGCGTCGTCGCAAATCCCTGCTCCGCTGCGCCAGCCTTCTGCTGTTCCAGAATCGGCACAATCTCCGCCTTCACCTCGCTCAGCGGCTTGGTGTGCGCGGTCTCCTTCTGCTCGGTCTGGATGATGTGGTAGCCGAACTGCGACCGCACCAGGTCCGAAGTCTGTCCCGGAGCCAGCGCCAGCGCAGCCTTCGCATACGCCGGATCCAGACCAGCCGCAGGCATCATCGGCAACTCTCCGCCCTGGTCCTTGCTGCCCGGGTCGTCCGAATACTTCTTTGCCAGCTCAGCAAAGTTGCCGCCGGCCTTGACCTGCTTCAACACGTCCTGGGCCTTCGCCTTGGCCGCCGCGTCGGTCTTCGCATCCGCACCCGCAGGCACCGCAATCAGGATGTGCCGCGTCTTCACCTGGTCCTTCACTTCGTACTGGTCCAGATGCTGGTTGTAATACGCCTGCACCTCAGCGTCCGTCACCTGTGGCTTGCCGCCGGGTAAGTTGGAAGCGTCAAACGCAATGTACTCAATCTTCCGCGTCTCCGGGATCGCCGTCGCATACCGCCCCTTGCTCTGCTCGAAGAACTTCTGCAAATCAGCGTCCGAAGGATTGATCGTCTTGGCCAGATCGTCCGACGAGATCACCGCATAGTCGAACTTCACCTTGGTGCCGTCGGCCATGTAAGCCTCGCGCACGGCTTTGTCGGAGACCGAAGCTCCGCCCGTAATCAGCGCCTGCAACCGGCTGATCTCCATGTCGCTCTTCACCTGCGACTCGAACTTGCTGCGGCTGACCTGGAAGGCGCTCTGCACAAAGTTCATGTAGCCTTCGTCGCCAATATACTTGCCGTTCGGAAAGAGGTACTGAGCGAACGGTCCCGTCTCCAGTTCCTGCCGGAGGTCGTCATCGCTCACCTGCAGGTGCAGGCGGTCGGCCTCGTTCTTCAGGATGGCGCGCTGGACCAGCGCCTGCCCCGCACGCTGCGTCACGTAGGGCATCAGGAAGTCAGGCAGCCGCTGCTGCTGCAACTGCCGCGACGCCAGATCGTTCACGTCGGTCATCTCAATCGGCGTGCCGCCGCCGAATCGGCCCCAGAAACCCGGCTTGTGCACGGTCGCAAAGACATTCACGTCGTTCACTTCGGCGTTGTCAAAGATTCCCGGCACCAGCGTAATCACCATCGTTATCGTCGCCAGACTGATAATGACGATGAAGACAATCTTCATGAAGCGGCTGTCTTGCTGCAGAGTACGAATCATCCTGTGTAAAAACCTTCACTTCGCGGTCGCCGCTCGCACCGGCGTGCGGACGAATGCCCGGGATTTTGCTGTGCCCGGAGCAAGTCCACCGGCCGGCGGAACCTGCGCCACGCATTTTGCAGGGCAAGCTACAAGTATAAATCAGCGAAGAGCCAGGTCGCGCAAAGAGATGCCCGGCATGAACATCCTGCGGCATGGCGTCTCGCGGAAAGTCACCGCTCGCTTAGCGCCAGTACGGATACGGCCCATAATAAGGCCCGTAATAGTAAGGAGGCGGAGGAGGCCGCCGCCGCATCCGGGGTGACGCTCCTACCGGCACGCCAGCCCCGAGCCTGTCCAGTTCCGCCTGCGAAACCGTCGTCAGTTCAGCAGGCTGCGTCAGGTGAAACGCAACAATCCCCTCAGAAGGCACGACCGCTTCGCCATGCCGCGATGCCGATGAAACGCCCAGCCCGGCCACGCCGCCAACACCCGCCCCAACCGCCGCGCCCGCGCCGCCCCCGGCCACCGCGCCAATCATCGCACCCACGGCCCCCAGGCCAACCGTATTGCTGACCGTTTGCCCCGTTTTATCCATCCCATGCTGCGTCCATTCGTTTGAAGCCAGCGGATAGGTCTGTCCGCCCAGCGTCAACTCAGTCAACTGCAACATCAAAGCGCCGCGTCCCTTGAATTCGCCAGCCCGATGAACGTCAACCACTCTGCCCTGGATCGCGGCCCCGCGCGGAATAGCCACCGAGCCGCCCGCTACCACGTCATTCAAAACCACGCCATCGAACACGGCGCCCACAGCAGTATGATCGCTGTCCAACTCTTCGTTGATCCGCACGCGCAACAGCGTCCCGCTTGGAACCGTCACCGCATCCCCTCCCCGTTGCTCCACATACGGACGCCGCGCATATCCTCTCGGCCCATATTCAGGCTGTAGCGGAGGAGGCGCAGACCGCGTCACCGGAGCTGGAGCAACAGGAGGAGCCGGGGGCGCGGGTGGCTGTGCCGGAGCCTGAGCCTGCGCCGCACCCGAGGGTGCCATCGTCCCATCCGATTGCAGGTTTGGATTCGTCCCCTCCTGGGCATCCGCACTCTGCGCCGCGGCATCCGCGCCCTCGGTCGCCGCACCTGCACCGACGGTCATCTCATCCACAACTTTCTTAACGTCTGCCGTATTCGAGACCACCTTCTCAGCCAGGTCGCGCGAAGCCTCATCCTTCACCGAGCCGGTCAGCGTCACTGTCCCATAAACGGTGGTCGATTTGATCTCCTGATTGGCCAGCTCGGGTGTATCCGCCAGCGCCTTCAGCACGTTCGCCTCAATCTGTGCATCCGACACGGTCCCTGGAGAACTCTGGGCAAACCCCGCTCCTGAAACCGTGAGCAACCCGGCCACGAAGATGTTCCATATCGCGTTGCCCTTCATATCTTCCCTCCGACCCGGCTAGACGCGCGATACCGTAGCGCGCATAAAGCTCCTTGTTGATTGCAGACTCAATTTCCAGTAAAAAGTTACGGTTACGCACCCTTATGCGGCCGCACAAAACAGGACACCGACATGGAATTGACCCGCATTACAAATCAAAGCTATATTAGTACTGCGGGGTGGAGCAGCCCGGTAGCTCGTTGGGCTCATAACCCAAAGGTCGTAGGTTCAAATCCTACCCCCGCAACCATTTAGCAAAACCAAAGAACCCACCGTCAGAGCCTGGTTCCCGCTCCGGTGGGTTTTTTTCTGCCTTGATTGACAGCTTTACGAAAGAAGGAGTACAAATTCGCCTGCGGATGCACAATCGATTGTGCATGAGCACGCGGTGCGCCCGCAATGCATTGACCCACTTTCTTTTCGGAGGCATTCTTATGGACTCGACCCATCTTCTTTCCCGTGCCGTTCATGCAGCAAAAACCTTTGTCAGGCCAGGCGTTATCAGCACTCTGACCGTCCTCTGCGCAGCCTTGCTGCTTTTGCCTGCGGCGCAGGCACAATTTCGCGCATCGATCCAGGGCACGGTCACGGACCCGGACGGCGCCGTCATTCCCAACGCCACTCTCACACTCAAAAACAACGAGACTGGCAGCCTGCTGACCGCAACCTCAAACGCCGCCGGGGTTTACAACTTCGGCGCTCTCCCGCCGGCCCGATTCACCCTCACGGCCTCAGCAGCCGGCTTCAAGCAGAAGGTCCTGGATAACCTGTCGATCATTCCCGAGCAGGCCAACTCGGTGAACGTACAGCTTGAACTGGGCGACACTTCCACGGTTGTGAATGTATCCGCGGATACCGCCTCTGCGATTGATACGCAGACCTCCAACATCGGCGGCACGGTGACGAGCAATGAAATCCAGCACCTTCCTTCATTCAATCGGGACGTCTTCACACTGACGCAGTTGGCGCCCGGTGCAGTCAGCGACAATGGTCAGAACGCGGGAGGAGGAGTGCGTTCCAATCCCGGAACCCAGGGTCCCGGCGGCTCAGGGAACGCCGGCCCCGCGCCCACTGAAAATGGTCCTCAGGCCAACGCGAACGGCGGCCAGTATCAGACCAATGGCATCTCCATCGACGGCATCAGCACGGTCAGTGCAGTCTGGGGCGGCACAACCATCATCACGCCAACCGAGGACTCCATCGACAATGTACGTATCCTGACCAACAACTACGATGCCGAATATGGCCGCTTCAGCGGGGCCCAGACGTTGGTCACGTCCAAGAGCGGAACGAACCAGATTCATGGCAGCGCCTTTATCGCTGTCCATCGGCCCGGCCTGAATGCTTACAACCGTAGACCTCGGCTCGCGGACGGCACTCCCGTTGGCGCTGCGCTGCGCGATTCACAGCGCTATAACCAGTACGGCGGAAGCCTGGGTGGCCCGCTCTGGAAGAACCGCATCTTTGCCTTCTTCGCCTACGAATCCACACCGAACAGTTCCACGACCCAGAGTACCGGCTGGTACGAAACCTCCGCTCTGCGCAGCTCGGCTTCCTCATCGAGCATCGCCTCCAAGTTCCTCAACTTCACCGGCAGCGCCCCCATTGGAACCATTGTCACCTCGGGTGAAACCTGCACCACGGTAGGCCTGCAGGAGGGCGTCAACTGCCGCACCATTGCCGGCCAGGGTCTCGACGTCGGCTCGCCTCTAACCAACGGTCTCGGCAAACAGGACCCGACGGAAACCGGAACTGCTGCCAATCCCGGAGTCGGCAACGGACTGGACGGCGTCGCCGATGTTGCGTTCTATCTCACCAGCGTGCCGACCAGCCAGTTCTATCGTCAGTACACCGGACGGCTCGACGCAGACGTTACGAACAAGGACCACGTAGCCTTCGCTATCTACTGGGTGCCGCAAGGCCGCACCAGCTATAACGGTGGCGCGCGGGCCTACAACCTCTTTCACCACGACCAGATCAACCAGGCGATGTCGGTCATCTGGAATCACACCTTCTCGCCAACGTTTCTGAACGAGGCGCGCGTAAACGCGGCCGGATGGCGCTGGAACGAGATTTCCTCGAACCCGCATCAGCCGGTTGGGCTGCCGCAGGACAACGTGACGTTCTCCCCCGGCCCTTCCCTCAATCAGTTCGGCACCTCGCTGGGAAGCAATCTCAATCAGTGGACGTATGGTTACAAAGATGTCGCCACCAAGGTGCTTGGCGCACACACAGTCAAGTTCGGCGCGGAGTTCACGCAGCTCCACTACCTCAACAACCCCATCGGCCGGCCCACCTATGGGTTCTACAACATCTGGACTTTTCTCAATGACGCCCCCTACCAGGAGCAGGGCAACTTCAACACCGTGACTGGCCTGCCTGGCGGAACTCGCAACGATGAACGCGAGAGACTCTTCGGCGCTTTCGTGCAGGACGACTGGAAAGCGACTCCGACTCTGACCCTGCACGCCGGATTGCGATACTCCTACTTCGGCGCACTCTATGCAAAGCAAAACAACCTGCCGCGCGTTGTCCTGGGCAGCGGAACCTCGTCCTACACCGGCCTCAACATCAAGGTGGGCGGAGGTGCGTGGAACCCGCAAAAGGCCAATTTCGGACCGCAGGTAGGCTTCAACTGGGCGCCTGTCCAGTTCAACAACAAACTGGTAATACGTGGCGGATTCGGTCTCAACTTCAACCAGGAAGAGATCGCGATTACGGCAAACACCGGCTTCAATCCTCCCACGGCGGGCTTCTACAACTTCCAGTTCAGCAGCCCCACGAATCCCGGCCCGGGTGGTGCCGCCATTATCTATGGCATCTCCAGCACTCCGAATTCTGTGTCCGGATTCGCGTCGAACCCGAACACTATCACGAGCTACAACTCCGCCGGCCTGCCTGTGAAGGGCAACGCGAACATCATTATCCTGGGTGATGGCCACGGCAACCTGCCCACCACCTACATCGAACACTTTTCTCTGGACGCGCAATATCAGATCAATCGCCAGCTTGTTGCATCTGTTGGATACCAGGGCAGCATCGGGCATCACCTCATCAGTCACCAGACGCCAAATGCTCCGGCCGTGGTTGCCGGATATACTCTCAACCCGCTCGTCACCAGCGGCGATTTCTGGATCAACGGCGGAAGCTCGAACAACAATGCGCTGCTCGTCGAAGTCAAGCACCCCATGGCGCACCATCTGCAGATGAACGCGCAGTTTATGTGGTCCAAGAGCCTCGACACCAACGGCTCCGGCCCTTACTACGAAGACCCCTACTTCCCGCTCCACCCGTCCTACTCCTATGGCCCGTCGGACTTCAACGTCGGCAAGTCGTTCAAGCTCTTCGGCCTGTGGCAGCCAGTTATCTTCCACGGCAACAATTTTGCTGAGAAGATCGTCGGCGGCTGGTCACTCAGCGGCATCTGGAACGTTCACACAGGCTTCCCGTTTTCACCCACCTACGGGATCCCGTCGTCCTTATACTGCACGCAATGCGGCTACTTCAACATCCGTCCGCAATATCTCGGAGGCGCCGGCAACGACCACAGCAACAAGGCATTCATCAACGGAAGCAACTTCGCCGGCCTGACCGCCGGAGCTACAACGCAAACGGCGACGGTGAACGGGAAAGCAGGAACCACTGTCCAGTACACCAACAAATACTTCTCCACGCCGAACTACTACACCGCAATTCAGTCGGCCAGCGGCAGCGGATTCCCCAGCCCGAACCTCTCTTCGCCGCCGCCGCCCGGACTGGTTCGCAATGCCTTTGTCGGTCCTGGCTATCGAGACGTTGACGCCTCCCTGACCAAAGGCTTCGGCCTCCCGAACAACCGCATCACCGGCGAGAGCGGAACGATTGAGATCCGCGCCGACGTCTTCAATCTCTTCAACATCCTGAACCTCAATCCCGGAAGCGTTAGCAGTAACGTTGCCTCATCTAACTTCAGTCAGGACACAAGTGCGTTGGGAGGCCGCACCGTTACCCTCCAGGCCCGGTTCAGTTTCTAAATCCACTGCCCTACAAAACCAAAGAGGGCGCTCCACACAGAGCGCCCTCTTTCAACCAGACAAGAACTTCTTGACCGATTTCACCGACAAATCCAGGCCACGAAAACGATGAAACTCTTCGCGAGAGCTACCCTCTTCGCCGCAGCAATCTTTCTCTCCGCCGGCATCCTCTCCTGCCCATGCGCACAGGCTCAAACAGAACAGATCACCATCGACGCCAGCGCGCCGGCGCATCCCTTCCCGCACTTCTGGGAGCAGATGTTCGGCTCGGGCCGCGCCATCCTCACGCTGCGCGAGAGCTACCGCAACGACCTTCGCGCCGTAAAGAGCGTAACCGACTTCCAGTACGTCCGCTTCCACGCCATCCTGCACGACGAACTCGGCGTCTACAACGAAGACGAGCACGGCAACCCCGTCTACAACTTCGACTACATCGACCAGGTCTACGACGGCCTGCTCGCCAACGGCGTCCGGCCCGTGGTCGAGATCAGCTTCATGCCGAAGAAGCTCGCCTTCAATCCCGATTGGCTCCATCCCTTCTGGTACAAGCCGAACGTCTCGCCGCCCAAGAGCATGGAGCGGTGGGACGACCTGATGCGCCACCTCGCGCAGCACCTCGTTGACCGCTATGGAATCGACGAAGTATCACAGTGGTACTTCGAGGTATGGAACGAGCCGAACATCGACTTTTGGGGCGGCATTCCACGCAAGGAGTCGTACTTCGACCTCTACGCTCACACGGCACGCGACATCAAATCCGTCAGCCCGCGCCTGCGCGTCGGCGGACCGGCAACCGCCGCCGCCGCATGGATTCCCGACTTCCTGCAATTCGCAGCCGAGAACAAAGTGCCGGTCGATTTCGTCTCAACCCACGCCTACGCCGACGAGCCGGTGAAGCGGCTGCTCGGCACCGATGAAGTCATCCCGACCGAAGACCGCATGGGCGCGGTCGTAGCCAAAGTGCGAAAACAAATCGACGAATCTCCCCTGCCTCACCTCCCGCTGCTGTGGACCGAGTGGAACGTCACGGGCAAGGACAACGCCCGCGAAACGCCTTACGTCGGCCCGGCCGTGGCGAACGTCATCCGAGAGTGCGATGGCAAGGTAGATTACATGTCCTTCTGGACCTTCTCCGAGGTGTTTGAAGAAGACGGTCCCGCGCACGCCCCGTTTCATCGCTTCGGTCTGCGCGCGATGGGCGGCATCAACAAACCCGCGTTCTACGACTTCGCCCTGCTCCACAAGCTGGGCACCGAGCGGCTCGCCAACAACTCGCGCAACGCCCTCGTCACCCGCCTGCCCGACGGCTCGCTCTCCATCGCACTGTGGAACCTCGTCGATCCCGGCGACGCCCCGCACAATAAGCAAATCACGCTGCACACCTCCGGCGTTCCTGCTGATGCCGCAGTTTCCATCGAGCGCGTAGACGAGACGCACGGCAACGTCATGCCCTTCTACAAAGCAATGGGCAGCCCCGTCAGCCCAACCGCAAAGCAGGTCGAGGAGCTGAACCACGACACCGCCCTCGGACCGCAGGAGCAGACGAGGCTCACCAACGGCAGCATCACACTCGACCTCGGCACGAACGCCCTCTACCTTCTCCACATCCCGGCGGAGGCTCAGGCCGCACGATCAAGAAAGGAGCGACATCTCCGTGCCGGGGAAGTGCAGCTAAAATGATTGAGTACGATCGGGCCTTCAAAGGGCGGCAGCCGCCACCTTCCACACTCAGTCCAGCGGAGCATTTTCATTTGACAAGCGAGACAGCATGACCACGGAGAATCCCGAACAGCCCGTTCACGAGCCATCCACCCGATCCAGTCTCAAGGAACTCGCCCTGCACCTGGGCCTCTCCCAGACAACGGTCTCCCGCGTCATGAACAACTCGGCCGAGGCCTACCGCATCTCAGCCGATACGAAGGAGCGCGTTCTTGCCGCCGCCGCGAAGATGAACTACAAGGCAAACCATTTCGCGCGCGGCCTGCGCAACAAACGCAGCCAGACCGTCGGCGTCATTGTGCCGGAGATCAGCGACGGCTACTCGACCTCCGTGCTCGGAGGCATCGAAGACGTGCTGCTGCTGGGCGGCTACTTCTACTTCGTCGTCAGCCACCGCCACCGCGCGGAGCTGCTGCGCGAATATCCTTCCCTGCTTCTCTCCCGCGCCGTCGAAGGCATCATCGCCGTGGACTCGGCCATCGACGGCAACCTGCCCGTGCCCGTCGTAGCCGTCTCGGGCCATCTCCACGGACGCTTCACTGTCAACATCGAGCTCGACCACCTGCTCTCCGCGCGCTATGCACTCGAGCATCTGCATCGCCTTGGCCACACCAAAATCGCCTTCATCAAAGGCCAGAACTTCAGCTCCGACACGCGCGCTCGCTGGCGCGCCATCTGTAAAGTTGCCGACGATCTCGGGATCGCCATCAACCCGCGCCTCACCGTGCAGCTTGAAGGTACGGCGCTGGGCCACGATCCCGGCAGAGTAGCGGCGGTCCGCCTGCTCGAAAGCGGCCAACCCTTCACTGCAATCTTCGCCTTCAACGACCTCTCCGCAATGGGCGCAATCGTCGCGCTGCGCGAAGCCGGAATCCATGTACCATCCGACGTCTCCGTCGTAGGCTTCGATGACATTCCAAGCGCCGCCACCAACAATCCTCCATTGACAACCGTGCGGCAGCCCCTGCAGGAGATGGGCCGCGTCGCCGCAACGATGCTCCTCGAGCGGATTCGCAGCGAGGAAGTGCGACAGCAAAACCGGCCAACGCTCATTCTGCCCACCTTCGTCGAGAGGCAGACAACCGCTCGCGCCGCAGGCCTGCGCAAAGCAACCGAACCCGTTCTCCTGCGCACAACCCGCTGAGCAGCAAAGCCATGAACGCGAGCCGCACATCCAATCACTCAGCAGGTCGCCTGACCCGCAGACGATTCCTCCAGACACTCAGCGGCGGTGCGCTCGCGGCAACGTACGCTTCGCCTCTGCGTGCGTTCGGCCTCGACCCGCAAGCAGCAGAGCCTGGAGTCGCCTACAAACTCCGCCCTGACGAAGAAGCGTTCCTCGACCAGCTCGAACGGCGCGGCTGCTCGTTCTTCTGGGAGCACGGCAGCGCCGTCTCCGGACAGGTGCTCGACCGCGCCCACGCGGCAGGCCCTGAGACCCGCCGCCTCGCCAGCATCGCCGCGACCGGCTTCGGCCTGACCGCGCTCTGCATCGCAGACTGGAGACGCTATCTTCCGCACGACGAAATCCTCAAGCGTGTGCGCGCCACCATGCGCTTCCACTGGGAGAAGCTGCCGCACAACCACGGCTTCTTCTACCACTTCTCCGACATCGACACCGGCGTGCCCGCCAACCGCACTGAGCTGTCGCCCATCGACACATCGCTGCTGCTCTGCGGCATCCTCACCTGCCGCGCATACTTCAGGGATGCGGAGATTCACGACCTCGCCGGCAAAATCTACGAGCGCGTGGACTGGCCGTGGATGCTCAACGGCGGCAAGACCTTCGCCATGGCCTGGCACAGAGACTCAGGCTTCGAGACGCATCGCTGGGACACCTACTCCGAAGAGATGATGATGTACCTGCTCGGCATCGGCTCGCCGACACATCCCATCGATCCGAGTTGCTGGGACGCCTTCGCGCGGCCGCAGGTGGACTACGAAGGTCTTCATTACATCAGCAACGCCGCGCCGCTCTTCACGCACCAGTACTCGCAAGCCTGGTACGACTTCCGGCACAAGCGCGACGCTTATGCCGACTACTTCGCCAACTCAGTCATCGCCACGCTCGCGCACAAGCGGTTCTGTCTCGATATGCCAAACTACTACAGCGAAGACTACTGGGGCATCACGGCCTCGGATTACGTCAAAGGCTACACAGCTTGGGGCGGCCCGCCCGCGCGTGGACCGATTGACGGCACCGTCGTTCCCGCGGCTGCGGCGGGCTCGCTGCCTTTTCTGCCGAAGGACTGTCTACACGTGCTGATGGCGATGAAGGCGAAGTACGGAGACAAGGCGTGGGGGCGCTACGGTTTCGTGGACGCCTTCAACCCGCGCCTGCCCTGGTACGACACCGACGTGCTCGGCATCGATCAGGGCATCAGCGTCATCATGGCGGAGAACCTGCGCTCGGGCAAGGTGTGGAGCATCTTCATGCAGAACCCGGAGGCGCAAGCCGCGATGCAACGCTGCGGCTTCATCGCAGTCTGATTACCAGGCGTGGTAGAAGCCGTCGCGCTGCGTGATCTCGACTCTCGTTTTGAAGAGGTCACTGAGGCGCGTAGCGGTGAGCAGCTCTGTCTTCGGGCCGTCTGCGATGATGCGTCCGTCCTTCATCATCAGGATGCGGTCGATCTCGGGCAGGATGTCGGCGATGTGGTGGGTGATGAGCAGAATGCCGGTTCCCTGCTGCGCGAGCTTGCGGAGCAGGTGGCGCAGCTCGACCTGCGCGGCGAGGTCGAGCGCGTTCGAGGGCTCGTCGAGCAGGAGCATCTGCGACGAAGCAACCAGCGCGCGGCCAATCATGATGCGGCGCTGCTGTCCGGCAGACATCTCGCCGACCAGCTTCGCGGCCAGTGGCACGGCGTCGATCTGGTGGAGCACCTCGTCGGCGCGCTCACACATGGCGTCCGTCACGGTCAGGTTGGGCCAGAGCGTGCTGCTGGAGAAGAATCCGGTCAGCACGGCGTCGCGTCCCGTCGTCGTCAGCGTAGGTCTTCCGGGCAGTTCGGTCGAGACGACGCCGAGGCGCTTCTTCAACTCAGTCAGGTCCCATCGCCGGCGGCCGAAGATGCTGACCTTCGTCTCGGGCTCGCCTTCGAGCGCGACGAGCGGGTAGCACTCACAGGTGATGGTCTTGATCAGCGTGGACTTTCCGCAGCCGTTGGGGCCGAGAATGGCGATGTGCTCTCCTGTGTTCACGGTGAGGTTGACGTCGTGCAGGACAACATTGTCGCCGCGGGCGACGTTCACATGGGACAGTTCGAGAAAAGATGGCATCTTGTTTTCTAGGATAGATGCTCGCGCATAGAAACCGATGCAGGCCGGGCGCGACAAAAGGTGTTAGAGTTTTGTCGTTCCGTCCATACAGATTCGACAGGATGCTCCGCGATGCCTGGTGCGTTTGCTGATGTAGTCCTCATTCTCGTGACGGTTGCCTGCTCGCTGGCGACGATGATTGCGCTGGTGCTGGTTGCGATCGCCGACATCGACCGTCCGTTCCAGGACTCCGTGCATGTCAACGACTCGGCGTTCACGCGCGCGCAGGTGAACATGCAGGGCGAGCCGTAGCCCGCCCCGCTGCCTGGTCTACATGCCTTTCATCACGGAACCGATGAGTCCGCCGAGCGCGCCTGCTTCGGTGGTCTCGACCGCGCGCTCTTTGGGCAGGTACTCCTGAATCTGGTGCGCGAGTTTGGAGATGGGCAGCGTTTGCAGCCAGACGCGGCCCGGGCCGGTGAGCGCGGCGAGGAAGATGCCGTCGCCGCCGAAGATCATGTTGCGGATGCCGGGGACACGCTGAATCTGGAAGGCGACGCTGCCCTGGAACGCGCCGACGTGGCCGGGGTGGACGAGGATGGTCTGGTTGGGCGCGAGGTCTTTGATGACCAGCTCGCCGGAAAGTTCGAGCCAGGCGATTCCCTGCCCGGAGACCTTCTGCAGCAGGAAGCCGTCGCCGCCGAAGATGCCCGCGCCGAGCGACTGCTGGAAGCCGACTCCAAGCTCGATGGCGGAGGTGGCGCAGAGGAATCCGTGACGATGGACCATGTAGGGCATTCCCTGCGTGACTTCGACCGGGACGATGTGGCCGGGGACGCGCGTGGCGAAGGCCACCTCGCCGACTCCGCCGACAGCGCGGTACTCGGTCATAAAGAGCGAGCCGCCGCCCGCGACGCGCTTGAGCGCGCCGAAGATGCCTCCGCCGCCGCCGTGCTGGGTGTGGGTGGTCATCTGGACGTTGGCGGACATCCAGGAGAGCTCGCCTGCTTCGGAGATGATGGCATCGTTGGGATCGAGGGCAAACTCGAGGACGGGCATGGTGGTGCCGAGAATGCGATTCTGCATGGCTGCTCCCTGTGCTTGTAGCCGTGACTGGGAAGTATACCCCCCCGTCTTAAAGTATCCAAAATCCTTCAAACAAAGAACTTAGGTCCGGACCACCTGCGCACGTTCCGTGCCAAAGTAAAAGGCCCGGACGGTGCCCGGGCCTCTTTCTCTTCTGATTTAAGGTTAGCAGCCGTGTCAAGGGCTGGGGTGTGGAAATCCCCCTTGAGTCGTCCGTGAAGAACCCCACCTTAGCGACGATGAAGCCGTCGCGAAGATGGGGCACCCGGTTCGGTGGTTGGTCCGTTGGTTAGAAGCTGACCTTGGCGGACAAGGTAAGCTGGCGGTTGTTGTTGGACGTTCCCGAGATGATGCCGAAGCCGTTGAGCGAAGTCTGCGTCACCGACGAGACATTCGCTCCCGGGTTGCTGAACGAAGGCGTGTTCGTCAGGTTGAAGGCATCGGCACGGAAGAGCATCTTGAATCGCTCGGTGATGGAGAACGTGCGCGAGAGGCTCGTACTCAGGTTGAAGAGACCCGGGCCGCGAACGGAGTTTCTCGATGCCGTACCGAACCGTGCCTGACCTCCCGCTGCCTTGATGGCAACAGCCGGGTCGGCAAAGTCGGCCGGGTCGAAGTAGGGGTGCGTGCTGTCGTGTCCACCAAGAATCTTCACCTTCGAGACGAGCTGATCGGCAAACTGTGAGCTGCCCGGCGCGTTCAGCGAGGCGCTGGAAGCAGTAACGGTGAAGGGAGTGCCGCTTGCGCGGCTCAGGCTGCCGGCCAGCCCCCAGCCTTCCAGCAGGTATCCGGCGACTCCGCCGCGCATCCACGTTCCTCCGGCGCCGATGGGAAGTTTGTAGTTACCGAAGAGTTCGAAGTTATGCGTGCGGTCGAAGCCGGAGACTCCCCGGTTACGGTAGTAGTCGGGCAGGTAGGCGACAAACAAGGACGAGGAGCCGTCGGACTGGTCGCCGTAGTCGTTCATGGAGCGCGACCAGGTGTAGTTGGCTCCCACGCTTCCGCCGTTGGCAAAGCGGTGTTTCGTCTGGATCTGGAGCGCGTTGTAGTGGCCTGTACCGATGGGAATCTCCGAGGTAATGCTGGCGGAGATGCCCAGCGACTGGTTTAGCGGCCGGCCGGCAACGCCGCCTCCCGGAGGCGCCGCGTTGATGTTGAGGCCGGGAACCTCCCGGATGATCAGGTTGCCAACGTAGGTCGCCTGCACGGTGACTCCGGGAAGCTCACGCTCGACGGCGGCGTTGTAGGACTCATAGTATCCGCGGCGGTATTTGAGCGGCAGCGTAGTGGCCCCCAGCGTTCCGTGCGGAGTGCCCTGCTGTGCCAGATTGATCTTGCCTGAGCTGATGTTCGGAGGAGTGACCGAGGGTATGCCCGTCGTCAGGCTGCCTGCGGGGATATAGGTGGTGTTGCCCTGAAGCGTCAGAGAGATCACGCTTGGGTACGAGGTCAGGACATTGCGGTAGCTGTCCGGGTTCGCCGACAATCCATAACCGGCACGCAGAACGGTTTTGGAATCCACACGGAACGCGAGGCCCACGCGCGGCCCGAGGATCCCGTGGCCGACATCGACGCCCGAATTCCGTGGCACGCCGTTGACGCCGCCGATGTAGATGTTGCCATCGGCGGGATTGAAGATGTAGAGGCCGGTGTGGTCGGTTTTGGCCAGCGGATAGACCTCGTAGCGCAGCCCGTAGTTGAAGGTGAGGCGGCTGGAGATGCGCCACTGGTCGCGGGCATAAAACGCCCAGACGTTTTCGCGGATGGCGGCGGGGTTCAGGAACTGAGTGTCCTTCTGAATGGTCTGCGGAAGGCCGAGCAGAAAGTCGGCCCACGAGTTGAAGCCGTTCGGCGACGCTCCGCCTTTGAGCGCGGTGACGCCTCCGGAGAAGCTGAAGCCTCCGCGCGGACCAACGGTGTTCTGCGGCTGGAAGTGGTTGAGCGCGTAGTGCTGGAACTCGCCGCCGAAGCGCATGGAGTGGCTGCCCTTGTTCCAACTCACGTTGACGGCCGAGGTGTAGGTGTTGTCACGGAACTGGAACGGGTTGGAGTTGCTCGGGTTTCCAATCGACGACAGGCTGCTCATGGTAAAGCGCGGAAAGCCGCCGGTGAGCCTGCTGGTGCCGTTGGTGCCGGGGATCTTGAGGTAATCGAGCCCGTAGTTGGTGCCGATGTCGGTGTTCTGCGCCGACATTCCCTGCCGCAGAAAGCCGACGTTTGCATCGAGCAGCAGGTCAGGCAGGAAGGCGTAGGTTCCGCCGATGCCGACGGATTGAATGATGCTCGGCGCGTTGCCGGGCTGGCCGCCATCGAGCGTGTTGCCGCCCGCTTTGCCGAGCGCCTGCGGATCGAAGAGGTTCGCCTTCTGGATGCCGTAGCGGCCGAAGATGGTGCTCTTGCTGGAGGGGACCCAATCGACGCGGCTGTCGATGTTGTCGCGTGTGTACTGCGCGTCGGTGGCGACGAAGTAGTTGTTCGAGAGTCCGCTGGTGGTGACGTTCGGCGTCGGCATCAGCTTGATCATCTGCGACGCGGCGTAAGAGATGCGGCCCGCGGGAATGGTGTTGTTCTGAAACTGCGTGCGGCCCGAGCCGTCGGCGTTGCCCGTGGTCGGGTCGTAGATCCTGGTGCTGATGGCGCTGAAGTCACCGCCGAGCATGGCCTGCGTGGGAATGGTCTGGAAACCGCTGACCGCCTGCGAACGACGGACTCGCTCCCAGTTGGCGAAGAAGAAGGCCTTGTTCTTGCGGATGGGGCCGCCGAAGTTGGCGCCGAACTGGTTGAGGATGTACTTCGGATTGGCTTTGTTGGCAGGCAGGAAGTAGGGCTTCGCCTCAAGCGCGCTGATGGTGTTGTACTCCCACGCCGCGCCGTGGAAGGAGTTCGTGCCCGATTTGGTGGTGACGTTGACGACGGAGCCTGAGGCGAATCCCTGCTCGGCGTCGAAGCTGTTGGTGACGACGTTGACCGAGGCGATGGCTTCGGTCGAGGGCGCATAGGCGGCGATCTCCGGCAGCCAGGCGTAGATGTCGCTGACGCCGTCGATGCGCGTGTTGTTGTTGCTGCCCGAGACGCCGTTGACGTTGGTGAACAGCGTGTCGCCCGGGTTGCCCGCTTCAGAGTGGTCGCGCGTCGGGGGAGTAAACCCCGGGAGGATTTGATAGATGCTCTGGAAGTTGCGCATGCCCGCGCCGGGGCCGGCGACGATGTTCTCCAGTTGCGCCGACTCCAGGTTCGAGGTGACGGCGGCGCTGTCGGTTTGCAGCTCCGGCGGAGCGCCGGTCACAGTCACGGTCTGGCCGAGCGTCGCCGGATGAAGCTGCGCGTCGAGACGAAGCACGGAGTTGGCCCGGACCGCTACGCCGTTCGAGACCGTCTTCGCAAAGGTGGCGGCCTCGATGGAGACGCGATAGGTGCCGGGCGCCAGGTCGGTCATTTGATACGCCCCGGAGCCGTTGGTGGTGGCGAGCCTGGCGACGCCGGTCTGAGTGTTGGTTGCGTCAACCGACGCGCCGACGATGGCGCTGCCGCTGGAGTCGGTGACGTTGCCGACCAGCGAGCCGTAAAGCACCTGGGCCGTCGCCGCGCGGGGCAGGGTCACAGCGAGCGCCGCCGCAAGCATGATCCATGCTGAAAAGCGCCCTGGAATGCGAAGACCTTCGGAATGGAAGGAACGGTGAAATGGTTTTCCATCTCTTGTTCTTCTGGATTGCATCATTACCTCCTGAAAATTGTTCATGCTGCGATTGGGCCCAATCAGTCCGGCTTTTTACCTGACGATAATATCTTGTAGTCGAATAAAATAAAAAGTGCGACAGTACTGCCCGCGACTGTGCGTACACCAGTGCCGGGAATGCTAAAATTTACTGCCTCAGAAGAAACGATGTCAAGTGATTTTTCCAGTCGTCTATCCGGGATACGCAGCCAAAAAATACGATAATCTACAGCTATCGAATAAAATCGATTAACCTGTCTGCGCAGGATGGTCCGGGCAAGTGGCGCGTCTGTATGGGCGAGTGCCTCCGTCGCTGCCTGCGGCAAGCGGTGGCGGAAATCGTTTACATGGCTTGATCGATATATCTACTGCCTCGGGAGATGGGTGTCAAGGATTTTCCTCCCCTTCCTCTCCTGTGCCGGAGACAGGCGACGATGTTCCATTGAAATAATTTACGTATTGACTGACCCGATGCCGTGGTCTAGCATTTCGCCCGTACCTCAAACGGCGGTCAGACCACCGCCCTCTTTCTCTGGAGGCACTTCCAATGAAAAAGCTACTTCTCTGGGCAATGGCTTTCGTGCTGTTGCAAACGGCTGCATCGACCTGGGCGCAGATCGCCATCGACACCAGCAATACGACAGACTGGAAGATCAGCAACGGCGTCGTTTCGGTCGATTGGCTGCCCGGCAACGGACGCATCTACAGCATGCACTGGTCGGCGTTTCCCAGCCAGGAGATCATCGACCAGACCAACCGCGACCACAACGGCCCAAAGGGCTTCTATATGGATAACGTGGGCCCCGGAGGCGGCACGCCGTCGAATGGCTACTATCTCGATCCGAACGGCAAGTACATCGACTGGTGGGTCCAGTTCCCTGCCGGCGCGACGAATGCGTTTACGTGGTCGCAACACGATGTTCTCTTCGCGGGCGATCCGGGCATCCATATCTACTTCGTGCTCGACCACGGCCCGGGCGACATCGCGGGCAGCATCGGGCAGATCCAGTGGGTGCTGCGCAGCGACCTGAACCAGTTCACCAACACCTACTCGGTAAATACGGGGCTAAGCAATCTGGGCGCGACGACTGTGCCGATGCCTGACTCCGTTCTGTTCGGCACCGGCCTCACCTCCGGGCGCAACGTGCAGGACGCGACGAGCGACCTGCATGGGCTGCCGCTGCCGGCGGGCTTCCGGCGCGGGTTTTATACGAAGTACGACTATTCGAGCTACGAGTATCTGCACAAGGCCGAGGGCGTGTACGGCACGTCGATGGCCGCGTGGATGGTGGTGCCGAGTTCCGAGTCGCTGACCGGCGGCCCGACGAAGCAGGACCTCATCTTTACCGGAAACCTTCTGATTATGGAAGCGTACTCGAACCATCTGGACAACCAGATGACCTTCAAGGTGCCGCAGGACGCGGTGATGCACCGGCTCTACGGGCCGTTCTATCTGCACTTCAACTCGTTCAGCGCGACGACGCCGACGGCGGCGTCTCTCTATCAGGAGGCGCTGACAGCATCGGCTGCAATGGCTCCGGCCTACAACGGCGAGGCTGAGTTGCTGAGCAGCGGCTATGTGCCCTCGACGAGTCGCGGCGAAGTTCACGCGGCACTGAAGAGCGTGAAGGGGCTTGGTCTGAATCAGGCATGGGCCGTACTGAGCGACAACCAGACCAACATGCAGTATTCGCACGCGGGCGATGAGTACTGGGTGAACGTCGATCCGGGCGGCATCGCCAACTTCCACGGCGTGGCTCCGGGCACGTACCGGCTTTCGGTATATGCGCTGGGCAAGTGGGGCGAGCTGCGGCAGGACAACGTGGCCGTCAGCGCCAACCAGACCACGAATACTTCGGCAAACTTCGTTGACGAACACTTCGGGACGGACGCGCCTATCTGGACGATTGGCACGGCGGACCGCTCATCGCACGAGTTTCTGCACGGGCAGATTGCCAACCCGATTGATCTGGACGGCAACTATACGGACTCGTACACGGCGCGGCTGGGCAACTCCGTGCAGGACGACCGCGAGTTCTGGGGCAACTGGAACTACTGGGCGGACTTTGCGGCCAACAGCGGCGCGGTCGTTTACTACGCCACGCCTGTGGGCACGACTCCGGCGACCAACGATGTGACCAAGTGGAACTACAACCAGTGGCACAGCTTCAACCCGAAGCTGTTTGCGGGCGTGTATAACCCGGCGGACACGACCACGGACGGCTACAAATACATCTGTCCTGCCTACGTCGGCAACTGCGCGACGGCGACGATTCCCGACTGGCAGGTCCACTTCACCACGACGGCCGACCAGCAGGCGCAGGGGCAGTATTTTGTTCTCTCCCTCGCACTGGCTGCAACGGAGGACAGCCCGACCTTCTCGCTGAACGGGCATCCGCTGACGTGGCACGGCTTCAACCTGAAGAACTCCGATGCGGGCGTGCGCAGCGGGTTTTCGGGTACGACACAGTGGGTTGTGTTGCAGTGGGACACGAGTATGCTCAATCCTCCGGGCCAGAACAACGTCATCACCTTCCACGTAGGACGCACGCAGGGCATCATGTACGACGCACTGCGCGCGGAGATCACCAACACGTCAGCCGACCACGCCGTCACGGGTTGGAACGACTATGAGTTCCTCTACGGGAGCACCTACGAACCGGCCAATGATGCGGTTGCGAACCAGTGAAGCCTTAACACCGATTGACACCGATTTAAAAACGACCAAGGATTGCGCGGATGACACGGATAAAAACCATGTTCTTCGTGAAATCCGTGGTCGTTCTTGTTGGTCTTAGGGAGACTCTGGTTAAGTCTTCGTCTTGAAGGGACGCGACTCGAAGCGAAACGCAGATTCCCTTCGGGAATGACAACAAATCCAATGACAACAAATCTCGCTTCGGAGGATGAGGTCGCGAGGACTATATCTTCGGGGAAATGCTCTATCTGCCGATGACTTTGACGATTTCCGTGTCTGATTTTGTCCAGGGTTTGGGGCCGGTGGTGGTGAGTTTGCCGGTGGCGTCGTTCCAGTGCAGATGGGTGAGTTCGAACTTGCCCTGTTCGTAGTCGTAGGTGGAGCCGTCGTCCTGATAGAGCGTGGCGTCGCCATCAGAGCCGCTGTAGACGCGGAGTTCGGCGATGTTCTGCTTATCGTTGGTGCTTTCGACCGGCGTGCCCAGAGGCAGAATGGAACCCGCGCGGACGAAGAGCGGGATGATGTCGATGGGCGCGGCGACGGTGATGCGCCGGCCGCCGTGGACGCGCTCGTTGGTCCAGTAGTTGTACCAGTCCGTGCCCGCGGGCAGATAAACGCTGCGCGTGGTCGCGCCCTGGTCCGTGACCGGAGCGACGAGCAGCGCGGGGCCGAACATATACTCGTCGCCGATGTTGGCTACGTTCGGGTCATGCGGAAAATCCATGAAGAGGCCGCGCATGAAAGGCGCGCCGGTCTGGTGCGCGTCGTAGCCGAGCGTGTAGATGTACGGCATGAGCTGATAGCGCAGGCGGAGATATTTTTCGAGGATCGGCTCTGCCTGCTTGCCATAGGACCAGACCTCGTTGTGCTTGCGGCTGCCGTGCGAGCGAAAGTTGGGCTGGAAGGTCCCGTACTCGAACCAGCGGACGTAGAGTTCGGGATAGTCGTCGTAGTGGCCGACATTGTCGCGCGCGTCGGAGGGGTCGAGCAGCGGCGTGTGCTCGGGCTTGTGATAGCCGGGCAGATACTGCCAGCCGCCGATGTCGGTGCTCCAGTACGGCATTCCCGAGGCGACAAAGTTGATGCCGGTGGGCACCTGGCGCTTGAGCGTGTCCCAGTTGGGCGAGATGTCGGACGACCAGAAGATGGCGCCGTTGTGCTGCGCGCCGGTGTAGGCGTCGCGCGCGAGGATGAGGGCGCGAGTCTTGAGGTCGCGGCGGTAGCCGTTGTAGAGCGCGGCGGTGTGGAAGAGCGGGTAGACGTTGAAGTACTCAGTGCCGGGGCCGATGTGGAAGTAGCTGCCGTTGGGAGGCAGGTCGGGCTCGGTCTCGTCGGCCCAGAGGGCGTCGAAGCCTTTGGAGAGGATGTTGTCGCGGATGGTGTCCCAATACCATTTCGCGGCGGCGGGATTGGTGGTGTCGATGTCGGAGCCAGCGCGGTCGTAGGGCAGGCCGTTGGTGGGCGTGCCGTCGGCCAGGTGCATGAACCAGCCGTTGTGGAGCAGCGTGTCGTAGTAGCGCGAGCCGGGGACGAAGCGCGGCCACACGCTGATCATGGTGTGAAAGCCCATCGCGTGAAGCTGCTTGTTCATGGCGACGGGATCGGGCCACTTCGCCGGGTCCATGTCCATCTGTCCCATCTTCGTGTAGTAGAACCAATCGACAACGAGCACGTCGGCGGGCAGGTGGCGCGAGCGGTAGCCTTTGGCGACGTCGAGCAGTTCTTCCTGCGTCGAGTACCGCTGCTTGCACTGGATGTAGCCGTAGGCCGACTTCGGCAGCATGGGCACGCTACCCGTCAGCAGACGGTAGCCTTCGTAGATCTCGTCATACGTTTTGCCTGCGATGACGAAGAACGAGACGCGCTGGCCGACCTGCGAGGTCCAGCGCGTCTGGTCGTTGAAGCCGAAGGCGACGGTGGTCTTCGAGGGATTGTCCCACAGCAGGCCGTAGCCGTAGTTGGTGACGACGAAGGGCACGCAGACGCTCTGGCCGGAGGGCGCGTTGTAGTCGTGCTCGCAGCGGATGACGTGATTGCGGCGGTCGAGAAAGCCCTGCTGATTTTGTCCGAGGCCGTAGTAGTGCTCGTCCCTGGGCGAAGAGAACGACGCGCCGACTTCAAAGAACGGATCGTCGGTGGCGCGGCGGTCGTAGAGCACACCGGCGTTGCCGTCCTTGTGGTTGGGCACGGACATCTGCCATCCCTGCATGGAGACGAGGTCTTTGCCCTCGGGCGTTTTGAACGAGATGCCGACGCCGGGTGTGGAGCCGGAGAAGAACTTCGCAATGTCGGCGGCGGTGCCGGTGGGCGTCCACTGGTGGCTTGCGCCAACGGTAACGACGATGCGCGAAGAGCGGTAGGTGTCGCCGCTGTCACTGGCTTCATGCGTCCAGCCTGCGGCGGAAGGCTTCGCCGTGATGCCATAGCCGGGGGCCGAGGTCGCGTCTGCCTTGTTCAAGCTGAGCGTGACGCGGAGGATGTTCGGCGCGTAGGGTTCGAGCATGACGGTCGCGTTCTGGCGCGTGAGGACAACCGTATCTTGATTGCTCTGCGCTTGCGACGGTGCGGCTGCGAGAATCATCATCGCCACGAGGCCGAGCATCCGGCGGACGATTCGGAACGACGTGTATGGGTCTGTAACGCTGGGCGCGTGGCTCCGCAATGGCTGCATCGTGCTCGGACCTCTCCTTCGGGCAGCTTCGTGGGTCGGACGGCTGCGTGTCCGCGCAAAGCTGCAAAGTGAATCGTTTTAGTTTAATCACATCCCGAGCGTCCGACGCCAGCAAAATGCTCTCCATGCGCAAGATAGCCATGCGTGGGCCACACGGCGCGGCGGCAGAAACTGCTTGAGTTCGCGCTTCGCACGATGTACGATTTCTGTTCCGTCTCCCCCCAGGCCCCAAGTGTTAGAAAGCGTGTGATTGCAATGCATGGATGTCGATTGAAGCGGTCGTGTATGAAGGCTGGATTGTGCCTTTTGGCGGCGTTCGCGCTAGTGTGCGCCGGAGGGTGCGGAACGCATTTGGCCAGCACGCCGTCGGTTGGTGCCGGCGAGGGCGGACTGGCCCAGCCGCTCGTCGTCTCGGCCCCAGTGCTTGGCTTCGCGTGGGACTCGAAGGCCGCAACGCTGCGGCAGATTGACGGCGTTCCGGGCGCGGCGCACGTGGACGCCTCGGCCAATACGGGCGACGGTTTTGCGCTGGCGGTGGCAGCGGACAGCCACGACTATGCCCTGCTGCTCGATGCGAAGGGCGCGCTCTATCTGGCGACGCTCGCGGGCGGCGTTCCGCAGCAGATCTCGGCGGGACCGTGGAGCGGTGTGGCCATCAGCGCCTCGGGCGGCTATGCCGTCGCGTATGCAAATGCAGGTTCCGCGCCGCAGCTCATCAACGGCCTGCCGCGGCAGCCTGCGTTTCACACCTTAGACGTGCAGGGGATGAGCGTATCGACGGCAGCGGTCTCCAATGACGGCACGACCCTGCTGGCCGCTCACTTGAGCAGCGGAGGAACCGCAGTGCTCGCCGTGCCGATGGGCGCGAGCGCAGTGCGTGCGATGACGGTGGGCACAGTGGGTGGCATGGCATTCGTGCCGGGCACGGATCGTGCGCTGGTGGCGGATGCCGCGAGCGGAGCGGTGACGCAGCTTGCGAGCGTGAACACTGCACCTTCGGCCAGTGTAGTGAACGGCGCGAAGCTCGCGCAGCCGGTGGGTCTGGATGTAAGCGCGGACGGACGATGGACGCTGGTGGCCAACAGCTCAGGCGCCGTGCTGCGGATTGACCTGAGCGGTCAGGCGCAACCGGCAACGGCAAAGTGCGGCTGCTCGCCAACCACCGTCGCCACCCTGAGCGGCGCGGCCTTCCGGCTGACCGAGGCAGGCACTGCAACCGGATGGATGGTCGATGCGAGCGGCGCAGCGCCTCGCGTGCTGTTCGTTCCCGCCCTGCCTGAGCAAAAGAAAGCAGAGGGTGGGCAATGACGCGCAAGGGCTCCTGTTTGTTCTCGAAGTGGCGGGCGACTCTTCCGCTCTGCGGCGCGATCCTGATTACGTTGTTGTTTTCCGTGCCCCGGACCGCCGATGCGCAGGCGGTCCTGCAGATTACCCCCGGCAGCATCTCCGTGTTTGCGGCTGGCTCCGGCACGTGTCCGTCGCCGGTCTCTTACCTGCGAGGAGGGCATGTGCAGCCCCAGGTGCGCAGAGGCGGAGTCAAGCCGCTTGCCCAGGGCGACGGCTGTCAGGCGTCGATCTATGCCAATCTCCAGACGGTGTATGACGTGACCTCCGATGCAACAGGGAACGTCTACATTGTGGACTACCCGAACAACGTGGTGCGCATTGTCCACGCAAACGGCAACATCTTCACCTTTGCCGGCGGCGGCACCGGCTGTCCCGGGCAGACGGACGCCATCGGCGACGGGTGCCTTGCCACGCAGGCGGTATTGAACGGGCCTTCCGCCATTGCATTTGATGCCGGCGGCAATGCTTATATCGCGGAGTACGGCGTCGTCGGCAACATTACGCCGCGCGTGCGCAAGGTGGACACCAGCGGCGTCATTACGCTGTTTGCCGGAAACGGCGTCAACGCCTACTCCGGCGATAACGGCCCCGCCACCAGCGCGTCGATGCAAGAGCCAACCGGCGTGGCAACCGACACGACGGGGAACGTGTACATCATTGACCTGGCGGCAAGCGTCGTGCGCAAAGTGGACACGACCGGCACCATCACCACCGTCGCCGGAGGCGGCACAGGATGCGCGGGGCAGACGGACTCGGCCGGTGACGGCTGCCTGGCCAAGAGCGCGGTCCTGAACAACCCATTCGGAATCGCCGTCGATTCGGCGGGCAATCTGTACATCGCCGACACCAACAACAATCGCATACGCAAGGTGACAACCGGCACCAACATCATCACAACCATCGCCGGGACCGGTGCGCAGGGCGCCAGCGGCGACAACGGCCCGGCAACCGCTGCTGAACTCAGCTACCCGGAGCGCGTTGTACTGGACGCGGCGGGCAATCTCTACCTCTCCGACAGCTTCAACCAGCGCATCCGCAAAATCGATACCTCAGGAACCATCACCACCGTGGCGGGCGGCGGCCCGGGCTGCACTTCGACGCCGTGCTCCGCGCTCGAAGACCCGGGAACCAACGGCTCCGGCAATCTGGTTGGGCTGGCTCTGGATGCCTCGGGCAATCTCTATCTCGGCGCAGGCGATCAGGTCGAAATAGCCGGGCCGCAGGGCGCGATGGCCTTCCCGAACACCATCGTCGGCCAAAGCGTGACCAAGACCTTCCTCTTCAACAATCCTGGAACAGCGTCAGACACGCTGCCCAGCACCGCGACCGGCTACAGCATTGCCGGCAACGGCGACTTCACCATTACGGGCGGCACCTGCCTGACAAACAATGTTCTGGCGGTACACGCATCCTGCACCCTCCAGGCGACGTTCGCGCCGGTCGCTCCCGGCGAGCGACTGGGGCTGGTCTCCTTCACGGACACCTCCGATGGAAGCCCGCACTCGATGAACCTCTACGGGCAAGGCTACGTGGTGCAGTCGCAGACCATCACCTTCCCAGCCATCTCCAACACCACCTACGGAGCCGCACCCGAGGCGCTGAGCGCGACCGCCAGCTCGGGACTGCCCGTGACCTACAGCATCGTCAGCGGCCCGGGCACGATCTCTGGCAACAACGTCAACATCACCGGAGCAGGAACCATCGTGGTGCAGGCAGACCAGGCGGGCAACGCAGCCTATACCGCTGCCGCGCCTGTGCAGCAGTCGTTCACGGTGGCCAAAGCCATCCTCACTGTCCGGGCGAATCAAATCGAACGGTATACAGACCAACTCAACCCGCCGCCGCTGACCTATACGATGAGCGGCTTCATGTTCGGCACCGATTCGCAGATCAATTCCACCACCGGCCAGCCTGCGCTGACGACGAACGCGCCCGCCAACCCGCCGGTGGGCAGCTATAACATCACCATTTCGCAGGGCACGCTCGCCTCAGCCAACTACGCCTTCAGCTTTATCAATTCGTTTCTGATCATCTCGGATCCCACCCCGGCGACCACGACGCTCGCCCTCTCGACCACAACCGCCACCACCGGTCAGATGGTGACACTGACCGCGACCGTGACGACCATCGAGCCGCTGGTTCCGGGGCGCGTCACGTTTGTCGATTCCAATGGCGGCGTCATCGGGCACGCGCAGATCGCAGGCCAGTACCCCGGCTATGGATACACCACCAGCAACGCAGCCATTACGCGCGCCTTCCCTCCGGGAGTGCACGTCATCACGGCCAACTACGATGGCACGGGCGGCTACACGGCCAGTTCCTCGGCCCCGCAGACCCTGACCGTGACGGGAACGCTTCCCTCCTACACCACGCTGACCTCGGCGCAAAACGCGACGAACCCGGCCAACAATGACCTGACGGCGGTGGTCCTGGGCTCGGGCACGCAGACGCCCGCAGGCACGGTGAACTTCAACGACCTCGCCACCGGCGCGACGCTGGGCTCGGTCACGTCCACGGCTGCGGGCAGCGGCTTCCGCATGAACCAGCTCCCCACAGGCGTCACCGCCGGCCACATCGCAGTCGCCGATCTCAATAACGATGGGATTCCCGACATTGTCGCCACAGACCATGCCAATGTCGATGTCTTCTGGGGCCAGCCGAACGGGACCTATAGTTCGCCTGACGTCTACACCGTGGGCACAAACCTTCAATCCATTGCTCTCGCGGACTTCAATCAGGACGGGACGATCGACATCGCGGTTGCCGATGCCACCACCGGCTCCGTCATCATCCTGTACGGCGACTCGCTCTACAACGACTTCTCCTCTCACGTCACGCTCGAAATTCCTTCGCCCAGCGTCCCCGTCGGCCTGGCCGCCGCGGACTTCGACGGCGACGGCGTCGCCGACCTGGCCGTCGCCCAAAACAACGGACAGAACCTCGTCACCGTTCTGATGAACGATGGCACCGGCAATTTCTTATACCCGCAGAACTACGGTACGGGCAGCGGGCAAGACATCACCGTCGGCGACTTCAACGCCGACGGCAACCAGGACCTCGCCGTCTCCACCGGCTCCAATGTCGAGATGCTGCTGGGCAGAGGCGACGGCACCTTCCAGCCACAGATCACTTCAGCAGCCAGCGGCTCCGCCATCACCTCGGCCGACTTCAATGGCGACGGCAAGCTGGACGTGGCGCTGGCAAACTCTACGTCAGTCACCGTCGCGCTGGGTAAAGGCGACGGCACGTTCAATGCTCCCGCCACTGTCCCCGTCACCACGGTCGCCTCGTCCATCGCCAGCGCGGACTTCAATCAGGACAGGCACGCCGACATCGTCACCAGCAACGCCGGACTCGGCAACCACACCACCAGCGTGCTGCTGGGCGCGGGCGACGGCACCTTCAACGCGACGCATGTCTACAACGCGGGCGGCGCGCCGGGGGCCGTCTCTGTGGCCGACCTGAACGGCGACGATATGCCTGACATCGTGATGCTCGACCCGTCCGTCAACCAGTTCACTACATTCGCGGGCGGCACGCTGAGCACGGCGTCGCTCGCCAACGTTTCCATCATCGGCACCGGCATTCATCCGGTAGCGGCCACCTACGTCCCGGGTGCGGGTTCGAACTACGCAAGCAGCACATCGAACAGCGTCAACATCAACGCGCAGCCGCCTACGCTCACCGGCATTCTGCCGCTGGAGATTGCCGCCGGAGCCAACGGATTGACGATCACCGTCAACGGCGCCAACTTCAGCCCGTATGCTCTCGTACTGGCTAACGGCGCGCAACTGGCCACCACCTACGTCAGCGCGACGCAACTCACCGCAACCGTTCCCGCAGCCCTGCTTGTGCAGCCGACCGCCATTCAGATTCAGGTGCTCGATCAGGACCTGTTGACGAGCGCCGCCACCCTGACGGTCGTTCCCGACGTGGTGCTCAGTTCGCTCAAGCCCGCGCTGGCCGTAGCTCAGAGCGGCTCGACAACAATAACGGCAACCGGCGCGAACTTCACTGCGACCACCGTGCTGCGCTTCAATGGTGCTGCGTTACAAACGACGTTCACCAGCGCCACGCAACTGAGCGCGACCATCCCTGCCGCGAATCTGGCCTCGGCCCAGACGGCGCAGATCACGGCATTCGATCCGGCATCCGGATCGCTTTCGGCGGCAGTTCCCTTCACCGTTCTGCCCAGCCCGTCGGTCGTCTTCAGCGGACCGCCCACATCTCCGCCCGCAACGCAGCCATCGCTGACCTTCCAACTCTCGCAGCCGTATCCCATTGCGCTTGCAGGAACCATGACGCTGACGTTTACGCCCAGCCAGGGCGAACCGGACGACCCATCCATCCAGTTCGCAGGCGGCGGCCGCACGTTCAACTTCACGCTCGCGGCCAACAGCAGCACCACGCCCGCCGTGCAGATTCAGTCGGGCACGGTCGCGGGAAACATCACCGTGACGCTGACGCTCACGGCGAGCGGCGTCAACGTCACGCCGTCCAGCATTGTGCCGGTCGTCATCAACATCCCGAAGAGCACGCCCGTCATCACCGCTCAGCACATCGTCCGCAACGGCACCACCATCACCATCTATGTCACGGGCTACTCCACATCCCGCGACATGACCAATGCGTACTTCGACTTCACTCCGGCAACGGGAGCCAAGCTCAGCGTGTCGAACTTCACCGTGCCGGTCGGCACGCTGTTCACAGGCTGGTTCAGTTCGGCGTCATCGAACCAGTACGGAAGCGCGTTTACGTACTTCCAGTCGTTCACGCTCAACAACGACGCGGCCAGCATCGGGTCCGTCACCGTCACACTTGAAAACTCTCAAGGCAAGTCCGAGCAGGAGGTAGTGCAATGAACCTACACCGGGTCAATACAAAGAAGCTGTACGAGCGATGCGCCTGGCTGCTCTTGACCGTGCTGCTCACCGCGCAGACCGCGATGGTCCGCGCGCAGAATGCACCGCCGATGCAGTTGCGGATTACCATCCTCGACGGCGAAGGATCGTTGAACAACATCCGCGAGCGCACCGCGCGCGAGCCGATTGTGCAGGTGGAGGACGAGAACCACAAGCCCGTCGCGGGCGCGCTCGTCCTGTTCACCATCCACGGCCAGGGCGACGCGGGCGCAACGTTTAGCAACGGCCTGACGACCTACCAGACCACCACCGATGCAGCAGGCAAGGCGGTTGCCAAGGGCCTCATGCCCAATGGACACGCCGGTTCGTTCACGATCAGCGTAACGGCGACGATGGGCCCCATCACCGCCGAGACCGTCATCCATCAGCAGAATGTTGCGCCGAGTGCTCCGGTCAACAAAATCGTCAAGCCGCACCATGCACTCGTGACAGCCGGAAATATCGCATTTGTCGGCGTGGTCGCGGCAATCGGCGCGGTGTTGAGCTGGAGCGCAGTCAATGCAAACTCCGGCCCGGGATCCACGACCATCCAGCCGGGCTCAGGCGGCGTCACCGCGCCGACGGGAACCGCGGCGATTCAACGCAGATAGAGCATTTTCCCTGGAGATATAGCCCTCGCGACCTCATCCTCCGAAACGGGATTTATTGTCATTCCCGAAGGGAATCTGCGTTTCGCCTCGGGTCACACCGAACTACAGTTTTCAGGGAAAATACTTTAGCATCTGGCCGCTTCCGGTTCATTCAAGGCTGCTTCACGTTCGCCTGCGCAAGCACCGCATCGATGTTGGCCAGATACTTCCGCGAGCGCGCGGCCTCATCCGTCTGCGGGTTGATCGTGATGACCGCATTGAAGTATTTGCGCGCATCTTCAAGCAGGCCCAGACCGCCGGCCTGGTTGTACTGCTCCGCCATCACCAGGCCAAGCCTGTAGTTGGCAAAAAGATCAGCCGGCGTAATGGCCAGCGCCTTCTGGCAGTAACTCGCAGCATTGTCGTAGTCCTTCTGCATCCAGTCGCAGTCGCAGATGCCGACATACGCCTGTGCGCGCAACTCGCGCCAGATGTCCTGCTGGGTCGCGCGCTTCTTCGTGCCCATGCCGATCAGGCTGCCCAGCAGATAGTAGTTGAGCTTTCCCGCCAGCGCGCTGTTGAAGTTGCTGAGCGAAAGATACTGCTCATACTGTGTCTTCGCTTCGGCGCACTGCTGTTTTTTTCTCAGGGCCTCGCCCAGCCACAGATGCGCCTCCGCATTCGCGGGCGTATATTTCACGGCCTGCTCACCTGAGTCCACCGCCTGCGCGTAGCTGCCCTTGCGCACGAACGCCTGCGACTCCAGATACCACGCCATGCCGTTCGACGCATCGCGCTTCGTCACCGAATCCAGTTGCCGGACTGCTTCATCGAGATCGCCCGTATCGAGCAGCACCGCCGCATAGCTCAGCCGCGCTTCCAGATACTCGGGGTCAATCGCAATCGCCTGCTTGAATGCCGCGATGGCGTTGTCATCGTCATACAGCGCGTGATACGCGCGCCCCAGATACAGCGCGGCCTGGCTGTAGGTGGGGTCGATGGTCAACGCCTTCTGAAAATCCGCGACTGCCTGCTTATAATTCGACTCGAAGCCTTTGTTGTAATGTTCGAGCCCCTGATCGAAGACATCGACAGCGGCATGGTTCCTCTGGCGTGCAATCAGGATGCGGATGTTCACCGTCGTGTCCTGACCGGGATAGATCTGCATCTCACGCGGGCCATCAGGAGCATAGCCTGCGTGCGCGCCGCGAAGGGTATGCGGGCCCGGCGTGATGCCCGGGAAGCGTTGCGCCACTCCCTTCTTGAAGACGCCGAGACTCTTGCCGTCGAGCCACACTTCCGTGTCGTCCATATTCGTATCGATGACGAACGTGCCGTAGCGCAGCGTCCCCGCGCACGTTGGTCCCGTGCATTTCGCGGAGCTGCCGGGATTGTAGGCCAGCACCATGTTCGGGTCGAAGCTGCCTCGCTCGGACGTTGGATTCTGCCGTGCATGCGTGGCCAGGCGAACATTCTCATGCACGTACTCGGCCAGCTCGTCGGCGGTGACGATGCCGTCGCCCGATGTGTCCGCTTCGCCTTCAAGCCCCTTGATGACGTAATAGGTGAAGATGCCGTGGCCACCGCCCCACTGCGAGCTTTCAAAACTCTGCTCACGGTCGCGGCTGGCCGTCAGCGAGAAGATCGACGTGTTCAGGTTGAGCAAACTGTGGTTCACCTGCGCCGTGTCGTCTTCAGGCGTAATCGCGCCGCTGTGGCAGGCGTCCGTCAACAGCACCTTCCACTTGCCGTGAATGCGCCCGCCGATGAGCTTGCCGAGTTCCTCCATCGGGAACGCAGTGGCAGCGATGTTCGCCGGGTCGATGTCGTAGGGCGCGATGTAGGCCTTGCCGCCCGAGATAAAACCGTGACCGGCGAAGTAGATGACGACGCGATCATCCGGGCCGGTCACGTTCGGCAGCCAGTCTTCAAGCTCGTGCTTCAGGTTCGCCAGCGTAGCCTGATCGTCGATGAGCTTGTGAACATTCTCCGGTGGAAACTGCCCGGCCGTCGCGCTGATAAGCGTCGTGTACATATCGGCAGCATCGCGGTCCGGATACTGAAGCTGCGCCTTCGCAGGCAGGTTCTTGTAGTGCGAGATGCCGACCACCAGCGCGTAGCTGCGCGGAATCGTGACCTGTGCCGGAGCAATGGACTGACCCGAGGTCTTGTCCTTCGCAATGACGAGGTCGCGCTGGTTCGCGTCGGCAGCAGGAGCGGTCTGCGCAGGTGCGGGAGTCGGCGTCTGCGCGGCGAGGCCGGTGGGGAAAAGCAAACACAGCGCGAGAGTGAATAGGAGTGAGCGCATAGGTCGGATAGATCGTCGCATAGATTAATGATGGGCGATGCGGAACTGGTAGATGATCGGAGCGTCGCCATCCGATACGGGAGCAATGACCGACGAATCCGTTTTGCGAATGACGACGATCTCGCGCGGAGTCAGTTTGGCAGGGCCGGGATCGCCGGGCGAGACGGCGCTTGCACCGGCCTTGTCGTCCAGACACTCGCCGCGTGCGCGGAAGATGCCGTCGTCGCAACGCGGCAGCATGTCCGAAGGCAACGGCTCGGCGGGCGGCGGAGCGAGCACAGGAGCAGGCGGAGGCGTCGCCTTCTCACCCACGCGAGAAGGCGTGACCGTGAAGAAGACCGTCTCGTACCCGGCCGGCTTGTCGATGCGGAACCACGAGCCGCTGGTGGCGGGAATGATGTACTCGCGCCCGCGCACAATGCGGTTGTCCGCGCCCGCCTTCGCTCCGGGAAAGAGCTTCAGGTATTTGCCCGAAGATGCCTGATCGGTCACGTAAAGATAGCCGTCGAAGTTCGAGCGAAAGCGAAAGCGCACCAGATCGCCGGTCTTGAAGACGTGCTGCGGATTGACGACGCGCGCCGTCTTGCCCACTTGCTGCTCCAGCACGACCTCCATCTTCTGCGGCTGCGTTCCGGAATCGGCGCCGGACTGCTGCGCCATGCAGGCAAAGGCGGACAACCCAATCATCAGCGTGCATCGGAGAACGAACATGGGGCCTCGTCGCGCTGCGGTTATTCGTGGTCCAGAATCAAGCTGGCGAAGACGCGGGAGGCCGCATCCTTGCCGTGATTCACAACGTAGATCGCCTTCTCGCCATACTGCGCGTCGCTCGTCTCCTGTTGAGACGTGTCCTTGACCAGCGTGAGGTCGCGGCTCTGCAGCTTCTCGACCAGCGCATCGGTAATGCGGTTGTCCGCCACCATCAGCGGCGCGGACTGCGGCGGCGCGGGTGCAGTGCTCGTGGGCGCAGGTGCAGTATTCGTAGACGCAGGCGCGGACGACTTGCGCTGCAACCCGAAGATGACCTGATCGAGATCGGCAATCGGCTCGCGGCTCAGCAGGATAAAGAGATGCTCTTTGCCCGGCTGCTGGTTGAACTGGAACGACTCATCGCTGGCGCTGGGCACCAGATACACGCGCCCCGCCTCCACATGGTTCGACTCGGGCGCGGCGTTCTGCGCGGGGAAGAGCGGAATCCAACTGCCGCTCGAACCCTGCTCGATGATGTAGAGATAGCCGGGCTGATTGGCCATCACGCTCAGCTTCACTTTGTCGCCCGAGTGAAAGACCGTCTCGGGAAAGACCTCGCTGTAGCCCCCGTCGCTCTGCCGCGCGAGCAGCGTGTAGCGCAGGCCAAACGGCTGCGCCGACATCTTCGCCGAGACGCGCACCAGATGCGGCTGCGCACCGTATCCGCTGGCCGTGACCAACTCCGGATTAATCTGCGGACCGGCGCGATGCTGCTCGGCAAGCTCTGTGCCCGCAGCATCCGGCGTACTATCGATCTCCTTCGGCGCGGCTTTGTGTCTTGCGATGTGGACCTTCGCCGACTTCTTCGCGGGCTTGGTCGTTGCAGACGCGGCAGGAGCAGCCGCCGTCTTCGCAGCAGGATTCGGGGCCACCGTGACCAGGTCGCTCGCCGACCAGAACGCATCGCGCGCGGTCAGGCCCTCATCTTGCGACTGCGCCTGCGCGCACACCGTAGAGAATCCAAATAAGAGTGAGAGTACAAGTAGCTTCTTCATTGAGCGTCATCCTTACCGTGGAAGCAGTGATTGCAGCCTGAGCCAGAAGGACGGCAGCGCCACGTTCCGCACGCACCGAAAACCAATGACCGCCGAATGCTGGTCCACCGGAAACCCTCTCCTCATAAAGGCGCGAAAGAAGACGTCGCCGTGAGGAGAGAAACTACCGCCCTTGATGATACACCAGCGTCTGGAGAAGGAATTCGTGCCCAGCACCTTCTGCATATCAGCGTATTCCGCTTCTCCGGCGGGAAACGCAGAGGTTGTCCACTCGAAGACGTTGCCCGCCATGTTGAGCGCGCCATACGGGCTGCGGCGATCGGGAAACGAGTCCACCGGCTGCAACGTATTCGGAATCCCCGTGGTCCACGCATCCTGTCCCCACGGGTACGGACGGCCATCCGTTCCGCGCGCAGCCTTCTCCCACTCCTGCTCTGTGGGCAACCGCTTCCCTGCCCACACCGCGTAGGCCTTCGCGTCTTCGAGCGACACATCCACCACGGGGTTGTCCGGCTTCGTCGTGAAGTCAGGCGAGTTCGGCGGAGCGTGACCGGTCGCGTCGCAGAATCGTTTGTACTCCGCGTTCGAGACCTCGGTCCTATCTATATAGAAGCTGGCGAGCAAGAGCGTCTGGCGCGGGTTCGGCGAGTCGGGCGAGTCGTCGCCGAAGATGAAGCTGCCGCTCGGAACCAGCAGCATCGTGCCATGATCGTTAGCGATCTGCCGCGCAGGCCGAGTGAGCAAGAGTGCCGCGACGAGTCCTATCAGCACAATCAGAATCGTGCTGGCGGCAACCGCTGTAAGTTTGCCGCGAACTCCCGCCGGACGCGCATCTGCTTCCGTTCGTGGCGCAGCAGCAGGCGCGGGTGTTTCCACCTTCAACGGCGGCGGAGTCGCAGGCGCAACCACGGTGCGGCCGACGCTCGATGGCGACTTCGCAGGCTCTGTCTCCGGCATGGGAGCAATCACCGGACGCAACTGGCCTGGGCCAGAGTTCACGCCCAACGTCGTCAGCATCTGCAGCAACTCCGCCGCGCTCTGGAAGCGATCTTCGCGGCGTTTCTGCAAGAGCTTCTGAATCACCGCGTCGCACGAGGCCGGAATCGCCTGGTCGTATTGAATGACGGAAGGCGGCGGCGTGGAGAGGTGCGCCATCTGAATCGCCGTCGTGCTCTCGCCCTCGAAGGGATGCCGCGCCGTGAGCAGCTCGAAGAAGACGACACCGAGCGCGTACAGATCGCTGCGCGCGTCGCACACCTCGCCGCGAATCTGCTCGGGACACATATAGAACGGCGTGCCCAGGCTCTCGCCCATGCGCGTCAGGCCATCAGGCAGGTCAGCAGTTTTGGCGATGCCGAAGTCAAGCAGCAGCGCGCGGCCCATGCCGTCGAGCCGGATATTCGCCGGCTTCAGGTCGCGGTGAACCACATGCTTCGACTCCGCCCACACCATGCCCTCGGCCACCTGCGCCAGAATGTTCGCCGCATCGTAAGGCGAAAGTTTTCCTTCGCGCCGGATGAACTGCGCCATGTCCTCGCCCGGAACATACTGCATGATGATGTAGTGCAGCCCGTTGCCGTGGCCGATGTCGAAGATGGGCACAATGTTCGGATGACCGGAGAGCGACGCGGCAATACGCGCCTCCTGCTCGAAGCGCGCCACCACAGCCTCGTCCTGCGCGAGATATTCAGCCAGCACCTTGATGGCGACCCAGCCGCCGTGAAAGCGATGCCGAGCAAGAAACACCTGCGCCATGCCTCCGCCGCCGATGCGCTCGACCACCTCGTATTTTTCGCCCACCAGAGCTTCCAGCTCCGCGCGCTGACGTTCAAAATTATTCATGCTGGCCCAAATTGTACGATGCACTCCTCGATTCAAATCCGGTTTTACTCACGCCGCGTTCCTCAGGCAGCACCTGCCTCCGGCAGAATCACGAGCGCCTTCGAGAACCGCTCAAAGTCGGGCCGCACCTTCAGCAGTTCCTGCTCCAGCGTCGTCAGCGTAATCACGCCGATCCACTTGGCCGAGCGCACATACGTCTGCACCTGCACCACGGTCATGCCGTTCAGCGAACGATGCTTCACCATCAGCAGCATCGCCTCGTCCGCGCCCGCAAATTCGGCTGGCATTGGCCCGGCAATCGCAGGGTCCTGAAACGTATTCCGCATCATCGTGAGCTGCGCGTCGAGATAGAGCGAGAGTTTGTCGCCTGCCAGCAGCGTGTCCTGGCCCACCGTCACGTTGCTCGGAACCGCGCCTTCTTCCGCCTTGCGAATGCCGAAGTCCGGCACGTACACCCAGCCGTGCGGCACGAGACGCACCTCCCACCGTCCGATGCACAGCATCATCGCATTCGGTCCCGCCTGTGTCTGCACCCAGTCCGCCATCAATCCCCTTCAACCCTTACCCACGGTTTGCGCTCACCACCTGCCACGCAGCCATGACGACGAACCGAAGTTTCTCCTCAAGCTGCCGCGCCGTCTCCTCACCTGCGAAACTCAGCGAGAAGCCATCCAGGTCCTTCGCCAGCGACAGCGCCGACGAAGCCGTCTGCGCCAGCGGGCCGGCATCGCCCGCCGTGTAACTCTTCGCCGCCGCATTCACGCGCTCCAGATCGCGATTGAGCAGCGGCAGGGCCTTCTTCTGCCACCGCGAAACCTCAGCGTGCTCCTCGGGCGCAAGCGCAAGCGCCGTTCGCAAAGTTGCGACGAACTCCTCGAAGGTGTGCGCGAAGCGGTCCGCCGCCTGCGGTGGAATGGTCGAGACCTGTGCCATCGTTACAACCCACCCGGCTTCGCAAATTTCTGGACAGACTGCGCCGCGGCATTTCCCTGCGAAGTCCACACCTGCAACTTGCCTGAAGCGTCATGCGCCGCCGGTTGCGCAGCCTGTTGTGCCTGGCCGGCCGCCTTGCCGACCCACGCCTTCATCCCCGCGGGATCAGTCACCTGAAGCGCGGCAATCGCGTCCTTCGCACTCATGTACTGACTCTGGGCGGCAGCGGCAGGCGGCGTAGTCGCCCAAAAGTTTCCTGGCGCACTCTGCTCCGCACCACACGCGGAATAGAGCGTCGTGCCCTGCGGGATGATTGCCGGCTGCACACTCTCAAACGTTGCCGTCACCTCCGGCGGAAGCTCCGGAAATCCGGGCTGCGCTAGCGGAATCGGCGGCAAGCTCGCGCCGGGCGCGGCCGTCGTCGCCACCGCGCCGTCCGGCTGCATGGTGGATTGCACCGCGTTGGCCGCGGGCGAGGGCGGTTGCATCGGCACCGGCACGCCCATCGACTGCAACCCCGCCGACATGCTGACGACGCCAGCCGCGCCGGCCATGCCCACCAGCACCGTCTCCGCGCCCATCATCGCAACGTCAGGAGGCCCCACGCAGACCAACTGGTCGGTCACGCGCGACTGCGGCATCATGCTGACCAGCACCGTCGGCGAACCCAGAATGAACGGCCCGCCCACATGCGGCACCACGCCCGTCACCATCGGGCAGACGTGCAGGTCGCCGATCCGCGACGCGGGCATGAAGTTGATCAGGACCGTCGGGCACCCCACCGTCACGATGCCGCCGTGCGCCGTCTGCGATGTAATCGTGCAGGCTGGCATTCCCATCGCTGCTCTCCTCTCGCGAGCGCGCTCTACGCGCTGCACATCTGATTCCGTCCGTCACTTACCGGCTGGTTCGTCACCCGGCCACGTCGGAGCTGTCGGAGCCTCAGGCGCGTCGGGAGCCTTCGGGTCCTCGACCTGCGCGGGCGAACCCTGCAACTGCGCGCCGCCGCTGTTGATCTTCACCAGCATTCCCTGAATCGTCACGCCGCTCGGGTCAATCGAAATAAACCCGCCCGGCCCGGTCAAACACACGCCCAGCCCGCCTTCGATGACGACATTCATCCCGCCCTTGATGTGGACCTCCTGCCCGGAGTCCACCACGTACACCATGCCCACCTTGTTGTAGTGGTTCATGCCCACATGCGACGAGTAGTTCTGCCCAATCTTGTCGCTGAAGTTCTGCCCGATGTTACGGCCCGCGTCCTGCCCAACCTTCTCCATCTGGTTGCCCTTCACATTCTGCTGCTGGTCGCCGCCGATCTCCTTAATCTGCTTGCCCTTGATCTTCAGGTGGACATCGTCATCCATCTCTTCCACAAACTTCTTCGCCACCTTCAGGTGCGATTCGCCGTCAATCTCGACATACTGATTGGCCGTCACCTTCGCGTGATGCTCGTTGCCGATCAGCGTATGCGCATCGTGCTCCACGTGAACGTCGTAGTCCTTCTGCGCATTGATGAAGATCTGTTCCTTGTCCTTCAGGTCTTCAAAGCGAAGCTCGTTTGCGGTCGCGGCATCACCTTCCTTCGAGCTGCGCGTCAGGATGCCTGCGCGCGTGTACTGCCCCGCCGGATCGTACTTCGGCATATTCACGCTGTTGTACACCGACCCCACCACAATGGGATGGTCCGGGTCGCCCTCCATAAAATCGATCAGCACCTCATCGCCCACGCGCGGCCAGAAGTATGTACCCCAGCCCTTGCCTGCCCACTGCTGCGCCACACGCAGCCACGTATTGTCGGGCGTATTCGCCTTGCGCTGCCGGTCCCACCAGAACTGCACATTCACGCGGCCATACTTGTCCATGTGCGACTCTTCGCCCGACGGCACAATGACCTCGCCGGTATGCATTCCGTTCACGCGCGGCTTCGGCGTCTTGCGCTCCGTCCTGTACACCATCGACGAAGGCACCGCGGCAAACCGCACCTGGTACGGTTCCGTTCGCGCCTTCGTGGTGCGGAATGCGGGCAACTGCTCCACGCTGTGCGTCACGTGGGTCAGCAGATACTTCGTATTCAGATCGTCCTGCGGATACTCCTTCAGCACAAACGTAAATCCACTCTGCATCACAATCGCGTTCGACTGCCCATGCACCTCAACGGTCGAGATGTCCTCGATCTCCTGACGGACTTGCTGAAACTGGTTCTTGACCGCTGTGATGTTGCCGTCGCCCGTGTCTGTCTTCGCATACGCGCTGGCGCTGTCGGCGAAGTCGTAATTCTCGTATGCATTGTCGCCAAGCGGCCCCGCCGTCTCCGCGCCCGCGCCACCCACCTCCTGATACGGCTTCCAGCGGTAATCCCACAGGCTCGTTTTGCCCGTCACCAGCGTGGCCTTCGAGATGAACTCCTGAATCACAAAGTCGTAAAACCCCTCCCGGTCGCCCGGCTCCGGAGCATAACGAAACGCGCTCTGCGTCTCGCACGCCGCCAACTGCTTCGAGTTGTCGTGCAGCACCAAAGTGTGGTCGTTCTCCGTGTGGGTGAAGTAGTAAAAGATGCCATGCTGCTCCATCAGCCGCGAGATGAACGCAAAGTCCGTCTCCCGGTACTGCGTGCAATACTCCATCTCCTTGTAGGTGGCCTGCGTCTTGTCCGCCAGCGTAATGGTGTACGGCGCAAGCACCGCCTTGATCACATCCGTCACGGTCTTGTTCTGAAACACGCGCGTGTTCATGTTCTTCGTCAGCAGCCACAGACGCGGAACGATATAGACGCGATAGACGTTGAACTCCTCATCCGCTCCCAGAAACTCGAAGCTGTTCACAAATCCATTCAGGTGGCGGACGGTTGCGTCATCGCTCACCATCATGTCGATCGTCACCTTTTTGCCGACAATGGTCTTGGCGGCAATCTGCTTGCTTCTCTCCGAGAGCAGCACGACCTCGAACGCAAACAGCTCCGAGATCCCCTCCGTGCCCTCCAGCGACTCGGCCAACAGCACGTCCGCGCCCAGCGGACTGGTGAAGTTCAGCAGGCGATCTTTTTGTGTATGGCTCGGCATAGCTGGTCAGAATACTCCATCAACAACGTTGAGACAGGCGGCCGCTCACTCAGCAGCCGCCTGCCGATCACTACCACGTATACGTAAAGCGTCCTTCCGGCGAAACGCCGACCAGCACCTTCTGCGTCAGCGACTCCTCCGCCATCCTGCCCAGCACCTGCCGCGAGATCTCCGGCAGCATCGTGTTCGAGAGGATGTTGTCCACATTGCGCGCGCCGCTTTCGACCTCCGTGCAACGCTTCGCAATCTCTTCCAGCATCGCGTCGTCGTACTCCAGCGTCACCTTGTGGTTCTCCAGCAGACGCCGCTGAATCTTGCGCAGCTTCAGCCGAATGATCTGCTTGAGCGCCTCGTCGCGCACCGGGAAGTACGGCACCACCATCATCCGGCCCAGAAACGCAGGCTTGAATATCTTGTTCAGCTCGGGCTTGATGGCGAGCGCCAGTCCTTCGCTGTCGGGCATCGTCTCCTTGTCCGCCGTCAGCTTCATCAGCGTATCGGTGGCGGCGTTGCTGGTCAGGATGATGATCGTGTTCTTGAAGTCGATCGAGCGTCCCTCGCCATCCTCCATGTTGCCCTTGTCGAAGACCTGATAGAACAGCTCCAGCACGTCGGGGTGCGCCTTCTCAACTTCATCAAGCAGAACGACAGAGTACGGCCTGCGTCGCACCGCCTCGGTCAGGACGCCGCCCTCGCCGTAGCCGACGTATCCCGGAGGCGAACCCTTCAGGGTCGAGACTGTATGCGCCTCCTGAAACTCCGACATATTAATCGTGATCAGATTCCGCTCGCCGCCGTAGAGCAAATCGGAGAGCGCCAGCGCCGTCTCCGTCTTGCCCACGCCGCTCGGCCCAACCAGCATAAACACGCCGACCGGCTTGCCCGGATCGTCCAGGCTCGCGCGCGACGTGATAATCCTCTGCGCAATGGACGAGAGCGCGTGGTCCTGCCCGATAACGCGCTTCTTCAACACACCATCCAGTTCCAGCACCGCCGCAATCTCGTCCTTCACCATCTTGCCCAGCGGAATCCCCGTCCATGCTGAAACGACCTCACTGACAATGTGCTCGTCCACACACACCCGCATCAGCGGAGCCTCGCCCTGCACCTTCTCCAACTCCTTCTCCACGGCAATCAACTCATCGAGCGTCGGCTTCTTCGCAGGAGCGGCTTCCTTCGCCTCGCCATCCTTCGCGGCTTCAGGCTTGGAAGCGTTGCCGCCCTCAAGCGCCTCACGCATCGAGCGAATCCGCTGCACAAGCTCAAGTTCCTTCGCCCACTGCTCCTTCAGCTTTTCCAGATTCGCTTCCGTCGCCGCCAACTGCTCTTCGATATTGGCCAGCCGCTCCTTGTGGTTCGCGCCCACCGTCGTCTCGCGTTCGAGAATCTGCTTCTGCACGCGCAGGTCGTCGATCCTGCGGTTGGCATCTTCAATCGCAGGCGGCGTCGCATTCTGTCCCAGCGCCAGCCGCGCGCACGCCGTATCGAGCACGCTCACTGCCTTATCAGGAAGCTGCCGCCCCACCAGATACCGATGCGTCAGCTTCACCGTCGTCGAAACAGCCTCGTCCAGAATCCGCAGATTGTGGTGCTTCTCCAGCGAAGCCACAATGCCGCGCAGCATCGTGCAGCACTGCTCCTCAGAAGGCTCCTCGACCTTGACCACCTGAAACCGCCGCGCCAGCGCAGCATCCTTCTCAAAATATTTTTTGTACTCCGACCACGTCGTCGCGGCAATCGTCCGCAGTTCGCCGCGAGCAAGCGCAGGCTTCAGCAGATTGGCAGCATCGTTCTGCCCCGCCTGCCCGCCCGCGCCAATCATCGTATGGGCTTCGTCAATGAACAGAATGATCGGATGCGGCGAGGACTTTACCTCATTAATCAACCCCTTCAGCCGATTCTCAAACTCGCCCTTCACGCCCGCGCCCGCCTGCAACAGAGCCAGGTCAAGACTGTGCAGTTGAATGTTCTTGAGCGGCGGAGGCACATCGCCGTTGGCCACGCGCAGCGCAAATCCCTCTACGACCGCCGTCTTGCCAACACCCGCCTCGCCCGTCAGGATCGGATTATTCTGCCGACGCCGCATCAGGATGTCGATCACCTGGCGAATCTCATGGTCGCGCCCCAGCACCGGATCAATCTTCCCCGCCTTCGCATTCGCCGTCAGGTTCACCGTGTACTGATTCAGGTGTTCCGTCTTCGCCGGGCCGCGCGGTCTCGCAGCAGCCTCTTCACCGTCAGCAGAAGGCGCGGCAGGCGCCGAGCCGTCCTGCTCCTTCGAGTTCGCCAGCACCGTATAGAAATCCTTGCGCAGCGTCTCCACCGGAATCAGTTGCAGTTCCTTGCTGATGTCGCGCGTCACGCGCGCAAGCTCGTCGCCGGTCAAGAGCGCGAGCAGCGTAAAGCCCGTGCGAATCTCGCCCGCGTCGTAGTCAATCGTGGCCAGCGTCCACGCCTCGGTGAACATCTTCACCAGCAGCGGACTGAAGGCCGGGCTGCGTGCATTGCCCTTCTTCAGCCGGTCAAGACTACGCTGCAACTCCGCCGTCAGCCGCGAGCGGTCCACGCCATACTGCTTCAAAATGTAGGCGATGTCGTTGTCCGAGCTGTCCAGCGCCTTCAGCAGATAGTGCTCAATCTCGATGTCGTAGTGCGTCCGCGCCAGACAAAGACCCGCCGCCGCTTCCATCGCCGTGCGGCTCGCGTCGTTCAGTTTGCCAATCAGTGCCTTCAGATTCAGGTTCATCACATCACTCCATTTTTAGCAATCGAAATCCTAGTCCATCCGGTAGGTCGCCTCGTCCGGATCGCGGTCCATCGGGCGATTTTTAATCCAGCTCACCAGCCCCAGCCGCGGAGCAAATTGGTCCATGCCGCCCAGCACAGCGCCCGGCGTCTCCTCCCGCTCCAACACCAGTTGCACAATCGACTCAAACTCGCGGTTCGTATAAAACCGCAGCCACGCGCGCAGCTCGCGGTGCGCCGAACCGCCCGGCAGAAACTGCTGATAGCGGTCGAACTTCATCGGCCCCAGCCGCACCGTAATCGCGCCATGCTGGTCCCACACCTCGTCGCCCACAATCGTGCCCATGCCCAGCCGCTCCGCATACGTGCCCGTCTCGCACAGAAACGTCAGGTTCGCCGGCGGCAGCCTGTTCCACAACCCCGTAAACTCCTCGATGCTCACCGGCACCGCAAAGTAATCTTCGAGCAATCGCCGAAGCCCCTGCGAGGTCCGCGTCGTGTGCGACAGAATCCCCGCGTAGTACAGGCACGCATCGTCGGCAATCTCCATGCGCTTGCGCAGCCCTTTGGTCCCCAGCCCAATCAGGCGATACAGCGTCGATGTCACCGCATCGTCGCCCGCGCCGCCGCGCTCATACGCAATATAAAATCTGTACTTCTGCCACGCGCGATAAAACAGCGAGATCACGCGATGGTTGAACAGGTCGAAGAAATCCTCAGGGCCGCGGTCCTTCGCGCGCGCACGCTCCAGCAGAAACTCCGTGTAAGCGTGCGGCAGCGCACCCACAGCCGCCGAGAGCCCCATGAAGTTGACCACGAGTTCGCCCGGCCCTTCACCGCTCGGCTCATACGACTGAATCTCGCTCGCCGGAAATGCAAACGTCGGCAGCGAAGCAAACCGCACTACCTCCGAGTCGGGCGTAACAAACAGCCCCACCGGATTGCGCTCCGGATAGAGCCGCTCCAACAGGCGCACCGCCTGAAAGAAACGCACGCTGCACGGATCGCCTTCCAGCATCTCGCGCACTGCGTCCAGATTTAGATCAGCACCTTGCTGCCCGCTCGTGGTGGCCATTCGCCCAGCATCTCCTTTCTCTGGTTGGTGCGCGCGGCCAACTGGCAGAAGCTGTTGATCGTCGTGTAGCAACCCAGAAATCGTTCGAGCACCTGCGCAAACAGATACACGCCGCCGCCCACAAACTGCCGCTCGTCGAACTCGACCTCAACCCGTGTCCCACGCGCGGGAATACTGCCGTAGCCCGAAGCCATCAGCGCAAAGTGCGGCCGCGTCGAAAGCGATGTAATCCCGGCAATCTGGTTTTCCAGATACGACGAGTCCGCGAAGTTGTGCAGCCGCAGAATCTCGCGCAGTGCCGCAACGCCGTCTTCCGTCAGCGAAAGATAATTCAGTGAAAGCTGCGAGATCATGCGCCACAACTGCCCTTTGCCCTCGGGCGGGTCGTAGCTCTGCGTCGGCCTGCGCAGCGCCGTAATGATCTTGACCGCGGGCACGTCCTCCGCAATGAAGTCGCCCGACTCCGCGCCGAACGGCAGCCGTGACGGCAGATCATGGTTCGAGCAGGTACACCGCACCGTCAACACCTCGGCGTCCGGCTCCGCAAGCTGGCCATTAATATCGACCAGCGAGAGCGCCATCGTCGAAGGCTCGCGCTCGCCCAGCCCATTTTGCCTGCGCACCGCGTGCCAGAAGACCAGCTTGTTCTGCTCGCGCGTGTGATAGCGGTACGAGTACAGCGGCTCCAGCGCCACGACGTTCCGCTTCGTCGGATTCGTCGCCAGCACCTCGTCAATGGAAAAGATCTCCGTCGTCTCCTGGCGGCGAACATCAGGAATGACGCGATACTCATGCTGAGTCTGCGTCAGCAGAATCGGCTCCGCCGTCTGGTCGAAGAGATTAATCACTGGCGTGCATCCCAGCCGCAACGTGCTCGCCGAAACACCCACTTCAAGCGCCTGCTGCCGCTCCGGCCTGTCCGAGCGCGAAAAGAAAAACAGAATCTCCGCCTCATCCGTGCATCCGGCTTCGACCAGCGACTCCAGCCCCTTCAACTCGAAGAACAAAAACTTCTCCGGAAACGTGAAGTACTCCTGCAGCAACCGGTAGCCATCGAATGACCTGCGTGGATACGGCAGCAAACTCTCGTCCTCTTCAAATCCCATCGGGCGAAGCTGGTCGCACGGAATAACCGTCGTCCTCGCGCCCGGCTGCTTCGGGTCGCGCACCGTGATGCCGATGCAGTTGTTGCACAGCATCTCGTACAGGGTGTGAACAACATTCGTCTCGCCGCTCAGATAAAACCGCAGCGACCCGATATTCAGCTTGTCGAACGTCACATCCTTGCCGCACTGGAGCCTGAGCCGCACCACGCCCGTCGCGCCCGGCATCCGCACCGGCGCCTGCAACCGCTCCGGCTGACGCCACTCGCACTCCGTCACGCTGATAGGCCAAAGCTCGACAGGATAGCTCGTGCGAAAGCGGCACGGCGCGCCATCCACCGTGCGCGTCGTCGTCAGCATCGTGTCCTTCGGCATCACCACGGCGGAGCTTTGCTTGCCCTGCTCCGGATCGAGTTGGCACTCCACCACCGACATCGACGGAATAGGCCGCAGATAATGCGGAAACACAATGCTCAACAGCGCCGAGGTGACTTCCGGAAAATCGTCATCGATGCGCAGATGAATGCGCGCGGCCATGAAGGCGAAGCCCTCCAGCAGCCGCTCCACGTGCGGGTCTTCGCAGCGGTCCGGCTCCAGCAGCAGGCGGCTCGCCACGCGCGGATATTTCTGTGCGAACTGCGCGCCAAGCTGGCGCATATAGGCAAGTTCGCGCTCATAGTATTCCAGCAGGTCTTCGCGCATACCTTTACTTCATCCTGTATTCGCCGCTGGTCATCTCCAGCACGGTGTCAAACGAAATCTCTTCAGGAGCAGGGTCAAGCTTCATCTGTCCTTCAATATGAAACCGCAGCTTGCGGTCCGCGATGTCGGCGCTCTCAATCGTCACATCGACGTTCATCAGCCTCGGCTCAAAGTTTTTCAGGCACGTCAGAATCGCCTGCCTCAGCCGCTTGTGGTCCGAAGACGACGCCAGCCCCATCGCGCTGATGTCCGGCAGCCCATAGTTCACCATCGACGCATTCGCCAGCGGATAGCCCTCCAACTCGCGCATCCCCGGCTGCCGCGTATTCAAGAGCCATTCGAGATCGCGCTTGATCGCATCGCGGAAGTACTGCACCGACTGCGACCGCGTCGCCGGCCAGTCCTCCAGCGTCATCAGCCGGTCCAGCACGGACTGCGTCACAATGGTCTCAACGGTCGAGCGCGCCACGTTCCTGCTCCTCTTCAGTACTGCGGAATTTGTATTTCCATTCCGCAGCCCTTTTGTTTGTCATTCCCGAAGGGAATCTGCGTTTCCATTTCCATCCCGCAGCTCCCTTGTATTTCCATTCCGCAGCCCTTTTGTTTGTCATTCCCGAAGGGAATCTGCGTTTCCATTTCCATCCCGCAGCTCCCTTGTATTTCCATTCCGCAGCGCAGCGGAGGAATCTGCTTCTGCCTTCATCCTCCGCAACGACGCGGAATTCGCACTAGCGTGACAGATGGATCGCCGCGGCCGGATCGATATGGCAGAGCCTGGCAAAGATGGCCGCCCTGTCCGCCGTGCCGTTCGACGTCTTCTCCATGCACTTCAACAGCAGCGCCAGCGGCTGTGCCAGTATCTCGCCGTTCTCCCACTCCTCCAGCCTGCGCTGCTCCATCTCGCGCGCCAGTTGTTCCAGCATCGGGTGCGCAACCTCACCCAACCCGGCTGCCATGCAGAGCTGCGCCACCTGCATCCTCCGCTGGAACCGCATCCTCCCACTGGGCTGCTGCGCCGCATCGCGCGCGAGCAACTGGATCGCCGACTCCACCTGCCCCTGCCGCATAAACTGCTCCGCCAGCTCGTAGGCATCCGGCACGCGCGCCTCACCTTCTTCAGGCGCAGGCACGTCCATGCTGAAGCCGGACTCGGTCTCGACCGGCTCCAACGCAGCCTCCGGCGCGGCTTCGGCGGGAACAATCTCCGCCGCCTTCGGCACCACCATCTCATCGAGCCACGCCTGCGTCTCCGGATTCGCCGTCGGCGTATCGTCGTCCAGCGTCCAGTTCCGCATCTCGGAAAAGTCCCTCAGCAGCGACCGCAGCGAAGCCACCACCGTCTCGGCCAGCGCCGAGTAGCCGCCGTTGTAGCTCGCCGTCCATATATATCGCTGCACGTCGAGCCACGCCCGCCCGCACGGAGCGCCCGCAGCCGCCAGCGCCGCCGTCAGCAGCTCCTCCCAGTTCGACTCCGCCGCCAACCGCTTCAGCGTCTGCCGCACCGCAGTCGTTGGCGCGACCAGAAAATCATACGAAGGCGAGCTTCCCTGCTCGCGCAGCTCACCCCACCGCACCGCCATCTGCAATAGATACGGCACCGGGCTGTACGCATTCTGCGTCCGCATAAACGCCGCGCAGACGTTGACCCGCGCCACCGCATCGTCCCAGTCCGCAGGCTCCGCCGCAAGCGACTTGCCTTTCTTCGGAGCGGCCTGCGTAGCGACAGCCGCCCCCTCTTCGGCGACAGTCTCCTCAGCCGCTTCTTCCTCGGCAACTTCCGCGCCCTCATCCGGCTCGGTCTTGCGCTTCTCATTCAGCAGCGCGCCGACCACCTGCCGCACCTCTTCAATCGCCGCGCGCAGTTTGCTGAAGCTCGGCCCCTCGTCGCCGTACTTCCCCTCGCAGAACTGTTGCAGAGTCTCCACCGACTCCAGCGAGCTGTCCAGCGACCCCTCCAGCCCCACATAAAACGACTTCGGCGTCGCCACCACCGCCGTGTCGAAGTCCTCGGCCGTCACCTTGCCGTCGGCAATCGCCAGCTCGCGGGCAGCGGCCTTCGTCTCGCTGTTCGCCGCATCCGCCTCATAGCCAACCGAGCGCGACTCCTTATACTCAAAAAAATTCAGCTTCGAAGACGTCAGCGGAGCTTCGCGCAGCAGCGCCGCGGCGCGGTTCGCCGTCCACTCCACCGGCACGGCCCGCATCCCCACATCGCCGTCCTCAACCTCGGGATAGAGCGTCTCCCAGAACTCCTGCTGCATCTTCAGAAACATCTGCAGGCAAGGGTCCAGCAGCATGATGCCTTCGCGCTTCAGGTGCGCTTCCGTCAACCACGCCAGCAGTTGCAGGTCCTTGCTCTTGGTAGCCAGAGCCTCACCCGCCAGCTTGATCACCAGCGCAAAGTCAGCCTTCTTCGCCTGCCGCTGCCAGTCGCCCGAAGGAATACTCTCGTCGTCTTCCGTGCGCGCTTCTTTGATCTGATCGTAAACGCGCTCATAGCGCAGACTCTTCCCCGAAGGGTTGTCGCCGTCAATCGGGTTGAGCAGGTCATCACGCAGTGGCACTTTGGCCCGTCTCCACGGAAGAATTGAACTTCAAATTTCTCAGCTCCAGCAGCGAAAACTCTTCCTCGCCGCTCACAAACATCTTCTGCCCCAGGGGGACAGACTCCCACTTCGCATCCTCTTCCCACACCGTCGTCCGCCCCAGCCGCACAGCGTCGTCGGCCGAGCGCCACGAGAGCGGCGAGAGCACCGGCAGCAGCACCTCGCCGATGTCCTGCAACCGGAACGACGCCGTCGGATGCAGAATCGCCGTGGCCCATATCAGGTCGCGCAGCTTCGTCGGCGCGCTCACCTCCACCGACTCGATATACGCAAACGGCACCCACGTATAGCTGCCCGCGATAAACACTTCAAGATTCGCGCCGATCCTCGGGTCCGCATCGGCAAGCCCTTCAAAGCCGCCTCCATTCCACTCGCCCGTAGGCGAAGCATGGGCCGACTGCATCGGCAGTTCGCCGCGCGCGAACATCTCCTGCCGCGTCCGCTCCGCATGGAGCGCCGACCGGTAGACCAGCGATCCGGCGGCAGCTTCCTTGCTCGCATCGGCAAGAACATCCAACTGCTTCTCCGCGCGGTCGTACTCGCCGGCGAAGCACAGCAGTTCAAACAGAAAAGTGCGGCGCCTGGTGTCCAGGGGCTGCTTGCGCAACTCCTGGCCAAGCGCCTCGATGGCTGGCTGCAACTCTCCAGCACGATAAAGCGACAGGGCATCCATGTCTGTAACCTGCTAGTGTCCCGAGTCTGAAGTTCACAACATAAATAACCTTGTCATCCTGAGCGGAGTTTGCCGGTTTCTTCGGCAAACGCAGTCGAAGGACCTGCGGTTCGAAGTCTCTGCTGATGTAAACAACTTCGGACTCAGGACACTAGGTGAGTTTAGACTCTTTCAGGTTCCAGGTGACTGGTCCCGTGCTGGTCAGGTTGCCCTTCTCGTCCTGCGTGCTGTAGTCGATCTTGATCTCGTTGTAGGTAAACGAAACGCTGACGCTCGGAATCTCGCTCGACGCCGAAATCTGTAGCGACGTCACAAACAGCTCCTTGAAGTCCACCTTCAGATACGGTTTCTCCGCTCCCGACTTCGTCGCCGACAACGTACCTGTCGGAATGTGCGTGCCCTTGCAGATACTCTTGAAAAACTTCGGCGTTGACTTGTCGAAGAAGAGCATCGTGCTGAAGTCGGCAAGGTCCACCTTGCCCGCGCCCGAGCCGCCCGTACCCGCCACCGAGGACACGTTCGACGCGCCCCACGAAAAACTCAGAAGCTGGATCTCATTCTTATGGTTCGTCTCCTGCGACTCGCCCTGAATGCCGTCAAGCTTGAGAAAATAATCAACTGCCATCGGAATTGCTCCTTTCGATTGCTAAAAACTCATCGTTGATATGAATGTCGTTCGCCCACTTCAAATGGACGACTACTTCCTCGCCGAGGCCGGGAGATCGGCGACCAGACGCAGCGATACAGAAAGCTCATCCAGTTGGAAGTGCGGTTTCAAAAACGCGACCGCCCGATACGCCCCGGGCTTTCCAGGAATCTCCGAAACCTGAATCGCGGCCTCACGCAGCGGAAGTTTTGCCTTCGCCGCCTGCGAGGCGTTGTCGTCATTGCAGACGTAGTTGGAGATCCACTGATTGAGGAACTTCTCGCAATCCTGCCGCGTCATGAAGCTCCCAATCTTGTCGCGCATCATCGCCTTCAGATAGTGCGCAAACCGCGACATCGCCAGAATGTACGGCAACTGGGCCGAAAGACGCGCATTCGCGTTCGCCGCCTCCTTGTCGTACAGCTTCGGCTTGTTCACCGTCTGCACGCTGAAGAACGCCGCATAGTCGGTGCCCTTGCAATGCACCAGCGGCACCAGCCCCTGGTCGGCAAGTTCCTTCTCGCGCCGGTCGGTCACGCCCACTTCCGTCGGACACTTCAGCGCCACGTCGCCTTCGTCGGTGCGGAACGTATGCGCCGGCAGTCCTTCCACCAGCCCGCCGCCTTCCACGCCGCGAATCGACGCGCACCAGCCATACTTGGCAAACGAGTTCGTCAGCCGCGCGCCCAGCGCATAGGCCGCGTTGCCCCACAGATACTTCGAGTGGTCGCTGCCGTCCACGCCTTCTTCGTAGTCGAACGCATCCACCTGCTTGGTGTCCTTGCCATAGGGCAGACGCGCCAGAATGTGCGGCAGCGTCAGCGCCACGTAGCGCGAATCGTCCGACTGCCGGAACGACTTCCACTTCGCATACTCGGTCGAGTCGAAGATCTTGCCGATGTCGCGCGGCGAGCCCAACTGCGTATAGCTCGACAGGTTCAGCAGGTCCGACGTGGCCGACGACAGGAACGGAGCGTGCGCCGACGAAGCCACCTGCGACACCCGCTCCAGCAGTTCAATGTCCTCCGGCCCCTTGCCGAACTCGTAGTCGCCCACCAGCGCCGCAAACGGCGCGCCGCCGAAGACGCCGAACTCTTCCTCGTACACCTTCTTGAACAGGGCGCTCTGGTCGAACTCCGGCGCGCGCTGCAGGTCCTTCAGCAGGTCGCGCTTCGAGACGTTCAGCACCTTGATCTTCAGCATGTCGCTGGTCTCGCTCTGGTCCATCAGGTACTTGATGCCGCGCCACGTGCCTTCCAGCTTCTGGAACGCCGGATAGTGCAGGACCTCGTTCAACTGGAGCGAGATCAGCTTGTCGATCTGCGCAATCCTCGCCTGAATCGACGCCTCCGCATCGCGGCTCAGCGTCATCTGCCCGTCAAGCACCTGCGCGACAAACTCCTTCACCATGTCGCGTCCGCGCTCCATCGTGCTCGCGTCGCGGTTGAACCGCCCCTGGGCCACAATCTGGTCCAGCAACGTCTGCTCCGCCGCCTGCTGTTCTACCGTCTGTCCCGCCGCCTGTGTTGCGGTCTTCGCTGCGCTCATTTCTCACCCCCTGCTTTTCCCAGCTCCGCGCGCAGCTTCTCGCGCGACTCCGTGTTCGACACCGCCTCAAACAGCGCGTCATCCAGCTTGTCATTCCCCTGCAGGCTGCCGCGCAGGTCCGAAAGCCGCGTCCGCAGATCGAGCAGTTCCTTCAAAGGCCCAACCTGCTTGGCCACATTCTCCGGCGAAAAATCGTCCAGGCTCTCGAACTTCAGGTTCACCGCCACCTGCCCCGCGTCCGGATCGTCCGACAACTTGTTCTCGACCGAAAACGCCAGGTGCGGCTGCATCCCCTTCAGCACCGAATCGAAGTTGTCCGGGTTGATCTCGACGAACTTCCTGTCCTTGAGCGCCGCCAGCGGCTGCTCCGGCTGCCCAGTCAGATCGCCGAGCACACCCATCACAAAGGGAAGTTCCTTCATCTCGATCGCATCGCCGACCTCGACATCGTAGGTGATGTGGACGCGCGGCGACCGCACTCGGTCAAGTTTGTGTTGCGTACTTTCTTTTGCCATAGCCTTGGCTCCTTACGGGCAGAATGAACTCACCGTCCCACGCGGGCCGGACGAGTTGGGGAGAAAACTTTTCGGGTACAACACTCCCAGAGACAACACTTGAGTGTGATAAAAATCTACACCCACATCGTCAAGGAATACTACACGACAAAACAGTTTCTCTGTGCAAAAAATCAAAGCGCCTCATCACACTTTGGAATTACGCCGCAAAATCCCGCCTCCACGCTAAAATCTTTCCGTTGAACCCTATCGAAGTCTTCGTTTTGAAGGGCGCAACTTCAATCGCGTGCAAGCTGCTTCGATGGAGCGAAGCTTTGGAGGGTGCTCGAAAAGTCCTTGCGGTTGCATTTAGGGATGAGCGTGGGGCTTCAGAGGGCGCTGAAAAAGTCTCTGCGGTTGCTTTTGGGATTAGTGTGGGGCTTCAGCCCCACGAAAAAGCCAGCAAATACAAGGGGCTTTAGCCCCGGGTTCTTTTGCAAGCTGCCGGACACGCTTTTTCACCAACATCCTTAGCCTCTGAGCGAATTTCCGCGAACTTCGTCAGACTATTCCTATATCGTTTGGCACGCGCCTTTGGACAACGCTATACTCCCCGCATCACCCGCGGCACAAAAACGAAGGAACGGTCGCAATGCGTCAGCTTCAACCCGTCATCTGGTCCAAGGGCGTCTTCCTCTCGCCGCAGCACCTCCAGGCGCAGGACCGCTTCTTCGAGGAGACCCTCCGCTTCCACGTCGAGGCGCTCGCCTTCCGCCACTGGGGATACAACCAGCTCCAGCTCGACGCCGCCGCCCTCAGCGAAGGCTCGCTCTCCATCACCGCCGCCACCGGCATCTTCCCCGACGGCCTCCTCTTCGACATCCCCGCCTCCGACCCCGCCCCCCGCGCCCGCATCCTCGACGAGTGTTTCCGCGACGGACGCACCCGCTCGATCTTCTATCTAGCCCTGCCCCAACAGCGTCCCGGCGGCCTCAACGTCGCCCTCCACCGCGGCGGAGCCAGCACGCGCTTCTACTCCGAGCTGCAGATGCTCCGCGACGAAAACTCCATCGCCAGCGAAAAGCCCGTCTCGCTCGCCCGCAAAAACCTGCAAATCCTCGCCGACGGAGAAAACCTCGAAGGCTCCTCCCTGCTTCCGCTCGCCGCCATCGAAAAAACCGAGGCCGGAACCTACCGCTTCGACCCCCGCTACGTCCCGCCCGTGGTCAACCTCAAGGGCAGCGACTACCTCACCGGCATCCTGCGCGGCCAGCTTGAGCTGCTCGTCGCCCGCAGCAGCCAGCTCGCCGGAGCCCGCCGCCAGCGCAACCAGTCCCTCGCCGACTTCAGCGCCTCCGACATCGCCAACTTCTGGCTCCTCTACACCCTCAACACCCAGGTCCCCGCCCTGCGCCACTTCTTCGAGTCGTCCAGCGTCCACCCCGAGGCGCTCTTCCTCCAGATGCTCGAACTCGCCGGCTCGCTCGCCACCTTTTCGCCCAAGGTCGAGCCGCGCGACCTGCCCAGCTACGATCACGAGCAGCTAGGCCAATGCTTCGGCCTGCTCGACGCCCTGCTCCGCGAGCTGCTCGAAACCGTCATCCCCAGCAACTTCGTCGCCCTGCCGCTCAAGCCCCTGCGCGAGTCCATCTACGCCACCGCCATCGACAAAGACTCGTACTTCGAGAACACCCGCTTCTACCTCGCCATCTCGGCCGACATGCCGCAGCCCGACCTCATCACCCGCGTGCCCCAGCTCGCCAAAATCTGCTCCGCCACCCACATCGAGCAGCTCATCCGCCAGGCCCTCTCCGGCCTCCGCGCCACACACGTCCCCGTCCCGCCGCGAGCCATCCCCGTCAAACTCAAATACCAATACTTCAGCCTCGAACGCTCCGGCCCCGTCTGGGAGTCCATCGTTCGCTCGCGCAACTTCGCCGTCTACGCTCCAGCCGACATCCCCAACCCCAACATGGAACTCATCATCCTGCTCCCCTCCGCCGAGTAGCCGCCCACACCCCACCCTTGCATTTCCATTCCGTACCCTGAGCAAAGCCGAAGGTGAAGGAATCTGCTTTCCTTCACCCGCCACAAATGTTCGGATACCTTTCTTCGCGCCCGCAAAATTCCCCCTTGAAACATTCTCCCAAATGAACTAACGTGACACCGTCAGGAGTCCCGCTCATGTTAAGTTCTCTCCGCCAGCAGTGCCGCCCAACTGTCTCCGGCGCGCTGCTGGTATTTTTCCTCCTAACTCAAGCGACAACCCATTCCTCCGCACAAACTTCCCTCCGAACCATCAAGCAAAACTTCCAGAACCCACCCGCCGCATCCCGGCCCATGGTCCGCTGGTGGTGGTTCGGCCTCGCTGTCCAGAAGCCCGAGATCCTCCGCGAGCTCCAGCAGATGAAGGCCGACGGCATCCAGGGCGCCGAGCTCGCCTTCGAGTACCCCCAGGTCCTCGACGACCCCGCAAAGCACCTCAAAAACCTCCCCTTCCTCTCCCCCGAGTTCCTCGACGACGTCCGCTACGCCCAGGAAGAAGGCCGCAAGCTCGGCCTTCGTATCGACGTCACGCTCGGCAGCGGCTGGCCCTACGGCGGCCCCAACACCACCCTCGCCGAAGCCGCCGGACGCCTCCGCGTCGCCGAAGTCCCCGTTTCCCCCGGAGCAACGTCAGTAACCGAGCCGCAGCTCGAAGAAGGCGAGTCCCTCATCTCCGCCGCCATCGCCGACTCCAAACCCCTGCCCCCCGAAACTCACCCTCGCGGCCGAGGCCACCTTGCCCAACCCCGCCCCGCCGACTTCGACCCAGCCACCGCCACAAATCTGGGTGCCCCAGGTCTGGATTCTCAGACCTGGGATCACCTGCCACTGTCTAACCACCCCCGCGTAGCCCTCTTCTTCATCGCCGGCCACACCCGCCAGCAGGTCAAACGAGCCGCCGTCGGAGCCGAAGGCTACGTCCTCGATCCCTTCAGCCATCAGGCCGTCGCCACCCATCTCGAAAAAGTAGGCGAGCCGCTCGTCAAAGCCTTCGGCTCCACCCCACCCTACGCCATCTTCTCCGACTCGCTCGAAGCCTACGGAGCCGACTGGACTCCCGGCCTCGCCGCCGCCTTCCAGAAGCAGAACGGCTACGACCTCATCCCCCATCTCCCCGAACTCGTCGCCGGAGGAACCCCCGAAGCCGAGCGCGTCCGCCACGACTGGGGCAAGACGCTGACCAAACTCATCAACGAAAACTACCTGACTCAAATCAATCAATGGGCCATCGCCCACAACACGAAGTTTCGCTCACAAACCTATGGTGAACCGTCAGTTAGTTTTTCAAGCCAAAATCTCGTAGCTCTCGCCGAAGGCGAAGGCCCGCAATGGCGCCAGTTTTCCACACTCCGCTGGGCCACCTCTGCAAATCACGTCTTCAACCACACCGTCACCTCGGGAGAGACCTTCACCTGGCTCCACTCGCCCGTCTTCCGCGCCACCCCGCTCGATATGAAGACCGAAGCCGACATCGACTTCCTCATGGGCGAAAACCAGATCATGTGTCACGGCTGGCCCTACTCGCCACCCGACAACGAAGTCCCCGAACCCGGCTGGTCGCTCTACGCCGCCGCCGCCCTCAACGACCACAACCCCTGGCATCCGGTCATGCCATACGTGACCAGCTACATCGGCAGAATCAGTTACTTACTGCGACAAGGTAAACCATCAAATCAAGTCGCCGTCCTGCTCCCCACCGACGACGCCTGGGCCAGCTTTTCCCCCGGCCACGTCACCGTCACCGGAGCCATGCAGCGCCTCATCCCCGCCCCCATGATCTCGGCCATCCTCTCGGCCGGCTACAACTACGACTTCATCGACGCCGACGCCATCGACTCCGTCGGCCTCGGCACCCATCAAATTCTGCTCATCCCACCCACCGACCGCATCCCCGTCGAAACTCTCCACAAGATTTCCACATGGGTCAACGCCGGAGGCAAAGTCATCTCTCTCGGCCACGTCCCCACCCTCGACCCCGAAGGCAAACCCCTCGACGCCTCCTCAACCGCCTTCATCCCCACCATCCCAGACGCCACCGAACTCAGCAAAGCCCTCGACAACCTCGCCCCACCCGACCTCCAACTCTCAGACGCAGACGAGCACACCAAAGAAGTCACCGGCTTCATCCGTCGCACGCTCCCCGACGCCGACATCTACTTCGTCGCCAACACTGGCAATACGCCGCTCGCCTTCAACGCCACCTTCACTACCACCCACAAATTCGCCAGCCAATGGAACCCCGATCAAGGCGTCGCCGCATCGTTAAGCCAGGATGCCGTGCAGAAACCGATTGCCATCCACCTCGCCCCCTACGGCTCCGCCATCTACGTCTTCACAGACGATCAAACCAAAACGGCCTTCAAGGGCCAACGGCCCGCCCTATACCAGCCTGGGGCGAAGCCCCAGGTAGAAGGCCCTAAAGAACCCCAAAGGGCTGAAGGCCCGCGCTATCGCTCCGCCGAGGCAACAATCAACCTCACCACCAACTGGCGCGTCACCTTCACCAGCCTCCACGGATACCCCAAGGATGGTAGCCCGAGGCTTCAGCCTCGGGTCTCCTTGGGTCTCTCAGGCCAAAAGAAAAAAGGGGGCTTTAGCCCCGGGGGTATGACCATCACCGAACCCACCCTCACCGACTGGACCGCCTCGCCCTCGACCCTCCACTACTCCGGCGAAGTCATCTACTCCCGCGACGTCACCCTCGCCGCCAGCCAAACCCACGCCACGCTCGAAATCGAAGGCGGCAAACCCCTCCCCGGCGCACCCAACTCTGCGCCCGAACAACCCGCCCTGCTCCCCAACGGCCTGCCGAACCCGCTCATCACGCGCCCCGGCCCGGGCATGCACGCCTACTACGACCCACCCATCCACGAAGCGGGCATCGTCTCCATCAACGGCCAGCGCGCTGGCTCGCTCTGGCACCCACCCTACAGTCTCGACATTTCAAAATTCACAAAGCCCGGCCAGAACCACATCGAGATCCACGTCTACAACACCGCACTCAACGCCTGGTCCGCGCTCCCGCCGCACGACTACAAACCCCTCATCGCCAAATACGGCGACCGCTTCCAGATGCAGGACCTCGACAAAGTAAAGCCGATCCCCTCCGGCATCCTCGGCACCATCAAACTCACCGTTGAGGCCCCCAAATGACTCCTCTTTTTGCATTTCCATTCCGCAGTCCTTTTACATTGTCATTCCGCACCCTGAGCGAAGCCGAAGGGGGAGGAACCTGCTGTTTCCCAAAGCCGTCCCGCTTTTTTGTTGTCATTCCCGAAGGGAATCTGCGTTTCGCATCGCCGGGTGCCCCATCCTTCGCAGCTTTATCGCGAAGGGTGGGAATCGACAATTCCGCGTACCCCATCTTCGTGACGACTTGATCGCCGTTAAGGTGGGAACCGCGCAATCCACCCTCCCATCCACACCCCCGCTCTTGACACCCTGGATAAAATAGAAGGTAGAAGCGGTGGAACTCTTCGACAAACAACTCAAGCTCAAAGCCTCGCAGTAAGTCTTTTATTTCTGCTACTTTGAGCACAAACGCGCCAGAATTCTCCGGCATTTCCGGGTTTGGCACAGGACGTGCGCAGATAGTCCGAACCTAACTCCTTTGTTCAAAGGATTTTGCATATTTAACCCCGGGAGGGGGGAGCCACCATGACCACACGCACCAGCCGCATCCGCCAGGCCGCCCAACTCACCCTCGCCCTCGCCCTCACCACCGCCGCACTCGCCCAGCCAAAAATATTTTTCCCCACCGACTACGGTGCCAAACCCGACGGCGCCACCCTCACCACAGCCGCGATCCAGCAAGCCATCGACGCCGCAGCCAAGTCTCATGGAACCGTCAGCTTCAAGCCCGGAACCTACCTCACCGGCTCCATCTTCCTCAAGTCCGGCGTCACCCTGGACGTGCCCGAAGGCGTCACCCTCATCGGCTCCGACCAGCTCGCCGACTACAAGGAACTCCCCACCCGCGTCGCCGGCATCGAGATGACCTGGCCCGCCGCCCTCGTCAACGTCCGCGACCAGACCAACGTCACCATCACCGGCCACGGCACCATCGACGGCGACGGCCCACCCTGGTGGAAGTCCTACTGGGACCTGCGCAAGATCGACGAGCCCAAGGGTCTCCGCTGGGCCTCCGACTACGACGCCAAACGCCCGCGCCTCGTCCTCATCCAGAACTCCGCCAACGTTCACTTCGGCGGCGGCCTCCTGCTCAAACGCTCCGGCTTCTGGACCGTCCACGTTCTCTACTCCCACGACATCACCATCGACGGCGTCACCATCCGCAACAACGAAGGCGGACGCGGCCCCTCCACCGACGGCATCGACATCGACTCCTCCCACGACATCCTCGTCGCCCACGCCGACATCGAAAACAACGACGACGCCCTCTGCCTCAAAGCCGGCCGCGACTCCGACGGCCTCCGCGTCAACCGGCCCACCTACAACGTCGTCATCCGCGACTCCATCATCCGCCGCGGAGCCGCCGCCATCACCATCGGCTCGGAAACCTCAGGCGGCTTCCGCAACATCGAGGTCTCGAACATCACCGCGCTCGCAGGCGTGCCCTCAGGCGTCCTCTTCAAGTCTGCCCACACGCGCGGAGGCTACGCCAAGGACATCCGCATCCACGACCTCACGCTCGAAGGCGTCGCCATCCCCATCCACATCACCATGAACTGGAACCCAAGCTACAGCTACGCCACCATGCCGCCCGGCATCACCAACCCGCCGCCGTACTACAAGGTCCTGACCACCCCGGTCCCGGATGACAAAGGCCTGCCCCACTTCTCCGACGTCCACATCTGGAACATCAAGGCCACCGGCGCGCGCCAGGCCTTCAACGTCAGCGCCTACCCCAACGCCACGCTCGACAACTTCCGCCTCGACCGCCTCGACATCCAGGCCAAAACCGCAGGCGTCATCGCCAACGCAAAAAACTGGACCATGACCGACAACAAGATCGAGGCCGAGGACGGCAGCAAAGTCAAATTCACCGACTCATCCGTCAACGACACCACCACACCCTACGGCGAGCCGAAATAGCCGGGTGCCCCATGTCCCGATTCTGGGACATGGGATTGACAGCCACCGCTATCACGCCCGCGCAAAGTCGATGAACGCATGAACCGGATCGGTGTGAATCAGCTTCACGTCCACCGTATCGCCCACATCCAGCCCGCGCTCGCCCTGCACCACCTTGCCCTCCACCGGAGGATGAAACACCCGCACCCACGTGCCCTTGTCGCCCGCGCCGGTGACAACTCCGTGGAACGTCTGGCCCACGCGATCAGCCAGGGCCACAGCAGCAACGCGCTTCTGCATCGCCCGCTCCACCTTGCGGGCCGCGCGCTCCTGCAGATTGCACTGCGCGGCAATCGCCGCAAGCTCCGTATCGGTGTACGGCGCGGGCTGGTTCGCCAGCATTGCCTTGACCAGCCGCTGCGTCACCAGGTCAGGAAACCGCCGGTTCGGCGCGGTCGAGTGCGTGTAGTCCTCCGCAGCCAACCCAAAGTGCCCGGGAGGATTCGGATCGTTCCCCGGAGTCAGCACATACTCCCCCGGCCCCATCAGCTTGATGATCGCCAGCGCCAGGTCCGGATAGTGAATCGAATCGCTCGCCCGCTGCGCCTGGAGAAAAGCATTCAGCGCGCCCGAGTCCGGCTGCGCAGACAGCTTCGTCCCGTGCCGTCCCACCAGTTCCACAATCCTGTCCCACCGCTCCGGAGTCTTGACGATGCGCCGGATGCACGACCGCTTCGCCGCCTTCAGCATCCGCGCGCCCACGCCGTTGGCCGCGATCATGAACTCCTCAATCAGGTCGGTCGCATGGTTGTGCGCCGCCGTGCGAATCTCCTGCACCTGCCCATCGACAACCACCGGATCCGCCTCGGTCCGATTGAACTCCAGCGCGCCCTGCCGCACGCGCTCCGCCCGCAGAGCCAGCGCCGCTTCGTTCTGCAAACGCAACTGTGCCTGCAAGTCCGGCGAAGCCGCCACCTTCTCGTCCGGCGCGGCTGTCCCTTCAAGCCACGGCCCGACCTTGCTATACGCAAGCTGCGCCTTGTTCCTGACCACCGCGCGGTAGATGTTCTCCTGCCCAACCACACCGTTGGCATCCACCACAAACTCGACCACGTCCGCCGCGCGGTCTTCGTTCTCGTTCAACGAAGTCAGATCGGTCGAAAGCTCGTTCGGCAGCATGGGAAAGTTCTTCACCGCCGTATAGACCGTCTGCGTCTGGTCCTTGGCGTGGTTGTCGATCGGCGTGCTCTTCAGCACCGAAGACGACACATCCGCAATCCCCACACGCACGCGGATGCCGCCCGTCACGCGGTCAGCCACTTCAATCTGGTCGAGGTCGCGCGACGTGTCGTTGTCGATCGAAGACCACAGCAGCGCGCGCATATCGCGCACGTCTCCGCCGGGTTCGGCGACGTGGCCGTCGGCGCGAATCTCCTCCACCTGTTCTTCAGTCCCGGTTGGAAAACCTGGATGAAACCCTTCGCGGACCATCTCCGCAGTAGCCGCGGCAACAAGATCGAATGGATGACTGGACATGCACCGCCAGCCTATCACGCAGCGGGCTGCGCCTGCTCCAGTGCCGAGACGAACAGGGCCGCCCACCGCGAGACCTGCTCCGCATACGCACCCGTCACCGCATCGCGGCTGCCTTCAAGCGCCGCCATCTGCACCGCGAAGTTCCCCACCGTCGAGCTTTCCGGCGAGCCGCGAAACAGCTCCAGCCCCGTGGCCTCGGCAGTCAGGCGATTCAGAAAATCGTTCTGGCTTGCGCCGCCCACGACGAACAACCGCTTCAGCTTCTTGCCGCTATGCAGCGCCACGCGATCCAGCACCTTCGCATAGCGCGCCGCAAGGCTATGGAAGATGAGACTCGCAAACGCAGGCGCGTTCGACGGCGACTCATCGAGCGGATCGAGCCCCTTCCGCGCTCGCTGCGCGTTGATCCGCTCCGGCATTCGTCCCGCAAGCAGCAGATCAGGATCGTCCACATCGAGCAGACCCTGCGGCTTCGCAACCTTCTCCGCAGCGGCAACCAACTCAGCAACCGTCCACGTCCCGCCGTCAGCGGCCCACTTGTCCATGCACTGCCGCACCAGCCACATGCCATTCACATTTTTATGAAAGCAGATTCCGCCGCCTACCGCGCCAAGGTTGGTGAAGTTCTCCTCCGCCGCCGCGGCGCCGTTGCGAGGCTGCTCCAGCAGTGTGCCCACCAGCGACCACGTGCCCGAGCTGATGTACGCCCAGTCGCTCCCCGTCGCCGGAATGCCCGCAATCGCCGACGCCGTATCGTGACACGCTGGCGCAATCAGCACCGCATCGCGCAGCGCCGGAAGCTCGGCAAACGGCCCGCGCAGCCGCCCAATCTCCGTACCCGGAGGCACCAGCTTCGGCGCGCACGCCAGATCAAGCTGCGCCGCCTGAAAGATCTCGCGGCACCACTGCCGGTTATATAGCTCCACCATCTGTGTGTGCGTCGCGTTCGTAAGCTCGGCGACCGGAGCCGCGCCCCACCGCGAGAGCACATACTCCGGCAGATTGAGCCATTGACGTCCCTCCGGCAGTCCAGCCAACGCATCCGCATAAAGCTGATAGAGTGTGTTAATCCGCAGTAGTTGAATGCCGGTTAGCTCACGCAGCTTGTCTGGGCCGATCCTGCGATGCAGCGCGCGCTCCGCCTTGACGGTACGTTCATCGCGATAGCAGAACGGATCGGCCAGCGCCTTTCCGTCCGCATCCACGCGCACATAATCGACCGCCCAGCCATCAACCGCAATCGAGCGCACGCCCTCGGTGGCAATCGCCGCACACTTGCGCAAGCCTTCATCGAGTCCAGCTTCAATGCGCGCAAAGTCCCAGTGCAACCCGCCGTCAGTCTCGCGCGGAACATTCGCAAACCGATGCACCAGCGAGATCGCCGCCTTGCCCCCGGCCCAGCGCAACAGCGAGACACGACAGCTCTCCGCGCCCAGATCTACCGCAATCAGCGCGCGCGTATCCTTCGGCAATAACGCTGTGCCTGGAGCACGCCTCATCGCAGATACGCCTCGGTCAATCCGCCATCGACCGGAATCAGATGCCCTGTCGTGCAGCGCGCCAGCGGCCCGGCAAGAAACATAATCGCCTGCGCGCAGTCCTTCGGATCGATAGGCTGATGCGTCAGCGTGCGCGTCGCGTAGAACTTCGCCAGCTCATTGCGCAGGCCGTCGTCGGTGTCTTTTTCGTCGAACGGCAGCTTGTATTTTTTGAGCGACGCAATCACGCGGTCGCGCGGAAACATCGTCGAGCCCTTCACCACCGTTGCAGGCGAGATGCCGTTCACCCGCACCTTCGGCGCGAGCGACACCGCAAGCTCGCGCACCAGATGACTCAGCGCCGCCTTGCTCACGTCGTAAGCCTCGCTGCCGCGCTTGGCGACGACGGCGTTCGCCGAGCTGGTCAACACCATGCTCGCGTCGATTCCCTGCTCGCTCAGAATCTTCGCCGCTTCATCCGCCAGCAGATAGTTCGCCGTGACGTTCACCTCCAGCGTCAGCGCCCACTGCGCGTCGCTGATGACGCCATCGGGCGACGAGGGAAACAGCGCCGCCGTGTTGATGAGAATGTCGATGCCGCCGAACTGCTTCACCGTCGCTACCAGCGCAGCCTTGATCGCTGCGCGGTCGCGGATGTCGATGCTCGTCCACGTCACGGCTTCTTTGCCCACAATCGCAGCGGCCTCGGCTGCGACAGCCTCCGCGCCCTTCACATCGCGGTCGGCAACGACGATATGCGCGCCGCGCCCGGCAGCCAGCAGAGCCACCTCGCGTCCGATGCCGCTGCCTCCGCCGACAATCAGCGCGACGCGGCGGCTCAGCTCTTTCTCCGGCGGCTGCCGGCGAATCTTCGCCTCTTCGAGCTTCCAATACTCGATGCGGAACGCCTCGCTCGGCGGCAGCGCGACATAGTTCGAGTAGACCGTGAACTGATCCGCGCTCGCGGCAGGCCCAGCCTGCGGAATCTCCTTGCACTCGATGCCCGCGCCGAGCGCGCCCGCGCCCTGCATCACGCCAATCGCATTGATGTAGAACTCGCCCGTAATCCGCGACTCGGTTTTATTTTTGCCGAAGCTGAACATGCCCACGCCCGGCACCAGCACCACGGTCGGACTGGCGTCGCGCACCGCAGGCGAATCCTTCACCGCATGTTGCTTGTAGTACTCCGCATACTCGGCGCGGTACGTCTCCAGCGCCGTCTCGATCAACTCCTTCAACTCGGAAGGATTGCCAGCCGGGTTCCACTTGATAAACATCGGACGAATCTTCGTGCGGATGAAGTGGTCCGGACAGCTTGTGCCCAGGTGCGCCAGCTTCTCCGCCTGAGCCGAGTTCACAAACTCCAGCACCTGCGGCAGGTCCGAGTAGCTGCCGATCCACCGCTGCCTGCGCGACACCGCTCCGCGCAGATACGGCATGATGCCCGCCGCAATCTCCGCGCGGTCGTCACGCGACTTCACCGCACCGCCGCCGAAGGGCTTATATCCGGCAGCGCCTGCGTGGCGCTCGATAAACTGCCCAAGCTGGTCGATGATCGTGATCGTGTTCAGGTAGCATTCGCGTTGCGTCGCGCCCCACGTAAAGAGCCCGTGCCCGCCCAGCACCACGCCGTCGCAGCCCGGCGTCTCCGCGACGATCTTCTTAAGCATCATGCCCAGCTCGAAGCCCGGACGCTGCCACGGCAGCCAGGCCAGCTTGTGGCCGAACTCCTTGTTGAACTCCTCCATCTTGATCTTGCCGTTGGCCGAGGCCGCCAGCGCGATGCCCCAGTCCGGGTGCAGATGGTCCACATGAGGGAACGGCAGGAAGCCGTGCAGCGGCGTGTCGATCGAGGCCGCGACGGGGTTGTTCCCGAACGTACACAGCGGATACATGTCCACCATCTCATCTTCGAGGTCCACGCCCTTGTACAGCTTTTCGAGCGCCAGCAGCTTCTCCATATAGAGCGTCGCGAAGCCCGCGCGCTTGATGCTGCCCAGATCGCCGCCGCTTCCCTTCACCCACAGCACAGGCTTCGCCTTGCCATCCACCGGATCAACCTGCTCCAGCTTCGAGCTGGTGTTGCCGCCGCCGAAGTTCGTAATCCGCAGGTCGGAGCCGAGCAGGTTCGACCGGTAGCGGAGCAGCTCCGGCCCATCCAGCTTCGACACCACCGCGTCGTCCCACTTGTCCTCAAGAAACCGCAAACCGCCCTTGCCCGCCATCTGAAAACCTCGCTCGCCAGAAATCCGTCAGTCTATTTTCCACCATTAACACCAATACGGCAACTATTTCAAATCCGAAAATTCAGCGCGACTTTTCCCTGAAAGGACCGTGTCCGCGAAAATCCGCGATCATTCCTTTAAATCGGTGTCATCGGTGCAAATCGGTGTTAAGCCTTACAGCAGCGACTCCCTCGTCACCAGCTTGTGCTCCACGTAGTTGTACGGAGGCACGGTCTGCCCGCGCAGCAGCGACAGCCCCAGATGAATCAGGTTCGGCCCATACGAGTTCGTCTCGTGCGAGACGGACGCAATCAGCGGCGAGCGGTCCTTGCGCATCTCAGCGATCGCCTCGGCGATGCAGTCCTGCCCCACAATCACGACGTGCTTCTCGCGCTTCTGCTCATTCACCGCATCGACTGCGCCCAGCGCACTGGTGTCGGTCGCCGCGGCAATCAGAATGCGCTTGTCCTTCGGATGCCGCTGCAAAAAGTCGGAGACCAGCTTCTTGCTGCGGTCGCGCATTCCGCGCCCGTCCATCCTGACAAACGACTCGACCGGCAGATCGGGAATGCCGCTGCGCACACCCTCGAACGCGCCCGTCATGCGGCTCTGCACCAGTTGTCCGGCCTCGGCCAGATCCAGTCCAAGCACCCAGTCCACCTTGCCGCCCCAGTTATCGTTCGCGTAGCGCGCCAGCGTCTCGCCCGCCTCCACGCCCACGCGATAGTTGTCCACGCCGAAGTACGTCGCGTGCGGATGCGGGATGTCGATGGCAATCATCGGAATCTTCGCGCCCGCAATCTTGTCGGCGATCATCGGAGCGACCTCCTGTTCGACCTGGAACTCAATCACCAGGTCTACCTTGCTCCGGACAAACTCTTCGGCGTTTTTCAGCGCCGTGGCCGCGTCGTATTTATTGTCCAAAACCAACAGGTCCACGCCCACGGAGGCCGCCGCGTCCTTCAGGCTCTCCGAAACCTCCACCGAAAACGGCATATCCGCGCTCTGAGCCGCGAAGCCGAACCGCATCTTCTTCGGCCGCGTCACCTGCCGGTAGAGCCCATCGGGAGACTGCGCCAGATACCCGCGATGCACAAACGTCTTCAGCACGCGGTACACCGTCGTCTTCGAGATGCGCGTCTGCCGGTGGATCGCCTCGAGCGTCATCGGCTGATTTTCAGCCTGCAAAAGCTCCAGAATATCCAGCGCCTTCGACAGCACCGGAATCAGATACAACCTCTTCGTCGTTTTACGTGTCGCCATACTCTCCTGCGAGGACTAAGCACTCAGCCGCTCCATTATGCGACAAATGCCGCGTGTTTCGTTAATGAAATCACGGAGGTAATAGAAAAGATGAGCACGAAGACAAATTCAAGCGAGAAAATGCCGCAACCCGGAACACCGGCATTGCGGCACAGCCCTACCCCCAAAATTCCGAGTCGGGTGCCCCATCTTCGCGACGGCCTTATCGTCGCTAAGTTGGGGATCACTCGATTGCATCACGCATAACTCGAAACACTCTGCGCGTTCTTACTGCTGCGTTGTTGCGTAATCTTCTCGACGTAGCCGCTCTCGGCCAGCGCCTTCAGCGGATCGGCGGGCACCCCGCGGGCCTCGCGCCACGCTCGCACCACAGGGCGCACGTCCTGCCAGAACGCCGCGCGGAAGCACTCTTCGGCCTCGACCAGACGGCACTCGGCCTGCAACTCCGCCAGCCGCGCGCGGTCCACCAGCGCAGCCCTCGCGTAGAGCTCCTGCGCCGTCACGACAGACTGCACCATCGCCTCCACCTTGCCCTTCAGGTTGTGGCTCTGGTCGATCATGAACGCAACACCCGCCTGGTCGCTCGCCGGCGAACTCAGAATCTCGTGGAAGATGCGGAACAACTGGTAAGGATCAATCGATCCCAGCGTCAGATCGTCGTCAGCATATTTTCTGTCGTTGAAGTGGAACCCGCCCAGCGCGCCCACGTGCAGCAGCCACGCGACAATCTGCTCGATGTTCTGTCCCTGATAGTGGTGCCCGGTATCGACCAGCACCTTCGCCTTCGGCCCTGCCTTGCGCGCCAGCTCCAGCGCCATGCCCCAGTCGGCAATATCGGTGTGATAGAACGCAGGCTCGAACGGCTTGTACTCGACCAGCATCCGCTGACCGTCTCCCAGCGCCGCGTGCGTCGCGCCCAGCACCTCTTCCATCCAGCCAATGCGCTTGCGGATACTCTGTGTGCCCGGATAGTTCGACCCATCCGCAATCCACATCGAGACGTCCTGCGACCCAAGCTCGCGCCCAATCTCCACCGAGTCGAGCAGGTGGTCCAGCGAGCGTTTCCGAATCTCCGAACTCGGGTTCGCAATCGACCCATACTTATATTCCGCATCCTGAAACAGGTTCGGGTTGATCGACCCCGACTTCACGCCATACTTTTTTTCGAGCGCCTGAATCGCCGGGACATCCGCCTTGCCGCCCGGCAGGTCCCACAGCACATGCAGCGCCACCGTCGGGCTTGCGCCGGTCAGCTTGTTCACCTCGGACGCATCGGCAAACTTCTCTTCAATCGTCGTCGCCGCGCCGCCCTGAATAAACTTGCCGAACCGCGTCCCTGTATTGGCGAAACCCCATGACGGCACCTCGATCCGAAATCCATCCAGGGCCGCCCACACCTGCTCCGACTCACGCGCTCTGTCCGTCGCCATCACTCAACCCTTTCAATCGTTGCAACTCTTATTAGAAATATACTCCCTATTGAAATCATGCACAGACTCTACCACCTCGCCGGCATTTGTCAAAAGGATTTTTGTGGAACCTCACCCGGCGACGATGACATCCAGAAATCGTGGCCCGTGTACGCCCTTGATTCGCGTCATCTCAATGTCCGCCGTAGCAGACGGACCTGAAAAGAAGGTCGTCGGCAGCCCGGAGGTCGCCTCCAGCCGCGCCATCGCCTCCGGCACCGTCTCGACCACGTCCTCCACACGCACAACGCAAAGATGATAGTCCGGCACCAGCGTCACCGCGCGCCTCCCCTGCCCCGCGACTCCCTGCAAAACCACCGTCCCCGTCTCGGCAATCGCCACCGTCGAGCCGGTCATCACGCCGTCGAACCCATCCAGCTCCGTCGCCGCCATGCCGCGATCGACCACGAACTCGAAGCCTTCCGGCAGCCACTCCGCGGCAAGACCCTCCGGCACAACGAGCCGCCGCTTGCCGCGCTCGGCCAGCATCTTTGCTACCATCGCGGCCACATCGCCCGCACCCGTGCGAACGACGTGCGCGTCATAATCTCGCAGCCTGTCTTCCAGAAGTTCCAGCACCGCTTCGGATATCCGAGAACCCGCCCGCCTGTATCCCCGCGCAAGCCCGGCCCACTCGGCCTGAACCTCCGCAGCATCCGCACCGGCAGTCCGCCCTGTCGCCGCGCGAATCCGCCGCAGCATCTCCGCCTTCGCTCCTGAAGAAGCGATCGTCTCACCTGCCATCGTTCCCTCGCTTCTCCCACCAGTCACGAAACGTCTCCTTCGGCATCTCCTGCAGGTCGCGCACCTGAGTCCAACCGCCCAGCATTCCCGGCAGCCAGCTGATCCAGCCGACGCCCTGCCCGTCCTTGCGCACCAACGGCAGTTCAGCCATGCGCCCCAGCCGCTGAGCCGCGCGAAACCGCCGCTCGCTCAGGAAGATCATCCCCATCATCTTCATCGCCAACGCCTCGGCGCTCATGCCCTTCTGCTCGACGACCTTGTTGCGCAGATGAATCAGCACCTCGGGGATATTGATCTTCACCGGGCACACCTCATAGCACGCCCCGCACAGCGACGAAGCATACGGCAGCGACTGCGCATGATGCATCTCCTGCAACTGCGGCGTCAGGATCGCGCCAATCGGCCCGGCATACACGCTGCCATACGCATGTCCGCCCGTCTGCCGGTACACCGGACACGCATTCTGGCACGCGCCGCAGCGCACGCAGTTCAGCGTCTGCCGCGCCTCTTCGTCGGCCAGAATCTCCGTCCGCGCATTGTCCATCAGCACGACGTGAAACACCCGCGGCCCGTCTCCCACAGAAGCGGGTGCCCCATGTCCCGACTCTGGGACATGGGTTCTATCCACCCCGGTCCAGATCGAGTTATAAGGATTCATCCGCTCGCCGGTAGCCGAACGCGGCACCAGTTGCAGCATCACCTCCAGGTCCTGAAAACGCGGCAGCACCTTATCGATTCCAGCCACCGCAATCAGCGTCTCCGGCAGCGTCAGGCACATGCGGCCGTTGCCTTCGCTCTCGATGATGCAGACACCGCCCGTCTCGGCAATCAGAAAATTCGCGCCGCTCACGCCCGTCTTCACGCGCAGAAACTTCTCACGCAGAAACATCCGCGCCGCGTCAGCCAAATCCTGCGGCCGCTCACCCAGTTCAGCGAGGCCCATCTTGCGCTGAAAAATCTCACGAATCTGCTGCCTGTTCTTGTGCAGCGCCGGAACGACAATGTGCGAAGGCTGGTCCTCGCCAAGCTGAATAATCAGCTCCGCCAGGTCCGTCTCATACGGATGAATCCCCGCCGCTTCCAGCGCCGGGTTCAACTGAATCTCCTCCGTCGTCATCGACTTAATCTTGATGACCTCGTCCGAGCCCGACTCCTTCACCAGCCTGACGATAATCCGCCGCGCCTCCTCCGCGTCGCGCGCCCAATGCACGACGCCACCCGCGCGCGTGCAGTTGCGCTCGAACTCTTCGAGGTAGTAGTCGAGGTTCTCCATCGTGTGCGAACGAATCTGCCGCCCCGCCTCGCGCAGCGCCTGCCAGTCGGGCATCTCGCCCACCACGCGCGCGCGCTTCGCCTGAATCACCTCCGTCGCATGACGCACATTCTTCCTGAGCTGCGCATCGCCCAGCATCGCCTTCGCCGCAATCGGAAACTCCGGAGCCGTCCTCGGATCAAGCGCCCCACTCATCGCCCCACCCCACGAAAGACATCAAGCCACAAGTCCGGGTGCCCCATCTTCGCGACGGCTTTATCGTCGCTAAGGTGGGCCATTCGCGCGAGGGCGCGAACCGCCCCCGCCCAACCTGCCGTTGTATTTGCCGTTGCATTTGCTGTTGCTGTTGCATTTGCTGTTGCATTTGCATTTGCTGTTGCATTTGCATTTGCTGTTGCATTTGCATTTGCTGTTGCATTTGCATTTGCTGTTGCATTTGCTGTTGCTTCCAAGTACCCCAAGGCTTCAGCCTTGGGCCTCTCAAGTCGCAATCTTGAAGAAGGGGCTTTAGCCCCTGGGGTATGCCTTCTCATCGCCCCACCTCATCCCCGGCCAGAATCTCCGCCAGATGCACCGTCTTCACACCCGTCCGCTGCCGATGCAGCCCGCCCTGAATATGCATCAGGCAGCTATTGTCGCAGGCCGTACACACCTCCGCGCCCGTATTCAAAACCGCCGTCGTCTTCTCCGCCAGCATTGCGCTCGAAACATCCGCGTTCTTCACGGCAAACGTCCCGCCAAATCCGCAACACTGCTCCAACCCCTCCAGCGGAACCAGATCAATCCCCCGCACCGCGCGCAGCAGCCGCAGAGGCCCATCGCCCAGCTCCAGATTGCGCAGCCCATGACAGCTCGCGTGGTACGTCACCCGGTGCGGATAATACGCCCCCACATCCTCCACGCCCAGCCGCTTCGTCAAAAACTCCGAGAACTCGAACACGCGAGGCAGCAGCTCCTCGACCTCGGCAAGAAGCGTTTCGTCCTTAAGCGAAACCGCCATCTTCGGATAGTGATCGCGCATCATCGCCACGCAGCTCGACGAAGGCACCACCACCGCCTCGGCCCCGCGAAACTGCTCGACAAACCGCGCCACCAGAGGCAGCGCCTCCGCCTGATAGCCGGTGTTCCAGTGCATCTGCCCGCAGCAGGTCTGCCCGCGCGGAAACTCGACCGTATGGCCCAGCCGTTCGAGCACGCGCACGACGGCCTTGCCCGCCTCCGGAAACAGCGTGTCGTTATAACAGGTAATGAACAGCGCAACTCGCAGAACCGCCTCCCGATGCTCTCTTATTGTTTTATCAGTAAAAATATAATTTCACATTAAATCCAATAGGGAGCGTATTCCCCTAACGCAATCCCTTCAGGTACGATAGTCGCAGCCCTCTGCACGCAGCAACCATTATCTTCGAAGAACGAACGAGGCCCTGTGGGAACCAATCCGTTTATCGGCGTCATCTACCACTGGATCGGCGGCTTCGCCTCCGCCACCAACTTCATTCCCTTCCGTGGCATCAAACGCTGGTCGTGGGAGATCTACTGGCTCGTCCAGGGCTTCGCCGCCTGGATCGTCGCGCCCATCGTCCTCGCCGCCATCTTCGTCCCGCATCCGTTCAACATCCTGCACGCGGCCTACGCCGCCGATCCCGGCAGCATCTGGTATCCCCTCCTCTGGGGAATCCTGTGGGGCATGGGCGGCCTCACCTTCGGGCTCGCCATCCGCTACCTCGGCCTCGCCCTCGGATACGCCATCGCGCTGGGCCTCTGCATGGTCTTCGGCACCATCGTCCCGCCCATCTATCACGGCGAGATGCACTCCATCCTGCACGAAACCTCCGGCCAGGTCATCCTGCTCGGCGTGCTCATCTGCCTCATCGCCGTCGCGGTCAACGGAGCGGCAGGCGTCTCGAAAGAACGCGAGGTCACGCCTGAAGAAAAGGCCGAAGCGGGCGAGCTCGACTACAACTTCGGCAAAGGCATCGCCGTCGCTGTCTTCGCCGGCATTATGAGCAGCTTCTTCGCCTTCGGCCTCGACGCGGGCAAGCCCATCGGCAACATCGCCAAGCACGAACTCGTCTCGACCGGCCGCCTTGACCTCTGGCAGAACCTCCCCGTCCTCATCGTCGTCCTCTGGGGAGGCTTCCTCACCAACTTCGTCTGGTCCGTCATCCTCATCATCAAAAACCGCTCCATCAAGCAGTACGTGGGCGAACCGGGCTTCAACCCCATGCGCGCCACCCACGCCACCGGCGAGACGCTCGTAGACTTCGACCCCACCGACCCCTCGACCTACGACCGCCTCGCCCCGCGCACGCTCGTCGCCAACTACATCTTCGCCGCGCTCGCCGGCGTCATCTGGTACTTCCAGTTCTTCTTCTATTCGATGGGCACCACCAAGATGGGCAAGTACGACTTCTCCTCATGGACGCTCCACATGGCGTCGATCATCATCTTCGCCACGCTCTGGGGCCTCGTGCTCAAGGAGTGGCGCGGAGCCAGCCTCCGCACCAAGGCACTCGTCACCGCAGGTCTACTGCTGCTCGTCAGCTCAACCGTCGTCGTAGGCTACGGCAACTACCTCAAGGTCAACGAAAAGCCCGCCGCCATCACCGCCTCCGCGCGATAGCGACTGCCTCCTGATTTCTGTATTTCCATTCCGCAGTCTTCTTGTATTTCCATTCCGCAGCGAAGCGGAGGAATCTGCTTTCCTCCACTCACCACTAACGCTCGGGTGCCCCATCCATGCACAGCATCATCGTGCATGGGTGGGAACGCACCCCCTAGCCCAGCCACCTCTTGCTTTTCTCAATAACTCCGCCGCAGGAGTGCCAGGCTCATACCGTCTGAAGTTGCCGCTGCAGCGGAGACTGCTCATCGGCGCTCGGTCCCCAGCTCGACGGCACCGGAACTTCAAGCAACCGCAGGTACACGCAGAATTGGCCGCGGTGCTGGTACCAGTGGTTAAGCATGATGTTTCGCAGGAACGCGCCGCGCGGCATCGCTGCAACCTCCTGATCGCCGGCGACAATGCGCCATGTCGCGTTCATCGCGGCGTCGTCGAAGCCGGGCAGCACCGCGCGCACCGTAGCGATGCTCTGCTCGAAGGTGTCGAGAATCTCCTGCACAGAGGAGGGCTGAGGGAATTGGAAGTCCGGCGGCGCGATCTGGTCCTGCTGCGCGCCGCGAACGACTTGTCCCGGCACCAAGGCTAGATGGTAGGCCAGTTGTCCGGCGGTCATGGACTTGGTATGCGGCTTCCACGTGAGCCTGTCCGCAGGAAGACGCTCAAGAAACTTCCGCGTAATCGGAGCCTGCTCTTCAAACTCCGCCAGTAACGATTGTGCGATCGACATCGTGCTCTCCTTTTGGTTTTGTGCCCTCAGGGCTATCTGGAAATAAATTGGCATAGAGGGAGCGACACCCATCGCGGGCCTCATCGCGATGGGCGGGAACGAAACACTCACTCATCCGTTTTCATTCTTCAACAACCACAACTGCTCGGGTGCCCCATCCATCGCAGCTTCATCGCGATGGGTGGGAAAGCACACAGCGGAGTGCTCCACTCATGCGCAGTCTGACAGCGCATGAGTGGGAAGACCCTACCTCGTGCTCTTCTTCTCCGCAGCCGTGCGAATCCTCGTCATCAAATCCGTCCAGCCGGTATTCACACCGCCGCTGATTGCCGGGTCCGGCAGCCAGCCCATCGCGCGATGCACAAACGTCACCCGCGTCACGCCGTTCTCTTCCTTCAGCCTGTACTGAAGATTCGAGACGACTGGCATGGACATGAACAGCGGCCCGCAAATCTCCAGCAGCGCCGGGGCCTTAATCGCCTGCACCGTGCCCCAGTAGTGCCCCGCATGATTGCCCAGATCGCGGAACCACCGCCCACCCGGCCAAGCCTCCAGCACCATCGGCATCGGCTTGTCCGGCCCCGCCGAGTTCAACGGCCCCATCTGCTCCAGAATCGTCTCGAAGACAATCCCCATCGGCGCCGCAATCTCTTCTTCCTTCACAATCTCAAACGTCTGCACCTGCTCCTGCACACTCGTCGTCATCTTCGCTCCTTTGTCATCCATCCTTTTGAAATTTCCATTCCGTAGCGCAGCGAAGGAATCCGCTTTCCCTTCACCCACCACCGAACCCCGGGTACCCCATCCTTCGCAGCCTCATCGCGAAGGGTGGGAAGGTGAACACTCGGCAAGCCTCACGGCTCCTCCCTCTTCGCATCCGAAACCATCCGCTCCAGCGCCTTCCTCTCCGCGCGCTCCTTAATCTGACCCAACTGATGCGTCCAGTACTGCTCAAACACCTTCACCCAGTCATGCACCGGCTTCAGCTCGGCAGCATTCAGCTTGTACATCCGATGCTGCCCGCGCTTGATGACGGAAACCACACCAACCTTCCGCAACACGCCCAGGTGCTTGGAGACCGCAGGCTGCGGCATCCTGAGCCGCACGACCACCTCGCCCACGGCATACTCGCGCCCATCGGCCAGCACGCCAATCACCTCGCGCCGCCGAGGCTCCGCGATGGCGTTGAAGACATCCGCTGTGGTCGCCGCTCTTGCCATGATCTCAATATATTCCTATATAAGAATATGTCAAGTGGAAAAATTGACATTAAGAAAGCTCTGAATAAAATCCTTGTTTTGAAGGGGCGCGACTTCAGTCGCGCCGTAAACCCTTCCGATCCAACGCGGCTTTACAGGCTGCGGAAAAATGCACGCTTTGTGCCTTTCGGTGGGAGCGCAGGGCTTTAGCCCTGCGAAAATCCCAGCAAAAATCAAGGGCTTTAGCCCCGGGCCGTTCCGCACAAGCTGCCGGATGCACTTTTTCCGCAGCCTGTTTAGCCGCTGAGGGAACGCTTGCGGCCTTAATCGGGCCCTCCTTAAAAACGAAAAACCCAGCCGAGGCCAGGTTGCCCTTCATTCATCCGTTGCCTAGAAGAGTCCTACGTCCATCCCTGCAACGAAGTCAATTCCACCAATCGTAATCCCATGCAAATGTGGATCATTGGTCAAAAACAAGTCCATTCCTGCTTCGGCGGCAGAAGCAAGATGAATAGCATCCGCGGGAGCCACGTTCTTCTTTGCCCGGATCGACGCATAACGGTATGCAGTGTCTTCCGTCATTGGAACAAGCTTCACAAGCGGTCCCTGAAACAGGGCCTTCACCTTTTTCTCGATGTCGCTTCGCCCATGTTTCAGGGGACCCGTCAAAACCTCTCCCACCGTGAACACGCTGGTGTAGAGCGTATCGCCACGTCGTCGCATTGTGTTCGCTATCTGTTCCACTCGCGGAGCGTATGCGGGGTTATCTTCAAGCCAGTAGATAAACAACATCGAGTCCCAGTAGATACGGCTCACTCGCCGGCCCCCTGGGCCTTCCGGCCAATCTCACTCCCAATCGGGTCTGCGGACGAAACGAAGGCCGCCCGTTCCTGCTTCAGGAATGCCTCGCCTCCTCCATATTCTGCAAACACGTCCCTGGCCGCTCCCCGCAAAGCGAGAAATGCGTCCCATCCCTGCGATTCCACATCTTCCTTCATCTCGTCCCCCTTCGTTCCCTCCCTGAAGGAGTAGGTGAACCTGACCGTACTGCTCTTCCCCGAAGGCGGTCCCTCCCGGTTGATCAAGACCAACCGATTCGCTTCAAGAAATTCCCTCGAACCGAGTGCGCTACAAACATTCGGCATCCGGTCTCTCAGCCCCATCCCTCGATGTACTTCCCCCGACACAATCGTGAACTTGCTGTCTCCATGCTGTCTTGCCTTTGAGACAAAATTCTCCCCCGCAAAAGACCGAATCGCGTCCGCTTGGGTTCCATGGATAGCCACCATACCCTCCATTACCAGTGTCCGAGTCTGAAGTTCGCAACATCAATAAAGTTGTCATCCTGAGCGCAGCAAGCCGCGTTTTTGGCGGTTTGCGGTGTCGAAGGACCTGCGGTTGCTCTTCGCAAAGGATGCCACGAACTTCGGACTCACCACACCAGACTGACTATACTATACTAACTAAAAACCAGAGAGTCCCGTCAAGTACCCCAACCCCAAAAAACCAAGTAACTCATTCAAATAAAACAATATAGTGCCAAACCCTTTTGGCGGGGCAGTTTTCTCAGGCTGTTAGAATAGAAATAGAGCCCCATAGAGTCCCGGAAACCCTCCGGGGCTTCTGCCTTGCGCAGACAGGGGCCGGGTTCAGACAGAGGTACGAACCTAAGTCCAATGTTTGAAGGAATTTGAGTACTTAATGGGGGAGGGGGGGTCACATCTTGTAGCGGCCCATCTCGTCGTCGTTCAGGTTCTCGAGCCACCGCTTCATCTCGTCCGAGCTGATCGCCTGGTTCCCGCTCACTGCCTGCTTCGAGTTCTCCAGCACGGTCCGGCTGACGTAGATCGGACAGTCCCACCGCAGGGCCAACGCAATGGCATCCGAAGGCCGGGCGTCCAGAGCCACTGTCTCGCCGGAATGATCCATCCAGATCACCGCGTAGAAGGTGTCCTCCCGCAGTTCCGAGACCACCACCTTGCGCACCGTAGCATTCAGCCCGCGAGCCATGTTCTGCAGCAGGTCGTGCGTCATCGGACGCGGCGGAGCCGTCTTCTCCAGCTCCAGCGCAATCGCATTCGCCTCGAAGATGCCCACCCAGATCGGCAGCACGAGGTCGCTGGCAACGTCCTTGAGCACGATGATCGGCATGTTGGTGACCGGGTCCATCATCAGGCCGCGAATCTGCATCTCCACTTCGTCGGGAGCGGCGGTCTGAGCTTCGGAATGGATCGCGGTCGTGGACATGCTGCCTGCTAGTTTAATACGACGAAGTCCGGCGTGCGTTGGATAGGAAGGAAAGGTACTGTTCCCGACACCGCTTCGCCAACCAGCGAGTTCGGAAGCGTCTGCGTAATCCGCACGTCGAGGTAGCTGCCGACCGGCGGCACGGCGGCCAGCTCAGTCGTCGTAAAGTTGACCGTCTTGTTCTGCGAGCTGCGGCCCGTCACCTGATGGCGCGCCTCGTTCGCGCCCTCGACCATCACCTCGACCACCTGGCCGAGATGGCGCGCGTAGTGCTCCCGCTGAATCTCGCGCTGCCGGTCGTTCAGGATGCGCAGCCGCTCCGACTTCACCGCGTCCGGAATGCTGTCCGCCATGTGAATCGCCGGAGTGTTCGGACGCGGAGAGAACTTGAACGCGAAGATGCTGTCGTACTTCACAGCTCCGATGAGCGTGATGGTCTGCTCGAAGTCCGCGTCCGTCTCGCCCGGAAAGCCGACGATCATGTCGCTGGTAATTGAGATGTCGCGGGCCGCCGCGTGAATCCAGCTCATCCGCTCCAGATACCAGTCGCGTGAGTACTCGCGCGACATTGCGTGCAGCACGGCGTTCGACCCTGACTGCACCGGCAGATGAATGTGATCGCAGAGCGTCGGCGTAGCGTCGATGGCCTCGACAATATCGCGCGTGAAGTCGCGCGGATGCGAGGTCGTGAAGCGCACGCGGCGAATGCCCGCGATGCTGCCAACGGCGGTCAGCAGCTCCGCGAACGACATGCGACCGGAAGGATCGCGCCACGAATTCACGTTCTGGCCGAGAAGCTGAATGTCCGTGTAGCCGAGGTCGGCCATTCGCCGCGCCTCGACCAGCACCGAAGCCGAAGTGCGCGACCGCTCCTTGCCGCGCGTGTACGGAACCACACAGTAAGCACAAAACTTGTCGCAGCCTTCGATGATGGTGATGTAGCCGCGATGCGGGTTCGAGCGCGCGGTGAACTCGGTGTCGAAGGTCTGGTCGGTCTGGCGGTCGTCGAGACCGGTAATGCGCGTCTCCCCCGCCTCCAGCCGCTCGATCATCTGCGGCAGGTTGCGATACGAGGCCGATCCGGCGACCAGCGAGACGTAGGGAGCCTTCTCGAAGATGCGCTCGCCTTCCTGCTGCGCCACGCAGCCGAGAACGGCGAACTTCTTGCCCTCGCCCTGCAGACGCTTGTACTCATTCAGCCGATGAAAGACCTTCTGCTCCGCCTTATCGCGGATGGAGCAGGTGTTATACAGAATCAGCCCCGCCTCCGCCTCGTCCTCGACGCGGATGTAACCCACGTGCTCCAGCGTGCCAATGACTTTTTCCGAGTCATGCGCATTCATCTGGCAGCCGAAGGTCTCGATGTAGAAGGTCTTGCTCACAGGTCAAGTATAGACGCTGGCGCCGATAAGAATGTGCGAGGATTTGGTAGCGCCAACGGGGCTCGAACCCGTACTCTCAGCCCCGGGCCAGGAATACTGTCAGGCTGCTCTCCGCAATGGCGCGATGCGCTTGCGCTTCTCACGCAAGGCCTTCGATAACTCGTAGTTTGCCTGCAAAGTGAGCCAAAAGCGAGCATCCGTACTGGGAAATGCCTGCGACAGCTTGATCGCCATCGCAGCGGAGATGCCCGCCTTGCCGTTGAGGATGTTCGAGAGCATCGGCCGAGTAACGACAAGATGCTTCGCCAGAGCCGCGACGGTAATATCTTCACCCATCCATTCACGGAGGACCTTCCCGGGATGAGATGCGTTATGCATGGGCATGGCGAAATCTCCTATGAAGTTGCGGGCGGCTGTACATCGCCGTCTCTGGCTAGTGGTAGTCCTGCAGGTCCACGACTTCTGCGTTCTCCCCGATGAACTGGAATGTCAATCGCCAATTCTTATTGACTTTCACCGACCAGTGACCAGCGAGGTTGCCCTGCAGGGGATGTAGGTCCCAACCCTGAACATTCATTTGACTCACGTCATTTGCAGCATCCAATGCGGAGAGTTGCACTTCCAGCTTTGGAGCGAAACTGGCTTTGATCCCGGCTTTGGAGCCCGTCTTATAGAACCGCTCCAAACCCTTGTGCCGAAAAGACAGGATCATTGCCTGCGAATTGCCCTCGTTAAGGTATTCAGCAATACCCCGTATAGCGTATAGGAACGATATACGGAATGCAACTGCCTTTCGACCATGATCTCGATATACCGAACGACAAGGTTTGTTGATGAGCAAAATGCTCGCAGTACCTGACACTCGAACAGCCGCCGGTACTCCACAACGACTCAGTCTGTTTGCATCCGGCAACACAGATCTATGTTTTTCAGGAATTTGGTAGCGCCACCGGGGCTCGAACCCGGACTCTCAGCCTTGAAAGGGCCGCGTGTTAACCAGTTACACCATGGCGCCGTGCGCTTGCTGCTTCGACTAGATGGGTTTGCGCCGGAGGGGCGCAAAGCGATGAGAGCAAGGGAGCAGATTTGGTAGCGTTACCGGGGCTCGAACCCGGACTCTTCGCCTTGAGAGGGCGACGTGTTAACCAGTTACACCATAACGCCATCGAGGTGGGACGTTCTCTGCTGCGATGGGTTGAGTATAGCAGATTCTGGCTGTGGATGGCTTTGCTTTCCGAGAGTGAAAAGCGGATTCCTTCACTTCGCTGCGGAATGGAAATACAAAAAGAACAGGCGACAGCAACAGCAACGATGAAGGCTGGCTGATTGGACTTTGTACTCTCCCACCCATCGCAAAATACGCGATGGATGGGGCACCCGAGGGTTTTTGGCGGGCGAGGGAAAGCAGATTCCTCCGCTTCGCTACGGAATGGAAATGTGGGGGCTGCGGAATGGAAATGCAAAAAAGAGCGGAAGAACTGCAACGGCCCGGGGCAGGCTAGAGGCCGAGCTTTTTGACTTCGTCGTTGTAGTACTTGCGGTAGAGGATGTCCCACTCCTGCGAGCCTTCGACGATGATCTTGCGCTGCGAGGCGATCTTCAGCCGGGCGGCGGCGTCGAGTCTGGTCTCTTCGAGCAGCAGCTTTTCGAGCGCCTTGCGGGCCTCCTGGCGGATGGTGTTGCGGTCTTCGCGGAACTCGCACTCGTCGATCTCGGCGAGCGTGTCGGCGACCGTGTGGGCGAGCTTGTTGAGCTTGTCGCGGGAGATCCTCATAGCACCGCCTTGTACTTGCGGGCGAGTTCCATCTTCACCTTTTTGAACATCTCGGGGTAGCTGGCGCCGGTCTTGCGCATGTCGTCCTGGAAGGCCTCGAGGATGACGCGGACCTCGTCGTTGATGCGGTCTTCGAGGGAGAGTTCATCGACCATGGCGGCGGCCACGCGCTCGTTGAGCACCCCGGGCTTGTCCGTATGGATCATCTTCTCGGCGACCAGGTGCTTGACCGTCTGGCGCGCCAGGTATCCGACGTAATCTTTAGAGAAAATCATGGACTTTATTTTGAATATATCATGCTGATTTTCCGTGCTCCCGAGCCGCCGTGCAGTGCACACGCCTTTCTGAGACAATAGGAAACCGATGCATCCTGACAACCTGATCTCGCTCAAAGACGACATGGTGGCGTTTATCGCCGGCCACGGAATGCGCCGCCTGCCCGCCTATATCGGCGACGAGGTGCCCACCGTGGTGTTTGAAGACGAGGGCCCCGATGCATGGAAGGACTTCGTGGAGCACGCCAAGGCGGCGGGCGCTCCGTTTGTGGTGATGAACGAGGTCGTGCTGAAGAAAGCGGACCTGGCCCTGGTGATGGAACATCTCCATGAAGAAGACCTTCCTCCTGCAATCGCAGAGGAGTTGGAAGATGCGCAGTACCTGGTGAACCACGTGGGGAAGATCGGGTATCTACAGCTTGGGTTTGCGCACCAGGGCGTGATGTTTACGTTCGAGGTGGCGACCGACTGGTATGACAATTTCCAGAACCTGCTCGACACCGTAACGGACATGCACAGCTTGATGCTGGATGACTTCGACAGGGACGAGTAGGCGAGGATGCTCTCCGCCTCGGCTGGCCATGAACCCTGGGCGCTCCTGACAGCAGACGCCGCCGTGGTGGAACGGCTGGCGGGATCGATTGGATGTCCGCGTGTCATTGCTGAGTTGCTGGCGCAGCGAGGAATAACGGAGCCGGAGACGGCGCGGGCGTTTCTGCATCCTTCTATCGATGATCTCGACGACCCGATGCTGATGCTCGGCATGGATGTCGCGGTGGCGCGGATTCAACGGGCCGTCGCGGCAGGCGAGCCAATCCTCATCTATGGCGACTACGACGTGGACGGAACAACGGCCACGGTGTTGCTGAAGACTGCGATTGAACGCATTGCGCCGAAGGACCGGCCTGCCAAGGTGAGCTATCACGTGCCGCATCGTCTGCGCGAAGGCTATGGGATGCAGACGCATGTGCTGGGCGACGCGGCCAGCGCGGGGATTCGGCTGGTCATCAGCGTGGACACAGGAATTCGCGCGTTTGCGGCAGCCGCCGAGGCCAAGGCGCTGGGGATGGACCTGATCGTCACCGACCATCATCTGCCGGACGGCGCGAAGGGCGTGCCGGAGGCGGTTGCGGTGCTGAATCCGGCGCAGGAGGGCTGCGGGTATCCATTCAAGGAACTGTGCGGAGCGGCGGTGGCGTTCAAGCTGGCTCATGCCATTCTGCGCGCGGCGGCGGAGACGGCTGAGGAACAGACGAGGCTTCGGGAGCGCATGGTTCCTTCGCTGTTGAAGCTGGTGGCGATTGCGACGATTGCGGACTCGGTGCCGCTGGTGGGCGAGAATCGCGTGATTGCCGCGCTGGGCCTGCGGGAGCTGCGCAACCCGGTGCAGCCTGGGCTTCGCGCGTTGATGGAGGTGGCGCGGATTCCGCCGGACCGTTCGCCGACGGCGACCGAGGTGGGGTTTCGGATTGGGCCGCGCATCAATGCGGCGGGACGCATGGACATTGCCGGCGATGTGGTGGAGTTGTTTCTGACGCGCGAGCAGGCCCGCGCAAAAGAGCTTGCTGAAAAGCTGCACCGGCTGAACGACGAGCGGCGCGCGACCGAGGCGAAGGCGCTGGAAACGATTGACGAACAACTGGAGCAGATGCGCGGCTCGGACGGCGAATTTCCGCCGGAGTGTCTGGTGTTGGACGACGTGGACTGGCATCGCGGAGTGCTGGGCATTCTGGCTTCGCGCGTGGTCGAGCGCACGGGGCGGCCAGCGCTGGTGCTGACTCACGAGGACGGACAGGCGCATGGCTCTGGCCGCTCGATTGCTGGATTTCATCTGCTGAATGCGCTGACGGCAGTACATGGAGACTTCGAGCGGCCCGGAGAGATGATGAGGGACGCGCTGTTTACGCGCTTCGGCGGCCATGCTCATGCGGTTGGCTTTTCGCTGCCTACGGACCGCGTAGAACTGTTGCGCGCAAGGATGCGGAGCTATGGCCTTCCGCCGGCGGAGGGCGCCGAGGCCGCAGCGATGCTGGAGTGCGACGCCGAGGCGCCGTTCAGCGAACTGACGCAGGGCCTGCTGGAGTGGCTGGAGCGGTGCGGGCCGTTCGGCGTGGGCAACCGCGAGCCGGTCTTTGCTACGCGAGACGTCACGCTGGCTGCGCCGGTCCGCATCATCAAGGAGAAGCATGTGTGTCTTGAACTCCAGCAGCAGGGCGCGCAGCAGCGGTTCAGCGCGCTGGGCTGGAGCCGCCGCGTGGACTGGCCTGCACGCTGCGCTGAGCTTGGCTTGCGGCCTGGCTCGCACATGAATGTCGCCTACCGGCTGAGGGCAAAGACGGACCCGCGGTTTCCGGGCCTGGAGATGGAACTGGTCGATCTGCAACCGGCGTAGGCGGGGGCGCTTGAAGCCGGCGGGTAACTACCTGGCTGCGCGAACATTCTGCTTCATTTCCGGTGCAGGGTCATCTTATATACTGAACTACCGACCTGAATGCCGACGACCGAGACAAGACGCCTGAATCCTATCCTGCTGTGGGGCATCTTTCTCGCAGTGATTGTGCTGGTATTTATTGCAGTGCGGATGTTTACGCGCGAAGAGGTCGAGGTGCGGGTGGCCGCGGTGAATCGGCAAAACCTGATCGCCTCGGTTTCGACCAATGGCAAAGTAGAGCCTGTTGAGGAGTTTCAGGCACACGCGCCCTTGCCTGGCGTGGTAGCCAGGGTATACGTGCAGATGGGCCAGAAGGTCAAGGCAGGCGAACTGTTGCTGCAAATGGATGACACCGACGTTGCGGCCCGTGTTGCCGCCGCGAACGCCGCGCTCAGCACCGCCGAGGCCGCCATGCACAATATGGAGCAGGGCGGCTCGCAAACCGAGCGCCTGAGCCTGACCTCGGACATGGACCGCGCGAAGCTACAACAGGCGCAGGCAAGCCGGAACCTGACCGCGCTGGAAGAGTTGGCGAAGACGGGAGCGGCCTCTGCCAGCGAAGTTGCCTCCGCCAGGGAGCGGTTGCAGGCCGCCGCCAGCTCGATGGAGAACCTTCAGTTGCGTGAGACGCACAGCTACAGCCCGGCAGACCAGGCCCGGGTGCGAGCGCAGTTGAAGGATGCGAAGGCCGCCGTGGCCGCGGCCCAAAACGCCTATGCGAACAATAATGTCCGCGCTCCCTTTGCCGGAACGGTGTATTCGATTCCCATCTCACAGTATGACTTTGTGCAGGCAGGGGAAGATCTGCTGGACCTGGCGGACCTGAATAAAATTCAAATCCGCGCCTACTTCGACGAACCCGAGATTGGCAAGCTGGCAGCAGGCCAGGCAGTGAAAATTGAATGGGCCGCGAAACCCTTGCAGACATGGCACGGCCATATCAGTATTGCGCCGACGACGGTCATCACCTACGGCACACGCAATGTGGGCGAGTGTCTGATCACGGTGGACGACGCGCGCGGCGACCTGCTGCCGAATACGAATGTCACTGTCACCGTCACGACATCGCAGCGGTTCAATGTGCTGAGCGTTCCGCGCGAGGCGCTGCATACCGATGGCGGAGATTTTGTCTTTCGCGTGGTCAAAGGCAAACTGGTTCGCACACCCGTGGAGGTTGGCGTCGTCAACCTGACGCGCGTCGAGATACTGAGCGGCTTGACCGAGAAGGACACTGTGGCGCTCAGCGCCACCAGCAATCGCGAACTGACCAACGGCCTCGCGGTCAAGGCGATCGAGTGATGTCCACCACTCTGCGGCAGAACGGAATCCGGATTCTTGTCCTTTGCGCGCTCTTCGGCGGAGCGCAGGCATTTGCGGGCGGCAACGCCGGCAATGCTCAGGCGAATGCTCTCTTGCAGCAGGGCAAAGTGGACCAGGCAAAGGCCATGCTCGAACAGACGCTCGCCGGACAGCCTGACGATGCGTGGGCGCATTCCCTGCTCTGCCGCGTCTACTACGCGCAGGATATGGCCGACGCCGCTGTCAATGAGTGCGAGAAGGCCATCGCTCGCGCTCCGAACGACAGCGACACCCAGCTATGGATGGGACGTGCCTACGGAATGAAGGCCGAACGGGCTAACCCGCTTGTGGCCTTCGCGCTTGCGCGGAAGGTCCACGCCTCATTTGAGCGCGCATTGGAACTGGATCCGAATAATGTTCACGCGATGAGCGACCTGGGCGAGTTTTATGTCGATGCACCCGGCATTGTGGGCGGTGGAATGGACAAGGCACAGGACCTGGCGCGCCGTATCGAGTCGCGCTTCCCTGCCGAGTCGCACCGCGTGCTGGCTATGATTGCCGAGAAGCGCAACGACTACGCTACAGCGGAGACCGAGTTCAGGGCCGCAGCTGAGACCGCCAAGACGCCCGAGGCTTACGTTGATCTCGGACACTTCTACCAGCGGCATCATCAGCCAGACAAGGCGCTTGCGCCGCTACAGGCCGCGATTGACGCGGATCGCCGGAGAGACGCTGCGCTGGTGGATGCGGCCAGCATCCTGACCGCCGCAAACCGCTCTCCCGATCTGGCTGAGAACGTCTTGCGCGAGTATCTCTCTTCGCCCTCCAAGTCGGAGGCGGCGCCTGCCTTCAAAGTGCATGTGCAGCTTGGCAAGCTGCTGGCCAGCCGTGGCGATGCGACGGGAGCGCGCCGGGAGTATGCAGCCGCGCTGGCGCTGGCCTCGAACTATACGCCCGCCCGCAAGGCCCTCCAGGGGGCCTCATGAAGAGACACCATATGATGTGCGGCAGTCGCCTTCGTGCGTCTCTTTCGCGGACAGTGCTGTTCCTTCTGCTTACGTGCGGTGTGTGGACGCTTGCGGCTGCGCCGGCGGCAGCGCAGATCTCCTTTACGACCGCTGTTGACCTCGCTCTGAAGAGCAACCCCAAGGTACTGGCTGCCGAAGCAGCCGCAGCCAAGGCGCAGGCCGCGCTTGAAGGCGCGAAGGATGTTTACATCCCTTCCCTGGTGGGCGGCTCTGGACTGGGCTACTCCTATGGCTTTCCTGTCGGCCAGCCTTCCATCTTCAACTTCACGTCGCAGTCTCTGCTGTTCAACTTTTCGCAGCGCGACTACGTGCGCGCGGCGCGAGCGGCGCTTGATGCCGCAAATCTTGCCTTGAAGGATGCACGCGAAGCGGTGGCTGAAGACGCTGCCATCACCTATATTGCGCTGGACCGCGATACTGCGCGCGAAGCTGCGCTCGATGACCAGTCCGGATATGCAAAGCGTCTGGTGAAGATCGTGCAAGAGCGTCTGGATGCAGGTCAGGACACAGCCATCGGGCTGACAACGGCGCGGCTGACTGCGGCACGCATCAGGCTGGCAAAGCTGCACGCCGGCGACGACACGGAGACCGATCTGGAGCATCTGGCCCACCTGACCGGGCTTCCTGCGCGGGGACTGAGCATCGCGGGCAGCAGTATTCCGATGATTGCCGCACCGATTGACTCCACCTCCGCCCAGGCACCCTTGACCAGTCCTGCGGTCGATGCGGCCTATGCCACCGCACATGCCAAGAGCCTGATTGCCTTTGGCGATGCACGCTATCTGTGGCGTCCGCAGATATTTTTTGCGGCCCAGTATAACCGCTATACGAAGTACAACAACTATGACCTGTACTACAAAAACTTTCAGCACAATAACGCCGGGATAGGAATCGAAATTCAGTTGCCGATCTTCGACGCGGCACGCCGGGCGAAGGCGCGCGAGTCGGCAGCCGACGCCGTGCGGGCGCAGTACGAGGCCGATGAGGCACGCGACCAGTTTCTGGAGGGGCGCAAGAAACTGGAGCACGCGACGGCGGAACTGGCCGCCCAGACCGAGGTCGCCACGCTGGACCAGCAGCTTGCGCAGCAGCAACTGGACGCCCTGCTGGTGCAGTTGAAGTCGGGCACGGGAAATCCCAATGGCCCGCAGATGACCCCGAAGGATGAGGCGCTTTCGCGGATTGCCGAGCGGGAGAAGTTTCTTGCGGTGCTGGATGCGAAGTTCCAGATGCGCCGGGCGGAGATCAATCTGATGCGCCGGACGGGCGGACTCGAAACGTGGCTGAAGTCGGTTGCTGCCGATCCCGCAAATGTCTCCGTTTCGCATTGATCAAACGCACGAAGCTGCCCGGGTTTCTATAGAAACGTATGTTTCTACGAGGGGATGGCGGTGCCTCCATGACGCCGAACCATGAGCGGAACTCGCAGAAAACCGCCGGGCAAACACGCCTGCGATGGTAAAATTGAACCTATATCATGCCCCTGAAAACACTGTTCCTTAACCCGCCTTCGTTTGAGAACTTTGACGGCGGCGCCAGTTCCCGCTGGCCCGCTACGCGCGAGATTGAGTCCTACTGGTACCCGGTCTGGCTGGCCTATCCTGCTGGAATGCTGGAAGGCTCGCGGCTGCTGGATGCGCCGCCGCACCACATCTCCGCCGATGAGACCATCGAGATCGCCAAGGGCTACGACTTCCTGGTGCTCTTTACTTCGACTGTTGGCTGGAGCGGCGACCACGGCCTGGCGCGCGCCATCAAGAACGCTAATCCGTCCATCAAGATCGCCTTCGTTGGGCCGCCGGTCACGACCGATCCCGATCGCGCGCTCAACGAGTGCGAGGTCATCGACTTCGTTTGCCGGCGTGAGTTCGACTTCTCCGTCGTCGAGTACGCCAACGGCAAGCCGCTCAACGAAATTCTCGGCATCAGCTACAAAGATGCGGACGGCGTCATCCAGCACAACCCCGACCGACCGCAGGTGGAAGATCTGGACGCAATGCCGTGGGCGACGAAGATTTACGCGCGCGACATGGACGTGACGAAGTACAACGTGCCGTTCCTGCTGCATCCGTATATTTCTCTCTACTCGACGCGCGGCTGCCCGGCGCAGTGCACCTTCTGCCTGTGGCCACAGACGCTCTCGGGCCACGCATGGCGCAAACGCTCCACCGACGACGTGGCGGCCGAAATGGCCTGGGCGAAGCAGAACTTTCCCTTCGTCAAAGAGTTCTTCTTCGACGACGACACGTTCAACATCCAGAAGGTGCGCACCATTGAACTGTGCGAGAAGTTGAAACCTCTCGGCATCACCTGGTCCTGCACGTCGCGCGTCACCACCGACCGCGATACCCTGAAGGCCATGAAGGACGCAGGCTGCCGCCTGCTCATTGTCGGCTTCGAGTCCGGCGACCCGCAGATCCTCAAGAACATCAAGAAGGGCGCGACCGTCGAGCGAGCGCGCGACTTCGTCAAGGACTGCCACGATCTCGGCCTGGTCATTCACGCCGACTTCATCCTCGGCCTGCCGGGCGAGACGAAGGAGTCGATCCGCAACACGATCAACTTCGCCAAGTCGCTGGACTGCGAGACGATTCAGGTCTCTGTCGCCCACGCCTATCCCGGCACGGAGTTTTACGACTTCGCCAAGAAGGGCGGCTTCATCACCAACGAGAAGATGGAAGACGGCGGCGGCCACCAGATGGCGCACATCGAGTACCCCGGCCTGCCCACCGAGTACGTCATGGAGATGGTTCACAAGTTCTACGACGAATACTACTTCCGCCCCAAGGCCGCGTTCCGCGTCGTGTGGAAGGCCATCGTCAATCGCGACGTTCCGCGCCTGTACGTCGAGGCCAAGAGCTTCATGAAGCTCCGTGCGCAGCGCAACAAGGCGTCTCGCCTGAAGAAGGAAGAGAACGCTCTGAAGGCGCAAGAGTCCGTCAGCCTCAACGCATAGCCCATCGTGGCTGCAAAACGGCTGGCCGCGGCCAGCCGTTTTGCAGTTTATCTCTCGAAGTATTACTGTTTATGGAAGGTAATACTATGGAATCTGCACTCACCTCCAAAGGCCAGGTCACCATCCCCAAAGAGATGCGCGACCGGCTCCATCTTGCTCCCGGCGATAAGGTCAAGTTCTTCATGCAGCCGGATGGCCGACTCGTCATCCTTCCCAAACTCCCAGCTACTGCTCTGAAAGGGATGTTTCGTTCGCGTAGGAGAACGGCCTCTCTCGAAGAGATGGATGCTGCAATCGAAGAAGGCGCCACCCGCCGCTATAGACGGTTCCTGCGCCAATGACCGGATTGGATACAAATATCCTGGTTCGCTACATCATGCAGGACGATCCTGCTCAATCGCCAAAAGCAGCGCGAATGATCGAACGCCGGCTCACGCCCGAAGCCCCAGGCTTCATCAGCCTTGCGACGATGCTGGAGACGACCTGGGTCCTGGCAAACGTCTTCGGTCTGTCAAATCGCCAGATTGCATTGGCAATCGAGCGAATGTTGCAGACCACCACATTCGTTATTCAGAACGAACGGGAGGTCCATTCCGCGATGATGATTCTTGAGAGCGGACACGGCTCCTTCGACGACGCCCTCATCGCGGCCCTCGGTCTATGGGCAGGCTGCACTTCAACGCTCACCCTTGATCGGAAGGCTTCAAGACTGCCTGGCTTTGAGTTGATTGCATGAGCCACCGCCTCAAACCCTCCCAATACGCGATTCTCGCCTCAGTCATGCTGACTGCCTCGGTGGGCGATACGCTGCTCTCGCATGGCATGAGCCAGGTCGGGCCGGTCGATCTGCACCATCTCGGCATGCTGTTTCACGCGCTGGCAAATCCTTACATCATCGCGGGTATCGTTCTGCTCATTGGATTCTTTGCGAGCTACATGACGGCCCTCAGTTGGGCCGACCTTACGTTTGTCATGCCCGCAACGGCCTTCGGCTATGTCGTTGTCGCGCTGCTCAGCCGGTTCTGGCTGCATGAGCATCTTTCCGTCTATCGCTGGGCCGGAATTTTATTGATTGTCTGCGCGGTGGGGTTTGTTGCTGGAGGCCCTTCGCGCACTGATCACGAGCCTCAGCACCACGAACTCGACGTGATGGACTTGGGAGCCGGGCGCTGATGCACACCGATCACCTTTTGCGCACGTGGAGCTGCATTCTCGGCGTCGCCGCGCTCGCCATTACGGGCGAGGTCCTGATTGCCGCGGCCATGCGCCGCCTGGGCGATCTCGACCATCTCCGCACGGGCAGCGGCCTCAGGGGATACCTCGGCCCTGTTCGCGCTGTCCTCTCCAGTCCGCTCTTTCTGGGTGGCGCATTCTGCATGGCGCTGAACTTCTTCGCGCTGCTGTTCACGTTGAGCGTCGTCGATCTCTCGCTCGCCGCACCCGCAACCGCGTCGTTGACCTACGTCGGCAACGCTGTCGCCGCAAAGATGTTCCTGAAGGAAAATGTAGACCGTCGCCGATGGCTTGCCGTGCTGTTCGTCTGCGTCGGCGTAGTGCTGCTGGCAAAGTAGACGGTTATACAAACCCCAGATTATTCGTCGGGAAGTTGGGAATCGTCGGGAAGACCAGAGGCAACTGCGCCGTACTGACGCCGAACCACTGCGCCAGGGTCGCAGCGTACTGCACAGCTCCGGTGGAGGGCACCCAGCGTCCATTCGAGCCGGAGTCGTCAGGCCCGCCCAGCGCGATCGTTGGGAAGGTGCCATACATCTTGCCGCCTTTGACCGCGCCGCCCATGACGAAGTGGTGGCTGCCCCAGGCGTGGTCGCTACCCAGGAGCGAGTTCGGCTGGAAGGCGCGGCTGAAGTCGGACATAGTGAAGGTCGTGACGTTGCTTGCGACATTCAACTCCTGCGTCGCCTGATAGAACGCGGCGAGCGCAGGGCTGACCTGCGCCAGCAGCTTGCCTTGCAGCGTCACCTGTCCGGCGTGCGTGTCGAAGTTGCCAAGGCCGCAGAAGAATATCTGGCGCTGAACGCCAAGTGCGGATCGTACCTGAATAATCTGCGCAATCTGCTTCAACTGCGCGGCGAGCCCATTGTTCGACGGGAACACGGTCTGGAGCGGAGTGATCGACTGCACCGCATCCATCAGGGTCTTCGCATAGCTGTATGCGTTCGACGTGATATTGTTGTCCGCCTGCACCAGCGTGAGTCCGGAGCTGAAGCTGAGCAGGGCCTGTGCTGTCTCCAGACGAGAAGCGCAGGCCGATCCCTCAGAGCAACTCGCGCCACCCAGATTTCCCGGACTGACCGACACGGGCGTCGTGTCCACACCATTGCAGAACAGCGTATCTCCGGCTACGGAGGTAATCATCGGGATCGATGCATTCGCGTTGTAACTGGCGGAGAGAGTATCGGCCATGCGTCCGGCCCAACCGGTTGGCGTCGCTGAACTCTGGCCGGCGTTCTGCCACTCAAGCTGCTGGTCGGCATGGGAGAACAGATTGATGGGCACGGTCTGCCCGGCAAGATACTGTGCCCGCGTCGTCGGCTCCACCAGCGTGCCCACATTGGCGACAATCGCCACTGTGCCGCTGTTGAACAGAGACTGCACATCGGGCAGGTTCGGGTTGAGCGCAAAGTTCGGCAGAGGCGTCAGTGGCAGCAGTGTGTTCTGCGGCAGCACCAATGGGCCGCGAATGGCCGCGTAGTTTGAATAGCCGGCAGTGTCGAAGGGGATGAGCGTATTGTTGGCATCGTTGCCGCCATAGAGAAATACGCAGACCAGCGCCTTGTAGTCGGTCGCGCTCTGCGCCAGCGCATTCAGCGCGCCAAACGGTCGCAGCCCAAACGCATTGCCCGCAGCGGCCAGCGATGCGTACCGGATAAAACTTCGACGATTCACGGCCATACCTACCCCCGTCTTTGCCGTTTAGTGTTCGACCTTGTAGATCGAAGATGTAACCACCAGGTACGTTGCCACCCGCGCTCTTTGCGCAGGATCGGCCAACGTCGAAACCTCGTTCACGATCGCGGTCCGCATCGCAGAAGGCATCTGCCCATGCAGAAAGATCATGCCGAGCGTGTCCACAAGGTTCCCGGGATTGCTCGCCAGTTTACCCAGCGTGCTGGTTGCGCTCAGGTCCGTTTTGAAGCCGCCGATTTTGTTCGCTACGAACGAATCGGCAAGCGAAAGACGCAGAATCGCAGACGCTGTGTTCTCGAGCCCAAATTCAGGAGCGTTCGCGGTTGTTGCGGGGATGACGTATCCCGGCGGGAAGAAGTTGAAGACGCTGGGCGACCGGTAAGGGCGCTCGCCCAGAGTGTTTGAATAATTCGACAGCGAAAAGTAGGAGCTGTTGGAATCGGTGTTGACCGTCCCCAGACCACGCACCAGATTGGTGATCCACAGCATCGGCTCGCGCAGATGGCCTCCGTCGAAGCTCGGGCTGGTGTCGCCGGCGCGCGCATCCGGGTCTTCGAGGATGGCACGGATCACGGCCTTCATGTCTCCGCGCACTCCGCTGCCGTTGTCATTGAAGACTGCGGCCACGCGGCCCACATACGCAGGGCTGGGATTGCTGGCAACGAGATGTTGGATCAACTGGCGACAGACGAACGGCGCAACATTCGGGTGATTGAAGATGTTGGCGAGCGCGCCATCCAGGTCTTGCTCGGCCGACTGACCCGCGGGCAGGATGGTTCCATTCAGCAACGTCTTGGCTGTCGTATCGTGCGCATTTTCATACGAAGCCATCGGCGCAAAGTAGTAGACATTGTTTGGGAACTTCGTCACCGGACTGCCGGAGGCATTGGCGAAGGTCCAACCTGTATATGCGCGTGCGAATGCCTGCACCTGCGCCTGCGTGTACACAGGCTGCGGGTTGCCGTTCGAGTCCAGCAGAGGCGTACCGTCCTGATTGAGCAATTCCAGCCCCGTGCTGAAAAGCTGCATCAGCTCGCGCGCGTAGTTCTCATTTGCAATCTGCGCCGGGTTGGAGGGTTTGGCGCTGTTCACCATGTTGAGGTAAACGCCCATGCCCGGTGACAACGTTACGTCCTTCATCACCGTTGCGTAGTTCTTGAACGCATCGTTGGCGAGCATGTTGTGATAGGGTGTGATGGCCTGCCCGCTATCGGTGTCTGTCGAGATGACGAAGATCTCGCTCAGGGCCAGTGCCACACGTTGTCGCAGTTGGTCGGGAGCGGTAATTGCCGCCTGCCACCACTCCGACTCCGCGCAGACCGCCGCGTTGTTCGCATTGAGACAAACTGTAGGCAGAGGGTTGGTGGGGATGTCGGGAAGCTTCGTCGTCTGAACATTGAACTGCTCGGTAATGTAGGTATCGAGTCCCACGCTCTGCACATGCTCAATGCCGGCAAGGGTAGGCCCGAAGGTGGCCTGATCGAGCAACCTCGCTGCGGCAGTCAACGTCGCCTTCGGAGGCTGCACCGGCGCATTCACAGCGGTTGAAGTCGTGCCGCCAGGATTGGGGTTTGTTACCGCGACGGCTACGCTGGAGACGCCGGAAGGGACCGTGACGGTTCCACTCAACTCCGTCGCAGAGACGAACGTCGTCGTTACGTTAGCGACAGCAACCTGAAGCTGCGACCCCGAGACAAAGCCCGTGCCGGTGGCATCGATGACGTAGTTTGTGCCGAGCGGGAGTGCAGTTGCCGCGCTGACGACAGGAAGCGGGTTGAGAATCGTCTCCGCCAAAGAGGCCGTCGCCGTCGGTGCAGCCAGTGTGACTACAGAGATCGTCACCGTGTTCGGCGAAGGGATGCTTGACGGTGGAGTATACAGACCCGTGGTTGAGATCGATCCTGTTGCGGAGGCGCCACCCGTGACGCCATTGACTTGCCAGAGCACGGAGGTATCCGTCGTGCCAGTCACGGTTGCGGTGAACTGAGTCGTACCGCCAATTCTGGCCTGGCTCGCACCGCTGATGACAACGTGCGGGTTGGAGCTGCCGGAGCCTGAACTGCCTGGCCCTCCGCCGCAGCCGGCAACGTAGAAAAGGCAGCAGGCCAGCAGGCCGAGACCCGCGGTTCTCAGTCTGTCAGGCAACACGACACACAGCAAGGGCACTGGCACATTAAGTCTGCGTACTGGCACGGTTAGCCTCTGGCCACAGTCATTGCATGGTGAGTATCTGCGACTCTGTCGACGGCGATTCGGTCGTTCAATCATCGGGTAAAACACGCGGCCTTCGCCTTAGTTGCGGGCAATGTAAACTTTTTTGGCCTGCTCTCCGTCTAAGGCGGGCTGTGAGCAGCCGTTATCTGAAGGCACGGCTTAGCCAGCGCATCATGCCGCTGGCCGGTGTCTCCTTCGCCATGAACCGCTGCGGTTCACCGGCAACAGCGCCCGCCGCGAGCCTTCCGCTGCGCACCGCGCCTTCCATCGTGGAAGGCCACTCGGTTCGCGTCCAGTCGCCAGCAAGGTAGAGCCCCGGCCAAACTGTCTTTTGCTGAGGACGATAACGATCGAGCCCGGGAGTAACAGAAAACGTCGCGCGCGCTTCCTTCAGCACGCCGCTCTTCATCAACGTTGCCTGCCTGATTGCGGGGAAGAACAGTTCAGCCTCGCGCAGAGCCGAAGCAAGAATCTCTTCACGGTCCATCTCCAGTTCGGGCCACGATGCGCTGATGACCAGCTCAAGATAGCTTCCGCGTTCAGCGGCCCAGCGACGAATACGTGATTTGGCGAACATCCACTGGATGCGCGTGTCCAGCAGAACGGCATGATCCAGGTCCGTTACATCGCGGTCATACCAGAGATGAATCGTCGTGATAGGCGCGGCAATGAAGTGGTCAAACCCACTGGACAATGCCTCTGCTTCTGCCGTGTGATTCGGCAAGCCGGCGAGCAACGCGCGCGTCTGCTTGAAGTCGGTTGCCAGCACGACGGAATCTGTTGTGAGCTGCTCTCCACCGGCGAAGATACTCCATCGACCGTTGCCTCCCTGCTCGATGCGCGCCACGCCTGTCTTTAACTTCACCGTCACACCAAGGCGCTCTGCAAGCTGCGCGATAGGAGAAAAAAACTCGCTGAGCGGCGCGGCAGGAATCCCAAGCCGTCCTGCCTCCGGCGAGCGAAGAAACGATTCGTGAAAGACCTTCCCCGCATACTTCACCGAACAACGCTCGAATCCGTCGTTCAATGCGCCTACGACTACCGGCTCCCAGAAGTGGCGAATCGCACGCTCGGTCTGCCCGGTCCGCTTGAGCCAGACAGCAAAGCTCTCGTCATCGGTTGCCGGATAGCCGCACAGAAAGTGCGCCATACCTCGGGCAATCGCTGCTTTATCTCGCGCGTTCAGCATAGGCGCGCGCAGAAAACTCATCGCCTGATGAGCGGGCGCCGGCAGAGGATCCGACCGCATCAGGCTGCGCCGACCGTTCGGCTCAAGAAAGGTCAACTCGTCATACCACCGGATTGACTCCGACGTGCCTGCCCGTTGGCAGAGATCAAGGATGTTCGTGCAGCAGCCAAGGACAACGTGCTGCGAATCGATCGTCTCCTCCAGCGCAGGGTGATCGTAGGAGTAGGCGCGTCCGCCGATATAAGGACGCCGCTCCAGCAGAATGACCTTTGCACCGGTTTCGGCAAGCGCAACTGCGGCTGCAAGGCCGGCTGCACCTGCTCCCGCCACAACGACGTCGCAATGCTCCGCGGAGGTCATGCGTGCCGCCTGTTCCGCAACGCCATCAAGGCCCCGCGCGCCAGAAGCACCAGCTTGCCCGCCGTCGGCACGCGCACGCGCGACGAAAATACATCGCATTTGCGCACACGAATCCTGGTGAGCAGGTCGTAGTAAATCATGACCAGTACCCAGAGCGCCGCGCGGCTATCGGCGTCGATCAAAGGTAGCAACTCGTTCGATGAAACATAGTAGTCCTGTGCCTTCGCAGCCAGCGCACCCAGCATCTCGCGCTCATTCGCTTCAAGCGTCGCTCCGGCGGCAAGCTCTCGAACGCGCTCCACGCTCACACCATGCTGTGCAAGCATATCCAGTGGCAGATAGATGCGGCCGCGCTCAGCATCCTCCTTCACATCGCGGAGAATGTTGGTGAGTTGAAATGCGATGCCGGTCTCTTCGGCAAACCTCTCCGCTCGCGCATCGCTGTAGCCGAATATCCGAATACAAACCAGTCCCACCACCGAAGCCACAAGATAGCAATAGCGATATAGCTCGTCGAAATTGGCGTAGGTCTGGACACCGCCTTCGGATGCAGAAGAGGGATCCAGGTCCATCGTGGTTCCCTTGACCAGATCTTCCAACAGTTCGTCTGGGATTCTGAACGTCTTCTGTGTATCGTTGAGCGCGATGAATACGGGGTCGCTGGAAGCCCCGGTCTGCCGTGCGGCGCGCCAGTCCTCCAGCCAGCGTCGCATGACTTCCCTGCGCTCGTCTATCGTCGTGGATTCGTCATCGGCAATATCGTCGGCACGGCGCATGAACGCATAGACTGCGCACATCGCATCACTCTTGTGCTTCGGAAGCACGCGAAAGGCATAGTAGAAGTTCTTTGCCTCCCGCTTCGCAATGTTGCGGCAAACAGAATAGGCTGCGGTGACAGTCAACGTGCTTTCCCCACTCGCATTCTGCCTACAAACGCACCCGCCAGCAGACTGAGTTTCTTCGTCTTCGAGACGACCGGCCTTCCTCGCAACACGTCGAAGTTCTGGGCTGCGATGCCGTCCAGTATGGCCTCGCCGCCTTTGGTGAACAGGTCCAGCGTCACCCTCAGATCCCGGTCAACCTGCGAGCTGATCGCGCTGCCTTCCTGCAGCATGGCGCGCGTGCGCACTACGAGATCTTCGATCATGGCCTCGAACTCCGGCGTAAAGACCCGGCCCAGAATCTGCCCTTCATCCACGCCAAAGGCCGTGATCGATTCAGCAGGAAGATAGCGCCGCCCGCGCTCCGCATCTTCGACAACGTCCTGCCAGAAGTTTGCCAGTTGCAGCGCCGTGCAGACCTTATCGGAGAGCAGCGCGCGTGGCTCATCGCGGTAGCCGCATATCCAAAGCACCAGACGCCCAACCGGGTTGGCCGAATAGTGCGAATACTCCAGCAATTCCTCCCACGTGTTGTACTCCGTCTTTATCTGGTCCATGCGAAAGGCGTGGAGCAGGTCGTGAAACAAATCGCGCGGAAGCTCGCACTGGCTCACGGTCTGGTGCAAGGCAACAAACACCGGGTGCATCGACCGCTCCGGCATGTCGTAGCACTCGTCCAGCATCGAACCCCATTCGTCGAGCAGGCGCATGGCGACGGACGGATCGGCGACCTCGTCGCCCAGATCGTCCGCCACGCGGCAGTAGGCATAGACACTTTCAAAGTGAGGTCTTACTTTGCGCGGAAGAAAAAACGTAGCCACATGAAAGTTCTCATAGTGAGACGATGCCAGATCGCGGCACCACGCCTGCGCCTCCGCAATCGACGGTCTCTCAAGCGGAGTCAGATACTCCGTCGGCGCGCCTAGAAGCGCATGTTGAGCCACACTTGCATCGCTCATCGCGGCACCCCGCCCGGAAACACCGCGGTCTTGATCTCGCGCGAGCCTCCGTTTCTCGTCATCATGCGCGCGAACACGGCAGGGACCTCCTCCAGCCCGACTCTCGCCGTAATGTAGTCCGCGCACTTGAAGCGTCCGCTCGTCACCAATCCGAACGCCGTCCGGCAGGTTGCGGGCGTGTGATGAAAGCTGGCCTTCAACGTGATGTCCCCATAGTGCAGGCGGTTGGTGTCGAGCGCCACCCTTGTCCCGCTGGGCGGGCCGCCGAAGAAGTTCACGACTCCTCCCTTGCGGACCATATCGACCGCCCACTCCCACGTTGCAGGTGACGCCACGGCCTCAATCACAACATCGGCGCCACGCCCACTGAGAGTCAGCGCGCGTGTGGCGGCAACCACATCCGCCACCGCGCCAACCTGCACAACCTCGGCAGCGCCGAATAATTTCGCCGCAGCGATCTGGTCTTCGCGTTTGACGATCGCAATCACATTCACTCCGGCTAGCTGGGCCACATGCATGAACATCAACCCAATCGGCCCTGCTCCGATCACGACCATCGTGTCCCCTGCCTTCGCGCCGCTCTCCTCCAGCCCGCGAACCACGCATGCCAGCGGCTCGGTCAGGGCGGCGTGTTCAAACGGAACGCCGTCAGGAATCAGCAGCGTGTTCTTCTCAACAATCCTCGCAGGTATCCGAATAAACTCAGCGTAGCTGCCGTTGTTGAACAGCAGATCTTCGCAGAGATTCTGCTGACCGTGCAGGCAGAAGAAACAGGCGTCGCATGGAGCAGAGTTCAGTGCCACGACCCTGTCTCCCTCACGAAACGAAGTGACGCCGGCCCCGGCCTCGGCAACTACACCTGCCAGTTCGTGTCCAAACGGGATCGGAGGTGTCAGCATCCTGGCATGGTAGCCCCGCCGGTAGACCTTCAGGTCGGTGCCGCAGGTCAGCGCGGCCTCCACGCGGACCAGCAGCTCACCTGCTGATGGGTGCGGTACTTCTACCTGCTCCAGTCGCAGGTCCTCTTTGCCGTACAGGACCGCCGCTGTCATCGTTCGCGTCATCCTAACTATCTTCTCATTCCGGCGGGTGCCTTCGCATCTCCGGCTAACTGTAACAATTCCCGAAACTTCGTTCAGCCTTCGTCCGGGCCGCCGCATCTGATAAAGTGAGCCTGATACCCATGCCCTTCGTCTCGCCAGAGGTCTACGCCAAGGAAAAGATTGCGGCCATTCAGGACTACGCCATCCTGTCCTGGCACGCCGTCATCAACATCTTCTCGGGGCCGCGATACTGGGCCGACATCTTCACCCAGATGGACTCGATCGGCGTCGGCTCCATGCCCATCGTCGTACTCACGGGGTTCTTCACAGGTTGCGTTCTGGCGCTCCAGTCTGCCACCTCGTTGCAGGAGTTCGGCTCCGTCAGCCTGACCGGGAACCTGGTCGCGCTCTCCATGGTGAAGGAATTGGGCCCCGTCCTGACCGGCCTGATGGTCTCCGGACGCAACTCTTCCGGCATGGCCTCGGAGATCGGCTCGATGAAAGTCACCGAGCAGCTCGACGCCATGCGCGCTCTGGGCACTGACCCGGTGCGCAAGCTGGTCACGCCGCGCCTGTACGCTACCGTCTTCATGCTCTTCTTCCTCACCATCGTCGCGGACGCGGTAGGAATTGCAGGCGGCGCGCTGGTCTCCGTCACCCTGCTCGGCCTGAATGCATCGACCTACTTTCACAACTCCTACCGCGCGCTCGTCGATGGCGACATCGTGCAGGGCCTCACGAAGCCGCTCTTCTCAGGCTTCATCATCGCCACGGTAGGCTGCTACTTCGGCATGAAGACCAAGGGAGGCACGCAGGGCGTAGGCAAAGCCACCACGCAGGCAGTCGTCGTTGCGTCGGTCTTCATTATCATTGTGGACTTCATCGTCAGCCGAGCCATGATCGGCATCTTCGGCAGGTAGCCCGCCTATGCCCTCAGAGATAGCTATCGCCGCCGTGGCGCCCAACGCCGCTCCCACAATGGAACCCATCGTCGTCTTCGAGAATGTCTCCATTGCGTTCGATAAAAATTCCGTTCTCGAAGACGTCTCCTTCTCTGTCCATCGCGGCGAGACACGCATCATCCTGGGTCCAGCCGGCGGCGGAAAATCCGTTCTGATGAAACTCACCAATGGCCTCATCAAGCCTGACTCTGGCACAATCCGCGTCTTCGGCGAAGAGGTGAGTGCGATGCGCGAGGCCGACCTGTTCAAGCTGCGCGCACGCATCGGCATGGTCTTTCAGGAGTCGGCTCTGTTCGACTCGCTCTCTGTCGAAGACAACGTGGCCTATCGCCTGCACGAAGAGCACGTCCCCGAGGCCGAGGCCCATGCGCGCGTCGTCGAGGCGCTGAAGTTCGTCGAACTGGAGCAGGCCATCGATAAATTTCCTGCAGAAATCTCCGGCGGAATGCGCCGCCGCGTCTCCATTGCGCGGGCCATCGTCTCCAACCCGGATCTGATCCTCTACGACTCTCCCACCGGTGGCCTTGACCCGATCACTTCAACCACCATCATCGCGCTCGTGGTCAAGCAGCGCGACGTCAGCCATACCACCTCGTTGATGATTACGCACCGTCTGCAGGACGCCTTTCTGCTCGCGCGCAACCATTTCAATCAACAGACAGGACAGATGGAGCCTATTGCCAACGGAGGCGTGGACGATAGCACAAAGTTTCTAGTGCTCAACGACGGCAAAATCGTCTTCGACGGCACAACAGAGGAACTGGTTCATAGCACCGACCCCTGGCTCAAAGAGTATCTTGCCTGAGTGCGTCTAAAGAGGATGCTGAAAAAGTCTCGGCGATTGCTCTTGGGGATTAGCGTGGGGCTTCAGCCCCACGAAAAAGCCATCAGATACAAGGGGCCTTAGCCCAGGGCTTCTCTCCAGCCAACGCAAGCGGACTTTTTCCGCACCCTCTTCATTTCACCTGCCTCAGCGCCAACTGACCGCCAGATGCCACCGCAGATCTCTGGCCTGCGTCTTCTCCAGCACAACAACATACTCCAGCAGTTCGGAGACGACCTGCTCGCCTTCAGTCCCCAACTGCTGCGGCTCGTCCTGCAACGCCGCCACCAGCGCCCGCACCGTCTTCAGCCCATCGTCGGCCGGGTACCACTGCGGAGGAGGCAGCCTGCGAATCAGGTCACGGTCGCCTGCCCCTTCTTCAATCAGAAGCGACATCGAGTTCTCGTCCGCAGAAAAAAACTCGATCAGCGGCTTCACGCCCAACCGGAGGGCCAGACGCTCCAGCGCATCCTCATGCCGCGCCAGCGAACGCCCATTCACGAAAATGTCGAACCCAGGGTCGTCACCTTCAACCACAATGTACATCGAAGCAGCCATCCCTCGCAGTGTACCCTGCAATACGGCGAGGGGAAAGTGTCACGGCACGCACTCGGAACCATCCTGAGAACAGAAAGACCGCGCGGGTGCGCGGTCTTCCATGGTTCGGCATAAAGCAGCTTACCGGTTGCCGCCACCCTGCGGACCACCCGGTCTGCGCCCGCCCCGGCGACGCCGTCCTCCACGCCGCTGCTGGCCTCCCGGACGGTTCTGTCCCTGCTCGCCGACTGCGGCAGGCGTTTCGGCCCGGTTGAAGTTCGGTTCGTCTTCCGCCTCATCGCCCTCGTCGTCGAAGTCTTCGCCTTCTTCCCCGTCGATGTCGTCCACAACCGCCGCATTCCCGCCGCGTTCGTGAGGAGCGTCCGCACCGTTTCCGTTCGGAGCGGCCTGACCAACTTCAGGTAGCCCCAGCTTCGCACGCTGCTCGCGCAACACGGCCTTCCGCGAAAGTTTGATGCGGTTGCCTTCAATCGCCAGCACCTTCACCAGAATCTGGTCGCCCTCGCGCAGCTCGTCTTTGACTTCCTTGACGCGATGCTCCGCAATCTCGGAGACGTGCAGCAGTCCGTCGGTGCCGGGGAATATCTCGACAAACGCGCCAAACTCTGCCAGACGAACCACCTTGCCCAGGTAGGTTTTTCCGACCTCAGGCACAGCGGTAATGTCCGAGATCATCTGGATTGCGCGCGCGAGCCCCTCGGCGTCGCTCGAAGCCACGTTGACCCGGCCCGTATCGTCCACGTCGATCTTCACGCCGGTCGCTTCGATGATGCCGCGAATCACCTTGCCGCCCGGCCCGATGAGGTCGCGGATCTTGTCGGTTGGAATCTGGATGGTGTGAATGCGCGGAGCGAACTTCGACTTCTCCTTGTTTGCGCCAGCGATCACGGCGTCCATCTTGTCCAGCAGGAACAGCCTGCCACGCCGAGCCTGTTCCAGCGCCTCGCGCATGATCTGCGGCGTGATCCCCATGATCTTGATGTCCATCTGCAGCGCCGTAATGCCGTTGCGCGTACCGGCAACCTTGAAGTCCATGTCGCCATAGTGGTCTTCCGCGCCCGCGATGTCGGTCAGGACGGCGTACTTGTCGCCTTCCTTCACCAGGCCCATCGCAACACCGGCCACGGAACCCTTAATCGGGATACCGGCCTGCATCAGCGAAAGCGACGCGCCGCACACGGTCGCCATCGACGACGACCCGTTCGACTCCAGAATGTCCGAGACCACGCGCAGCGTGTACGGCGACTCGTCCTCTGCGGGCAGCACGGCCTCAATCGCCCGCGAAGCCAGCGCGCCATGTCCAATCTCGCGCCGTCCCACGCCGGTCATTCTGCCCACTTCGCCGACCGAGAACGGCGGGAAGTTGTAGTGCAGCATGAACCGCCGCTTCTGCTCGCCCTCGTAGCTTTCGAGACGCTGTGCGTCGTCGGTCGTGCCCAGTGTGGCCGAGACCAGCGCCTGCGTCTCGCCGCGTGTAAACAGCGCTGAACCATGCACCCGGGGCAGCACGCCCACCTCGATCGAGATCGCACGGACCTCATCGAACGCGCGATGGTCCGGACGAATCCGCTCATTGAGCACCTGCTCACGGAAGATGTTCTCACGCAGCAGCTCGTAGTATTTGCCGAGCTTCTTTGCCGCGTCCGCATCGCCCTCGGGCAGTTCCTTCTTCAGCTCGTCCTTGATCTCCTTGACCTTGGCGTAGCTCTCAAACTTGGGGTGCTTCTTCGTGTCCAGCGCGTCCTTCAGCCTGTCGCCAATCTTCGCTTTCAGGCCGTCCATATAAGCCTGGTCAAGCTCTGGGGCAACCACCGCGCGCTTCGCCTTGCCCGCGCGCTTCACCAGGTCCTCAATCGCCGCGCAGATCTTCTTAATCTCGCCATGCGCGAACTCGATGGCATCGACCACGCGCTCCTCGGCGACCTCGTTCGCGCCCGATTCGATCATCACGATGCCGTCCTTCGTGCCGACGACCATGATGTTCAGCTTGCTCTTCGCCCGCTCGGCATAGGTCGGGTTCACGATGAACTGGTCGTCCACCAACCCAATCCGCACTGCGCCCACCGGCCCGTGGAACGGAATATCGCTCAGCGCCAGCGCGCAGCTCGCGCCGTTGATGCCCAGCACATCGGGATCATTTTCTTTGTCGGCTGAGTACACAAACGCAACCACCTGCGTCTCGTTCCGGAACGCCTCCGGAAACAGCGGACGGATGGGGCGGTCGATCTGCCTGCTGGTCAGAATCTCTTTCTCGCTCGGCCGTCCCTCGCGCTTGATGAAGCCGCCGGGAATCCTGCCGCCCGCATACGTGAACTCGCGGTACTCCACCGTCAGCGGAAAGAAGTCGATGCCTTCCTTCGGCTCCGGCGAAGCGACTGCTGTTGACAACACCACGTTATCGCCGCTCGATACCAGCGCAGCGCCGGAGGCTTGCTTGGCCACGCGGCCCGTCTCAAATTTAATCTGCCTGCCACCGGCAAGCTCTACTGTCACATCCTGTTTCATATCGTCTCTCTTCTCTCTTTTCGTCTCTAAGCTTATCTCGCGTCTTCCTTGTGCGGGCGCGAAAGAGCGCAGCGAGGCTTGGCGGCTACCAAGCCGCTGCCAAACTGCGCTGGTTGGAATTTCCTGATGGCATGGATTCGCCGTGAACCGAAGCAGCGGACGCAAACCGGTGGCCCGCCATCGTCAGCAACTCCGGCGGCAGGGCCCATAAAGACCTTGCACGAAGTTTGCCGCCGAATGACAACGGGCCATGTGTGCTTCCATGTACGAACGGTGCTCCGGAGTGGTACGGGTTACTTGCGGATTCCCAGCTTGCCGATGACCTCGCGATACCGGTCAGCGTCGCACTTCTTCAGGTAATCGAGCAAACGCCGACGCTTGCTGACGAGCATCAGCAATCCGCGGCGCGATCCGTGGTCCTTTTTGTGTTCCTTGAAGTGTTCCGTCAACTCGCCGATGCGCTCGCTCAGAATGGCGATCTGCACCTCCGGACTTCCGGTGTCGGACTCGTGCGTACGAAACTTTGCAATAATGTCGGTTTTCTTGGCGGGGGCTAGCACAGCTATTCCTACTCCTGATCTCGTCTAATCACTCTTCTCAGTGTTCCCCTTAGGATAGCACCCCGGCAGGCAGGCGGCAATAACGTGCGGGCCCAATGATTCCCCGAGCAATCAAACATTTGCGGCCCGCTCACGCAATATGGGTCTGCAAAAACCGTAGCGTCCGCTCCCGCGCCAGCTTCGCCGCCTCCGCACGATACTTCGTCGGGTCCTGATCACGATTGAAAGCGTGCCCCGCGCCGGGGTAAATAAAGACTTCCACCGCCGGATGCGCCTTCCGCACCGGCTCGACCTGCGCCGGCCCGATGTGATCGTCCTCGGCGCCAATGTGGATCATTACCGGACAGCTCGGCTCCCCGGTTGCGTATTTGCCAATCCCGCCCGGATAGTAGGCCACGCAGCAGGACGGCTGCACCTTCAGCCTCACTCCCTGGGTCGCCGTCACCCAGCTCATCAGCCCGCCATAGCAGTACCCCACCACGCCAATTCCCTTGCCGTCCGTCTCCTGCTTCGCAAACTCATACGCCGCGGCAACGTCTTTCAACTGCACCTCGGGGTTGAGCTGCCCATAGAGTTCATACGCTCGCTTCGAATCGTTCCCGTCATACTTCAACTCCAGTCCACGCTCGAAGCGGTCAAACAGCGCGGGGGCCACCACCAGGAATCCGTCTTTCGCATACCCATCCGCCACGCTGCGAATATGCGCGTTCACACCAAAGATCTCCTGAATCAAAACAACGGCCCCAACCGGAGTACCCGCCGGACGCGCCACATACGCCGACAGCTCATGTCCGTCCACAGCCTTCAGCTTTGTCCATTCGCTCATCGTCTCTCCTTGTCTCGAATCATCCATCAAGCCGCCGCGCCTTCGTTCACATGCGCTTCTCCGGAGCAGCATACGCCTTCATCTCCCCGGTCCAGCGAAGAAACCGGAAAAACTGCCTCTTCTCTTTCCAGAAGAACTCCCAGAAATCCCCCAGCCCTACCGTCTCCGCCTTTTTGCCGGAGTAGGTCTCCAGACGCCACCGCAGATAGGCGCTGCGCCACGGCCTGAGCCGCTCACCCTTCGTCGCACTCCACAAAAACCTGATTCCATCGAGCATACGTTTGTCTCGAACCAGTATAAGTCGGCGCCTATTTAGCTCCAGTCGCAATACACACAAGACAAAAAGAGGCCCCGGCTATCCTCGCCGAGGCATTCGCTCATCATCCCCTGGATTCTGAATTATTGTTGATTGTTGCAAAACGTACCGCCAGCCACCTTAGCCCGTCCGCTTATTGCAGATAGTCAAAGAGATCCGTCTTACCCACCGCACTCATCACGCTCAACAACGCCTGGTGCTGCGTCTCCGCAGACGACAACTGCGATGCCACCGAAGCAGGGTCTGCCGCCACCAGACTGCTCTGCTGCACGGTCAACTGCGCGACCTGCGTCTGAAAATATGTGCTGGTCGTCTGCACCATGCTGAGTGATGTGTCCAAAACGCTTCTCTGGCTCGAAACCTGGCTGATGGAGCCCTTCAGCGCGTCAGTGTCGGCGGTCAGCGTCGCGCTGCTTGCGCCGCCGGAAACGTCCGCAATCAATTGGTTCAGCGCCGCAAACGCTCCCGTGGTGCCGCCGAACAGACCCGACCCGGGCATGTTGGTCTGTATCTTCTGCCCGCTCGGCGTCTCGATATATTGCAGGTTCGTGTCGCCGTTGTAGGTCGCGGTGGCCGGCGTGGTCGAGGTGTCGAGCGTAAACGGTTGTGTCGCCCCCTGACTGCCGCCAAACAGATACTCGCCCTGATAGCTTGTGTTTGCCAGCGAGAGTACCTGGTCCCGTATGCCCGTCAACTGCTGCGCCACAGACGCGCGGTTGGCCGCATTCAATGTCCCGTCGTTGCCTTGCACTGCCAGCGAAAGGGCCGTCGTCAACTGCGTCACCACTTCGCCCAGCGTCGTGTCGGCAACCTGCATCTTCGAGGTCTCGCTCGATGCCGTCTGCACATAGGTATCGTCCTTCGCAATCGCGCTGGCAAACCTGGCGCTCTGGGCCACGGCGACCGGATCGTCCTGAAGCTCGGAAACGCGCAGTCCGCTCGAAAGCTCGCCGGTCAGCTTGTTCTCTACACTGCTCGACTGATCCACAGCCGCAGCCAGTGTGTTGACATAGTTTGGATCGACTCTCAAAACTTCCTCCTCTGCTGAATCTCCAGTCAGGCCTGCTCTAGCTCACCGCCGACTGAACGCCCAGATTCAGCGCATCGGCCATCAGCGAATCGGTAATCGTGAACAACTTTGCCGCCGCTTGATACGACCGCTGATACTGCGTCAGGTTCGCGGCCTCCTCATCCAGCGATACGCGCGAAAGCGAGTCGCGCTGTGTGGTCAACTGCGTCAGCGCCGCCTGCTGCGTCGCGTTGTCGGTCGAGGCCGCCGAAGCATCGCTGCCAATCTGGCCGAGCATCCCGGCATAGTAGTCCCCTGCCGTCTCGCCGCCCACAATCAGCGCGCTCGAAACGTCGGCCAGCGCCAGTGCATTTCCACTGCCCGACGAGCCTTCGCCCACTGCGGCTGCGGCAACAGCCTTGGGAGCGTTCGTCGCCACGGCAATCGCAGCCGCAGCTCCAGTCGCGCTCGCAGGCAGCGTAAACAGCGCCCCGCCCGGGTTGCCGTTGCCATCCAGCCCCAATGCATTCTGCTGGTTCACCTTCGTCCCCACCGCATAGGCCAGGTCGTCGAGCGACGCCGTGTAACTCGGTATCTTCTGATCACGCGCCGCAAGCACGCCGCCAAGCTGCCCGCCCGTAAGCCCTGCGGTCACATCCGCACCCGTATCTCCGGCAACAACGTCTGTCACACCGGCAACGTTCGTGGTCCCGAGCGCAAACGATTTGCCGCCATCAACCAACACCGCTCCGTTGCTCGTCGTCAGCGTGATGCCGTTGCTCTCGGTCGCAATCTGGTTTAAGCCAATCAACTGCGAGAGACTGGCAATCGACTGCTGCCGCTGGTCTTCGAGCAGGCCCGCGTCAGCATTCGGACTCGCGCTGCCGATCTTCTCGTTCAGCGAAGCAATCGTCGCAGTCAGCGAGTTCACCTGGTCGGTAATGCCGCTCACCTGCTGATTCAGACCCGCAGTGACCTGCGAAATCTGATTTGCCGCCGAGTTGAAGGTCGAAGCCAGCGTATTCGCCGCCGAAAGCACGCTCTGCCTCAAAGATGTATCCGAAGGATTGGCCGTCAATGCGGACAATGAATTGAAGAACGAATTCATCGCTGTACCCAGCGCGGTCGTAGCGGGCGACGAGGACGTGGAACTCAGCCCGAATACATTCTCAACCTGCTGCAACGCGCCTTCGAGCGCGGCGCTCTGCGCCTGCGTCTGCGTCTGCTGCTGTACCCGTTGTTCGAGCACGCGATCGCGCTGTGAAGACGCGGACGACGTCACTCCGGAGTCATAGCTTGTGCCGCTCAACGTCACCACATCGTTCATCTGCCAAGTGACCGTCTCGCGCGTGTAGCCCGGCGTGTTCTGATTGGCCACATTGTTCGAGGTCACATTCAGCGCATTCTGATCGGCAGCCAATGCTTGTTGCGCCAGGTCCATCAATGAAGTCAGCGATTCCATGTTCCTCCATCCCGTTGTCGCGCACCCTGCTGTGCGCGTTCTCACTTCATCAAAGTCTCAATCAGCTTGTCCGCAACATCGGACGAAGAGACGTGGTAGCTGCCTGAGGCAATCGCCTGCTGCAAAGCCTGAACCTTGTCCATGCGCACATCGGAGTGCTCCAGCGCCTTCGAGATCAGCCCGCCCGCGCTGCTCAGCTCCGCATGGTCCGTTCGGGTCGCGCCGGACGCAGGGTTCTGCTTCGTATCAGCCGCGGCGTTCGCGGCCTGCTGCGTGGGCTTTGTCGCTGAAATCGAACCCGTCGTCTGCTGCAGGTTGCCGATTCCATCTGTGTAACTCATAGCAATCCTCCGTCTACTTCACAGTATCGGCGCAGAATCGGAAAACTTTAGTACCCTCAAGGCTTCTTTGCGCTCGCCTGCTGCCCCTCCTGCGTTACCTGCCGGATGACCTGCCTGGCGATGCCCAGCCCGCCACCCTTCGCAATCGCCTTCGCCACAGCCTCCGTGCCCAGGCTGCTCATCGTATCGGCGCCGGCATCGTCGTTCTGGGCGTCTCCACCCCACCCGTCCTGACCGGCCTTAAGAGGCTTCAGCAGTTCCTGCATCATCATGGCCTCAAACTGCTCGGCGGCATCGGCCAGCTTTGCCTGCTTCTGCTGGTCCGCATTGGTCACGGGCTGATTTGCGATCTGAGCAATCCTCATAACACCTGTATCTCCGCTTCGAGCGCGCCCGCCGCCTTCATCGCCTGCAAAATGGAGATGACATCCCGCGCGGTTGCGCCAATCGTCTGCAAACTGCGCACCAGGTCATCGACCGTCGCGCCCTGCTTCAGCTCAATCCTGTTAACCGGCTTGTCTGTCGTGCTGATCCGCGTCTGCTGCACCACCTGCGTCGTTCCGCCCGATGAGAAAGGCGAAGGCTGCGACACCTCAAAGTCGCTCACCACATTCACCTCCAGCCCGCCATGCAGAATCGAAACCGGCTGCAACACCACTGTGCCGCCGATGACCACCGTACCCGTCCTCTCGTTCACGACCACCTTCGCCCTCGGAAACACCGGCACGTTGATCGACTCCACCTCGGCGAGCAGTTCAGGAATGTCCTCACCCGGCTTCACCGCAAGGTCTACCCGGCGGCTGTCGAGCGCGCGTGCGGCCGCCCTGCCCAACTGATGATTGATCGCCTGGGCCATCGCCTCGGCGCTGCGAAAATCCGCGTCGTTCAGCAGCAGCGAGAAGTTGGTCCTTCCCTCAAGGTCTAGCGGCACACCACGCTCCACAATCCCGCCAAACGGCACGCGCGCCGTATTCGGCTGATTGACCTGCTTCACATTGCCGTTCATGCCCACCGAATAACCGCCTACGACCAGCGGCCCCTGCGCCTGGGCATAGATCTTTCCATCCGCGCCGTAGAGCGGAGTCATCAGCAGCAAGCCGCCTTCAAGGCTCCGCGCATCACCCGCCGAAGACACCGTAATGTCAATCTTCGTGCCTGGCCTGGCAAATGGAGGCAGTGTCGCTGCAACAAAAACAGCGGCCAGATTCTGCACGCGAATCGAAGCCGCAGGAACGCTGACGCCCATGCGCAGCAGCGTGGCGGCCAGCGTCTGTGCGGGGAACGTCGTCTGCTGGCTGTCTCCCGTCCCTTCAAGCCCCACCACGATTCCGTAACCAACCAACTGGTTGTCACGAATGCCCTCAATCGACGAGACATCCTTCACACGCGCCATGCGCGGCGCAGTCGCAGGAGAATCCGCCGCAAACCCAGCAGCCGCTGAAGCCAGTATTGCAACCGCGCAGAGCAGACAGGCCAGTCCCCTCCTCGGCGTTCGACACACCATTTCGTGAAATGCATTTCCTGCTCGCATCGCTTCTCCGCTAAAAGATCAACAACTGCTGCAACAGCCTGATCAGAAGATTTGGTCTGCGCGTGTAGTCCGAGATGATTCCCTTACCGCGCACCTCCAGTTCAAGGCTCGAAATGGCCGTCGAACTCACCTGGTTCTGCTGCGAGATGTCCTCGGGCCGCACCAGCCCGCGCAGCACAATCGTCTCGGTCTGCTGGCTGAACTCCACCTGCCGCGCCGCTTCAATCACCAGCATTCCGTTTGGCAGCACGTCTACAACCTGTCCGCCAAAGACCGTGCTCAGGCTGGAGTTCGTCTCCGTCGCTCCCTGCGCATTCAACGCCGCGGAAGACGACTGATTCACCAGGTTCTGAAGCGCATTCCCCGCGTGGAGATTGCCCAGCAACGATGCAACCTGCGAGTTCGCGCTCGAAGACCGCGAATTCTTCACCGTGCCGTCCCGCGAAGCCGCCAGGTTCTCCATCACGACCACCGAAATCAGGTCATGCGGACGCATCGCACGCACATCCGTGCTCATGCGCGTCAGTCGCCCCGTGTCCGTCCATATGGAGCCGGGCGTTGCCTGCACGTTCGAGCTCTCCGCCCGCACCCGCGCCAGATACGCCGCCAGAGACTCCGACGCAACATTCGGTTTTACAGAAAGCTCTTTCTTGTTCCGCCTAAATGGCGCTGCCCGCATCGAGGTCGCAGCGAGCAGCAGCAACAGAGCAAGCACAACGCACAGCGCAAACCGCCCCACGCCTTCGCACTCCAGCCGAGCATACCCAATCGGGCGGACAAATCCCCTTGCCTCATCGTCAGCTGCCCATGTGCCCGGTTCCAGATTGATCGACTCCATCATGGTTGCATCTCCACGTCACGCGGCCCTCGTACGATGCCTGAAAACTCTTCCTCCACCTGTTGGCCAAGGGTCTTTCTCTGCATCAGCCTCACGCGCACCACCTGCCCCAGCCCGCCGCTCTGTTCGGCAATCGCAGCCGCCTCAATCCGCAGATCGCCCTGCCTGCTCCATAGCTGCACTGCATCGCCGGCTCGTACAACAGGTTCCGCTCGCAACGCCTCCTGGTGGACTTCCTGGCTCTGTGTGGTATGAGGCTCGCTTTCCAGATCACTCATGGGCATAACCATCGCCGGCCAATCCGGATGGTCACAGACTCCAACCAGCGCCCAGCGTCGCCGCAACACGGCATCCCAGTGCATCGAGATCACACGAAACCCTGCCTTGTCAGCGGCAGATTGACCGCCTTCTTCGGACTGCCTGGCGTGCGCAGATCCCTTCAGGCAACTGGCCTCAGCAATGGGCACCGCGAGAATACCCGCCATCCACACAACCATCCAGACGAGCACCGTCCACCACGGCCAGAGTATCTTTCGCATCGCAAGCCCCTTACTGCACCAGGTTGTTGATCTCGGAGTACATGTCGTCGGCCACATGCACTACCTTCGAGTTGCTCTCATAGGCCCGCTGCGCCAGAATCATCTGCACGAACTCGCCCACCACGTCCACGTTCGAGTTCTCCACGTATCCCTGTTGCAGCGTGCCCATGCCGCTCGTGCCGCCCGGCGCATCCGTAATCGGATTGCCCGACGCCGCCGTTTGCCGGAATAGATTGCTCCCCACCGACTCCAGTCCGGCAGCATTGGGAAATGTCGCCAACTGGATCGTTCCTAGCTGCGCAGGATTGGTCTGCCCCGGAATCGTCGCCGTCACCACGCCATATTGCGAGATCGTCACCGACGTCGCGTTCGCCGGAACCGTAATCGCGGGCAGTACCGCGTCGCCGTCTTCGGTCACAATCGTTCCCTGATTGCTGCGCGTGAAGTTGCCGGCGCGCGTGTACTCAATCGTGCCGTCCGGCTTCGAGACCTGAAAAAATCCCGCGCCCTGAATGGCCATGTCCAATGGATTGCCGGTCTGATTCAGCGTTCCCTGGGTCATAATGATCTCGCTCGAAGTCGACTTGGTGCCAAGGCCAATCTGCAATCCGGCAGACATTGTCTGCTGGCTGTCAGCCGAACCAGGCGTCACCAGGTTCTGGTAGATCATGTCCTCGAACTGCATCTTGCGCGCCCTGAAGCCCGCTGTCCCCGAGTTGGCGAGGTTGTTCGCCACCGTGTCCAGGTTTGACTGCTGTGCACTCATGCCGCTCGCCGCCGTATACAAAGCTCGAATCATCTCCGCTCCTTTTCCGTCTCAAATCCACTACGCCGCACGCATCACACGCGCGGCAAATCCTCTGTTGCTGCCTTGTCGAAGTCGTTGTCGAAGACCCGCAGCGCGCGCTGCATCATCTCAGCCTGGCGCTCCACCAGCACCATCTGCATCGTTCCGTGAATCGCGTCTTCGTTCGAGTTCTCAAGCGCGCCCTGCTGCACCGTAGCAGCGCCCGCTATGGGCTTCGCACCGTTCGCGTTGAACGTGTTCGTTCCCTCCGCGGTCAACGCACGCTCGTCTGCAAAATCGAAGACGCCCACCTGCCCGGCAATCGCACTCCCATCCGGTGTTGAAACCGAGATCGTCCCATCCGCGCTTACATGGATGGTTCCGGTTGGAATCGTGATGGGCTGCATCTTCGCATCCAGTACAGGCTCGCCCATGCTGGTCTCCAGGACCCCGGCCGTCGAGCGTGTAAACCCGCCATCTCGTGTGTAGCGAACTCCATTCGCTGTCCGGATTGCAAAGAATCCCGAGCCCTGCAAGGCAAGATCCAGTGGGTTGCCGGTCGTTGCCATCTGTCCCTGCGAGAAGTCCAACCGGTCGCCGCCCAGCACGCCGAAGCCGTTCACAGCCTGGCCCACCTGCGAAGCCGTCGTCAGGTTCTGGTCGATCCCTCCGGCCAGCACACCGCGAAAGTAGTCCCGCTGCGCGCGAAAACCGCTTGTCCCCGCATTGGCCAGATTGTTGGCCGCGGTGTCCAGCGCCTGCGTGCGCGAGAGCAACCCTGTATATGCTGCATAGAGTCCGCTATCCATGCACCGGTCTCATGCATTTGCATGGCCGAACGTAGCGGCATCCCGGTTAGAAGCCGCTAACTCGCTGCGCCGTCATTCCACCGCGAGGCGAGCAAGCCTGCTTTGATCCGCATTCAGCCTTGCTGTGTGTACAGGCTGCGGAAAACTCGATCTACATGCTTTTCGGTGGGAGCGCAGGGCTTTAGCCCTGCGAAAAATCGCGCAAATTCAAGGGGCTTTAGCCCCGGGCCTTTCTGCAAACGCTGCCGGATTCACTTTTTCCGCAGCCTGTGTAGCCGCCTCAAGCTCCACACCCATCCTGCCGATACTGAGCACAGACCAGTTGTACTTACCGGGAGGGCGGGTTTTGCGAGCTTTGATTATTGACGATTCAGCCGTAATGCGAAAGGTGATTGAGAGGGCGCTGCACCAGGCTGGCCTGGAGATCTCCGAGATACTTCAGGCGTCCAACGGCGAAGAGGCGCTCCAGGCCCTGCGCAGCGACAGCGGCAACGCCAACCCGCTCGCCCTCATTCTGAGCGACATCAACATGCCCGTCATGGATGGGCTGCAATTTCTCGAACAGCGACGCAAAGAGAACCTCGCTCAGGGCGTCCCCGTGGTGATGATCACCACCGAAGGCAGCGAGCCCTTCGTCCTGCGCGCTATCGCCAACGGCGCGCAAGGCTACATCTGCAAGCCCTTCACCGCCGAACAGGTCAAAGCGCGCGTGCTTCCCCTGTTGCGCGCGGCCTGACAGACAGCAATAAAAAACCGCCCTCATCTTCCCCAGATGAGGGCGGCCTTGATTTGCTCAACTTTAGCGGACTACAGACTGAAACAGCGGCGACGTCAACAGACTCGCAAACTGGCTGTCCGACGACGAGTAATCCACCGTCAGCGTGCCTGCATTCGAGTCAATCGTCGTCTGGTCCAGCGCCGTCTTCTCCAGCGGCGAGCCCGAGGTCTTCCTCATCAGCGCCACGCCCTTCATCAGCGTCGCGGCGGTCGCGGCAGTCAGCGTGTCCGACATCACAACGGCCATGTCAAACTTCACGCCGTTGGAAAAATCCATCGTGTAGCGCGAACTCTTCATGCGATTGCGTACTGTATCATAGTCGGCCAGTTGCGCCGCATCGCCCAGAACGCTCCGCATCATCGTCTGCGTTCCCTTGGCATCCAGCAGGCTCCAGACCGCCTTCTGGTCCACCGCGGCCATGTCATTCACCATGTCGCTGTTGTCAAGAAAATTCTGCGTCAGGCCATCGCGTGCATCGAGCGCAGCCTTCATCGCCGCCCGGTCGCCGAACACCATCGTAGTCTGGTTCAGAAACACAACGCTCATGCCTGCCGCGCCCATCGGATAGACGCTGTTATTGCGCAGCATCACCGGCTTGGTCTTGTTCTTGGCGAAGTGGGCCATAATCGAGCCGGTCTGGAACTGTCCCTGCGCAATGCCCACAATCTTCGTACCCTTGGACTCGGGATCGTTGAACGCCGCAAACGCGAGCACGTCGGCGTCCTGGTCCACCTTCAGCCCGGAGCTCTTCAACGCAGTCTCCAGCCGCTTCAGCTCGGGCGGCAGCACGCGGTCCTTCAGGTCCATCGCAGCCGACGAGTTCTGCATCGCGCGATAGTCCACCACAATCAACTGCTGCACGTCCTTGGGGATCGCCGCCTTGGCATCGCTTGAAAGCTGGGCCGCGCGGGCCATCGTGGGCGTCATGCTCAGGCCGGCGAGCAGCAGGGCCATTGTGAAGAAATTCCGTTTTATTCCAGTCATACGTTACCTTCTGTTTCCTGTGCGGCGGCGGAAACCGCGCACCTGGGGGCTATTCTTTCGTGAAATTAGACTCTCTCGCAAGGGTGAACGGGGGTAGCCACCTTGGGTCCGGCCTGCCACTTCCGTTGCAGATTGCCGCCTAGGGCCAGTCAATGGGGGAGTTTAGCCTTCGCTCCAGCACCTTGCTCTCCGGGTCGAAGTCAGTTATTTGACGCACCCACTCCGAATCCGGCTCATAGGCCTCTTCGGGAATCAGCCCAATCAGCTCGGCGTCCTCAATCAACACCCCATGCCGTTGCGCCAGATGGCTCACCGTCGCATGGATCTGCCGCATCGGCGTAACCCGGAAGTCCGTGATATTCATACTCACCTGCGCCCGCCCGTTGGCGAGCACGCCAATCGCCTTCACCCCATGCAGCCCGCCGTTCGACGCGCGAATGTCGCGTGCTACCGCCCGGGCCGCTGAAATATCAGGCTGTTGCAAATGAACGTTATAGGCAATCAAAAAGCTGCGTGCACCCACCGCGCTCGCTCCGGCCGTCTCGTGCAGCTCCGGGCCGCCCACATCGGGACGCCGGGCCGCATCCTTGCGCACCGCCTCGCGTAACCCCTCGAACTGGCCCCGCCGCACGTCCTCAAGCTGCACCCGGTCTGGCCGCGCCGCCGCCGCCCCATAAAAATAAACCGGCACGCCGAAGCGTCGCCAGATCTGCAAACCCGCCTGCCGCGCCAGCACCGCGCACTCCGCCAGCGAAGCGCCGCTGACCGGAATAAACGGCACCACGTCCGCCGCGCCGATCCGCGGATGCACCCCGCTCTGCCCTGTCAGGTCAATCAGTTCCGCGGCTTTGCCGGCCCCGCGCACAGCCGACTCGACCACCGCCGCGCCCGGCCCGGCAATCGTCACCACCGAGCGGTTGTGCGCCGCATCCAGCGACCAGTCCAGCAGCCGCACCTCGTCCACCCGCATCGCTGCGACAATCCGCCGCACCTTCGCCAGGTCCTTGCCCTCGGAAAAATTCGGAACACACTCAATAATGGCTTCGCTCTTCATCTCCACCACGTATACCCAACGGAAAACTGCACGCTCGCATTGATACCGGGATTCTTGTCCCCCAGCGATGAACTCGAAATATGGACCGCATTCGCGCCAAAGTCAATGGACCGTCGCGGATTGATAAAGTAATGCGCCCCCACGCCAAACTGCGGCGTAAAATTCCACACGCTCGTGTCCGAGTTCGCTCCGTCGTTGTTCAAATTGTAGGGCGGCCCGCCAAAGGCCGGATACTTGTGGTTCGTCCAGATCATGCCACCGCCGCCCTGCATCCACGGCGAGACCCGTCCCGTCCCCACAAAGTTCCAGCGCAAGAGAATCGGCGTAATCGAAGCCCCGGTAAACGTGCCGCCCACCGTGTATGGCGCACTGCACGCGACACCCGATTCCCCTCCGAGCCTGCACATCTCCCGGCTGAACTTCGGCGAGTACGACTGCCAGAGAGGAAAGACCTCCACAGCGTACTCAAAGTTTCCACGCAACGGTCCCGGCCCGTAGTTCCCCGTCAACACCTTCCCGGCATGAACGCCCGCCATCAGAAACTTGAAGTCGTTCCGGCTCTCCGTCACGCCGAAGCCGCTCTGCACCAGCGCACCAAACTCAAACGGCAGGTGCCCGGAGGCCGTGTGAAGTGGGTTCGAGCTATCCGCCGAAGCAGGCGTCTGCGCGGCAGCAAACCCGGCAGATGCCAGCAGAACCACGACCCAGCCCACCGCCCTCGTCAGGCATCGCACGGTCAGGCATCGCACGTTTTTCGTCACTCGGCCAATCTCCATTTCAGAAAATGGTTTGCAGAAGAAAGGCCGCCGGTCGAAGGCGGCCTTTCGCTGAAATTTGCTTCAGGCCTAACCCGCATTCGCTACTGCTGCTTCATCAAAGTCGAAGTTCGAGTAGACATTTTGCGTGTCGTCCAGGTCTTCGAGCGCATCCAGCAGCCGCATCATTGCGTTGGCCTGCGTGCCTTCGAGCTTGGTGTAGGTTGAGGCGATCTTCGTCACCTCAGCAGTTTCGGGCTCGATCTTCGCCTTCTTCAGCGCCTCGGTCACGGCCTCAAAGTCCTTGGGATCCGTAAGCACTTCCCAGCTTTCGCCTTCATCGCTCAGGTCTTCAGCGCCTGCGTCGAGCACAATCTCGGTCAGCTTGTCTTCAGACGCCGCCGACTTCGCCAGCGTAATCACGCCCTTCTTGGTGAACATCCACGCGACCGCGCCTTCCGCGCCCAGGTTCCCGCCGTTCTTGCTGAAGGCATGGCGAATCTCGCTCACTGCGCGGTTCTTGTTGTCGGTCAGCACTTCGACGATGATCGCCACGCCGCCCGGCCCGTAGCCTTCGTAAGTAATCTCCTCGTAGGAGACACCCTCCAGCTCGCCCGTGCCACGCTGAATCGCCCGCTTGATGTTGTCGGCGGGCATGTTCTCCGCCTTGGCCGCCGCAATCGCGGTCCTCAGACGCGGGTTTCCATCCGGATCGCCGCCCCCGCCGGTCTTTGCCGCAATCGTAATTTCCTTAATCAGCCGCGTGAAGATCTTGCCACGTTTTGCGTCAAGCGCGCCCTTCTTGTGCTTGATTGTGGCCCATTTTGAATGGCCGGACATGCGCTACCTCTGTCTTATCATGATTTTGCAGTTTTTGATTTGCCGCGGGCCTCGTTCGCTCAAAAGCCCGTCCGCCCTTGCGATTCTAGCATGGCGCCGATGCTTCCTGCTCAGGGCAGAAGCTCCGGCTGAAGCATCTCCCGCACCGTCTCGCGCTTCCGAATCAGCGTGGCCTTTGCCCCCTCCACCAGCACCTCCGCCGGACGCCCTCGCGTGTTGTAGTTCGACGCCAGACTCATCCCATAGGCTCCCGCATCCAGCACGGCAACCAGGTCGCCGGGCCTCACCGCCGCCATCTCCCGATCGCGCGCAAAAAAGTCGCCCGACTCACACACCGGCCCCACCACATCCACCTTCGCCGCCCTACCTCGAGCCTGCCGTACCGGAACAATCTCGTGGTGCGCATGATAAAGCGACGGGCGGATCAGATCGTTCATTCCAGCATCCGTCACCACAAACGTCTTCGCGCCGTTCTTCTTCACATACAGAACCCGCGTCACCAGCGCCCCAGCCTGGGCCACGATAAACCGTCCCGGCTCCAGCAGCAGATGCGCCTTCTCCCCGCCGAGCCCTTCCGTCAGCGCCTCAGCATACTTCTTCACCTGGTGCTCCGGGTCGAACTCCCCAGCACCGTAATCAATCCCCAACCCGCCGCCCGCGTCCACATAGCGAATATCGTGCCCGTCCTTGCGCAGTTCGGCAATCAGCGCCGTCACCCTGCCCAGCGCCGCCGCAAACGGATCCACCTTGCGAATCTGCGAGCCGATGTGGACGCTCACGCCCGCCGCCTCCAGCCACTTCACGTTCGCGGCCTTTTTATAAATCGCGCGCGCCTTCTTGATGTCGATGCCGAACTTGTGCTCGCTCAGCCCGGTCGAGATATACGGATGCGTCTCGGCAAACACATCTGGATTCACCCGCAGCGCAAACCGTGCCCGCTTCCCCAGCGCCTTCGCGCGCGCGGCCAGCACATCCAGCTCCGCCTCCGATTCCACGTTGAACAGCAGAATCCCAGCCTTCAGCGCCGCGTCGATCTCCCACACCTGTTTGCCCACACCGGAGAAGACCACTCGCTTCAGCGCCGCCGCGCTCGCCCTGCGCACACGCTCCAGTTCCCCGCCCGAGACAATATCGAACCCCGCCCCCTGCCGCGCCAGCAGTCGCATCAAGGCCAGCGACGAGTTCGCCTTCACTGCATAGCAGACCGTATGCGGACGCTCCCGGAACGCCTCGGCAAACATCTGGAATCGCCGCGAAATCTGCTCCGCCGAGTACACATACAGCGGCGTCCCATACTTCTCCGCCAGCGATGCCACGCCCACGCCGTCGCAATGGAGCATACCCCGGCGATAGACAAAAGGACGCGCCCCAGACTGAACTACTTTCTTTCCAGACAGTGTTTTCGACAAGATCAGACGCTCTTTACCGGCAGCCCATAGGGCGCTTCAGGAATAATCACCCACGCGGCAATGTAAGCCACCACGCCCGCGCCCGCGCTCAGCACCATCATCACCGCCGTGATGACCCGCACCAGGTTCAGGTCCCACCCATAGTGCAGCGCAAACGCGGCACAAACGCCGCCAATCATCCGGTTCTCGCGCGGACGCACCAGTTGCGCGCTGCGCGGAGTGTCCCTGGGCGGAACGACATTCACCGTGGCCCCACACCCCGTGCAGAAGCGCGAGGTCGGGTCCAACTGCTTTCCACAACGGCTACAGAACATGGCAGACTCCGGGAAACTGCTCCTATTCTGCCATAGCGCCCGTCTTCAAGGCAGAACAAAGTATGCGTCTCCAACCGCTCACTTCCCAACATAGGGGGACTTCAGATACCGCCGCGCCGCGTCCGCCTGCGACTGGTCTCCACCCGCGGCCGCAACCAGCTCGTACTGCTTCACCGCCGCCGCACGCTCATGCAGCAGGTCGAACACCCGCCCGGCGTTCAGTTGCGCGCGCTTGCGCAGCCAGTCGCTGCAACCGGGGTAGGCCGCCGCCTTCAGGTAGTTCTCAGCCGCCTCAGCCAGATCATTCTGGCCACGCTGCGTGTCCGCCAGGCCGAAATACGCCATCTGCAACCTCGGCTCCACAAAGTAGCCCGGCGTCAGCCCCTTGGCGATCACCTTCTTGTACAGCTCAATCGCCTCCGGCCCTTTGCCCTGGTCCTTCGTCAGGTTGGCCAGCTCCAGATTGAACAGATAGTCGCGCGGATACTCCTCCACCAGCCCGCGCTCCACCACAATCGCCTCCCGATACCTGCCGTCGTGCCGCAGAAAAAGCGCCAGCGCCGTCCGCGACTCGACCCCCGTCACAATCCCATGCGCCGCCGACTCGCGCAGCAGTTGTAGCCCTTTCTCTTTGCTGCCCGTCACGCCGGCGATGCCGATCATAATACGCAGCAGTCTCGGCAGGCTGGCCACGGCAAACTGCTGAATGCCAATCGCCATCTTGGCGTCCGCGTATTCCGGGTCGATCTTCAGCACCTGTTCGCTGTCGCCGCGCGAGGCAAACCCCTGCCGCGCCGCCGTCACAAAGCTATGGTCGACCAGCGTGATAAACGCCGCATGCATGCCCCGCGCATAGCCGCGTGCAAACCAGGCATTCGCGTCATCCGGATTGGCCTTGATCTGTTGGTCGCACAGATCGATCGCCTCATCGGTCAACGACTCGATCCGTTCGCGCGTCGCCTTCGGGATGATCACTTCGCGCTTCGAGGTCAGGAAGCTGTTGCGTGCATAGTACGTTGTGTCCAGCAGGTCCTGACGATAAAGTTCGCGAAAGATCAGCGTCATCTGCACATAGTCGATGGCCATCGCGCTGTCCGGATGCGCCTTCTGAATCGCCTCGAACTCCCTCAGCGCGCCGTCATAGTCCATCACATAGAACCGCTCGTGCGCCGCCCGCACCTCCGGAGTCAGGTTGATCGGGTCGGTGTGGGCCGCCGGGTTATCTGCCGCCGCGCCGAATGCGCAACCGCACGCCAGCACGCAGAGCAACACAATGCTCAACCGCCTTTGCGCAATCGTTTTGGTCCCGTTAAACAATCTTTCTTCCATCCGCATTCAGTTCGCTGTTCCCGTCGTCGTGTTCACGTTGTTGGACGCTGCCCAACGTAAACTATAACGGACTCCCCGCCCCCTCCCTGATACACTCTCCTCAAGCCCGGACACTCAAGATGGAGCGGCATCGATGACACGGCTCGAGCTTCTTCAATTACTGGTGGGACAAGCCCGCTCCAACGGGTTCGAGTTCCGCAAATGGTTCGTCGGCAAACTCGGTCTGCCCTGGCCCGGCAGCCGCCAGGCCATCGAGCTGCTCTCCACCGAACGGCGCTACTACGCCCTCATCTTCTCTCACGAGTTCGCCACGGCCTTCTGGAAGGCGGGCGAGGAGATGGTCTTCCAGGTCCCCACCCAGTCCTTCTCTCGCAGAATGGCCGACGGCACCATCGGCGTCGTCTACCGCAAGGGATACACCCGCCGCCGTACCCGCGAAGACGTCTGGCTCTACCACCTCAAGGAACTTGCGGCCTCCGAAGAACCGCTCCGCTATCTCCGCCGCTTCCTCCGCGTCGCCGACGAACTCACCGAAGAACCGCCCGCAATCGTGTCGGAACCGAACTCCGAGGAAATCGACGACGACTAAACAAGCTTCTGCGTTTCGATTCCGCTCCTCTTTGTTTGTCATTCCCGAAGGGAATCTGCGTTTCGCATCGATCCGCGCCGGGCTACACCTATATGGGAAATGCTTTAGCCCCGGGCCTTTCTTCCTTCGCCACAGGATGTACTTTTTCCGCAGCCACTAAACCCCGTGCGCCTTCCTGATGGCGAGAATCTGCCGCGCGTGGTGCTCGCCGTGAATCAGGTGAAACCGCCGCCACCCGGCAACGCTCAACGGCCCCAGCACATGATGGCTGGCACAGCGTACCGCACCAAACTCCTTCTCCGCTTCATTGCACAGCTCATGCAGCCGCAGCAGTTGCTCCCGCACCGCATGCGTCAACTCCTCTCCCGAGCGCGGCGCGGCAACCTCCGCCGCAGGCGTCACCAGCGCCGGGGCCTTGCGTCCGTGCGGAAAATACCCCAGCCGGATCACCGTGTACTGGCTGAATCGCTGCAACATGCTCGGCTTCGACTTCGTCGGCCTGTGCTTCTCCAGACGCGCCGCAATCGTGGCCTCCGTCGATGAATAGGTCAGCAGCAAGTGCTCGACAATCTGCTGAATGCTCCACCGCTCCTTGCGCTTGACAGGCCGCAACTGCGTCTGCGCCGCATCGAGCCCGTGCAGGGAGTAGGCAATCGCGTGTTGAAGCTCACCAAGGTCGGTCATAGAGACATCACAACCTTACACTCCAAGCGTCCCGGCCCCGAATGTTTCTGCAAGCTACTTCATCTCGGCGAGTGCTCTTTTCACGGCCTTCGTCCGGTCGCCGTCCGGGTCCATCTTCAGGTACGCTTTGTACTCTGCGATGGCCTCGTCCTTCTTCTTCATCTTCTGCAGGACCTGCCCCAGCATATAGTGCGTCTCCGAGTAGTCCGGCTCAACCCGCACTGCGTCCTTCGCCCTCAGGTACGCTCCCGGCAGGCTGCCTGAGTCCAGATAGAACTGGGCAACCCGCAGGTCCTCATCCACGCGCTCGTCCGGTGTCTGCACCTTCTTAGGTTTCGGCGGATTCCGCATCGTTGAAGGCAGCGGAGCATTCGGATCGTACCCATCGCCATCGCTGCTCGAACTGCCCGAGCTGCTGGAACTTGAATCCGCCCCAGCCGCAGGCTCGCCCGGAAACGGATGCGCGGAAGAAGCCGAAGGCTTCGGCGCGCTGGGAGCCGGAGCGTTCGCCGCAGGCGCCTCCGGCTGGCTGGCCTCACCCGGAAACGGGAACCGCTCCGAAGCCGAACGATGGTCATCAGGAGTGCATGGCTTTGCAGGCGGCTGACTCGAACCCTCACCAGCATTCTGCGCTGAAGCAGTCTTCGCCACAGGACAAGGCGCATCCGCAGGCTTCGTCGCGGGCGCATTCTGCCCCCAACAAAATGCCGTAAGGCCACCGGCGGCCAGCAGCAGGCGAATTGCTCTCCCCAACCTCATCGTCTCCAGATAATCCGTCTTCGATTGGACTCCCTCAGGCGTCCGTTTGTTATAGATTGTCATTCAGGGGCTTGCTCAGCAAGACCCCACCCCCTCATTGGATGGACTGTTTCTGTGGTTGATGGCCTGATTATCCGCTCCTCTTCGATCCACGCCGCCGGCTGCTACACCACGCGGCCCGTCAAAAAAGGAATGCGCGTCTGCGAGTACGCCGGCCCTCGCTTCACCAAAGCCGAAGCCGATGCCCGCTACCAGGGCCGCGACATCACCTACCTCTTCAGTTGCGGAGACGACGGCCACGTCATCGACGGCTTCGGCACCGCCATGTTCATCAACCACTCCTGCAATCCCAACTGCGAGACCGCTGACATCAACGGCCGCATCTTCGTCGTCGCCGTGCGCGACATCGCCGCCGGCGAGGAACTGACCTACGAATATAACCTCCACGACAGCGACGAAAGCGACGCCGACTGCTACTGTGGAGCGCCCGTCTGCCGTGGCACCATGTTCAGCCAGGATGAAGTCGAGCGCCGCAGAAAAAGGGCCGCCCGCCAGGCCCGCCGACTGACCGGCCCCGGCGCGGAAAACTGACCCGCGAGCGAACGATACAATAGCCCTGCGGCGTTCTTATTTTGATGGATCGCCGTCGTCTCTTATGGCATATCAGGTTTTAGCTCGCAAATACCGACCACAGCGATTCGCCGACGTCGCCGGTCAGGACCATGTGACCGTCACGCTGATGAATGCCCTGCGCCAGGACCGCATCGCGCACGGCTACATCTTCAGCGGCCATCGCGGCATCGGCAAGACGACCATCGCGCGCATCCTCGCCATGGCGCTCAACTGCCGCAACCCCATCGGCTCGGAACTTCGCCCCACACCCGAACCCTGCGAGGTCTGCGAAAGCTGCACCGAAATCCGCGCAGGCAACGCCGTCGATGTCATCGAAATCGACGCCGCCACCAACCGCGGCATCGACGAGATCCGCGAGCTGCGCGACGCCGCTCGCTACCGCCCCGCACGCGACAAATACAAAATCTACATCCTCGACGAGGCGCACCAGATCACCGACGCCGCCTTCAACGCCCTGCTCAAGACGCTCGAAGAGCCGCCCGACCACATCATCTTCATGATGGCGACCACGCAGCCCGAAGATATTCCGCAAACCGTCCGCTCACGCTGCCAGCACTTCAGTTTTCACGCCGTCAAGCTGGCCGACATCCTCAACGAGCTGCGCGGCATCGCCGAGCGCGAAGGCGTCATCGCCGACGACACCGCGCTCAGCCTGCTGGCCGAAGCCGGCGACGGCTCCATGCGCGACGCGCTCTCCATCATGGACCAGGCCATCGCCAGCGCGCCGCTCGAAGACGGCAAGCCGCGCCTCGACGCCTCGCAGGTCCGCGACCTGATGGGCACGGTCCCCAACGCCGTCTTTGAAAAGGTCCTCGAAGCCGTCGATGGCAACCGCAGCGCCGAAGTCATCACCATCGCCAACCAGCTACTCGACGCCGGAAACTCTCCCGCCCAGCTTGCTCGCCAATGCGTGCGCTATCTGCGTAACTGCCTCGTCGCCAAGATCGCCGAAGGCAGCGGCACCGCAACCGAGCTGCTGCAAATCTCCGCCGACGAGCAGCGCCGCGCCGCCCGCTCCGCCGCACTCTTCAGCGAAGAAGAGCTAACCCGCTTCCTCCAGGTCATGCTCCGCACCTTCGACGAACTCGGCTATAGACAAGAGCAACGCTTCCACTTCGAACTCGGCCTGCTGAAGCTCGTTCACCTGCGCCGCCTGCTGCCCGTCGAAGAACTGCTCAGCCAGCTTCCAACCAGCGCAGGCGCGGCCATCAAGCCCGCTGGCGGCAGCGCAGTGTCCTCCTCGCCAAAACCCGCGCCACGTGCAGCCGAACCGGCTCCGCAACCTGTCAGCACAAAACCAGCCTTCTCTCCATTCGAGCAAAGCAGAAAACGATTTGAAGAGACACCGCCTGCGCCTGCGCCAATCGCCGCTCCCGCTCCAACACCAGTCGCACCGCCAACTCCCGCCGTGCTGGAATCAGTAGCGGCCGTCTCACAGGACGTCTCACCAACTCTCGCCACAACGTCAGAGACCCCGGCTGCTCAGCCTGACGCCTCGGCCGAATCGCTCCAGAAGGCCGCCGTCGAAGCACTCGCCGGAGCCAAGGGCCAGGACACCGCATCCGACGCGCTCGACGACGCCGAATGGACCATCGCCAACGGCGAGCTTCGCGTGCAGACCGCAATCTCAAAGACGATGCTCCCCATGGTCATCAATGCAGAGGCCGAGAAGATCGTCCGCGCCGCGCTGCGCACCGCCCGAGCCGGATCGCTCAAACTCGTGCTGCTTCCCGGCGCAACCAACGCAGCCGCGCCGAAGAAACCAAAGGCCGCGAAGACGGGCAGCGCCCAGGCCAAAGCCCTGGAGCATCCCGTCGTGCAGCAGGCGCAGTCGTTATTCCATGCCGAGATTCGCAGCGTCATCGACCTGCGCGACAATGATTAGCGTGAGGAACAAATGAATTTTTCCGATCTTGCCAAGATGAAGGACATGCTCGGGCAGGCCAAACAGATGCAGGAGCAGATGGAGCGCAAGCTCGCCGAGACTGTCGTCGAAGCCTCGACCGGCGGCGGCGTTGTCACCGTCCGTATGAACGGCAAAAAAGAAGTGCTCCGCGTCACCATCGAGCCCACGGCGATGGGCAGCGCCGGCGGCGACCTCGAACTGCTCGAAGACCTGATTGCCGCCGCGTTTAACGAGGCCGGACGCCGCGTGGACGACACCGTCAAGGCCAGCATGTCCGGCATGATGGGCGGTCTCGGGCTCCCCGACCTGCCGGGGTCAAGCTAGTGGCCGACCGCTTCGCCGGACCGATGGCGCGCCTCATCGACGAGCTGCGCAAGCTCCCCGGTGTCGGCACACGGAGCGCGCAGCGGCTCGCATTTCACATCCTGCGCTCATCCGCCGAGGACGCCGAGGCGCTCGCCTCCGCCATCCGCGAGCTGAAGCAGCACCTGCGACTCTGCTCGGTCTGCAACAACATCACCGACGTCGATCCCTGCACCTACTGCACCAGCGCGGTGCGCAACCAGCGTGTGGTCTGCGTGGTCGAAGAGCCGACCAACATCGCCGCCATCGAGAAGACCCGCAGCTACACCGGCGTCTACCACGTACTGCACGGCACGCTTTCGCCCATCGGCGGCGTCGGCCCAGAACAGTTGCGCATGGCCAACCTCTTCACACGCCTGGCCGAGGTCGATGAAGTCATCCTCGCAACGTCGCCCACCACCGAAGGCGAAGCCACCGCAGGCTACATCGCGCACGAGCTGCACAAGTCCAAACCCGGCCTGAAGGTGACGCGCATCGCCACAGGCGTCCCCGCAGGCAGCGACATCGAGTACGCCGACGAAGTCACCATGTCACGCGCCCTCGAAGGCCGCCGCGAATTTTAACGCGGCTGCTCCACCCTCAGGTTGCCGCCGGTCATGTCCTTCGGCTTGCCAAGCTGGAGCAGGTCCAGCACAGTCGGCGAAATATCGCGCAGACTTCCGCCCTCGCGCAGACCCACCTTCTTCCCGTCTTCCGTAATCAGAATGAACGGCACCGGATTGGTCGTATGCGCCGTATGCGGGCCGCCGGTCGCCGGGTCGATCAGCATCTCGGCATTGCCGTGATCGGCCGTCACCAGCAGCGAACCTCCGCGCTGTTTGATCGCCTGATAGATCCGCCCAAGCTGCGTATCCACCACCTCCACGCCGCGAATCGTCGGCTCCAGCCTGCCGGAGTGACCAACCATGTCAGCATTGGCGAAATTGACGATGATGACATCAAACGCCGTATCGCCGACCGCCTTGACCACAGCATCCCCAATCCCCGCCGCCGACATCTCCGGCGCAAGATCATACGTCGCCACCTTCTGCGACGGCACCAGCACGCGGTCTTCACCGGCGAACGGCTTCTCGATGCCGCCGTTAAAGAAGTAGGTCACGTGCGCATACTTCTCCGTCTCCGCCACGCGCAGATTGCGCAGATTGGCCTGCGCCATCAGGTTGGCGAGCAGGTTGTCCATGCTCTCCGGCGAAATGACGAGCGGCAGCGTGAACATCTTGTCGTACTGCGTCATGCAGACGTAGTGCAGATCGCGCGGCACGAGATTGCGCGGGATCGTCTCGTCCAGTTCTGCAGCCTTCGGCAGGTGCTGTCCGGAGTCAGGCGCGAAGCCGGAGTTGCGGCCCAGCACGCGCGTAATCTGGCGTGCGCGGTCGGCGCGATAGTTGAAGTTGATCACCACGTCGCGGTCGCGGATGAGACCAATCGGTTGTCCGTCCGTCGGGTTGATGCAGGTAAACGGCGGAACAAACTCATCCGTGGTCCCGTTGTTGTATAGCTCGCGGAGCCGCTCCGTCGGGCTGCCATACGTGCCGCCCTCCGGATGCCCGGTCACGAGCGCGTCGAACGCCTGGCGTTCCTTTTCCCAGCGCAGGTCGCGGTCCATCGCATAGTATCGCCCGCTGACGCTGGCAATCACGCCGACGCCGTATTCATGGAACTTGCGATGCAGCTCCTCAATGTACCCCAGGCCGCTGGTAGGCATCGTGTCGCGTCCGTCCATAAAGGCGTGGACGTAGACGCGGGTCAGCCTGCGCTGGGCAGCCATGCGCAGCAAGGCATACAAATGCCGCTGGTGCGAATGCACTCCACCGTCCGAAAGCAGACCAATCAAGTGCAGCGCGCGCCCCTCCTGCGCGGCCAGCTCATACGCATGAACCAGCGTCGGGTCCGCGAAGAAGCTGCCGTCCTCGATGGCCGCGTCGATGCGCGTCATGTCCATGCGCACGATGCGTCCTGCGCCAAGATTCAGATGTCCGACCTCGGAGTTGCCCATCTGCCCATCGGGCAGGCCGACAAAATGTTCGCTCGCGCGCAGCAGCGTGTTGGGATAGTCGGCAAGCAGCTTGTCGTAAGTGGGCTTGCGGGCGAGAGCGATGGCGTTGCCGTTGGTTTCGGCGCGATAACCCCATCCGTCGAGGATGGTAAGCACCACTGGGCGGCGAGATGCGTGCGATGAATTAGAAGACATATCTAATGTTATAAATGAAGCACTCTGAACCTATGCTCATCGACAAGATACGGCGTATTACGCGGGACGGGCGCTGGATTCCCGAAATCGACGGCCTGCGTTTCATCGCCATCTCTTCGGTGTTCCTTTTCCACCTCGCCGGAGAGCTGGGGGGCCGGTCGGGGCAGAAGATACCGATCGAGCCTAGATACCATGCGCTGTTCCGGGCCATAGGCAACGGAGACCGCGGCGTTCTTCTGTTCTTCGTCATCAGCGGCATGATCCTTGCCCTGCCCTTTGCGCGACACCATCTGCTTCAGGCAAAAGACGTGTCGCTGCGCAAGTACTACATGCGGCGCGTCACCAGGCTGGAACCGCCGTATATGATTTCGATGGCGCTCTTCGTCGTCATGGTCCTGGTCTATCAGCATGGCCGGCTCGACCAGGGCTATACGGGACACGCGGCAGCGAGCTTCTTCTACCTGCACAACCTCGTATACGGCGTCGTGAGCCCGATCAACTCCGTCACATGGAGTCTCGAAGTCGAGATCCAGTTCTACCTGCTCGCCCCACTCTTCATGCTGATCTTCCGGTTCCGGCAGCGGCTTGCCCGGCGCATCGGTTTAGCCTGCGCCATCCTCGCCATCGGCCTGGCGCAGGCCCCGTTCGGCCATGTCCCGCGCGTGGAACTGAGCATTTTGTTCTCGGCACAGTATTTCCTCGCCGGCCTTCTGCTTGCGGACATCTTCGTGCTCGATCTCCCGCACATGCGGACCACGTGGCTGTGGGACATCGCAGGATTTGCCGCGCTCATCTATATGTACGGCACCGGGCACGACGTCTACGCGGCGCATGTCCTTCTGCCATTCGTCTTCTTCGTGCTCTGTCTGGCGGCCATGCGCAGCGTTCTGCTGCGGAAATTTGTCTCGAACCCCTGGATCGCCGTCATCGGCGGCATGTGTTATTCCATCTACCTGCTGCACTTTGCGCTGATGGCCGCATTCTTCAAAGCCACGAGGAAGCTGATCGTTGTCCGCCTGGACTTCCTTGCGAACTACGCCATCCAGCTTGCCGCCCTGGGAATTCCAATCCTTCTCTGCTCAATCCTGTTCTACACGCTCATCGAGCGGCCCTGCATGGAGCCGGACTGGCCATCAAAACTCTGGCACACATTGACTGGCCGCCGTGGCGAAGAGGTCGAACTGCTCGACGCCAGCGGCATCTCCGAATCCTGAAATTCGCTTTTCAGTGGGAGCGCAGGGCTTGAGAGCATTTTTAGTTCAAGTGGTTACAAAACTTCGGGTGCCCCCATCCTTTGTGCGTCTTTTGCACAAAGGGTGGGAGACCACAACTCTCTGCCTCGACTGTCACAACCAGACCGAAACCGCTCTAGCCCTGCGAAAAACCCTGCAAATTCAAAGGGCTTTAGCCCCGGGTCGTTCCTCGCACGACGCCCCAAACACACTTTTCCGCAATCGATTGAACCTCTGAGGCAATCTTCGCAGATTCATTACGACCTTCTCGCAATCCTGTCCGCAAAACAAAGGCGGGCAAAAGCTCTGCGCTCTCGCCCGCCGATCTGCTGTTCTCCAGCTACTGACCGAAGTTGACCGACTCAATTCCCAGGAACTGCGCCGCCTGCCCCAGCTCTTCTTCAATCCGAAGCAACTGGTTGTACTTGGCGATGCGGTCCGTCCGGCTGGCCGAACCCGTCTTAATCTGACCCGCGCCGGTGCCCACCGCGAGGTCCGCAATAAACGTGTCCTCGGTCTCGCCCGAGCGGTGCGAGATGATCGACGTGTACCCATAGCGCCGCGCCAGCTCAATCGCATCCAGCGTCTCCGACACCGTGCCGATCTGGTTGACCTTGATGAGGATCGAGTTGGCAATCTTCTGCTCAATGCCCTGCTGCAGCCGCGTCGTGTTGGTGACGAACAAATCGTCGCCCACAAGCTGCACGATGTCGCCGATCTTTTCGGTCATCAGCTTCCAGCCGTCCCAATCATCCTCGGCCAGACCGTCTTCGAGCGAGACGATAGGATACTGGCGCACCCAGTTCTCCCAGAACGCAGCCATCTCAGCCGAGGTCTTCTCACTCTTGTCCGACTTCTTGAAGATGTACTTGCCCTTGTCCTTGTCGTAAAACTCGCTCGATGCGGGGTCGAGCGCAATGGAGATGTCCTCGCCGGGCTTGTAGCCTGCAAGCTCGATAGCTTCGAGAATCAGCTCAATCGCCTCGGCATTCGACTTGAGGCTCGGCGCAAATCCGCCCTCATCGCCGACAGCAGTGTTGTAGCCCTTCTTCTTCAGCACACCCTTCAGCGTGTGAAACACCTCCGTGCCCCAGCGCAGCGCGTCCGAGAAAGACTCCGCGCCCACCGGCATCACCATGAACTCCTGAAAGTCCACGTTCGAGTCAGCGTGCGAACCGCCATTCAAAATGTTCATCATCGGTGTCGGCAGCAGGCAGGCATTCACGCCGCCCAGATAGCGGTAGAGCGGCAGCTTCAGCGCCGCAGCCGACGCGCGCGCACAGGCCATCGAGACAGCGAGAATCGCGTTCGCGCCCAGCTTGCCCTTGTTCTCTGTACCGTCCAGCGCAATCATCGTAGCGTCAATCAGCCGCTGGTTCGAGGCGTCCATGCCCGTCAGTTCGGGCGCCAGCACCGACTCCACATTCTCCACGGCATTCAGCACACCCTTGCCCAGGTAGTGCTGCTTGTCGCCATCGCGCAGTTCGACGGCCTCATGCTCGCCGGTGGAGGCGCCGCTCGGAACAGCCGCGCGGCCCTTGGCTCCGCCGTCGAGCGTGACGTCGGCTTCGACAGTGGGGTTTCCGCGTGAGTCCAGAATCTCACGCGCGTGTATCGAGACAATCTCTGTCATGTTGCTCCTCTGTATGGGGGTTCGAAAATTTTGTTCGACGACGCGGTGCATCAGCCGGTCGTTCAGCTTTGGACGGCGGTCTACCATGACCGTGCGACCGCCCGGAAGAGCAATCGCCTGGACTAAATCTGCTTTAGAAGGACTCACCAAAGCTGATTCTAACAAAGGATTTCGACCGCCGCCCAACGCATCCGCACACGCCGGATTGTTAGCAGGGTCGATTCCCTGCCCATGAATTTGCCCCACACTCCTCCGGAGAGAATCTACCCTTTTGATTGGGGCAAGCGTCGTATCTACAGGCGCTTCTATCCCGCCACGAGGAACCAAGCCATGAAAGTACAACTCACCGCCGCTGCGTTTGTCATTGCTACCCTGCCCGCTCTGGGATACAGCCAGATGACCGGCGTCTCGCACCCGGATGAGACCGATATTTCGACCAGCGAGCAAGCCCAGCCAACGCCCGTGCTCACTCCGCGCACCCCGGCCGCCAAGCCCGCCGCCGGAACCCCGGCTGTCGCGCCCGCCGTCACCTACGGGCCCTACGTCCCCTACACCGGCCCCAAGGTCGCAGGCACTACCGCTGCCCCCACCGCCGCAGACTATGAGACAGCCGACGAGGCCCTGCCCGACGGCAGCGCCGACGGCAAGATCGTTACCAGCGTGCCCGACGTTCCCGGACAGCTACGTGAAGGCACCCTGCTCCAGACGCGGATGCTCGAAGAACTCTCCACTTCAACCACCGCACCCGGCTCACGCTTCACCGCCGAGATCATGGCCCCTGTCGAGAAGGACGGTCGCGTCATCGTTCCCATCGGCTCCATCCTCGAAGGCCAGGTGACGGACGTGCACGAGGGCCACAGAATCACCGGGGCCGCCTCCATGCACCTGGAGACCCGCGACATTCTGCTCCCCGATGGCACAAAGTACGTCGTCCACGCGCAGTTGACCGACACCAGCCGCAGCGACTTCAACGTGAACAACGAGGGCACGCTGAAGCGCCGCGATAACAGAAAGCAGGAGGCCGGGATCCTGGCGTTGACCACAGGCAGCGGCGCCGCGGCCGGAGCAATGGTCGGCGGCGGAGTCGGCGCGCTGGTCGGCGCAGGCCTCGGTGCAGGCGTCAGCACGATTATGTGGTCCAAGGCTGACCGCCAGGCCACGCTGCCCAAGGACGTTCGCCTCACCTTCAGCCTCACCACTCCGATGATGATTACGCCCCTCAGCGGCGGCACCGCGAATACCGCGACGCTCGCTCCAGCACAATAACAGCACCGGCATCATCGCCAGAGAAAACACCCCGGACAGTCCGGGGCGTTTGACTTTGCAATACTCCTTTTATTGTCATTCCCTCTTGTTGTCATTCCCGAAGGGAATCTGCGTCTCCATCCCGCTCTTTTTTTGTCACCCCTTTGTTGTCATTCCCGAAGGGAATCTGCGTCTCAATTCGGATGCCACCGAACCACAGTTGCAGGGAAAATGCTTTAGTCCCGCACCTGCGCCAGCAGCCGCTTCCAGTTTTTCTGGTTGCGGCGATAGCTCTTCTTCAGGTCTTCGAGGATGCGCTCGAAGTCCGTGTGCCCCTGCAGCTTCCGCCATGCCGGATTCTTCGAGAACCACGGATAGTTCTCGTTACCCAGGTAGATGGCACGGCGCAGCCAGTGCAGCGCCTCCGACTCATCGCCTTCGAGAGCAAAGTAGGTGGCCAGACGATAAGCCATCTCGCTGTCAGCCTCGGCGGCGGAGAGCGTCTCATCGATGATGAACGTGGCGGCCTTCTCGCGCTCGCCAAGCTGCACATAGCAAAGCGCAATCGTCGGAAAGACGATGCGGATCGATTTCTCGTCGCGGATGACGCCTTCGAGCGTCTCAATCGCTCTGGTCAAATCGCCGGTGCGCATCTGCTGGTAGCCCAGCGAGATGCGCAGCATCGGCTGCTTCGGCTCAAGCGTCAGTCCTTTTTCCAACTCATCGGCAGCAAGTTCAAGCTGGTTTTGATATTGGTAGACGCGCGCGCGGTGGTTGTAGATCATGGCCGCGTTCGACGGATTCATGCGCAGCGAGGCGTTGAACTGCTCCATCGCTTCGTCGTACATTCCGTCGATGCGCAGCGTCAGGCCGGCGACCAGGCGGACGTTCCAGTCGTTCCCGGCGGTCTGGAGCAGGTGCTCGATGCCGTGGCGCGCGGACTCCTTTTCACCGCGTGAGAGCAGCATGTAGACGCGGTAGAGATTGGCTTCGACAGAGCCGGGATCGAGCGCGAGGGCCTTGTCAAACGCGCGCCGCGCCTCGACCAGATGCATCTGGCCGCCGAGTCCGTGGCGCGTGTATTGCAGGTGCGCGATGCCCAGGCCGGACCAGCCGGGCGCGTACGTCTCGTCCAGCTTGACGACGGAGCTGAAGAGTTCAGCGGCGCGGTCCAGCTCGTCGCGGCTGCCGGTGCGCGTCATAAACGAGGAGAGCAGCGCGCGTGCGCGAAGATACTCCTCCGAAAGATCTTCCGAGAGCGGCTCGGCGCGGTGCTGGTTCTCGTGCGCCGTCGTCTGCAGGTTGCCGAAGCCTTGCAGCGTGCTGAAGACCTCGTTGCAGATCTCCGCCTGCACGCTCACCAGGTCGAACGAGGCGACGTTGATCGAGCCTCCGGCGCGGACGCTCTGGCCGCCCACGTCGAGCAGTTGCCAGTTCAGGTCGAAGCCTTTCTCGGAGCGGAGGAAGTTTCCCGCGAGCACGAAGTTGACCATCAGCTTCTTGCCGATCGAGAGCGGATCGAGCTGCTGCGTCGGTACCGTCATCAGCGAGCTGGACGGGCGCACGACCAGCGACGACATGCGGGCCAGCCGCGCGGCGATGGCGTCGGCCAGCGCGTAGCCGTAGAGCGGGGCCACGTCGGCGGGGCCGAAGTTCACGAAGGGCAGGACGACGATTGTGTTTTGTTTGCTGGCCGAGGATGTGCCGGACTCGCGGAAGCGCTCGGCGAGCATCGACAGGATGCCGGTGGTGCGCTTCTCTTCCTCGGGGGTCCCAAGGGAGACGACCGGCTCGCCGGGGATGACGACCGAGTCGAGCTGCATGGCCATCATGATGGTCTTGAGCGCCTCGCGGACTTCGGCGGCGGAGCCGAAGCGGGCCGAGGGCTGCTTCTCCAGGCAGCGCAGGATGACGCTCTCCAGCTCGACCGGGAGGTGCGGCGCGATCTCACGGATCGAGGGCGGGTCGGCGTACTGAGTCGCGCGGATGGTCTGGAACTCGGGGGCGTCGGGGCGGTGGAACGGGTGTCGGCCGGTGGCGAGTTCGTAGAGGATGAGGCCGAGGGCGAAGATGTCGGACTGAACGCTGGACTGGCCGGTGACGAACTGCTCCGGGGCCATGTAAGCGATGGTGCCGCCGCGTGCGGTGTAGGTGGCTCCGGCGGGCGGCACGCCGGGCTTGTTGGCGGGGCCGGAGGGGTCGAACTCGAGCTTCTCGGGCGCGAGGCGGCGGGCGAGGCCGAAGTCGAGAATCTTGATCAGGCCGCCGTCGGTGAGCATGACGTTGGCTGGCTTGAGGTCGCGGTGGAAGATGCCGAGCGAGTGCGCGGCGGAGAGGCCGTCGGAGATCTGAATGCCTGCGGAGAGAACAAGTTGCAGGCTCGCCGGCCCTTCGGCGATGAGCTTGTCGAGGCTCTTGCCGGGGATGTACTGCATGACGATGTAGGCTTCTTCACCGTCTCCGCTCTCGGCCGGGGCGACGCCGACGTCGTAGATGGCGCAGACGTTGGGGTGGTCGATGGCTGAGGCCATGCGCGCCTCGCGGAGCTGGGTGGCGCGCATCTGCTCGGTCGATAAGTTTCCTCGTTTGAGCAACTTGAGCACGACCGGGCGCTGGAGGAGGGTGTCGTTGGCGAGGAAAACGACCCCGCTGCCGCCCGCTCCGATCTTGCGGACAATTTCGTAGTGCTCGATCTCTCGGCGCTTCATAGGTTCATTATTGCAAGGCGGGCGGTGGGAAATTGTTAACGGGCTATCGAGGTCATCTGAGCATTTCTCGATTGAGAAGAACTAATATGCCCTCCCCTTCCCTGATTTTGTGCAAAGTATTCATTCTTTGATGCTTAGTGTCGTACTTCACTCACGCCATTTCCGCAAAATGTTGATTTTACTAAGTTTTATAAGCTAGCTGGGTGCAAAGTATTCATTTTAATACACTTACTAAGGATGCATTCAATACAAAGCCCCCGGTTTGTCCGGGGGCTGATTGCTTCTGTCTCCATTATACCAGATCGTGGAAACTCGACTGCCAATGGCTGAGAAAAAAGCGGGTCCTCCCGCTTCGCGGAAGGATGACAACTGGTATGGGTTACTGGATGGGAGAGGGAGTTTTGCAGGGTATGAGAAGCGGATTCCTTCGCTTCGCTGCGGAATGGAAATGCGGGTAGGTATCGTGCTTCCCACCCATCGCAAAAAGCGCGATGGATAGGGCACCCGAGCGTTAGTGGCAGGTGGAGGAAAGGCAAAGGATAACGCGGTCGTAATTATTTCCCAGAAAGATAAGTTTCAAGGACGGAGCGTAGTTCCTCGATCTGCGCGACAGAGAGGTTTCGTTTGGGGATAGGCATGAATATGTTTGCCCCTCTCTGGACCAGCACAAATGAACTGTCGTCTTCCCCGAATGATCCCCATGCCTCCCAATTCATTTTGCCTTCGCCTTGTGGGGCGACATAGCTGACACCTTCATTTTCGATATTCACGATGTATCTGCCATGTAGTCCAGTCATCTTGCGAAACCTTCGCTTAGCAATGAATTTCGTGACTACAGAAAAAAAGGCAACAATAAACACCGCAGAGGAGGAGATATGCCCCCCAAAGCAAATGCCGCTCTTGGCCGAACAATCGAGGGAGTGAAAGTACGATAAAGCCTATGCCAATCAATCTGAATGTCCATAGCCGGATGCGCCGTCCGGGGGTCCGCTTCAATGTGGAGAGCTGATTTGCGTTGACGAAATCAGCTTCCTCCAGTTGGTATTCGATCTGCATTAGTGTCCTCGGCGGTTCTCTGCTTCCCAGGGGCGGGGGTTGACGGGGTCGTCCTGCCATTTTTGGCGGCGGCCGACGAGGAACATTGCCAGGCCAAAGACGAGCATGAGGATGCCCCAGACGAGGTTGATGTTCACATCCATCGATTTGGCGTAGATGTCGCTGTGGCGCGTGACGATACCCCAGAAGGTGATGAGGCCTCCGGTGATGAGGAAGATGAGGCCGAGCGGGATGCGGATGTCGAGACCCATGGGGCTCCTTTCAGTCGCCAGCTTTTAGCCGTTAGCTTCTAGCTTTTAGCTAAAGGCTAGAAGCTAAAAGCTGTCTTTAAGCAAAGACGAGGTTGAGGACGATGAGGATGGCCAGCACGGCAATCGCCAGCGTCGCGGGTTTCTGATACCAGCGTAGATGGGATTCGACTGGTTTGGGTGTGAGCGAGTAGACGAGGCCGACCAGCTCCGGTTCCGGGCGCGGCTTCGTGGCTGCGCTGACGACGACGGTAACGACGAAGTTGACGGAGAAGGCGAAGATGGCGGTCCAGAAGTTCTGCGCCATGTCGCTGGGGTAGCGGTGGACGACGTGAATCCAGCCGCCGTGAATGCCTGCGGTGGCGGCAACCGGGAGCGTGAGGCCGTGGTGAATGAGCGCCGCTCCGGTGCCGGCGAGCAGGCCGGTGAAGGCCCCGTGGCCGGTGGTGCGCTTCCAGAACATGCCCAGCAGGAAGGTGGCGAACAGGGGCGCGTTGACGATGGAGAAGATGAGCTGCAGCGCGTCCATGATGTTGTTGAAGTTGGTGACGGCGTAGGCCGCCCCGATAGATAAGACGATGCCTCCGATGGTGGCCATGCGGCCCATCCAGAGGTAGTGCTCATCGCTGGCTTTTTTGTTGATGTAGGCCTGATAGATGTCGTAGGTCCAGACGGTGTTGAAGGCGGTGACGTTGCCCGCCATGCCGGACATGAAGCTCGCGAGCAGCGCCGTGAGGCCGAGGCCGAGCATTCCCGTGGGGAAGAAGGTGAGCAGCATCATCGGAATGGCGAGGTCGTAGTTGTAGACCGGGATGCCGTTGGAATCGACGACGGGCTTGCCGTTGAGGGGATCGACCTTCTGCGGAATGATGCCGTGCGGATGCGCTTCGTCGAGCGGGAGCGCGTGGCCGTTGGGCGCGGTGGTGGCGTAGACCGCCGAGTGCGTGACACCCATGTGCGAGGTGACGCTGACGGCGATGAGGCCGGGCAGAATCACGAGGAACGGGAAGAACATCTTCGGGATGGAGGCGATGAGCGGGACGCGGCGTGCGGAGACCTCGGAGTCAGCCGCCATGGCGCGCTGGATGACGAGGAAGTCCGTACACCAGTAGCCGAAGCTGAGCACGAAGCCGAGGCCCATGGCGAGGCCGACCCACTCGACGCCGAGCGTGTTGGTGGAGGCGTGGGCCATGCCGTGCCAGGAGTGTGTCATCGTGGCGGGCAGCGTGCGCTTGATACCCTCCCACCCGCCGACGTTCTTCAGGCCGATCCAGACCAGCGGCGCGAAGCCCGCGACGATGAGGAAGAACTGGAGCACCTCGTTATAGATCGCGCTGGTCAGGCCGCCGAGGAAGATGTAGCCGAGCACGATGAGCGCCGAGACCAGGATGGAGACGTGGAAGATGTACTGGTCCGGGATGATGCCGTGGAAGAGGCCGAGCGTCTGGATGAGCAGCGCCATCGCGTACATGGAGATGCCCGAACTGATGACGGTCATGATGGCGAAGGAGAAGGCGTTGAGGGCGCGGGTCTTCTCGTCGAAGCGCAGGCGCAGGAACTCGGGCACGGAGCGGGCCTTCGAGCCGTAGTAGAACGGCATCATAAAAATGCCGACGAAGACCATCGCCGGGATCGCGCCGATCCAGTAGAACTGGCTGGTGACGATGCCGTACTTCGCGCCCGAGGCCCCCATGCCGATGACCTCCTGCGCGCCGAGGTTGGCCGAGATGAAGGCCAGGCCGCAGACCCAGGCCGGAATGGAGCGTCCGGCGAGGAAGAAGTCGTTGGAGGTGCGCATGTACCGCTTGAGGGCAAAGCCGATGCCCAGCACGAAGACGAAGTAGACCAGCATGATGAGCCAGTCGATGATGGACAGAGTCACGGTAAGCCTTTAGCGAGAGCGCAAAATGGGTTTGCTTTACAAGGAATGTAACCGGTTTACCCGGCTTCGTCCAGATGGTTCGTCCAGATGAAACGCTAGCGGAAGAGCCGAGGGTCGTATTGAAACGTTTCCGTGGCGAGAATTTTGATTTGATGGAACTCAGAGTGTGCCGGGTTGAGCAGCCAGTTGTGTTCCACCGGCGCGAGTGCGGAAGGAACCATCAGCACGGCGGCCTTCGCTTCAGCGATGAAGCGAGCGCCGATGTCGGCGAGCGTCTCGGGCGGTGGGTAGCTGCGCCAGTCGCGCGGAAGCTCCGACGGCGAGAGGCGAATGCGGCTGACGCCTTCTGGAACCTCCGCGCGCGCCAGCACGAGGTCACGGGGCAGGTTGCCGGGGTCGAGGTGGACCATGTATTCGAGCATGGCCAGCGAGAGATGCTCGGCTGTGTAGGCCATGCGCGTGCCCGCGTGCGACCATCGGCCTCCGAAGAGGTAGCTGCCTTCTCCGTCGAACGGGTTTGCGGCAAAGGGTTTTCGCAGCAGGCGGTAAACCAGCGTCAACTGACGCCTCCGTAGCCGATGCGGCCAAGGACGTTTTCGACCAGGCGCGCGCCGAGTTCAGTGTCCACGGTGGCGAGCGGCGCGGCGCCTCCCAGAGTGTGGTTCGGACGGCGGAGCCAGTCGATGGCGCGCTGGTGATCGCCCAGATAGTGCTCTGCCAGAACGACGATGCGGGCCAGACGGTAGAGGCGGTCGGACTCGTATCGCGCCAGACGGCCTTCGTGGCGGCGACGTTGCAGGCTGCGGAGGCTGAGGTCGAGGCTGGAGGCGATCTCCTGCATCGACAGGCCCGAGGACTCAAGGAACCGCTCGACTGCGGAGTGGGAGAAGCCCTCTCGGATGGCGGCGCTCATCTCCTGATCGGTGCGTATCGCCCTGCCCAGCACGGCTTTACCGCCGAGTTCGTGCGCGATGACTGCCAGCTCGTTGACCATACTGTCGTCTAGTATAGTGCCATTTGTCACCTGGCGCCAGTTTGAGTACGAATACAGTGAAATATTTTGCATACCCGCCGGGTACCCGGAGCCGGTAAATATGCATCGTAGGATACAGCGTCCGTTAGCGTGTTCCGGCCTGGGCCGGGGTGGACGTCCGAGACGAGTCGCAGAGTTTGAACCCTTGTTTCACTTTTCTCCCTTGGAGCGGTACTTGTATGCAGTCCACCATTCTTCTTATCGATGACAATGCAGTTCAGGCTGCAATCCGACAGACCATTCTGAAGCGCGCTGGATACGTTGTCATTGCCGTGCTGAATCCCGAGCGGGCCCTGGAACAGATTCGCGCCAGGAGCGCGGTGGCGGTCGAGCTGGTGATTACCGACCACCTGATGCCGGGCATGAACGGCGCCGACTTTGTGAAGGCCCTCAGGACAACCCACCCTTTGTTGCCGGTGCTGGTCATCAGCGGCCTGGACGAGGCGGAGGCCGAGTACGACGGGCTAGATGTGACCTTCCGCCAGAAGCCGTTGCCGCCGGACCATCTGCTGGCCAGCGTGCACGGGCTGATGCAGGCGCACTAAGTACCTGGTGAGTGTCCGGTAAACGGTTGGCTCCCTGCTCTGTTCGATTGCCTGTTCACTCTTCAGCCTGAGAGAATGGGTGACATGCAATCACATCCGATGCCGGAGTTCGGCTGGTTTTCGCTGCTGCTTGCCCTGGGCCTGAGTTGCTACACGTTTGTGTTCGGGGCGGTGGCGTTGTGGCGAACGCGGCGACGAGTGGGCGTCGCGGTCGATGACGGCTCCGGGCGGCTGGGCGAGACGGCGCGGCGTGCGGGCATTGCAAGCTTCATCGTGCTGAGCTGTGCGGCCTTCGCGCTGGTGTGGGCCGCGTTCACGAATGACTACTCGGTCTCGTACATCCTGCACCACACCAACCGCGCGCTGAATCCGGCGTATAAGTTTGCGGCGCTGTGGTCGGGACAGGAAGGCTCGCTGCTGCTGTGGGCGTGGCTGCTTTCGATGTATGGCTTTGTGCTGCGGTTCAGGCACAAGGTCGATGTGCGGCTCTCGGCGTTTGCCTCGACGATCCTTGCGGGCATCCAGATTTTTTTCCTGCTGCTGCTGAACTTCGCCGCGCCGCCGTTTTCGATCCAGCCGGGGCCGGTGGCTGCGGATGGCTTCGGGCTGAATCCGCTGTTGCAGTATCCCGAGATGGTGATGCATCCGCCATTGCTCTATCTCGGCTACGTCGGCTTCTCGGTGCCGTTTGCGTTTGCGCTGGGCGCGCTGATGATGCGGTATCCGGGTGAAAAGTGGATCCACATTACGCGCCGCTGGACGATGGTGACGTGGCTGTTCCTGACCCTGGGCATCTTCATGGGCGCGCACTGGGCCTACAGCGTGCTGGGCTGGGGCGGCTACTGGGGTTGGGACCCGGTCGAGAACGCGAGCCTGATGCCGTGGCTGACGGGCACGGCGTTTCTGCACTCGGTGATGATGCAGGAAAAACGCGGCATGATGAAGAACTGGAACGTCTGGCTCATCTTCTCGACGTTCATGCTGACGATTCTGGGCACGCTGCTGACACGCTCGGGCATCGTCAGCTCGGTCCATGCGTTTGCGCAGTCGGACATTGGCAACTGGTTTTATGGGTTCATCATTGTCATCTTCGCCGTGTGTCTGTTTACGTTCTTCAAGAACCGCGACCACCTGAAGTCGGAGAACAAGCTGGAGTCGCTGGTGAGCCGCGAGTCGAGCTTTCTGTTCAACAACCTGATTCTGCTGGTTGCCTGCTTTACGGTGCTGTGGGGCACGCTGTTCCCCATCCTGAGCGAATATGTGCAGGGGTCAAAGGTCACGATGGGCGCGCCGTTTTACAACCGCGTCAACATTCCCATCGGCGTGTTTCTGCTGTTCCTGACCGGGATTGGGCCGATGCTGGCGTGGCGCTCGACGTCGCTCCGCTCGATGCGCCGGAACTTTGTGCTGCCGGTGGTGGCGATGGCGGTCGCGCTGGTGACGTTGCTCTCCGTCGGGCTGCGGCCGTGGAACGCGGGCGACGACGCGCGCGCGACGTGGTTCTCGCTCATCACCTTCACGCTCGCGGCAGGCGTCATCACGGCGATTGCGGCGGAGTTTCTGCGCGGGGCCGCGGTGGTCAGAACGCAGACCGGAAAGAACATCGCTGCTTCGACGGTGCTGCTGGTGCGGCGCAACACGCGGCGCTATGGCGGGTATCTGGTCCACTTCGGGATTGTGGTGCTCTTCATCGGCATCGCGGGCGGCGCGTTCAATCAGTCGCACGAGCAGGAGATGGGCTACCGCGACCAGATGACGCTGGGGCCGTTCCGGCTGGTCTGCCAGAGCTTCACGCAGGACAGCAACCCGAACTACGACACCGAATATGCGCTGCTCGATGTCTATAAGTACGGCAAGAAGATCACGCAGCTTGCTCCGGAGCGGCGGTTTTACAAGGCGAGCCAGACCTCTTCGACCATCGTCGCGCTGCACTCGACGCTCGAAAGCGACCTGTATGTGATCTACGAAGGCCGCAACCCGGACACGGACAAGCCCATCATCAAAGTCTTCATCAATCCGCTGATGAACTGGATATGGATTGGCGTTTTGATTGTCGTGCTTGGGACGCTGCTGGCGCTGGTGCCGAACATGGCGCGCTCGGCGGCGAGGGCGCGGGCAGAGCTGGAGCCGCCGGTGGCCGAGGTGCATCATGTTTAGGCTACCCCAGGGGTTAAAGCGGCCGAGGAATAAGTGCGTCCGGGAGCATGTGCAGAAGGGCCCGAGGCTAAAGCCCCTTAAATTTGCAGGGATATTCGCAGGGCTAAAGCCCTGCGCTCCCACCGAAGAGCACACCGCACGTATCTTCCCGCAGCCTGCAAGACCCCGCTCCGTTTCGGATGGAGAGAGCGCCGGGGCTGAAGCCTTGGCCTACCCAGAGGCGAAACGGCATTGGATGGCACGTTGGACTGCGGCGACGATGGTCTGCCTGCTTGCCGTGGTGATGCTGGGCGCGACGCCCGGCTCGCGCTTCGACAAGCTGGGGCACGAGATGATGTGCGCCTGCGGCTGCGGGCAGATTCTGCTGGAGTGCAACCACGTCGGCTGCCCGGACTCGGACCGCATGATCGGCGAGCTGCGGCAGCAGATTGCAGGCGGCGGAACCGATGCCGCGGTGCTGAACTGGTTCGTTGCGAAGTACGGCCCTCCGATTCTGGCCGCGCCGATTCGCGGCGGCTTCGACAACGTGGCGTGGATTACGCCGATGGCTGTGTTTCTGTTTGCGATTGTCGGCACCGGTTTTCTGGTCGTGATCTGGAAGCGGCGCACGCGCGGCCCGAGCGTCGCGCCCGCAGGCGCAGACAACGCGGAAGCAGATGCAATGCGCGAGCGGATTCGCCGCGAGACGGAGTATTGAGATGGGCATGATTGCCGGAGTGGCGCTGACGATTGCGATGTTTCTGTACATGTTCTGGCCGGAGCGGAATCCCTTCGTCCAGGCAGACAAAACGCGCGCCGACTATCTGCGCGAGCGCAAGGACGCCATCTACGAGAACCTGCGCGATCTGAACTTCGAGTATCGGGCCGGGAAGTTCACCGAGCACGATTATCAGGAGCAGCGGACGGGCCTCGAAGATGAAGCGGCGCGGGTGATCGCGGAGCTGGAGTCGCTTGAGCGGCGGGGCGAGTTCGGGCGGCGGTCACGGGCGTAGGTTGGGCTTTCTGCTTTCCCACCCATCGCAAAAAGCGCGATGGATGGGGCACCCGAACGGCATGGGCGCTCTGAGCGAAAAGCGGATTCCTTCGCTACGCTACGGAATGGAAATGCCCAGAACATACCCTCTGTGTTTGACGTAAACTTTAGGCGTGACCCTTTCCACTTTCAGACTTCGCAGTATTGTTGTGGCGGCCGCGCTGTGTGTGGCCCTCTCCGGTTTCGCGCTTGCCGATTCGATCACCGGCACCGTGACTAACAAGACGACCAACAAGCCCGCCGCGGGCGATGACGTGGTGCTGATCCGTCTCTCGCAGGGGATGCAGGAGACGACGCGCACCAAAACCGATGCGCATGGCCGCTTCACGCTCGACGTGCCCGACCCGCAGGGCGTGCATCTGGTGCGCGTGACGCACGACAAGGCGACGTACTTTCGCCCCGCGCCTCCGGGCACGCAGTCGGTGGCGATTGATGTCTTCGACGCGGCGGCGAAGGTGGCGGGCGTGGCCAGCGAAGCGGACGTGATGCGCATCCAAACAGACGAGAGCGGCAAGTCGCTGAACATCGTCGAAAATTTTTTCGTGAAGAATGACTCGAACCCGCCGCGCACGCAGTTTAGCGAGAAATCGTTTGAGTTTTATCTGCCGCAGGGCGCGGTGGTGGAAGGCTCTGCCGCGCTCGCACCCGGGAGTATGCCGGTGAAGGCTTCGCCCGTGCCCGTGCCCGGCGAGCCCAGCCACTATGCGTTCATCTTCCCGCTACGGCCGGGCGAGACGCGCTTTCAGGTGACGTACCGGATTCCCTATACGGGCAGCCTCAAGTTTTCGCCGCGCGTGATGATGCCGACCGACACGCTCGCCGTGATGATGCCGAAGAGCATGTCGTTCACGGCCGGACCTTCGGCCCCCTATGCAGCCGTGACCGAGGAGACGACGGCGCAGACCTACGTGGCACGCAGCGTCGTGCCTTCGCAGACGCTCGACTTCACGGTGGGCGGCAGTGGGCAGTTGCCGCGCGACGAGCAGCAGGCGGCCAGCTCGGGCGGCGCGGCGCAGTCGGGCCAGAGCGCGGCTGCTGCGGACACGCGACCCGGCGGTGGGCTTGGCACTCCGCTCGACCCCGAGGGCAAGGACGATCCGTGGGCCAAATATAAATGGTGGATTCTGGGCTTCCTTGGCCTGGCGATGGCCGTGGGCGCGGGCGTGATGCTGAAGAACGGGCCTCAGCCAGCGGTTGCGGCTCCGGTTGCGCTGGCCGGGCCCGACGCCATGCTGGCGGCCATGAAGGAAGAGCTGTTTGCGCTCGAACGCGACCGGTTGCAGGGGCGTTTGAGTGAAGCCGAGTACGCGGAGCAGAAGGGCGCGCTCGAAACGGTACTCCGGCGGGCGCTGGCGCGAAGCGAAGGAACCGCAGGGGCTTCGGCTGCGTCTAATGTTGAGAGCAACGATGTCTCAGGTGACTGACCATGAATACGTTCAAATCGACGCTGCTGCTGGTTGCGCTGACACTGGTCCTGATCTTTGTCGGTGACTGGGTGGGCGGCAGGAATGGGATGGTACTGGCGTTCGCGTTGTCGGTCGTCTTCAACTTCGGAACGTATTTCTACTCCGACAAGCTGGCGCTGCGGATGTACAACGCGCAGCCGGTGACGCGCGAGCAGTTGCCGCGCGCCTACGCCGCCGTCGAACGGCTGACGGCGAAGCAGGGCTTGCCCATGCCAAAGATCTACGTGCTGCCGACCGAGTCGCCGAATGCCTTCGCCACGGGGCGCAATCCGCAGCACGCTTCCGTCGCCGTCACGCATGGGATTCTCGAACTGCTGAACGATGAGGAGTTGGAGGGCGTTCTCGCCCACGAGCTTGGGCATGTGCGCAACCGCGACATCCTGACCAGCTCGATTGCGGCCACGCTTGCCGGCGCGATTACGCTGATTGCGCGTATGGGCTACTGGGCCGCGCTGTTTGGCGGCTACGGCGGTGGAGACAGCCGCGACCGTAACCGTGGCGGCGGCCTGGGCGCGTTGTTCATGATCATTCTTGCGCCGCTGGCTGCTTCGCTGATTCAACTGGCCGTCTCGCGCGCGCGTGAGTACGAGGCCGATGCGACCGGTGCACACGTGACCGGCAATCCGTATGCGCTGGCGAGCGCGCTGCAGAAGCTCGACAACTACTCGCGGCGGATTCCGATGCAGGCTTCGCCCACGACGGCGCACCTGTTCATCGTCGCGCCTCTCTTGGGCAGCGGCGGGTTTGCCAATCTGTTCTCGACGCATCCGCCGATCAAGGAGCGCATTCGCAGGCTGATCGGAAGGGACTTCGCCTGAGATGCAAACGATCGTGCGCGCCGTGCGGCTGCTGGCAATGGTGCTGTGGGTAGGCGGACTTTGCTTCTTTGCGTTTGTGGTTGCGCCAGTGGCGTTCTACAAACTGGCGAACGCGCATGAAGCGGGACTGGTCGTGGGCGGAACGCTGCGCGTGCTGCACTGGATCGGCCTGATCGGCGGCGGGCTCTTTTGCATCGGCACAATCTGGCTGTGGTTCTGGGCCGAGGTGCCTGCGCGGGTCGGGTTCGCTATCGAGCTTGCCCTGACGGTCGTGATGCTCCTCGTGACGGCTTATTCGCAGTTCAGCATCCTGCCGCGCATGGACCGCGACCAGGCGCTGGCGGGCGGCGTGATCGAGACTGCGCCGCTCGACAACCCCGGTCGCGTGGACTTCGAGCGGATGCATCCTGTGTCCGAGCGGCTGGAGGGGCTGGTGCTGCTGTGCGGCATCGGCGTCGTCCTGGTGCTGGCGCGCGAGTCGCAGTGGCCCGAGACGGGTAAAATCAAAACTATATGAAAACAGGAATCATCGGTCTGCCTCAGGTGGGCAAGACTTCCCTCTTTAAGATTTTGACGAAGGCGCATATTGAAGATCGCGGGTACTCGAATCCGCGCGAAGCGCATCTTGGTATCGCCAAGGTGCCTGATGACCGGTTGGACAAACTCTCGGTGCAGGCCAGGACACGCAAGACCGTCTACGCGAGCGTCGAGTACGCGGACCTGGCGGCGATTGGCGAAGAGGCCCTGAAGGAGACCGCCTTTCTGACCAGCCTGCGCAACGTGGACGCGATCATCCACGTGCTGCGCGCGTTTGAGAACGACACCATTCCGCATGTGGGGCCCATCGATCCGCTGCGCGACATCGGCAATGTCGAGATTGACATGATCGTCTCCGACCTGACGCAGATCGAAAAACGCATCGAGCGCGTGCAGAAGGACATGAAGAAGGCAAAGACTCCCGAGACCGAAAAGGAGCTTGCGCTGCTGCTTCGCTGCAAGGCGCAGACCGAGGCCGAGAAGCCTCTGCGCGAGATGGAGCTGACCGCCGACGAAAAGAAGATGGTGCGCGGGTTTATGTTCCTTTCGCAGAAGCCGATTCTTTATGTGCTGAACATCTCGGAGAGTACGACGCTGGGCGCGGACCTGGACGCCGCCGTTGCGAAGTACGGGCTGACGGAGATTGCTTCGCGGCCTAACTCTGCCGCGACCGCAATCTGCGGCAAGGTCGAAGCCGAGCTGGCGGAGATGGACGACGCCGACGCCGCGGAATTTCTGGAAGGCTACGGACTGACCGAGAGCGGCTTGCGGCGGCTGATTCGCAAGAGTTTCGAGCTGCTGGGGCTGGCGACGTTCTTCACCGTGGGCGAAGTCGAGTGCCGCGCGTGGACGATTCCGGTGAACTGCCGCGCGCAGGAGGCGGCGGGCGCGATCCACTCGGACCTCGAAAAACACTTCATCCGCGCGGAGACAATTCACTGGGACACGTTGCTTGCCGCGGGTTCCGAGGCGGCGGCGCGCGCGCAGGGCACGCTGCGGCTCGAAGGCAAAGACTATCTGGTGAAGGATGGCGATGTGTTGAACATTCGCCATAGCGGGTAGCCGCATGTCTTCGCTCTGGCTGAGCGTCGTGCTTGGACTCGTCGCGGGACTGGCGGATTACCTGGGTGGTTTTCTGCTGGTCCGACGGTCGCCTTCGGCAAAGGCGCTGCGATATTTCGTCGCGCTGGGGGCGGGCTTCATGCTGGCGGCGGCGGTCGTCGAGATGGTGCCCGAGGGGATGCACGTCAATCCGCACTGGGCGCCGCTGCTGATCCTCGTCGGCTACTGCGGCGTGCATCTGCTGGAGCACACACTGGTGCCGCACTTCCACTTCGGCGAAGAGACGCACCATCACGAATTTCTTTCTGCGAAGACGAGCTACTCGGTACTGCTGGGGCTGGCGACGCATACGTTCTTCGACGGCGTAGCCATCGGGTCGGGCTTTGTGCTCTCGTCGTGGCTCGGATGGGTGCTCTTCTTCGCCGTTTTCCTGCACAAGTTTCCCGAAGGCTTCACCATGGCCAGCGTCATGCTCGCAGGCGGACGCGGCAAGGCCGCCGCGCTGAACTCGGCGCTGTTTCTTGGCGCAATGACCGTGCTCGGCGTGCTGGCCATCAGCCTTGAGCCGACGTGGGTGCGGCTGGGTTTGCCGCTTTCGGCGGGCGTCACCATCTACGTTGCTGCAACGGACCTCGTGCCCGAAGTCAACCGCGAGCCGGGAATCAGAATGGCGGTGGTCTTCTTCGTCGGCGTGGTGGTGTTCTTTCTGCTCAGGCTGGCCGCTCCGTTTTAGGAAACCTCCGATTAAGTCCCTGCTTTGTTAAGGCACGGCTTCAGAGCCTGTCCTGAGCCTAGTCGAAGGATGCCGCAAACCGCTTCGTTCAACGCGGCTTTACAGGCTGCGGAAAAACTCACATTTCGTGTTTTCGGTGGGAGCGCAGGGCTTTAGCCCTGCGAAAAAGCCGGCAAATTCGAGGGGCTTCAGCCCCGCTTTTTCCGCAGCCTGTTTAGCCGCTGAGGGAACACTTGCCGACTTAAATCAGACTTTCCTTAGAGCATCTTCCATACAGAAGGAGCACGGCGCAGGGTGATTCGAAACGCAGATTCCCTTCGGGAATGACAACAAAAAATAGGGACTGCGCTCAACTCGATTTCTGCACGACGAGCGTGACGGTAGCGGAGTGCGCGACGGTCGTGCCCGATGGCGTGGTCGCGGTGCCGGTGACGGTGATGATGTAGGGCGTTGCCGAGGATGAGCCAAGCCCGGCGGTGTTGATGCGGTCGCCGCAGCCAGTGCCGAGTGTGAGCATGGCCGTAAGAAAAATTGCAGCGAAGATCGTCGTCACCTTGAGGCGTCCGCGAAGAGTAAACCCAATCGGAAGCAGCAGCAGTGCCAGCGCGAACGGCGACGTGGTGCGGCGGCTTGCGGTCGTGCCTGCGGTCGAGACCGTGAGCGTGAACGTGCTGTTCGACGCTCCCGGCGGAAGATACGCAGGGCTGAACGAAGCCTTCGCAAGCGGCGGCAGACCCGCGGCCGAAAGCATGATGGGGCTCGCAAGCGGCGTGCCCTGCCACTCGACCGCAAAGCTGAAGCTCGCGGAGTTGCCCGGTGCGACGGTCTGGCTCGCCGTCCCGTTTGCGGCGATGGCAAAGTCTCCAACGACGGGGCTGCCAATGCCGATGGTTGCGGGCGCGGACGTAGCCGAGGTGAAGTTGCCGTCTCCGCTGTAGACGGCGGTGAACGTGTGAGAACCTGCACCAAGCGCGGCGGTCGTGAAGGCGACCTGGCCCGTGGCGGGCACCTGAATCGTGTCGAGCGGCGTCGCGGCGTCGCGCAGTGTGATCGTGCCGCTGGGTTTGCCCGCGCTGGCTGCAAGCGTCGCCGTGATGGTGACAGGCCGGCCCGTCACGACGTTCGCGGCAGAGATCGAGACCGCAATCGTGGCCGCAGCCTTGGTGATGAAGAGCGTGAACACCGCCGTCTGCGGCGCGTGTGTGGCGTCTCCCGCATAGCTGGCCGTGATGCTGTGCGTACCCGCGTCGAGCGCGGCAGCGGAGAGCGTCGCCGCGTTGCCGCCGAGCGGCGCTGTTCCCAGCGTCGAAGTCACGCCATTGAACGTATCGACGAAGGTGACGCTGCCCGTGGCTGCGGTTCCAGAGGCGAGGCTGACTGTGATTTGCCCTGCCCCGTAGGTCATGGCGGCCGGTGCCGAGAGCGTGAGCGCATCGACCGTCTGCGCAGTGCCGAGGCCCGCGATGGTGTGGATGATCGCCGGATTCGCTGAACTGAGTTGGCGAACACGCTGGTTGGCCGTGTCGCTCAGTGTGACGAGACCCGTGGGCGTAGTCGCAACGGCGCGTGGAGAATCGAGCGAGGCGGCAGCGGCGGCGGCATTGTCTCCGCTGAAGTCCTGCGTGCCCGTGCCCGCGATGGTCGTGATCTGGCCGGTGGCCGCATCGATTCTGCGAATGCGGTGATTGCGCGTGTCCACGAGGTAAACGTTGCCTGCGGCGTCGAGTGTAAGGCCATGCGGCAGAGCCAGCTTCGCGCCGGTAGCTGCGGCGTTGTCTCCGCTGTAGCCGAACGCACCGCTTCCGGCTACGGTCGTGATGATGCCGCTCGCTGCGGCGATCTTGCGGACGCGTTGGTTGTGCGTGTCGGCAAGATACACATTGCCCGCCGCGTCTACGGCGAGCCCGGCGGGCGAGTCGAGCGCGGCGGCAGTGGCTGCCCCGCCATCTCCGCTGTAGCCTTCGACCCCGTTGCCCGCGACGGTCGTGATGATGCCGGTTGCGACGCTGATCTTGCGGATGCGCTGGTTGTGCGTGTCGGCGACGTAGAGATTGCCCGCCGCATCGAGAGCGATGGCTGTCGGCAGATCCAGCCGTGCGCTTACTGCCGGGCCGCCGTCTCCGCTATAACCCGCGATGCCCGCGCCCGCAACGGTCGTCATCACGCCGGAGGCCGCGCTGACTTTGCGAATGCGCTGGTTGTGCGTGTCGGCGATGTAAACATTGCCCGGGGCGTCTACAGCGAGCCCCTGCGGCGAGTCGAGCTCGGCAGCAGAAGCCGGGCCGCCGTCTCCGCTGAACCCCTGCGTGCCGGTTCCAGCGATGGTCGTGATGTTGCCCGCACCATCTACTTTGCGAACGTCGTGCTTCGCAGCCTCTGCAATGTAGAGGTTGCCCTGCGCATCATACGCAATGGCCGAAGGCAGCAGCAGCGGAACGCTGGTAGCAGGCGTCTGGGCACGGGCGCAGAGCGCAAACAGCAGTGCGAACGCAACTCCAGTCGATGCGCGCGAGAGACGAAGAATGGGCATGGTGCTCAGCGGACCCATGAGGATGGTTGCAGTTTAACTCGCCGAGGGGAAAAGCAACAGCAGATTCCTTCCCCTTCGGCTTCGCTCAGGGTGCGGAATGGAAATGCAAACGGGCTGTGGCATGGAAGTGCAGGAAGCAGATCCTCCCACTGCGCGGAAGGATGACAATGCTGCCTTTGACGTCTATGCTTCCGGGGCAGAACGCAGAGCGTTTTGTTGCGCCGCTCTGTCACCGTTGCCCGAGGCACGCAGCGCGGCGATCATGGCGCGCACGTCGCCGGGTTCGACGATGAAGCGCGCGGCGGGGCCGTCTTCGTCCGACTCTTCGATGGCCCAGTTGCGGTACTGGTTGTTGACGCCGGGCTGGGCGCGGCGCACCGAGCCGTGGAAGTGGTTCGCTCCGGTGGACTGGGCCAGACGGGCCGCGTCCGCCAGGCGCAGGCCGCCGCCGACGGCGATCTCGATGCGCCCCGCGGCCTGCCTGACCAGATGCGCGAGCGTAGCAGCTCCGGCGACCACATCCGGCTCGCCGCCCGAAGTCAGCACACGGTGGCATCCGCTGGCGATGATGTCTTCCAGCGCCTGGTCGAGCGAGGCAGTGTAGTCGAAGGCGCGATGAAAGGTCATCTCCAGCGGCGCGGCCAGGGCGACCATCTCGCTGGTGCGCTCAACATCCACGCGGCCATCCGGATCGAGAATACCGAGCACGAAGCCCTTCGCTCCCAGACGGCGTGCGTGCAGCAGATCATCGCGCATCAACTGAAACTCGTCTGCGGAATAGACAAAGTCGCCGCCTCGCGGGCGAAGCAGCACATGCACAGGCAGGCCGCTGCGCTGGACGGCAACCTCAATCAGCGCGTGGCTCGGGGTCAGGCCGCCTTCGCTCAGCGCCGAGCACAGTTCGATGCGGTGCGCGCCGCCCTCGCGCGCGGCCAGACACGCCTGAATACTCTCTGCACAAAGCTCGAAGACAATGCCGCCCATCATAACCACCCGCCGGGAGCGCGGCATACTGCCGAACCCGCCTCCCGGCATCCCTGCAATCTGAAGATTCAGCGTCGAGACGCACTCCTTGTATACACGAAAAAGCGCCTTAATTGAAGAAATAATCTTCAATTAATCATTAAATTGACGATATAGGGGCAACTCTCGCGCTGCATCTTGCAGCTACAGGTCAAGCGACGGCGGGTACGACGCCGGATCGGTCCCCAGAGTGAGGTTCGGCTCAGCGCCCATCTCGAAGACCAGGCTGCCGCCCTGGGCCACTTCAGCGTGATCGAACCAGACACGGTCCTGCCGCTTGCCGTTGAGCGTGAACGACTGGATGTACTGGTGCGCTGGGTTCGAGCGGTGGACTTCGATCTTCAGCTCCCTGCCCTTGCCGAGGTTGACCACGGCGTGGTCGAAGAGCGGCGAGCCGAGGCAATAGTGTCCGCTGGCCGCGCCCACCGGATAGAAGCCGAGCGACGAGAGGATGTACCAGGCCGACATCTGCCCCACGTCCTCGTTGCCCTGGATGCCGTCGGGCGTGGGCGCGTACATGGTTTCGAGCAGGCTGCGCACGCGGGCCTGCGTCTTGTGCGGCGCGCCCGCATACACGTACATGTAGGCGATGTGGTGCGAGGGCTCGTTGCCGTGCGCGTACTGGCCCACCAGTCCGGCGATGTCGGGCGGCGCGTCGGGCGGCAGGTCGGAGGGTGCGCTGAAGAGGCCGTCGAGCTTGGCGACGAACGGCTCGTTGCCGCCGAAGAGCGCGATCAGCCCGGCGACATCGTGCTGCACGGCAAAGGTGGTCTGCCACGGGTTCGACTCCGTGTAGTCGCGCCACCCCTTCCTGTGGCCCATCTCGATGGGCGTAAACGGAGTGGTCCACGTGCCGTCGGCGAGCTTCGGCCGCATGAAGCCGACCGACGGATCGAAGTAGTTGCGGTAGCCGGTCGAGCGTTTGACGAGCATCGCCGCGTCGTCGTTCCTGCCCAGCTTCTTCGAGACGTGCGCGATGGCCCAGTCGTCGTAGCAGTACTCGAAAGCCTTCGAGACCGACTCTTCTTCCTTCTCGGCGGGAATGTAGCCGAGCTTGCGATACCAGCCCAGTCCGCGCCAGTCGTCCACCATCGCGCGCTTCATCATCGGCTTGTAGGCGCGCTCCCAGTCGATGCCGGGGACGTTCTTCACGCACGCTTCTGCGATAACCGCGGCGGAGTGGTAGCCCGTCATGGTGCCGGTCTCGCGTCCGTGCAGCGGCCAGATGGGCATCCCCTCGGGGCTCTCCTCAGCCATGCGGATGAGCGTGTTGACGAACTGCGGCACGCGCTCCTGCTCGATGAAGGTGTAGGCCGGGTGCGCGGCGCGGTACGTATCCCACAACGAGAAGGTGGTGTAGTTCTCTTCGCCCGGCATGAGCGTGTGAATCTCGTTGTCCATGCCGCGATAGCGTCCGTCCACGTCGTCGAAGCGCGTGGGGCCGAGCGACATGTGGTAGAGCGACGAATAGAACGTGCGCTTGTGCGTCTCGTTCGCCGTCTCGACCTGGATCTTCGAGATCTGCCTGCGCCAGGCAATCTTCGCCGCGCGACGCGCCTTGTCGAAGTCCCACGCGGGCACCTCGGCGGCGACGTTCTTCTGCGCGTTCTCCGCGCTCACGGCGGAGATGCCGGTCTTGACGTGGATGACCTCGTTGGCGCGCGTCTTGAAGTAGAGCACGGCCTTCAGATTTTTTCCGGTCAGGTCCGTACCCGCTGCGGGCGCGGCAACCTCGGCATCATCGTTGTAGAAGACAACGCGCTCCGGCTTCTTCGAGACCTGCATGGCGAAGTAGGCGTGGCGGTTCGGCCCCCACGCGGAGGTGACGTGTCCACCCGCAAGCGCATCGGGCGCGGTCTGGCGCAGCTCTGCTGACGTGACCGGGCCTTCGCCGCCGCCGTAGCCATGCTTCAAGTCGAGGATGAGATATGCCTGGTCGCTGGCCGGAAAGGTGTAGCGATGAATGCCTGCGCGGTCGGTCGTGGTCATCTCGGCGCGAATCTTGTAGTCCTTCAGGATGACGGAGTAGTAGCCGGGCTCCATCTGCTCGTCTGCGTGGTCAAAGCGCGAGCGGTAGCCTTCGTCGGGGTTCTCGCGCGTGCCGGGTTGGGTGTGCGCGGGGCCGGTGCCCGCCATGACGAGGAAGTCGAGCAGGTCGCCGCACCCGGTGCCGCTCAGGTGCGTGTGGCTGAAGCCCATGATCGACGTGTCGGAGAAGTGATAGCCCGAGCACCAGTCCCAGCCGTCGTTGTACGTGTCGGGGCTCAGCTGCACCGCGCCGAAGGGCATGGACGCGCCGGGAAAGCAGTGTCCGTGGCCGCCAATGGCCGTGCGCAGTTCGACCCACTGGAGCGGGTCTTCCTGCGCGGCAGACTTACCGCGCGCCATGCGGGCATTCGCGGACGTGGACAGACTGCCGGCAACACAGGCGGCTGAGGCGGATTGCAAAAATTTCCTGCGCGAGATCACTAGGCGAACTCCGTGGCGATGAATATGATAGCGGTACCAGACCGCAGTTTCAGTATTCTGCCAGAACTCGGAGACAATCGGCAAACGGCCAGAGCAGCGTAACGCAACCAGCGCCAACGGCTCGACCTCTACCAGCCTGGGGCAGGAAGCCCCGGGAAACAGGGCCTATGATCCATAAAGGGCCGAAAGAGGCGCTGAAAAGGTAGTTGTTTTGAAGGGACGCGACTTTACAGGCTGCGGAAAAATGCGCGTTTTGTGCTTTTCGGTGGGAGCGCAGGGCTTTAGCCCTGTGAAAAAGCCGGCACACTTTTTCAGCACCCTATGAAAGCCGGACACAAGGACACCGAATCAACATGGATGAGACAGCAGTGAATAAAGGATGGAAAAGGCGCGAGTTTCTACAGGCCGCGGGCCTGACTGCACTCGCCACAGGATTGCTCGGCTCAACACCCGCTCTCTCCGCCGACGAACCCGCGAGCATTCCCTGGGACATGTCGAAGGGGCGGCCGCAGCCCCCCGAGCGCAGGTTCACCAGCCGCGCCGTCGAGCAATACATTGCGGAGACGCAAAAGCGCATCGCCGACCCCGCGCTCGCCACGCTCTTTGGCAACTGCTTCCCCAACACGCTCGACACCACAGTCGAACCGGGCACCTACAACGGCAAGCCCGACACGGCGGTCGTCACCGGAGACATCGCCGCCATGTGGCTGCGCGACTCCTCCGCGCAGGTGTGGCCCTATCTTCCGCTCGCCACAAAAGACCCTGCTCTCCAACGGCTGATCGAAGGCGTCATTCGCCGCCAGACGCGCTGCATCCTCATCGACCCGTATGCGAATGCGTTCATGGCCGACCTCAACGCGCCGCCGCTGCCGTGGAGCCGCAGCGACAAGACCGACATGAAGCGCGGCGTAGGCGAGCGCAAGTGGGAGATCGATTCACTCTGCTACCCCATCCGCCTGGCGCACGGATACTGGAAGCAGACCGGCGACACCGCACCTTTCGACGCCCAATGGCAGAGCGCAATGCTGCTCGTGATCGAAACCTTTCGCACTCAGCAGCGCAAGCACGGCGACGGGCCGTATCACTTTCAGCGCGTCTCCAACGTTTCGACCGAGACACTGCCCGCCGCAGGCTACGGCAATCCTGTGCGTCCCACGGGCATGATCGCCTCGGGCTTTCGGCCATCGGACGACGCCTGCATCTTCCCGTTCCTCGTGCCGTCGAACCTGTTCGCGGTCACGTCGCTGCGCCAGCTTGCCGCAATGTCCCACGCCATCCTGCACGACGGCGCGCTGGCAAACGATGCCAACGCGCTTGCGGACGAAGTGGAACATGCGCTTGCCAGGTACGCTGTTGCCACGCCTCCCGGAGGCACTATCTGGGCCTACGAAGTGGATGGGTACGGCAGCCAGCTTCTGATGGACGACGCCAACGTTCCCAGCCTGCTCAGCCTGCCTTATCTCGAAAGCTCTCCCCTGGCGATGATCTATGCGCGCACCCGCGCCTTCTGCTGGAGCGAGCGCAATCCGTGGTTCTTTCGCGGCACGGCGGGCGAAGGCATCGGCGGACCGCACGTGGGCAAGGACATGATCTGGCCCATGTCGCAGATGATCTTCGCCCTGACCAGCACCAGCCCGGACGAGATTCGCCGCTCGCTCGCCATGCTCAAAGTCTCGGCGGCGGGCTTCGGCTTCATGCACGAGAGCTACTACAAAGATGATGCAAAGCGTTTCACACGGCCGTGGTTCGCCTGGGCCAATACGCTCTTCGGCGAACTGATTGGGAAATTGGCCCGAACTCATCCGGAGCTGCTCTAGCAGAAAACCTTGCGCCGGCACAATCTACTGAAAAACGGCCACGACAACTTCTATTCCTGTATCGTCATCTCACTAAGCTGGCTTCTGGGCACGCTGCCCGGAATGGTTCTATTGAGAGAAAGATCGGCCTGCGTGAATCCATGCGCCGAGACCGACACGACGGCCTTTGTTTGCTGCAATCTCCGAGATCCCTCCTTGAACGAGAAAGGACGTGCATGATTCGTATCCATCTCATCAATCCGAGTGACAACTCCTTCGGCACGGCGGTGATTACTCCCAGGTGGCTGTTCGTCATTGCAGCCGCAACGCCTCGTGATCTTGGCAACCCCATTGTCGTTGACGAGTGTCTGGAGAAGGTGCTGCCCGGCAGCATTGCTCCGGGAGACATCGTCGGCATCGGCATCCACACCGGCAACGCTCTTCGCGGATACGAAGTGGGCCGCATGGCGCGCCAACGCGGTGCGTGGGTCGTCTATGGCGGCATCCACGCGACGCTCTATCCGGACGAGGCCTTCGAGCACGGACACGCGCACTCCATCGTCACCGGCGACGGCGACCTGGCGTGGGGCAGGGCCGTCGCCGGCTGCATGGCGGGCGCGCCGGAAAAAATTTACGCCGGCGGACACCTCGAAGGCGCGGACTTTCTACCCGCGCGATGGGACCTGTTGCCGCGCGAACGCTACATGTGGGCCTCCGTCCAGACCACGCGCGGCTGCCCGAAGCACTGCTCGTTTTGCAGCGTATGGCGCACCGATGGGCAGCGTCCCAGGCAGCGTCCCTACCAGACGGTCATCGACGAGATCGTCGCACTTCGGCGCATGGGTTTCCGCTTCATCGCGCTCGCCGACGACAATTTCTATCCGGTCTCCTTCACCGATCTGCGACTCGCACGCGAGCAGAACAATCAGGCCAGGCTGGATGATCTGAACCGCATTCGCTCCGACCGTTTCCTGCTGATGGAAGAACTGGCCAGGCTCCCCGGCGATCTTGCATTCTTCACGCAGATCACGATGGAGGCGGCCGAAGACGGCGAGTATCTGGACGCGATGCAGAGGGCCCACATCAAGGGCGCGCTTGTTGGCGTCGAATCGGTGACGCCCGAAGGATTGAAGGCCGTCTTCAAGGACTTCAACTACTCCGGCGACGCGCTGGCGAAGCGGTTGCAAACCTTCAAGGAGCATCACGTGCATGTGCTCGGCTCCTTCATCTTCGGCCTTCCAACCGACACGCCCGCGTCGTTTGATGCAACGGCGGAGCTGGCTCTCAAGGCGGGCATCAGCTTCGCGCAGTTCGTCATGCTGAATCCGCTGCCAGGCACGGTGGACTTCGCGCGCTGGGAGAAGGAGCAGGCCGCGCATCCAACCGTCATCGGCGGCGTGCCCGTCACGCGCTACTGGCTCATTCCCAGCCCCATGCGCCCCAAGCTCTTTATCCCGCATCCTTCAATGAGCTTCGAGGAGATTCGCGTGCTCACGCAGAAAGTCTGGGACCGCTTCTACAGTTGGAGCGCCATCTGGCGCAGGGCCGACTGCACGCCGGACCTGCGCGCACGGCTAGCGTTCACCTTCATCTCGCGGCTCTATCGCCAGATGTATGCGGGAACCGGTCTCGCTACCGACAGCGCGCGAAAGAAGAGGTCCGAAAAGTGGGCGCGGTGGACAGCGCGACTGTGTCGCCGCCTCTTTCATGCCAAGCCCATGCCGCAGCTCCAGTCGCCGGTGTGGAACGTCGGATTTGTATCGAGCAATCCGCGACTCGCTTCCATCAAAACAAGCCGCGCGGACGATCCGGGACCGTTGACCGTCCTCAGATAGCCCTGGGGAATCTGCGCGGGTGCCCCATCCTTTGTGCGTCTTTTGCACAAAGGGTGGGAGACCACAACTCTCCGACTCGACTGTCACAACGAGACCCAAACCGCTCTAGTGTCCTGAGTCTGAAGTTCGCAACATAAATAAAATTGTCATCCTGAGCGCAGCAAGCCGCGTTTTTTGCGGTTTGCGGAGTCGAAGGACCCGCGGTTGCTTTTCGCAAAGGATGCCACGAACTTCAGACTCACCGCTCTAGCCAGTGCTCGCGCCGGTGCTCCTTCATCACGGCGCGAGCGTCACCTTCTGCTCCCCCTGATGCAGCGGCGTGATCTTGCCGTGCCAGTCGAGCGTGCCCGAGACGCCCGCAGGCAGCGTAACCTCCGCAGCCCATTGCTCCCCTTCTTTGCTGTAACTTGCTTCGACGAGACCATGCGGCGTCGGCATGGTGGTTGAGACCTGGTGCAGCGGCCCGAGGTGCGGCGCGATGGCGACCGTGCGAAATCCCGGCGAACCCGGCTCGATGCCCGCGACGATCGTCATCAGGTCGAGCGTCGGATGCGCGCTCCATGCATGCGAGTCCGAGCGCGTCGGCTCAGGCGTCTCGGCCCACGTGGAAAGACCCAGCGCAAGCATGTCGCGCCACGGCTTCAGCTCCTGCACATATAAATCCCCGAGTCCGGCATGGACCATCGCTCGCGCCACATAGAAGCGGAAGTAGTAGCTCGCAGGCGACATCGGCGTCGTGGACGGCGAAGCCGCGCCGTTCGCATCGATGCCCAGCACCTTCTCCATCACCGCCTTTTGTTTGTCCTGAGGAATCACGTCGAGCCACACGGCCAGCGAGTTCGCCTGCTGGCTGAAGTGGTCCTTGGCCGGCGTGTCGGCCAGCAGGCCCGCCCCCGGACTCCAGTTCAGCAGTATCAGGGCCTTCGCGGCGCGGTTGGCTTTTTCGCGGTACTCTGCCGCGCGAAATTTCTCGCCAAGTGCGTCCTCCATCGCAGCCGCATCGCCGAGCGCCTCGATATATTGCAGCGTCAGGGCGGACGAGCCGCCATCAGCCTGCTGCGGAGGCACGCCGCCCTTGAAGTCCGGCGGGCTCCAATCGACAAACGGCCACCACTCAATGTGTCCCAGCAATCCATCCGGCCTCTGCCGCGCGGCAAACCAGTCGAGCACGCCGCGCGTTCCCGGCAGCAGCGACGCGACAAAAGCCGGGTCGTCGCGGTACTGCCAATAGTCATGCAGCATCCCCACCCACATCAGCGAAAACGGCGGAATCATCTGCGTGAGATTCGACGGATAGCGGCTCTGTGTCAGTCCCTCCGGCAGCCGCGAATCATAGAAAGCCTCAAGCGCCTGCCGCGCCAGCCGGTCGTCGCCCGTGACGCCGTAGGAGATCAGCGCCTGAATGCGCGTGTCGCCGATGTACTGCAACTGCTCCCAGTAAGGCGTATCCATATACGTCTCGTGCGAGCAGAGCTGCGCCGTGCGCCAGCCCGTCTGCCAGATTTTTTCCAGTTCAGCATCGTCGCTCGAAAAATGCGCCACATCCTTGAACGGATACGCAGAATAGAAACCGCGCAGCCGCTCGATCGTCAGAGGCTGGTCGCCGGTCTTGACGTCAACCTGCAGATACCGCCACGTCCGCCACCATAGCGTGCGATACGCGCGCGCGTGCCCGTCGTTGAAGACAACATCGCGCAGGCCCTCAATATGTCGTCCCGCAATCTCGTTGCGATTGCCCTTGTGTCCCTCCGCGTCATACAGCGCCTCGGCATAGGTCATCGTCACCGTCGCACTCGCGCCGCCGTCAAGATCGAGCTCCGGGTACGCCGTCGTCAACACGTCGTGGTCCAGCAGAATGGTCACGTCCGCATGTGCCGGAATCGTCACCGGCGCATCGAGCGACTTCGCCTGCGACGCATCCATTCCCGTCACACGCACCACGTGGCCCGCGGACTCGGGCGTGTACTGCATCGGCGGCAGTTCGTCCTTGACCAGCATCCACGGTGTCGGACTGTCCTGCGCTCCGCGCGGCGCCGCGTGGCCCACAGGCCGCGCAGGCTTCCAGTCGCCGGGAGCGTTCGCCGCGTCCCACGCCCACAGCATCTTCGTGCCGTCCATCACCTCGGACGGCCCCGCGGCATAGTAGCCAAGCGCACGCAGCGAGCCAAGCGCACGCAGCGAACCAAGCGCGCGCCCGCCGTCGTGACTCGTCTGCCATGTCCTGTCCGTATCGATGGCCGCATTGGCCTCGTCTTCAGCCGAGAGCAGAAACGCCGTCCGCGCGCTCATCTGCGCCACCGCCGCCCTCGCGCCGTAGTTCCACACAATCGCCACAATGGTGTTCTCGCCCGGATGAAGATACCCGGCAAGATCGTAGACCTCGTAACGCCAGTGATGCACATCCGCCAACGCAGGCCCCGCACCCACGCGCCGGCCGTTGACGTGAAGCTCGAAGCGAGTATCCGCGCTCACATCGACGACGAACTGCCCGGGGGCATGGTCCAGCGTAAGCGTCTTCCGAAAATACGCGACGTCGAAGTCGCGCGCAGGACCGTCGGGCGTGGCAATCCACTCCGCCCTCCACTGCGCCGGGGTCGAAGATGGCTGACCCATCGCCAGCGGCACAAAAAGCATCAGCACCAGCACAGGCAGAACAGCACGTCGCAGGTCGATCACGGTAGCAGTCGCTCCTTCCAGATTGGCCTTATTGGGCCGAACCCATCTTATAGTCAGCATGCAAATCGTTGCGCCGTTGCCAGTGGCCTGAAAACCTAACACCGATCTGCACCGACGGCGCCGATTTTGAATCAATCCGCAGCCGTCTCTTCTGAAAGCGCGTGCTTGTCCAGCAGTCCCAACGGGATGCTATACTTAGCTTCGGATGGTTCCCGCACCTGGCCTCGAGCGCCGGCAACGCGGAGGTGGCGAAATTGGCAGACGCACTAGCTTGAGGTGCTAGCGCCGCAAGGCATAGGGGTTCAAGTCCCCTCCTCCGCACCACTCCACACATTTCTCCGGAAGCCCCGTCTCCGGGCCGAGAGGTAATACAGCCGCGCCATGTTCTACTTCGTCCTCGTTATCCATATCATCGTCTCGCTCATGCTTGTGGGCATCATTCTTATGCAACAGGGCAGCTCCGCCGACCTCGCCGGCGCCTTCGGCGGCCAGGGTTCGCAGACCGCCTTCGGCCCACGCAAATCGGCCAGTATGCTCACCAAGCTCACCGCATGGGGCGCAGCCATCTTCATGGTCACGTCGCTGATCCTGACCGTCATGCTCGCCCGCACCTCCGGCGAACACTCGGTCCTCTCCGGCGCGTCCGGCCACCCCATGACCCAGAGCCAGCCGAAGAAATAACCCCGCGTTCAGAAAGACCCAATGCGCAGGCCCTCCGGCTTGCGCATTTTTCGTTTTGAGGAGCCATTATGATCCACGAAATCCTCGCCGTCGGCCCGCTCCAGTGCAACTGCTCCATCCTCGGAGACGAAGCCACGCGCGAGGCCATCGTCGTCGATCCGGGCGGCGACATCGCGCGCATCATGGCCCTGGTACAAAAGCACGGCCTCACGGTCAAGCAGATCCTCATCACCCACGCCCACATTGACCACATCGCCGGGGCCGCCAGCCTCAGGCAGCTTACCGGCGCGCCCGTCCTCTACCACCAGCACGACCTCGCTCTGGTCAACATCATGGACCAGCAGGCCGGCTGGCTCGGCATCCCCACCCCCGACGTCCCCGCCCCCGACGACACGCTCGACGAGGGCAAACTCATCGCCGTGGACGGCATCAGCGGCTCC